>ERZ773233.2-NODE-2-length-315532-cov-23.649185_pt1 | contig 315532 bp, 290 predicted proteins | sample MGYA00580991_ERZ773233 | MGnify/ENA primary metagenome ERZ773233 (study PRJEB29015, sample SAMEA2738178) | human oral metagenome | biome: human oral; feature: human-associated habitat; material: saliva | place: China | collected 2161 ...
CTTGCATGTGTTAGGCACGCCGCCAGCGTTCATCCTGAGCCAGGATCAAACTCTCAATTAGTTTGTATATTAAGCTTTCGCTTGAATATCTATCCTATTTCTCCAAGAACGCTATTGCGCTTGCAATATTCTATTCAGAATCATTGTTTTGTTTGAGAAATTGTCGTTGTATCTTTCGATACATGCAATCATTTAAGATTGCAGAACCATAATTAGTTCTTACCATGTTACATGGTCAAATTTTATTTGACTATTTCTATGCTATGAGGTTTTCTAGGTTCTTGCTGTCGCATTTGACAGCTTAATCATATTACCATTTCTACTAGGTTCTGTCAAGAAGTTTTTCATTCTTTTTTTAACTTTTCTAAATGGTTTTTATCTGCCACTTTCGTGACAGCTTGATTATATTACCACAGCTTTAAATACATTGTCAATTGCTTTTTTGAGTTTTTTTCGTACTCATATATAAATATATTTTTAACAAAAATGACATTTGATTTCTATTATTATCTTAACTAGTTTATTGCGTGATACATATTTACTGCATCGTCTTTCTTTGCTGAGTCCAAAAGTGCATCTACTATTACACTTATACTGTTATTGCCAAATTCAATATCTATTCTATCTCCTACTGCAACTTCTGAACCAGCCTTCGCTACCTTGCCGTTTATCATGACCCTTTGACTGTCGCACGCTTCCTTAGCCACTGAACGCCTCTTTATTATACGCGAGTTTTTTAGAAACTTATCTATCCTCATTATATCTCCCTTGTGATGTATGAAAAAAGCAGCTCACCTATGCGAGCTGCCCTTCGTTTATAAATCTTATTTGTTTACAGCATCCTTAAGAGCCTTACCTGCCTTGAATACAGGAGCCTTTGAAGCAGCAATCTTGATTGTCTCTTCTGGCTTTCTTGGGTTTCTACCCTCTCTAGCTTTTCTGTTTCTTGTCTCAAATGTACCAAATCCGATTAGCTGTACTTTCTCACCCTTTTCTAGAGCTTCCTGTACGCTCTGTAGAAGTGCGTTAATTGCAACTTCTGCATCCTTCTTAGTGAAATTTGTTTTTGCTGCTACTGCAGCTACTAGTTCTGCCTTATTCATCGTATATCCTCCTTCAATACCAAGCACGACTTTTAATAATCTCTTTTAGATAGCTGATGTATTTAGAAATACAGACTCTTATTCCGCATCCTTAACACTTGCCATCTGTTCTTGCAATTCAAACCTATTGATAAACTTCTTAGTTGCATAATTCAGCGATTCTTCTGAATTAACTCCTGCTATCCTCGAAGCATTCACTATAGATAGTAACAAATCGCCTATCCTATCGGATAACTCACTCTGCCCTACTTCTTGACCAGCATTACGAATCTTATCTATCGTCTCAGCTGCATACTTTAGTGAAGTATCAAAATCTGATTGTTCGACATTTGCATCAGCTGCTCGCTTGAGAACCTTGTCGGATCTTAGCAAAGCCGGAAGTGCCTTTGGAACATCTTTCAACCGTTGGGTATGCGTTGTATTTCCGTGCTCTTTACTTTTTACATTCTCCCATTTCTCAACGACTTTGTCAACTGTTTTCGCCGTTTCTTCTGAAAAAATGTGCGGATGTCGCCTTATCATCTTCTCGCATTCATCATTTATGACATCCTTTAGGTCAAAATGTGACTCTTCACAAGCTAAATCAGTATGAAATACTACTTGGAGAAGTACATCACCAAGTTCCTCTCTAAGGTTGATAAAGTCATTATTATCTATTGCATCTACTGCTTCATATGCTTCTTCAATCATACATCGCTTAAGACTCTCATGAGTCTGCACTTTATCCCATGGACATTCTCGTCTCAAAATACGAACTATATTAGCGAGTCTTTCAATAGCATTCGCTTCACTTTCGGCGCTATGAAATAATGGCTCATATACTGACAACTTATCTACGTTCATAACCTACTCCCATCTTATGAACTTACGAATCAATCTATTAAGCTTTGATCCCATAGGTAATGTTTCTAGTTCCTCTGGAGTAACAACCTTTAAGAATATAATAAGCACACCGTAGATTAAAACGCCTATCATTATTGCTACTAGTGTTGATATGCTATTTCCTACTACCATTCTCATGAGCTTGTACATTAGGAATACTCCTACGCCCATAACCGCCGAAGCAATGAATGGCTTTACATATGTTTGAACATGGTCAATTTTTGTTCCACTATAACGCTTCACGGCCATATTGTTTAATGTGAATGAGATTACATATGCAACTATAGTTGATATTGCCGCTCCATTTATATTTAGCACGTTTATGCCTACTAATATATATGTAAGGATTATTTTTACAACCATTCCTATTGCGATATGCTTTACAGGAATAATCTGCTTTCCTATAGCCTGAAGAACTCCCGTAGATGTCTGGCTTAATGCAAGTCCAACTATTCCTAAAGCCATTATCATCATTGTTACTGTTGCTTCATCTACCTCATTAGGCTTTGCCGGATATAAAAGTAGTAACACAGGCTTTGCTAGAACAAAGAGACCAACTGCACATGGGAATGCTAAAAGCATTGTGAGTCTATATCCGAGTGATATGTGCTTATGAACCTCTTCTTTATCTTCAAGAGTAAAATATCTTGCAATAGCTGGAACTAAACTTATGGCTACAGCCTGTGTGAATATCTGCGGAAAACCTATAAGTGTACTGCAGTAACTGCTTATAAGTCCGTAAAGATGCTTTGATTCATCAAAACCGAAGCCTGTTGCCTGAAGTCTTCTCATGATAACTCCAGTATCAACCATGTTCATGATTGGCATTATTTCAGAACCTATTATAATAGGTATCGCTATAACTACTATGCTTTTAACTATTGCTCTAGTCTCTTCAACAGATTGGTCATATCTTTGGATCTTATGTTGAATTACTGGTTTATTAATTAAATATATCAAAACAACCAGAAGTAGTCCTGCTAATGATCCTATACTTGCACCAAATGCAGCTCCAGCAGACGCTTTTACAAGCCCCTTAGGCAGTAGTATATACGCTAACAATAATCCGCTTATAATTCTTACTAGCTGCTCTGTTATTTCTGATATTGCTGTAGGGTTCATGTTTTGTCGACCCTGGAAATATCCTCTAAGAGCAGAGAGCAGCGGAACAAATAGAAGCGCCGGTGCTATAGCTCTAACCGCAGGTGCAGCATCCGCATTTCCCAAAAGCGTTGTGAGCGGTTTTGCTCCAAGGAAGCATATTAAAAACAGTCCTGCTCCTAGCAAAAACATCATTATCATCGAAACGTGAAATACCTTATGAGCATTTCTGTACTGCTTTACCGCAATATTTTCGGAAACAAGCCTTGATATTGCTACTGGAAGCCCTGCCGTTGCAAGAACTACTAGTGCTCCGTAAATAGTGTAGGCATATCCATAGTATGCCATACCATCTGCCCCGAGCCAGTTTGTCAGTGGAATTCGGAAGAAGGCACCTAGAATCTTAACTATTACACCTGCAACACCTATTATCGCAGCGCCCTTTATTACTTTACTATTCATATAAGTACTCCAATTTGTTACAGCTGTGACATTATTTTTGCCACATTCTTTTCTACCTCAAAAGCGGTCTTCTCTATATCTATAGTTTTGAACTCGCCATTTTCAAATACTACCTTGCCATCCACCATGGTCATAGCTATATCGCTATCTGTTGCTGAAAATACAAGGTTGTTTAGTATGTTATGCCTTGGAAACATATTAGGACTATCCGTTCTTATCATAACTAGATCTGCACGATTTCCTTCCTTTATGCAGCCACAATCTTGCCTTCCCTGCGCAATTGCTCCATTAAGACTTGCCATCTTAAGTGCTTGAGATGGTGAAATCACTGTAGGATCACTCTGCTTAACCTTTGCAAGGATTGTCATGGTCTTGATTTCTTCTAACATATTAAGGTTGTTATTGCTTGCAGAACTATCTGTTCCAATTGCAACATTTATTCCATGGTTTAGTATGCTCGTTACATCACATATTCCGCTTGCAAGCTTTAGATTACTTACTGGGTTTGTTGCTACTGTAACTCCTTTTTCTTTCAATATATCAAAATCTTCGCCTTCTATCCAAACGCAGTGTGCAGCGGTTGCTCTTACATCAAAGAGTCCGCAGTCTGCGAGGTATCTTACCGGAGTACGTCCACCATGTCTTAGCTTACATTCTTCGTGCTCGCTCTTAGTTTCTGACACATGTACATGCATATTTAGGCCTGCTTGCTTTGCAATTTCTGCAAGCTTTGTTGCTGTTTCTTCATTTGATGTATATTCAGCGTGAAGACTGTGGTCTATTCTTATTCTTCCATCTGCAAACATGTGATACTTTGATGCTACTTCAACTGCTTCCTTCACAGATACAAGACTATCAAAAGTTGCTCCTGCTGGATTGGTTATTGATCTAGAAATGTTTGCCTTTGCTCCACTTTCCTCAACCGCTCTGACCATGTCATCTACAAAGTAGTACATATCGCTAGTCGAAACTATTCCATATTTGAATGACTCTGCCATAGTAAGCAAAGTTCCGTAGTACACAGCATCTGAGTTTAGTTTATCCTCAAAAGGAAATATTCTTTTGAAGAGCCAGTCCTGAAGACTCATATTCTCTCCATATCCTCTCATGAGTGACATGGGTGAATGAGCATGAGCATTGACGAAGCCGGGAATCAAAACACGATTTTTCCCATCTATAACTCTATCAGCCTCCTTTAGCTCAACCTCCTCATTTGAGATTTCCTTTATAAGGCTACCCTCTACTCTTACAGATACATTTTGTTTGAGTTCAAAATTCTCATCTAAAATATCTATATTCTTAAATACTATCATTTTCTCTATATTCCTTGTTACTAAATGATATCTTATTAACTAACGGTCTTTGATCCGCTATTATCTATATCCTTATTATTACTTATTATTTCAAGTAAATCAATAATGGAATCAAGCCTTTCTTTTCTGGCTACAGAAAGTCTGATAAATGGCTCGTTTCCTCCGTGGAAGAATATCTTGCTTCCGAATTTCTCACTTGCCTTCATAAGTGCGTATGCCTTGAGCGCATTGTCCTTCGCAAAGTAGATAACAACCTTTCCTGCCTGCTCGTATATGTTGCAAACACCAACATTAGCTGATAGTGCTCTTATCATTGATATGGCTATGAGGTTAAGCGTTTCCTTAGGTAGGTCTCCAAATCTATCTAGAAGTTCATCTATGATTTCCTCGCTGTCTTCCCTAGTAGATACAGTTGCAATCTTTTTGTACATCTGTAGCTTAAGAGTTTCGTTATCTATGTACCAATTAGGGATGTTAGCAGCGACATCTAGTTCGATATTAATCTCGTCTACCTGTTCTGGGACGCTTTCACCCTTTGCCTTTCTCACGGCATCATCCACTAGTTTGCAATAGAGTTCATATCCTATATTCATCATGTGACCGCTTTGTTCAGCACCTAGAACATTTCCGGCTCCTCTTATCTCAAGGTCCCTCATAGCAACTTTAAAGCCCGAACCAAATTCTGTAAACTCTTTGATTGCCTTAAGACGTTTTTCGGCAACTTCAGTTAGAACCTTGTTTTTTTGGTACATTAGATATGCGTATGCTATCTTGTCTGTTCTTCCTACTCGTCCTCTTAATTGGTATAGCTGAGCAAGCCCACATTTATCAGCATCTATAACAATCATTGTATTTGCATTTGGAATATCTATTCCTGATTCTATGATAGTTGTAGCAACCAAAATGTCTGCTTCCCCTGAAATAAAGGTCTGCATAACAGATTCTAGACTTTTTTCATTCATCTGTCCATGACCAACAACTATTTTTGCATCTGGAACAAGAGACTGTACCTTTTCTGCGAGCCTGTTTATACCCTTAACTCTGTTAAATACAATATAGACCTGACCGTCTCTATCTAGTTCTCTTGCTATTATCTCTCGCATTACGATATCATCTTGTTCTAGAACATAAGTCTGTACCGGATATCTATCGCTTGGTGGTTCTGTTATTAGGCTCATGTCCTTTATGCCGGTAAGCGACATATTTAGCGTTCTTGGTATCGGTGTTGCTGAAAGTGTCAAAACGTCAATATTCGACTTAAGCTGCTTTAACTTTTCCTTATGTGCTACACCAAAGCGTTGCTCTTCATCTATAACTAAAAGCCCTAGGTCCTTATATTTGATATCATCAGATAAGAGCCTGTGCGTTCCTATAACAAAGTCGACGCTTCCCTTCTTTATTCCATCAATTATTTTTTCTTGCTGCTTATCAGTTCTAAATCTTGAAAGCATGTCGATATTAAATGGAAAGTTTGAAAACCTATCCTTCAAAGAATTGTAATGCTGATTTGCAAGTATGGTGGTTGGAACTAGCATAGCAGCCTGTTTCCCTTCGGAAATACACTTAAAAATTGCTCGCGCTGCAACTTCAGTCTTTCCATATCCTACATCTCCACAAAGAAGCCTGTCCATAGGTAGATTGCTCTCCATATCCTTCTTTATCTCTTCTATGGATGTGAGCTGATCATCCGTCTCCTGGTAGCTAAAATATGCTTCGAATTCTTTTTGCCAAACAGTATCCTTTGAGAACGCATAACCCTTGCTAGCCTTTCTGTCAGCATAAAGCTTTATGAGTTCCTCGGTCATCTCAGCAATTGCAAGCTTTGCTCTTGTCTTTGCGACCTTCCACTCATCTCCTGAAAGCTTGCTTACTTTAGGTGCAATTCCTTCTGATCCTATATATTTTTGGACTATATCCATCTGCTCAACTGGAACATAAAGAAGATCTGTGCCCGAATACTTGATCTTTAGATAATCCTTTTGTTCTCCCTGGACTTCTAGCGCTTGAATTCCTAGGAACTTTCCTATTCCATGGTTTTCATGAACAACATAGTCTCCTGTTTTGAAATCCGAGAAGGACTGCATCTTCTGACTGCGATTTGTTTTATGACGTTTCTTTCCTATCCTTGTTGAGTTAAAAATATCTTTATCACTGATAATATAAAGCTTTTCTTCTGGGAATACCATTCCCATGCTAAGGCTTCCCTGCACAACCTGAATTTTATCAGTCAGTCCAATATTTGCTACAAAGTCATCTATCGTCTGTTGTCTTTCGTCAGATGATGCCGAAATAACAACTCTATTTTTCCCATCTGCTATGCGCTTAAGGTCATTTTCGAGTACATCAAGATGCCCTGCATAGCTTGTCATCTGCCTGCACTCGATATTTCTTATCTCATCAAAATCTATTTTTACTTTGCCCGTAAGTCCAAATGGAAACATGAAAATTTCTGGCATTATTCCAAATGACTTTTGGAGATCATCCATACCCGTGATAAGCTGACTGTCTTCAGGTATTGCCTTACCTCTTTCTAGCATAGTAAAAAGATCATTTTTGAGCTCTTCTGATCTAAGTTCAAGGTGCTCTTCTATGCGTGGAAAATCTTCATAGACAATCATGCCATCGCCCATGTAATCCCAGATATACTCTGTCTCAGGATAGAAATAGTGTACATAGTTTTCTAGCACGCTATCATTATCAAATTCAGATATATATTCAATTAGCTCATTCTTCTTTTCAGTAAGACATTTTGCCGCATCTTCTTTTTCTTCATCCTTTGATAGCTTTGCAATCTGCTTATCAAAGAGTGATTCAACCATCTCAGTCGCCTTTGCAATTAGCTCATCACTTGGAGTTAGTTGCTTCGATGGGTAGATATCTATATTTTTTAGATTATCAATGCTTCTTTGGGTTTCTATATCAAAACTTCTTATAGAATCAATTTCTGACCCAAAGAATTCAATTCTTACAGGTTCATCAGCATCAGGCGGATAAAAATCAACTATTCCACCTCTGATAGAAAACTGTCCCTGAGTTGCCACAATGTCATTTCTCTCGTAGCCTAATTCTGCTAGCTTTCTTTTTAGTTCATCTACTTCTATTTCCTGACCAAGCTTTAGGCTAAAGTTTAAATTCTGATAAGATCGATGTGGTGGCATCTTCTTAATTGCAGCAGAAGCAGGCGCAATTACAACAGCTTCATCCTCTGTTGCAAGCGCCTTTATAACCTTCAATCTTGCGAAGTCCTGATCTCTATTTCGTGCATTGTAGTCTAGGAATATATGACCATCCTCAGGTAAAATATAAACTTTTCGCTCACTAAAAAAAGAGAAATCCATTGCAAGCTTTTCGGCTCTGCGATGACCCGATACGATAATCAAGCATTGTTTCCCTTTTTCAATACTCTCTGAAATTACCTTTGCAGAACGGCTGTCTGATACACCTGTTAAACAAATTTTTCTATTCAGCATAAGCTCCTATTCTATTTAGCGACTTTTCCTGAATTGAATCTATTCATCGCCTTATCAATTCCATCCTTTATGTAGCACTCTACCGCAAGAGCCGCTTCGGAAACCGTATCAGCTAGGACCCCTTCCTCGGATTTACTCGGTTTGCCAATAACGAAATCAATAAGATTATCATCCTTATTGCTTCCTATCCCTATTCTAACTCTAGGAAAATCACGACTACCAAGCTGTGCTATAACAGACTTCATCCCGTTATGCGTACCTGGACTTCCTGAGGTGCGTATACGAAGCGCACCTATAGGAATATCCAAATCATCATAAATAACTAAAACATTCTTCAGATCAATTTTGTAAAAATTGACCGCCTCTCTAAGTGCATCACCACTGAGGTTCATGTAGGTTTGCGGCTTCATAAGAATTACCTTCTCGCCACCTAGATTGAACTCACCGATAATTGACCTAAACTTAGATTTATCTACGGAAACACTGTTTCTTCTTGCTAGCTCATCTATAACCATAAACCCCAGATTATGTCTTGTCTTTTCATATTTCTTTCCGGGATTCCCAAGCCCTGCTATTAAAAACATATTTTCCTCTATCCTCTTACTTTAATTTTCTTTCCTTATCAAAGAGTTCGCTTATCGATCCGTTATTGTGAACTCTCATCATAGCCTCTGCAAACAGATTTCCTACTGAAAGGAAACGCATCTTATCTAGGCGCTTCTCCTTTGGCATAGGAATTGTATTTAGAAGAACAAGCTCTGTTATTGCAGATTCCTCTAGTCTCTCTATCGCCGGTCCTGACAATACTGGATGAGTTGCGCATGCATAAACAGACTTTGCACCCATGTTCTTGATTGCATTAGCTGCATTTGTCAGAGTTCCAGCTGTATCTATCATATCGTCGATAATGATACAGTTCTTATCATTTATGTCTCCGACAATGTTCATTATTTCGCTCTTATTTGGGCTAGGCCTTCTCTTATCAATAATAGCTATTGGACAGTTCAAATATTCAGCGAGGTTTCTAGCTCTTGTAACACTTCCGTGATCTGGAGAAACAACGCACACATCTTCCATATTCTTATCTCCAAAGTACTTTGCAAGAATAGGCAGTCCAAGGAGATGATCTACTGGTATATTGAAGTATCCCTGAATCTGGTTTGCATGAAGATCCATTGTAAGCACTCTGTCAGCACCTGCAGCCACGATTAAATCAGCAACTAGCTTTGCTGTGATTGGATCTCTCGCCTTAGCCTTTCTATCCTGTCTTGCATATCCATAGTATGGAATAACTGCATTAATTCTACCAGCTGAAGCACGCTTCATAGCATCTATCATGATTAGAAGTTCCATCAGATTATCATTAACTGGCGCACATGTTGACTGTACGATATAAACGTCAACACCTCTTACTGTCTCTCCGATATTTACTGAAATTTCACCATCGCTGAATTTTTTAACATCTGCTTTTCCTAGTGGCTTACCCATCAGTGAAGCTATCTCTTCAGCAAGCTCGTTGTGTGAGTTACAAGTGAAAATCTTAAAATCTAAAAATGCGCCGTTTCTCATTGGTATTCTCCTATTCTTTCTATGCTTTATTTTGATCTATCTATATGAATTACTTTCTGTATAATCCTCTTTGGGTCGCCCAATTCTCTATGTTTTTCTGACGAGCTCTGCCGACACTTAGTGCATCCTTTGGTACGTCCTTGGTCACTGTGCTTCCTGCAGCAATGTACGCTCCATCTCCTACATCCACTGGCGAAACTAGATTTACATTACATCCTATAAAGCATCCATCCCCAACTGTAGACCTATGCTTATTCTTACCATCGTAGTTAACAAATACTACACCGCAACCCAGGTTTACATTCTCACCGATATCAGCATCACCTATGTATGTTAGATGAGCAGACTTGCTACCATTACCCATGCTTGCATTCTTGACCTCTACGAAGTCTCCGACCTTACAAGCCTCACCTATAGTGCTGCCTGGTCTGATATATGCAAACGGGCCTACACTAGTATTGCTTCCAACTGAGCTATCTAGGATAACTGAATTGTCTATACTTACATCATCTCCGATTGTGGCATTTACAATTCTGCTATTCTGCTCTATCTTGCAGTTCTTACCGATAACTGTGCTTCCCTCAAGTCTTACACATGGTCCAATCACAGTACCTTCGCCAATTCTGACATCCTCGTCTATGTAGACATTATCGATATCAAATATATCTACACCTGCCTCGATATGCTTTTCGGCTATCTTGCGCCATTTATCTTTTCTCTGCTTATACTCATTCATATTCATATCAAGCCTGTCCTTTTTCTAAAATAATCTGTCCAACCTTGTATATGTCTCCAGCACCCATGGTGATGACTAGGTCATCGCACTCAGCCTCTGCAAGAACCTTGGATGCGATCTCATCAAAGTCCTTAATATAAACCACCTCAATCTCTGGATGTGCTAGTTTGATTCTCTCTGCGAGCTTATCTGAAGATATGTTATATATATCTTTTTCTCTAGCAGCATATATGTCAGTCAAAACGAGTATATCCGCACCCTTGAATGAATCTATAAAATCATCAAATAGTGCCAGTGTACGCGTATATGTATGCGGTTGGAATAGACACCAAATTCTATTGTGCATCAAATTCTGAGCAGCTGATAGAGTCGCCTTAATCTCAGTTGGATGATGTGCATAATCATCTACTACTGTAATATTGTCCTTAGCTTTTCCGATTATATCAAAGCGTCTCTTAGTTCCTGTGTAAAGCTTGAGCTCTCTTATAATATCCACAGATGCAACTCCTAGCTGATGACAGCATGCAAATGCAGCTGTAGCATTTAGGATATTATGCTCTCCTGGGACACTAAGCTCCATAGTTCCTTGCGGCTTGCCTCTATAGCTGATGTTAAATGATGGCATTCCGTTTGTGTCAAACTTAACATCTGAAATAGCATATGTACAGCTTGGGTTATATCCGTATGTTATAGTCCCTTCTATATCCTTGATTATTCTGTTTATAAAAGGATTGGCATCGTAGGCTATGATGTTTCCGCCTGGCTTAATATTCTTGGCAAAGCTATCAAATGATCTGACGATATGTTCAATATCCTTAAAATAATCTAGATGGTCAGAATCTATATTTAGAATAACCTCGATATAAGGCCTCAGACTCAAAAAGCTGTCTCTATACTCACAAGCCTCCGTCACAAAAAAAGAGCCATCGCCTACCTTATAGTTTCCGTCAATCTCACTAAGGTATCCTCCGACAAGGATTGTAGGTTCCAGCTTATTCTTCTCTAATATAACAGAAACCATTGAGGTGGTAGTAGTCTTGCCATGAGTTCCACTTATCGCTATGCTGTTTGGATATTCATCCATAAGAAATCCCAGAATTTCGGCTCTTGATGCCGTTGGAATACCTAACTCCTTGGCTCTAACCATCTCCGGGTTTTCCTCTGCAATTGCTGCGGAATAAACTACTAAATCAGCGCCCTCAACATTCTCTGCCATGTGCTCTAAATATATTACCGCTCCAGTTTGTCTTAATCTATCTGTAATGTCGGATTCCTTCATGTCTGAACCCGATACACTGTATCCTCTTGACAGCAGAATTTCTGCTATAGCAGAAAGCCCTATTCCCCCGATTCCGATACAATGGATTTTTCTATATTTGCTTAAATCGATCATCAAAAAGACCTCCCTATTTAGGTAAGTGTATTATACCATATTTATGTTTGAAATGTGCCCTAATTGACAAAAAATATAAAAACAAATATTATATATAGAAAGTTTGGAGGTGCGTATGAAAAGAACAGAACGTGTCGGTGCAATGATTAAAATATTAACCGATTCACCTTGTAAGGTTTTCCCCTTGCAATTCTTTTGCGATTTATTTAATACAGCAAAATCTAGTGTTAGCGAAGACATATCTATCGCCTCTTCATCAGTGATGAGTACAGGTACAGGATATATAGAAACGATAGCAGGAGCAAAAGGCGGCGCTCGCTTTGTTCCAGATATAAGCGATGAGGAATTAATTAAGCTTCAGAACGAGCTTTGTGATAAACTCCGTGACCACAGCAGAATTCTAGCAGGTGACTTTCTTTACACATCAGATATATTCTTTGATGCAGCATTCACGGATAGGCTTGCATCCATTTTTGTTCGAAAATTCAAGGACTCTGGTGCTGATTATGTAGCAACTGTAGAGACCAAGGGTATCCCCCTAGCTGCAAGCACAGCAAGAAAGCTCAATATACCACTTGTTGTAATTCGACGCGAAGCAAAGGTTTCAGAAGGATCAACTGTAAGTATTAACTATTTTTCTGGATCATATGATAGAGTCCAGAAGATGTCTCTATCAAAGCGAGCTGTTACTCCAGGTTCAAAAGCTCTTGTAATCGACGATTTCATGCGTGGCGGTGGAAGCAGCCAGGGTATTCGCGATATACTTTCTGAATTTGATGTTAGTGTTTGCGGAACCGGAATCGCTATTGCCTCACTCGAACCAAAAAAGAAGAGAATTGAAGATTTTTCCTCAATTGTATACCTGGGTGAAGTATCTCAAGACGCTCAAATTGTAAGGGTTGAGCCGAATTATCTGATGTTTTAGAAAAGATATTGCCTTTCTGAATTCTTTGAAGTATAATAAGTATATATACTTTTTGGGTCATTTGAGGAAGGTGGTAACATGCAAATTACAGATGTACGCATTCGAAAGATCAATGTAGAAGGCAAAATGAGAGCCGTAGCATCCGTAACATTTGACAATGAGTTCGTAGTACACGACATCAAAGTCATTGACGGACAGAATGGGTTATTCGTTGCTATGCCAAGTAGAAAGATGGGAGATGGAGACTTCAGAGACATAGCTCATCCTCTTGCTTCAGACGTTCGTAATAGAATTAAAGATGCAATCTTTGAGGCATATGACAAATTACCAGAAGGCGAAGGCATGACAACTGAGTATTAGGCATAGCATAACACATTACTTAAACGAATGGAAAAGGTCCTCTTAAGAGTGTTTCACGTCATTTAAATCCTTCATTTCAGACGTGTCATCAAAAGGGGTGATGAAAAAAACGACCAAATGAGTTTACTCAAATGGTCGTTTTCTTTTTGCTTTTTATTTGTAGTCCTGATGCGCAGCAATTACCCTAACCATATTAGACTTACTACCCTTTTCTACTGGAAGTCCAGCAGTCACAACTAGCTTACTGCCCTCTTCTACTAGACCACTTCTTACAGCTTCTGAAGCAAACCAATCAAACAGCTCTTCAACTTCTGCACTATAATTTGCTTTGATTGGAACGACTCCCCACATCATCGCCATTTGATGATATGCCTTTATGTAAGGCGTTGCACCTATTATCATCTTTGCTGGTCTAAACTTCGACATTCTTGATGCCGTATATCCTGAGTTTGTTGCAGCCATTATTCCTGCTGCATTTATATCTTCAGCTAAAGTGCAGGCAGCATGCGCTACAGCATTTGTTACATCTCTTTTATTCATTTCGTGCCAAACTCTATCTTCATGATAGTTTGTTTCGTTATCAGCTTCAGCCTGCTCCGCTACCTTTGCCATAACCTCTACAGCTTCAACTGGATATTTACCAGCTGCTGTTTCTCCTGAAAGCATCACAGCTGAGGTTCCGTCGTAAACTGCATTTGCAACATCAGTAATCTCAGCACGTGTTGGCACTGGATTTTCGACCATGGACTCTAGCATCTGTGTAGCTGTTATGGCTATTTTACCGCTCTCTAGGCATCTCTTTATTATCCTCTTTTGGATTCCTGGAAGGCGCTCAAAAGCAAGTTCTACACCCATATCACCTCTTGCTATCATTATTCCATCTACCTTAGGAAGAATGTGCTCAAAGTTATCAACACCCTGAGCGCTCTCTATCTTTGCTATTATCTTGATATCCTTACCGCCATTATCGTTAAGAAGCTTTCTAAGTTCCTCAACATCCTCCTGCATTCTAACAAAAGAAGCCGCAATATAGTCGACATCCTCCTCAATTCCAAAAAGAATGTCGCTTCTGTCCTGCTCTCCTATATACTCCATTCCAAGGTCAACATTTGGAATATTTACACCCTTGTGGTTGCTTACGTTTCCACCGTGAACCACTCTAGTTAAGATATCAGTTTCCGTCTTTGATATAACAGAGAGTACAATCATTCCATCATCAATCAAAATCTTGTCACCCTCTCTAACCATGTTAGGAAGTCTTTCGTATGTTGTTGCAACTATTGAACTTGTACCTTCGACATCTCTTGATGTGAGTGTGAATTCCTGACCGTCTTCTAAAAACTCTTTTCCGTTAACGAAATCTTTGAGTCTGATTTCCGGTCCCTTTGTATCGAGCATAACAGCTGCCGGCATATCTAGTTTATCTCTAACCTTCCTGAAAGTTTCTATCGTCTTGTGGTGCTGCTCGTGCGTGCCATGTGAAAAGTTCACCCTTGCGACATTCATGCCTGATAGCAACATTTTCTTTATGGTTTCTTCATTGTTTGAAGAAGGTCCGAGTGTACATACAATCTTTGTTTTTCTCATTTTACACACCTTTCACTTAATCACATTATATATACCTATTATATGACCAATGTGCATCTTTTTCAAACTCTATCCCATAGCAGTTTCATTATATCTTGCTTAACTTTTTCTTACATAAATAATCAGCTTTATGCTATAATATGTGCTACTATTTGTATTTTATGGGTAGATATATAATATAGTAAATGAAATGAGGGAAATTATGGACACACTAGATAAATCAAGTCGCGACTACGAAATTTGCCTTTGCAAAAAACGTAACAGAGGCTACGTAGAAGATCTAATTAAAGAAAAGAACATCAAGACTCTTAAGGAGCTATGTGAAGTCGGTGACATCGGTAATGTATGCGGTGGCTGCCGTGAAGACCTTGACATGGTCCTCGAAGAAGTTTTGAACGGCGACGTTTAAGAAAGGTTCTTAAATCAAAACGAGACAAACTCCCTGCTTTACATCAGGGAGTTTTTTGCATATAAAAAAACCGTTGAAATCAACGGTTTTTTATTTGGCTAGGGTAGCAGGATTCGAACCTGCGCATGACGGAATCAGAATCCGTTGCCTTACCGCTTGGCGATACCCCAACGATTGGAGGCGACACCCAGATTTGAACTGGGGAATAAAGGTTTTGCAGACCTCTGCCTTACCACTTGGCTATGTCGCCGAATTATATGGGGTGGATAGTGGGATTCGAACCCACGCATACAGGAGCCACAACCCTGGGTCTTAACCACTTGACGATACCCACCATATTGGCTTATAAATATAAAAATGGCGACCTGGAACGGGCTCGAACCGTCGACCTCCAGCGTGACAGGCTGGCATTCTAACCAACTGAACTACCAGGCCGCAATAATGGTGGGCGTTATAGGGCTCGAACCTATGACCCCCTGCTTGTAAGGCAGGTGCTCTCCCAGCTGAGCTAAACGCCCACAATGGTAGCGGCGAGTGGAGTCGAACCACCGACCTTCCGGGTATGAACCGGACGCTCTAGCCAACTAAGCTACACCGCCATATTGTGCAAAATCACTGCAAGGAATATATTATCAAACACCATCATAAATGTCAATATCTTTTTATTATATATTTTATGATTAAAACGGCTCATCTTTCTATAATTTTTAGCTAGGCCATTTCGCTTTGATGTAAATATATCAAATAAAAACAAGCTATGAATTGAATTAAATGCACATTTCTAATATAATAGTAAAGATATATGAAAGGAGTTTTTATGCAAGCACCAAATCCGATTGCATTTACAATCGCAGGTATTGATGTAAGATGGTACGGTATTTTAATCGGCATTGCCTTTCTGCTAGCGATATATATAAGCTATCGCAGGGCACCTCGCTTTGATATCATACAAGACGACATCTTGGATCTAACGATATTTCTAATCCCCTTCTCCATCATAGGAGCAAGAGCATATTATGTCATATTTAGCTATGATAACTATCGTGGCGACTTTATACAGATGCTTAATATTCGTGCTGGAGGACTCGCAATCCACGGCGGAATAATCGCAGGAGTCATAGTCTCATATTTAGTAGCTAAACATAAGAAAATAAAGTTCTCCAATTTAGCAGATTTGATTATGCCGCAGGTAGCACTAGCTCAGGCAATAGGCAGATGGGGAAACTTTTTTAACTCAGAGGCGCATGGTGGCCCAACCGACCTTCCTTGGGCAATTACAGTTTACGGAGAAAAGGTACATCCGACCTTCCTTTACGAATCGATATGGTGCCTTTTGATATTCATCTTCCTTGTATCCATTTCAAATAAGAGAAAGTTTGATGGACAGATTGCTCTGCTCTACGCTATGCTTTACTCATTTGAGAGATTTTGGGTTGAAGGACTAAGAACCGATAGCCTTATGATTGGTCATTTTAGACAGGCGCAGGTTTTGAGTCTTGTTGTCTTTGTTATAGCACTTGCTACTTACATCTATCAAATGAAAAAATATAAGAAACAATAATCATTTTATGAGGAGAATACAATGAAACTAGGTATAGTTGGCCTTCCAAATGTAGGCAAAAGCACACTTTTTAACGCAATTACAAAGGCGGGCGCAGAGGCAGCAAACTACCCTTTCTGCACCATTGAGCCAAATGTCGGCGTAGTTACAGTCCCTGACCACAGAATAGATACGCTTCACGAGGTATATAACTCAAAGAAGACCATCTACACATCCATTGAGTTTTGCGATATCGCAGGTCTTGTTAAAGGAGCATCCAAGGGCGAAGGTCTCGGAAACAAGTTCCTTGGTCACATCAGGGAAGTTGCTGCTATAATTCATGTTGTTCGTGGCTTTGATGACGATAATATCGTCCATGTATCAGGACAAATCGATCCCCTCTCTGATATTGAAACAATCAATATGGAACTCATTCTCTCAGACCTTGAAGTCCTAGAAAAGAGAGCTGCTAAGACTCAGAAGAACCTAAAGGGAGATAAGAGTCTTGCTAAGGAACTAGAGCTCCTGAACAAAGTTATCGCATTTCTAGAAGAAGGCAAATCCGCTCGAGCTATGGAATTATCTGATGATGAAGCCGAATATGTAAAGTCGCTTGATTTATTATCATATAAGCCTATCATCTATGTAGTTAACCTTTCAGAGGATGAGATAAATGACACAGATGAAAATGAGCGAGTTAAACAGATCAAGGAATTTGCAAGCACTGAAGACGCTGAGGTAGTCTGCATCTGTGCACGTATAGAAGAAGAAATTTCTGAGCTAGATAAGGAAGAAAAAGAAATGTTCCTTACAGAGCTAGGTATCGATGAATCAGGTCTTGATAAACTTATTAAGGCATCATACAAACTGCTTAACCTAATTTCATTCCTAACCGCAGGTGAAGATGAAGTTAGAGCCTGGACTATCAAAAGAGGAACAAAGGCTCCTCAGGCTGCCGGAAAGATTCACACAGACTTTGAAAGAGGCTTTATTAGAGCTGAGACTATTTCATATGATAAACTTATGGAATGTAATGGTAGCCTATCTGCAGCCCGCGAGAAGGGCTTTATACGCGCTGAGGGTAAGGAATACGTCGTTAAGGATGGAGATGTAATGAACTTCCTCTTCAATGTATAGAAGCATTTAAGTAATTGAAAAACCCCTTGCATAGACTTCATTAGTTGCAAGTCTATGTCAAGGGGCTTTTATTATTTGTGAAAACCTTTTTAAAAACTTATTTAAACATTGATAAAATCGCCTTCAAGTATGCATCCTCAAGGCTAAGTAAGTTGAGCGCCAATGAACTTACAAATATAATTATTGCTAGCGTTATTATCAAATTTTTCATGCCTAGCCATCACACCTTATATCAAAATGCACTTTGATCTCTTTCTGTCCTTTTAATATGCCAAATCTATATTTTAGCTTTTCTATATTTAAACACAACTCAACTTCTATGTATTTTTTACCATTAAAGTTGTGATCTGTAGAGATAATTTCTATATCTGACTTATCGCATTCAAATATCTTTGCAGCCTTTTCTCTCCATGTATCTTGAACTATATCGTCTAGTTCTGAAGCCTTCATGACTCTATCAATATATCTTAACGAGCTTACTTTGAGCTCAGTCTGCTTCATCTTTATTTCCTGGATACAAAGTATATTACTAAACACGCTTAAAATAAGAATCAAGGATGCTGTCGCTGTGATTATCTGCTTCATGATTATATCTGTCTAAGAAGATTTGAGAAATAGCTATCACTACTAGTTTTTAGGCTATTTCCCCCACCAACCATCATATCAAATATAATGCATCCTAGTATTATAGTCCCTACTATTACGATAACCTCCTTCAATTCGTATCACCAATTTTCATATTATCTATTGTGTGGATTCCTCTATCAAGTATGTTTTGTGCTGCACCTTTCATAGAGTTACCATCCCCAAGAACTAGTGTGTTTACTATTATAACTCCCAGTATCATAGTTCCAATTATTATAATTAAATTCTTCATTACCCCTCCTAAAATATATCCGAAAGCAATACCTGTGCCTTTGAGAATATAACAGTTATAGTAAAATTCATTAAAAGAGCAAATATAGATAGGGTCACTGTTATATTAACTATAAGACTTTGTTTTTCTGCACTTTGAATTCCTTTTGTCAGCCTTTGATCTGCAAGCGTTTCCTCAAATGAGTCCATATATTCACTAAGCTCCACCGGATTTATCATATCTATCTTAGATAAAATCATTGAAAAACTTTTTGCAGCTTTCACAGGCACTCTTTTATAAAGTATGTCAAAAGCCTCCTTATCTCTTCCCTTCCTATACTCTGAGAGTATTTCTGCATAAACTGGTTTAAGTAGCTTGCTACTTCTCATGAGTTCCTCTATTATGTAATCCGCTGACATCGGTTTTCCGGCATATATTATAGCAAGGTTTTTCCCCATTAAGCAGCTATTCAGTAACTCCTGTTCAATCCCATCTGAATTCAGTATAGATATAAATTTTGCCTTAATCGATTTCAATATATTTTCAATATTATCTAGCGGATTTTTCTTAATGCTGATTACGCTTAACTTCTTGCGCCATAATCTACTTATCTTCAAATCTATAAATCCATCTTTCTGCTTGCAAAAAACATGTCTGTAAGACAAGCTACTAAGTAAAGAACTATTGAAGTAAGTAGCCAGTACAAACTACTCTTGTTGGAAAACTGATTTAGCATATATTCACCTATACTCATGTCAAAGAACATTCTTGCGCTTATAATAGTCATCAGCATACATATTGGCATCATATATCTAATCATAATTTTCGCTTCATATCCCTGACGTCTTGAATGTTCAACGATTTTCTTACTATTTGCAATGCTTCTCCCTAGATCCCTAAGACTATTTTCTACCCTCACCCCTCTGTACACTGCTATAAAAATATTCGCGGATAGAATGTCTGCCCATGCTGTTCCAAATGCATATCTAAAGTTTTCTACAGCTTCCCCTATCTCCTTTGATGAGGATGCATTGTTCAAGTTCTTTGCTAGATTTATCATTACCCTCTTAACTGTTGCCGAAGCCTCTATCGAAATAGCTGTAGCCTCGATTGCTTCCCTCATATTGCATGAATTAATCTTATAATTATTAGTTAGCTCCTGTACTAGAACTATCGCTTCGCGGCTTCCCTTTGCTCTCTTTCCACTAAGCTTGAAAGTTAAAACTGCATAAGGAATAGCTGCAAAGCAAATAGCAAATATAATGGCATTGTGAAAATCAAGAAAGATCATAAATCCTATAAACATGAAGCAAAATATGAATACGCTTAGATATATAAAATGCTCTGGTGAAATGAATACATGCTCCATATCAGATGCAGAGATAAGACGCATAAGATGTGTGTATACCTTGCCACCTTCCCTTTTATTGATCTGTTTTGATACTAGTCTTAAGTCTCTCTTTATGGAGAAACTGTTTTTCATACCTTTGTATATTTGAACTATAACATCTGATTCCATTACTAGTATGCCAATCACAATTATCAAATATATTATTCTATCTAGCATTTATCCTTAATCCCTGTAGTTGGGCTCAAACCTCCAATCATCAAATACATTTTTGCACGAGAGTCTCTCGACAAGCCCTTTTATTTCTATGATTTCCTTAGACCCTTGTGGATATTTTTCTAACTTACTCATTATGCAGTCAGAATTCCATATCCATTCTTTTCTACTAAAATCATACTTACATAGATATTTTGCTATACAACATTCTCTTTCAATATCAAAACTGTATTCTACAATAGCCTTAAGTATCTTATGGTCATGGTCATTACTATCCTGTGTCATCTCAAATACATAATCAAAACCTGTGTATATTCTTTTTATCGTGTATAGCAGGCTTCCACCATACTTATTAACCACCTCACTTGCCATCCTGTATGGTAGGTCAAGCGCACTTCCATCGTGTACAGTAGCCTTACACCTACTTGTTCCAGACGTAATTATATCTAAAATAAGTTTATATGCAGATGCATCCCTCATTTCCTCCATCAAAACATAGTCATTATCTGCTCTAAGAAGCGACTTACTTAGCGTTTCTAATCCCCTACCATCAGTCACTATCTGCATCAAAGCTGTATTTGGCATAATATCTTGCCAAGGCGTCTCAGGGTCAGTTGAAATAGCTAATCCCTCAAGATTTGGATTTTCTCCACTCTGCCATGTCTGTAGAAATGTCGTCTTGCCTGATCTAACCTGTCCTGTGAATATTACATTAAAACCAACCTCACGCATAAGCTCAAATATCCTTATTGCTTCCTTAGGAAATGTCTCGCGCTCACTTAGTGCCTCAAAACACAGCTTTTGCATAACATATTTACGAAAGACTATTGCATCTTGATTTGGCTTTACAACATCACCAGAATATATACTTATTCTTATCCCATTTCTAAGATATACCTCATGGTATGCATCACTTAGGCGTTCGCTTGGCGTTGCAAGCAGAAGAGCCCTCTTTAGCTTAAGCAAACGCTCCTTACTTATTCTTTGTGGCATTAGCTTTGATTTGCCATCTATGAGAAAATAAATCCTTTCTCCTATGATTTTTGCTGACGATGAAGTTTTGTATTTATCATCTGTGTCATATGCCCAAGGTGAAATTCCTGCAAGCCCATATAGCTCAGCGAATATGGCTTCTATGATATCTTGATAATAGCTAGGAAAGCAGGCATCTTCTAGTTTGTTCTGTCTTAGGATTTCCCTTATTTTATCTTTGTAGAAAAGAACATCCTTCTCATATCCTATGATTGCACTCTTTTCCCTCTCAAGCTTAAGCTGTTTACTGACATCGTCTGCATCGTTCCAGTCTATATCTAGCTTCTTCTCAACAAGGCTGCAAATGGCTTCAAAGCTCAAATGTGCGTCCGTCTCCTGCCTAGCTTTTAGAGGTTCATTTGAGTACTCATCCATAAAGCTCTCAAGCGAAAAAACATTTCTAATTGCCATTTTCTTCCCCCAAGCATTCTTTGATTAAGCTTTCTACAGCTCGTCTATATCGCTTTTCACCTATAAGAGTTTTTCTCTCTATCTGCGCATAGCTTCCAAAATTAGAGTATGGAATTACGCATGAAATATCCCTCTTCAAAAGATAAGCAATATCATCCTTGCTATATAAAGATTTATCTCTTAGATATTTATTTATAACAAGTTCAAAATCTCCAAAGCTGCTTAATATATCATTATCTAATTCTTTAAAATTTGATATTGAATTTGGTTCTTGAGTAATTGACACTATTCTCTTATTGCAATAACATAGTGCAGAAACAGTTAGGGCTGTCCTAAAATCAGATCCCGCATCTACGACAACGTAATCAAAGCATCTAGATGAATTTAATATCTGTTCAAAGCTGTCCACAGGAAATGTATTTGCCATAATAAAGCTTTTATTGGATGCTATCAGTTCTATTCCTCCTACGGTCTTTGCTGTAGCTTTTATCTCCTCTTCCGTCAGGCTCCTACCAACAAGTGATGACTTGATATCGTCTAGGCTTCCCGCATTATTCTTTTCAACATATGAATACAAACTACTTATTCCTGAAAAAATATGAAGTACTCTCTTTCCCATATCAGCTAGAAGTTTAGATGTAGACACTGCTAACATAGTAGATCCAGATGATGCAGACCCTGCAAAGAATCCGACACTAGTCATCTAGCTTCCCCTCACAATCAATAATTTTCTGCCCTTTGATATCGCTTCACTAAGCTTTGCTGCTTCGCTTTGACTTGTTATCACTTCAAACCCATGTGTGTCATCCATTACACTAGATACCTTTGCTCTAATAATTAAATCAGCCTCATCATAAATCAAAACTATATCCTCCCTTTTAATCTGACTAGAAAAGTTATGTATTGCAGACTTTGGTAAGACCACAGCAAGTCTATCCCTAGATATATCAACTAAACTTTCTGGCTTTCCAAGATACTCGCTGAACAGTGGTGTACCCTTGTGTATGAAATGCTTCGCCCTAGTCCCTATGTATTTACTGATTTCCGCCTTGCTAATATATTTTTCTCCACAGTTTGACTCCACATAAGCTATCATGTCATCTTTTAGCTCATCTCCCCTCTGAAGGTCAATCTTAAGTACTGGAATTCTATCATGCACCAGTGCAGGCTTAGCCCACTTCTCCCATATTACTAGCATAATCAAAGCGCAGATTATTATAACAAGGCCTGTTATCCTCCTACCCCTGCTCATCTACATCAGGGAAAGGTTCTTTGCTACATCAAAGAGAAACCTCTGCTTCCACTGCCTCCACATGTTGTTTGGAAATGTTGTACCTGGGTTTTGCATAATTATATTGCTGAGAATATATCTCCTATATTCCTTTGGTACTGTAGCTAGCGCTCTTTTAATCGCATTAACCCTCTCCTGAAGAAGTAAAATTTCCATTGCTTTTGCCTCAACCGGCTTGCTTACGCTGTAGGATTTTCCTGTCTCACACATCTTACGCCCATCTCCAACAGCATCCTTTTCAGCTGAGAGTTCATTGATGCGCATCTCCATCCTCTGGATATCTCTAACCGCCCATAGGCTCTGATAATATACCGCGTTAGGCATCAAATACTCTCTCAATTTTGTCTGTTGCCACTCTCTTGCCATCTTATATTTCCCCCTTTTGTTTGTTTGAACAGATTTTAATCAATTCCCCAAATTACTGTCAAGGCATTTACAAAATTTCCCATATTTATGTCATAAATTCGACTTTTTATGTCATAAAACCGTATTTTTTTTGTTTTAAGCGTTCCTCACAATTCCCTATTTACATCAAAAAAATAAAAATCTCTAGGCAATAAACTAAATTATCGCCTAGAGATTTTATCTAATTTTGATTATTTTTCTTCGCGAAGTCCATCGTCTTCATTGACAGCTGTCGCAAGATTTATAGTCGATTTTTCGAGCTCCTGTATAATATTATTTATCAGGGTAATCTTCTTGTCAGATATGTTTTCTTCTACAGCAAGGTTAGCACTATAGAGAATTTGCTCCAAATCAAGATGTATGCTTGAAAGTTTATCTCTAACCTTTTGAATTTGATCAGCTTCTGCTGCCTGCTCTCTTGCACTATCCATATTTACAATCTCAGACTTGTTCATATCAAGCTCAAATTCAGAGTTACCCATTACTACTATAGGCTCATATGAAAGCTTTTCGTTTACGAGCTTTGCAAAGTCCTTCTTTGACTCTTCTTCACCATGAACTAGGAAGATTTGCTTAGGTCTCTGCTCAAAATGAGCAAGCCATGCAAATAAACCGTTTTGGTCTGCATGTCCAGAAAAGCCTTCTAGATTGTGAATTTCTGCATTGACCTGTATCTCTTCTCCAAATAGCGTTACCATCTTGACACCCTCAACTAGGCTTCTTCCAAGTGTGCCCTGACCCTGATACCCTACGAAGACTATACTGTTCTTGGGATTCCAAAGATTATGCTTTAGATGATGCCTAATTCTTCCAGCCTCGCACATACCGCTAGCAGATATTATTATCTTAGGCTCCTTGTTGAAATTTAGGTCCTGAGACTCCTTGCTGCTTCGTGTAAACTTAAGATTCTTAAATTCAAGCGGATTATCACCCTTGAGTATGTATTCTCTAGTTTCTTCGTCAAATACCTGAGCATTTCTCCTGAATATTTCAGTTGCAGTTGTTGCCATTGGACTGTCTACATAGACAAATATCTTATCTAGCTCTTTTCTATACTCATTATTTGAGTCATAGAAACGGTTTAACTCATATATTAACTCCTGAGTCCTTCCGACAGCAAATGATGGAATAACAACGTTTCCTCCACGTCTTGTCGTATTTATGATTATCTCTATGAGTTTTTCGACACCAGATCCTAACTCCTTATGGATTCTATTTCCATATGTAGTCTCCATAATTACATAATCAGCTTTTTTGATATATGTTGGGTCGCGTAAAATAGGTCTTCCCTCCATACCAAGGTCTCCTGAGAATACAATTTTTGATTCCTTATCGTCCTCAGTCACCCAGAGCTCTGTGATTGCAGATCCAAGAATATGTCCAGCATCATTAAACACAATTTTCATGTCCGGATTAATTTCTATCTGCTGATCATAAAGAATTGGACTTACCAAAGATAAAGTTTTCTCTGCATCTTCTATAGTGTAAAGAGGTTCGACTTGCTCTCTTCCTGCCCTCTCAGCCTTACGGTTCTTCCACTCAGTCTCTTTTTCGTGAATGTAGGCGCTGTCCTTTAGCATTACAGAAAGTAAATCTGCTGTAGCATCTGTACAGTAGATTTTTCCCTCAAATCCCCTCTTTGTCAAAAGCGGTAATCTTCCACAGTGGTCTATATGAGCATGAGATAAAACCACACATTCTATCTCTGATGGCTCAAACGGAAACTTCTCGTAATTGAGTGCGTCCTGAGCTTTTCCCCCTTGAAATTGACCGCAATCAAGCAAAATCTTATGTTCTCCACTGGTCAGCAGATGACAAGATCCTGTTACACCTGTTGATGCTCCACAAAACTTAATCTTCATATTCATCTCCTTAAAAAACTAGGCTATATGTTCAAATTCCAAAGTTCCACTTCACCAGTTGAAACTATATCAGCTCCAGCTTCTAGCGCAGCAATAACCTCCTGCTCCGTTTCGATTATTCCTCCTGCTATAATCGGCGTTGTGATTTCCTCTCTGAATTCTTTGATCTTCTTTGTGACAATTCCCGGCATTATCTCTATTATGTCGGGCTTTGAAATTTTGATAGACTCCATCGATGTATTTAGCGAGTGCGAATCAACAATGAAGAACCTCTGCACAGTCGTCAAGTTGTACTCCTTGGCAATCCTTACGATATTTGTTCTCGTCGTCAAAATACCATCGACTCCATTCTTTGCCAGAAACTCTATCCCTGCCCTATCCTTGCCTATTCCCTCAGCGAAATCTAGGTGAACAAAGGCCTTCTTTCCAGCTCCATGAATTTCCTTTACGCTTTGGTTTACCGTGATTATATTTGAGTGAAGCAAAAATACTACATCAACGCGTGATTTTAGTGCCTTGCTAAAATCCTTTTCTGTCCTTATCGCAGCGGCTATCTTCTTGTTCAAAATATCTTCTACCATACGAACTATCTCCTTTTAGATTATAATCAAAACAAATCGCGGTTTATTCGTGATGAAAATCAGACCCACTTGTTATGTGCAAATGGTACTTTGCTGCTATCTCTATAAGTTTTACTGAATCATCCTCGCTTGCAGACGGATGGAAGCACTCTAGCCCCCTTAGTCCAATCTTTTTAAGCTCTTTGAGCAGTTCAACCAGCTTATCAAAATCGTACTTATCCTCTGAGATAAATTCTTCAATTTCTAGTGGGTGTGCAAGAACTGCAGTTCCCTTTGCTCCCCTTAAAAGCTCTATTGCCTCTTGCGTGCTTAGCATTTTCTTTGGTATTCCTGACAGAAGTTTATAAAGGTCTAAGTTTCCATATCCTTTACTTATCAAGACTCTTGCTATATCAGGCTTTCCAATATATCCCCCTGGCTTCTTTGGTAGATCAGCTTCAGATATATTAATGCCATCTGCTATCAGCCTCTCTATAAGCTTTGTATTTCTTTGTTTGCGATTTTCCTTAAGTTCCTCACATGTAGCTATCATATTAGGATCTTCGGTATCAAAGTTATATCCTAGTATATGAAGTTCTATAGATTTTCCATCAAAATCATAAAGTGTTGAAAACTCGATGCCAGGAACGACCTCCATCTCAAGGTCTTTGACTGCATCTTGCGCCTCTCTGAGGCCTTCAAAGCCATCGTGATCGGTTATGGCAATTATGTCGTAATCTAGTGCTCTAAACCTCTTTACTATTTCTGTCGGAGAGAGAACTCCATCTGAATAAAACGAATGTATATGGTAATCAGTTTTAAATTCCATTATTTCACCTTGCTAATATAAATATCCTGTATCTGGATTGCTATATTCCTTGACACGTTCATCATGTGCTAGGAATATTGAATCTCTAAACGGAATGTTGTATTCTTCTACGCCTAGTTCTCCTAGAACCTTCTCCAGGTAATTAGGGTTCATTATAAATAGTGGTCCAAGCGTATATGTGCCCCTAAAACCCTTGTATTTTATACCCTCTATAGAAATGTCCTCGTTTAATCCAGGTCCTCTTAAAACCTTAAATAAAGGCGATATCTCATCTCTATAAAAGCTACGTGTAAACTGGCTTCTAAGCCCTGTAAGCTTTTCACCTTCGTACTCTCCTAGCCATAGAGAATTGTACTTGTTAATCATGTCTCTTTCTGTATCAAAGTTAAATATTCCAAGTCCCTCTAGGAAAGGTCCTCCATTTTCCTCAAATACAAATTTACCAACATCTTTTATTCCATTACCGAAAATCTCTAGAGCGTTTCCGGTAATAAGGAAGTTCTGACCTGCTTCTATCTTTTCGATTATTTTATTTTTATATTTATTTAATCTTTCGATTACAATTTTCTGGCTTAACTCAGTCATAGAACCCATGTAAACAAGGTCTATCTCCTCGCTTATAAAGCGTGGTTCACTATTAAGAGAGGTACTGATAACTTCAGCATTTGGAACCGATCTTTTTAAAATATCTATATTTGCATGGTCTCCAAAAATACCTGTGATCTCTGGAAATAAATATTCTATCTTCATAAATCTTATCTCCCTACTACTGTACTTTGCCAGCTGCAAATCTGTCCCTAATGGAATCTGCTATCTTTAGGCCCTTATCTATTACATCAAGGTCATATAAAACATAAATCAAGCTGTCATCAATATACTCAAATAGCTCAATTGCATCTTCTGCCTTTTCAACAACTTTGATTTTTTCCTCTGGAACTCCTGCAAGAAGTAGTCTCACCTTATAGTCCAAAGCTCTTGTCCCGTAAACGATAATGCTGTGCAAATAATCATCCGCTATGAACTCAAAATCAGTGTCGTAAATCCAGCAAATATCTTCTGACCAGTGAATTTCTGCATCTATTGAATTTACCATAAACAGAATCTGCTTCTGCTTCTTTTGCTTTGCAATATACTCCATTACTCTTGATGTGGCATATCCGTTCAGACACTTTGATAGCATCGTGATAACCTTCATGTCTCCAGCATCCTGCGAGTTATACCTAGTCTTCGCAAGCCCCATAGTCTTTAGACATTTTGCAATCTCTGCTAGTGAATATCCCATCTCATGAAGTAACGTCATAGCTGAAAGCTGATTGTAGATATTGAATACACTATCGTTTAAAATTACTACTTTCTGACTTTCTCCTTTTGCCACAAAGAGCATTTCATTATTATCAAAATCAACCTCATCTAGATAATAATCATATTCAGGCGATTTATATCCACAGGTATCGCAATAGATTTTTCCTATATTACTATATCTGTAATACTTGAACTTAATTTTCTCTCCACATACAGGGCAAATTTGTACATCATTTATGATGTTATTGCTATCTATCCTGTCCCCTTCCATCTTTTTGATGCCGAAATATATTCTCTTGTTCTTAGGAGATACAGAATAAGCATTGTAATCATCTGCATTGCAAATCAGTTCTGTGGTTTTGGGTATGAATGTGCTTAGAACATTTCTTACAAATTCAGGATGACCAGTTCTCATTATTGAATCTCTAGATAAGTTGCAAACTACAAGCTTATCAATATCCATCTGTGAGCCGATAAACCTCATTGAACGCTCGTCCATCTCAAATACAGCAAGCTCATATTTGCACTTTCCAAAGATGCCTGTAGACTTTATCAAAGAAGTTGCGATCCCTGTATGTGTATTTGATCCATCTCTATTTGTTATAACTTCTGTGCCTAGAGTTGCTAACATATCTGAAATAAGGTTTGTTGCCGTTGTCTTACCGTTAGTACCCGTAACTCCTATAATAGTCTTCGGCTTTTTTGCATATCTCAAGAAACCAGGGCATATCCTAAATGCAACTATTCCTGGAAAGTCAGTTCCCTTATATCCAAATACCTTTAGGGCAATTATAGCGAGCTTTGCTACGCAAAGTGCAACAAAATACCTGATTCTATTCATAAAATCTCTCGCAATCCAAGAAATACAAAGCTTGGATTTGTTCCTTTCTCCTAGAAACTCCTAGGCACTGAATTTAGTCTCTATTGCTTTTAATCAAAGCTCTATGCTTCGAAGAGCATATCTCCCCTTACTTGACTTGCTACGTCATCATTCTTTAAAATTTTGATAAGCTCGCTTGCAAAATCGCTAGCATATGCTGGTCCGCGACCTGTAATGATATTGCTAGATACAACTACATTTTTCTTTACATACTCTGCATCTATAAGCTCACTCTCCATGCCATCGTAGATTGTAGCTTCATGACCGCCTAGAACCCTTGCCTTAGCAAGAGCCATAGGTCCTGCACATATTGCTGCTACATATCTTCCACTCTCAGCGAACTTTCTTATTGCGGCTTTACAATCAAAGTGATTACAGATATTCTCCACACCCTCATAGCCTCCTGGAACTATGAGCATCTGGCAGTTTTCGAAGTTACATTCCTCAAAGATGATGTCGGCCTCAACTCCAATCCCATGTGATCCATACACCATCTTTTCTCTCATTATCGATACCATCTTTATCTGTATTCCGGCGCGTCTTAACATATCGACAGTTGTTAGTGCCTCTATCTCTTCAAATCCATTCGCCAAAAAAATATATGTCATGATTTCTCCTTAATAAAAAATACGCTCATCCTTGATTAGCATCTTGTTTATATAAACAAATATACCTATCAAAATTGCCATTATTATCGTTGCAAAGACTGATACGACCGCCTCAAAAGGCGTTCCTATAAGCTCAATCAAAAGTGACTCCTTGCCAGGGCTTACCCCAATGAATAGCTTATATATGACTTTTCTTATCACATCTACATTTAGACTAATTGCCATCACAATCTGCATAATTACCGCCAGTGCAATAGCAAAATTGTTTGCTCTTCTCAGCTTACTTCTGCTACCGTTCTTTAGCAAGTAAGCATAGCTAAAGATAGACGAAACTCCAAAGAACAAGCCTGCAACCGCGCTTACAGTCAGTATTTTCTTTGCTTTTCTCATTACCTCCACTTCTTTTTTCTCAAAGAGTGGATCATTAAACTTGCCGTTCTTTTCGTATACTTGGAATTCGCTTTTTAACGGTGAGTTAAGATATGAACAAATCTCACTAGAAAACTCTGTACCCGATGTTTTTGTGTTTAGGTTATATGTAACCTGAGAATCATTGAAATGGTAGGTATAGGTTTCAGGCACTCTAAGAATAGCATTATAGCTAAAGATCACGATAAAAAACGAAATACTTACGGCAAGAATAACATATAAAATATAATTAAGTCGTTTCAATATGTTCTCCATTTGTAAACTAAAAAACAGAGGACAGGAATTACCCTGACCTCCATTCCCTAACCTTCTAAGTAACTAATATATGGAAGATTTCTATACTTTTGGTCATAGTCGAGCCCATAACCAACCACAAACAAATCCTCAACCTCAAAACCAACATAATCAGCTTTTACATCAGCCTTTCTTCTTGCTGGCTTATCTAGCAATGTGCAAATCTTAATTGTCTTTGGATTTCTTGCGGATATGTACTCCTTGAGATACTTGAGCGTTGTTCCAGTATCTACAATGTCCTCAACTATGATGATGTTCTTATCAAAGAGGTTCATTCCAATATCCTTAGTAATCTTAACGACACCGCTACTTGTTGTAGCCGAACCATAGCTGCTTGCTGCAACAAAGTCGATCTTGGTGTCTAGCTTGATTTCCTTCATGATATCGGCCATCCACATGATAGCGCCCTTTAGCGTACCGATTAGGACAACCTCCTCGCCCTTATAATCTTTGTTTATCTGTTCGCCTATTTCCTTGGCTCTCTTTGTTATCTCTTTCTGTGTAAAGAGAACTGTTCCGATTGCATCCTGTTTTGCTTTCATAGCTTCCTCATTATATATATTTAAATAACATCTACGTCTACATATAATTTTATACTAAATGACTCGATATGTCACTAACTATTCTATACCAAGTTCCTCAGCAATATAGTCAAGTAGCACATCATGACCAGTCTTCTTGAGCGCAGAAACTGGAACAATCTTATCTTCCTTCCCAAGGCTTAGGCTCTTTCTGATTATCGATAGATTTTTCTGCTTCTGATTTCCGGATATTTTATCTGCCTTTGTTGCGCAAACAAGTCCATCAAGTCCATAGCTTCTTAGGTATTCATACATCTGAACATCTAGCTTTGATGGCTCGTGTCTAATATCGACAAGCTGAACTACCCTCTTAAGATTTTTTCTCTGTTTAAAGAAATCATCCATCATTCTATCCCAGTCAGCTGTGATGCTCTTTGATACCTTAGCATAGCCATATCCAGGCAGGTCGACAAAGCGAAATGCATCATTTATCAAATAGAAGTTAATCGTCCTTGTTTTTCCTGGGTTTCCGCTGACCCTCGCCAGACTCTTCCTGTTTGTTAACAGGTTGAGTAGCGAGGATTTTCCTACATTTGAACGTCCAACAAAGGCTATTTCATCAAGACTTGCATCTGGATACTGATTTGGTCTTACTGCGACCGCTTCCAATTCTGACCTGATAATTCTCATTACTTTTCTAACGCCTCCGGTAAGGCTTCCTTAGCATATTCTAGTCCTACAACCTTGAGGTTTTTTCTCACTGACTGTGGTATTTCCTCAAGATCCTTTACATTGTCCTTAGGAAGCAAAATAGTTCTTATTCCAGCTCTATAAGCAGCTAGAACCTTCTCTTTGATTCCGCCAACAGGAAGAACCTTTCCTGTCAGTGTTATTTCACCTGTCATAGCAACATCCTTACGTACAGGTACCTTTGTCAAAGCAGACACAACTGATGTGAACATAGTAACACCTGCTGATGGTCCATCCTTTGGCACAGCGCCCTCTGGAACGTGAATATGAATGTCTTTGTTCTTATAGAACTCATCATCGATATTAAATTCCTTTGCGATTGACCTGATGTAGCTAAGACCCGTTTTTGCAGACTCCTGCATTACATCTCCAAGCTTACCAGTCAAAGAAATCTTACCTGTTCCATCGAGAATCAAAGTCTCTATCGATAGCGTCTCACCACCTACAGCTGTCCATGCCATACCGTTAACTACACCAATTTCTCCAGCTCCTTCGATTATATCGTATCTGAACTTTCTCTGTCCAAGATACTTATCAAGGTTTCTTGGAGTTACTGAGTATGTCTTCTTTCCGCGAGTTACTGTCTGCATAGCAGCCTTACGGCAAACATCTGCAATTCTTCTCTCTAAGTTTCTTACACCGGACTCTCTAGTGTAGTAGTTTATTATATCTCTGATAGCCTTCTCTGAAATGTTTAAGCTATTTCTACGTAGTCCATGCTCCTTTTCCTGCTTAGGAATTAGGTATTTCTCAGAGATTTTTAACTTCTCTTCCTCAGTATACCCACTTACCTGAATAACCTCCATACGGTCTAGTAGAGGTCTTGGAATTGTATCTAGCGAATTAGCTGTAGTTACGAATAGCACCTTTGATAGATCAAAAGGTATGTCTAGGAAGTGGTCTGTAAATGTCTTGTTCTGCTCTGGGTCAAGAACCTCTAGAAGAGCTGACGATGGATCTCCCTTATAATCTGCACCTAGCTTATCGATTTCATCAAAGAGGAATAAGGGATTATTTACACCACTATCTTTAATACTTGTTATAATTCTTCCTGGAATTGCGCCAATATACGTACGTCTATGTCCGCGAATCTCAGCTTCGTCTCTAACTCCACCAAGTGACATACGAATAAACTCTCTTCCTGTAGCCTTAGCAATTGATCTTGCAACTGAGGTCTTTCCTGTTCCTGGAGGACCTACTAGGCAAAGGATAGGGCCCTTGATTCCTTTTGATAAATGAATTACTGCTAGATACTCTAGCACCCTCTCCTTAACAGACTTCAGTCCGTAGTGATCCTGCTCAAGTGTCTTTTCGGCCTTTGCTATGTTAATGTTAACCTTAGATGCCTTATCCCAAGGAAGTTCAATAATTGTCTCAACATAGTTTCTGATAACTGCACTCTCAGCAGATGATGGTGCCATCCTCGTAAATCGTTTGATTTCCTTGCGAACCTTAGCATCTATCTTCTCATCTAGCTTGAGCTCATCTAGCTTCTTTAGCCATTCATCAGCCTCTTCCATTGCGTTTTCTTCTTCGCCAAGCTCTTCCTGAATGACCTTCATTCTTTCCTTAAGGAAGTAGTCCTTCTGATTCTTGTCGACGTTTTCCTTAACTTTACGAGCAAGCTCTTTTTCAACAGCAGCAATCTCTATTTCCTCACTTACGATAGCAAGTAAAACCTCAAGGCGGTGTACAAAAGGTGTAGCCTCAAGTATACGCTGTTTCTTAGCAATAGGAAGAACTAGCTCATTAGCTATATTATCAACAAGTGCTGATGGATTTGTTTCGGAAAGCACTTTATCAATGGCTTCCTCGTTAAGTCTCTCTGACAGAGCAGCATACTCGATGAACTTCTCAGTTAGGATTCTGAGGTGTGCCTTTTCCTCAACATTGAGTACATCAGGATCAACCTCCTCAGGAAGCTCAAATACTGTGCAGGACATCAAAACATCCTCACTAACCACCCTACTTACCTTTGCTCTGCAAACTCCACTAACGAGCACTCTAACAGCATCTCCGTTGATCTTGAGCATCTGCTTAACCTTAACGATACAGCCCATATTGTAAATATCAGAAAAAGTAGGAATCAAAACATTGTCGTCCTTCTGAGAAGATACGAACATCATCCTGTCTCCCGCCATCGCCTTTTCTAATGCTCTTATTGATTTTTCTCTACCTATATCAAAGTGAATAACTGTGTTTGGGAATATTGAAACTCCTCTTAGAGGAATGCAAGGATATACCTTCTCAACTTCATCCTCCTCCAAATCCATTATCACGTCATTATCGTTTTCATATGTATCTATATTTTCAGCAAAGGTCTCTGCTGCAGTATTTTTCTTGTCTTCCATAAAATTCTCCTTTCTAATAAATCAGGCGACCAAGAAGTCGCCTGGAATTTTACGAGATTTTAGTCAATCATTTCTATCAGCTTAGGCTCATTACCATTATTGACAGTTTCCTCTGTAACTATACATTTTGATACATTTTCGCGTGACGGAATCTCATACATAACCTCATTCATTATCTTCTCAAAGATACTTCTAAGGCCACGCGCTCCTGTCTTTCTCTCTATCGCCTTATATGCAATAGCGTCTATTGCATCATCCGTCATCTCTAACTCGACGCCATCGAGCTCAAATAGCTTCTCGTACTGTTTAACAAGTGCATTCTTAGGCTCTGTCATAATCATCTTGAGAGCATCTACATCAAGCTCATCAAGAGTAACTATAACAGGAAGTCTACCAATGAATTCTGGAATTAGACCAAACTTCAGTAAATCCTCTGGCTCAAGATGTACAAGTGCCTTTTCGGTTTCTACCTCAACTCCCTTTTCTCCAGAATTAAAACCTATAACTTTCTCTCCAAGTCTTCTCTGGATCATTGCATTAAGTCCATCAAAGGCTCCGCCACATATAAACAGTATATTTATTGTATCGAGCTGTATAAACTCTTGGTGTGGATGCTTACGTCCTCCCTGTGGAGGAATATTTGCAACTGTTCCTTCTAAAATCTTTAAAAGTGCCTGCTGCACTCCTTCTCCGCTTACATCCCTTGTAATAGATGGATTGTCCGATTTTCTGGCGATTTTATCAATCTCATCTATATATATAATGCCTCTTTCGGCTTTCTTTGTATCGTAGTCAGCTGCCTGAAGGAGTCTTAGCAGAATATTCTCTACGTCTTCTCCTACATAGCCGGCCTCTGTTAGAGCCGTAGCGTCTGCAATTGCAAATGGAACATCTAGTACCTTTGCAAGAGACTGAGCAATCAAAGTCTTACCTGAACCCGTTGGGCCAATCATAACTATGTTGCTCTTCTGTAGCTCTACCTCTGAATCATCAGCTTTTCCAAGCGCATTGATTCTCTTATAGTGATTATAAACTGCAACGGAAAGTGTCTTCTTTGCTCTATCCTGACCAACTACGTAATCAGATAGATACTCAAAAATCTCCTTTGGCTTTGGAAGCTCATCAAAAGATACATTTGAATCCCCACCGAAGACATCTTCCATTGGCATTTCATCTATTAATTCCGAACACATTTGTATACACTCATCACAAATGTATACTCCTGGTCCTGCTACTAAGCGCCTTACTTCACTCTGTGGCTTCCCACAGAACGAGCAATGCAATTCGCCATTCTGTTCGTTTTTCTCTGTCATCTTTATTCCTTACTATCTCCTTATAACCTCATCAACAAGGCCGTATTCCTTTGCCTCATCAGCGGTCATAAAATTATCCCTATCTGTATCTTCTTCAACTTTCTCAAAGCTCTGACCTGTGTTTTCGCTAAGAATATTGTTTAGCTTAGTCTTGGTCTTAGTTATCCAATCCGCATGGATTCTGATATCGCTTGCCTGGCCTCTGGCTCCTCCAAGAGGCTGGTGTATCATAACCTCTGCATTTGGAAGAGCAAAACGCTTTCCCTTTGCTCCTGAAGAAAGAAGTACAGCTCCCATACTTGCAGCTAGTCCAACACAAATTGTTGAAACGTCTGCTTTAATATAGTTCATGGTATCGAGTATAGCTAGTCCTGCTGTGACTGAACCACCTGGCGAGTTAATATAAAGGTTGATATCCTTTTCGCTATCTTCAGCATCGAGAAAGAGCAACTGCGCTACTACAAGGTTTGCAACATGATCATCTATCTCATCTCCTAGAAAGATGATTCTGTCCTTTAGCATTCTTGAGTATATATCGTAGCTTCTCTCGCCTCTACTTGTCTGTTCAATAACATAAGGTATCATTGCCATTCTTATTTATCCTTTCCTTCTTCAGACTCCTCTTCAGCCTTCTTTGCCTCGAGGTCTTTAGCCTTAACCAAAGTAATCTTAGCTTCGTTGTAAAGCATGTCCATAACCTTTGTCAAAGCGATGTCCTTACGGAAGAATGCTAGGTTTTCTTCTCCAAGCATCTTCTTGATGTTCTCTGGATCTGTGTTGTATGCTTCAGACATTCTCTGTAGCTCTTTATCTAGATCCTCGTCTGTAACTTCTACATTCTCAACTTCTCCGATAGATCTTAGAACGATTCTTGTAGCAACACGCTTCTCAGCCTCTGGCTTAATCTCATTACGGAAATCATCTAAAGTTGAACCTGTGAACTGTAGGTACTGCTGGATGTTTAGTCCCTGGTATCTCATCTGCTGCTCAAGTTCCTGAATCATTCTATCCATCTCGTCAGCTACCATTGTTGCAGGAGCCTCAATCTTGTTGTTCTCATATACCTGAGCAATTACCTTGTCCTTAGCTTCGTTCTCGCACTGTAGCTTAACTGACTCTAGGATTCTTGCTCTTGCATCATCTCTAAGCTCAGCAAGTGTATCAAACTCGCTTACGTCCTTAGCAAACTCATCGTCAAGCTCTGGAAGCTCCTCAAACTTAACCTCGTGAACTTTGCACTTGAATACTGCTTCTTTACCAGCAAGCTCCTTAGCCTGGTACTCTTCTGGGAATGTAACAACTACATCCTTAGATTCTCCAGCCTTAACACCGATTAGCTGCTCTTCAAATCCTGGAATAAACATTCCTGATCCAATCTTTAGCTCCTGGTTCTCAGCTGTTCCACCCTGGAACTGCTCATCACCAACGAATCCAGCGTAGTCAAGAATTACTGTATCTCCATTCTCAACAGGTCTATCTGCTACAACCATGCGTGAGTTTCTCTTACGCATAGCTTCGATATCTCTGTCAACATCCTCTTCTGTAACCTCAGGGTCAACCTGCTCTACTTCGATTCCCTTGTAGTCCTTAACCTCAACTACTGGATAAACAGCAACATCGATTGTAACTGTTAGTGGCTTTCCCTTACCAATCTCGCTGAAATCAGCCTGTGGTGAATCAATTACCTCTAGATCAAGCTCGTTAAGTGCTTCTGGATAAGCTGTCTGGAATAGGTTGTTGATTGCATCCTCAAAGAATACTCCCTCTCCGAAGTGCTTTTCGATAATGCTACGTGGAGCCTTACCCTTTCTAAATCCATCGATATTGAACTTATCCTTGCTATCCTGATATGCTTTTACAACAGCCGCTTCAAATTCCTCTGCTGTGAAGTCCATAGTGAATTTTGCTCTGTTGTTTTCCTTTGAAATTAATGTTGCTTTCATTTAAGTGCGTCCTCCAATATTACCATCATTATTATCTTATAATATTTAACTAATTTAGCATTTTATTTTATCATTTATGCGCCATAAAGTAAAGGTTTATAAGCTATTTCACTCAATTATACCCTATTTTTGTCAACTAAATCCAAGCCTTGCTTGAATTTACTATGATTTTCTGGTGAAATTTTGAATTTATTTGATATATATTCCCCTAATTCCTTAAGTTCATCGTTTGAACCCGAAAAAAGTTCTATTTCTAATTCATTAATTTGCTTAGTTTTACCCTCACAGCTTATATTTCCATCATCTACAGATAGCTCAAAAATTCCGGTACCCGTATCCAGTCTCACTGCCCTTCTCACAAAACTCATCTCCATCATCAAAACAAGTTCCTTTCCTCGGACAACAGACTCAAGTTTCTCATAAATATCACTTCCTGAGAATACACAGATATTCGGATTATCAAAATGCCCTATATCACTCAGTGGTACATTTATCTCCTCACGTGCGTGAAATCCATCTATACTCACTCCGTCCCACTTAAGTGTAGCCATTAGCTTATCACCTTCTTCTCTGACCCTAAATACCATACCTTTTGAACTAAGGCTAGCATCTTCGGTATCAAAATAAGCAGCATGCATTTTGATATTCTTTTCTGATCCAGGATCTGTTATAGCAAAGATCCTTGCATCGTTAAATATGGCTTCAGCATCTGATGCATCGTTAAGTCTATATTTCAATTCTATTTCCATAGTAGTCACTCCAAATCTACATCTAGCACATACATCATGTGTCAAATTACTTATATCAGTGGATACCCTAAACATGTTATAATAAATCAAAACGAGGAATTGTTTAGGAGTTAAATATGAATTTAAACGAATATATCGATCACACCATCCTTTCTGCAGATGCAACAAGCATAAAAGTCAGTGAATTGTGCAATCAAGCTAAGAAATATGATTTCTACTGCGTATGTGTAAATCCTTGCTATGTAAGTCTAGCAAAGCAGTCGCTTGAAGGCAGCAATGTAAAGATTGCTACAGTAGTAGGCTTTCCTTTAGGAATGACCACTAGTAGCAATAAGCTTGCAGAATGTATAGAAGCAATAGAAAATGGCGCCTCTGAAATCGATATGGTCATAAACGTCGGCGAGCTAAAGGCTAGCAACTACGATTATGTAAGTAAAGAAATTTACACGCTTGCAAAAGCATGCCACGAAAGATCTGCTATACTCAAGGTTATCATTGAAACTGCCCTACTTTCAGAAGATGAAATTATCAAAGTCAGCGAAATCTGCTGTGAAAATGACGCAGACTTTATAAAGACATCAACTGGCTTTTCTACAAGAGGTGCAAATATACATGACATAGAGATAATCAAGGAAACCATCATGCGTTCAGGTAAGAAGCTAAAGATCAAAGCTTCTGGTGGAATTAGAGACCTAGACTTTGCTCTTGCTCTAATAGATGCCGGTGCAGATAGACTAGGCGCTAGCAGTAGTGTCAAGATCCTAGAAGAATACAAATCAAGACAGTAATCTATACAAGCTTATAAAAAAGAGATTAGGGGTTATCCTAATCTCTTTTATCATGCCTTTATGGATTAGTTGGCTGTACCGGCTGAACTGGCTGCACTGGCTGAGTCTGTCCTTGATTTGGATCTGGCTGCTGTGGCTGCGTGTTCTGCTCGTTTCCGCTCTGATTTCCACTTTGGTTTTCTCCACTATTTTGTGAATAATTGTTCTGTGGCTGCTGTGAATTATTGGATTCAGGTTCAAGAAGATCCTTATTATTTGTCGGATTTTCTATAACAGCATCCGGGTCAACAACAGACTGTCCTGACGATAATCCGGCATCATATGCAATCTGCGCGCTTATCTCAAGAACGCTCTTGCTTGGCTTATAGTTCTTGTTCTTAAACACCTTCTTATGCAGCTCTATTACATCATTCTCAAGGTCTGCCGGGAATACATATGCGGCGCCATTTAGATATCCCGTGGTTATTGTATATGGGAATCCCTTGCTACCCTTAATGTTAAAGTCCTTTAACTTATATCCAAAGGTTAGAATATCTGAGTTGCTTAGGTTTGTTCTAATCTGTGGCATGGTTGCATCGATGAGGTTATCTATCTTGAGGAAGCTCTGCTTCTTAACCTTAGTCAAAAGTTTCTTGATAACAGTTCTCATTCGCTCAGTTCTCTTAAAGTCGTCGCCTACACCCTTACGGATTCTTCCGTAGGCAACAGCCTGAGGTCCTGTCAGCTTCTGAGGTCCTGCCTCGCTAACCATGTTGTAATTCTCAGTTCCGATAATTAGTGCAGTCTCATACGTATACTTATTCAGCTCATCTATCTCATAGTCCTTAACATCGATATTTATACCATCGACTTCCTCGACAACATCTGAAACTGCCTTAAAATTGAACAATACATACTTCTTGATATTCAAATCTAGCGCCTGATTGACGGTCTTCATCATCTCCTTAGGACCACCATTTGCAAAAGCGTGATTTATTTTATCATAATAGTTTTCATCACCTAGCTTCAAATAAGTATCTCTGTAGATAGATGTAAGGTAAACCTTACCTGTCTTCTCCTCTATACTTGCGATGATTATAGCATCAGCTCTCGCATCCTTATAATCAGATATGTCTCTTGAATCTATACCAATGAGAAGGATATTTACATATCCATCAACATCAACACACGATAGCTCCTTATCTGTATAGTTCTCGACCTTATCTCTCTTAATCTTGTTCAGCTTGCTATATATATAACCGTAACCTACTCCGACTACGATCATAGCGATTATCAAAATTACTATTATTATCTTATGGTAAAGCTTGAGACGACCTTTTTTCTTAACCTTGCCTGCAATATCTGTTACTGCAGCAGCTTCTTTCTGTCGTCTTTTCTTGTCCATTCTGCTCATATTTAACTCCTCCAAAGCGATAAGTCATTATATCATAAATGCAAAATGATGTAAATCATTCCCCAAACGCTAGCTATGATATATAATATGATAATACACAGATAAATTCCTTTTATATGGAGAACAAATGAAAAATCAAGAGCAAACCAATAAAAGAGTCATACTTGCCTCTGCTTCCCCTCGAAGAGTCGAGCTTCTATCAAAGCTAGTTCCACGCTTTGATATACTTCCTACTAATGCAGATGAAAATACGAACGGAATCACCTCTGCAAAGGATCTGGTAATGTTTCTTGCCCTAAAGAAATGCCAGTACTGCCTTGAGCATAATGATATGGACAAAAACAGCCTTATTATCAGTGCAGATACTGTCGTATATTGTGATAAGGTTCTAGGAAAACCTGAGAGCAAGGATGACGCACGCAAGATGATAGAATCAATCTCCGGAAGAACTCACAGCGTCTACACTGGAGTTGCCATCTGCGATGTAAGTTCAGAGCGCTTTGATGTATTTTACGACAGGTCGGATGTGACCGTAAAACGCCTTTCTGCGGTGCAAATTGAAGAATATATACAAAGTGACGAACCATACGATAAAGCAGGTTCATACGCTATTCAGGGTGCTTTTGGACAGTATATAGAATCTATAAGCGGAAGCTACGAAAACATCGTCGGTCTTCCAACTCAAAAGCTCGTCAAACATCTCATCAATTTTGGAGGTATTAACTTATGCTAAAAGATGGCATTGTCTTTAAAGATGGTGATAATAAAATAGTCGTTAATCAGTACAGCTTCTGTGAATTGATTAAACACCTGTTGTCTCATTATGTAGGTATCTCATACGAAATCGCATCTGAAACTGTATCTCAATCTCATCTTGCAAAACCTGTTTCAAATGCAATAGAAGCCGTATTACTAAGCCATGAATATCCTTACTATTGGGCAATGAAGCTTTATTACGGAAACATGTATTGGGAAAAAGGAATCCCGGAGCAGCCAAGTGACATGAAAGCATACTTTGAACTTGAAAATAGTATAAAAGACAATTATAAATTGAACGATCCCTTCATTTTATTTTAATAAAGAAAAGACAGAAAATCTTCTAGATCTACTGTCTTTTAAATGCTGTATGTTTAATTATAATGGAATTAACTTTCATGAGCTACATAATATGGTTGTTTATCTAAATTAAAGTGAATAACCATAAGTTCATCTGTTAATTCAGGATCAAAACTTAAATCCATAATAAAAGCCTGCTGCTGTGTTTTATTGTCAATTATACTCCCAAAACGAACAGCTTCTAAAGAATCCACCATCTCTGTAAAGGTCATTGTGTCTATATCAATTGACGGAAACATATCTGATAAAGTATCTTTATCCATTTCATCTCTGTGATATTCCATGAAATATGATACCGTGCCGTAATCCTCATTTTCCTCGCCCGCGAGAATCTTTTTTAAAAAGTCTTTTGCTGATATTACAAATGTATCAACTTCATCTAGGGCCTTGGCTACCTTGTTCATAGCCTCTTCATCTAAAGTCAACTCTTCCTCTACATCAAAGTAAAATGAACCTCCAAATTCCTCTGGTGCCAAAAAAATTTCCTCACCTTTCTCGTACTCAATATCTGGATAATTATTGCTCTTTAAGTTCATTTAAATCTCCTTGTTTTATTACAAACCTAATATATAACTATGCATAGATTTTAGATAAATTCTGCTATCTTTTCAAATGTTTTCCCATTTCGAATCGTGATTTCCTTGTAAAAATCCTGTTTGATTAGTTTTTTATGGTAGGTAGTTTTTAGATATTCTGACTCATCGTATTTTCCCCAAAATATCGCGTTCTTACCTACATATGTTATTTCATTATAGAAATTTTCTTTATTTAGAAAGTCAATAATATTTGATGGATCTAATCCACACGAAAAGAACAAAACATCCCTTCTAGCTAGATCTTCATACCACCAATCAGGCAAGCTCGCCCTCTCTTCTAAATACTCATCCTTAGTCATTAAAGCAAAAGGAATAGAAAAATTATAATTATTACCTAACACTTGTCTTATCTTTAATATGCAGCTTTCAGGCTTCTTTAAACTCGTAAAAAACAGATTTCCGCTGTTGATATATGAATCAATATCTTCAAAACCTGCTGCAAGCAATAGGCTTTTCAGTTCACCCATGGAAACCTTATTCTTTCCCCCAACATTTACACCTCGAAGTAAAAGTATGTATCTCAACCAATCACCTCCGTTAACCATAGTTATGTATAAAAACCATGTTATATCCTATGTCAAAATATTTATCCACTTACGGCTCTTATACCTTGGATAACAAACTAGTATTCGAATTACATCACCTATATCTACGATAATAAGTGCAATCGGCAAGCTAACATGCAATACCATTACACTTATATAAGCTAGTGGAAGGCTTATTAGGAGATTACAGAATATCTCTATCTTCATGCAAAATACAGTATCTCCACCGGCCCTCAAAATACCCACTATGAACATGTATGCCGTCATCTTTGGAGTAATCAAGATTGCCTCAACTATAATAGTCTTGATCAATAGCTCCATTGTCTCAGCATTAAATGCATATATGCTAGCTATGCGACTGCTTATCAAAATCAGAAAGCTTGTAACCACAATGTTAAATACGATAGTCGTGATTAGCGAAAGTTTTCCAAAGTACTGAGCCTTCTCCTTATTTCTTTGACCTAGTCCCTCTCCTATTATCACAGCGGTCGAATTTCCAAGTCCAAAGTAAAGAGATTGTAGAACGCTTGCAATTACATTAGCTACCTGCGCTACAGCTAGTGCAGATGTTCCCAGCTTACCATATGCCGCTAAAATCAGCGCAAAAGACATTGCCCAGCTTCCCTCAGTTGCAACAACGGGAAGTGCAGTTCTCATAACTCTTAAAAATAATTTTCTATCGAAAGAAAATAAATTTCCTATGCTCGCATGTAAAGGATGTTCCTTATCAAATATCAAATATATCAAAAGTATAGCGCACTCAAATACCCTTGCTATAAGTGTTGCAATAGCTGCACCCTGAGCTCCTAAAGCAGGCATACCAAGCTTACCAAATATCAAAATATAGTTAAGACTTGCGTTCATGAAAAATGCAATAAGGCTTATATAGGTTGGAAACTTGAGGTTTTGGACAGCTCTGCAGTTATATGAAATGGCCATTGATATGGTCCCAAATAAGTACGAAATGCATACTATTCTAAGATATCTAGCTCCTATCTCTATTACCTCGGGACTAGATGAAAACACTCTTATTATATGTGGCGCGAAAATATAGCTTGCAAGGCTTACAAGCACAGCAAGCAAGGCTCCAACAAAGTAGTCAATTCCAACCATCTTATGCACGCCATCTAGATTCTTAGCGCCCCAATATTGCGCAGTAAAAACAGCAGCACCACTAAAAAGGCCAAACATAGTCACTGTGAAAACAAAATAAACTTGATTTGCTGCTCCGACTGCTGCGACCTCGTTTTCTCCGAGTCTGCCAATCATAATTGTATCAAGCAGATTAAGACTTATACTAATCAGATTTTGGAGTACTACTGGGATTCCAATCATCAGTACCTTATGAAAATATATTCTTCTTGTCTCAATAATATCCATTTATTCCTCCACTATAACTGATATAGTATCATAATCAGACATCAAAAAACAACAGAAGTCGCTACAAACGTAGCGACTTCTGAATAAGACTTATTTATAATCCGTAGATTATTCAGCAATTGCGTCTGCAAGAGCTTCAGCGTTGTCCCACTCTTCGATAATCTGTGGAATTACCTGATATAGGTCTCCAACGATTCCGTAGTCTGCAACTTCGAAGATAGGAGCATCAGCATCCTTATTGATAGCGATGATGATGTCTGAATCCTGCATACCTGCTAGATGCTGGATAGCACCTGAGATACCGCAAGCGAAGTAGATCTGTGGCTTAACTGTTGTACCTGTTTGTCCAACCTGGTGGCTGTGATCAATCCAACCTGAATCTACAGCAGCACGTGATGAACCTACAACACCACCAACCTTATCAGCTAGCTTCTGGATAAGCTCAAATCCCTTAGCATCGCCAAGTCCTCTTCCGCCTGAGCAGATGATATCAGCATCTGTTAGTGATACCATTTCCTTAGCTGACTTAACGATATCGATAATCTTTGTTCTGATATCTGAAGCATCAAGCTCAACATTGCACTTGATGATTTCGCCTGTAGCTCCAGGTTTTCTCTCTAGCTTTGACATAACGCCAGGTCTTACAGTTGACATCTGAGGTCTTGATGTAGGGCTGACAATAGTAGCCATTAGGTTACCACCAAAAGCAGGACGAGTCATCTTTAGCTTTGTATCTGGATCATTAGGATCTAGTGATGATGTGTTAAGTGTTGTGTTCTTTGATGTGAAGTCGATGTACTTATCAACTCTGATATCAAGGTGAGTACAGTCAGCTGTTAGACCAACGTTTGCACGACCAGCTACACGAGGAGCTAGGTCACGTCCGATGTGTGTAGCACCGTACATGATGATCTCTGGCTTATATTCACGAAGAGCAGCAGTGATTACCTTTGTGTAAGCATCTGTTGTGTAGTTCTTTAGTAGTGGGTCTTCGATGATGTATACAAGGTCTGCGCCATATTCGAAGCATTCCTGAGCAAGATGCTCAACCTTGTCACCTACCAATAGAGCAGCTACCTTTGAATCAGCGCTGATATCTCTTGATAGTCTGTGTCCTTCACCAATCAACTCGAGGGCAACGTTCATGAGCTTGCCGTCACGCTGTTCAGCGAATACCCATACATTTTTGTATTCAGCAAAATTTACTTCTGACATGTTCATATCCTCCTTAAATGATGTGCTTCTTCTTCAAAGCAACGATTAGCTTCTGAGCAACTTCCTTCTCGGAATCTCCCTCAAGCATTGTTCCTTTTCCCTTTGGCTTAGGTGTGAATGAACGGAAAACGTTTGTTGGGGAAGCCTTTAGACCTACTGTTGATAGGTCAACTTCTACGTCAGCTGCACTCCAAACCTTGATGTCCTTCTCTGGCTTGAAGATTCCTGCAATGTTCATGTATCTTGGAGTATTTAGCTCCTTTGTGCATGTTAGCATGCATGGAATTGGAACTTCGATTACTTCGTAACCGTCTTCTAGCTGTCTCTGTACTGTAACCTTTGTTCTGTCAGCACTCATTTCGCATTTCTGAACATATGTTACCTGTGGAAGGTTTAGCTTCTCAGCGATCTGAGGTCCAACCTGAGCTGTATCTCCGTCGATAGCCTGTCTTCCACCGATGATCATGTCGAATTCGCCAATCTTCTCGATTGCAGCTGTGATAGCGTTTGATGTAGCCCATGTATCTGAACCACCAACTGCTCTATCTGATAGTAGAACTGCATCGTCAGCACCCATAGCGATACACTCGAAAAGCATTTCCTGAGCCTGTGGAGGTCCCATGCTTACAACTGTAACCTTGATGTTTTCTGGGTCTGTATCTTTAATTCTTAGCGCTTCTTCTAGTGCGTTAGCATCGTCTGGATTTAGGATGCTAGGTACACCATCTCTGATCAATGATCCTGTTTCAGGATTAATCTTGATTTCGTTTGTATCTGGAACTTGTTTTGCGCAAACAACAATTTTAAATGCCATTACTTCATATCCTCCTTATCCTATTAGCGTAGAAGCGATGCTGCAACAACCATTCTCTGAACTTCTGAAGTTCCTTCATAGATCTCAGTGATCTTAGCGTCACGCATCATTCTCTCTACTGGGTAATCCTTGGTGTATCCGTAACCGCCGTGTAGCTGTACGCACTTTGTAGTTACTTCCATAGCTGTTTCTGCAGCAAATAGCTTAGCCATTGCAGCTGGAACACCGTAAGGTAGGCCTGCATCCTCACAGAATGCTGATTTCAAAACTAATAGCTTTGCAGCTTCTACCTTTGTAGCAAGATCAGCTACTACGAACTGAAGCGCCTGCATCTGAGCAAGCTTCTTGCCGAACTGCTTTCTCTGCTTCATGTATTCAATCGTTACTTCTAGAGCACCCTCTGCAATTCCGAGAGCCTGTGAAGCAATACCGATACGTCCACCATCAAGAGTCTGCATAGCAACCTTGAATCCCTTGCCAAGTCCACCAAGGAGTCTGTCCTTAGGAATGCGGCAGTTCTGGAAAATAAGCTCTGTTGTTGAAGAAGCACAGATACCCATCTTGTCCTCAGTCTTACCAATTGAGAATCCTGGATCGTTCTTCTCTACGATGAATGCACTGATTCCGTGGTTACCCTTTGACTTATCTGTCATAGCCATAACTACGAATACCTCTGCGTATCCACCATTTGTGATGAAGCACTTAGCTCCGTTTAGTACCCACTCGTCACCGTCAAGCTCAGCTCTTGTCTGCTGTCCTGATGCGTCTGTACCAGCGTTTGGCTCTGTAAGACCGAAAGCTCCTAGCTTCTTACCAGATAGTAGCTCTGGAAGATACTTCATCTTCTGATCCTCTGTACCATACTTGTAAATTGGCCAGCAGCATAGTGATGTGTGTGCAGATACGATAACTGAGGTTGATGCGCAAACCTTTGCTAGCTCAGATACTGTAATTGAGTAGGACACCTCGTCTCCACCCATTCCGCCGTACTTTGTTGGGAAAGGAATGCCAAGCAAACCATACTTAGCCATCTTCTCTACAGTTTCTACCGGAAAACGGTGCTCCTGATCGATTTCAGCAGCTAAAGGTTCAACTTCTGTTTTAGCGAATTCTCTCACCATTTTCTGTACGAATTCCTGTTCCTTCGTCAGTTGAAAGTTCATGTAATTGCCTCCTTAAAAAATTATAACGATTCTTCTTGACATTTTAGAAGAAAAGCCAATACATATTAAAGCTGTATACCTTGTTATAAAAATAACAGCATACAAATATAGTAAAGCACCTTTTCATCTTTTTTGCAAGTCCTTTTGGACATTATGTGATAAGAATTTGTCAATATCTCAGTGCTTTTGATAAGTGAACAGTTTAGGGTTCACTTTTGGGTTATGCTCTTATGTAGATTATCTCCTCTTCAGCTATTGCACTTTCAACAAGCGCGTCAATATCAAGCTTTGAGTCTGATATTTCTATTTTATCTAGCTGTGGTTTTGTTGTAGGATGCTTTGGCAAAAATACTGTACAACAATCCTCGTATGGTTCTATTGATGTCTCAAAGGTTCCAATCTCCTGAGCCTTAGCGATTATATCTATCTTATCCATGGCTATCAAAGGTCTCATAACCGGCATTTTAACGCAGTTATCTGTAACTACTAGAGCCTCTGCAGTCTGGCTTGCAACCTGACCAAGATTCTCACCTGTGATAAGCATCATTGCGGAATTTTTCTCTGCAATCTTCTCTGCAATTCTCATCATGAATCGTCTTACATGTATTGTAGTCTCAGCTTCTGGACAGTTTTTAACTATCTGCTCCTGTATTGGTAGAATATTTATAACATGCATATTAAAGCTTCCACAGTATGACGCGACTATCTTTGCTAGATCCTCTACCTTCTCCTGTGCCCTAGGCGATGTGTACGGATATGAATGGAAGTGAACAGCTTCAATCATCATTCCACGCTTTGCCATCATCCAAGCTGCAACCGGTGAATCTATTCCGCCTGAAAGAAGAACAAGCCCCTTTCCATTAGTTCCAAGAGGAAGCCCACCAAATCCTGCAATCTTATCTGCGTATATATAAGATTTATCGTGTCTTACATCAACAAACAGTCTAACATCTGGGTTATGAACATCTACCTTTAGGACCTTAAGTCCTTTTAGCACATATCCACCTATCTGTCTTGCAATATCAGGAGATTTGATAGGGAACTGCTTGTCAGCTCTCTTTGCTTCAACTTTGAAAGTTCTTACGCATCTCTCCTCACAAAGCTTTTCCATAAAGCTTACAGCCTCTACACCGATAGCATCCATATTTGACTCAGATTCTACCGCAGGGCTTATCGACGCAACGCCAAATACCTTTGATATCTCGCCAGCAAGCTGCAATGTATCCCATTCTCTATCAAATCTTACAAAGATTAGGCCCTCGTGTCTTTTTACGCTTGCCTTGCCATATCCAGCCGCCTTAAGTCTTTTGTGAATTCTCTCCGCAAGCATCCTTTCAAAATACGGCTTGTTCATTCCCTTAAGAGCAACCTCACCGCATCGCACTATCAAAATCTTTTCTTCGTTCATTTATACTTCCTTTCAGAAACTCTATCTAAAGCTACCTAGCTTTCTAAATCCGGTAACTGCATCCTTCAATTTGCTTAGCACATAGTCTAGCTCCTCTATTGTGTTATCTGCACCAAAGCTAAATCTGATTGCACCTTCTATATCTTTGTGGCTTAGACCCATAGCTTTTAGCACGTGGCTATCGCCCTTCTTCCCTGATGAACAAGCAGAACCAGTCGAAACCATTATTCCATCCTGCTCAAGCCTATGAAGTATAACCTCAGCTCTAGTTCCAAGTATTGATACATTAAGAACTGATGGGCAAGCATCTGCTGGGCTATTGAATCTAATATCTTCTAGTTCCTCTTCTATTCCCTTTCTGAAATAGCTATTCAACTCTTCTAATTTCTTTGTTCTTTCATCTAGGTTTTCATATGCCTTCGCTGTTGCAACTCCAAAGGCTGCTATTCCTGGAAGGTTTTCCGTACCAGACCTATATCCCTTTTCCTGTCCACCACCGTGGATAATAGGTGAAAGGAGTTCTACACTTTTAGCATACAGAGCTCCGGTACCCTTAGGACCATTTATCTTATGAGAACTTATGCTAATCAAATCTGCATTGAGCTTATCCATTCTAAGCTTTCCAAATGCCTGCACGGCATCAGTATGCAAAATCGTGTTACTCTTAAGTTCTGCAATCTTTGATATAGGCATGATTGATCCAGTCTCATTATTAACAGTCATAACAGAGATCAAAGCGGTCTTTTCACTAATTTCAGACCTGAGCTCGTCTAGATTTATCTTACACTCTGAATCGACTCTTAAATATTTAACCTTGGCACCCTGCTTCTCTAAATACTTGCATGCCTCTAGTACAGCTGGATGTTCAACCTGAGTTGTAATAATCTCATCAGCCCTGCGCTTAAGCCTGTTAAACGTGCCTATTATCGCCATATTATCGCTTTCGGTACCACTTGATGTGAATATGAGCTGAGACTTATTTCCACCGCCAAACCTATCTAAAATTGTGTTTCTCGCGCTTTTGAGTTCCTTGGACGCATTATTGCCTAGGCTATGAAGCGAAGAAGGGTTTCCGTATCCCTCAGTCATTACCTCATAGGCCTTGTCCGCAGCCTCCTTGCATACCTTTGTAGTCGCACTGTTATCCAAATATACCTGCATTAATTTATCCTCAAAATCAAATCACTTTCTTTTGCCACTTGCCACTCTTATATCTAAATATGAATGCCGACATCTTGAAAATATTTCCAAGCGACGCTAGCGCAATGCACATTTGAAGTGGCCACTTCAAGAATACTACAGCTGTATATGCCATGGCAAGTTCTATGACTAGATTACTCGTAAGCTCAATCACCATACAAAACAGCGTGTCCCCACCTGCTCGCAGTATCCCGCACTGGAAAATATACGATAGCATTCTTGGAATTAATGTAAATGCAAATACTATCAAAACCTTTCCAAGAAGCTCTGTCGTCTCCGGACTGAAGTTATATATTGCTGATATAGGCTTTATCATAAGTATAATTCCTGCTACCATGCAAGCTATCATAACTAAAGCTATCTTTATTGTCTTGTTTGCGTAAAGCTTAGCAAGCTCAAACTTTCCTATTCCAAGAGTCTCACCTATAGCCACTGATGCACCATTACCAAAGCCAAATATTACGCTTTGAAAAATCATGCTCGTGAGGCTTGCAACCTGGATTACTGCAAGTGCTGAAGGACCTATAATTCCATATGTCGCAAATACAAGCGTAAGCCCTATTGACCAGCCGCTTTCGCTAAATACCACAGGCAGTCCTGTTTTGACAACTCTATTATATAGACCAAAATCCTTGACGAATAATTCCTTAAATGCCGCATGAAACGGATGAGTTTTATCACTAACAATGTACATAACTAGTGCTGCGAGCTCAAGTCCCCTCGCTATCAAAGTTGCTAATGCTGCTCCTGCTACACCAAGACGTGGAAAAGCACCTACACCATAAATTAATAGATAGTTCAAAACTATATTTATCACCATCGCGCTTGCGTTTATTATAGTCGGCACCTTCATTCTAGCAACAACTCGCGAATTATAACTTATTGCAAAGGAAATAGCCATCAAAATATATGAAAGCGAAACTATTCTTAGATATTTGCTTCCGTATGCTATAACCATTTCATCCTTAGCAAATATATGGATTATGCTCTCTGCTTTAAGTTGCGCTATGCTTAAGAAAGCAAGCCCAATTAATGCGCCAAGTGCTATATCAAATCCAATGAGCTTCCTAATGCTTTTGATATCCTTTACACCATAGTACTGTGCTACAAATACAGCTGTTCCACTGTAGAATCCAAAGCACACGGATATAAAGATTCCAAATAACTGATTCGCTGCTCCTGTTGCTGCAAGCTCAAGTTCACCTAGCCTCCCTATCATGATAGTGTCAGCAAGGTTTAGCCCAATGTTAAGCATGTTCTGTATAACAACCGGTATGGTCACTGTCAATATTCTTCTGTAAAAAAAGCTTTTATTTTCGCCTTCTAATAGTGTATTCATCTTATTTACCATCTAAGTTATGTTGAATATTAACACCCTAAAACAACCTTCTAATTAATTTAGAACAAAAGACTCCCCTTTATGGGGAGCCTAAGCAATATCAATTCTTATTTTGCGTAATCGATTGCACGAGTCTCTCTCACAACGTTTACCTTAATCTGTCCTGGATATTCTAGTTCAGATTCTATCTTCTTAGAGATTTCTCTTGCGAGTAGTGCGATGCTGTCATCACCTATCTCATTAGGATTTGCAATGATACGAATTTCTCTTCCTGCCTGAATTGCAAATGACTTCTCAACTCCAGGAGTTGTATTTGCTATATTCTCAAGCGTCTCAAGTCTCTTGATATATACATCTAGAGTTTCTCTACGAGCACCAGGTCTTGCTGCTGAAAGAGCATCAGCTGCAGCTATCAAAACTGCTTCTGCTGACTGTGGCTCATAATCACCATGGTGAGCAGCCATACCGTTGATAACGGCATCGGTCTCCTTGTACTTCTTAAGTACAGTTATACCGATATCTACGTGTGTACCCTCAAACTCATGGTCTAAAGCCTTACCTATGTCGTGAAGCAGACCAGCTCTTCTTGCAAGCTTAACATTTAGTCCTAGCTCACCAGCCATAAGTCCTGCAAGGTGTGCAACCTGAATTGAATGGTTTAGTACATTCTGTCCGTATGATGTTCTGTATCTCAAACGTCCTAGAAGCTTTACAAGCTCTGGATGAAGGTTGTGTATACCTACCTCAAAAGTAGCTCTCTCACCTTCAGACTTAATTATGCTGTTTACTTCCTTAGTTGCCTTGTTTACCATCTCCTCTATGCGAGCTGGATGGATTCTTCCATCAGTGATTAGCTTCTCAAGCGCAAGTCTTGCAATCTCTCTTCTCACTGGGTCAAAACATGAAACGATTACTGCCTCTGGTGTATCATCAATGATTAGATCAACACCTGTCTGTGTTTCTATCGCTCTGATGTTTCTTCCTTCTCTACCGATAATTCTACCCTTCATCTCATCGTTAGGTAGCTGGACAACAGATACTGTAGATTCTGCAACCTGATCAGCTGCACATCTCTGAATAGCGCCGACTATGATATCTTTAGCCTTAATGTCAGCTTCTTCCTTAGCCTTCATCTCGATGTCTTTAATCATCAAAGATGCATCATGTCTTACGTCCTTTTCTATCTCGGTTAGCAATAGCTGTTTTGCCTCTTCGGCTGTCAAACCTGAAATCTTCTCAAGTTCAATGATTTTCTTCTCAAGGAATGAGTCTAGCTCCTCCTTTTGCTTCGATATCTCGATTTGCTTTTTCGCTAGGTCTTCTTCTTTCTTCTCTATGCTGCTAAGCTTGCGATCTACCGTCTCTTCCTTCTGAGCTATTCGTCTTTCTGAACGTGTAAGCTCATTTCTTCTTTCTCTTACTTCCTTTTCTACATCGTTTCTTACACGATGCGCTTCCTCTTTGGCTTCTAACGTAATTTCCTTCTCAATTGTTTCGGATTTTTTCTCTGCATCCAGAATCAAATTCTGTGCAACCTGTTCTGCGTTTCCAATAATCTTTTCACCAACGCTTTTTCTGTAAATATATCCGATTAACAGTCCCGCAATAAGGGTAACCGCACTAACTACAATAATTAAAATCACGGCTATCGGAGTCATTGAAGCACCTCCTTTATTCATATTTTATTATGTACGAACGGCATGCTCAAAAAAAGAATATGCCTTGATATTCTCACACAAACTATATTATAATGTTTGATACGACAGTATGTCAAGAAACTTGAGGTGTATTGAATGAACTATTTTTCATATATTTACAAAAATATTGATAAAATTATATGCACGATAGTTGCTATTTTTGCTCTTATCAGCATTCTCATAATAGGTAGTACCACTGTAGATACTAACTTCTTTTCAAGGAGTGTAATAGTACAGTTTGCTGCATATTTAATCGGCATTTTTTTGATATTATTCACCCTGAGGTATAACTACACTATATTTAAGAATTTGAGAAAAATTCTCTATCCTATAGCCATACTCATGCTACTAACCGTTTATATACCTGGCCTAGGAACGGAGATAAATTCAGCACGCTCATGGATAAACCTAAGAGTTATAACGCTTCAGCCATCAGAACTAGTTAAGATTCTATTTATACTAATAATGGCATCATATCTAGATGAGCATAAGGATGAACTATATAACTTCAAAGGCCTGGTCAAAGCTGTGCTTATCGCCTCACCTATTATCCTCATTGTACTTAAAGAGGACCTCGGAAGTGCACTAGTATTTGCATCCATTTGGCTCTTCATGATGTTCTTTTCTGGCATTGAGCTTAAGGCACTAGGCAAGTTCTTCGCTTTGATATTTGCTCTAGTTCCTCTCGGCTATATATCCATGGCGCAGTACCAAAAAGATAGAATTGAAGCCTTCCTTCATCCTGACAATCTTTCACTTCCAGGAAACTACCAGGTATGGCAATCCAAGGTTGCTATTGGTTCAGGTGGATTCTTTGGCAAGGGGCTATTCGGTGGAACTCAGAAAAGTTTAGATTTCATACCTGTTCAAACAAGCGACTTCTTCTTTGCCGTACTTGGTGAAGAGCTTGGACTGCTCGGAGGATTCTTTATTATTGCACTCTACCTTGTACTCCTTCTACGTATGATGAGCATTCTAAAAAACGCAGTCGATTTCTACGGTGCTTTGATAATCTCAGGAATAATCGGTATGTTCGTATTCCAAATTTTCGAGAATATTGCAATGACTATGGGGCTCATGCCTGTAACTGGTATAACACTACCGTTTTTAAGCTATGGCGGATCATCCATAGTATCCAATATGCTAGCCATTGCACTTGTACTAAATATCGCAGTGCGTAGTAAGAAGATAAACTTCTAGCATAGCTAGATCAATACAAATTAATACGGGGCAGGCGATAATTCCGCTTGCCCCATTTTGTTCCTTAATATCAGCTTAATATTCTAGTTAAATCAAAGGTCTTATCTCTTCTGAAACATCTTCAATATCTAGTATGCGATCGCATATATTATTGAAGTTTTCCTCAATGTATGTGCCTTCCTTAAGCACGATAGGAATGCCTAGGTTTGTTGATATTCTGATATTTGCATCAGACTGAATTACTCCAGCAAGTCTTGGCTTTAGCATCGCTGTAATCTCCCTAAGCTTAGGTGAATAACCAGATGCCATTAGCTCGGCTTCGACATTGTTTATAACAAGATGTCTCTTATCTATTCCCATTCCAACTAGCTGTCTATCTAGGTTATCTGCATCCCTTATAGCAGAGTAATCTGGGCTTGAAATAATTATTGCTTCGTCTGCACCAGCACTTGCTATTACAAGTCCATCATCTATTCCTGATGGAGCATCTATTATCACATAGTCGTAGATATTCTTTAGCTTTTCGCATAGCACTTTCATATGAAGAGGTGTAAGATAGCCGTCGTCTCTCTCAGGTGATGATGCCATGATATATAAATCGTCAAATCTCTTATCCCTGATAAGTGCCTGCTTGATTCTGCACATTCCAGTCAGAACGTCATGAACGTCGTAAACGACATTGTTTTCTAGACCGAAGTATAAATCAAGGTTCCTAAGTCCCATATCAAGGTCAATCAAAACAACGCTCTTGCCCCTCTTTGCGAGTATTGAGCCAAAGTTGACCGCAAACATTGTCTTTCCTGTTCCACCCTTACCTGATGAAACGACATACACCTTTCCCATTTCTTCCTCCAAATATAATTACATCAGACTTACCTAATGATATTTTTTCCTATATTGTCTGTGTTTGAATAAGGCAAGCTCGACTCATCATTAGTTTTAAAGTAAGCGTCTAAAATATCCTTGATTCCGTCGCCTGCATTTGATGCAAGTCCTCCCTCAGGAAGCATTACAACAACCGCTATCTTAGGGTCATCTGCAGGTGCCATGGCTATAAACCACGCAAAATCCTCATATGTTCCCTTAAATTTATTTATTATTCCATAGTTGATCTTATGATCACTTAGCTCTATCAAAGCTCCGTCTATGGCCGCATAGTCCGTCGGATACTTCTTGGCATCCGTCTTCATAAGTTCATTAGCTTTTGCCTGAACCTGCTCATATGTAAGGTTTGTACCTGCAAGCTGATTTATACTATCTAAATGCTCTCTTACATATTCGCCCTCATCCTTTGGCTGTTTAATAGCCTGGTACTGAGCTGTACCTGTCTTTCCTGCAACTTCTACGGGATAATTCTTAAGCGCTGATGCAAGTGTACCTGAAAGACAAACTCTTCTCATTCCCTTGATTACGGCCTTGCGATTTTCTTCACTTATGTTGATATCTTTTGCAGCAGGTTTTACCGTTCTTCCTTCACCTTCAACGCCATATACTATACTAACTTTATTTCGCTTTCCATGATTTGCAAGCGTTGCGGTGTAGTTTGCTAGCTGTATAGGTGTATAGTTATTATCTCCCTGTCCAATTGATAGGTTGAATACGTCGTAGGTTCCCCAACTAGCCTGGTTAAAGTAGTCAAATTTAACCATCTGAGCACAGTCCTCAACCTGATCTTTTTTCACATCAGTCTGCTCCTCAATTCGCTTTTGAATATCTGCATATGATGGATTTTCTTCTATCCATGATGTGATTGTATCTATATTTTTGTATAGTTTCTTCTCATTATCATAGACACTCTTAGGAAAATACACATGAGCTTTATTATAGATGGCATTCCAAACAGCTACCTTGTAGCTCTTCATCTTGCCCTCCTTAGAAACTGGCTCTCTAACCGTTTCTCCTATCTCTATTCCCGTCTTCTCTCCTAGACCTAAATCCTTAGCTCTCTGAAGTATAGCATCTATAGTTATATCCTTGTTATATCCAAGGCTCGCACCGTTGCCCCAGTTTTTTCCTGTTGCAATGCATGCAAAATAATAGTTACAAGAGTTGCCTATTCCCCATTCTAGGTCCTCATATCCATCGGTTCTCTTATATTCGTTCCACGTATAGCATCCGAAGGATCTTCCACCTATATCTATATGACCCTTATCCCATATCTTTAAATTTGGGTTCAGTCCGCACTCTAGGGCTACAAGACCCGTTATAGGCTTAAATGTAGAACCAGGCGCAGCTGATGCCTTTGTTGCATTGTTATATAGAGGTGCTGCTGAAAAAGGATCTCTAGGATTATCTGCCTGCACAGATTCCCATTCACTTGCGCTAATACCATCAGCAAATGAGTTTAGATCAAAGGTAGGATAACTCGCCATAGCAAGCACATCACCCGTCTTTACATCTAGAACTATCGCCGCACCACTGTTACATGTAGGTATTCCTCTAACTGTTTTCTCAAGGCTAGCCTCTACAGCCGCTTGAAGATCCCTATCAATAGTTAGGTAAGCATCCATACCTTTTTGGCTGCTTGTCTCACTGATTGTCGATACATAGTTACCCGAGCTGTCAACAACAACAGTCTTTATCCCCGCCTTGCCGTGGAGTTTGTCCTCTAGAGCTGACTCTATTCCATCCTGACCTATAAGGTCTGTGTTCAAATATCCTTTCTTAGAATAAGCTTCTGCACTATCTTCTGATATTGAGCCCATATATCCTATGATATGAGCACCGAGGCTTCCATTAGGATAATATCTTTGGGTTTCTGATGAAACAGACACTCCCTTTATGCCCTTTTCCTCAAAGAAAATTACACTCTTTTGGCTTATATTTTTAGCAACTGTGACAGGCATATATTTTTGGCTACCACTGTCTACAATCTTGTTTCTGACAATGAATATTTTTCTTGCCTGAGCATCGCTTAGCGAGTTTTCTATTCCGAAGTACTTTCTCATGCCCTTAAAACATTCTGAAGCACTTATCCCCTTCTCTATATCCTCATCAGTAAATCCGAATCTGCTAAGAAAGTTTTCCTTCTGAAGAGTATAGATGAACTTCATGCTTCTAACATTTATCGGCAGACTCACATTGTGCTTATTTTCAAGCACCTTTGAGGCTTCATATCTATCTAGCTTTTTATCTATTCCGTACTCAGTTCTAACTGCATCAAATACCTGCTGTGCACTTGTACCCTTTGCGTATCCATTTTGCTCTAGCCATACACTTAAGTCTGCATCAAACTTATAGCTAAATTTTCCATCTTCACTCATCAGAATAGGAAAATCATCTGTGTACTCGTCACCGTTTTCTTCTAGCTTATTCAAAAGTCTAAGTGCAGATTTGTTTATCTCAGCACTGTCAAGTCCACTAGCGTTAAATACTGCAGTAAAAATCTGTTTGTTTCCGGCAAGTAAATTACCATTTCTATCGTATATATTTCCTCTAGGTGCAGATGTATAGATGGTCTTCGTTGACTGCTTTGTTGCAGCTTCATTCCATGTCTTATGCTCAATAATGGTTATAACAAAAAGACGCACTACCAAAGCGAGCATGAGCAAAAGAATCAGGCTTATTATGTACTTGTATCTCAGATTGATTTTTCTGTTATGATCATTCATTTAAAATATCCGTCTCTACGCGCCTGAACAGCTTTGTTTATAAAGAAGTATAAAATAGCTTCTGTTATAACAACTTCTATTGCTAGGACAAGCGGTATTTTTTTGAGCATATAAAAATATGTATATGGCGAGCCTAGTAGCTTATACATTAACCAGTAGCAACTACTATGTATCAATATAGCTAAAGCGCTAATTCCTGCATCCGTAACAAGGCTCTCTGTGTTGATCGATCTTCTTATCAAAAGCACAAAGCTTACCATAACAACAAGGCTAATCAGGCTAACTCCAATATATTGATTGAAGAACAAATCCTTAGCTAGCATAAAGAAAGCTGTAACCACTATTGGCTTCAGTAAATCCTCTTCCTGATATATAAATACTACTGCAAGCATTAGACATAGCATTGGATCCACTCCTCTAAACACTGGCAGTAAACTTGTGATAAAGGCCTGAAGTACAAAGACTATCGAGCACACAATAATATATGTCTTTAGCTTCATAGAATCACGCTCACTCTATCCATGGATGCGAAATCCGTCTCTGGCTTTATCTCAACCTTGAGAAGCTGCTTATCGCTATCATATCTCGTTTTAGATACCTTACCGATAATTATGCCAGCCGGGTATTCACCCATGCCTGATGTTATTATAATATCTCCCTCACCCACATCTGATTTGCCATCTAGCATGTAACCAGTTAGTGCTCCATTGCTTGAAGCCTCAAGAATTCCCAAAGACTTCTTGTTATCCTGGGTGCAGAAGCTTATTTTGCTAGACTCATCTATTATAGGCAAAATCTTAGACCAGCCCTTGCCTGTGGCAATAACCCTGCCCACAAGGCCTTGTCCGTAAATTACTATATTTCCTTTTTGGATTTTGCTCTCACTACCTCTATCGATAACAAAGGAATTTGTCCAGTTTGTTCCGTCAAATGATGTAATCTTTGCTGTTACAATATCTGACTCTCCTTTGATAAAATCGTAGTTGAGCGCCTTCTCAAGAGCCTTGAGCTTCTGAAGCTCATTTGCAGTCAATGTCATCTGGTTAACCTGCTGCTTGAGCTTACTGTTCTCTTCTTTTAGCTTTTCGTTTTCCTTCATTAACTGTCTATATGAGAAGGCTCCACCTAAATTATCCCTGAGCGTACTGCCCAAGGATGTCATAGGTTTTTCTATAGCCATATATAAGCGATTAAAAACACCGCTACCTGAACTTCCGATTGAAAAGGTAAGTGCTAAAATTATGATCGCCGCAAATAATAATGAAAGCAACACGCTAATCAGTTTATGTCCCTTTATAAATTTCATTTGCGTTTCTCACTTCCTACCTATCTACGTTTTACACTGGAAGCATGAATCTTAAGGGTTTCTATATTGTTTAGACTCATTCCAGTTCCAAGGGCAACTGCCTCAAATGTATTTTCGGCAACTGTCGCCTTGATGCTTGTTCTCTTCTCTATAAGCTTGTCTAGATTATAAATTCTTCCGCCGCCTCCTGAGAGAACCATACCACTTGAAGCGATATCTGCTGCGATTTCAGGTGGTGCTTTTTCTATTGTTGCTTTTACTCCATCTATGACTATATCTATAGACTCCTGTAAGCCAAGCATAATGTCTCTGTTTGTTACCTCTATGCTCTTTGGCAATCCTGATATGATGTCACGACCGCTAGCCTGAACAGTCTTTATGATTTCGTCGCCATTTTCGTCAATATCTAGGCAAGCTGCACCAGCCTCTATCTTAAGCATCTCAGCTGTCTTCTCACCTATCATAAGAGCATATCTCTTACGCACATACTGAATTATAGCTTCGTTGAACTTGTCTCCCGCATGTCTTATAGATGTGCTAGCTACGATACCACCAAGCGCTATAATAGCAATATCAGTTGTTCCTCCGCCTATATCACATATCATGCAGGCAGTTGAACTATCAACATCAAGACCAGCACCTATTGCTGCAGCCATAGGCTCTTCTAGAATGTAAACCTCGGATGCACCCATCTGTCTCACAACACCTTCAACAGCTCTTTTTTCTACTTCGGTAACTCCACTTGGAACGCCAACAACTACTCTGAAGTTCTTAATCTTATTTCCGACAGCCTTGTCGATAAATGCTCTAAGCATATCTCCAGTTCTGTCAAAATCAGAAATCACTCCGTCCTGAAGAGGTCTTACAACCATTATGTTTGCTGGTGCCTTACCAATCATCTCCTTAGCATCGTCGCCGACAGCTAAAGTTACATTGCGTCTCTTGTCTAGCGCAATTACAGATGGTTCGTTTAAGACAATTCCATTATCCTTAATGTAAATCAGCGTATTTGCAGTACCTAGATCAATACCCATGTCCTTTGCTGATAAAAAATTCAACATTACTTTACCTCCGTAGTATATCAAATGTAAACCGCATGACCTTCTATATCAGTCCCATGTCTGCCATGCTAGTGTACTCTCCATCACCTATTATTACATGATCGAGCACCTTTATTCCAAGTATTTTGCCCGATTCACAGAGCCTCTTAGTTGTCACTACATCTTCTTTGCTCGGACTTGAATCACCACTTGGGTGGTTATGAACAAAGATTACTGATGCAGCGCTCATCCTCACAGCTAGAGTAAAAACCTCTCTAGGGTGTGCTGGAGCTCCGCTTAGTTCACCGACAGATACCCTATCGATGTGAAACACCTTACCCTTAACATCCATAAGCAGGCTGACAAAGCATTCCTTCTTAAGATGTCTCAGCTCAGGCATCATAAAACTTGCTACATCATCTGCTGAGTTTATCGTAGCCATACTGCTCTTCTTCTGGGTAAGTCTTCTGCCTATCTCCGCTGCTGCAGCGATTGCACAAGCCTTACTCTTGCCTATCCCATAAAAGCTAACAAGCTCCTTTGGACTTGCAGAAGATATGCCATAAATACCAGACTCAAACTCATTAATGATTTTACCAGCAAGCTCAAGAGCTGAATTTTCCTTCGTTCCGGTTCTAATTATCAAAGCGATAAGCTCAGTATTGGATAAAGAACCAACTCCATATGAAAAAGCCCTTTCCATGGGTCTTTCCGATTGTGGTAAATATTTGATTTTCAATGAATCCTCTCTTACCGACAATCTTTAATTAAATTCAAATTCACCCTATATTATACCATTAATGTATTGCTCTTGCTATGTTTATTGTTAAAGTTTCACATACAAAATGTGAACATCACATGTTCTCTTTGCCATCTATGTGGGACTTAAGGCGAGCAATAACCTCATCTATGTTCATTCCTGTAGTATCTAATACAAGCGCATCTTCGGCAGCTCTTAGGGGATTAAGTTCCCTGTGGGTATCGTTGTAATCCCTTTGATTTATATCGCTTAAGACTTTATCAAAGCTCACTTCCTCGCCCTTTTCTATAAGTTCCTTGTATCTACGATTTGCTCTTTCCTCTGCAGATGCAGTTATAAAAAACTTGAACTCAGCATCTGGCATAACATTAGTACATATATCTCTACCATCCATTACAAGGCTCTTGCTTCTGCCCATCTCCTTTTGGATCGCGACGAGTTTGCTTCTTACACTGCCAATCTTGGAGCAGTCAGATGCCATCATTGAAACCTCAGGAGTTCTGATAAAGCCACTAACATCTTCCCCATCTAGATATACATTTGAGTTTCTAAAGTCAATACTGGTATCATCAAGCATCTCATTAAGCCTAGCTTCATCATCACAGCCTAAACCACTTCTAATCATCTTATATCCAACCGCTCTATACATAGCGCCAGTATCTACATAATCAATCCCATATTCACTTGCTAAAATCTTCGCTAGTGTACTTTTGCCAGCGCCACCAGGACCATCTATAGCTATCCTCTTCAGCATTTTTGCTCCATTCTGTACATTAAAACCAACTATTTGTTCTTCTTTCCTACCAGGGCCTCTATCTCTTTGATAAAGGTGTTCACATCCTTGAAAGATCTATATACTGATGCAAATCTTACATATGCAACCTCATCAAGGTCCTTAAGCTGTTCCATGACAAGCTCGCCAAGGAAGGTACTCTTAACTTCTTTTTCCATCATGTTGTTAAGGCCACGCTCTATACTGTCGACAACGCGCTCTATATCAGCTAGCGCAACTGGTCTCTTCTCACATGCCTTTATTATACCGTTCATTAGCTTATCTCTATCAAAGGCCTGGCGACTACCATCTTTCTTAATAATCATTATTATGGTCGTCTCGACCTTCTCATAGGTCGTAAAACGCTTTACGCACTTCTCGCATTCCCTTCTACGTCTTATCGCCTTACCGTCGTCAATCGGTCTAGAATCAATTACCTTTGTATCTTCATTATCACAAAATGGACATCTCATTTGTTTATCTCCGTATATATCTTCAATACTGTTATTTACTATGTTAATATTACTTTTATTTTACACTATATGTCCTTCTTTTTCTACATCAAAATACACTGCTGCTATTAAAGCCCAAAGAAAAACACAGCCCATATCACTATAGGCTGTGCCAATGTACTTTCAATTATTTAGAGCTGCTATTTTCTGATGTCTTTGCCTTCTTAGCCTGCTCCTCAGCTACGATCTTCTGGTATTCCTTCTGTGATACCTTCTTACCGTCCTTCATTACCTTGTCAAGAACCTTATCAAAGAGGATCTTCTGACGCCAATTCTGCTCGTCAGCATATGTTTCGATATCCTTACCGAAAGCCTTCTTGAAGCTCTCCTCATCATATCCGTTATCCTCAAGGATCTTTAGAATTTCCTTCTTGTATTCTCTGTTGCTGAGCGAAATATTCTCTGAGCGAGCTATGCTATACATAACCATTCTATTAAATACTATGTTCTTAGCATATTCTTGCTTTAGCTTCTCAAAACCCTTCTTGTCAGTTCTCATTACTGTCTTGAGATATGTTTCCCACTGCATTCCATAGTTCTGAGCCTGAGCCTTGTATGATTCCTCTAGCTTATTAGCCTGTGACATAGCTTCATTAAGTTCCTTCTCAGGATACTTCTTAGCCTTAGACTTGTCTATTATTCTGCTCCAAAGCTCCTGCTTAACTGTGGAGTCTATGCTCTTCTGCTTCTGATTAAGAAGCTCCTTCTTAACACCCTCTTTGTATTCCTTGACTGTTGTATACTTGGAATTCTTCTTTACAAATTCTTTATTTAGTTTAGGAACTGAAATCTTCTTCTTGCTGTTAATTGTTACTTTGAATTCTACAGCTTTACCCTGAAGGTCAGTCTTACCATAGTCATCAGGGAATTTTAGGTTTAGAGTCACAGAATCTCCCACATTCTTACCAATCAGACCCTCGACAAAACCGTCTATCATCTGAGTTGTACCAACTGTTATGTCAGTTGATTCACTGCTACCACCCTCAAACTCCTTGCCGTCTATTTTGCCAACAAATGAGATGTTAATTGTATCTCCATTTTCAACCTTACCTGTCTTGGAGTTCTCAGTCTTTGCAGCCTTCTGAAGTCTTCTCTGAATTTCTACATCAACCTCTTCATCAGTAACGCTGGCCTTCTGGCTAGTGTACTCTAGTCCTTTATAATTGCCAACCTTGACGTATTTGCTTAGATCGTAGTTGTATTCTTTGGGCTGCTTATTGTTAACAAATACTAGTATAATAGCGATAACAGCAACGATTGCAACAACAACGCCTGATCCTATAAGCAATTTCTTGTTCATATCATACCTTCCTCTTGAATTTATATAATTAATTATTATAAAAGTCTTACCCTCAGATTCTACCATTTTGTACAATCTTTTTCAATTAAAAAGCCGTATAATTCACTGAAAATACACAATCCCACATACTTTCACAAAAAAGAGATGAACTCTTTACGGCTCATCTCTAAAATAAATCACACTTGTCCAAAAACTACCTTATTGCAAAGTATCCTCTGTCTTCTCTTTCTTCCCCATGTTCATGCACATTGAAGCCATGGCACATGAAGAACACGCTTCCTTTCTCTTAGAAAGCTCATCATCGCTTCTATCTTCAGCATTCTTGCTAGCTACGATGACAGCTATAAAACAGAGTGCTGCAATAGCAACAGATGCAACTGCTATATATAATAAGTGACTCATAAAGTATTCCATACAATCATCTCCTCATAAGGTCCATCAAATGTAATTATATATACATTCTACCACAAATATCAGCTTTTACACCACGCCTTGAAGAATTTCATATAGATTTCTAAATAAGACCTAGAATCTCGTCAAATATTTCCTTAGCAACCTCAGCCTTTGATTTCAATTCTAATGATCTATGGCCATCCCTTGTAATCAAAGTAACTGCGTTAGTATCTGTCTTAAAGCCACTTCCAGCATCCTTTAGGTTGTTAGCCACTATCATATCAGCGTTCTTCTTGCTGAGCTTCGCCTTGGAGTTTTCTAGCATATTATCGGTTTCCATTGAAAAGCCACATAGAAACTGACCTTCTCTTTTGTTCTCTCCAAGATACTTAAGAATATCCTTTGTTCTCTTGAGAGGTATAGATAGATCTCCGTCCTTTTTCTTAATCTTGCTGTTCACATAGCTTTCTGGCGTGTAATCAGCCACAGCCGCAGCCTTTACAATTATGTCCTGCTGATCCGCCCTCTTAGTTACCTCATCAAACATATCGCTAGCTGATGAAACCTCAACAACGTTTACAAAGTTTGGAATTTCTGCAGTCGTATTAGCCTTAACAACTGTAACCTCAGCTCCTCTTAGCATTGCTTCCTTAGCGATAGCAAAACCCATCTTGCCACTGCTGTGATTTGTTAGGAACCTAACTGGGTCTAGTGACTCCATCGTAGCACCTGCTGTAACGAGAACCTTTTTGCCTAGCATGTCCTTTTCCCTTGCTATTTCTCTTTCAATTACATCAAAGAGAAAATCCGGCTCGGGCATTTTTCCGGCGCCCGTATCTCCACATGCCAAAAGCCCATTTTGTGGCTCTACGACGCCAATTCCGTACTTCTTAAGTTTAGATATATTGTCCTGCGTTATCTGGTTTTCGAACATAGCAGTGTTCATGGCAGGCGAAACTATCTTCTTGCACTTTGATGCTAGGAAAGTTGTTGTCAACATATCATCTGCTATTCCGTTTGCAACCTTAGCGATTACATTTGCCGTTGCAGGTGCTATCATGAAGATGTCAGCCTTTTTCGCAAGCGATATATGCTCTACATCAAATTTGAAATTCCTATCAAAGGTATCCACATAGCATTTGTTCTCCGTCAGCGTCTCAAAGACGAGCGGGCTAATAAACTCGCAAGCATTCTCAGTCATTATTACGTTCACATCTGCTTCTGTCTTTGACAAGGCACTTACTAGATATGCAGTTTTATACGCTGCGATTCCACCGCTTACTCCTATAATTATCGACTTATTCTCAAACATTTTTGCTCCTAAATCTTATTCATTAAGATGCTTTGGTACAGAGTTTTTGTCAAAGCTATACTTTGATTTCTCATCCTTACATATCTTATCAGCAATGCTTCCAATTCTATTCATTATCCAAAGATAGGTCTGTGAACCTTCGCTATAGTCGGCTTCTGAGTAGCCGTCTATTCTATCGTTCTTATGCAGGATATCTACCTGCTTAAAAGCATTTATATCGCCCTTAGGGTAGATTGCATATGTCGATCCACCGTTCCCTCTTACAACAGAAAATGCAGGGATATCACTTGGTCCATCTGCAATATAGATCATATTCTTAAGTTTGACCCTTCTAGCATCCTCTGGCATGGCGATATTTACATCTATCTCTGGGTGCTTGTTAACACCCTTGTTTATCTCAAAGATTGCTCTCGTCTTTGTCGTATTATCAACAGTGTAGCCTATTTCTGCGATTCTTCTTACTCCATTTTGCTCATCTTCTATGAACTCGCAGCCCCAAATACCGTCAACATATTCAGCAATTTCACTACCCTGTATTATAGCTGCCATTCCCGTGCTTACTATATAGTGCTCTAGCTTAATACCGCACTCTCGATAATCCTCATTCTGGTCAACAAAATCCTTAGTCTTTGTAAATAGCTCAGGTATGCCTGGATAAAACTTCAGTTCCTTGCCGAAGCTTTTTAGCTTTTCGTTGTTAAGTCCCTGCATACGGCCATCTCTAGCATCTCTGATAAACTGATTGAGGTAGATTGTTTCAGGATTTACCCTTACTCCCTGCTCGTTCATATACTTTGCTGGAAGCAATCCAACTTCTCCCCAGAAGCTCTTTTCGTCTATTCCGTAGTACTTAAATATTGGCTCCTGCATGTATCCATTTAGGAGCGTCTTGTCAAAGTCCCACACTACCGCAATTATATTTGCCATAAAATTACCTCGATAATTGCAAAAAAGACCCGGGAGAATTCTCACCGGATCTGGATATTAAAAATTTATTTTGCGCAAGCTTTCTTTGCTGTTTCACATAGCTGTGTGAATGCTGCTGCATCATAAATAGCCATCTCTGATAGCATCTTACGATTGATTTCGATTCCGCTCTTCTTGAGACCATCCATCAAACGGCTGTATGAAAGATCGTTCTGTCTAGCAGCTGCATTAATTCTTGCAATCCACATCTGACGATACTGTCTCTTCTTTAGCTTTCTACCAACATATGCAGATCTAAGAGCTCTCATTACAGCAGGATTGGCTGCTCTAAATGTCTTGCTCTTGGAACCGTAATATCCCTTAGCTAACTTTAAGATTTTTTTATGTCTGCGGTGTGCAGTTACACCCTTTTTTACTCTTGCCATTTTACTTCCTCCCGATCCTGATTATTTAGCCATTGATCTTAGCATTCTCTTAAGATCAGCGCTTGATGCCAAAGTAGCCTTACGAAGGCCTCTCTTTCTCTTAGCTGTCTTCTTTGTAAGCTTGTGCGCCTTAAATGCCTTATTTCTCTTTATCTTGCCGCTTCCTGTAAGTTTAAGTCTCTTGCATGCTCCTCTGTGAGACTTCATCTTATTCTTTGCCATTGCTGGAACCTCCTTATTATGAATAGCACCCTGCGTGCCCTACTCGTGTTGAATTTACATGTCAATCAAATTGAATACTAATTTTTTGGTGCTAAGAACATCACCAAGCTGCGACCTTCCATAACAGGGCGCTTATCAACCACTGCTACATCCTCGCAAAGCTCAGCAAATTTGTCCATAACCTCTCTACCTAGTGAAGTATGTCCAAGTTCTCTTCCTCTGAAACGAAGGCTTACCTTAACCTTGTCTCCAGCCTTAAGGAACTTAGATGCTGTGCTTGCCTTAACCTGTATATCGTGAGCCTCAATGAAAGTGCTCAATCTGATTTCCTTAACCTGTGTGGTCTTCTGTTTCTTCTTCGCTTCCTTCTCGCGCTTCTGCGCTTCGTAGCGGAACTTACCGTAGTCCAAAATCTTACAAACCGGTGGCACAGCATTAGGTGAGATGTTCACCAAATCTAGCTTGTGCTCGTCAGCAAGCTTAAGAGCATCCTCTCTGCTCATGACTCCAAGCATGTTGCCATCCTCGTCTATAACTCTAAGTTGTTCTTCGCGTATTTCCTCGTTTATTCTGTTCTCTTTGATGTCAGTACCTCCAAATATAAATAAAAAACGGACACCTGAAGAGCCCGCATCAAAATATGTCATAAAAAAACATAGTCTTTATTAACCCATAGAAACGAAATTCATTAGGTGAGAAGCGGACAACTTCTTCTTGATACCCATATACTTTACCATCATGTCAAGCTCGTGTCAACAATAATTTGTTAAAATACCAATATTTTTAGGATTTTATATCAAAACAAAACGGCCTAGGTTTGTAAGCATGCTTACTTTCCTTTGGCCGTTTTAAATTAGCTTTCTAGCTTAATACTTACTTTGATTTCTTAGCTCTTCTAATCATCAATGTAGATATCGAAATTGCTATCATTGCCATTCCCGCGAAATACAAAGCATTTGTGCCTGTACCACCAGTTTCTGGCAGTGTGTATCTCGCTATTTTCGTATTTTTAATTATAAGTGTACCTTTTGAAACCGCAACACCTGAAGCCGTCTTTGATTCCGTACCATTGTTATTGCTGTAGCTGATCTTATAGTCTGAAACCGGATTTTCCACTACATAGTAACTAAATGTAACTTCTTCGCCATTTTGATTCTTACCTGTCAAAGGTAAGTCGTTATAGCTTCTTGTCCAGTTATCTGCCTTTGTCAGCCTTTCACCTGCTAGGTAGGTCTTCTCTGAAGTTCTACCGTTATCGGTTATAGCAACCTGCATTAGATCATAGGTTATTGAGCCACTTTGAACCTGTACTTCCTGCCCATTATCATCAAACCACTTCTTGGTTACCTTGATGTTAGTCTTAGGTCTCTTGTTCTTAACCGTAAAAGTCAAACTTGAGCCATCTAGCGTTACTAATGGGTTACTTGAAGTCATCGTCACGGTAAATTTACCGGATTTATCCTCAATTTTGAAGTCTATAGGAGCTGTTAGCCCTACATGGTTCTTCGGAGCCTCAACCTCGGTTAAACGATACTCTCCTGCCTCTAGATCAGTGAATTTAAACTGTGATATATTTTTTCCTCTGCCTATTGTTACAGGTGTAAATGCTGCATCGTTTAGCTTTTCTAGCTTAAATACAGCCCCGTTCAAGTAGGAATTGGTCTCATCTAGTTTAATTATATTGATCTCTGTCCTGCGCTTTAGTTCAAGGCTTATAAGCACCTGGTATGGTCTTGAATATGGGCTCCTTGGTGGATTATAGATATTAAGCTTTACAGATTCCATGTCCTTTTCGGAAACTTTTGCACTCTCCGAAATTATGTGGTCAACTGCATTCCTTAGAACCCCTTCTACTGGAGTACCCTGATACTGCTTCATATAGTTTAGAGTATCTGAATAGTACCAAAATGCTTGCTGAAGCGCTGCATAGTAACCGTGATCCTGATCATTACCTTGTGTATTCATCCAAAAGGTCTGGTTATCGAGACCATAGTCTCTAAGAAGCTCCTCCTTGTGAGTTTCGCAATAGAAGTAAACCTTTCTTACTGCATCATAGAGTTCTTTCTTTCCTACTCTTGGATTCTTAGCTTTACTGTATAGAACATCAGCATTTGACTCAAGCTTTGTATAAACAGCTCTGTCACCAAAGTTTGGAAATGTATCTCGTTCACTAAAGCAAAAAGCCTCTGCACCTTTTGAATTGTCCACATCCTTAGATACTCTCAGCTTACCGTCAACTCCTATGAAACCATAGTACTCGTTTTCGTTAAGCGGTCTTTCTGCTTCGCCATTTCTTAAAAGCGTAGTTACTGTACCACCCTTATCAAACCTCATAAATAGTTTGCCATCCTCATATGAGAATTTAAACTCAGATACTGGTTTATTAGGCTTAACAAAACCATTAGGAGCCTGCGTTATATACAGTCTATAAGTATCGCCAAGATGTACATCTCGCCTGTTCATCCCTATATCTATAGCATTTGTTAGGTATTCGTGTGCCTTCTGAGTTATGTTTATCTCTACCTCTCCGCCAGGCACGACTCTCTTGAGTGCAAACTTAACCTCACTACGGTTTACTGCCCTTCCCGAGGAGTCCTCCACAAAGAAGTTTAGGCCTGTCAAAGTATTCTGTGTGATATAGACCACACCTCCACCTTGAACATAATGGATTCCAGCTGCATCAAAGTAAAACTCTGCAATTGGAGTTACCAATCTGTCATATCCACCCGGAACACTTGTTATATAAAGCTTATATCTAGGTCCGAGCTTCATGCCTGTGAATTCTACTTCTTTGTTTGATGTATTTAGTGTACCTTGCTTAAAGATAGTCTCTCTTGATCCATCTACTTCTACTAGCTTGTACCCAATTGCTCCATTTATAGGACTTCCTGTATTTGCTACAAATTTGAACTTAGCATAGGTTATCGCAAGCGCTCTAGTTCTTCTAGTGCGCGGCTGATTTTCAGGTTCTTTCAGTACGTCCTCTGCTATATTATTGATTTTCTCAGTTTTCGCAGTTTTTTTGTTAGTACTTTCATCTTTCTTTGCAACCTCAAGCACTGATACATATTCACCAAGGATAGTTGCAAATAGCTCGCCATTTTTAGGCTTAGCCTTTACATCAAATGTTATAGAAATCTTATTAAGCTTAGCATCTTTGCTATCGCTTGAGTTACTGTTTTCTACTAACACCTTGTTGCTATTTTCAGGTGCTGATTCCTTTGCATCCTTTAGCTTTAGGCGTGCCGAAGTGTAGCTAACTCCGTATGCCCCGCTATCACGATATTCCTTATCTACTTCTATTTCAGCTGACTTTAGGCTCTTTTCATTTAGGGCTAGAGTCTTCTGATATACGACGATGAATTCCTTTACATCATTTTTACTTGATATATCTATTACCGTCTTTTCTTCTGTAGATTGGTCTTCGTTTAGCTTTGCTTCTAGGATTTCTTTATCCGTCTTAAAGTCGGAAAGCTTTTGAACCTTGCCTTCGTCTTCCTGCGCATAGGCGTAAGCAGGTATTACCTGCATCATCATAGACAGGAGCATAAGCAAGGTTAAAAGTTTGACTGATAGTTTTTTCTTTGTCATCTAACCACCTCTCCTATCTTATTTTTTCTATTGATCACAAGAAGTACTAGCATCCCTGTGCTTATCATCCAAAGACCGCTCCACCAGTAAGCATTATTACTATCTCTAGTATCTGGTGGTGTGTGCGGTGGGACGATAGGTTTACGTACCACTGGCTTTGGTTTTGCGCTCACGTGGCTTCTCCAAACTCCGTTTTGCCACTGTGGAACCATAACCAAAAATGGTTGCATTGTCGAATATTCTGCAGCTACACCTGTCTGCTTAGTTTGAACAACAAGATATATGCCGTTATTTAGGCCTGTGAAGTGTACCACTCCATCTGCTCCTGTTGTCTGTGTCATCACTGGATTTGCACCAAGGCTCTGTCTTTCCAGATTCTGCGCTAGTTTTAGCTGATCCTCGGAAGACCTTATAGTCAGCAAATCTCCGCTCCACTGGAATGGTGATTTTACTGTATAGCCTGTCCTATCAGCTTTTAGCTCAGCAACCTGATAAATTGAAAACTCTGAGCCGCTTATGCCTTTATTATTGTCAGTGAAAATTATGTCTAAGCTTGGGCTTTCGTCTGCATATACGAAATTGGAAGGTAGAATGAAAAATACAAAGCTAAAGCATAAAACTAGAACTAAACTCATTCTATTACTTTTCATTGAATTCCCTTCTTTTTTCTTCGCTTTATTAGGTATACCAATATTATGATTAGAATTAGTCCCACAGCAGCAGCTATAATTGCTACGAATTTTAGCCATGTGTGGTTTATTACTTCTTCTATATTCTTTGTTGGCTTGCTATACTGCGTGCGCTCTCCGCGAATTAGAAGTCTATGGGAATTAACCCCATAAGGCGTACATGTAATCAATGTCACATAGTCCTTGCCTTCTTCTATATCTAGCTTTTCTACCTCATCAGGTAGAACTGTGTTGATCTGGTCGACTCTATAGGCCAGCACTTCGTCAAATACATGTATGAAAAACATATCTCCGACCTTTAGCTGATCTATGTTTGTAAAGAGCTTTGCAGATGGCAAACCTGTATGACCTGACAAAAGACTGTGAGTGCTCTCGCCACCTACTGGAACCGATGATCCCGGTATATGACCTACTGCAATTTGCAATGTGCCCTCATCGACATCGTGATAAATAGGCATATACACATTTATCTTTGGAATCTCTATGTATCCCATTATGCCGGTGTCTGTCACGTCCATAATCTGTTCGTATCTGCTTAACTCATCCTTGCTCAATGAATACCTGTTGTTTCTGTGAACCAAGCTCTGATTGTATTCCTTTGCTTCTGTTAAGAGCCTCTCCTTCTCCTCCTTGGACATGTCCTTGGATCTTTCCACATAGCTTGCTATTGCTTTTGAAGAGTGCATTTCGTTAAGTAAATCACTGATTGTTGGGTAGGCTAAAAATCCTATTCCCGTTATCAGTATTAAAGCCACCAATATATTTGGTATGATTTTTTTTGCTTTTTTCATTATTTAGCAGCTTCGCGCTTCTTATAACCTAAATATCCTAAAGCACCTAATACAAAGATTGAACCTAGACCGTAGATGAGTATTCTACCCATACCACCTGTCTCTGGTAGAACGAATCCCTTGTTATTTATTACATCTGTTGCAACTGAACCAGCAGTTTTATCTGCAGTAAATGTGATAGTTCCAAGGTCAGTTGTACCTTCTAGCTTAGTTAGCTTAGGATCATCTGATTCCTTGTCATATGTTGCAGTGATTGTGAATTCGATTGGCTTGATTGTGTTATATCCACTTGGAGTCTTTGTCTCCTTAAGTACATATGAACCAGCATCTAGTCCCTTGAATGTAAATACTGTCTTAGTACCATCTAGTGTGAATGTTGCCATCTTAACTTCGTTAGTTCCAACCTTCTTGTAAAGTTCGAACTCAGCTCCCTGAAGTGGATTGTTTGCATCGTCCTTCTTGTTTACAACAACCTTGTATGTGAATACGATGTTCTTATCCTTAGGAGTTGTTCCGTGGTCACCTTCGCCACCCTTGTTTGGGTTGTTTGAGTACTCAAGGTAAACTGTATTTGGGTTACCACCTGAACCTATAACTGCGTTATTGTTAAGTGTGCATGAATACTCTACAACAATCTTGCTGTCCTTAGTTACAGGTGTTTCTGTAATTGTCTTTAGGTCATCAAAAGCAACTGTAAATCCGTTAGTTGCTGCATTTGTTGTTACAGCGTATCTGCTAGCTGGAATTAGAACTCCGTCAATCTTAACCTTGATTGAATCAGCCTTTAGTGTTAGGCCAGCTGACATTTCATCGTGGAACTTGTATGTGTACTTCTCATACTTGTCATAGTTTGCTGGAAGTGTACCTGTTAGCTTGTATGGGATTGTATCTCCAATTCCATAGTCTGCAGCATCCTGCCATTCGCCGTCGCTGTTTTCCTGCACCTTCTTTACAACTGTTGGAACATCAAGCTTTGTCCTTGCTTCTGTGTCCTTAACAATCTTTAGCATGTAAAGTGTGTATGCTGAGTTATTACCAGTCTGTGAATCTGCTTTATCCTTGATTAGGTAGTAACCTGGCTCTAGATTTCCTAGAGTACCCGTTGTACCAGCAGCTACTGTCTTTGTCTTTTTCTTTGCTGGATCTAGGTGTGCCTGAAGACTGTTGGCAAAAGCCTGAGCCTTATCTGTGTCAGTTAGAGTCTTAGCCTTTGCATTTGCATCTCCTAGGCCTGCCTTTGATGAAGCCTTTATTCCGTCACCCCACTGGATGTTAGAAAGAGTGCTTCCTGAAAGCTCTCCCTTAAAAATCTGATATACTTCGAATTCGTGCTCTGTCTTACCGTCATTCTTGAGTGTAAGTGTGTAGTTTTCTGCAGCGAATACCTTAGCTGGCATTACTAGAGAAACAGACATAACTACGAGCATTAGTACTGCCACTAGGCAGTTCTTCTGTTTGTTAATTAAGTTTCGCATTTTAACCCCCTTGTTAATACGTTAAATAAATATATTTGAACAAACCAAAACATGATTGCGCCCTAGGTAAAGAAATTTGTTCTTAATTAAATCGATTTATTGTATCTTTTCCCCCTTTTTGATTTTAGATTTATCCCAGTTCGCCCCCCATAGATTAATTTGTTTGTTCACATGAACAAATTTGCATACTGTATAAAATTTAGTAATTAAAAAAGATTATACACTTATAAAGATATTGCAAATTAATTAATCGTGGTACATTTTATCACAATTAACTGTATTTTTCAAGCTTTTTGCTCTTCACTATCGCCGTCAAAAATGGCTATTTTTAGCCATTTATAGACATTGTACAATCAAAAAAGCACCCTTGGCTTGCCTAGCCAAAAGTGCTCTGATTTTTCATTCATTTAAATGCGATTTATAAAAATCCATTCTTTTTATGAAATTCTTTCGCTGTAGCGCAGTCGCTAATTATCTGCTCAGATAATTCTTCAACATTATCAAACTTTATTTCATCCCTAAGCATATCCAGAAACTCTACTGTAATGCCCTTTCCATAAAGGATTTTGTCAAAGTCAAAGATATGCGTTTCGACATTCTTTCCGTAGTTACCTATAGTAGGCTTAACCCCGACATTTGTTACACTCGGATATCTCTTTCCGTTATAGACACAAAATGTCACATAAACGCCGTTTGGTGGTGTAACCATGTCATTGTCTATAACAAGATTTGATGTTGGAAATCCTAGTTTTCTGCCAAGCCTATTACCGACAACGACTTCACCTGATATAGCATAAGGACGTCCCATATATGTTTCACACTCATCGACCTTACCCGTAGCAATTAGGTTTCTTATCAAAGTCGAGCTTACTACCTGCCCATTTATAACAAAAGCATCTATTACCTTAAGGCTGAAGCCAAGCTCAAGGCTCAGCTCGTAAAGAGTGTCAACATTTCCGCTTGCCTTGTATCCAAAGTTATGGTTGAATCCACAGACAACAGATTTTGCGCGAAGCTTATCTACGATAATCTTCTTTACATATTCTTCTGGCGACATCTCCATGATTTCTTTTGTAAAAGGAATATTTATCAGGTAATCGACTCCCAAGGCCTCCATAAGTTCTTCCTTCTCGTGCTTGTAGAGAATGTTCTTTACCTTAGTCGAATTTGGAAGAAGGTCTCTAGGGTGATTTGAAAAAGTAAACACGGCCGATTTGAGTCCGCGCTCCTTCGCAATCTCAATTGTCTCCTTGATAAGCTTCTGGTGACCTAGGTGGACACCATCAAAGTTGCCTAGCGCAATTGAAGTCTCCTCTATGCTCTTTATTTCATTTAAACTATCAAATATTTGCATTATAAAATACCTTGTCTGCTTTTATTAATCCATTATTTTCTCTAGCCGTTCCCAAAAAATCACCGGCTTTATCGTAAACTCTATATAGCCTTGCAAACTCTTCCCTTATAGGGAGTGGAAATTTTTCTTCTGAAAATCTAGGCTTTTGATCTAAAGTCCATTGTTCATTCCTAAGTTCAACACCGTTAATAAAAAGGTGTTTCCCCCAGTCATCTAGCTTAGCCATTCCAAAATGCCCTAGTGGTTTATCAACAGGTGTAAGCAGTTTCCCTATTTCCTCTGGGCTCATATTCCTTATCTTTTCTATGTCTATTGCATCAGCTATATCAAAGTATCCAGATTTAATCCTAGTAAGACTGCTCATCGCAGCACCGCATCCGAGCATCCTTCCTATATCTGCGCATATACTTCTTATGTATGTACCCTTTGAGCATGCAATTTCGAACTGAAATTCACATCCATCAAAAGATATAATATCAGCCTTTTCTATATAAGCCTTACGGCTCTTTATATCTATAGTCTTGCCCTCACGCGCATATTCATATAGCTTTTTGCCACCCACCTTAAGCGCAGAATACATAGGCGGAACCTGATCAATCACACCTCTAAAATCTTCTACAGCCTTCTCAAGCATCTTTCTATCTATGCTAAAATCTTCACAGATTTTTACAGTATTTCCCCAAATATCAAGTGTATCTGTCTCAAGACCAAGCCTTGCGCTACCTCTGTAAACTTTGATATCCGTATCTAAATAATCCATGACTCTTCCTGCTCTTCCAATGGTTACAGGAAGTACACCCTCTGCCATTGGATCAAGCGTTCCTAGATGTCCAACTCGCTTAGTGCCGCAGGCACGTCTTACTATGGCTACAACATCAAAAGAAGTCATGTCCTTAGGCTTGTTTATATTGATTATTCCATCCATACTACATTTCTCTGCCAAAGGCTTCAATTACTCTTTCAATAGCTTCATCTAGACTACATCTAAGTGTGGCGCCAGCTGCTCTTGCATGTCCGCCTCCGCCTAGACTAGCACATAGCTTTGCTACATCAAAATACTGTTTTGACCTCATGCTGAGCTTGATTACATCTTTTTCGTACTCCTTAACGAGAATAGAAACCTCGGTTCCCTTTATCGCTCTCATAAGGTTTACGATTCTATCTGTCTCATACATGAAGGCACCGCTCTCTTTTAGCATGTCCTGACTAACATAAGTTATCAAAAGCTTGCCGTCAAACTCACTTCTCATCCTTGCAATCGCAAGTGCTTCAACTTTGAGTCTTTCGAATCTATCGCTTTCGTATATCTCTATGCTAACTTCATTTGCAGAAACTCCCCAATCATATAGCTCGGCAACTATCTCATGTGTAATTTTCTGAGTGTTGGAATACTGAAAGTTTCCCGTATCCGTTGTAATCGCTGCAAAGATCGAGTTTGCAATTCTCTTATCAGGGAGTATTTCTAGTTCCTTTATTAAAAGAAAGGCAAGCTGTCCCGTAGCTGCAGATTTAGGATCTATATAGTTATAGTCACAGAAATGCGTACTCGTCGAGTGGTGGTCTATGCATACGCTTAGCTTTGCAGCCTGAAATAAAGATGCTCTTTCACCTATTCTATCTAGGGCTCCTGAATCCACGCAAAACGCCATATCGACCGAGCGTGCAAAATTTGCATCGCCTGATACTAGTCCATCAGCTAGAAACATTAGGTTGTCTGGAACTTCTTCGTCTATGATTATCCACGCATCCTTACCAAGCTGTCTAAGCGCTAGGCAAATAGCTGCACTTGAGCCTATCGCATCTCCATCCATATTGGTGTGTGGGTAGAGTGCAAAGCTTTGATTTGCTTTGATTGCTTCTGCGATTTCCCTAAAGCTATTATTTACCATTCTTTTCTCCAAGCTCTCTTATCACCTTTTCTATGTGATTTCCATATTCCATCGAGCTATCAATCTTGAAAATAAGCTCTGGCACGTGTCTTATGCTAAGCTTCTTACTAATCTCAGTTCGCATAAGTCCAGCTGCACGCTTTAGACCGTCTATAACTTCAGTTTTTTCGTCTTTGCTTTTCTGCTCATCGTCTATATCTATATTTCTATCTCCCTGAGTACATGACATAACTGTCACATAGCAGGTTGCATAGCTGCCGTCTGAAGTAACTTCAACATCTGTGATGCTGATAAACTTTCCGGCTAGACGTGGGTCTTTAATCTCGGTAAGTAAAAGCTGGCTTATTATTCTTTTGATTTCTTCACCGAGTCTCTTTGTTCTATATCCTTTTCCCATACTTTCTCCAGATAGCACTTAAGCCGCCATAGGCGACTTAAGTCTTTTATATTACTTTCGCTCTATCTCTACCATGTGGAAGCACTCGATCAAATCGCCATCTTTGATATCGTTATAATTTTCGATTCCGATACCACACTCATATCCCTGAGCAACTTCCTTTGCATCATCCTTAAATCTCTTAAGTGATGAAATTTTTCCTTCGTGAATAACAATTCCATCTCTTACAAGTCTAACCTCTGCGTTACGCTGAACCTTACCCTCAGTAACATAAGCACCACCGATGATTCCAACATTTGGTACCTTGAAGGTATTTCTGATTTCAACCTTACCAAGGATTTCTTCCTTGTACTCTGGATCAAGCATACCCTTCATAGCGTTTTCTACATCGTCAATTACGTCGTAGATTACTCTATATGTTCTGATTTCTATGCTCTCTCTGTCTGCTAGAGTCTGCACAGCTGTGCTTGGTCTTACATTAAATCCGATGATTACGGCACCTGATGTACCTGCAAGCATGATATCTGATTCAGTAACTGTACCTACACCTGTGTGGATGATATTAACCTTAACCTCGTCATTATTTAGCTTTTCTAGTGAAGCGACTAGGGCACCGATTGAACCCTGAACGTCTCCCTTGATGATTAGGTTGAGTTCCTTAACGTCGCCCTCCTGAATTTGGCTAAATAGCTTCTCTAGTGTTGTACTTGAATTTTTTGCAAGAACTTCTTCTCTTAGCTTCTCTTTACGCTTCTCAGCGATGTCTCTTGCAATCTTATCTTCCTTGACTGCATTGAACTCATCACCTGCCTGAGGAACATCTGTAAGTCCAAGAATCTCAACAGCAGTAGCTGGACCAGCCTTCTTTATAGTCTTTCCTCTGAAGTCTGTCATCAGACGGATTCTACCTGCAGATGTACCTGCAACAATACTCTGTCCGCTCTCAAGGGTACCATTTGTAACTAGAAGTGTAGCTACAGGACCCTTTGCTTTATCAAGTCTAGCCTCGATTACAGAACCCATAGCTAGTCTATTTGGGTTAGCCTTGAGCTCAAGAACCTCTGCCTGAAGCAAAATCATCTCAAGCAAGTTCATGATTCCGTCGCCTGACTTTGCTGAAACTGGAACTGTGATTACATCTCCACCCCAGTCTTCAACTAGTACATTGTGCTCTGAAAGCTCCTGCTTTACTCTATCAGGGTTAGCTGAAGGTTTGTCCATCTTGTTGATTGCAACTATGATAGGAACACCAGCTGCCTTAGCATGACTGATTGACTCTATCGTCTGTGGCATTACACCATCGTCTGCAGCAACAACTAAGACTGCTATATCCGTAACATGAGCACCTCTTGCTCTCATAGCGGTAAATGCTTCGTGTCCTGGTGTATCTAGGAATACGATTTTCTGTCCGTTAACCTTAACCTCAGATGCACCGATGTGCTGAGTAATTCCACCTGACTCGCTTGAAGTAACGTTAGTCTTTCTAATTGCATCAAGTAGCGATGTCTTACCGTGGTCAACGTGACCCATTACAGTGATAATAGGTGGTCTTGGCTGTAGATCCTTCTCATCGTCCTCGAATACTTCGATTCCTGTTTCTTCATTTTCTTCCTCAACCTTACCGATGTGAACGCTGATTCCGATTTCCTCAGCAAGAATCATAACTGTATCCTCATCGATGTTTTGGTTGATATTTGCCATTATACCTAACTTCATCAAAGACATGATAACCTTTGATGTTGAAACCTCTGTCTGCTCACAGAAGCCTGCAACTGTGATAGGTACTGTAAGAACTATTGTACCTTCTGGTAACACTTCTTCTTCAATCTGTGGCTCTAGATCTGCGTTGTTGTTCTTGTACTTGGTGTGCTTGTTTCTAACCTGCTTCTCAAGCGACTTTCTCTCGAACTTGTCGAACTTGCTGTGCTTCTCCTTCTTATCGAATGACTTCTTCTTATCTTCTCTCTTTGCTGAGTCAGACTTGCCCTCGACTCTACCAGTAGAAGCTGTTCTCTTATTGTCCTTGTCCTGATATCTTGAGTTTCCACCCTGCCTGCGATCATCCTTGTTAAACTTGTTCTCGGAGTCACGGCCGCTTCTAGAGTTATTTCTGTCGTTTCTGTCGTTTCTATCGTTACGATCGTTTCTGTTATTTCTGTCGTTTCTATCGCGTCTTTCTCCTCTAGCCTCGCCTGGCTTTGCATCTCTGCTTGATCTTGTATTTCTTCTATCATCAGATCTCTTTGCATCAGATGAAGCTGGCTTAGCTGCTCTTGCTACGCGCTTCTTTTCCTCAGCCTTAACCTCATCAGCGGTCTTGATAATCTTTACACCGATAGGTCTTCTGCCTGAAGCACTCTGATCAGCCTGAGCTTCCTGCTTTGCTGGTTCAGCCTTCTTCTCTTCCTTCTTAACAGGCTTCTTAGCCTCTTCCTTTGGCATCTCACTAGCCTTTGATGCCTCTTCAGTCTTGGAGTTTTTCTTTGATGTCACGTCTTTGCTGCTTGCCACTACTGTTTTCTCTTCTTTTTCTTTCTTAACTTCAGGTTTTGCTTTCTTATCGCTTTCCTCTGCTTTATTTCTATTTGCAAAGTAAGAATCGTCAACTATCGGTCTTCCAATAGGCAAACGCTTTCTACCAGCTGCTGGCTTTGCTGTTTCACTAGCATTGCTCTTGGCCACACTCTTGTCGTATACCGACTTAAGCTTTGCAATATCACCCTCGGATAATGTGCTCATATGACTCTTTAGCTCTATACCCAGTCCTGAAGCCTTTTCGAGTAGCTCCTTGCTTTGAACTTCTAGTTCACGGGCAAGTTCAAATACTTTCACTGCCATTAGACACCTCCCTTTCTGATTGAATCAGGTCAATCTCCCTACATATGCTCTCGGCAAAGCCCTTGTCCACGATTGCGAATACACCCTTATCCACATTCCCGGTCATGTGTGAAAGCTCACTAGCTTCTCCGAAAACCCTGTATTTTATATTGTTAGTGACACATTTCTGCGTCAATTTTCTCTTTGTATTGTCTCCAACATCCGTAGCTATTATCAAAAGTTTTACGCGCCTCTTTGCGATTAGCATAAGTGCGGTGTTATACCCAACCTGGATATTTTTTGATCTTGCGGCAAAACCCATATAGCTTCTAAACTTGGATTTTTCCATCAAATTCTCCTCTTAGCTTATCTATATTCTCTTGATCAATCTTGCGTCTGAAGACTCTTGCAAACGCCCTCTTCTTGTATGCATTTTCAAAGCATTCAATGCTCTTGCACAAATAGGCACCCCTGCCATCCTTCCTTCGCGTAAAGTCGAAGCTGATGTTACCACCTTCATCTACAAGTCTAAACAGCTCATCCTGAGACTTTGATTCCATGCAACCTATGCATCTGCGCATTGGTTTTTCTTTACTCAACTTCTACGACCTCCGCATCAGCTGAATCTTCATAGTTCATATCCTCATCATAAACTCCATCAGCATCTTCATCCTGATAGTACTGGCTATGGCTCTTGATATCTATCTTCCAGCCGCTAACCTTTGCTGCTAGTCTTACGTTCTGACCTTCCTTACCTATTGCTAGTGAAAGCTGGTAATCAGGTACTACTACAAGTGCAGCCTTTTCTTCATCGTTATCGGAAACGATGAAGACATCCTCAACCTTAGCTGGGCTAAGCACGTTAGCGATAAGTTCTTCCGGTTCTTCACTCCATGGAATTACGTCAATCTTCTCTCCATCAAGCTCATTTACTACAGACTGAACTCTTGCTCCACGGTTACCAACGCATGAACCTACTGGGTCAACGTTCTCAAACTCAGTATAAACTGTCATCTTTGTTCTTGAACCAGCTTCTCTTGCGATAGCCTTAATCTCAACCGTTCCATCTGTAAGTTCTGGAACCTCTAGCTCAAATAGCTTCTTTACAAGTCCTGGATGTGATCTTGAAAGATATATCTGAGGTCCCTTTAGGCTGTGCTTAACATCCATGATATAAGCCTTTAGTCTATCATTTACCTCAAAACGTTCTCCCGGCACCTGCTCCCTAGGTGGAAGTATTGCCTCTGTATGTCCTAGGTCAACAAAGAGTGTTGCTCCGCTCTTTCTGTGCACAACACCTGTCACAATTTCATATAGGCGATTCTTGAAATCGTCATATACCTTTGAGCGCTCAGCTTCTCTGATTCTCTGCACTACTACCTGCTTTGCTGTCTGTGCCGCGATTCTGCCAAAGTCCTCTGGTGTAACCGCAAACTCTATCGCATCGCCGATTTCGTATCTTGCATCAATCTCACGAGCATCAGCTAGGCTTATCTCACGGTTTTCGTCCATAACTTCTTCGACAACCTCAAGCCTTGATAAAACGGAAATATCTCCCGTCTCTGAATCGATGTCAACTCTTACATTATCGACATTGATATTACCTGTGGTGCTATAGTTGCGCCTATATGCAGCTAACAATGCTGACTCAATTGCCTCTAGAAGAACTCCTTTTTCTATATGTTTTTCTTCCTCAAGCTGTTCGAGCGCGTCTATAAACTCTCTGTTCATTTCTGACCCTCCTATTTATATTTAGTCCCTAGAAGATAACTGCTAGATTAGCCTTAGCAATCTGATCTCTAGGTAGTTCCATATCCTTACCATCTACTGTAATCTTTACAATACCATCATTTAGAGAAACCAGCGTTCCAACTATCTGCTTTTTCTTATCAATAGCCTTGTAAAGCTTGATTTCTATTTCACTGCCGACATATCTGTCAAAATGCTCCTGAGTAATAAGCTCCCTGTCCATTCCTGGTGAGCTAACCTCAAGGTAGTATTCCCTTTCTATCAAATCCTGCTCATCAAGCTTATCTGAAAGAAATCTGCTGACCTCCTCGCACTCCTGAGTTCCTACATATCCTTCCTCTTTGTCAATGTATACTCTAAGAAAGTAATCAGGTCCTTCTTTGACGAATTCACATGCCCAGAGGCTAAGCTTCCTCTCATCAAGAAAATCCTTAATTAGCGATTCTGTCACTTCTGTAATCTTTTTCTTTGCCATTTTCACCCTACACAAAATTTAAAGAGTGGGAAGGCCCCACTCTTTAACAAAAGAATTATCGATTACGATTATAGTATCATAAATTTTATACAATGTCAAATAATCGACACTTTACTCACATGTCGCTACTACTTATTTAGTGCGTCTCTGATTTCCATAAGAAGCTTAACCTCATCTGATGGCTCAGCTGGTGCAGCTGCAGCTTCCTCTGCATCATCTGCAGCTTTCTTCTTAGCTGCTAGCTTGTTTAGTCCCTTCATCATTACGAAGATTACAAGTGCAGTTAGTATGAACATAATTACAGCCTGGATGAATTTACCAACCATTAGCTGAGCGCTTCCAACTGTTATGGAAATACCTGAGAAGTTGATTCCTCCTAGGATCATTCCGATTAGCGGTGTGATGATATCTGCTACAAGCGAGTTAACGATAGCAGTAAATGCACCACCGATGATGATACCAATTGCCATGCTCATAACGTTACCGTTGCTGATAAACTCCTTAAATTCCTTAATAAAGCTCTTCATTAAGTTCTCCTTTCAATTCCCCAAAATACCTTACAAAATCATATTACAAAATTAAATTGTCTATATAAGTATACCCTGATTGTGTTTATATTAACAAAAATTTTAAAAATGCAATATTATTTTTAGGATTGTATACTCCTACGTAGGTAATTGTAGTATTCCCTCTTAGCTCTCAAAAAACTATCTCTACACAAAACCAGCGCCTTTCCACAGCCGAAGTTAACTATTCCGCCTGACATGAGTCTCACTTTTGATAAGTTGATATAGCAATATGACATAGCCCTGCAAAAGCTATCATCAAAGCTAGGTGCAATCGCTGAGATTTTCTCATAATACAATAATGTTCCGCATTCTGTCTCAAGCCTAATCTGCCTTCCCTCACTCTCTACATAGAGTATCTCATCAAAGCTAACACGCCTTACAACCTTATTCGTCTTGTAAACGATATATCTACCTTCCATAACGTTCTCTCCTAATACATAACATCCTTAAAGAGATTATATATTGATTTTGAGTATAAGATATGTATGTTTTTCCATCATTTTGTCTAAAAATCCGTCATTTTGACGTAAATTTAGACAAAATGTATGAAATCCCGTCATTTTGACAGGATTTCATACATTTATACATTTTTTTATGTCGTTTATACGTGAAATTTAGAATTTATACAGCAATAACTTCCTTTATGCGTATATTTAAACAGTCTTAGAAGAAGCTTAGCTGATCTGTCTCTGGAAGTCCATCAAAGATTCCGTATGCTCTAAGTGACTCTAGAGCCGTACGATTTACCTTTGATCTTATCACAGCATCCTCTACTGTATCAAAAGGCTTCTCCTCATATGCCTCAACAAATGATGTTGCAGCAGAACCTCCCATTCCATCTATTACTACAAATGGAAGCAAAACCTCACCATCCTCGACCCAGAACTTAAGGGCCTTAGAGTGTCCGAGTTTAGGCATGCGGAACTTAAATCCTCTGGCATACATTTCATAGGCAACCTCGTAGACAAGGATTTCTGCCATTTCCTTAGGTGTAGCATTCTTCCCCTTGGTTATGGTTTCCTCTATCTTGTTTAGGCAGGCTGATGGCCCCTGAAGGATTACTGAGGCATTGAAGTCAGCAGCTACTGAAGTGAAGTGCGTTGCATAAAACTCCTGCGGATAATAAACCTTATACCATGCCATTCTAAATGACATCATTGTATAAGCAACAGCGTGGGCTCTAGGGAACATGTACTGAATTTTGATACATGAATCAATGTACCAATCAGGTACTCCATGATCCTTCATGATTCCTAGAAGTTCGTCGCTAAGCGGCTTATTTTTTCGTACCTTCTCCATGATATCAAATGATGTCTTGTTTTCTATACCCTTGAGAATGAGGTAGTTCATGATGTCGTCTCGAGTAGAGATTACCTCTCTCATAGTTGCTGTTCCATCTTTGATGTAGTCCTGCGCATTGTTTAGCCAAACATCTGTACCGTGTGAAAATCCTGATATTCTGACTAAATCAGCGAACTTATCAGGCTTAGTATCATCGAGCATCTGGCGTACAAAGGATGTACCAAACTCAGGTATCGCATAGCTTCCATGCGTGAACTTATAGTTTTCGTCCTTTATATCGAGTGCTTCTGTGCCGTTGAAAATGCTGAGTACCTTTCTATCTGTCAAGTCTATTTGTAGAGGGTCGACTCCCGTCATGTCCTGAAGCTGCCTTATCATCGAAGGTACGTTATGTCCTAAGATATCGAGTTTTAGCAGGTTCTGATCTATCTTGTGATAATCAAAGTGCGTTGTCACAACATCTGACTTAGCATCATTTGCTGGTCTTTGCACAGGGCAAAACTCATAGATTTCGTGGTCTTCTGGAACTATTACAATTCCGCCTGGGTGCTGTCCCGTCGTCTTCTTAACGCCTGTGCATCCCTTCGCAAGCCTTAAAGTATCAAATTTGTTTATCGGAAAGTTCTTTTCCTCTGCAAACTTGAGTACATATCCATAAGCAGTCTTGTCAGCAACAGTACTTACAGTACCAGCCTTATATACATTTTTCTCACCGAAAATTTCACCGACATAGCTGTGTGCCCTCGCCTGGTATTCTCCAGCAAAGTTAAGATCTATATCAGGCTCCTTATCTCCATTAAATCCAAGGAAGGTTGCAAACGGAATAGTAAATCCATCCCTCTTCATCTCAGTACCGCACTTTGGGCACGCCTTTACAGGCATATCTATTCCACAGTCGTAGAGATTCATATCTCCCCACTCTAGATGCTTGCACTTAGGGCAGACATAGTGTGGCTCAAGTGGATTAACCTCTGTGATTCCAGCCATTGTCGCAGCAAGTGAAGACCCTACCGAACCTCGCGATCCTACAAGGTAACCATCCTCCAGCGACTTGTTAACTAGCATCTGTGCAGATACATACATGACCGCATAGCCATTTCCTATGATGGAGTCAAGCTCCTTATTGAGTCTTTCTTCTATTTCTGGCGGAATATTCTCTCCATACATCTCATGGACCTTATCCATACATGTCTTACGAAGAGTCTCCTCAGCCCCCTCAATCTTAGGAGGATACTTGCCCTTAGGAACTGGCAGAATGTCTGGAGAAATCATGTCAGCAATCTTGTTAGGGTTTTCAACAACTATTTCGTAAGCTGTATCATCACCAAGATATGAAAACTCCTCGAGCATCTCCTCAGTCGTTCTCATATATAGGCCCTGACCATTTTCGGCATCCTTATATCCCATGCCAGCCATGATAATATTTCTAAAGATAGCTGACTCTGGCTCATCATAGTGCGCATCGGTTGTTGCAACCACCATCTTGCCTAGTCTTCTTCCGCATTCCAAAACTCTTCGGTTAAAGTTTCTAAGATCTTCTCTTGACTCAACCATACGCTTTTCTATCATGAATTGATTGTTAATCAAAGGTTGAATTTCTAGATAGTCATAGAAGCTTGCGATTTCATCTAGCTTTGCATCGCTTAAATTATTTGAGACCGCTCTATATACCTCACCAGCCTCGCAGGCTGAGCCAATAATTACACCATCCCTATACTTGCTTATTATAGATTTAGGAAGTCTAGGCTTTCTGTAAAAATACTCTATATGAGACATAGAAACCATCTTATAGATATTCTTAAGTCCCTCCTGAGTTGCTGCAAGAAGAATTATGTGGTTAGTTCCCTTCTTCTTGTAGTCTATGCTTCCGTCCTCGTTTATGCAGTCGCTATCATCAAAGACATAGCCTTCCATGCCGTAAATGATTTTGATATTTATATCGTCCTTAGCTAGCTTAGCCGCAGCACTCGCTGCATCTGGAAAGCTCTGTACTACGCCGTGGTCTGTAATTGCAACAGCTGGATGCCCCCACCTTGCTGCAGTCTTAACTATGGTTTCGACATCGTTTAGTCCGTCCATAGCGCTCATCTTTGTGTGACAATGAAGCTCGACTCTCTTTTGGCCGTCGTAGTTATCCTCACGAAGCTGCATACTGCTCTTCTCTATGCCATCAATTCTCACAGTTATGGCATTTTCATAGGTATCCCATTCAGGTGCACCTATTGCTTTGATATATGTTCCTTCTTTTAGGAGGCTATTGATTTCATCCCACTTCTGCTTGCTAACAAAGGTTTTTAAACAGGTGCTAGTTTTTCTGTCAGTAATTGAAAGAGACATCAAAACATTCTCGTGTCTTACGGTTCTCGCATCCTTGTCAAAGAGTATTCCTGCAACCGCAACCTGCTTCTGCTCCGGTGAAAGATCTGCCAGCGGAGTGATTTCAAGCGTTACGGGCTTTTCACCCATTATGATATTCCCCTTTGCTGGAAGATCCTTGGTATTTTTCTTACGTCTAAATCCGCCATTTCCACTGCCTTGGAACTTCTGTTCCTCAGCCTTAGGCTTTGATGCTGCTGCCTTTACGGCTTCCTTTGTCCTCTCGTTTAGCTCTTTTATCTCGTCGTCGCTTCTCTTCTGCAAGGATTCATGAGCCTCTGCGTAAAGCTTGTCGTCGTTTTCGAAGACAATTTCATATTCAAGACCTATTTCATTTTTTATCATCAAAGCGATCTGGCTTGATGCCTTATCGTTTAGGTTTTTACAAGCCAGCTCACCAACTGTGCTTATCATTGCTCTTTTGTCCTCTATCTTTAGCGAAGAAATGTCTATACTTCCCGCAACATAATGGTTCTTCTCGTTAAGCTTTCTCAAAACCTTAGGAAGTATTAGTCTAAGAGCATCATCATCTGAAAGAATTAGATTTGCATATGTATATTCAAATTCAACATCCTTAAGGCCACCTACCGAATTAAAGATGATACCTTTTATCTTATCCTCATCTTTTGCTGGAACAACATAGTTTAGCCTTACAGAGAGCTTTAGTACATTTTTCGCACTCAAAATAACAGCGTCGTCAACCTGTGCAACAGCTCTGTCCCTATATTCTTCGCCAACATTATCCCAATCTATATAGTTGTAAAACAACTCCTTCATCGAATAGTTTTCCCCTCGCGCTCATAAATTAGATTGAAGAGCTCATCTATGATGTCCTCTTCCTTTACTGTCTTTACGACCTCTCCTTTTTCGAAAATAACGCCCTTGTGCATTCCACCAGCAACGCCATAATCAGCACCCTTTGCTTCTCCTGGTCCATTTACAACACAGCCCATGACCGCTACCTTTATTCCTTCTCTGATATTCTCATCAGCAAGCCTTCTGTCGATTTTTTCGGCAAGCTCCTCGAGATTAACAGATGTTCTTCCACATGTAGGGCATGATACTAAATCATAGTTAGCTTCTCTAAGTCCAATGGTCTCTAAAATTCCTCTCGCAAACAAAACCTCTTCTACTGGATTCGCCGTCAAAGATACTCTCATAGTGTCGCCCACACCGTCAAGAAGCAGGCTTCCAATACCTATTGCAGACTTAAGCTTTCCTCTTTTGACTGTACCAGCCTCAGTAATTCCAATGTGTATAGGATGATCTGTCTCTTGCGCAATTAGTCTGTGTGCATCATAATTCATCCTCACATCAGATGATTTTAGCGATACTACTATATCATCAAAACCCATGTCCTCAATGATAGCAACATTTCTAAGCGCGCTATCGCAAAGTCCTCTTGCTGTGACCTTACCGTATTTCTCAAGGATATCCTTTTCTAGAGATCCTGAGTTTACACCAACTCTAATAGGTATATGAGCCATCTTTGCCTCGTTAACGACAGCTCTTACCCTCTCTATGCTACCTATATTTCCTGGGTTAATTCTAATCTTATCTGCCCCAGCATCTATTGCTGCAAGAGCGAGCTTATAATCAAAGTGAATATCTGCAACTATAGGCATATTTGTCTTATTTCTGAGCTTCTTTAGCGTACCTGCTGCATCCATATCCGGAATAGCAAGCCTTACAATCTCGCAGCCAGCATTTTCTAGCTCTGAGATTTGACTTAGCAAAAGACTCTCGTCATGTGCATCTACATTAGTCATAGACTGAATGCTTACCGGCGCACCGCCTCCTACTTTGATATTTCTTATCATTACTGATTTTAAACTCATCGTCTTATCAACCTCATAATGTCATTCCAGGTCACAAATACCGTAAGCGTCAGCAAAAGAGCCATGCCTATCATGTGAACTCTTGCTTCTACCTTATCGCTTATCGCCTTACCAGTAAACATCCTTATTATTACAAAGATTATTCTTCCTCCATCTAGCGCCGGAAGCGGCAAAAGATTGAAAATCGCAAGGTTAAGGCTTATCAGCGCTACAAGATATAAATAGTAGAATATGCCAAGTCCAGCAGCATCGCTAACTATCTTTACCATTCCAACCGGACCGGAAACCTGTTTGATCGCCCCTTTTGATGTAAATAGCATTTTGAAGGATTCGAATAAAGCTTTAGTCATCTTGACAGTTGATATGCTTCCGTTCTTAATCCCAGTAAATACATTATGGCTTTTCTTTGATACTACGCCTATTGCATACCTTCCATCCTTTTGCTTTTGCGGACTAAGGTTAAAAGTCTTCTCCTTGCCGTTTCTTTCGATAGTTATGGATATAGGCTTATCAGCTTTGATTTCTTTCTGCAAACCGCTAGAAAACTCTTCCCAGCTATCTACTCTGCTGTCAGAAACCCTAACAATCTTATCTCCTGCCTGGATGCCAGACAATGATGCTGCGCTACCATCTGTGACATTATTTATCGTCGTAGTAGGTGTTCCAGCATAAATCGCTGCGAATATCATCACGAGAAACGCGATTAATATGTTCATAGCAGCTCCTGCAACTAGAATTATGATTTTCTTCCACCAGCTCTTGTTATTAAAAGCTCTAGGGTTTTCCGTTGCCTCTTCGGTATCTTCCCCTTCCATCGCACAAAAGCCGCCAACAGGAAATGCTCTTACAGAATACAAGGTCTCCTTGCCCTGCTTCTTTAGGATAACTGGACCCATACCAAAAGCGAACTCATTAACCTGTACTCCACATAGTTTTGCTGCGACAAAATGTCCAAGTTCGTGTGGAAAAATAAGTATTACAAAAAGTAGTATTACTAGAAAAATCGTCATCTATTTATTTCCTTTTATCAAATCGTATGCCATACTTCTGGCAATTTTATCAGTTTCTAATATCGAATCTAGCTCAGGCTTCTTAGAAAAGTCACCTTTATTTAGGATTTCCTCTATGAAGTCTCCTATCTGATTGAATCCAATCTCACCATTTAGGAAGCTCTCAACAAGAACCTCATTTGCGCCGTTCATGGCAGCAGGATAAAGCTTGCCAAGCTTTGCTGCCTCTATCGCAAGCTTTAGGCATTTGAAGCTCTCTAAATCAGGTTTTTCAAATGTAAGCTTCGCACCCTCATCAAAGAAGTTTAGCGCTGGCACGTCCATCTCAAGTCTATCAGGATATGAAAAAGCAACTGCTATAGGAATCCTCATATCTGGAACTCCTAGCTGCGCGATCACCGCTGTATCCTTAAATTCTACTCCAGAATGCACTATGCTCTGAGGGTGAACAAGAACTTCTATATCGTCAACATTCATATTGAAAAGCCACTTTGCTTCTATCAGCTCTAAACCTTTGTTCATCAGTGTCGCGGAGTCTATGGTTATCTTTTTTCCCATGCTCCACTTAGGATGATTGAGGGCCTGTTCTACACTAACCCCTTCAAGTTCATCCCTGCTATAGCCCCTAAAAGGTCCCCCTGAAGCAGTAAGATAAATCTTCTTTATCTCACGGTTTAGGTTTCCTTGCATGCACTGAAATATTGCACTGTGCTCGCTGTCTACTGGAAGAATTTTCACTCCCTTTTCGGCAGCCGAACTCATAATTACATCACCGCCTACAACAAGGCTTTCCTTATTTGCAAGGGCTATATTTCTTACTGCTTTGATTGCCTCGTATGTTGGAAGCATTCCCCTCATTCCGCTTAGCGAATTTAGGAGTAAATCTGCATCGTATCTAGCTAGTTCAAGAAGGCCTTCTTCTCCATATGCAAATTCTATATTCCTAGTCTTGTCCTGAAAGTACGCTCTAAGAAGCTTTGCATCACCAGCTGTTTCAGTCACAACAAGTTCTGGCTCAAATTCTGAAATTTGCTCCTTCATAAGCTCTATATTTCTGCCACAACTCAATGCCTTAACTGCAAATTTATCGCGATTTTCCCTTATGACATCAAGTGCCTGAGTTCCTATAGATCCTGTACTTCCTAAGATGCTGATTTCCTTCATCTCAAAGTCTCCAAATCAAAGTAAATTACATTAGAACAAGTGTTATATAGTGGTATACGACAGGTGCTGTAAACAAAATGCTATCAAATCTATCCATGATACCGCCGTGCCCTGGAATTAGATTTCCATAGTCCTTTATACCCATCTTTCTCTTAAATGCTGATGCGGTTAGATCTCCACACTGAGAAAGTATTGCTCCTATTACACCTATAATAAAGCTGTGAAGCATGTACTCTGGTGCGAAAATAACCGAGAATAGAAGGCAAAGAAGAGCTGCTCCGACTACGCCTCCTACTGCACCCTCTACAGTTTTCTTTGGGCTTAGATGCGGACAAAGCTTGTGCTTACCAATAGCAAAGCCCGTAAAATATGCGCATACATCGCTTCCAAAGGCTGATATAAATATCAAATATATAAGTATTCTATGATTAGCAATTCCATCAACCATGGCTACATGGAAGGAAAAGAATTCTACATAAACAATTCCAAGTATTGTTGCAAGTGCATCCTCAACCTTGTGCTTATCTATTCTAAATATCGATATACATGAGGCCATAACCGATGCAACTAGCCATGCTAGAAGGTATTCATCCTTAAATGGAAATATTAAGTGAAGTGTGTAAAGTGCCACAAGAGAAGCAACTGCAACGCCGTAGTTAGGATTTATGTCCATTACCTTAAATCCGTTAAACAGTTCTTTTACACCCACTAGACCTATCAAAAAACACGCTGCAAGTAGAGGATATCCTCCAACTACTATTAGTGCTACTAATGGCAGCATTGCTATTCCTGAAATTACTCTTACCTTCATTTACCGTTCCTCCTCTTATTTGAGTCTTCCGCCAAATCTTCTCTCGCGGGTCCCAAATGACTCTACTATCTGCTGAAACTCCTCCGGTGAAAAGTCCGGCCATAGAGTATCAGTAAATGCGAATTCACTATAAGCACACTGCCATAGAAGAAAGTTCGAGAGTCTCTCCTCACCGCTTGTTCTTATAATCAAATCGGGATCTGGAATATTTCCGTTCTCATCTCCAGTATATAGATATTTAGAAAGCAGCTCCTCGGTAAATTCTACCTCAGAACCATGTTCCTTAACTATTCTATTTGCAGCCCTCAAAATCTCAGCTCTGCTTCCGTAATTCAGAGCTATGTTAAACTGCATCCCCGTGTTATTTTTTGTATCGTCAAGTGCCTTCTGCATGCTGTTTCTTGCCGCTTCAGGTAGAGCCTCGTAGTCACCTAAAACACATATCTTTACGTTCTTTTCGCAGATTTCAGCAAGCTCAGAAGCAACATATTTGACTAAAAGACCAAATATACCGCTTACCTCCTCGCTAGTTCTCTTCCAGTTTTCGGTGGAGAAAGCATATACAGTAAGGTGCTCTATCCCCATGTCAGAAGCCCGTCTAACTATCTCCTGCATGCTTTTCATTCCGGCATTGTGGCCTGCAACTCTTGGAAGAAGCCTCTTTTTCGCCCATCTTCCGTTTCCGTCCATTATTATGGCAACATGCCTTGGCAGTTTAATTTCACCCATGTTTTCCTCATAACATAGGGCTATCCCGCAAAGCGAAACAGCCCGTAATAAATTTCTATAGTTTGCAATCTACGAAAGCCTTAAACTTCCATAAGTTCCTTGTCTTTTTCCGCTATGATCTGGTCAATTTCCTTAATTGCAGCTTCGATAGTCTTCTGTACGCTATCGAGTTCCTTTGCTAGTTCGTCCTCAGATAGCTCTCCGCCCTTCTGCTGCTTCTTTAGGTGATCGTTCTCGTCACGTCTCATGTTTCTTACTGCAATCTTGCAATCCTCACCCATCTTCTTGATAATCTTGGTGAGCTCTTTTCTGCGCTCCTCTGTCAGCTGAGGAACTACCAGTCTGATGCACTTACCATCGTTTGACGGTGTGATGCCTAGCTCTGACTTATTGATTGCCTTCTCTATCTCAGGAAGTGAAGAAGGGTCAAATGGTGCAATCAAAAGAGTTCTAGGATCAGGTGTTGATATGTTTGAAAGGTTCTTTAGTGGTGATGGTGTTCCATAGTAATCAACCAAAACCTTGTCGAGTAGTGAAGCGTTAGCTCTTCCTGCTCTTACTGTATTCAAATCTGACTTCAAAACCTGCTTACTCTTCTCAATTCTTTCTTGTAAACTTAGATGGCTCATCTCTTCCTCCTAAAATGACTATTTAATTATCGTTCCAATTTTTTCGCCACATACTGCCTTCATGATATTGCCTTCTCCAGCAACACCAAATACATGAATAGCTATGCCGTTATCTCTGCAAAGAGTTGCTGCTGTAAGGTCCATAACCTTAAGATCCTGATCAACGACTTCCTTGAATGTGAGTGAATCATATCTCTCAGCATTTGGGTTTGTCTCTGGATCATCAGAGTAAACTGCATCGACATTCTTTGCTAGAAGTATTACCTCTGCATCCATCTCAGCTGCCCTGAGAGCTGCAGTAGTATCTGTTGAGAAGAAAGGATTACCTGTTCCTGCTCCGAAGATTACTACCTCCTTGCGTTCAAGCCTGCTGATAGCCTTCATTCTCGCATAAGGCTCAGCTATTTCTCTCATCTCTATGGCAGTCTGCACTCTCGCCTTTACCCCATGTATGTTAAGTGCGGATTCCAAAGCTAAAGCATTCATTACCGTTGCAAGCATTCCCATATAGTCTGCTGTCGCACGGTCCATATTCTCACTGCTACGGCCTCTCCAAAAGTTTCCGCCGCCAACTACAATTGCAGTCTCCACACCTAGGTCACAAAGTTCTTTAATTTGTTTTGCAACAGTATTAGTAGTCTCGTCAGATATTCCAAACTTTTGGTCACCGGCAAGTGCTTCTCCGCTAATCTTGAGAAGTACGCGCTTATAAATTGGTTCCATATATAGCTCCTTATTAAATTTTATTACAGCTATTATAACATATCACGCGGTCTATTGGAATTGATTTTTACTCTGAAAAACTATTCATGAGCGTTTAAATAGTCTATTGCATTCATGGCAGCTGTTGCGCCGTCAGATGCAGCGGTAACAAGCTGTCTGCGCATCTTTGCTCTGCAGTCACCAGCAACAAAAATTCCCTCTGTCTTTGTCATGCAGTCCTCAGCTGATGCGAAGAATCCAGCCTTATCTAACTCTGTTATCTTATCAAAAGCAGCATTCTGAGCTATGTGTCCATAAGCAACGAATATTCCCTGAACTTCAAGCTCTCTTAGCTCTCCATTTTCTGTGTTTTCGATTACTAGAGTCTCTAGCTTAGGACTACCCTTAAGTTCCTTAGGTACACTGTTTAAAATGAACTCAACATTCTCCTTCTTGCTTAGTCTGTCAACAGTAACTTGATCACCTCTAAATTTATCTCTTCTGTGAACAATGTAAACCTTATTAGCAATAGTTGACATATATTCAGCCTCCTCAAGTGCAGTGTTTCCGCCACCCATTATTGCAACATCTTTTCCTCTATAGAAAGCTCCGTCGCAGGTTGAACAGTATGAAACACCCATGCCTTTGAGTTCTTCCTCTCTATCTATTCCAAGAGGTCTGCTCTTAACACCAGTCGCAAGTATAACGCTCTTAGCCTCAAATTCCTCGCCACCATCTGTAGCAAGCTTGAAGATTCCTTCTGCATTCTTTTCGAGAGAAACAACCTCACCAAATGCCATCTCAGCACCTAGCTTTGTTGCCTGCTCATACATATCGCTCGCAAGCTGAAAACCTGAAACGACTCCTGTTCCAGGATAGTTTTCAATCTCTGGTGTATTTATAATCTGACCGCCGTAGCTGAGCTTTTCTATCATCAAAACGCTTTTTCCGCCACGTACTCCGTAAATTGCTGAAGTCAGTCCCGCAGGACCTGCTCCTACTATGATAATATCGTACATATTGTCCTCCTTACTACATATCTTCTAATTTATTAGTTTTATGTATACCCTGTTAGATTTTGTTAAATCTAAATTAAACTATAATTAATTATCCATCAAAACAAGATTAGCAAGTTCCTTCGTCACGCCTTCAGTCTTCTCGACATAGTTATGTGCAAAATTTCTTACTGCCTCAAGGTCGAAGTGAAAATCTTTTAGCACCATCTCAACTTCATCGACATCCTTGCAAATAGCCCCAGGCATATCTTTCTCATAATCAAGATAAAAACTCCTGCTCGCCATATACTCATCAAGGTCAAATGCATAAAAGCACATAGGCTTATTAAGAAGCGCTGCCTCAAACACTATAGCTGAATAGTCAGCTATAACACAATCTGCAATATAGAGCATCTCTTCAGTAGAAAAGGTATCATCAATAATTACACCTGGTCTATCTTCAATGCAAAGCTTCATCAGCGGATGTTTTTTTATAACTATAACGCGCTCATCTGACTTTATTTTATCTATTAGCTCTTTGATTTCTAGTGAAATATCTCTATGCTTTCTGAAAGTAGGTGCATATACAATAATTTTTTTATTGCAATCTCTTGCCGCCTTTATATCTGGATATTTATCAAGTATTTTTTTTATTGTGCACGTCCTAATCTCATTCGATAAAAGCCTGTCAACCCTTGGAAGTGAACCGATTACAATGCTTTTCTCGTCACATCCGAAAGCCTCTGTAAACGGCTTTACACATGCCCTTCCACTCGCTAATACATGAGTGTAGTTTCTGTGCATTCTCATAGCCTTTGCCAGCTTAGGATTACTACCTTCTTCTTCACCTAAGATGCTAAGGCCAAATCTCTTTAGGGCGCCCATTGCATGCCAAATTTGTATAACTCTAAGGCTTTTTCTCTGCTTCAGCACGCTCACTGGTATGCAGTATGAATCTAACACGACTGCTTTGCTTGTAGCGATGTGATACATCTGCACAAATATATGGCCCATATAAGCTATCAAAGCAGCTGGACTTTTTCTTAGCTTCTTACAAATAATCCTTACCTCAGTGTCTTTGCTTTGACCTTCTATCTCCGCCTTTAGCATCAAAAAATCCTCGCTTGGAAAGTCAGATTGCCGGCTTATCAAGGTCACCTTGTCTTTGACCGGTAAAAGCTTAAAGAAGGCGTATATTAAGTTAAGGAACCCGCGAAATATCGCGATTACAAAAGTCATACTATTTTTTAAACCTTTTTCTTATCTTTTTGACATCGTCCTTAGTCAAATATTTCTTAAGATGATTCATAAACTTATCTAACATCGCATTAACACGTGCTCTGAAACGGTCAAAGGCCCCTGCCTGATTTTCCTCGATTAGACTCTTTATATGAGCCTCATCTAGTGGTGCAATCATCGCAGATTTACGTGTTCCTGAGCACGAAATACTTCTCTCAAACAGCTTAACTGCCCCGCTCTTTTCGTCGCATACGATTGGAAACTTTGTATCGGCCATCAAAACGGACTTTCTTATCATCTTGTTAGATACAAAATAGTCTTTTCCAATGAACATATTTCTAAAAACGCCATATCCATATGCCGAATTTATTCTGTCTATGTATGAATAGTTCTCTCCATCAAAGCTCTTCACCATCACCGATGCACAGCCCGTCTTCTTAGTCTCTAGAATGTTCCACATATTTCTTATGGTATTCTTTGTGAAAAGAAGTCTTTCGTCTGCGAATATTACATATTCACCTAGCGACATGTCAAAGGCTTTCTTAATAAACTCTTCTTTTCCTAAGCCCTCATCATCGCAGATTTTGATATTAGCTTTACTCGCATAATCATCTGAGATGTCATCCTTGATTCGCTTTGATACAATTATCTCAAAGCGCGGAAACAGCTGATTGTAAAGGCTTGCCACCTGCAAATTCAGGTACTTTGGAGATGACTCCGATGTCAAAATAATCGACACCAACGGGCTGCCCGCAAGTTCATCTAGCGGGATTAGGCCATCCTCTAAATTCAGATCTCTATGTCTCTTGCAAAGTGCCTTCCAGTCCAAAACCTGTATATGCTTCTTATACTCAGCGAGCTTTTCGTTAATCCTAGGCGTTAAATCCTCGTCAGCACGCCAAATGCCTCTATAATAGCCATTTAGCAGCTCGCCTTCGATAAACCTGATGTATAGAGGTCTAAGATAGATGTTTATCTTTGATCTATTACTCTTAAGGTTGCTTTCGGCAAGCTTATTTGCCTCTGCGAGAATCCTCTCATGTGACTTTAGGAGACTTTCCATATAGTTCCTACTTATGGTCTGTGTCGCAGATGTGCTCTCCCAGAAAGGTCTTTTTATGTAGTTATAGGCTATGACCCTGCATCCACATATTTTCTTCGCCTTCTGCAAAGCACAAAAAGTGAATACCCCGTCCTCTGCATTTTTGAGAGGCTCGAGCCTTAAGTTATTTTTTATTATAAATTCACGTCTAAACAGCTTATTGCAAATCGACCAAGCTCCGAATAGATTCTTGTCCAGCGGGCTGATATTTCTTTGAGAAGAAAGCTTTACAGAATGCATATAAAGCAGTGATTCTCCAAGGCTCTTCTCTTCCATAATGCCTATTACAATGTCTGCACTTCGAGTTTCTCCCGCCTTGTGCATTGACAAAAGCGCCTTTTCTGGAACTATATCGTCTGCATCATAAAAAGCCAGATAGTCTCCTTTTGCCTCTTCGATTCCGCGATTTCTTGCCGCCGAAACACCTGCATTTTCCTGTCTTATATATCTGTATCTTTTGTCCTTTGCAGCATAAGCCTTTGCTATTTCAGCTGATCCGTCGCTGCTGCCATCATCTATAAGAAGTACCTCAAGCTCCTCAAACTTCTGTTCTGAGACAGAGTCGAGCATTGCTTTTAGATACTGTTTTACATTATAAATTGGCACGATTACCGAAACCTTAGGTGCCATAGCTAACTCCTATCAAAATTAAATGTTCCAATGCATTATAGTCTTACCACATCTGCTCTTTGCATCTACATCAAAGGCCTCTGCCATGTCATCGAGGCTTGAAATCTCGACTACATTTCCTATGATTGTATCAAGGTAGCGTGGAATCTCAGGGTGCTTTGCGTACATCTCAAGAACGCCAAGAAAATCCTCTCTTCCACTTCTGCTGTTACCAAATATTCTAAGTCCTTTCTCAAGCACCATTCTAGTGTTTATAGGGACATTTCTTTCGCTTACACCCATCAAAGCAATTGCGCCTTCAGGGTTTATGTAATCGATGATTTGATTTATAGCATCTCCAGAGTTTTCTCCACCGACGCACTCAAAGGCGTGGTCGAGCTTAAGGGTTTCAGGAATGTGGCGAATTTTGTAAGTCTCATCAGCAAAGCTAAACCTTGAAAGCTTGCCTTCATGAGTGCCAAACACATATATCTTTGAATCTGGATAAACATATCTAAGTAGTAGGGCCGTGCAGTATGCGAGATTTCCGTCTCCCCATATGCCTAGCGCATTTCTTCTTCCGTGGCTGAACCTCTCGAATCTTTGAATCGTATGATATGATATGCTAACAAATTCTGTGAATGCAAGCACGTCAAGATCGATATCTTCTGGCGCAACTACAACCCTATCCTCATCAAGCGCGATAAGGTCCTGCATGAAGCCATCGCTTCCGCTCGCTCTGAACATACTGCTTCTGAGATAGTTTTCCCCTATGAACTCATCCTTTTCAAAAGGTGTGTTAGGAATCATAACGACCCTGCTTCCCTTTGGGACATTCTTTGAATTTGAGAATACAACTCTTCCGCATGACTCATGTACAAGAGCCATAGGAAGTTTCTTTTCCATTATCTCAGAGGGTCTAAGGCCCTGATAATACCTTTGATCTGCATGGCAGATACTGAGAGCCTCAGGTCTTACAATTATTTTATTATCCGCAAGATTTATATCGCTGAACTGAACCTCAATTTTGCGTGGCCCTGTCAATCGATAAACCGTATTTAGCATTCTACTTCTCCCTTTAATAGAGCTTCTGCAACTGCAATATCGTATGGATAGGTTATCTTGATGTTGTAGTTCTCACCCTTTACTAGATGAACCTCCTCACCATTTAGCAAGAATACCTTGGCGGCATCTGTAAGTATTTTCTTTGCGTCCTCGTCAAGTCCCTCATATAGCTCCATGAAGCTTTTAGCTTTAAAGCTCTGTGGTGTTTGACCCTGATATACCTTTGTTCTATCAGGAATAGCACTGATTATCTCGCCATCCTCGCTTACGACTATGGTATCTGTAGCAGGAATCACTGTATCGCATGCACCAAAGCGTTTTGCCATCTCTATATTATCCCTTATCATCCTATATGTTACGAAAGGTCTAACCGCATCGTGAGTTACTACAATGGTGTTTTCATCTATTCCATATTTTTTATCTATAAAGTCAATTGAGTTTACAATGGTTTCATTTCTGACCTTGCCACCCTCAATAACCGTAATCTTTTCATTATCATCTATGTATTTAGCGATAAGGTCTTTAGTATGCTGTAGCCACTGTTTAGGGCAGGCTATTACTATTTCCTCAAAGCTATCATATAGGCAAAACTTTTCTATTGTGTGAATAATAATCGGCTTTCCGCCTATGTTCATATACTGCTTAGGTAGCTTTGCATCGCCCATGCGACTTCCTACGCCACCAGCTAAAATTACTCCATAAACATTCATAGATTCCATTTCACTCCTGTATGACAATTAGCAAGCTAATTATCAATTATTCCTTTCTTTATAATTTTGGTTATAATTATTCAGATGCTGCGTATCCTGAATTTTTATCAGCTAAATTCTAATACCAACACTTTCCAAAACTCAAGGCTTCTACCAGTGAGCTCCTTACTCATCAATTCCACGAATTCTTTTTCTGCGTTTTTCCATACAGCATATTGGGCTGTGCCCATCGCTCTTACAAATTTTCTAAAATCCGATGCAATAGGTATTATGTCATCGTAGCTCATATCACTTGTAAATGCGTATATTTTTCCGGCCCTGCATTCTAATAAAATTGTATATGGATCTCCGTTTGCAATAATTATTAAACCCTTTTCGTGTAGTAGCTGATAATCCCAGTAATCCAGATTACGGCTAACTAGCCAGTCAAGGCTCATCTCATCTCCGTATCCGAACTGATAGCTAAGAAAGCCTAGATTTCCAAAGTTATAACTAAGAATATCCTCTGTAAATACAGCATTTAAACGCTCTATTTTGAGCTTGGATTTCAGTTTATCAACCTCAACCGCAGGAAGCTCTATTTTTCTAAGAATCATTCCGTCAGTTATTTCCTCATCAAGCCCATTTGTTTCTTCAAGTATTGAAGAAATTATCTCATCTACTGTTAGCAAATTCATAAGTGATTCCATCTCCTATCTACCAAGGTATTCTTGAATATCAAAGTTAGAGTCTAAGCACAGACTTCATCCTCATCATCATGTGCTGACAAAATCATCATCATCACAAGACAGAGGAAGAATCTGCTGACTATGAATACACTTTCTAAATGGCTGACTACAAGAGTAAATATTATCGCTAGGTACCAGTTTCCCCTTTGCATTAGATCTGCTCTTCTTATCATATAAAACAAAAGTGATATATATATGAAGAAGCCTATAAATCCGGTCGTGTATATCATAGCAAAGTATCCGCTATGCGGTCCTAAAATAGTAGGCTTAAAGCGATAGCTTCCCTGATATCTCTGTTCCCAGAAGCCTTTGATATACTCATTTCTACCTGCCATCTCATTCTTTAGACTTCCTGTTCCAAAAGCCTTCTTATCAGCATGTGCAAGCATGGCAGTCTTCCATATGTTATATCTTGCGCTGCTTGCGCGATTTATCTTATACTCTATGCTTCCGTAGTTATTTTCCCATTCAAAGGCAACACCCGTGCTTTGGTGTGAATACATAAGGCCATATACTGCACATGTTGCAAATAGCGATGCTAAAAGGGCAAGCAAGGTCAATCTTTTGCCCGTTATAGGCTTTATTAGTCTTACGATACTACACGAAATTAATATTACAATCAAAGCAAGCTGGGCGCTTCTGCACTCTGACTTAAATACAACAACAAGGGAAAAGATGCTGTAAAGACTTAGCATGGCAAGCTTAGCCTTGTTCAAAGGCTTAGTTAGTATTATCAAAAGTAGAACTAGAGAAAGTGCCGTCATAATTCCCATGGTATTTGGATTTATGTATAGATATGTAAAGTTCATCTTGCCGTCATTATAACTATGTCTCATCAAAAGATCAGCAATTCCACTTTCTGGCGAGAGCTTATAAACAATATGGCAAAATGCTTCTAGCAGGTTGAGCGCTAGGTTTATCAAAATAATCACAGGAGCCAGAACGCGTCTTAGATAGCTCTTTGATATAATCATCTCATTAATTGCAATCAGATATACTACCTCAAAGAAAACAGTTCTTATCGTGCTGTAATCAAAGCCAACGCTCCACCAGCCTATAAGCCTTGAAACAAGGTATATCCCAATTATGATAAAAGGTCTTGGCTTAAGATATGCTCTCTCCTCCTTGCAGGCAAAGAACTTATACACTGCTGCAATTAAAAGCAGACCTCCTACTACAACCTCAAGTCGTTCAAACCAATTAATAAAAGGCTTTGCTGCAAGTGTGTTAAACAGAATAAAAAGCAGGGAGTATATAGTAACAAGAGCACTAATTACAATACTTGAAAATCTCTTATCTTTACATGGTGATGTAAGCTTTACATTTTCCATCTTATCTCCTCTCATCATCTTCGTCAAAGATCCACTTGCTTACCTTTTCTCTCGAATGACCATCGCAAGCCGACATAAACTTCTCTCCAAAATCAGCTCGTTTATCTTCGCACATGTCTTCTTCACGCACTGCAGTCACAAGCTCGTCCTTGTTCCTCGCAAGCCTTCCGTAGAGATATTCATCTAGTTCAAAATAAAGGCCTCTTCCACCCTCATATTCCTCAAGATCATACATGTAGAAAATCACTGGTCTTTCCGTTATGTACCAATCAAAGATTATCGATGAATAATCGGTTATCAAAATATCAGAAGCTGCTATTAGCTCGTTTACATCTGGGTATTCAGATACGTCTATCATCCCCTCGGGAAGTTCGAAATTAACTCTTTTCGCTTTTACATTCGCAAGTAAAGCAGGGTGCCATCTCAGTAGGACTCTGTACCCGTCTCCGATTTCACTCATAAACTGCTTAGGAGAAAGCTTATCAAAATCATAATTTGCTGCTTCAACGCGCTCCCCCCTATATGTAGGCGCAAAGAGAATTATCTTTTTTCCCTCTAGCTCAGGAAATGCACTTATCAGCTTTAATTTTGATTCGGTCTTAAATTCATCATCAAATAGCATATCGCTTCGAGGGCTTCCAAGCGCCCTAACCTTATCTACTGAAATTCCAAACGCCTCAGCAAAACACTCGCGAACTCCCTCAGCACTCACTAAGGCTCCAGTATACTTGCGGTATCCACTGTGAACGACTCTTGGGCTCATATCTCCTTCTAGCCTGCTGTATCCGAACTTCTTAAAGGCTCCGCTTCCATGCCAGAGCTGAACTAGCTTTTGATTTTTTCTTAGCTTTATTGAACTTGTAAGACCATAGAAATCATCAAGAATTATATATTTACAGCTAGTCATAGCCCTGCAAATAGCCCTAAACTCAGCAAAGCTAATAGCCTTTCGCCTATCTCCTCTGCAGAAGCTCTGTATCCTTAGGTCAATTTTTTCCGCCTCTATATAGTCCTTGATTGCCTTTAGGTTTCCATCTAGGCTTTCATGTGCGTCAGTTAGAAACACTACGCCCTTATCATCTAGTTTTAAAAAAGCAGGAGCTATGCGATTATATATATAAAAATATGTCAGCGCTAAGGCTTTTCTAATCTTTCGCATACTCATCTACGTAAAAACCTCTCTTTGATTGTCCTCTTCAGGAAGGCAAACTCGTCACTCTTTCTGAAAATGATATATAGCAAGATATTAGGTAGTATCACGCTAATAACTAGCTTTATCAAAAATGCAATAAAGCTATGCCCTGGCACTAGGCTCACTGCTCCGTAGCATACTCCAAGTATTGCAATGAAAACCAGGCTGAGCTTTAGGTAGTTTTGATAATAAGGCATAACGCTCTTATGAAAGCCGTACTTATAAAGCACATAAGGCTCTATCCAAGCACATGTTGTCACCGTACTAACTATGGTTCCAAGCAAAACTCCAGATACCCCAAGTGGCTTAACTAGCACAAGTGAAACACCTAGATTTATGAGCGACTCATATATTGGCATATACTTGTTATACCAATATAGCCCCTTTGCATTTTTGAAGGTTTGAGCACTGCTACGCATCCCAGTAAAATATGTCTTCATAACTATGAGAAGAACTACACCCGTTCCAAAGACTGTATCCTTTTTGACCCAGATATCGTTGATAAATGGATTTAGCAGGTTAAACAGGCAGCAGCATGCAAAGCTATATAGCCAGAAGTTTATGAAGAAAACTCTCTTAAGTGCCTTCTCCTGAGTTTCAACATCCTCTAGAGCAGCAAGATTTCCAACGCTTGCAGAAATCGCTGTGAAGAACTTGCTGATAAATACAGTAACCGCGTTAACTATCATCGTGTAGTTAGCGTATATTCCTGAAATAACAAGTCCGATGAACTTTGATATAATCAGGTAGTCTGTTGCAAATACTATGATGGTTCCAATCTTGTGAAATACCATGGCTAGAGTATTTTTCTTAATCTCAGCAAAGATATCTCTAGGAAGATCAATTACATCCTTTTCCTTTAGGTAAGGATAGCGTTTATCTGCAATGCGCGTGATTGATATGTTCTGTATCAAAACGAATAATATCCCCACCAGCATAAAGCCTATGTAGTTTCTGCTCATCACTAGGATAAGCACCTGCACGATAACCATGAGAATCTCGCAAATTCCGTTGTTTAGTGCAACTATATAGCTATTCTGCCTTGCCGAAACATAGGCAGACTTATACGAGAAGAAATACGAAACTGCAGTATTAACAACGTATAGAATATATATCAAATGCAGATTTGGAATATCTGGTTTTTCCTTTATAAAAAAGTCAATAAAAGGTGTCATCAAAAGGCCAGCGGCTAGGACAAACCCTCCTACTCCAATGTAAATCCTCTTGTAGAACCTCATTATTGACTTGATCTTACTTATTTCGTTTTTGGCAATCGGTGAATAAAGGCTATACACTATAGCTTCACCTATACCTAGTTCAGCCAGCGAAAGAATCATTAATACGTTGCTGAAAAGCCCCGAAAGTCCGACATACTCATTTGATAGCATATAGATAATCGCTGTACGGGAAAAAAACTGGCACAAGATGTGTACCAGTTGTAAAATCCATGCTATCTTGATATTTTTGGTCGACTTTTCTATACGCATGATTTTCCTTTATCCCCTTAATTTTGAAAATGTGACTAGATAGTTAAGCCTTCATTTTCGTCTATGTAAGGGTGTTTTCCGAACATCACAAATATCTATTAAATTATATTTCAATTGTGCTTTTGCGTCAAATGTGGCAGCCTGTTAAAGCTATTTTACGCATTTAAAGTGCAAGAATTAGTGGAACAAATATCGGCACTAATGCTGAAAGCACAAGGCCTGATATAAACGAGTATACAGCTATGTTTCCACTAGTTGATTTTTCTACGATTGGGAGACATACATCCATGGCAGCAGCGCCAGGTAGTGCGATGGTCTCAACATATCCAATTTTCTTAGAAACAAGAGGTATAAATATGATTCCAAGTATTTCTCTCATAACATTGTGCATGAAGGAAACTGCACTTGCTTGGGCAAGCCCTGCCTCTAGGATTATTCCTGGAGCTAGTGAATACCAGCCAAATCCAGCGCCGACAGCGAGCATTTCTTTCACTGAAAGAGGAAGTATTAATCCGCATATGAAGGCTCCTGAAAGGCTTCCTAATGCAATTGCAAACGGGAAGATCAAAACGCGAAGTCCTACCTTACGGAAATTATCTATGACCGTACCATCAAGACCAAGATCTAGTCCAACTAGTGAAAGCAGTATGCAAAGTCCTATCTGAATAGCGTGTCCTGCTATTGTATTAAATGTCTCATAACTATCAAATATCTTATCTACAAAAGCAAATCCACAGATTAGACCAAGTACGACTGAAGCTATGATAACAAGAGTCATCCTGTCAATCTTTCCGCCCTCTGCATTAGAATTCTTCTTATGGCTCACAGCATCATTTGATTTGTCTGCTGAAATAAGAAGACCACGCCTATCTATTCTTAGAGCCTTCCTAGCAAAGAAGACAGCAATAATTGAAAATATGAGTATGACCACTGTTACTACAAGCGAATACACGCCTATGCTACCGAGATTTTCGATAACCTCATCATTAGCACCCATTCTTGAGCCCATGGTTAAAACAAGTAGAACTATGGCTACCGTCTGAAACTTGCCCGTCCACGCAAGCTTATCCTTCTTATGTCTAAGCTTGCTGCCTATAAAATATCCTATGGCTGCAAGAATGACATATATAATCAAATCACGCATTGAATCCTCCTAAGCTGTTCTTTCTTTTCATTCTTAATTTTTCAAAATAATATCCTATATATTTTACCATTTTTGAAGCTTTTAATAAAGCTAAAAGCAAATTTAAAGAAGGTACAAATATGAAATTATCCAATAAAAAACCGAGTTTCCCCGGTTTTTAATCACTTGACTATTTCAAGAATATCTCTTATGTCCTTTACAAGGTAGTCTGCGCCCTCAAATTCCGCCATTTGTCCGTAGCCATAAAGACAAGCAGCAAAGCTGCCTCCGCATGATTTTGCACACTCAAAATCATGATATCTATCACCGACTACAAGATAAGGCCCTTCAAACTCCTTTGCAATCTGTTTTACTATCTCAGTCTTAGGTCTAAATCCATATGATTCACAGTCATAAAAACGATCAAACCAGCGCTGCATTTCAAACTCTTTCCAGTGTGCTTTTCGGTAAGATATCTTGCAATTGCTGAGGATTAAAAGTTTATATCCAGCTTGTTTTAGCTTTGTTAGTACATCCCTTGCACCTTCATACCAAAGAGCCTCATGCCTTTCGATTTGCTTAACCATCATGGCTCCAATCATAGCACTTGCCTCATCCTTATAAATTTGAGTAAGCTCAGGCAAAAACATATCCCACATCTCCTTGCTATTTAGACCTAGCCAACTTGCAATTTCAGATGATTCTATGATTCTCTCTTCTGCAAGATTTTGATCTACAAGCCACTTATATGTCTTGCGAAATGCCGGTTCATATATTCTCAGTGTATCATGTATGGTTCCATCATAATCAAATATGATTGTCTTTATCATCTTATTACCTTTTAATCTATCAAAACATGCATTATAGCTGCTTTAGAAGGTTTACCATCTCAATCGCTGACAGCGCGCAATCATAACCCTTATTTCCTGCCTTGCTTCCGGCTCTTGCAATAGCCTGCTCAATGTTTTCGGTTGTAATGATTCCAAATAGTACTGGGATTCCTGTAGCTAGTTCAACCTGTGCAATTCCCTTCGCTGACTCGTTGCAAACTAGATCGTAGTGAGAAGTATCTCCGCGTATAACTGCCCCAACGCAGATTACTGCATCATAGTTTCCTGACTTAGCCATCTTCTGAGCTGTAAGCGGAATTTCAAATGCTCCAGGTACCCAAACAACTGTGATATTATCCTCTTCTACACCATGTCTAACTAGACCATCTATTGCCCCACCAGATAGTTTATTTACAATAATCTCATTGAATCTTGCCGCAACTATACCAACTCTCATTCCCTCAGGTGCTATAACTTTTCCTTCTACCAAATTAATCTGCTTCATTTTCATCCTCCTATTTTGATTATTTTCTTTTATAAATTAATTTCTTTAAAAATATGGCCCATCTTATCCTGCTTTGTCTTCATATATAGAAAATCATATTTCTGTGGCTGAATTTCTAGCGGAACTCTTTCTTTGATCTTCAGTCCAAAACCACCTAGTCCATAAACCTTCTCAGGGTTATTTGTAAGAAGTCTAAGTGACTTCACACCTAAATCAGACAGTATCTGTGCTCCTACCCAGTACTCTCTAAGGTCTGGCGCAAATCCAAGCTTTACATTGGCTTCTACTGTGTCATAGCCCTGCTGCTGAAGCGCATAAGCTTTGATTTTGTTGATTAGCCCTATTCCTCTTCCTTCCTGTCTCATATATAGGATTATTCCCCTGCCCTCTTCATCAACTTGGCGCATTGCTGTCTGAAGCTGAAGACCGCAGTCACATCTTAGCGAGCCAAAGGCATCACCTGTGAGGCACTCTGAGTGAACTCTGCAAAGCACATTCTCTCCATCTCCGATATCCCCTTTAACCAAAGCTAGGTGGTGCTCTCCTGTAATATCGTTGATATATCCATGTACCTTGAAATCACCATACTGTGTTGGAAGGTCTGCAACTGCTTCCTCTCTCACATGTCTTTCGTGAATTCTCACATAGTCCTGTAAGTCGCTTATTGTTATGAAACAAAGCTTATGTTCCTTTGCGAGTTCCCAAAGCTGAGGCATACGCATCATGCTTCCATCTTCCTTCATGATTTCACAGCAAACTCCACATTCTTTTAGCCCTGCAAGCCTCATTAGGTCTATCGTTGCCTCTGTATGACCGTTGCGAACTAAAACTCCACCTCTTCTTGCAACCAGTGGAAATACATGTCCTGGTCTTCTAAAATCCTCTGGCTTTGATGTTTCATCGACGCATTTCATTATGGTATGAGAGCGCTCAGCTGCCGATATTCCAGTAGTTGTGTCGACATGGTCTACAGCAACTGTAAATGCAGTGCTATGGTTATCTGTGTTTTCTGCTACCATCGGAGGAAAATTTAATCTTGCCGCAAGTTCCTCGCTCATAGGAGTGCAGATAAGACCCTTTCCATGTACAGCCATGAAGTTAATGTTCTCCTGCGTTGCAAACTCTGCCGCACATATGAAGTCTCCTTCATTTTCTCTATCTGGGTCATCGGTAACTAAGATTACCTTTCCCTCTCTCAAATCCTGAAGTGCTTCTTCTATTGTGTTGTAATTATATTTTTTTGACATAAGACATATCCTCCTGTTCTAAAATCCAAATGTCTCAAGAAATTCCATAGTAATTTTTGATTCCTGTTTTTGGGGGTTACTCGTTTTGATGCCTAGTAAGCGCTCTACATACTTGCCTATAACGTCGTTTTCTAGGTTAACTAGATCCCCCGCATTTTTTCCAAGCAGCGTCGTTTCTTCTCCTGTGTGTGGTATGACTGATACAGCAAAGCTAGATTCATCTACCTTTGCAACCGTAAGGCTTATTCCATCTATGCAAATCGAGCCCTTTTCCACTATCAAATGCAGAATATCCTTTGAGGTTTCAATCCTTACCCATATAGCATTTTCTTCGCGAATCATGGATTTAATAACCCCAGTTCCATCTATATGTCCGCTTACTATATGTCCTCCAAACCTTCCATCTGCAGCCATTGCACGCTCTAGGTTTACCTGACTTCCTGCCTTGCAGCTTCCTAGACTGCTTCTTCTAATAGTCTCTGCCATTACATCCGCAGTAAATCCATCTGGCTGAAGAGATGTAACCGTTAGACACACTCCATTTACTGCAATGCTATCTCCGATTTTTGTTCCTTCCAAAACCTTCCTAGCTTTTACTGCTATGACTCCCGATTCACCACCAAGCTGCATTTGAGAGACTTTTCCTTTTTCTTCTACAATCCCTGTAAACATTGCTCCTCCTCTTTCATGCATACCTTATATCTTATTTTGATATCTTCGCCTATCTGTTGAACTTCTAAGCATCTTAGCTTAACTGCATCTCTTGGCACTTCTACTCCTATGCCTTCAACTGGACTCTTGCTACTTGCTCCACCAAATATCTTTGGTGCAATAAAGCTTTGAACTTCATTTACTATGCCTGCCCTTAGAGCACTGTCATTCAGGGTTCCTCCTCCCTCAAGGAGTATGCTATCTATTCCTTTATTTCCAATGAATGACATTAGCTTATTAAGGTCTATTCGCTTATCATCACCCAGGCAGCAAACCGTCTCTATACCCGCATCCTGAAGCCTCTTCACTTTCTCTTCTGAATACGCACTATCTGCATATGCAATTATTGTTTGCTGCTCCTTTGCACTCTTTACAATCTGGCTATCAAGAGGAATTCTTAACTTGCTATCGCATATTATTCTGACTGGGCTTTTCAGATTTTCCACTCTAGTACTTAGCATCGGATCATCGGCAAGCACAGTTCCAATCCCGACCATTATGCCCATATATCTATGCCTCATATATTGAACTTCTCTTCTCGCCTCTTCTCCAGTAATCCACTTTGATGCACCTGTCTTTGTTGCAATCTTTCCATCAAGAGTCATTGCATATTTCATGACCACATATGGCTTTTTGGTTTTGATATAGTGGAAGAATATTGGATTTAGCTTGTCGCATTCATCCCTCATATAGTCCTCGACTACAGTGATTCCTGCCTCTCTTAATATCTCTACACCTTTCCCTGCAACCTTTGGATTTGGGTCACGTGAACCTATAACCACTCTTGCAATTTTCTGCTCTATGATAGCCTCTGTGCATGGCGGAGTCTTGCCGTGGTGACAGCAAGGTTCAAGCGTAACATACATAGTCGCACCATCAGCAGATTCCGTAAGTGAAGCAATCGCATTTCGCTCAGCATGAAGCATTCCACATCTTTCGTGATATCCTTCTCCTATGATTTTACCATCCTTTACTATGACTGCACCTACCATAGGATTTGGATTTGTGAAGCCCTCTCCTTTTCTCGCTAACTCAATCGCACGCTCCATATACTTTTGATCACTCAAATCTATTCCTTCTTTCTCCATGGAATCTAGGGACATACAAAAACCCCTGCAGAATATCTACAGGGGTTAAATCAAATGCGTGTGCAATCTTGCATATATAAACAAACGCTCATATATCGCGATAAATGAGTAAAATAAAAGCTCTGAAATGGAATCCCATCTCAGAGCAAAGATACTACATCATTATCACAAAAATAATTGTACCATCATCTTCTTCCATCCAGACTATACTGTCGGCTCCGGAATCTAACCGGATCATGCCTTTCGGCTCGCGGGCTTTACCGCCGGTAGGGAATTACACCCTGCCCTGAAGATATCTTTTTTTAAATCATAATACTTTATTTTTGGTTTGTAAAGTGCTATTTAAAATTTTATTTGTGGTGCTTGCACTTATGCTCGCCACTGTGCTCATGCTTGTGATGTCCGCATTTATGCTCGCCACCGTGTTCTCCCTTATGATGTCCACATTTGTACTCACTCTTGTGGTGTCCGCACTTATGTTCACCGCCATGGTGGCTGCAGTTTGCGCTTTTGCCATACTCTAGTGTTCCAGCTAGGAGCTTTTCTACAGCTTCATCACAGTCACCACTTACACCTGCATATAGCTCAATTCCTACTTCTGCAAGAGCAATCTGTGCGCCCTCTCCGATTCCGCTACAGATAACTGCATCTACTTCTGACTCCTTTAGTAGTCCAGCAATTGCACCATGTCCGCCCTCAGCTACTTCAACTAGCTTTGACTCCTGAACCTTTCCCTCGTTTACATCGTAAATCTTAAAAGCTTTGCTGTGTCCAAAGTGTCTAAAAATCTTACCGTCCTCAAATGTTACTGCTATTCTCATTGTATTTTCACCTTTCTTATCAAAATTCTCATGTGCAAGAGCAATTCCCCTGTGCGCGTCCTCGTTTAAGTAGCGAGCATCCTTACTGCAGCAGGAATCGTCTGAAACTATATAAAGAGTCTTTCCATAGACTATAGAGTCTGCAATCTTCTTACGCACAGATTCATAGATAGCTGTTACCGTAGTCCTAGAAACATCCATTTGTCTCGCAGCTTCCTCCTGGTTTAGTCCACAGCTGTCAATTAATCGCATAGCTTCGTATTCATCAAGAGTGATATCAACACTATCATCATTTCTAACATCCTCTGGCGCAAAGCACCTATACTCTGGAATGACGCCTATCTTTCTACTTCTTCTTGGTCTTGCCATGATTTTCTCCCAAAATAATTATTGACATATGTCTATAATACACCATTTTTCGACATATGTCAATATTAAAATTCACTATTTATTTATAAAGTTTATCTATATTTGTTTCAAAGGCATCGTTAATTTCATCTATTGACTCTGAAATTTCAAGCTTTATGCTCCATATATTTGAAGCATCATCCTTGTCTAAATTCGTATATGCAAACAGAAGCTTTCTAATAGCTTTGATATATGAGTTCATCAAAACATATAACTCATTTGCACTAGATGGAACTTCATCAAGGTAATTGAAAATCTTTTCTATTATCCTATTGAAGCACTCAGTTTTAATATCAAATTCATCGCCATCAAGATTTTTACATATATCTACATCCTTTAGAAATATCTCTCCGTCCTCTCTTATAGCTACTGCCATCTGAGCCTGTAGCTTTTCATCTTTGACATCAACTGATACATTAGAGCTATTCCTATACCTTTTGATATATGAGTATCTGCTGTACATTCTATCCGTCAAAATCAGAGTTTTAAAGTCATCATCAAACCTTGCATAAGGAAGCATTCCATCATCTATCATATTGTGCAGATTAAGCAAGGTCTCCTCGTATCTTTCGCCCGCATACTCAGCCAGTTCATTTACTCCGTAATACTCCTCTGGGCCTATTATTTTGGCATACTTATCAAAGGTCTCTATGAGCTTTAACTTCTTCATTCCGACTGCGAAGAAATAGAGGCAAGCTACTGCTACAACTATTAGAAGCATTGAAAGTCCAACTAGCATCCTTATACCTAGAAGAAAACCTGTAAGACCTATCGCGATACAAGAAATTGATGAAAGTACTGTAAGCACAATAGAAACTGCTATTGCTATGGTCACGAGTCCTGAATTTGGTTTCTTCATACTGAAATATGTCGTATTAGACCTATCAAAATCACTATAGCTTCTACTATAGTTTGTATATGTTGTTTCCTTACCAAAGAATAAATCGATTTGATTCTTTATATCCCTGCTCAGCGTCCTATAGTTTTCACTCTGTACCGCTGAGTTGACTGTGTCTAATATTCCGTCACCAAGGTTAATAAGGCGTTTTATCTGTTCCATTTTGCTCTCCGATTAGCCATTAATATTTTGTTCATTATACTTTTTATATAAGTTCAAGTCAACGACGGGCTTGATTTCCCCTTTTTCTCAGGTAAAATCATGAATCTCTAATGTGATAAAAATAAAAAGACCAATATGCAAAGCAAATTGGTCCGTATTAAACATATTCTATATTTCTTTCTATATTTCTTCCTTTGGATACTTCTCAGAAATCCACTCCTGAGTGTACTTGATAAACTCTTTGGTTGAAGCTGTAAGATGATTTTGGTTCTTAACTGCAATTCCGAGAGTTCTCTGCTCTCCAGAAGCAAGAGGTCTAATCGCAATGTTTCTTGATGTCTTCTCAACTATCATCTGTGGAAGCAGCGTAACGCCAAGTCCCTTCTCAACCATTGCAACAACAGCGTAGTCGTTCATCTCAGCAAACCTTACATTTGGCTTAACCTTATGTTTGTTAAACACCTCTGCAATCTCGCTAACATCGCTGAAGGAACTGTCATTAAGCTTGATGTAATCATACTTAACTAGATCATCAATAGCAATTTTCTCCTCTGCAGCAAGTGGATGGTCTGCTGGAACTACAGCAACCATAGGGTCCTTGTGTAGCGGATATGTAACAAACGGAGTTTCCTCTGAAAGGCTCATAAATGCACAGTCAACTCTGCCACTGCGAACCCAGTCCTCGCTCTCTACATCGGAGCCATGAAGAAGCTCAAAGCGAACTAGCGGATAATCCTTCTCAAACTTAGCAATTATGCTAGGAAGCCACTGAACAGATACGCTTGTAAAAGTTGAAATTCTAATTAGCCCTGACTCAAGTCTATGTATGTCGTTGAGCTTGCGATATAGATTGTCATATGACTGGCATATCTCCTCAAAATAAGGCATTAACTCCTCACCATCAGCAGTTGCATATGCACCGCTCTTCTCTCTTACAAGAAGCTTAAGGTTGCAGTCTGACTCAAGTGAATTGAGTAGATGCGTTATTCCTGACTGAGTATATCCCAAATCCTCAGCTGCACGAGTAAGATTTCCGAGTTCAATTGTCTTCAAGAAAGCCTGATATTGCGAAATACTCATTAAAACCTCCAAATATACGCTAAATTCTAAATTAAATTAGTTAAGCTAATTATTTTGATAATAAAACAGTGCTTTACTAATTGTATATCCCAAATTATAATTCTTTTGCTTTAACAAATCAATAGATAAAATTCAAAGCTGTCTAGCTATTGAACTTCCCTAAAAATCAGTGCTTGCATACTCATATGAGTTTTTAATTCATCTAGTCTACCAAAGCTCAGACCCTAGGTGATTTTTTATTTTTTGAAGAAGAAGACTTTGTGCATAGATATCAGCTGTTCCACCAGGACTTAAATTCATCTCGATAAAAACATCGTCAAGCTCCTCTAAGGCCTTTACAAGCATATCATCATCTAGTTTTCTAATCCTTCTCGCCTCGGTCTTAGCAAGTTCTAGCCCCTTCCTGCCACCTCTATGTATCAAATTGCTGTCATCAGCTTTTTCCAAAATAAATAAAAAGCTTCTCAGCTTGGCAGTCAAAGTAGGCATGCCGTATTTATTAACCAAATCCTCAAGATAGCAAGCACCAGCAAAGGCTGTAGGAAACCCTTTCACGGCTTCATCCTCTGCACCGCATCTGCCGAAAGTCTCTCTAGCTAGTTCTCCATTTGATTTTACCAGCAATATTTTTGTGGTTTCTACACGCTTATTACATTCTAAATCGCTAGGGCATTTCTTCAGCTCAAAAAGGCCTTTCGCGATTTTTCGCGCTTTATCTCTTAGACTTCCTCCATGCTTTAGATAGTTTCCTAAGGCGGAAAGCAAGATACCCATTCCGTATATTGCACCCCTGTGAGTATTTACGCCAGAAGTGAGGCGCATCATCTTTTTTTCTGCTGCTATTCCTAGATTTCTAAGCTTTATGAATTCACAATGATTTGACAAATTCATATCAAAACCTAAACGAAGAGAGTCTTCAAAATAGCCTTCTAAAGACATCGCACTTCTAAGCATCATATCAAAGTCCATATCGCTGTGAGCACCGCAGTTTCTTTGATCTACAAGACCAGGCTTTGGTGTTAGCTCAAGCTCTTCCTTTAGTGCACTCACAGCTAGCTTTGATATCTTATCTGATGCAAAATCTAAAAGTATATTCTGCGTCTTAAAGACCACGTCACCAAGGCCGTGAGCCCTCGCTCTGCTGCATTCAAATACAGGTCCTCCGCATACAAGGCATTTTCGACCTTTTGCATCAGGCCTTCTAATAAGCATTCCTATAGCATCTGTAACATCTAAGTCGAGAAGCCTTCCAACTGGAAGCTCCTCCTCTATTGCAAGACACTTTGACTTGATTAGCTCTTCTTCTAAATCAAATACAAGTAAAGCAAAACACCCTGTGAAGTCACGCTTCACAAGGCTTTTTATCGGTTCGCCTAGCTCCTTAATGAGTCTAGAATATCCGTATTCAAAGGCTAAATCTACTAAAGGACTTCTCTTGATTTCCCCAGCGATGTTCATGGAAATGGTTACGACCGGCATTTTATATCTGTCTATGAACTCTGACTTAAGAAGCGCCTTCTCGTCTCTTGACTTAAGAAGCTCTGCAAGCTCTACCTTCCTTATTTCGTACATGCTTTAAAAGTCCTATTTTATCATAACTGACATAGGCTCGTTTACGCTGTCTAATGACTTTAGCTTTTCTAGAGAATTTTCACCAACGCAGCCCACCATTAAGTAGCGCTTGTTAATAACGTCATAGATGAAGTGGTGAAGAAGGTGAAACTCCTTAATCATATTGGTGTTTGAAACATGAGTACGCGGTCCCGTACAAGGATGGATAAGGTCTCCAATTTTAATATGGTTATCATCGTAGTATGAAACTGGTATTTCTCTTTTTATGACATCGTTAACCTTATTTTCTAAATCTACAAGATCAAAGTTAGGCTGATAATCTGGAAATGCCACTATGAAACCGTGCCTGATATCATCGTGTGTACATCTTGAAATTTCATCCTTAGGCATGAAGTACTCACAGATGTCCTCTGCAGTATGCGCCATGAGTCTATACGGAAGAGATGTGTAGACCATCTCGTAGATTTCATCCGGAAATGGACCAAAAATTCTAGGCCTTGTCAAAACAATTTCCTCACCCACACCAATTAGAAGGTCAGCGTTCATATTAAGCATAGGATATACTATGTCAAAGTGCTCAACGATTACACGCTTTCCCCTTTTGATAGCCTGAAGAATCGCTCCTGCCAAAACTGAAAGCTGGTGAAATCCCATCTCAAAGCGAATATCAAGATGATAAGTATGAGGCGTGAAGAAGCCTTGCTCATAGTCCTGCTGAAGAATTGGAAGCGGTCTAACATTCACCCCATCATCGTCGTTTGTAAGCTCAAGACCTGGGAACATTCCTTTTATGAGTGCACTCTTTCCTGAGCCAGCCTCACCAATAACACCAATGAGCTTATCAAATGGTGAAAGGTACTGCTGCGCTAGCTGAATGCCAAGTCCGTAAATTCTCGACCTTCCTCTAGGTGCGTAGTATGTAGTAAACAGGTGACTCCTTAATTTATCGCTATGTTCCATATTATCTCCTTTTCTCTATAATCTCCTGCGATTTAGCAAATCGCATCCGTCTATCAAAATTATCTCTCGCTCTTTTTCATTAAAAATTCAAAGCTTGTTTCCGGCAAAAGTGCCCTAAGCTTTTGGCTTACGTCCTTGGCATCTGCCTTAGCATCTTTTAGTTCATCAAATAGCATTCTTACCCTGCTTGCGCTAATCGGCTCGCCTAGTACCTCTGCTCTTTCGACTTCTATAGCTTCTATACCCTTTTTCGGCAAGTAAATCTTCATCGACTCATTATATTTTCTTGTCGTTTCAGACAGGGGCTCGCTTCCAAAGAAGCGCTTTGATATACCAAGCTCTTTAGCGAATATCCCGCTGAAGATTTCAAGATCTAGCTCGCATTTGATGCGTGAAACCTCCGTCTTATCTTTGATGAAGTACTGCGGAAAGCTTGCCTTTGATACAAGGTATGGTCCTGTTTGTGCAACAAATACATTATCTAAGTCTGCGCAGCCCTTTTTTACAAGTTCAAACCGCTCATCAAAGCTAAACTCGCTAGCCTCCTCTGATACGACAAATACATATAGGACATCACACTGTTTCGCCGCTTCTTCTATGAGGTATCTGTGCCCTAGTGTAAAAGGATTGCAGTTCATGACTGCAGCTCCTCTTATTTCAGCAGCTGAGAATTTATCAAATGCTCTTCCCTTTTCGGCATAGGCCTTTTCTATATGCTTAATAGCAAAGCGCTTAGCCTCGCCCTTTTCCCTTTCTAAGAGCACTACATCCTTAGTTTTTGCAAGTCTATGAAAGAATAACGACTCAAACAGAGCAGTATTCTCAGGCTTGGTATAAACTAGCAGTTCCTTCACTCCATCTTGGAAAGCATCCTGCCATAGGGCTCCCATAAGCGCGCTCATATACCCGCTTCCTCTAGCCTCCTCGCTGACAGCTATACACTTTAGTAGATATTTAGCTCTTGAACCAGTCGCAACTAAATTTCCATCTTCCATTATGCAGACGGTCGTATCAATATCATCGTCTAAATCAAGGCCCGAAGATGCTAGAAAGTTTTTCACTTTATTAAGTTTACTTTGGCCTTCTTTAGTGCCTTTTATGATTTCTATATCCATAGCTGCTCCAAGCGATTTTACCTTTGATGTTCTATTTATAAACCTTAGTATATCCTAAAAAAAGATATTTGCAAATTGAAAAATGATACATTGTATTATATAATATCGTTAATTGATATAATACAATTATGTAACAATGTCTACTGGAGGATATCGACATGCCTATGATAAATCGCAAGGCCTGCGCTGGAACACTAGAATCAAGCGACGTTTATGTCGAGCTTGAACCTAGCGTTTCAGGTATAGAGCTTAATCTAGAATCAGCAGTAATTGAGCAATTCGGTGAAGCCATTAGAAGCGCCGTGCTCGATGTCTTAAACGAGATGAACATCTCAGACGTCAAAATAAAGGTTGTTGACCGCGGTGCGCTCGACTGTGTAATTCGCGCACGTGTTGAAACTGCGCTTAGCAGGGGAATGGAGGCACATGATGCGTAGATCTATGCTCTTTGTTCCGGGCAATACCCCAAATCTGATCATAAATAGCAATTGCATGGGAGCTGATGCGATTATCTTTGATTTGGAGGATGCTGTTGCACCTGCGGAAAAGGATTCAGCAAGGCTTCTAGTTCGAAATGCTATAAAATATATGAACTTCTCAGGCATTGAGATAGTCGTCAGAATAAACTCTTTGGATACAAGCTTTTGGAAGGAAGACCTAAATCAAATACTTCCTTCTGGACCAAATATTATCATGCTACCTAAGACATCTTCTGCTAATGATGTTGCTGTTTTGAGTGCTTACCTTAGAGATTTTGAAGAAAAACTCGATCTTGAGTTAAACCACTTTAAGATTATGCCACTTATAGAGACAGCACTTGGAATCGAAAATGCATATAACATCGCTTCGTCAGACAAGAGTGTCTGTGCTATCTTCCTAGGCGCCGAGGATCTAACTGCAGATCTTAGATGCAAGAGAACCAAAGAAGGACATGAGATTGACTACGCTAGGTCAAGAATGGTCATGGCTGCAAGAGCCGCGGGCGTAGATGTCTATGATACACCTTTTACAGATGTAAATGATGACGATGGAATAATCACAGATTCTGAATACGCTAAGTCGCTAGGCTTCACAGGAAAGGCTTCAATTTCTCCAAGGCACCTAGATACAATAAATACAGTATTTAGTCCTTCCATAGCTGATATCAAATATGCCTACGAGGTAATGGATGCCATAGAGCTTGCTGCTGCTCAAGGTCGAGGAGCTATCGCTCTACGTGGCAAAATGATAGATGCACCTATAGTTGCTAGAGCAAAGAATACCATAGAGATGGCTGAAGCTATCGGAATAAGAAAGGAGCAGATTGATGAATAACAGTAAAATTGTATCCTCACTTCGCGAGGCAATTTCACTCTGCGATCTCAAGGATTCTATGAACATCTCCTTTCACCATCATTTGCGGAATGGTGACTTTGTTCTCAACATGGTCATGCAGGAAATCGCTGACATGGGATTTAAGGATCTCACTGTAAATGCAAGTTCTCTCTTTGATACTCACTCTGAACTTCTTGAACATATAGAGAGCGGTGTTGTCACAAAGATATGCACAGATTACATGTCATCTGGTCTAGGACGCAGTATTTCAGAGGGCATCATGGATACTCCTGTCGAATTTAGAACTCACGGAGGAAGACCATCAGATATAGAAAGTGGTAGAACTCCAATCGATATAGCTTTTATAGCAGCACCTGCATCTGACCCTATGGGAAACTGCAGTGGCAAGATTGGAAAATCTGCCTGCGGAAGCCTTGGATATGCGATTCCAGATGCACAGAACGCTAAGCACGTGATAATAATCACAGATAATCTAGTTCCCTACCCTTTGATTCAGTGGTCAATTTCCGAAATCAACGTCGATTATGTTGTTGAAGTTCCTGCCATAGGAAATCCTCAGGGCATAGTTTCAGGAACAACCCAGATAACAAGAGATCCAGTTGGCCTAATCATGGCTGATCAAGCAACAAAGGTAATCAAAGCCTCTGGACTTCTTAAGGACGGCTTTTCATTTCAGACAGGCGCAGGCGGCGCTTCGCTTGCAGCAGCAAAGTTTCTCAAGGACATAATGGTCAGAGAAGGCATTAAAGGCAGCTTCGGTCTTGGCGGAATTACAGGCTACATGGTTGATATGCTAAACGCTGGTTGCTTTGAGTCACTGCTAGATGTACAGTGCTTTGATCTTAAGGCTGTAGAGTCAATCAGGACAAATCCTCAGCATCAGGAAATTTCTGCACTTCACTATGCTTCACCAAGCTCCATGAGTGCAGTTGTCGACAGCCTAGATGTGGTAATTCTTGGTGCAACAGAAATAGATACTAATTTCAATGTAAATGTTCATACTGATTCTAACGGATACATTATGGGCGGCTCTGGCGGACACAGCGATACTGCTGCAGGCGCAAAGCTTGCAATGATTATCGCTCCAATGTTCAGAGGTAGACTCCCTATGATAACCGATAGGGTTTCATGTATATCAACTCCTGGCAAGGATATAGACGTTCTAGTTACACAAGGTGGTATCGCAGTAAATCCAAGAAATCAAGAGCTAGCTGAACGCATGCGTAATGCCGGTCTTCCTTTGGTAGACATTCATGACCTTAAGAGAAAAGCAGAAAGCTACACTGGCCTTCCAAACAAGGCAGCAAAGGGCGATAAGGTAGTTGCAAAGGTAATATCACGCGATGGCGGACTTTTAGACAACATTTACAATGTACCGCAAAAATAGAGAGGCCAAATGAAATGAGAGAGATCGATTCAGCACTTATAACAGAAGTCGTTGCTAGGCTTTGCATAGATGCTAACTACCATCTTCCGCCAGATATGAAGAAGCAGATAATCTCTTCATCAAAGGAAGAAAGCTGGGAAACCGCATCGATAATACTAGACCAAATTATAGAAAACTTTAATATCGCAGATGAAAATCTCCAGCCCATATGCCAAGACACCGGACTTGCCTGCGTATTTCTAAGCATAGGCCAAGACCTTCACATCAATGGCAATCTAGAGGATGCCGTAAATGAAGGCGTAAGAAAAGGATATTCCGAAGGATACCTTCGCAAATCAGTTGTATCTGATCCATTAAACCGCGTAAATACAGGCGACAATACTCCCGCCATGATTTACTATGATATCTGTCCCGGTGATAAGCTTAAGATTACGGTCGCTCCTAAGGGTTTTGGAAGCGAGAATATGAGCCAAATCAAGATGCTAAAGCCGTCTGATGGAATTGAAGGAGTAAAGGACTTTGTTATCAAGGTAGTTGAAGATGCCGGTCCAAACCCATGTCCTCCAATAGTTGTTGGAGTTGGCATAGGCGGAACCTTTGATAAGGCTGCCTATCTAGCAAAAAAGGCTTTGATGAGACCAGTTGATCAGCGAAATAGCGAGTCTTTCTACGCAGATCTGGAAAATGAACTTCTTGAGAAGATAAATGCGCTAGGTATTGGGCCTCAGGGTTTTGGTGGAAGAACAACTGCCCTTGCAGTAAACATAGAAAAATTCCCAACTCATATCGCTGGACTCCCAGTGGCAGTCAATATCAACTGCCACGTTACTAGACATATGACGGAGGAAATATAATGGCAAAGAAGATAAACGTCCCTCTTTCTAGAGAGGAAGCAAGAAAGCTAAAAAGTGGTGATAACTGCCTTATAACAGGCACCATATATACTGCTAGAGACGCAGCACACAAAAGGCTCTGTGAACTCATCAAAGAAGGAAAAGAGCTTCCCTTTGATGTAAAGGACTCCGTAATCTACTATGTTGGCCCTACCCCTGCAAAACCAGGCTCTGCCATAGGTTCAGCCGGTCCAACGACAGCCTACAGAATGGACGCTTACAGTCCTGCCCTGGTTGAACAGGGAGAAACAGGTATGATTGGCAAAGGCAAACGCAGTCTTGAAGTTATAGAAGCAATGAAAAAACATGGAGCGGTTTATTTTGGTGCTATTGGCGGCTGCGGAGCTCTTCTCAGCAAGTGTATCAAAAGTGCAGAAGTAATAGCATACGAAGACCTTGGTGCAGAGGCCATCAGAAAGCTTTATGTAGAGGATTTACCTGTTGTTGTCGTAATAGATTCAGAAGGTAATAATCTCTACGAAGACGGCAGAGCTTCTTACCTGCAAACACAAAATAAGACGAAGTAATAAACTATTTCAAAGAAAGAGGAAGACATGTCAGAGCTATTTCACATCGATCCAAAACTGGATATTCCAATTTATAGACAGCTTGTTGATGTAATCAAGGCTAATATCAAAAATGGCAAAATTCCCCCAATGACAAAGCTCCCTACTGTAAGGGACTTATCAGACGAACTAGGAATTGCTCGCGGAACAATAAAGCGTTCCTATGATGAACTAGAACACCTTGGTATTATAGAGAAGATACGTGGTCGTGGTACCTTTGTAAGCTATAGACCTAGCGACAGTGAAAGCCGTAAAGAGCGTGCTATGGCAGCAATTGACAATATGTTTGATGAGCTAGAAAACATGCAGTTTTCCATGTCTGAGATAAATATTTTTATCAATCTAAGGCTAAGGGACCGCGCTTCACACCAGGATAAGGTTAAGATTGGAATTGTCGAGTGCAATCCAGAGACACTTTATCAACTTGCAGAGCAGCTTAGAGAAATAGAGCAAATTGACCTATTCTCCTACCTTCTTGGCGATCTTCGCGAGTATCCTTACAAGATAAGCGAGGACATGGATTTAATCATCACAACAGCTGCACATGCAGATGAACTAAATGGTATAATTCCGCAAAGCGACAAAATTATCAAAACCGCGCTTACTATGATGCCAAAGAGTGTCGCTGGAATAATCAAAATTGCTCCTGGCGAAAAGGTCGGCATCATCTGTAATAGTGAAAAATTCGGTAATATGCTCTATGAACTCTCTGAAACATATACAGAAAATGCTAAGATTACAAAGCCTCTTATGATATCAAGTGACAGCGAAATCACAAAGTATCTCTCAAAGAAGGATGTCATCCTCGTACCAGAAAACTACCAGAAGTACTGTAGCGACAAGGTTTTGGGCCAAATAAATCGATTTGCGTCAAAGCATAGACTAATTGAATGCTCATATCAGATAGACGCTGGTTCCTTCATGTACGTTAGGGATAAAATAGAAAAGCTGATTGACAGTAAAATACTTTAAAGCACAAAGTGGAGCAATTTTTTTAAATACTGCTCCACTTTTAATTTCTCTATTAAGCTTTGATATTCAATCTAATATTTATATGTGTAGAAACCCCATATGCAGTTACTGAATTCTCCCGCGGCAAAAGTATGAACTTTTCCATCAATATTCACTGTGTACACTCTGAATCTGTGATCTTGATGATATAAAGGATCTTTTACCGTAACACTTTTGCCTGTGCTCTCCCATTTATAGTCAAATATATTTTTTCCAAATAAAATTACATATCCATCTTGACCATGAACCTCAAACTGCCATGACTTTGATTTAAATATCTTCATTTACATCACCTCTTATCGCTATTATATCATCTTTTCAGCTTTATAATATCAGTTTCAAATATAATCAATTATTTTAATATAAAAACTTTGTTTTCCTATGTATATATGCGTTGACTTTTGATATAGTTCACTGTAGTATTGTGTTATATATCAATATAGATATTTGTATTATTATTTTCAATAGAAATTGAGGTCAATCAAATGCTTTCAGACAGAAAAAAGAGAGTTTTGATAATCGGAGTAATAGGCTCTGATGTTCACGCTGTAGGAATAAAGATTCTGCACCATGCTTTTATGGCAGCAGGCTATGAAGTTGTAGACCTTGGGGTTATGGTTTCACAGGAAGAATTCATAAATGCAGCTATAGAGTCAAGCGCAGATGCTATCCTCATATCCTCACTATACGGACAAGGTGAACTAGATTGCCGTGGAATGCGTGAGAAATGTGACGAGGCAGGACTTAAGGATATACCATTGCTCGTGGGAGGCAATATAGTTATAGGCAAGCAGAAGTTTGAGGATGTCGAGAAGCGTTTCAAGGAGATGGGTTTCAACTACGCCTTCCCTCCAGGAACTGCACCTGAAACAACTATAGATGCCCTACACCAAATTTTTAAGGATAAAGACGCTGATACTGGAGTTCAATCCGAGGCAGATCATGAGAGCTCCGCTGAATGCACAGAGGAAAGCCATTTATGAGAGCTATCCTGCTGATTGACTTCGGCAGCACATATACCAAGCTTACAGCAGTTGATATAGAAAATGCTAAAATCCTCGGAACAGCAGCTTCCTATACCACTGTAGAAAGCGATATAAACGAAGGTCTTAATAAAGGCCTTTCAATTTTAAAAGACAAGATTGGCGATATCGAGTACGAAAAAACACTTGCCTGCTCTTCTGCAGCTGGTGGCCTTCGCATGATAGCATCGGGACTAGTTCCAGAACTGACATCAGAAGCAGCAAAGATGGCTACACTCGGAGCTGGAGCCAAGATAGTTAATCTATTTTCCTTTGAGCTTACAGAAGATGATATAGAAGAAATATCAAAGAGCAAGCCGGATATATTCCTACTTGTTGGGGGAACCGATGGCGGAAATACCGAATGCATAGTACATAATGCCAAGATGCTCGCTACTCTCCCGCCCAATTTTCCTATTATAATAGCAGGAAACCGCAATGCCTCAAGGGAATGCGAAAGAATTTTAGAAGGTCACGAGACCTATGTGTGCCCAAATGTTATGCCTAAGTTTGGCACAATAAATATAGCAGAGACGCAAGATAAGATTAGGGAGATTTTTCTACGTCGCATCATTAAGGCCAAGGGACTAAGCAAAGCTTCATCAATACTTACAGACATTTTGATGCCTACCCCATCCGCTGTTCTACAGGCTATAAACCTTTTAGCAGATGGATGTGATGGAGAAGAAGGTCTTGGAGAGCTAATCGCAGTTGATGTCGGAGGTGCTACTACCGATATTTACTCTGTAGCAAACGGAAAACCAGCACATTCAGGCACTGTATATAAAGGGTTACCAGAACCGTATTCCAAGAGAACCGTTGAAGGCGATATCGGAATGAGGTACAGCATAAACGGTATTGTAGATGCTGCAGGACTTGACCGCATATGTGAGCTATCTGGTCTAAGTGAAGAACGCGCTAGCGAGTTGATAAGTTATCTTGGCACTCATACAGATGTAGTTCCAAGTGGCAATGATGAACTTGAGCGCCTAGACTACGCACTGGCTTCTATGGCTATAGAAACAGCTGTAACAAGACACGCTGGCTCCATGGAAGAAACCTATACCGTATGCGGACTCACTTATGTTCAGACAGGCAAGGACCTGCGCGATGTAAAGCAGATAATTGTAACAGGCGGTAGCCTAATTCACACGAGTAGAACAGGTCAAATCGCATCTCACGCCCTCTTTGATGTAGCAAATCCAATGTCACTTAGACCAAAGACAGCAGAGATACGAGTAGACCGCAAATATATATTAGCAGCGATGGGCTTGCTTTCAGCACACTATCCAAAAATCGCACTTAAGATAATGAAAAAGGAATTAGAAAAAGATGGATTTGAAAAATAAGAAGATACCAGAAGCTGAGTTTTTAGCACTCCGTGAAGAGGTTTTAACCCAGTGGCCTACTGGTAAGGATGTCAATCTCGAGGAGGCAGTGGCATATCACAAGGCTATGCCGAAAGAGAAGATTTTCTCAGAGAAGCTCATCAAGGCTAAAGAAAGTGGAGATACCCTAGTTCAACCAAGAGCAGGCGTACCAGTAATAGAAGAGCATATCAAACTCCTCAACTACCTAGAGGATGTTGGTGAAGCAGACCTGCTACCTACAACTGTAGATAGCTACACAAGACTTAACCGCTACGAGGAAGCCGAAAACGGTATCGAGGAATCCATCAGACTTGGACGTGCTATGATGAACGGTTTTCCACCTGTAAATCACGGTGTTAGCGGTTGCCGTAAAGTCATCGAAAGCGTGCATACACCTGTTCAGGTAAGGCACGGTACACCAGACGCTAGACTTTTGACAGAAATTACCTATGCAGGCGGATTCACAAGCTATGAAGGTGGCGGAATATCATATAATCTGCCCTACTGCAAGGATGTTCCAATGGAGCGCACAATAAGAGATTGGCAATATGTCGATAGACTTACTGGTCTCTACGAGGAGATGGGAGTTTCCATAAACCGTGAACCTTATGGACCTTTGACGGGAACGCTTGTACCTCCTTGCGTATCACACTCTGTTGCAATTATCGAAGCTCTCCTTGCTGCTGAGCAGGGCGTAAAGAACATCACTGTCGGCTATGGCCAGTGCGGCAATATAATTCAGGACATAGCAGCAATCAGAACTCTTGAAGAGCTGACTGAAGAATATCTACATAAGTACGGTTACGATGATGTAGTTGTCACAACTGTACTTCACCAGTGGATGGGTGGATTTCCTGCTGACGAAGCAAAGGCATTTGGAGTTATTTCCTCCGGAAGCCTTATCGCAGGTCTATCAAAGGCAACCAAGGTTATCGTAAAGAGCCCTCATGAGGCGATAGGAATCCCTACAATGGAAGCTAACGGCCAGGGACTTAGATGCACCAAGCAGGTTGTTAACATGCTTAAGGACCAGAATTTCTCTGAGGCTGCTCTCAAAGACGAAAAGGAAATTATCAAGGCCGAGACTCGCTGTATCGTAGATAAGTGCTTTGAACTTGGAGATGGTGACATCGCAGTCGGAACATGCAGAGCTACAGAGGCCGGCGTTATCGATATACCATTTGCTCCATGCAGATATAATGCAGGACTCATGCTTCCATGCCGTGACAACAACGGTGCAGTGAGAATCCTAAACACAGGAAACCTGCCATTCACACAGGAGCTAAAGGATTTTCACAAGGAAAAGATTGAAGAAAGAGCAAAAGCAGAAGCTCGCGATGCATCCTTCCAGATGGTTATAGATGACGTATACGCTATCGGCAAAGGTAGACTTGTTGGAAGACCAAAGCGCTAAACAGCTTTCAATATATCTAGATGAATTCAGATTGGAGTTAAAGATATGAAAATCGTAGATGTAATTTGTTCACCAGGACGCACAGGATTTTACTTTGATGACCAAAGAGCGATCAAAAGAGGCGCTGGTCACGATGGCCTATTCTATACAGGTGAACCTGTAACCGAAGGTTTCAAATCAGTTCGTCAAGCTGGAGAATCAATCTCAGTAATGATTCTGCTCGAAGATGGCCAAATTGCCACAGGAGACTGTGCTGCCGTTCAGTATTCAGGCGCTGGTGGAAGAGACCCACTATTTCTTGCAGAGGACTTCATACCAGTAATTGACAAATATATCAGACCAAAGCTTATTGGCAAAGACGCCGACAATTTCCGTAAGCTTTGCGAAGATATGGAAGCAATTAAGGTTGACGGCAATAGACTTCACACAGCAATAAGATATGGACTATCCCAGGCACTTTTAGATGCAGTTGCTAAAGCATCAGGAAGACTCATGTGCGAGGTTGTTGCAGACGAGTACGGATGTGAAGTAAGCGATAAGCCAATTCCTATTTTCACTCAGTCAGGTGATGATAGATATAATAACTCAGATAAGATGATCCTAAAAGGCGCAGATGTACTTCCTCACGCTTTGATAAATAATGTTGAGGAAAAGCTAGGTAAGCATGGAGAAAAGCTCAAGGACTATGTTGCTTGGCTAAGGGATAGAATTCTAAACTGCAGAGCTGATGAAAGCTACTCCCCTGTTATACATATCGATGTTTACGGAACTATAGGAACAGCCTTCGGCAACAATAATTATAAGGAGATGGCTGACTATATCGAGGATTTAGGTGCTACAGCAAAGCCTTTCCATCTTAGAATCGAAGGTCCTATGGACTGTGATAGCAACAGAGAAGATCAAATTGAAGCGCTCTCTGCTCTGACAAAGGAACTCGATAGCAGAGGCTGCGATGTCGAGCTTGTAGCTGATGAGTGGTGTAATACCCTTGAGGACATCAAGCTATTTGCAGACAACAAAGCTGGCCACATGGTTCAGATAAAAACTCCAGACCTTGGTGGAATCAACAACACAATCGAAGCAGTGCTCTACTGCAAGAGCAAAGGCATCGGTGCTTACCAAGGCGGAACCTGTAATGAGACAGACAGAAGCGCTCAGGTTTGTGTAAGCTGCGCTATGGCAACACAGCCAGACCAGATTCTGGCAAAGCCAGGTATGGGTGTAGACGAAGGTTTCATGATTGTAAATAACGAAATGAACCGCATACTCGCTCTAAGGAAGGCAAGACTTCGAAACTAATAAATACCTTAATAACAATAAAAAATGCGTAAGAGAGGCTCTTACGCACCTTATACGCATATTATTAGGAGGCTCAAGTATGGGCCTTCTATTTTTTTCCGTATTCCTTATCCATTCTCGTCTTGAGCTGATCTAGGAACATCAGAAGTTCATCACTGCAATTTTCCTTAATGACTATAGATCCGTGCTGAGGCGATAGCATCAAATAGAAATTCGTCGGCGTCTCTATTATCTTATATAGCTCCTCATAAAGATATTTATTATCCCCTATCTCGCTATGTCCCTCGTAGTAATTGTCATAGAAAGTAAGGCTTGTGTTTATACCTTGAGTATTTGTATTATCACTATACGCCTTAGTCACCTGCTTCTTCATCATTATATCAAGAAACATAGGCAGCGCTACAACCGCAACGATCATAATAGTTCCCAGCTGTTTGTTACCGCCCCTAAAGTTCACTATAGCTAATATAAAAAGTCCAAGCATCATAATGAGCTTAGCCCTGATATATCTTCTATCCTGTCTCTGCACAGTAAAGGCAAATCTCATGTATTCGTCAAGACTCAAATCAATTCTAGTATTCATACCTTCCATAAAGCACCTCCGCTTTAATTATATACTATTAATATACTCCTTTTCTAGAGTTTTGTCATCGATAAAATTTAGATTATTTTGATATAATACTCCAGTGTGCAAATAATTTATCTAGGCTAAATGCTGCATTTGCAGGACTAGTAGATGGAAGCTCATAAATATCTACAACTTGCCCCTTGTAGTTTCTTATCGGAAGCTCCCTTCCTTGGTTTCTATAAAAAAGCTGCGCCGCCTTTTTGCCGTTTAGCACGAGCTTATCAATAGGCGCCTTCTCAAGTGTCAAAGAAATATCGCTAGGAGTAACGTTCTTTATACTAGCATCAGATGAACCAATGATTTCGCAGGATGCGATTACATCCCAAAGCGCAATCCTGTGGTCCGTCAAAAATTTCTTCTTTTCTTGCTCACTCTCTGGAACTTCGTCTTCAAATATCTGTGCAAGCACTTTCCAAAACCTGTTTTGTTTATTTGCATAGTAGAAGTTTTCCTCTCTTGATTTGACCGATGGGAAGCTTCCTAGAATAAGTATCTTTGATTTTTCATCGAAAAATGGACCTATGCTGTGATCAAACATTTCTCCTCCATACAGAAAAAAGGCACCGCATCGGCGGTTATCCGTCAATGTGATGCCTCTATAATCGTTATTGCGTAGATTGTAATTGTATCCTAGCTTACTTGCTTGCTGCTGCCTGCTGTGCTGCAACCTCAGCTGCGAAATCCTCTTCCTTCTTTTCGATTCCTTCGCCAACCTCAAATCTTACCATCTCAACAACCTTCATTGACTTGCCAATCTTCTTGCTCTCTTCGTCAACGTACTGAGCTACTGTGATGTCTCCGTTCTTAACGAACTTCTGATCAACTAGGCAAACCTCCTTAAGTAGAGCCTTGATCTTTCCTGGGATGATTCTATCAAGAAGCTCTTCCTTCTTACCTTCGTTAAGAAGCTGGTGCTTAGCAATTTCTGTCTCTGATTCTAGCCAGCCCTTATCAACCTCATCCTCTGTTACAAACTTAGGATTCATTGATGCAACCTGCATAGCTACGTCCTTACCAACATACTCGATTTCTTCAAATGTAGCCTCTGTCTCGATACCTACAAGTACACCGATTCTTCCGCCACCGTGGATGTATCCTGTGTAAACAACTCCTGGTGTAGCGCACTTGAAGAAACGTCTGATGTTCATGTTCTCGCCGATTTTAGCAATCTTTGATGAAAGAGCATTCTGAAGTGTTCCTTCTCCGTCAAAATCAACGTTCATGAATTCTTCGATATCGTTGTTCTTCTGCTCAAGAGCCTTTGCTGCAACATCCTCAACGAACTGAACGAACTCAGGGTTCTTTGATACGAAGTCAGTCTCAGAGTTAACCTCTACAACTACTGCCTCTCTATGATCAGCTGAAAATGCTAGTCTTACAAGCCCTTCAGCTGCAATTCTTCCAGCCTTCTTAGCTGCCTTAGCTAGTCCCTTTTCTCTTAGAAACTCTACAGCCTTATCCATATCTCCGTCTGTCTCAACAAGAGCATTCTTGCAATCCATCATGCCAGCGCCTGTCATCTCACGAAGTTCTTTAACCATTGATGCACTAATAGCCATTTTATCCTCCTCAAATACATTTTGGCTCAGCAAAAGCCAAGCCAAATAAAGTTCATTCTGTCGGTCGCTTATTATTCAGCAGCGACTTCTTCGATATCCTTTGCTTCGCTTGCTGCAGCCTGAGCCATCTGCTCTTCAGCGCTTACGCCCTCGTCAAAGCTCTCACCCTGGTGAGCTTCGATAACTGCATCTGCAAGCTTTCCTGCAAATAGCTTGATTGCTCTGATAGCATCATCATTACCTGGGATGATGTAATCTAGATCATCTGGATCGCAGTTTGTATCTGCAATTCCTACTACAGGAATTCCCAAAATCTTAGCTTCCTTAATCGCAATCTTCTCCTTCTTAGGGTCAACTACGAACATAACTCCTGGAAGTCCCTTCATTTCCTTGATACCACCAAGGTTCTTCTCTAGCTTATCGCGCTCTGCTGTAAGTTTAGTAACTTCCTTCTTGGATAGCTTATCAAATGTTCCGTTCTCTTCCATCTCGTTGATCTCGTTGAGACGCTTAATTCTTGTGCCGATTGTCTTGTGGTTTGTAAGCATTCCACCAAGCCATCTCTCGCTTACGAAGTACTCTCCGCATCTCTCAGCCTCGTCCTTGATTGCATTCTGAGCCTGCTTCTTTGTTCCTACGAAAAGAACAGGCTTACCCTCTGCAGCTACACTCTTAACGAACTCATAAGCCTCGTCGAACATAGTTACAGTCTGCTGTAAATCTATGATATAGATTCCGTTTCTCTCTGTGAAGATGTATGGAGCCATCTTAGGGTTCCATCTTCTTGTCTGGTGACCAAAGTGTACACCTGCTTCTAAAAGCTGTTTCATTGAAATTACTGACATATCGTCCTCCTGGTTTTCCTTCCACTCGGATTCCGCGAGCATATAACTATAGTATCTATAGCACCAAGATGCCGCACACCGGGTGTGAATTATAAAAAATATGGTGGTTCACAGCGAACCACCATATATTATATATAAATTTACTTATTTCTGCAAGGAATTTCTTAAACAAATTCTAGGGAATTTTGATACATTTTCCTTAAAAATTAAGTTCCGAACTATCTTGTGCTCTTCTTTCTATAAATAGCTGCTGCCGATGCTAATGAGGCGAAAAGAATTAGAGTCATAAGCTGCATATCTGAAGTATCACCTGTGTTTGGTGTAGCTTTTCTGCTAGCTGCTTGACCCTGTGCCTGTGATCCTGCTACTGCTGGGTTTGAACCTGGCTGCGCCGGGTTAGCTGGCTGCGCCGGATTAACAGCAGGCTGTCCAGGGTTTGCTGGATTAGCTGGGTTTGCTGGATTCACAGCAGGTCCCTGAGCTAGGTTTATTGTTGATGTAGCATAACGACCGTTTGCGAATGTCATCGTAACTGTATGTCTTCCTACAGCTAGACCTGATGTATTTATTGAAACGATAGTCGATCCACTCTTTGATGTGTACTTTGTGCTATCTAAAACCTCTCCATCTATTAGAACCTCGTGGAAGTCGCTATATTCAGCATCAACTCTTATATTTGCTATATCTCCCTGCTTTAGGTCTAGTTCCTTACCCTCTAAAACATTGTACTCTGGATCTAGACCAGAAATCTTAACTAGCTTATCCTTAGCAAATGAAAGCTTCTTGTGTGACCACTGATCAAATTTAGTTGATCTAGCTAGAAGGTCAAATACCTCGTCAAATTCGCTTACAGGTATTACGAAGTGCATCTTTCCTGCATCTTCCTTACCTACAAACGCCTGTGACTTAGGAAGCTGAGCAGATGTATATAGCTTGTCAGGATTTCCGGCTGCGATAGCGCCTGCTGGAGCATCCTTAACCATCTTACCAACATAAAGAGCATCGTAACCAACTCCGCTTAGGTATATATCTGCAAAGACTGGCTTGCCGTTATCGCCGACTGTTACAGTAGCCTTAACTACTCTAAACATCTTGCTTCCGTGAGTATTTGCAATGCCTGCATCATCAGTTTTCTTTTGATCTCCAGTAACATTATAGATACCTTTTTCGAGCGTTTTTGGTGCTGGTGCATTTTCCTTCTTCATGAAGTAACCAACATAGACATTGTGGTCATTCTTAGCTGAAATTCTATCTGTGATAACTGAATTTCCTTTTGTATAGTATTTGTTATCAATTCTTCCAGCTTGCTCATATTCGTCTCCGAGAGACATGCTAAAAACAGCTTCCTTTGTTAGACGATAAGTATATTCATTTCTGTTCTTAGAATATGGTTCTATTACTGTGCCATCCTGGGCATCTGTGACCTTAATGTTAGCCTGTGCACTAACTTCTTCACTTAGGCCATTGTTATCTACCTTTTCAGCTCTAATTATGAAAACATAGTATGTTCTCTCAAGTGAAACCTTCATACTATACTTAATCCACTTTTTCATGTTTGCCGAGTAAGCAGAGAACTCAAACTGCTGACCGATTGGAATAGGCATCTCTGCAGTGGCTTTTCCCTTATCAAAGTTTGCTGATGGCTCCTGAGTTTCTGTTCTAATAGTCTGCTGAACACCATCTACATTGACGCTGTATGCGAGAATTCCCTTTGATGCAAAAGTCACAACCGCATAAGACTTTCCGTTAACTATATTAACCTGAGATACTGATACTGCAACTCTCTTCTGCTCAAAATCAAGTTTAATATCATCGTAGATTCCATCTACTGTTGTAGTAGAATTGCTGAAACTAGCTGTTGCTTCTGGCGTCGGAAGTTCATCTGCAAATGCGTTCATTGCAGGAAGCATCGCAAGTATCATAGCAACAGTCAAAAGTACGGTTAGTAATCTCTGTTTTACGTTACTTTTGTAACTCATTTATACCTCCAAAATATAAAAAAGCGATAACTTATATGTAATCACAACACAATAATTATATCATATCAATATAAAAAAACCAACTTAATCGCCTTGGCTTAAGTTGGTTTTTATCATCATTTTTCACTGATTTACTTATCGAGAGTTTCTCTGTTATAGCTTACGAGATCATCGCTAATTTCGTATGCGGCCTGCGAAACGGCTCTGTCGTTAGGACACTCATCTGTCAGAAGTGGATATCCGTCAATAATATCTCTTGCTCTCTTTGCTGCAAGAACAACTAGAGTGTATCTGCTATCTACTTTCTTTCTAATCTCATTTATCGATGGGTATAACATTATTCTTCCTCCCTATACTTTGCAATAATCTCACCTGCTATTTCATCTATTTTGTGATGCTCTGCGTAAATTATGCTCTTTACATTCTTAACAGCGTCATCAAGCTCATCGTTTACGATGTAGTAATCGTAGTTCTTAAGCATCTCTATCTCTGTAAGAGCCTTTGCTATCCTCTGATTTAGGCTTTCCTCACTCTCCGTTCCTCTACCTGCTAGGCGATGCTTGAGAGTTGCCAGCGATGGTGGACATACGAAAATCGTAATGCTCTGTGGATAATTTTCCTTTACCTGCATAGCACCCTGAACATCTATCTCAAGCAGTACATCCTTACCCCAGGCGAGCTTGTCTAACACCTTCTGCTTAGGCGTTCCATAGTAGTTTCCGAACACCTCTGCATGCTCCAAAAACTCACCCTTCTGTATCATATCCTCAAACCTGTCATGATTAACAAAGAAGTAGCTTACTCCTTCAATTTCTCCCTCACGTGGTTTTCTAGTTGTTGCAGATACCGATATCTCTAAATCGATGTTCTCAAGTAGCTTCTTGCAGATTGTACCCTTTCCGACTCCCGACGGACCCGATAGTACAAAAAGCTTGCCTTTTTTTCCGAAACCTTCCATGCCTTGCAAAACAGTACTCCTAACCTAATCTTATCAAAATAGAATTATAGCATTTTGCGGCTTCATTCTCAAGGCTTAAATGCTATTTCCCACATAAATTACATATTTTCTGCCCGCAAGGGCATTTTGATAGAAATTAGCAGCTTACTCTATGTTTTGAACCTGCTCTCTTATCTTCTCAACCTCTGCCTTTATCTTGAGCATTCTCTCGGTTATGCTAAGGTCGTTAGCCTTGGAGCCGATTGTGTTAGCCTCTCTGTTCATCTCCTGAACTAGGAAGTCAAGACGCTTTCCGTCAGGCTGACCCTGCTCGTCAATAATCTTCTTCATCTGCTCCATATGGCTGTTAAGCCTTGTTATTTCCTCATCTATATTGCACTTGTCAGCAAATATAGCTGCTTCGACAGCTATCCTCTCCTCAGATGCAACAGTCGCATCCTCAAGAAGCGTTGCAATTCTCTGCTTTAGTCTCTCTGCATATTCCTTTGGAACTGCTGGAGCACGCTCGCTTATTTCAGCAACAAAGCCCTTGATTACTTCACCTCTTTCTAGCATATCCTTTTCGAGCTTCTTGCCCTCTGCTACTCTCATCTCATCAAGATTTATGGCAGCTAGTCTAACTGGCTCTAGGATTGCCGTTAAAACCTCATCCTGATCTTCGACATCAGGCACTATTCTCATAACATCTGGCTGCTGAGCAAGTAAATCAAGACTAAGCTCACCGCTAAGGCCATAGCTTTCCTTTAGAATCTTGAAGTTCTCTACATACTGCTTTGCAACAAGGTCATTTAGCTTGATGGTTACATCGCTTTCCGTAAGGTTTTCGACCATAACTGAAACATCGAGCTTACCACGCTTTATTACCTCTTTGATTGTAGATTTTATCTTCTCTTCAGCAAAGGCATAGCGCCTTGCCATTTTTACATTTATATCGCAATACCTGTGATTTACTGATCTTATCTCTACGACTACAGTTCTCTTCTCGTCTGTTACCTCGGCTCTACCGAAGCCTGTCATACTTTTAATCATGTATTCATCCTCGTTTCTGTATGCATATCCATACACAATCATACCACATTTGCAATTGATTGACAAACAAGCATAGTCAAATTAAAATTAAATACATATATTTAAGGAGGATGTCCTCATGGCATTTGATGCAATAGTGACAAGAGCAATGGTCAAGGAGCTAAAAGAGCAGGCCTTGCTAGGAAAAATAGACAAAATATACCAGCCCGTACGCGATGAGCTGGTTATAAATATACACACCAAAAATGGAAATAAGAGGCTTTTCGCATCTGCATCTAGCAATGCGCCAAGGCTTCATTTTATTGACTATAACACCGCAAATCCTGCGACGCCTTTTGCGTTTTGCATGCTTCTTAGAAAGCATCTGTCCGGTGGAAGAATAGTTGCTATAGAGCAAAAGGACTGCGAGCGAATCATAGAGTTTTCATTTGAGACCCTAAACGAGCTTGGATTTACCCTAGGCAAAAAGCTCATCTTCGAAGTCATGGGAAAGCACAGCAATGTTATTTTAGTTGATACCGAAAACGGAAACATTGTCGATGCAATCAAAAGAGTTTCAATCGACACAAGCCGTGCAAGACAGGTTCTTCCCGGAATGAGATACGAGTATCCGCCTGCCCAAGACAAAATAGCCTTTGATAAGCTAACATTCGAGCAGTTTGCAAGCTTTGAACCATCAGCTAAGATTTACCTAAATGCCATAGGCGGTATTTCGCCAGCTATTTCTAGAGAACTAGCTAACAAAGCAGAGATATCAAAGGAAGAGGCTTATGACTTCATCAGAGCAGCCTCAGAAATCGGAGAGCCTTCTGAAGATGCAGGAGCTTTCGCTTCTAAGATACAAATTGAACCCGTCATATATTTTGAGGACGAGGAATGCACAAAGCCTCTTGACTACCATGTGATGCCACTTGAAGAACTCGAGAATTCTGCATATCCAAAGCACTTTGATAGCATGAGCTTTTGTATAGATAGCTTCTTCTCTGGCAAGATAAACTCAGGTCTAGTAAAGCAGCGCTCTCATGACCTTTATAAAAAGGTACAGTCCATGCATGATAAGGCTCTACTCAAGAAGCAGAAGCTTTCCGAGGATTTAAGTTCTGCTCAGGACTCAGAGCATTTAAGACTCTATGGCGAAATTCTTACTGCTAATATTCACGCTGTCAAAGCTGGAGCAAGCAAAGTTAAACTTCTAAACTACTATGATGGAAGCGAGATAGAAATTCCACTAGACACAAGATTTTCAGCATCAAAGAATGCACAAATATATTTTAAGAAGTACGGAAAATCAAAGACGGCTATAAAGGAAAAGACTTCCCAGCTAGAAGAAACGCAAGTGGACATTGACTATCTCGACTCTGTTCTAAGCTTTCTAGATGAGCTCGAAAGCCCAGAGGATATAGAGGCAGTCAGAACAGAGCTTGTAGAGGGTGGATACCTGAGACCGAGAAAACTCAAGGGCAAGCTTCCTAAGTTTAAACCTAGCCCTCACAAATATAAATCACCTTCTGGTTTTGATATTCTCGTCGGCAGAAATAACAAGGAAAACGACATATTGACCTTTAAGACTGCATCAAAGAGCGATATCTGGCTCCACACCAAGGACATCCCTGGTTCACACGTAATTTTAAAGACAGACGGTGAGGAAGCTAGTGCTGATGATATCTACTGTGCAGCAGCAATTGCAGCTTGGCACAGCAAGGGTAAGGAATCTGCAAATGTAGCAGTCGACTATGTACCAGTAAAATATGTCAAAAAACCATCTGGTGCAAAGCCTGGCATGGTTATATTTACAAATAACCATACGGTATATATAAATCCAGCACTACCAAAAGTAATTGATTAAATCAAAACGACCTCTAGTTTACATCCCTAGAGGTCATTTAATTCATTCTGGTTTAGTTTATATTTCGCATCTAGCTTTTGATTGGTATCATCTCTCTGATTGTGAGCATTTTCTTATCAGTCTCTGCTATGGTATCTGCACACTCCTTTAGCATATCCATGATTTCACCAGCATTTTCAATATCTTGCTTATACTTCATCTTATGCTCAAGGCTCGCCCAATAGTTCATAGCTACCGTTCTTATCTGAACCTCTACACGTATAGGCAGTTTCTCATCTGAGAAGAAAACTGGAATTTCAATTATCATATGGTAGCTTCTATATCCATTTGGCTTAGGATTTTTGATGTAGTCCTTGACCTGAATCAGCCTTACATCGTCCTGTCTTGCTAGCATCTTTGCCACCTTGTAAATGTCATCAATGAAGCCACAGATTACTCTGATTCCAGCTACGTCGTTTAGATTTTCCTGTATTGAGCTCAATGTAAGTTCGTCGCCCTGACGCTCTAGCTTTTCGAATATACTTAAAGTCTTCTTACGCCTTGAGAGTATGCTGTTTATAGGGTTTTGGTGTCCAAGTAGCGATAGCTCGTCGTTGAGAATCTCTAGCTTTGTTCGCACTTCTCTTATCGCAGACTCATATCTCATAAGGAGAATATCCAGCTCGTCCATAAATTCCTTGGCTTCGTCTGGATCCTTTGGTAGATATTTAGTTATGAGTCCTTGCCTTGTCTCTGCTTTTGTTCTCATTGCTATTTCCCCCATATAAAATCAATTAGTAACTTGTCAACTTCCCCGTTTTCGTGAAGACTGCTGTGTCTTCCGCCCTTGCCTTTGATAAGCTCCTCCCTATAGGATTTTGCCCGCTCTTCGACTAGATATCTCAGGCTTTTGGATGAGATTATGCTGACAGAGCCATCTCCTCCATCTCCTCTATCTCCAAAAATATTGAGCACATCTATCTGGTTTTCGGGATAAAGCTCTCTGATTTCGGTAAGTTCTTCATAGCTTTGCGTCATTATGTTCGGCTTTCCATTCTCTTTGTCAAGCACTGTGTTCTCATCAAAGTCATAGCCTAAAATTCCATCAAAATGCCCAGCTATATTAACCTGCTTAACCAGCTTAGGAAGGGTTTTATATCCACTGTTTTCCAGTAAATAGTACATAATAGACATATTTCCCATTGAGTGGCCTACCATATTCATCTCTGTAAAGCCATATTCACTTTGCAGCTTCCTTACAACTGCTAAAGCATATCTTCCATCCTGATGATAATTAGGATTCTTGTTGTCCTCATAGCATACAAGGACAATTGGATTTATCGCGCCCTTTTCTATCTTGCCCTTAAGTGTAACTCTACCAGATTCATCGACCTTTGCTTCTATTACAGTATTAGTTACACCACTTTTCACAGCAGCTCTTGCCATATGTTTTTCGGCCAGACTGCTTGAACCAAATCCATGAAAGAACAAAGTAGGACGTGTCGACTGTACATACTTTGCCTGTGGCTCCCTGTTATATATAATCGCGCTTTCGATACCGTAGGCAGCTGCTGCGACAAAAAAAACTAAACATAAAATGAGCAGTATTTTCTTTAAATTTCCTAAACGGAATTTTTTATCTTTCATTTACTTACCTATACCTATCACACCATTATTATACATAAAAATCACCTGTATGTCAGTAATAAGCTCTATATAAAACATACCCCTTTTGCTGATTCATTTAGCAAAAGGGGTATGTCTTTCTCTTTGTTTATCTCATAGCACGATTTATCAATCGGCTCACCACATATTCGGTCAATTCTAGCTACACAGCCTGCTCTGTTGTAATGCGTGACTTGCGTCCCTTTAGTATCGCCTTTCTTAGACGTAAAACTATATAGCTTCCGTATATAAGCGTGTATATAATTATACCTGATAGATGTGCTTTCACATCTGCCGAGTACAGCACCATTATATGCACATATATTCCAATAAAGAATGGATATGCTAGGCGTTGTACATTTTTCCACGTCTTACCTTTCATTTTGCGTCTAACAAATTTGAACGATGTGATAAAGAGAGGAACCAGCATTGCCAGAAGGCACAGTGTGATAATTGCCGCTATTATTTGTCTTGTAGTCATAGCCTTTGGATTTGTGAATAGCATCGTAAAATATGTTACACCAAATATCACGTTATGGCTTAGAGTAATCAAACTACCAATTATTGATATTTCCCCACGCACGCTCATAAGCTTTCTTGACAGTTTGTTGTGTTTAGTAATAGTCCCAAGAAACATAACAACCATGAATGTAGCGGTGGAGAAAATTCCCCTGGCAAATATATTCATAAAGTATTCATTGAACCATTCCGGAAAGTTCTTGTCATATCCCATATTGAAATAGAAAACGACCATACCGCACCACACATAAATTCCTGTGTAGAACACCCCCGGATGTTTCTTTATAGCATTGGCTGAAACCATATAAAATACAGCAGTCAGCACTATTCCGATAATTAAAGTCACTGTCCCATCCTTTCTTTTTCAGCTGTAGGTGTATCTAAATTCGGTACGGCTGCAGCTGCACGCGTATGATTCTCACTTGAAACATTGCTCGGTTTTGTATCATCCTTAACAGGATTCTTAACATCAATCATAACGATTGCTTTGCCGTTCTTATCTATTCCATTTACAGAAAACTCAAGAACTGCTTTCGTCAGACCCTTCTTACTGAGGTCAGGCTTCTGCTTTATGCTTACATTTACTGAACCATCTGACGGTATATTGCTGAACAGAGCTTTGTAATCATCAAGTGTTGGCTCTTTACCATCTACAACTAGTGGTTTACTACTTCTTCTTTGTGGTGTAAATGCTATTCCACCATCTTCATCATCATCTGCTATTCCGTCATGGTCTTTATCTATGTAAATCCAGTACTTGTATGTTCTAACCAGCATCTTTCCGTTCTTCTTTGCCTTGAACTTTAGAGTTACTGTCTTGAACATGCCGCCATCGCCATCCCAGTTACCATCTTCTACAACTGGCGTTCCCGTAATATTAGTTCCATCAAAGCTTAGGCCCTTTGGAAGTCCTTCAATCGTGGTCTCCAGCTTCGCATCTTTATCTAAGCTCCTAACTGTTGCTGGTTTTATAGGCATGCGTTCAGTCCACTTTGGTCTTCCAGGTTCATCAAGATCTGTCTCAATTACCTTGCTGTTGACTTCTACCTCAGGCAGTGCTGGCTCTGCGCCACCATTGCCGCTGTTTCCTTTATCATCGATAATGTCTTTATCAGTGACAAGCTCTTTATCAGCTTCTGTACCTGAAAGCTCGAATTCTACATAGATTATCTTAGGGGCATTAGGATTTTCCTCTTTATTAAGAGTATATTTTACCTTCTTATTTACAGGTTTTTTATCAGCTGTATACTCATAGCGATGTCCGCTCTTTGAAACAACGCGAATCTTAACTGTTTCAAACTCGAACGATAAAGGAGCATCAACAATCTGTTGGTTATCAATTTTACGGATATCAGCAGGGTCTTCCTTAATATTTTTCACCCTGTACCACTTTGAACCGTCAGCACTATATTCCAGTCCGACAATATAATCCTTGCTATAATTTCCAACCAAAATCCTAAAGGTATCATATGAGAGTGATTCCTTGTGAACTACCTTTGCTTTGATTATCTTCTTATCAACGTATGATTTCAGATCACTTCCATTTTTGATATCTTTGCCGTCCTCATCTGTTATGCTGAGTCCACTAGCTGCAAAATCTTTCCACTCCACTTCCTTAACAGAGCCGTCCTTCTTAACAAGCTTAACCTTAAGTTCCGAGAAGTCAACGGAGTCGCCCTTATTAACTTCTACCGTCTTGGCCTTTGGCTCAAGGATTGAAATTTCTTTTACATCAGAGTTGGTTTTGTAATCATTAGCTGACTTATTAGCAGCTTCCTTTGTCGCCGCCGAAATTCCGCTCGCACTCACGGTAGCTCCAGTCACGCTGTCAAACATTTTCTTTCCGTCATAGCGGTCGCTCATGTATGCTTTTACAGTACGTGACATAATAGATATATCAGATTCTGTATTATTCCCTGAGAATCCGCTGAGCATATCTGCATACTTGTTACCAAAAAGCTCCTTTACTTTAGCCTTTGGGTTGCTACTATTTCTAATAGTTTCAAAATACTCACGGTAAAGTCCCATCTTAGCGATATTCCAACGTCCATCCTTGCCTTTCAGGAATGGAAGCAATCTCTCTGCCTTACGCCTAAACGGTCCCATATCGTCACGGTAGTCAGTGCCCGTTCCGACACTTAAATCGATAATCTCACCATCCTTGATGGTTATATAAGTCTTGATTCCTCCCGGATTATTGTATCCGATACCGATGCCGGTGTATTCCCCGTCTTTCAGCTTTCCTTTAGGATAGTGCCTACTAAGAGCCTCGTCTACATATGATGGCTCCCCTGTTTCAGGGTTTATGGATGGATTCGTACCATTGCCATTTTCAGGTATATTGCCGTTTCCACTATTATCCGGTTTGTTGGCAATATTTTTATCAGAAATACCAGCTTTTGATAGAGCATCTCTTACAGCATCAATAATACCGCGACTTGAATAAGTGGCACCAGATACAGTATCTACGCTACTTCCCTGCTTACCTATCATTTTGCTGATTACAGATTTAGCACGGTTGAAGTAAGGTGCATCATCACTATTTGAAAGTATTTCAACATTAACGATGTTTCCGCCTGATACAGTTACACGAACACTAATAGGTCCATTGAAACCCTGACCGGTTCCAGTATAAACTCCATCCTTTAAGTCCGTATTTGCAATGGAAAATGTTCCTCTTGCATTAGCTCTTCTGCTATTTGCTTTGCTTGCATCATTCTTTGCAATTGATATTTTTGCTTTTTGCTTAGAGCCCGCTTTACGAAGCGCATCAGCAACAGCTTTCTTTATTGCATTCGACGATATAGTCGCTCCTGAAACAGAGTCAACATCTACACTGCCACTGCTTAGAATATTATCTATGACGGCTTTTGCTCTGTTGAAATATTCAGGCGTTTCCGTTTGAGATATAACTTTGATATCTGTCAGCTTTCCATCCTTGATGGTAATACGGACAGTAAGAGGTCCGCCATAACCGGTTGCAGTACCTTCGTATTCTCCATCCCTAAGATTGTCTGTTGAGACTTCTGAGCCTGCAGCTTGTTCCTTGGCCTGTTCCTTTGCCTGTTGTTTAGCAATGGAGTTACGCTTCTCGACAGTCTGTACGGTTGAATACACCATAACTACCGTTACAGCTACAGCCACAATGAAAGCGATAGCTCCCTTAATACCCTTTTTATTCATTATTCCTCCTGTTCCTTGGTATGTGTGTTTTAAAAGTTTTTATATTTTTTATATAATGTAGAGGCATTATAAAAGAGTTAGTTACTACAAACTAACTCTTGATTATTGTACAGTATTACATGCAAATGTGCAATGATTTTTGAATTGATATTATACTTTTTTGGTAAAGTTTAAATTATGCATTACATTATGCATTACAAAGATTGTATTTTGATGCAATAGATTGTTCTATCTTGCATAGCTTCTTCCATGCATAGCTATTCAAGAACAAAATCTCTGATTGTCTCAATGACCTTTGATCCATCTGCCTCAGGACCGCCGTTATGGATTTCATGATAATAGCCTTCCCACTCTATATATGTGAAGTTAGTAGCATTTTCGTTTTGCCTAGCTATTTCTCTTGCACCTTCGACTGAGCATATCTTGTCTGCACTTCCATGCATCAAAAGAGTAGGTTTATCATCAGCTCTTCCATTTGACTCATGAGTTCCATCAAAGAGAGCATTTCCTATATCAAATCCATCGACTGCACACTGCATTGTGATAAATGGATGTACTAGGGGATCTGTGTCATAAGACTTAACAATCTCTATATTTCCTAAATCACTTGCACTACAGCCCGATGAAATTGCCTTCTTAGGCATGATTTTTGCTCCAACTTTGACAGCTACATATAACGGCTTTGGAATTGGCTTAACAAGCTTAACCCAAGGTGCTGAAATAATGTATTTGCAAGGGAGGTCATTCTTAGCTCCCCTATTTCTATAGTCTAGACAGATATTTCCGCCCATGCTGTGTCCATAGAGAACTATATCAACACCTGGATACCTCTCAGATGCGAAATCGAGCATAGCTGTAACAACATCAAGCACATAGGCTCTAGGTGCTGCATGCCCACGCTTTCCTTCAGATAGTCCATGCCCTGGAAGGTCGACACCGATTACAGCAATGCCCGCATCATTTAGGACCTTTGCCATCCTGTCATATCTCCCAACATATTCACCTATTCCGTGAATTATGCACATCACTTTACTTGGATTTTCAACATCCCACGTGTATGCAACAGTCTTTGTCTTAGTATTTTTCAACACCATATTATCGTACATGGCTAGCTTCCTTTCTAATCCATTTTGACATCAAAATATCCTAAATATATTTTACCAAATTTTCCTTGCTATAATTTCTTCCCCAAACTATACTTGCCATTAGGCTAAACCGAAAAATAAAAGGGGGTATTTTATGAACTTTCAGTGCTCATTATGCGGAAACATCTTTCACAACATAACCTTTAGGGGCGGTTATATCTGCGAAGACTGTTTGAGCTATATTAAATCCGAAGCTGATAGTATCTAGCTGCTTCCATTACTTTATAACTACTAAATTAGACAATCTTAATTAAATCGAATTCACCTAGGTTAAGCCATGGGGAGATATTCTCCCCACTATTTTAACCCAGCAAGTCTCTTAGCTTTTTCTACAGCCTTTGCGAAGTATTCTGGTGGCTCGCTATCAAAGCTTATGGTTTTACCAGTTCTTGGATGAATGAATTCTAGATGTGCGGCATGGAGGATTTGTCCGTCTGCACCGAATCTATCCTTCTTTGACCCGTAGAGCGTATCTCCGACAAGCGGATGACCTATGCTTGTGAGATGAACTCTTATCTGGTGAGTTCTGCCAGTCTCTAGTATAGCCTTTATCAGAACTATATTTCCAAAGCGCTCCATCACCTCATATCTAGTCAGTGCCCTCTTTGGGTTTTCCCCATCTATTGCACGTCTCAACCTGTTTTTGCTGTCTCTTCCTATAGGTCTATCTATCTCACCGCTATCATCGCCGAAATTATTATACACTAGGGCGTAATACCATCTTTTGATGCTATGCTCACTGAACTGATCTTTGAGTGAATCAAAAGCAAGCTTTGATTTTGCTACAACTAGTATTCCGCTGGTATCCTTGTCTATTCTATGAACTATGCCTGGCCTGTCAGCTTCTCCAAGCGCCCTTAGATTTTCACCTACATGATACAAAAGTGCATTTACTAAGGTCCCACTATAGTTGCCTGCACCAGGATGTACAACCATCCCTCTAGGCTTATCTATTACTATGATATCCTCATCCTCATAAACTATATCAAGCTCTATTTTCTCTGCCTGTGGAATATACTCACCCTCTACAGATATTGTCACTTCAATGCTATCACCTGTCTTTAGCTTATATTTTTTCTCCTCACAGATAGCTGAATTTACGAGAACTTCTTCCTTGCTAAAGAGCTTTTGGATTTGGCTTCTTGAAAGCTCTTCTATCTTGTTTCCAAGATAGGCATCTATTCTTTTCCCAGCATCGGATGACTCAATAGAAAAGCTATACTTTGTTACATTTGCTTCACTCATCTATGCTACCTCTTTCTCCGGCTTATCATCTTTCATAAAGAAAAGAACATAGACAATCAAAATTCCGCAGCCAAGACAAACAGCAATATCCGCTATATTGAAAACTGGTGGAAATATTGAAAAGCTAAGCATGTCAGTTACATAACCAAGAAGGAGTCTATCTATCAAGTTTCCTATTCCTCCAGCTATAATACAAAGCAAAGCAACTTTAAACATCGCTCCCTCAGATTTCATTTTACGTAAAAAAAATGCAGCTCCGATAATTGCTATAATGGATACGGCAATTAGGAACGCCTGCTTTCCCGCAAATGAACTGAATGCAGCGCCATCGTTCTGAATGTACCTGAGTTCAAAAAAGTTGCCGAATACACTCACCGACTCATTCACATTAAAAAGACTTCTAATCGCATACTTGCTAAGCTGGTCGCAAGCTACAATCACAATTACAAGTAAAATTCCCCACATAATAAATTACGGGGCAAAATTGCCCCGCCTCCATCCTTAGTTTAGATTTCGTCTAAATCTTCGACATTGCCCTTGACCTTGTTCTCAGCCTTCTGTATCAATTCCTCGATATCCTTGCTGTTAAGGGCAACTGTTTCCTTTGGAACACCAATTTTAGTCTCCATATGCTCAGGAACAGTCTCGATTATCTTAGTTTCATCAAAGCTCTCAGTCTTATTAGTAGCACCAGCTACACTTCTCTCAAGCTCCTTGAGAATATCGCTGCTAGCATCCTCCTTAGTAAGTTCCTCTGTACGAAGTACACTGCTTGGAAGCTTTGATTTATCAACAGGAGAAACGAATAGCTCCTTCTCAAGATCTGATAGAAGGTCGCTTCCCTTATCATCTATATGATCGATTTCATCTCTCAAGAGCTTCTTATACCTCGCTCTGAACTGCAAAATCTTATCTCTTAGCTGAGCACTTTCGTTTCCGTAGTGTGATGCAGAATCCTTAGCATCTCTAACTATCATCTCAGCATCTAGCTTAGCATTCTTAATGATTATCTCAGCTCTCTTCTCAGCGCTTTCTGAAATATCCTTCATAAGCTTCTTTGCTGTATCGATAGTGTTCATAACATTGACCTGAGAACGCTTGTAGTCTTCGTTTTGCTCCTTTAGCTCAGCATTTTCGTTTCTGAGCGCAAGAAGCTCCTGCTGCATTGTCTCAATATCCTCTATGATAAGATCTAGAAATTCATCGACCTCGTCAGCATTATATCCGCGTATCTGCTTGGAAAACTCTTTGTTTTCTATCTCTAATGGTGTAATCATAAAAACTCCTTACATCATAAAATTATATATCGCTAAAAGAACCAATCTCGTCACGAGCTGAACTAATATCACTGCAGCTAGCAACGAAAAATCAAACATTCCTGTGTTTAAATACTTTGATAAGAGGCTTCTGCATGGAGCCACGATTGGCTCTGTAAGCATGACAACCACATCATAAATTTTTCTTGCAGATGAATATGGATCTGCTGCAAACCAGCTGAGTATTGCCCTAGCGACAAGTAGCCATACTAATAGGTTTCCGAACTTGCCAACTGCATAAGCCAGGATGCTAGGCATGTCTTACCTCCAAGGGTTCTTGTCATCCACATCAGCAACATTGCTTATGCTAGGCTGCTGTGCTGAAACTGCAACATTTTCTGGAGCGAAAATGAAGATATTGTTAGCGATTTTCTGTACGTTTCCACTTAGCGCATATGTAGCACCGCTTAGGAAGTCAAAAATCTTACGAGCTGACTCTGTCTCTAGTTTCTCAAGGTTAATGATAACTGGCTTACGTGCCTTTAGGCAGTCAACTAGCTTGGTGCAATCCTCGTATCCCTTTGGCTCAATCAAAATGAGCTTTAATGAACTTGTATTTGTCACTGAAAACCTCTTTTCTGTTCCTCTATATGAGCTGGAACTTGACATTCTTTCACTTGTATTAATAGATTCAGGTTTCTTAAAAGAAGGCATAATCTTTGTCTCTTTTTCTGTCTCGCGTACGATTTTTCTCTTTGCCTCCTCTAGCTCCTGCTCTGTGACAATTTCATCGTCTTCGATTTCTTCCATGCCTATAACTTTCATCAATGAATCTTTGAATCCCATTTGTTTCTCCTTAATTAACTTATCAATTGAATTAGACTAATTTACCTATTTATTTTTCCTCTTGGCGATAATTTCTTACGCCGAAGATTGCTGTCCCAACTCTGACCATGTTAGAGCCTTCTTCTATCGCAACCTCAAAGTCACCGCTCATACCCATGGATAAAAATTCAAAATCTACCGCTTCTCTCTCATCATCCTTATATCTATCAAAGATTTCCTTAACCTCTGCAAAATAAGGTCTGCAGTCGTTTACATCCTCCTCAAAAGGAGCAATGCACATGAGTCCCTTAATCCTTACAGACTTACACTCATTTACTATATCATCTATCAAAGAATCTACCTCTGTTGATTTGATACCGAACTTAGATTCTTCTTCAGCTGAATTAACCTGTATCAGAATATCCATCGTTCTTCCGATAGCTGAAGAGCGCTTATCTATCTCCTTCGCTAGCTTGAGTGAATCAACGGAGTGAATCATAGCGACCTTGTCGACTATGTACTTTACCTTATTAGTCTGAAGATGACCTATTAAATGCCATCTCGCCTCACCGACAGCCTCGTACTTGTTGAGTATCTCCTGAACCTTGTTCTCAGCTATGTCAGTTATACCTGCATCGAGAGCCTCATTAATTTCGGCAGGCGTGTGAAGCTTAGTCACAGCGATGAGCTGAACCTCATCCTTGCTTCTGCCTACTCTTGTGCATGCGTTCTCAATCTGTGCTTCTATTTCTAAAATATTGTTCTTAATTGACATCAAATCACTTCCCTTATGGACGCTTGATTACATCGGAAAACGGGTCAAGAGTCCTCACCTTATTCTGGTCCTTGTCAGTATAATATGAATCGGAAACTACAACCTTATCGCCATCTTCTCCGATTACATTAACTGGCACAAATTTTTGTTTGCCTTTTTTGTCTTTTACGTAAACACCAGTCTTCCCATCGAGCTTGGTAATGCTGCTCTTCTCTAGTATAAGACCTCTAGCATTAAACGTCGTCAATCTTACAGGTACGCTTCTCATCGAACCTATACCATCAAAGTATCTGTTCGACTCAAGAAGAAGCTTAGTTTTCCCACCTGACTTGCTTAGCTCAACGACTCTCATTTGGATTAGATCTGAGTCCTTCTGTGCAATATCTCTGTCCTTCTCAGGATTAAACATCACATCTATAACAGCGCCCTTCTCATACTTCTTTGCTGAGCCATTTCTCACAAAAGCCACAATGTACCATTTGGTGCCGTCTACTATCTTAAACAAAGGATATCCCTTATGTGCCGTACTCTCTGGAAGCTTGATAGCCTCAAGATTATCTAGCGATGAAAAAAACTTCTCATCAGCTGACTTTGCATATTTCAAAGTGAGCTTGCTCTCCATACCATCCACATAGTAAGAAACAAGCCCTCCTTCTGTTACCTTGTAATCAGCAACGCTTATCATCTTGCCCTTAAGCTTATTCTTAACTTCGGTAAACTCGTCTGATTCCTCGGGTTCCTTACCATCGCTCACCTCAACAGCTGCAGTACCCTTTCGGATAAGCTCTCCATTCTTGGAAAGTCGATTTAGCTTACCATTAGCTGTAGCCTCATAAACAGACTCATTGCGAACCATGTATCCAGTGGTGTCATCGTATATTGATAGTTCACCGTACTCAGCCACATAGCTCACCTTCATCATGTTGCCTACACCTGGTACTACATAGATGATAATCATCAGCAGAATGCACAAAATAGCGAATATGAAAATTCCCTTATTTTTCAATCTAACCATACGTATATATTACATCATTTCAGAAATTTTTCCAATACTTTGAGCTCATCTTTTGACAATTCACCACGATTGTTCACATATTGTTCAAAAATCTCTGGTCTGCGTTCTTTTGTAAGGGCTAAAGACTGCTCAAACTTCCATAAAGCAATGAGTTTATGGTTTCCCGAAACCAGAACCTCAGGCACATCCATCCCTCTATATGAACGAGGCTGGGTGTACTGCGGATATTCCAAAAGCCCTGAGTATATTGATTCATCAAAAGCAGATGCCTCCTTAGGAAGTACATCTGGCACCATTCTCGAAACCGCATCTATCAAAACCATAGCTGCAAGCTCTCCGCCGGTTAAAATATAGTCTCCTATCGATACCTCCTGCATATCCCAAGCATCGATTATTCGCTGGTCTATACCCTCATAGTGACCACAGAAAACAGTGATTTCCTTCTCGCTAGCAAATTCCTCAGAAAGCTTCATATCTAAAATCTTGCCACGAGGCGACATGTAGATATTTCTAGTGCTCTCTGCACCTACGCTTTCAAGTGCACGAAAAGCTGGATCAGCCATCAAAACCATGCCGTGTCCACCGCCGAAAGGATAGTCGTCAGCCTTGCAGTGCTTGTCCTTACTGAAATCCCTTATATTCACAATATTAAATTCTAGGATCCCCTTATCAGCTGCACGTCCAAGCATGCTACTTGTTAGCGGAGCAAACATCTCTGGAAAAAGAGTTAAAATGTTAATCTTCATTATCTCATTCCCTCTATGAAATTTATGCAAATTCTTCCTGCCGCAATATCTATATCTTTGATGAATTCCTTAACAGCTGGAACAAGGACCTCAGATCCTTCTTTAGTTTTTACAAAATAGATATCCTGAGCTGTATTCTGAATTACATCTTCAAGCACACCGACAAGCGAGTTATCTTTTGCATCAAAAACTTCAAGACCAATCAAATCCTTGATGTAGTATTCGCCCTCATCTAGATCTGCTAACATGCTCTCGTCTATATAGCAAAGCTTGTCCTTGAGTAGCTCAGCTTCATTACGTGTGTCAATACCAATTAACTTAAGAGCTGCAGTGTTTCCTTTTGGTGACCTAACTTTCTCAACATCATACCTTGTCTTATTCTTGCCGATATAAATGTACTCAAGCTCTGCAAGCTTCATCGGATCATCGGAAAAGCTATAAAACTTCACCTCACCTTTAATTCCGACAGCAGTAACTATCTTGCCAATTTCGATTTCTTTCATATTTCTCCTAAAAATTTAAGCACATGAAAGCAGGCGTTTCGCGGGCCTAGATCATATGCTCAAAATAAAGTTCTTATTAAGTTATAGGGTTTCGCCTTGTTCTTCCGTTACTGTCTCAGCAACTTCGCCCTGCGGCTCTGAAACGATATCAACCGTAACTTTAGTGTTGCTTTTAATAGCGGCAGCTTTGACCACCGTGCGAAGAGCTCTGGCAATTCTTCCCTGTTTACCAATCACCTTGCCCATGTCATCCTTTGACACCTGCAGGGTTATCAGCATGCCCATATCACCTGTCGATTCGCTAACCTGCACATCCTGAGGCTTATCGACTAGTGCCTTGGCAATCATTTCTACCAGATTAGTCATTTTAGCACCGCTTTCTTATTCGATGACACCGGACTTCTTAAGTAGCATTCTTACTGTATCTGTTGGCTGCGCACCATTTCCTAGCCACTTGTTAGCCTTCTCAGCATCGATCTTGATTACTGCTGGCTCCTTTAGTGGATCATAGTATCCGATTTCCTCGATAAATCTTCCGTTTCTTGCGTTACGTGAATCTGCAACTACTACTCTGTAGAAAGGCTTCTTGTGAGCACCTAATCTCTTCAATCTAATCTTTACCATAACTATTTCCTCCTTATTTAAATCTCTTTATTTACCTTATATTTTTCCGGATTTCCGGCTAATGGTCTGTTTATCTTTGTCTATCAAAAGTATTTAGCCCTGATGTATCAAGCCCTTTAGAAAAGGCCCTTGAAGAGCTTGCTACCCTTCTTCATAGCATTAGGACTCGCAAACTGCTTCATCAGCTTCCTTGATTCCTCATACTTGCTAATCACATTGTTTACACTGTTTACAGTTTGTCCAGATCCAGCTGCAATTCTCTTACGTCTTGAAGCATTTAGCAATCCTGGATTCTTACGCTCAGCTACAGTCATAGATCGGATGATAGCCTCCATGGTTCTGAATTCCTTCTCCCCCTTAGCTATATCGGCCTCGCTAATCTTACCGCCACCCATTCCTGGGAGCATATCCATAATCTTAGCAAGTCCACCCATCTTGCGAACCTGTCCCATCTGCTCAAGGAAGTCCTCAAGTGTGAACTGGTTCTTACGAATCTTACGCTCTAGCTTTTCGGCTTGCTCCTCATCATAGGCCTGCTCAGCTCTCTCTATCAGTGAGAGCATATCGCCCATTCCGAGGATTCTGCTTGCAAGACGGTCAGGATGGAATGGCTCAAGTGCATCTGACTTTTCACCAGTTCCAAGGAACTTAATAGGCTTGCCAGTTACCTTCTTAGCTGAAAGCGCCGCACCACCTCTTGAGTCACCATCCATCTTGGTCATGATGATTCCATCGATTCCAAGCTTCTGGTTAAATCCATCAGCAGCGTTTACCGCATCCTGTCCTGTAAGAGCATCGACTACGAGGAGTATCTCATGAGGTCTTACCGCAGACTTCATGCTTGCAAGTTCCTCCATCAGATTCTCATCTATCTGAAGTCGTCCTGCCGTATCTATAATCAAAACATCAAAGCCCTTACGCTCTGCGTCTTCCTTTGCTGCCAAAGCAATCTGCACTGGATCTTTGCTCTCTCTCATCGTGAAAACCGGTGTGTTAACCGACTTACCGACAACCTCGAGCTGGTCAATAGCTGCAGGCCTGTAAATATCGCAGGCTACTAGCATAGGCTTCTTACCGCTTTGCTTTAGGAATGAAGCTAGCTTACCACAGGTTGTAGTCTTACCTGTACCCTGAAGACCCACCATCATCAAAACGGTAAATCCTGAAGGCGAATATGTTAGCTTACTTCCGGATCCGCCCATCAAATCGATGAGCTCACTATTTACTATCTTTATAATCTGCTGCGCAGGTGTAAGACTCTGGAGCACCTCTGCTCCCAAGCATTTCTCCTTGACTATCGCAACAAATTCCTTAACTACCTTGAAGTTTACATCGGCTTCTAGTAAGGCCAGCTTAACCTCTCTCATTGCCGCATTGATATCAGACTCTGTGATAACGCCCTTGCCCTTTAATTTGGAAAAGGCATTTTGTAGTTTATCTGAAAGGCTCTCAAATGCCATAATTATCCTCCATTAACTAATCAAGTTCATCTATCAGTTCTGCCGCTTTTGCTAAACATCTGTCAAGCTCATCCTTGCTCTTACGCTCTACCATATCCTTCGCTAATAAATCTCTAGCTTCAGATATGTAAGTTCTGAGCTCATCTGCTAGTTTCTCCTTTCGAAGATAATCATCTAGTATTCCTAGCTTATCCTCATAGGAGCAAAGCAGCCTCTCAGCACTCCTCAGTGAGTCGTGCACAGCTGCCCTAGAAACCTCAAGCTCCTCTGCAATCTCAGAAAGCGACATATCGTCCTCGTGATACATCTCCATCACGCGTTTCTTCTTGTCTGTAAGCAAGCCTCCATATATATCGAAGAGCATACTTGTCTTTGCAAAATCTTCCATTTATTCTTCCTCTGCCGTCAAGTATTTTAGCTTAACATAGATAATATATCACAAGTAAAAAATGGTGTCAAGTAAATTAACTTAACACCATTCATTTTTTTGATTTTAATAGCTACTACTGCTTCTGAACTGGCGCAATGTACTGGATGCTAGCTTTGTTACTGCTCTCTAGTATATTGAGTAGCTTATCTAGGCTATCTTCCTTCTTCTCTGAGCTAAATCCAAAGAGATCTCTAAAGCTTGTCTTCTGCTCATATACCATGCTCTCAAAATCCACAGTATCTAGTCCACAGTCATTTCTCATTGCATCTATCGCATCATCAAGCGATCCGACCTTATCTATAAGACCGTTCTCCATAGCCTGATTAGCTGAATAGATTCTTCCATCACCAAGAGTTCTAACAGTCGCCTCATCCATCTTACGACCATCCATAACAGCCTTTACAAATCTGTTATATGAATCGTCAACTAGACTCTGCATGATGCTTCTCTGCTCATCAGTCATGTCCTTATAGTTTGCTCCGATATCCTTGTTTGCACCAGACTTGAAGCTGTATGGCTGAATACCAAACTTCTCATATAGCCCAGAAAGGTTGTACATAGGTCCTACGATAACACCAATTGAACCCGTCCAGCATTCCTGATTAGCATAAATCTTATCACTAGCCATAGCTGCATAGTAACCACCTGATGTAGCCTGTGATCCGAAGTAAACGTAGATTTTGTTTCCAGTCACCTTCTTGTAGTCAAGCAAAGCATTGTAGAGCTCAGCAGTCGCATACGCGCTTCCACCTGGTGTATTCACGCTAAGAAGAATACCTCTGTTTTTGCTATCTTTCTTCATCTGGTCGATTCTATCTAAAATCCAGTCCTGACTGTAGCCATCTCTACTCTCTCCGTCCGTTATAGTTCCGGAAAGAGATAAAACTCCAACATAGTCATGACCAAATTCATACTGTATATTTTTATCATCAATCCCAGAAAATATTCCCGATACAAAGGCATTACAGCCTACACCAGCTATAAATATAAACCCTATTACTACAAGAGCAATGATTAAGCCAACCTTAAGCCCGCTATTTCTTCTAACTGGCTGTGGAGCCATGTTGAAACCCGGTCCTGAACCATAGTACTCGTACCTTCTCTGCTGATACTGCTGGTTCTGGCCGTTTTGCTGCTGCGCAGACCAAGGAACAAATCCACCATTTGACTGCCTTTGCTGGTTACTGTCATCGTTAGACCTTCCGTTATTGTATTTATCAAATTCTCTATCGTCTCTATCCATTTTGCCTCCTTTATCCATCTAGTATAAACTTACCTATTCATCAGCCATCAAAACTGGCTATTAGACTAGTGCGCTAGCGCTAGACTCGTTTTATTATAAATCATATTCTAGTATATTTCTACATCAAAAGGAAAAAGCCACTAGTCTCCTAAGAAACCAGTGGCCTTAAATTTTTATAATATTTCCCTAAAGAGGTATCCCGCTAAGATCTACTATTTTGTATCAGCTAATACGCTTCTCTTTCTGTATTCGATAAAAACGATAAGAAGCATGCTTGCAGCTAGAAGAACTATGTATCTCATAGCATTGCTGTCATCAAATGTGTTAGGTACTGAAGGCTTATCAGCTTTCGGACCCTCTGGAAGCTTGTAAACATTTGTAAAGCTTATTGCTTCCACCTCTGTGCCATCTTCCTTTTCAATTTTCTTATGTGCTACAAGCTGACCCTGCTCATCACGAACATCAAATGTAACTGTATAGCGAGCTTGATCGTAAGTGTAGTACTTTTCACCGCTGTTTATCTCAGTAACATAGTACTTGTAAATTCCCTTTTCTGTGAACTCAATTTCGCCAAAATCTGCTTCGCCAGCACCGTTTAGCTGTACTAGCTTTGATGTATTATCGCTTCCCTCTGGCATTGGGTTATTAGCATTATCAGCCTCTAATCTAAAGCTGAAGTTTGCATTCATCAAAGGATTTCCGTCCACTATTTTCTTAACAGCAACCTTATCAGTAGTTGCAAATACGTAATATGTATTTGTTACCTTAAAGCCTGCCTGCGCATCTCCAGTGATCTTAGGAGTGTAGTTTTTCACTGACGCCTCGTCAACTATATACTTTATCTCCTTACCGCCGCTGTACTTAGGTAGGTCTTCAAATACATGCTTCCATGCATTTGCCTCGCTTAGCTCCTGCTCTTTGATAAGAACCTCATCAGCATAGAGATAAACGTGTATCTTGTCAGGTCTCATCTGGCTTTCATTTTCGTTATCATCCCAAATCTTTTCAACTGGTATGTCAAGTGTATCTGGAACGCGCTTATTTGTGATTGTTGTACCATTTATAACTGGAGCTTCATAGCCTTCAACCTGGTCTTCTGTAACAGTATATGTGATTGCGTCACCGTTTTCATCATATACATTTAGATTCTTAAAGCTATATTCCCAGTCACTAGCCTTAGTTGCCTTTGCAGTCTTTCCTGTGTCAGCTCCGTTTGCATGTAGATGCACTGTTACTTCGTCAGGTCTCTTTCCATCCTGGTCGTTTGCGTCATCCCAAACCTTCTTGCCAGAAACTTCCGTCTTTGTATTTACCAGAGTATTTACGACCTTCTTGCCATCGTAGTGAACCTTGAAGGTTCTATTGTTTATAGTTACTGTACTTCCTTCTTCAAGTACACTGTCGTTTGCATCAAGCTCCCTGACGCTGTAAACATTCTTTGCTGCACCAACTGTATCTGCATCTAGAAGTCCAGCAAATGTCGCCTTAAAGTTATTGTTCTTATCAAGCGTTGTATTTCTTGTAGTTGCCACACCGTTCTTATAAAGCACAACCTTCACCGACTGAGCGTCGATGTTTGCCTGTGATAGACCTTCCCACTGCTTTGTAACCGTTAGACTAGTTGTTGCAGGAATCATTGGAACCCATGGCATGGACTTCTTATTTGTAATAGTATAGCCCTGATCCATAGTACCATCTGTGCTTGCAGTGTACCTTGAAGCACCATAATCTATCTTATTCTGTGCATTTAGTCCGTGCTCGCGAACTGTATATGTGTAAAGAATTCCTGTTGCAGGATTGAACTTTTCTAGATCCTTAAAAGTATATGTCCAGTTATCTGTAGCATTAACTTCCTTTGTCTCCTTAACCACTCCGTTCTGAAGCAGTTCAATCTTGACCTTGTTTACTGGAGCAGGATCGTTTTCACCCTTATAGTTAACCCACTTCTTTGTTACTGAGAGGTCACGAGTTGGAGTAAACTTCCATGTTCCGTAAACCGTAGTATTTCCACGGATATTTACAGAGTTTACAGTTGAGTTATCTGTAACCGCCTTCTTCCATCCATCAAAGCTCCAAATTCCCTGAATCCCATCATCATTTACTTTCTTAGTAGTCGTTAGAGCAGGAACCAGGTTCTGATTTGTATCATACTCTATCTCTGTTACAGCTGCTGGAGTAGTGCTATCTGCTGGAGCTCCATAGTTAGGATCTGGATTTACAACATAATTTAACTCATAAGTTCTTATTGTCTTATGGTATGTTGTATTGCTCTTTACATTAAGGTCAATATCCTCAGCCTTTGTTATCTTTGCTGTGTTCTTAAGCACAGTTGTCTTTATTGTCTTATCCTTAAGCTTAGTAGGAATTGATATTGTCATCTCAGCATCCTTAGGAAGCGTTACACTAAAGCTTAGCTTCTGTCCGTCCTGAGTTAGACCTACTCCCGTTGCACTGCTTAGAGGAACATTATTTAGCTTAAGCGCTGCAGATGTGATTCTGATATCATCCTTGTTTACTTCAAGGCCTTCTGGAATTACATCTTCAACATTTATGTCTCTTGCCGCTAGCACTGTGTCGTTGTTCTTTATCTTAAGTCTATATGTTAGCTCTGTATCCTTTTCGTTTGCTATAACTGCTGGCGCCTCTTCTGTACCTGATGCAGGTGTCGACTCCTTGTTTAGCTGTAGGTCAGGAACATGTAGAGTAATCTCTGAGTGAGCCTTGTACTTTAGAACTGAGTCTCCAGCACCTGCCTGCTCACCTGTGAAGTTTCTCGCATTTGATACAACTTCATTTACAGCCTTCTTCTTATCAAGACTCTTGTCCTTAGGAGCCTTCATATATATGTAGAAACTCAAGCTGTTTCCGTGGTCTAGAATAAAGTCATGTCCGCCATCTGTTTTTCTAACATCCACCGCTATCGCTTTGATGCTTGACTTATCAGCTGGCATAGTTGTTGACCAAACTGAACTGTCATCGACATTTAGCTCTGATGGGACTGTTGTTGCGTAGTATACTACCGGCTTTGCTGTTTCACCTGGTATTCCATATGCTAACTTTGTATCGATTGAGCGAACATCAATTCTCTCAAATGTACCCTTCCACTCTGTTGCTGCATCCTCACTTCCGTTATCCAAAACATCGTAGAATACGAGCTTATCTGAGCGTGTATAGTTAGATGCTGTATAAGCAATTCTATAGCTATATCCGTTTCCGATATATGTGTCTGAGCTACCTGAGAATGAGTTATCTATATTGTTAGCAACTTCCTTAGTAAGTCCTGACTGCGTAACAGTTACTGGGTTATATTGAATTGGTTTACTCAGCATACGCCAGTTTTTTAAATCTCCGTTTGTTAGATTATCAAATTTTGATTTCTCAACTAGCCTATTGTACTCGTTCTGCACAGTTTCAAGAGGCTTACGCACAACATCCTTTCCATCTGGATTGAAGTTAAGCATGGTTGTAGTTGTTACACTGTTTCCTCTATCGATGATGTTGCTATACGGATTATCAAGCTTATAAATTAGATTTAATACAAAGTCGTGGTTGCTATATGTCTTTACATTTGCTTTTTCTGGTGGGAATGAATAGTCAATCTTCATCATGGTCTGACCACTTCCCTCCCAGTCTTCTATCATCTCTATCTGATAATCTGCACCCTGTGTGAGCACTGACTGTTGCCAGTACGGTCCTCCACTAACAGATACACTTGACTTCTGAACACTAGTTCCTATCGGAAGCAAAGTATATAAAGTTCCCTTATTATACACATAGTTATTTAGGTACTCACGGTCAGGTACTCCACTATCATAAAGAGATGAGTACTGCCTGAATCTATTCTTTATTGTATTAGTCTGTACACCTCTAACAGGATCATCAACTAGCTCTCCCATAGAATATTCCAGATTATCACTGAAGTTAGGGTAAATAGTTGTCATAAGTACTGTCGCTACATATAGAGGATATCCCTTAGTGTCAGTGCTCTGCTTCTTTGCTCCATTCTCATCAAAGCTCACCTTTGCATATGTTGAGATTGCAGAATAGCTATGCTGATTCTTATCTGCAGCAAGAAGAGCCTTTATATGATTTGTAGGGTGAAGCTCTACTACAGTCTGTGCATTGAACTTATAGTGGAAATACGCGCTTGTGTACTTGTACTTAAGACCTGCTGTGTTTGCTGGCAGTGGAATTTCCTTACCCTTAGCATCATCTACAGTTACAGATCCATCAGCTGAGTTAAATGTATACTTTCCATTTGCATCAAAAGTGATTTCTCCATACTTTGTGAATCCGCTTTCTCCAGCCTTTCTTGTCCAAATTTCAACTGGCTTAGAACGAGACTGTGAGTTATCTGGATTTGTATCTATAGTCCATCCACCAACAGATGACTTAACGCCATTATGTGATGAAAGCGTAATTGCTACGCTCTTATATGTGGCATCCTCATCGCTAAGTTTATTTAGGCTAGCTTCATTTTCTCTGAAGCTCTTAAGCCTATTACCCGATGCATCCCTGGTAGTTGAATTGTATAAGGCTCCTTCTTCAATTTCTGCAGTATATGGCTTTGCCTTGTAATCATCTGCATCATCATCAAAAGTAGGTTCTGTCAGTGGATTACCCTCTAGCTCAGTCTCAAATGTCCTTAGGTTAGGTCTAAACCTAAGCTCTCTGTCATCTCCACCTAATGTGAAATCAAGAGCTCCAGGTATTGAAGTTCTGCCATTAATTCTGTCTGCTGCATCGTACTTCCAGATGTTGTTTACACCAGAATATTCCTTTACGCGAATATTTTGGGTTTCGGAATCAGTATCAGTATACTCTACACCGTTTGCTAGCTTAGTCTTAACAGTTACCTTATTTGTAATAGCTACACCTACATTCTCAAGGTCAACACCGTTGTTCTTGGCATCTTTGAGGATAGAAACTGGATAACGCTTAAGAAGCAGCATGCGTGCATGATCCCATTCTGCAAATGCAAGGCCTTTCATACTATGGGCTGCCCATGGGCCTGTATACTCCTTATACAAGCTGACCTGATTTAGATTATCCTGCCATCCGCTCTCAGCTATTCCGCTGTAACTTGTATCAGTATTTCTATCAAGGCTGTTTTTGTGTGAGAATCCGTAAGGCACGTTATATGCGCCATCCTTCTTCTTTGCTCCGATTAGCTCGCCATCGCTGTTATCCTGCACAATCTCATAGTTATTTGGAATTGTATCTGTTGGACCACGCTTTACATCTGCATACCAAACTACATAGAAGTAATCCTTCGCATCGCTAGGCTTTGGACCCCAAACATCCTGCCAACTAAAGTATACTCCACCCTCTTTTGATAGGTGGTCCTTCTTTAAATCTATAGTGATTTTCTCTGTCTTATTATGTATCTCAGCTGAAAGATCGCGTGTAGTTGTAGCATCAGGTGTTCCATCACCGTCGGTATCAATCTCTAGCTTAAAGCTTAGATTCTTCTTCTGAACACCATCTCCATCAACCTGTATGTATAGCGGTCTAAATTGGAAGGCCTGTTCAAAGTGAAGCTTAGCTCCACCTGCTACAGGCTTAAAGTTAGTAACCGTATATGTGCCATCGCCATTATCTACATAGTTAAAGTCACTGACTGAAGATGTAGCTGGTGCCTTAGGAAGCTGCCATTTTACAGTGTTGTCAACAGTATGATCAGTGATTCTGTTAACCTTGTACTTATCAGTCCATGCCTCAAAAAGATAGTTAGGCATAGTAATCTTTATGGCTCCGGCAGGGAGAACTGTTGTGGCATCATTATTTATAGCTAGTGAATATGCCAGTGTAGCTACCTTTAGTTCACGATTTACTGGTGTCATGATGAGGTTCTTGTGATCAGGATCTGCTGCATCATCGTAGTGATAATCCACAACACCTGAGGACACACCGTTTGCCCATTTTACATCAAATGTATAATCCAGTGGCTGAGATACAGCTCTCTTTGATCTAGTCCTTGCTGGAGCTGACTCCTGGCTTGCTACCGCAGCTTTATTCAGCTCTTGCGAATTACTGCTTGCACTCTCTGAAGCATCGTTATTTTCTCCGTTTTCTGCTTCAGCCTGCGTGCTAGCTTCTTGCTCATTGCTTGTATTCTCTGCTACCTGCTCGCTTTCGCTCGTGGCTTCGCCCTCTGCCCATACCGAAGCAAAGTTGAAAGTCAAACTGCTGAGCATAAGCATTGTTAATAGAATACTTACTAATCGTTTCTTGTTCATGTCCCTTCCCTTTTCTACATATACACTAACTAATTACTTGCATAAAAAATGTGCATGGGTATGCACAAAAAATTGTACTCAATTTAATATACCCCACCAATATAATATAAAACACTTCTTTTATATGCAATCTATTTTTATGCAAAAAATATACACGTAATTCTGCGATAATTTTTAGAAATCGGACAAAAGAATCGTACAAAAAAGAGGGGTTTATTTCCCCCTCTTTGATATTTTGAACAGATATTAAATTTATCTATTATAGCTAGGCTTTGCTAGTGCTATAGGCTCAGGATTTTTAGACACCCATACAACTGCAAGCTCGCAAATTCTATCTAAGACAGCATCTGAAGTTCCTTTAGCTTTGATTTTTGATACTAGTGTGTTTAGCTCTGCAAGTTCATCATCCGAAAGCGCTGTTCCTAGTGAGAAGTAACCCGGAAGTGCATCAGCCATCTTTCTATATTCCCTATCCCAGTTGATTCCACCATTTCTGTATAGCTCATCAGCTATTCGCCCGCCGATACGTATAATCTCGCCCTGCACAGTTTTTGCTGCTCCAGATGATGGAACGAGGTAATCCCAAAGGTAGTTAAACTTCTTTTTCCACGACCCTTCGCAAGGAATTATTGGTGAAACTCCATCGTGGACTACCCTTCTTTCTACAGGCTCTACTGCAAAAAGCTTGTACATCTTCTGAAGGGCTTTATCGATTTCTTCGATATTTTCTTCTTTGAAACTGTCTCTGTGAAATTCAAAGTCCTCACCCATATTTCTTACGCTGCCTTGCATTTCAGGTGTGATTTCAACTCCAGCATTAAGCAGAATCTCTGCAATTTCAAGCATAGGAATAATATATATTCCTCCGCTGTTCATCAAAGAATCGTGAAGTGCATCTCTTCCCATATCGTCCTTAGCGAAAACATCTGCTCCATTATCTACTAAGAACCTTACCGTATCTACATGATGTCGGTTTGCTGCCTCATGGAGAGGTGTTGTCCCGTATTTACTCGCTTTATTAATATCGCCTCCAAGCTCATAGTAGACTTTCACCATGTCATCTCCGTATGTAGCATGTGCACATAAAGGCGTGTTTTCGTAGTAGTCTAAGACATTTACATCAAGCCCTTGCTCAATCAGCCATCTTGCAAACTCTTCATTTATATCTCTGTGGTGAAGTGCTGTTCTAAGCCCAAAGCGACCATCATAGTAGGCATTTAGTTCACATTTTTCGTAGATGGCTTTGAATGCCTCAAAATCCCTCTTCTTAAGAACCTCTTCAAAATTATCCGTTAAGGAAACCCTCTTCTTTGCCATTGTATATCTCCTAAAATAATTAGATTGTATTTTGATTATATCAAAGATGGCAGTTTTTTGAAAGTTCCTCAATTAAAACGAGGAGACAGCCACGCCATCCCCTCGAATTATTTTATTGAATTAAAAGCTTATATCGCTTACTTAACTCTTTTTCTGATCACTAGTACTGTCATCATTGTTGATGCGAATGCTAAAAGCATAATCATATGTACTAGTCCAGAAGCGTCTCCTGTGTTTACAACTTTATTATTTGTAATTGCACTTCCGTTAGCTGCGCCTTTGTTTGATGAAGCTGCTGCAGGTGGAGCTACAGGCTGTACTGGATTTGCTACAAACTCCCAGCTTCCAACAAAGTGTAAATCTGCACCATTTACAGTTGCTGATTCAGGGTTCCAGCCTCTGAATATCCACTTACCACCTGCAACCTCGATTTCTCTGTAACGGTTTCCTAAGATAACAATTCTCTGATCTGGAAGATCATAAATGGTGTGTGGAAGGAATCTTGTAACATCGTAAGGTAGTTCCATACCTGGTGTTATTGACTTATACTCATGAGTTGCCTTATATGTCACTGGAGCTGCATTTACTGTGAACGCAGTCTCAACTCTACCATCTCTTGTTTCAACCTCAAGAGTGTGATTTCCTGGAGCTAGTGTGTTTAAGTAATCCTTCTTAAGACTTAGGACAATGCTTCCCTCTTCAGTCTCATAATTTGAGCTATCGATAACTGCACCATCAACCTTAACATTAAGAAGTCTGCTTAGGATTGAGTTGCTGATGTAGTAAGTCGCCTTATCTGAAACATTCTTGGTATATGTTAGCTTACCATCTTCAATCTCAACATTATTGTCCTTGTTGAGTTCTCTATTTGGTTTGATTGTCATAGTTCCAAGAACATGGATCTTAACCTTAACCGGCTTTGCTCCACCTGTTGTATCCCAAGGTGTTGCAGTAGCTGTAACAGTTCCCTTCTGAAGACCTGTTATCTTGTGTAGGAATGTTGGAAGTGCACCGGTAACTCCTGATGACTCTACAACTTCTTCGTTATCAACGATGCCTGGCTGATCAAATGTCCAGTTGAATCTCTGCTCTGAAGGCTTAGCTGGATTGAAGTTGAAGTTTACATTCTTTGTTTCGCCAACCTTTAGAACAACCTCTTCTTCTGCAGGTGTTGCTTCAGTCATTGGAACCTTATATTCAAGCTTAACTTCGATAATCTTTGATACGCTTGGATTTGCCTTGCTTGACACCTTAAACTTTGCTGTACCAGCCTTTACAGGAATGATACCATTCTTGAATAACTCCATATATGTAGCAATTTCAGGTGTTAGGGCTTCCCATTGAACTTCTGTATTTGAAGCATTTGCTGGCTTAGGAAGAATCTTGTAGTTGTCTGTTCCTTCACCTTCGATGATACCAACATAGTAGCTTCCGCTTGTCTTGCTTGACCAGCTTCCTGCAAGGTTGTTCCATGCGCTAATTTTATATGTTGTTGGGAGTTTTACATCAAAGTCAGTCATTGGGACAGGCTTAATCTTTGCTCTGAATGATACCTTTTCGTTAGGGAACTCTTCTAGAGTTGCTGTGAATGTAGCTTCATGGTCAACGGTAATCCAGAATGCACCATTGAATACACGGCTTGTTGCACCATTGCTGATGTTCCACTTAACCTTGTTCTTATCTACATCTACATACTGACCATTCTTCTTAACCTGTACCTTGAGTGAGTGTGGTCCCTGCTTTTCTGTTTCAAAGACCTTTGTCATATCCCAATTTGTTCCATCTATAACAAGTCTTGGTTCAGGCTTTTCTTCTGACTTAGCCTTTACAGTAACAGTCATTGTGTCTGAAAGCTCGTTTGGTGTCTCGATTCTGATTGTTGTTGTACCTGCTGACTTAGCGGTGAATTTAACACTACGATCTGTATTGTCAACTTTCAACACCTTGTCCTTAGCAACCATAAAGAAAAATACACTGAAGCTCTTTGCTGATGACCAATTCTCTGGACTATACTTTAGTTTTTCTAGCGGCACAGTATATGTATCACCTACTGTAAGCTCTAGGTTCTTGATTGAACTATCGATAGTGAAGTTCTGATTATACTCATTATCAAACTCAACACCATCAACAGAATACTTGATAGCTATGCTATCTCCATTGTTGATAGCAACTTCACCAGCTGCTAGATTAGACTTGTTCTTCATCTGGCCTAATCCTACATTTGTGCTTGCACCATTTAAGAAATTATACCATCCTGAGAAATCATCAGTTGATTTTCTTCCACCCTTTGTTACATCGGATAGGATACCTAACTTTTCCTTTAATCCTGCAATGCTTACGAAACCCTTAGTTCCATTTAGCTGATATGCGATATTTGATGCACCAAGTTCTCTCTTGATTGCATCTAGAACGCTTTCACCATCATTTACAGTGATCTGCTTGCTTAGAATCTCATTCTTTGCTCCGTTAGGTATAGCGTTATCAGTACCATAGTCGTTTTTGAGATCCTTTAGTGCCGTTTTATTGGCAATTGTTAGGTTAACAGTAACCGGTGCATTTGCGCCTCCCTCTGCATATACCTTGTCCATGCTGGATGGAACTATTACGGTAAATAGCATTGCGAAAGCTAGCAAAAATACACTGATTCTCTTAGCCCAGTTCTTTTCTGACATCTTTGTCATTTCATTCTTCCTTTCTTTAGCTTTAACGAATTGTAATAACTTAATTTATGTGTGAATATGTAAATATTATTACCACTATTATATGCGGGCATCATAGTTACCTACATAGTATTAATAGACAAAATTTCTGCATATTAACCAAAAAATAACGGATTACATCAGCAACCCGTTTTAATTACTATTATCCATTCTACTAATAGCTTCAATACCACGCCAAAGCTACTCACGCAAAGAGGTATCTGACTTAGCCTTGGTCAATCATAAGTAGTTAGTATCTAGTAATTCTCGGAATGACTGAAACGCCTTGGCATCACAGTGGCGGGACCGTACCGAAATTTCACCGGTTTCCCCTCTTAATTGGCCTACAATTATCAATTGCAAATATTAACTTTTTGTCTATAAAAATTTTATATTTTCAATCTGAAAATGTCAATATTTTATGCAAAAAAACACCCAAGGGCTGGCCTTGGATGATTCTACTTGAATTATTACATTTTATAGTTTGCAACACCTATTTACTTAGATTAACGCTTACGATTTTCTTTGCCTCTATCAAGAAAGCTTTAATTTTGTTTATCGGAAGCTTGGAGAATTCACTGCTCTTAAGCGTCTGTCTATAATACTCTATTCCTGTATCCTTTGCGATGTACTTTGCAATTATGCCCGCCTCTACTAAATCGTCAATATATCCTTCGAATTCGTCCTCGTGAATCTTATAAAGCTTTGCGCATACATCAAATTCATTCATTATTGCTCGCACAATACTTATATAAATTTTATCTCCCTTATATGCTCTATTTTGTGTATACGGAACCTTAGCGCTTGAAGGTATATCATACTGCCCCGTCTTTTCGTCCAGCTTTGCCCCTCTAATTAAGTGCTTATCGCACCATGCTCTGACGGTGCTATCTAAAACGTTTTTTTCTTGAGCAAACTCCTTGATTGTCATGGCATATCTCCTATTTTATCTATTTATAGAAATCCACTTTTGCATCTCCATTTTCAGTTCTTACATTGTAGTATCTTTTGTCTTCCTTAAATTCCCTAGAATAATCCGACTCCTCACCTTTTAGCTTAGCATATATGTCTCCGTTTTTTGATTTAGCTATTAGACTGCGTAAATCCGCCTTAATCGAAGCATCTCCATTATCTAGATTTGTTTCAGTGTAATATACTTTGACATCTTCAATAGATACATCACCATTTTCGCTATTCACTGTTATCGCTAAATCTTCATTATTTATTGATTTGATTGTGCTATCGCCATTTTCGTTTAAAACATTAAGTACTAATATGTTTTTGGGTACCTTCACGACAGTCTTCTTTGATGATGTATTAAAGATAAAGCCAAAGATTGAGCTTTTGTGCTTGCTCTTATAAACTACTTGACCTAGTTCATCTCTAGGTGCATCGCTCTTTCCATTTCCGTAGTATGTTATGTGAACTTTGTCATCATTTGATGGCTCAACTATTACATCACGATTTTCCTCATTTATGTACACTTCTATGGCATAAGGTGATGAAACGAACTCCTGCTTTGATGAAACAGATTTATGTATCAATAGGAAAGCTAATACTAATAAAACAAGTACGATTATTGTTATTGAAATCACTGGTATAAGTTGCTTATTTTTCATTGTAGGTGTCCTCCATACTTATGCATCTAGTAACAAGCTGTGTACTAGCTGAATATTAACCAATCAAGCATCTATTATTTTATGAGATCAATTCCTTACGCATTTCCTCTACTTGCGCTGCCATATCTTTGATATCATCTTCACCTATCATCTCAGCTAGATCATATTCGAGTGGATGTTGAGTAAAATCAAACAAGGCCTTATTCATAGCATCAAGCTCCTCCGATCTTGCAATAATATGTATCTTGCGGGATTCTGCATCATACTCGTCAAGTTCATGAAGGTCTACAGCACCGTTCATCTTGCACTCAAGCAAAATCGCAGCGATATCTACTATGACATCTATGGCAAAATGAAAATCCATTTCCACACCATTAGAGTGAGTAAAGCCAGGATATTCTACAGTCTGCCTGAAGTTCCAGTTCAGCTTATCTAAACCTATCTTATCAAATATTTCGTTAAGAGAGATTTCTTCTTTCTTCTGATCTTCTAAAAATGCAACCAGATTTAGACTGTCATCGGAACCACCAATATATTCGCCCCAGTATTTTTCAATATACATTTTTCTTCTCCTTATGAATACACTATAAGTCTATCAGTAAATGGATTACCTTAATTTAACCAAAGACTTCCTTATATAAACTTTTCATCTCTCTTGCATATTTTACCGCACCAGGAATATCGACTCTCTTGTAATAGTCAGCCGAAATCTTTTGATGGTTCATCAAAATATCAAGTTCAATTATATACATAGCAACACTTGTTAGAGAATATTTGCCTTCATCTATCAAAGTCGATTTGTCATCTTCTGCGATTTCTTCGCCATCAGGAAATTCACCATCCGGACATTCCTCAGACATATCATCGCAGTATTGCCAGAATTTCTTACTCCAAATTATTATATCTTTTCGATTTTCTTCTATCATTTGCCTGAAGAACTCCACTGATTCTTTTTCTGAATGTAGCTTGCAATTAAATCCTTCTATCAAAAATTGTCTTTGTTTTAGTCTGTTTCTCAGCAAGTCTATCTCTACGCTTTGTATTTCCTTGTTGAAATTATTAAGATCTAACTCTTTTAGGGTATCTAGATATATTTCGCTATTTAAAAATTCTTTTATAGTTTCCATTTTGATATCCATACCTTATCATCATAGTTTTTGAAATGTGCTATCCTTGTCTTCGGTTTGTGTTTTGGCGGAATAACTCTGATAGTTCTTTAGTTAGCAAGCCTTCTTCCTCAAGTCGGTTTACAAAATTTTCTTCATATCGCTCAAAATCCTCTGCACAACCTACATTATCTGCAAGAAGTAGAAATGCTTCTGGTAATATCTTTGATTTTTGATTTTTTATAAGCTCATTCTTTATGCATTCACAAAGCCTATCTAAAATCTCATGGTTTTCCTTGTCTGCCTTTTCAAAATCTGTATTCCAGTCTATCGAATCAATTCTATTTTTAAAATAAATTAAATCTTTGTTATCCATTTCTCTCCGAATCATACCTGTTTCAGTTTTATAATATTATTATATAACATACCATCCAAAAATGGTATTATAAGCTGGAGGCATAATGTACAAAGCCGGAGGCGTAATGGAGGAATTAGGTATGTTTGATAGTATCGACTTTAATAATTTTTGGAAAGAAAGCGACTACATAAATGAAGTTTGCACTGGTGAAGCTCTAACGGATGAAATGGTGCGCGAAGCAGAGGAAAGACTTGGATACAAGCTTCCTGAATCATATATAGCACTAATGAAAACGCGAAACGGTGGCAAGCCACTAAAAACTGTTTGGTTTGATGAAAAAAATCGATATCGTGTTGATGTAGAAGAAATCTTCAGCATATCAGAAGAAAAAAAGGATTCCCTATTTGGAACCTATGGCAATGAGTTTTGGTACGAAGAATGGGAATATCCTAGGGATGTTGGTATTATCATAGCTGACACAATATCAGGTGGTCATGAAATGATATACCTGGACTATAGAGATTGCGGCAAGAATGGAGAACCAAAAGTATCGCTCTGCTCAGCAGAATACGACCATGAGATAATTGTACTAGCAGACAGCTTTGAAGAATTTATATTAGGGCTTACTCCTTCGGAAGAAATCTATTATCAAAATTTATAAGTCTTTATAAAGGGGTCTGTTGCAGAATAGGTGATTCTATTCTGCAACAGACCCCTTATTTTCTTTGCAAAGTTAAATCCACTGATATTACTCACAAAACACTTTATATTCTCCGTATCCCTTGGCATCCATATCTTCATATGGAATGAATTCTAGGCTAGCGCCGTTAATACAGTATCTAAGTCCGCCCTTGTCTTTTGGTCCGTCTGTGAATACATGTCCCAAATGAATATCCGAATTCTTGCTTCGAACCTCATTTCTAACCATGCCGTGACTTTTATCAATTTTTTCCTTAAGCTTGTCATTTAGAATTGGTTTTGAAAAGCTTGGCCATCCGCAACCGGAATCGAATTTATCCTTAGATGCGAATAAGGGCTCTCCAGTGAGTTTATCTACATAAATACCTTTGCGATATTCATCATTTAACGGGCTGCTAAAAGGACGCTCGGTTGCTGAGTCAAACATGACCGATCTAGAGAGTTCGTCCAAGTCCTCAATTGGCTTCTTTTTTATGAAATTCAAATCTTCCTCTATCAAAGGTTGTTTTGCTAGGTTTAAATTTATATGGCAATAGCCATTTGGATTTTTATCTAAATAATCCTGATGGTATTCCTCAGCTAACACGAAATTTTTCAATTTCTGATTTTCTACAGCTAGTTTTCCATATTTCTTGCTTTCAAAATCCATGACTTTTTTGATAATCTCTTCGTCTTCATCCTTTTCGTAGTAAATTCCAGTGCGGTACTGACGTCCTATATCATTGCCCTGTTTATTGACTGAAGTCGGATCTATTATGCGGAAATAGTGAAGTAAAATTTCCTCCAAGGAAATCTTAGAACGATCATATTCCACTTTTACTGTCTCTGCATGGTCTGTAATACCGATATGCTCGTAATCTGTATCATTTGTCTTTCCATTTGCATATCCAGTTTCTGTATTAACTACTCCATTAATTCTTTGGAAGTATCCTTCCACACCCCAGAAACATCCTCCTGCTAAATAAATAGTCCTTTTATTCTCAGGCAAAACCGCCTTGCTCTTTTGCTTATCTTCCATATTTTCCTCCACGTTCTTACCACAAGCTGTTATTACAAATATAGTGCATATCATACAAATAAATATAGATATCAATATTAATCTTTTCACCCTCTGTATTCTTCCTTTTCTCTCGATAAAAAACTTTATATTTTCGAGATACCCAGTTTCAATATAGTCAAGCGAATTTTTTGAAACAATAAAAAATCTTAGGTATTTGAACAGAAATACCTAAGGCCTTAGAGTTTGATATTCTATTTACAATTTTTGAAATACCACTGTACTCATTGTCAAAACTTACTACATAAAGATTTATAAAATGATGCAGTTAAATCGATTCTGATGCAATTAGAGCCTAACACAAATGGCTCGGTTCCAAGCTTATCAAGTGCGCAGTCACTCAGGGACTCAAGCTTCGTGCTCTCTCGCTTTCATCTCCTGACTGTTGCGGAGGTACTACCTACAGTTCAGACTTCGCAATGCTTGTCTTCACTGGGTAGTGCTCTCTCGTGATTGTTGCGGAGGAGCTACCTACAAATAAGCCGAGCACTTTGTGCTTATCTCTTGACTTATCAGATGCGCAGTCTCTCACGGACTCGACCTTCGCGCTTTATGCGCTCGTTCTCGTCTCGTGATCGTTGCGGAGTAACTACCAACAAAACCCCAGCGCATTAGCGCTGGGGTCAAGCTTATCAAATTCGCAGTCTCTTACGGACTTGACCTTCGCGCCTCCAGCGCTCGTTCTCGTCTCGTAATCGTTGCGGAGGAGCTACCTACAGTTCAGACTTCGCAAGTACTTGTCTGAACTGGGTAGCTCACTCCATCTCAATTGTTCCTGGTGGTTTGCTCGTTAGATCATAGAATACGCGGTTTACGTGTTCTACTTCGTTTACGATTCTATTCATTATCAGCTGCAGTGTTTCCCATGGGATTTCTGCTGCTTCTGCTGTCATAAAGTCTGATGTTGTTACTGCACGAAGTGCAATTGCATAGTCATAGGTTCTGAAGTCTCCCATTACTCCGACTGAGCGCATGTTTGTGAGCGCTGCGAAGTACTGATTTACATTCTTATCAAGGCCTGCCTTGGCAAATTCCTCTCTCATGATAGCATCTGCATCCTGAACAATTTTTACCTTCTCTGCACTTACTTCTCCTATGATTCTCACGCCTAGTCCTGGCCCTGGGAATGGCTGTCTATATACCAGGTGCTCTGGAAGTCCAAGCTCAAGGCCTACCGCTCTCACCTCATCCTTAAATAGCATGCGAAGCGGCTCGATTATTTCCTTAAAATCAACATAGTCGGGAAGTCCACCTACATTGTGATGGCTTTTTATTACCGCTGATTTTCCTAGTCCGCTCTCGATTACATCTGGATAGATTGTTCCCTGAACTAGGTAGTCGACTGCACCTATCTTCTTGGCCTCTTCCTCAAAAACCCTGATGAATTCTTCACCTATGATCTTGCGTTTTGCTTCTGGTTCTGATACACCTGCAAGCTTTTTGTAGAATCTTTCACTTGCTTTTACATGCACAAAGTTAAGGTCGTACTCGCCCTCTTCACCAAAGATTCTTTCTACCTCCTCAGCTTCATTTTTGCGGAGGAGTCCGTGGTCAACGAATACGCAGGTTAGATTCTTTCCTACTGCCTTTGATAGAAGGACAGCTGCAACTGATGAGTCAACGCCCCCAGAAAGAGCACATAAAACCTTGCCATCTCCTACCCTTTCCTTAATCTCCTCTATGGTGTTTTTGGTAAACTCAGCCATCTTCCAATCGCCCTTACAGCCGCAAACTTCGTAAACGAAATTTGATAGCATCTGCTGTCCCTTAACGCTGTGAGTAACCTCTGGGTGATACTGAACTGCATAGAGCTTCTTCTCTGCATTTTCCATGGCAGCAACTGGGCACTTGTCAGTGTGAGCTGTAATAGCAAAGCCTTCCCCAACCTCTGTAATCATATCTGTGTGGCTCATCCAAACCACAGTCTCGTTTTCGACACCGTCAAACAAAAGGCTATTCTCAAAACTAACATGTACGTCAGTCTTTCCATATTCGCTAGTTGTTGCAGTCTCAACCTTTCCGCCTGTTGAATATGCCATAAGCTGAGCTCCGTAGCATATACCTAGAATTGGAATACCTGCTTCAAACAAAGCCTTCTCATAGTGTGGTGAGGTCTCATCATAAACGCTGTTAGGACCACCTGTTAGAATGATACCCTTAGGCTCCTTGGCGATGAGCTCCTCTATCGGAGTTTGATATGATAGAACCTCACAGTATACTCCGCACTCTCTTACTCTACGCGCTATAAGCTGATTGTACTGACCTCCGAAGTCGAGGACAATTATCATTTCTTGTTTCATCTATTTCTCCATTAATTTATAAAATAAAAGTCGGCAGTGCATATCTGCCCGCCGACCTTGCAATCTATCTCAAGACGTTCTGACTTGAATCTCTCAAAATTACGTCGTGTGCACCACCCTCGACGATGGATGTCGCAGAAACGAGTGTAATCTTTGCCTTTGACTGCAGCTCATGTATGCTGAGCGAACCGCAGTTGCACATTGTAGATTTCACCTTGTTTAGCGAAAGCATTACATTGTCGTGAAGTGATCCAGCATATGGAACGTATGAATCAACGCCTTCCTCAAACTTCATCTTATTGTCGGTGTTATCACTACCTAGGTCATATCTCTGCCAGTTTCTTGCACGGTTTGAGCCCTCACCCCAGTACTCTTTAACATAGTTTCCGTTGATGTTGAGTACGCTTGTTGGTGATTCATCAAATCTTGCAAAATATCTACCGAGCATGATGAAGTCAGCTCCCATTGCAAGTGCAAGTGTCATGTGGTAATCGTAAACGATTCCGCCATCTGAACAAATTGGGATGTATATTCCTGTCTCCTTCATATACTCGTCACGAGCTCTAGCAACCTCGATTACCGCTGAAGCCTGACCTCTGCCGATACCCTTTTGCTCTCTTGTGATACAGATTGATCCGCCACCGATACCAATCTTAACAAAGTCAGCACCAGCATCTGCTAGATATCTGAAACCTTCTGCATCGACAACGTTTCCGGCACCTACCTTAACTGTATCTCCATAGTTCTCACGAATCCAGCCGATAGTATCCTTTTGATACTCTGAATATCCTTCTGATGAATCGATGCAGAGAATATCTACACCAGCCTCTACAAGCTTAGGAACACGCTCTGCATAGTCACGGCTGTTGATACCAGCACCTACTATGTAACGCTTATGGTCATCCAAAAGCTCGTTAGGATTTGACTTATGGCTATCGTAGTCTTTTCTGAATACGAAGTGTGTAAGTCTCTGATTTTCGTCTATAATTGGAAGAGCGTTAAGCTTGTTCTCCCATAGAATATCATTAGCCTCTGATAGAGTCACTCCGTCCTTAGCGAAAATCAGTTTCTCAAATGGAGTCATGAATTCGCTAATCTTAGTGCTCTTGTCAAGTCTGCTAACTCTGTAGTCACGGCTTGTAACAAGACCAACAATCTTACCTGAAGGAGTTCCATCCTCCGTGATGGCGATTGTTGAGTGACCTCTCTCCTGCTTAAGAGCAAGAACATCTGCAAGAGTCTGATCTGGACGAAGGTTGCTATCGCTTCTTACAAATCCAGCCTTGTATGACTTAACCTTGCGAATCATCTCGGCCTGGCTCTCGATGGACTGTGAACCGAATATGAAAGAGATTCCACCTTCCTTAGCAAGCGCAACTGCCATAGTGTCATTTGATACAGCCTGCATTACCGCTGAAACTAGCGGAATATTTGCACGTATCGATGGCTGTTCCCCTATCTTATACTTAACTACTGGTGTTGATAAATCAACATTTTCTGGAGTACAATCCTTGCTTGTAAAGCCAGGGATCAAAAGGTACTCATTAAACGTCCTTGATGGTTCATCGATAAACTGCGCCATGCTTGAATCTCCTCTCTATTTGTATATAAAACACTCTTGCTTAATGCTAACATAATTTTACTTTTGCAGACTATTTTATACCTTTTTGCTTGCTCTTACAATGACTTTTTACTCAAATTTGGGCGTTTTTTTCATTATTTTTTCACGCTTCTATTTATGTGTTTACAAACAACAAAGTGCACCAAATAATTTAGTAATATTAAACAAATCCTTTCCTGAAAAAGCCCCTGCTATCACTTTTTGTGCATCAAAATCCTGATTCTATTTGATAGATGAAATAAAGCCCTCTAGACCAGCCTGACCCAAAACTCTTATTCTAGGAAGTTCTGTCTTATCGTCACCCTTTTCGACCTTGCCGTACTGGGTTGTAAATGCACAGTCAATGCCACAGTTTTCTATAGCCTTTTTCCCATCCTCTGTAACATCACCGTAAGGATATGCAAATGCATCTTTGTTTCCTACCATGGCGATTGCCATATTTAGATCTTCCTCTATTTCCTCAAGAGTCATCGCGCTTATTCTTCCGCCGTGTCCGATATTTCCACCAGCTCTGTGCATGTCGTAGGAATGCGACTGGTAGCACACGTATTTGCTGCGGTCAGCTTTGACAATATCAGGACCATATCTGGTTCCAATAAGGAAGCCTGTCGCTGGGACCTTGTACTTGTTAAGTAGCGGAATACCGTAGTTTAAAAAGCCAACCTGTCCATCATCAAAGGTCAAAATCACACTTTTCTTTGGCAGTGAATGCTTGCCATCGATATATGCTGAAAGCTCTGCAAAGCTTGGGTAATAGTAATCATTATCTTTTAACCATTTAAGCTGCTTTTCTAGATCCGAATCAAGGATAAAGTTTGAATCCAGCTTGCTTGGTGCGTCATCCTCAGAAAAAACATAGTGGTACATCAAAACAGGAATCCCGCTACTATTTGCATCAAATTTATCTGCCTTAACGACCTTAACCGTACGTGTAGCTTTACTTGCCGCTTTGTCGTACTTAGCAATGTACTCTAGCTTGTATTCGCCTGGCTTTGAGGTATCGACCTTTCCCTTGATTTTAATATTAGTTACAGCGCCCACTCTATCATCTAAAGCATACGCACCTGGCTCGATATATTCCTCTCCCTCTTTGACAAGTGTGACTTCGCTTCCCTTTAGACCTATCAAAAGGTTAGCAGACTCAGGATACTTCTTTAAAAGTTCCTTTTCGCTTAACTTGAAATCGCTGCTTTCAATTGTATTTGATGTTGAAGCGCTCTGCTTGGGTTCTTCTGTCTTTTGCTTACTCGCATCATTATGTGCCTTTGATAAAGCAAATATACATACGAGCAAAACAAACACTAAAGTCACTAGGACTACCAAGCGCTTTGCATACTTAGATTTCATTTTCCTTCTCCCTTAACATCATATTTTGAAAAAACCGGCATCAAGCGATGTCGGTTTAAAAGCAATTCTATTAGAACTCAGAGTATGTGAAATTAGGGGCCTTAGCCATGCCTGCAAATATCATGTACAGGTAAAGCCCTACCATGATTCCGAAGAATATTCCTGCATACACCAGATAGTTCTTCGATGCCCTATTTTTGATCGCTACTGCTTTTTTCTGTAAAAAATTTGTAAGCCCTTTCATTTATCTCAGTCCATCCTTTCCCAGCAGGGTGGAACACGTCCTGTAAGAATCCTGCTGTATAATCCTCGTTATAAAAACTATACCATTTTACATTATATTTGTCAGCAACTTCTTTGATTTGACCTGGGAGTACGCTTCTAGCTTCTTTGCTAAAGCCCATGTGGTCATACCATTTGCCGTTGATTGGAAGAAGAACAAGCATTACATCTATGTCCGACTCCTTGCAGACCTCGAGGAAAAGCTCAAGATCCTTGTATTCAGGCGAGTCCTTGCGGAACTGCCTTTCCTTCATTTTGTTCTTGCCACTTTTGTCGACATGAGCAAACTTCTTATTATAAGTACTGTTGATTATTCCGTAAGGGTTATTTGTTGCCTTCTTAAAGTACTGCGCATCAGCCTGCTCCTTGTACTCTTCCCAGTTTGGAGCCTTACCGTCAACATTTTTCATGAACTGCTCGTATTCCTTTTGGCCTTTGAGCCTCCACGTGCTGTTGATATTTATACGTTCTCTCTCGTTAAGAACCGCCTCTCTCATTTTGATATAAGCTCTATTTACTGGGCCTAGCTTGCCGTCAATATAATAGCTTGCGTACCTCTCAACATTTGCACGAGTGCCCTTATCGTTTTCTAGAAGCTCTATCGTTCTGTTAGCAATCTTCCTCTTAAGATCCTTGGATAGCTTAGGATTCTGCATCAAAGCGATAAACTGCGTCTCTGAAAATCTAACGGAGAATGCATCCTTCTTAACACCCTGATTATCAAACCATGCTGGTGACAGAAGCAGAACAACCTTGTGACCCTTCATCTTTTCCGATACGGAGCCAAGCGTAATAGCATGAGATAGACTCTGGTTGTAGGCAGCGCCTATACACATTACATCTACACCCATCTTTCTAAAAAGTTTAGTCGGATGGTATTTGCTATTTCTTCCGTGTTGGAATTCAGAGGATCCCATCATCATAACGGTGTCCTCACCTATGTTGTCCGAAATTGCACTGTATGATAAATCCTTATACAAGTTTACCCAAGTACCGAAACCCTTATTGTTACTTAAACTTCTTGCGAGAGTGAAGTGCAGTATCAGTACTACTACGGCAAAGCTTGCCAGTGCAATGAAAAATGCTTTAATTTTTTTCATTATTTAAGTCTCGCTCTAACCTGCTCAATGATCTTTGCTGGTGTATCCATCTGCTCTCTTGTGAACTCAGACGGTGACATTACAATGCCAAATGCTTCCTCAATGTTAACTAAAAGCTCTGTGTAATCGAGTGAGTCGATAAGCTCCTCATCAAGTAGATTGATATCTGGATTTTCTCTTACGATTTCATCTCCACAAAGATCAACTAGTAAATCTAAAACTTTCTCTTCCATTTTTTGTACCTCTCTATAAATCAAATTTATAACTATTGCGGATTCATAAATAGCTGATTAAGTCTTCCTGAGAAGATCAGGAATCCGAACATTACTAGGTTCAGTGTTATAAACCAGCTTACGAACTTATATAACTTGTTTTTCTTATGCTTCTTATGGAACTTGGATTTCTTCTGGTATACCTCAGTAATCGATAGAAGAATGCCGTGGTACAGACCGTATATTATGTACTGTGAATCTAGTCCGTGCCAGACACCCATTATTCCCATGTTGATTATAAAGCCAACCGATGCCCCTGTGAGCCTGCTCTTAAACCACTTGCCCTTGATAGCCTTCATCATGAATCTGGAGAAGAGGAAGTCTCTAAACCAGTATGAAAGGCTTATGTGCCATCTATCCCAGAAGTCCTTCATATCCGTTGCTATGAACGGCTTGCGGAAGTTGTCTGGTAGCTTTACTCCGAAGATATATCCTATGCCGACAGCCATCAAGCTGTAGCCCGCAAAGTCGAAGAATAGATATCCACCGTATGAGTACATGTAAACGATTAGATTAGGTATTCTATCTCCTCTGCCTAGCCATATAAGTGCCTGATATAGTCCAGCTGCTAGCACGAACTTATATACCATTCCTAGACAGACCTTCATAAGTCCGTCACCAACCATCTCAATGTATGCTTCCCTTCCTGGAATCTCAGTGAGATCTCTGTGGAAGTCCCTACTTCTTTCTATAGGACCCGATAGCAAGCTCGGGAAGAATATCAAAAAGTATAGGAACTCGAATGCGCTTACTTCTTTGATAAGTCCGTCGTGAATCTCGATTATCATCTGTATGGACTTGAAGCTCATATACGATATACCGATAAAGGCAAATATGCCCTTGCCTACACCCGTAAACGATGTAATCTTCCATATTACCAGCGGCATCAAAGAAAGCGTTACAAACAGATAATATAATTTATTGCTCTTGATCCCACGTGCGCATATCATTTGGTAGCCCTTTACTATCAGCAGCTCTAATACGCAGTAGGTAGCCATGTATGCTATTGCAACCGGTGAGTCCTTCATGGTCATGTAGACCATCAGGAGGCTGACTAGGAATCCGTAGTATTTCTGGTTCTTTCCTAGGCATCCGAGTACGATTGTCGGTATCGCCAGCATTATAGTTATGTAGAAGAAGTACGATCCTCCAAATAATGTCATTAGCTTCTTCCCTCCATAAGCTCAGTTAGTTTCTTGCGGTCAGCCTTTCCGTTTGCAGTAAGAGGCATATTGTCAATAAATATAATTCTCTTAGGCACCATGTATTCTGGTAGGAACTGCTTTAGAAAAGCCTTTATGTTCTTAACCTGCGCATTTGACTTGTCATCAAAGTGGCTCACAACATAGCCCTGCAGGTATTTTACCTTACCGTCCTGCATCTTTGGAACAACTACAGCAGATTCTATTTCTTCCATTTTGACTAGATTACTCTCTATGTCTCCAAGCTCAATTCTGTAGCCATGGAGCTTAACCTGAAGGTCTATTCGTCCTCCGTAATAGAGCATATCCCCCTCAAAATGTCCTGCATCTCCAGTCCTGTAGCAACGCTCCCCATCCTCTGCAACAAAGAAGGCCTTAGCCGTCTTCTCAGCATCTCTATAGTAACCCTTGCTTACCGTATTGCCTTTGATTATTATTTCTCCGTTAGCCTCATCTATAATAATCTCAGTACCAGGCTTGCATCTTCCAATTGGAAGGTCCTTCTCAGCCATAGCCATCTCTTTAGTAATCTCGACATCCGTTACCGCTACAGTAGACTCTGTAGGACCGTAGGTATTTATTACCTTCGCTTTTGGGAATCTCTCCATCAGCTTTTCGGCAGTTCTATTTGTAAGCTTTTCTCCACAGAACAGAAAGTTTTCTAGCTCAGGGATTAGATTTTCATCAAAGCTTCTATCTGCAAGACACATGTCGGCAAATGACGGTGTTGATATCCAGTATTTGACCTTGCTCTTGCCTAGCTCAGCTAGCATATCAGCCATTGATAGCTGCAATTTCTTATCTAAGCAGAAAATACATCCGCCCGTAGCAAGTGCTGTATATACATCCATAACCGAAAGGTCAAATGAGAACGGTGCTTGGTTTAGGAATCTAGCTCCCTGCTTATCCTCTTCACTTCCGCCAAGGCCTGCTGACCAATCTGTGAACCTGCTAAGTGCTCCACATGAAATCTCAACGCCCTTAGGCTTTCCGGTACTTCCTGATGTAAATATTATGTAGTATGTATCTTCATCTGAGACTTCTAGCTCTTCTGCAATTTCTAAGCTTGCATCGCATATTAGCTGATTGATCTCATCTCTTTCTATTATCTTTGCCTTACCTTCTAGGCAGTGTCCCTGCTCTACTGCAAGCACCAGTGGTTTATCAATAGTCTCAGCTATATCCGAAACCCTCTGCACTGGCGTTGAGATATCAACTGGACAGTATGCTCTTCCTGATCTTACACATGCAATGAATGAGATTAGCATCAAAGGATCCTTGTGCCCAAAGACCATAACTGGTGCCTTGTCACTTCCTTGTATCTTCTCTATCTCTGCCGCAAGCCTACCCGACTTTTCCCAAAGCTCAGCATAGGTCATGCTCTGCCCTGCGGAAATCATTACAAGTGCATCTGGCGTGTTATTAACATGTCTGCGTATTTTATCTAAAATCAGCATATCGTCTCCAATATCTCAAAACTATTTTCCATATTAGCTTGTATCTAGTATATCACATAAAAACCCCTTAAAAGGGGTCTAGGGTGATGTTTAAAATTATGTTAAAACTATGTTAAAAATATCGTAAGATTTTTAACCTAAAGTACAATTTTTCTCTTATCTTTAGCCTTTGCTCTTCTATACAGGACGAATTTTCTTCCTATAGCCTGAACGAATTCAGCGTTAAGTTTCTCAGCCAAATCATTGCATACTGCCTTAGGGTCTAGCTCTGCCCCCTCCTGAATAGAAACCTTTATTATCTCGTTTGCAGCTAGGTAGTCATCTATCGCCTTGATTACATTATCGGTAACTCCGCTCTTACCTATGCTAGCTGTTGCATTAAGTCCATTCGCTATGGACTTTAGCTTGCTTCTCTGCTTTCCTGTTATCATTTTTCCTCCTATGTGAATCCATAATTAGTTTTACTCATCAAAAATATAATAACCTTGCGTTTTACTAATGCTCATAATTTTGTATAATATTTATAGAATGTTTCAAGTCTAAGTGACAAGTACACTCCTTAATAAATAATATAAGTCATACAAAGTGCCACATACCTGTTATGTGGCATCTTACGTTTTTGATGTAGCTTAGGCTACTGGCTTTTCTTGCAAAGCCTTGTAAGGCTTCTATTCTATCGCACCTGAGTCTTTTAAGCAAGCAATAAGTTCCTGTCTATCATTTTTAATCTCTCCCGAAATCACCCTATCCAAAAGCATCTCAAGCACCTCGCCAATCTCTGGTCCCTGCACCATACCTAGTTTAATCAAATCACTTCCATTGATAGCCATATCTTTTATTGAAAAACAGGCCTTTTCGTCAAGTATTCTCCTTGCACTGTTTTCGAGCTCCTGCAAGATATCCTGCCTGTATCTAAACTCCTCTGACTGTCCAAGATTATCCGCCCTCTTCAAATCCAGTATGTCAAAGAAGCCTTTCTCACCCATTCTTCTAAGCATCCTTTTGATTATCTTATCGCTATTTTCTATCTGATGGTCATGATATTTTACTAGCTGATAAACATCTGTGATTGTTACATTATCGTATTTTAGTCGCCTCAATATATTCTCTGCCATCTCAGAACTCTTGCTCGCATGTCCGTAAAAGTGTCCTTCACCATCACTTCCAATCTCAAAGCAAAAGGGTTTTGAGATATCGTGAAACAAAGCAGCAAGTCTAAGACTTAGCTTTGGTGGCATATTATCCACTACCCTAAGCGTATGTTCAAACACATCGTAAACATGATGGTGGTTTTTCTGATCAAAGCCTATACAAGCCTCAAGTTCAGGTATGAAAATACAAATAATGTCCTTGTATTCCCTAAGATATGTGCTCGGCTTTTCCGAAAGCATAATCTTATTAAACTCTGATACTATGCGTTCCTCACTCACCTTTTCTATCATATAGCCCATCTGGTGTATGGCATTTTTTGTGCCAGCTTCAACTTCAAAACCCAGTACAGCAGCAAATCTTATTGCCCTGAGAATTCTAAGCCCATCTTCGGAAAACCGCTCCTTAGCGTTGCCAACCGTTCGAACCAGCTTATCTGCAATATCTTTCTGACCGCCAAATAAATCGAAAAGCTCTCCGTTTATCCTGCAGGCCATAGCATTCATTGTAAAATCCCTGCGCCCCAGATCATCTTCCACACTTTTAGCAAAGCTCACACTGTCAGGGTGTCTTCCGTCTGAGTATCCTGATTCACTGCGAAATGTTGTTATCTCTAACGGTTCATCTTCTACCAAAACGGTTACTGTCCCATGCTTAAGTCCAGTTGGAATCACCTTGAAATCTGAAAATACCTCCATTACCTCCTCAGGCTTTGCTGAGCTTGTTATATCAAAATCATGGACTTCCCTGCCCATTAGAATGTCCCGTAGGCCACCGCCGACTAAATATGCCTCAAAGCCAGCATCCTCAAGCTTTTCCATAGCTAAGGTGACCTTCTTTGATAGCTTTGCCCTAGCATCTATGAACTTGTCCATTTTTTGTTTATCTTGCATCTTTGATTTCCTTTGCTTGCATCTGAGAACCTTTTATGGCTTTGCTTTAGGCTTTCTTGCTCTTTGATAAAGCTTCGATATGATGTTATAATTCTATCATAAGGCTTTAGGAGGTGTTAGAATGAAACTTGGATTCCATACCAAATTTTCCTATGGAATCGGCGGTGCCGCAGACCATGCTATATATACTTTGATAGGCACCTATCTATTATTTTTCTTGACATCGGTAGCAGGCATAGAGCCAGCCTTTGCTGGTACCATCGCGGCTGCTGGTCCAATTTGGGAGGCCTTTTGCGGTCCTATTACAGGATTTGTGTCCGATAACATAGAGACTAAGTACGGAAAACGCAAACCTTTTCTTATTATAGCAGCAATTCCACTTGCTGTTACAGTTTCCCTGTTATTTACTGCATTTGATTTTAATACACATGCGAAGTTTATATATTACATGATAATGACACTGCTCTGCTGGCAGGCTTTTTCCATGTTTTTCGTTCCATATATTGCTTGGGGTTCTGAACTTACCGACGATTACGACGAGAGAACCGAACTTCGTTCCTACGCATATGTCGGAAATCAGTTTGGTATGGTCATCGGTATGATAATGCCGGTATTTCTCGTTTCAGCTTTCATGGATTTGGGGCTTAGTAAAACTCAGGCTTGGTCAGCCGTAGGCACTTTGATAGGTGTACTCTGCTGCATAGCTCTGCTCTACTGCGCATTTAGTATCAAAATAAGCGATAATCCTAACTTCAAGAAAAACCCTCATCGCGAGAAGATTTTTACTGCAAATAAGATTACGGCTATGTTTAAGGAATACCTTGAGATAATCAAGCTAAAGCCTGCTAAATTCATAGTTTCAGCAAGCATGCTGTATCTTATTGCTGATATTTTCTTCTGCTCTGCAATTGTCTATAACTTTAACTATAGGCTTGGTTTAAGCGCTACTAAATCATCACTTGCGCTAGTTGTGATTGCAATTTCTGGTGCACTTATTGCACCTTTGATATCAAAGCTATCTGCCAAAAGTGATAAGACTAGAGTTTTCAGGATAGGGATATTCACCTCCGGCACGCTTCTTATCATCATGGGAATCCTAGATATAAGGATCTTTGCTGCATGCTGTATCATGTGCGTTTTCTACACTATTGCAAACATCTGCTACTGGCAGCTCATGCCTTCCATGCTCTACGATGTTTGTGAGGCAGAAGCACTTGCTTCAGGAAGTCATCATTCCGGTCAGGTTATCTCAACTCAGGCTCTCTCAGAGTCACTTGCAAGCGCTATAGGAACCCAGTTCCTTGGCCTTATACTTCAGTTTGCAAATTTTGAGGATGAGCTTACAGTACAAAGCGAACTAACCGTTCGCTGGATTGGCTACTGCTCAACCATTATTCCAGGTCTCATATTCATAGCGGTAAGCCTAGTATTCCTAAGACATCCGATAAACAAAAGCTCGTATAACAGAATTTGCAATGCTCTTGAGAAGAGAAACTTAGGAGAAAAGGTTGATATGAACGAGTTCAAGGATATCTACGGCGAAAAGCTTGGCGGAGTCAAAGAGCTTTAAACACCAAAAATTTTAAAAGAGCTATATTCACAAATATAGCTCTGTTTTTTATTTTGCGTACTGCTCTATAAACGCCTTAAAACCTTCTGCGTTCATTCCTCCAAGCTTCATGCCTAATATTTTGCCTTCGCTATCAACTACATAACTTGTTGGGAATCCTCTAAGTGTTGATATCAAATTTTTCTCAAGATTAGAATCAGGAATAATCATCTTGTATTTTAGGCTCTCAAGTTCAATAAGTTCCTTTGCTGTATCCTTAGCATCATTACCATCAGCAACTATACCAACAACTCCTATTCCCTTATCCTTAAGTTCCGAATAAACCTTCTGAATCTCTGGAAGCTCATTTACACAAGGTCCACACCATGTTGCCCAAACATTTACAAGAGTTACTTTATTCTCCTTAAAAATGCTGTTATCAATTTTGTTTCCCTCTATATCTTCAGCTGAGAAATCAGGAATGCTCTGTAGCTCACCCTGTGATACCTGACTTCTGCCATCCTTGCTATTATCTCCTGTAGTGTAGCCACTATCGCTGTTTCCACAGGCTGCCAAAGCCGTCGAGATTACTAGTGTAGCTAAAAGCACTAAAACCTTCTTCTTATTCATCAATATACCTTAGCGCAGCATCTGCTGCTCCCTTTCCTCTTTTTATTACCTTTACCCACATTATGAGCTTTTCTCACTTTTATTTACAAAACTTCCCTTTGTCTTTAGCCCTATAAGTGAATCAAGCGCTCCGTAATTGCATGCCTTAATACAGGCACCACACCTTATACACTCTGCCGAATTGAGCTTATTTCTCACATCTATATCCATCTTACAGCTCTTTTCACAGAGGCCACAGTCTACACATTTTGACTGCTCAAACTCAAGTCTGAATATGCCTAGCTTGTTAAACAGGCCATATATCGCTCCAAGCGGACAAAGATACTTGCAAAACGGACGATAAACAAATATTGATGATAGAACTACAACTATCAAAATAGATAGCTTTATAAAGAAAATATGACCTATGGTTTCTCTCAAAAATGGATTCTTTGCAAGAAGTGGGAATGCTGCCTCTATTGTTCCCGCAGGACATAGATACTTGCAGAAATATGGTGGTGCTATTCCGATTCTATTTGTCAAAAACATCGGAAGTGCGATTACCATTACAATCAAAACCACATATTTAAGGTATCTAAGCTTTGAATCAACTGCCTTGCTCAGCTTGAACTTAGGTGTTGGAATCTTAAAAAGTAGATCCTGCACAAGTCCAAATACGCAGAGAAAACCACATACTAGTCTGCCCAGAAGCGTGCCGAATAGCATCAGAAGACCCATAACGTAAAGTGAAATCGTATACTTTGGTGAACCTATGATAGCCTGAAGAGAGCCTATAGGACAGGCACCTGCAGCACCAGGACAAGAGTAGCAGTTTAACCCTGGAACACAAACAGCCTTACTGCTTCCATTATATATTCTTCCATCTAAAAATCCCTTAAAATGCGGATTTGCCATGGCGGCAAAAACAAATTGAAGCAGAGTTCTTTTGGTTTCAGACCTTCCCACTCTGCCTTTTGAAAAGTAATTTACCCTGTTAAAAAGTCTCATTATCCAATACCTATGCATTCAAGACATATCTGCCCTGCCTTTTGTAAAACCGAAAGATGCTCGTCGCGCATCACACCTGCGTATATCATAGCAAGTGAGCAACACACAAGAAGCGTACTTATAATCAAATTCTTATGCTTATTCATTCTAAATTTCCTTTATATCCGCCGTGCTAAAGTCAATCACTTTTGAAAGCTCATCTAGGCTCATTTCTACTTGATACCCAATTTTACCAGCACTGAAAACTATCTTCTCACATCCAAGTGCACTTTCATCTATGACAGTTTTGAAAAATTTCTTCATTCCTATAGGCGAACAGCCTCCGTGAATATATCCTGTGAGTGGAAGCAATTCCTTTGATTTAATCATGGAGACGCTCTTTTCATTTACTGCATGGGCTGCCTTCTTAAGGTCTAGCTCTGAAGCTACAGGTATAACAAAAACATAATGTTCCTTGCTTTTTCCTTCAGTTACAAGAGTCTTGAAAACAAAATCAGGGTTCTGCCCTAATGCCTCAGCGACTTCAACTCCGCTTACGGCTCCAGTTCCCTCATAGCTGTGACTGATATAATCTATCTTCTTTTGGTCGAGAATTCTCATCACATTAGTCTTTTCTTGTTTCTTCATGATATCCTCCCCTTGAATCTAATTACCCAATAAATATAAAAGTTAACTTAAACAAATACATAGTTTACAAGTATCACGTAAGTCCCTGTTCCAAACACTATCGCTAGCAAGCTATTCTTCTTCCAAAGCTGCATCGCCACGGTTACGATTATAGCTATTAGCTCAGGAATTCCATGGAAGGGTCCCATGATTTTCGTCTCCTTAAGACAGTAGACCACCATCATTCCCATTATCGCATATGGCAGATACTTACCAAGATATTCAACGAGCACAGGTGTGTCCTTGCCCCTGAAAACCAAAAACGGAAATACTCTTAGAAATAAAAGTGCAAAGGCCATAACGGATACAAGTGCCAGTGAATAAAGATCAATGTTCATCTATCCACCGCCTTCCCGCTAGCAAAGCTGCAACTGAAATAAGTAATGCCGGAAGAAGGAAGTTCTCCCTCCCGAATACGCATAGACAGACAATTGTAATCGTAACACCTAAAATCGCAGGAAGATGCTTTTTGCAGCTTCTCCACTGATCAACAAAAATAGATATAATCAAAGCAGTCAAAGCAAAATCAACGCCCTTAAGCTCAAGCTTAAATCCAGTGTTTATCATGGTGCCTACAGCACATCCAAATATCCAATAAATGTGATTTAAAAGCGATACCGAAAAATAGTAATTATGAGGCTTCATCCCATGTGGAACTGTGCTAGAACAGAGAATCGCAAAGGTTTCATCCGTTATAGAAAAAATAAGATACGGCTTCTTCCATCCGCTTCCGCGGTATTTTTCAATCAAAGAAAGCCCATAAAACAAATATCTTGCATTGATAGCAAGCGACATGATTAGAGTAGTAAAAATAGAAGCACCGCTAGCCATTAGGCCCACGCCTACATACTGCATGGTCCCAGAAAATACAACAAGGCACATCAAAATAGCCCATCCAACGCCATAACCAGCTTGATTGAGCATAATTCCAAAGCCTATTCCCAATACCACATAGCCTGTCATTATCGGCAATGTGCGCAGTAAAATTGTCTTAAAAGCTTCCCTACTCATAGCTATATCGTATCATCAAAAAACTATAAAAACAAGGATTCTAAAACAAAAATACACTTCATAAAATTAGAAAAAAAGTTCAAAAAACAAATAGAGCCAAACTCCGACAAGTTCGAAATTTGGCTCTTATAATTTACTTTGCTATCTAGGTTAAATAGCCCGGCATTACATCATGCCCATGCCACCCATACCTGCTGCCATAGCTGCTGGATCATTATCATCCTTGATATCTACAATACCAGCCTCTGTTGTAAGAAGCATTGCTGAAGCTGAAGCTGCGTTCTGAAGTGCAGATCTTGTTACCTTAGCTGGGTCAACGATTCCATCTGCAATCATATCTACATACTTCTCAGTAGCTGCGTTAAATCCTACGCCTACATTCTCAGCCATTACTGCCGCAATAACTACGCTACCCTCAAAGCCAGCGTTCTCAGCAATCTGTCTAACAGGCTCCTCAAGAGCTCTTACTATGATTCTCGCACCTGTTCTCTCGTCGCCCTCTAGTGTCTCAGCATATTCACGAACTGCTGGAATTGTATCTGCAAGCGCAGTACCACCACCAGCCACGATGCCTTCTTCAACAGCAGCCTTAGTTGCGTTAAGCGCATCTTCAATTCTGAGCTTTCTTTCCTTTAGCTCTGTCTCTGTAGCTGCACCAACCTTAACAACTGCAACACCACCTGAAAGCTTAGCAAGTCTCTCCTGTAGCTTCTCCTTATCAAATTCCGAATCGCTCTCCTCAATAAGCTTCTTGATTGATGCTATACGAGCTGCGATTTCTTCCTTATCGCCATTACCACCAACGATAACCGTCTTATCCTTATCAACCTTAACAGTTGTCGCTGTTCCAAGAAGGTCAAGTGTAGCCTCCTTAAGGTCATATCCAACCTCTTCACTTACAACTGTACCTCCTGTTAGGATAGCGATATCCTCCATCATAGCCTTTCTTCTGTCACCGAAGCCTGGAGCCTTAACTGCAAGCACATCGATGATTCCCTTGAGCTTGTTGATAACTAGTGTTGCAAGAGCTTCACCCTCAACGTCCTCAGCTATGATCATAAGCTTTCTTCCCTGCTTAACTACCTGCTCTAGTAGTGGAAGTAGCTCCTGGATGTTTGAAATCTTCTTATCTGTAAGAAGGATGTAAGGGTTTTCGATTACAGCCTCCATCTTGTCTGAATCTGTAACCATGTAAGCTGATAGATAGCCTCTATCAAACTGCATGCCCTCTACAACGTCAAGGCTAGTTCCAAGTGATCTTGACTCCTCAACTGTGATAACACCGTCCTTACCAACCTTCTCCATAGCTTCTGCGATAAGGTCGCCGATTTTCTCATCAGCAGCTGAAACTGAAGCTACCTGAGCTATGCTCTCCTTAGTCTCAACCTTCTTTGCATTAGCCTCGATATTCTCAACAGCCTTTGCAACTGCACCCTCAATTCCCTTTCTTAGGACCATTGGGTTTGCACCTGCTGCTACATTCTTGAATCCTTCTCTGATAATAATCTGTGCTAGAAGAGTAGCTGTAGTTGTTCCATCACCAGCAATATCGTTCGTCTTAGTAGCGACTTCCTTAACTAGCTGAGCACCCATGTTCTCTGTGCCATCTTCTAGATCAATATCTCTAGCAATTGTTACACCATCGTTTGTAATAAGCGGTGAACCAAAGGACTTGTTAATAAGAACGTTTCTGCCCTTAGGTCCTAGTGTAATCTTAACTGTGTTTGCTAATTTATCAACGCCAGCCTGAAGTTTTCTTCTGACCTCTTCACCATAAAAAATATCCTTTGCCATATTCTACTCCAATTCTTATCTATTATTTAACGATTGCCAAAATGTCTGACTGGTTCATAAGAGTGTACTCTTGACCATCAAACTTAACATCTGTACCTGCATACTTCGCAAAGATAACTTTATCTCCAGCCTTGAGTTCCATTGGCTCATCCTTAGTTCCAGGACCTACCTCTAAAACCTCAGCCATCTGTGGCTGCTCCTTAGCTGAGCTTGTCAAAATGATTCCACCTGAAGTCTTCTCCTCTGCCTCGAGCTTCTTAATCAAAACTCTTGTGCCTAGTGGCTTAATTCCTACACTCATCACTTACCTCCTGTATTTATTTAAAATCTAACGTTTATCCATGGTTTAGCACTTGAAGTGTCAGAGTGCTAACTGTAGTTTATTGTATGACTTTCCCCATATAATGTCAATAATTTTTTGGTATTTTAGGCTTAAATACGTAATTGCACTACATTTAAAATTATACCTGAAATTGATAACCTCTACTGCTCCTTTGCGTCGAGATTTCTGATGTAATAAAACAGGTATTGCTGTGCAAAACCAGATAGCTTTCCGAACTTTTCTCCTGCAAAGCTTTCCATCCCTTTGATATTGTTTTCATCAAAGCCATAAAGCCTTGCCATAACTCTCTTAACCCATACATCTATAGGGAAGCTGTCAGTTTCATTCATTCCAAAAAGCCTAATGCAGTTTGCAACCTTGGGTCCAACGCCACATAGCTCGCTGAGCTGCTCAAAGTTACTAGGCAGTCCTTTTTCGCATACGGTCTTTGCACTCTCAATCAAATATCTTGATCTATACCCTAGCTTTATGCTAGCAAGATCATCTTGAGTCAATGAAGCAAGCCTTTCAGGACCTGGAATCGCGTAGTTTTCTAGCTTTGCTACTCTTTCAGTATCGTCATTTAGCCAAGGTGTTTCATCAACCTCTATTCTTTCTCCGAACTCTCTTGAAAGATTTTCTATGCATCCTTTGATTCTTGGAATATTGTTATTCTGTGAAATTATAAAGGAAACTATAGTCTCCCAAAGCTCTTGCTTTAAAATGCGAATTCCTGCTCCATAGCTTATTGCATCGCGAATGACCTTGTCATTCTTTGATAACGTAGATTTTATTTCTCCGTAGTCCCTCTCTAGGTCAAGATAAGGAATCCAGATTTTTTCTAGGTCATCATCTGCGTGCTTGCCGAGATTTGTTATTGTCAGTCTTCCATCAAATTTTGATGAACCTTCCTCAAAGCTCATATTAACTATGCGATCATGCGCTGTGCCTGTGTACGAGCCATCCGCCTGTTTTCTCCATCTGAAGCACTGCCCACAGTCAAATATGTGGTCCAGATCAAAATCTCGTACCTTTATGTCAAAGCTTTTCATATATATCTCCTAAACTATTTCATTTACCTTTACATCTGCTCTGACTACATTAAAAGCTGTCATTGCTTCCACCTCTTTTACGAGATTTTTTTGGTATCTTTGCGCTATATCAAAAGCAGACATTCCGCTCTGTACCTTGATTGAAGCACTGAGGCTCAGGTTATCAGGCTCAGTATTTTCAAACACCCAGTCAACCGATGCAACTCCGTCCGTAGCTAATCCCACGCACTCTGCGATATCTGTTAGCACCTTATCTGATATAAAGAACTCGCCTAGATAACTGAAGGTAGGTCTTACTACTGACTTATTTACCAGCCTTCCCTCGCCCATGCGATTTCCTTCTACGAATTTTTCTGTTACGCCTCTTGCACTTCTCCAAAGCTTCATAGGATCTAGGAAGTAGCCTGCAAAGTCTCTCTTGAGCTGAAGTGTAGGTACAGGAATTACATGCTTTCCTTCGACAAGTCTCTGCTTCTTTGCAGTCTTTCTCTCATCCGCTGTCGTAATATCCTCTATGTATATTCTCTCGCTGACTTCTGAAAGCTCAAGCCTTGCTACAATCTTATCTACCATATTGTCTGAGGTTCCTAGTATCAAAATATTCTTAGGAGAGATTTTTCTTATCTTTTTCTTTGTTTCCTCAGCTATTTCATCGTTCTTAAAAAGAGCAGTCTTAATGGCACCAACCCTTGTACTCTGGCGCTTTGCTGACACACCACAAACAACGCTATCTTTGTAAATGAATAGCCCGTCATCTATTATTGCAGAGATTCCCTTTTCCATACACAGAGCCTGTGCCTGATAGGATTTCCCTGTTCCACTTTTTCCTGTCAAAGAGTAAACTTTCATCTTTACTTATTTATGTCCTTCTGTTATAATACTTATGAATTGTAGAGATATTTAAGGAGGATTTAATAATGGCTTACAAAATTTCAGATGCTTGCATCAGCTGTGGTGCTTGTGCAGCAGATTGCCCAGTAGAAGCTATCACAGAAGGCAGCAGCCAGTACGAAATCGATGGAGATAAGTGCATCGATTGCGGAACATGCGCTGAGGTTTGCCCTGTAGACGCTCCAGCTGCTGAGTAGTTACACGCAATCCAAAATGAGGTTGTCTTACGACAACCTCTATTTTTTTACTTATTATTCTTGCTAGCTTCCTTTGCTTCCTTCTTCTTGATATCGTTCATATGGTATGCTAGAGAATGAAGGCTGTCTGAAAGCTGCACGTTCTCTACTGCAACGTGTCTTGGCACCTCAATATCGATGCGCGCAAAATTCCAAATTCCGCTAACACCAGCAAAAGTAAGCTTATCTGCAACCTCCTGAGCATTCTCACGGTTTACGCAGATAATTCCTATATCTATACTTTCCTTTTCGACAAATTCAACTATGTTTTCGAAGTCGTAGATTTCTGTTCCATCAAGATCGCTTCCTATCAAATCTTTGCGTATCTCAAAAACACCGCAAAGCTTGAAGCCACGCTTAAACGTATGAGTATATTTAGTGATGGCATTACCGAGGTTACCAGCACCTATGATAACCATGCGGTACTCCTTATCAAGTCCCAAAATGGCATCTATTTCGCTTCTTAGCACCTCTATGCTATATCCGTAGCCTTGCTGACCAAAACCGCCAAAATTGTTCAAATCCTGCCTTATCTGTGAGGCAGTATAGCCGATGAGATTACTGAATTCCTTGGATGAGATTTTCTCTACACCCTTCTTCTCCAGTTCGATAAGATATCTTCTATATCGCGGTAATCTGTTGATAACTGCATTTGAAATCTTTGCGTTCTTCATGGTCAATCCTTTCTACATAACTTAAAAGCCTAGCCTTGCTTAGCCAAAAAAACCCGCCATAAACGGCGGGTAAAATTATTCTGTCTGTTCTTCTACGTATCTTACTAGATCGCCGACTACCTGGAACTTCTCCGCCTCTTCGTCAGGAATTTCGATTCCGTATTCTTCCTCGATAGCCATTATAATTTCTACTGCATCGAGAGAATCAGCCTCAAGGTCCTTCATCAAATTTGTATCCATTGCTACCATTGATTCATCTACACTAAGCTGATCTACGATTATGTCTCTTACCTTGTCAAAAACCATTGTTACCCTCCGATTGATATAATTATAATATAAAATTTCCGCTTTGCCAAATCACAAAATTTATTATAGCTTGCACTCTATCCCAATGCAACACATTTTTATTTTTTTATATTTCTATTATATGTAGCTTTTTACTTAAACCTTGAATTTTCGATATTTTAAAGCTCTGCCCACTTGTCATATGTATCGTCAAGCTCTGTCTTCATGTCACTAAGTTCCCTGCTCATCTCAGCTAGCTTTACATGATCACTTAGGTATTCAGGCTCGCACATTTTAGCTTCCATATCAGAAATACGTGCTTCTAGAGTCTCAATAAGATTTTCTAATCTTTCCTTTTCCCTAGCCCTGCGTCTATCTTCGGCTTCTTTCTTCTTCTTTAGCTCGCGTTCCTGCGCAGAGCTCAAAGTGCCTGCCTTTGCAACTCTCTCTTCGTCGCTGTTAAGGATGTTTCTGAGATACGCCTTTGATGAGTCAATCTCAGCCTTTTTCTCCATATAGTAGTCATACTTACCAAGATAGTTTTTGATACCATTTGGTTCTAGCTCAAAAATTCTATCAGGAATTCTATTCAGAAAATATCTGTCATGAGTTACCGTAATAACCGTTCCAGGATAGTCCATCAAAGCCTCCTCAAAGGCCTCCTTGGACTCTATATCAAGATGGTTTGTCGGTTCGTCAAGGAGCAGAAGATTTGATCCTGAAAGCATGAGTTTTAGCAGTGCTAATCTTGCCTTTTCACCACCAGAAAGCGAGCCTACATTTCTAAAAACCATATCATCGGTAAATAGGAATCTTCCCAGAAGCCCTCTGACCTCACCGTCCGTATATCCCCTGAATGTATTGTGAATTTCATCCATCACTGTAAGGCTATCGTCAAGAAGCTGCTGTCCCTGATCGTAATAGCCTATCTCCACATTATGACCTATCTTAAGGAATCCATCTTTTGGTGTAAGCTCTTCCATTATTATTTTTAGAAGTGTTGATTTACCGACACCATTAGCTCCAACCACGCAAATTTTTTCGCCGCGCTTCACATCAAAGTCAACATGCTCAAAAAGCCTTCTATTATCATATCCTGCGGCTAAATTCTCTGCAAAGAGAACATCGTTACCACTCTTCAGGTTTTGATTGAAATCAACTTTAATTGGCTTCTTTTCATTCTCAGGTCTATCAACTAAATCAAGATGAGCGAGTCTTTTTTCTCTTGAAGCAGCTCTCTTTGCTAATTTCTCTGTACCGCGCTCCTTAAATCTTCTAATCAGATCCTCTTCGCGTTTTATCTTTGTCTGCTGATTTTCATAAGCCTTGAGCTGAGCATCTCTTGCCGCATGCTTTTTGACTATGTACTCAGAGTAATTACCGCTGTAGCAATCTATATGATGATTGTGAATCTCAAATATATGATTTACCGTCTGATCTAGGAAGTATCTATCGTGGGATATGACAACTATAGTTCCCTTATATGCCTTTAAATACTGCTCTAGCCACTTTAGAGTTCCAATGTCTAAGTGGTTTGTCGGTTCATCAAGAAATAGTATATCTGGTTTTCTAAGCAAAAGGCACGCGAGCGCAAGCCTTGTTCTCTCACCACCAGAAAGCGAGCCTGTACTTTGATTATAATACTCTTCACCAAAAGCCATGCTCGTAAGTACACCTGAGATTTCGCTCTTATATGTGTAGCCACCTTTGATTTCAAACTCGTGCTGAAGCGCGTTAAGCCTGTTCCAAAGAGGCTTTGCTGCATCGGGATTTGTTTCCTTAGCAATCTCTTCGTTCAGGCGTAGAATTTCTTCTTCCATAGCAACCATATCGGTGAAGATATTATTTACTTCCTCTATAACTGTTAGGTCATCATCAAAGTTATCTCTCTGCCTGAGATAGCCAATAGTAGTATCTTTTCCGACAAAGCAGTTTCCTGAATCAGCCTTCATCTGGCCTGAAATTATGTTAAGCAGAGTCGACTTTCCGGCACCATTTGCACCAACAATTCCGACCCTATCTCCTGCATTTATATGAAATGAAATGTTCTCTAATATTACTTCTGTTCCGTAACTCTTACAAATATCAGAAGCCGATAATATTATCATCTTTCCTCCAAATTTTTAGAAAGGCAGGTTTGCTGTAGCATCTAATCGAAGCGAATCTGCTCCGCACTTTAGATACTTATAGTAGCCTGCACATGCTATCATAGCTGCATTATCTGTACAAAGCTTCTTTTCTGGAAGGAAAAGCTCAATTCCTTCGTCCTCGCAGCGCTTTGCAACAGCCTCCCTTATTCTACTGTTTGCTGCAACACCACCTGCAAGCACAAGTCTCCCATCACCGTACTGCCTAACCGCCTGCATGCTCTTATCAACGAGCACATCTACGATAGCTTCCTGAAAGCCTGCTGCGATATTGCCTATATCTAGTTCTCTATTTGCTTGTCTTTCTGTATTTACATAGTTTAGCACAGCAGTTTTGATGCCACTGAAGCTAAAATCAAGACTATCTTTATCTAGGTATACCCTTTTAAAGTGGATTGCCTCAGGATCCCCTTCCTTAGCTAAATTATCGATTTTAGGACCTCCAGGATAACCTAGTCCAATTACTCTTGCAACCTTATCATAGGCTTCTCCAACAGCATCATCTCTCGTACTACCTATAACCTCAAAGCTTGTGTAATCCTTTACATTTATCAAGTTAGTATGTCCACCTGAGATAACAAGACTAACAAAAGGAGGCTCAAGCTTTGGATAACTTATATAGTTACTACTAATATGCCCATGCATGTGATTAACTCCAACGAGTGGAATATCGTTAGCAAGCGCAAGCGCCTTAGCTGCTGCAACGCCTATAACTAGCGCTCCTATAAGTCCAGGACCATAGGTTACAGCTATCAAATCTATATCAGAAATCGTAACGCCTGCATCATCAAGCGCCTTTGCAATAACACTATTTATATTCATCAAATGCTGCCGTGATGCAATCTCTGGGACAACACCACCGTAGAGCTTATGAGTCTCTATCTGAGTGCTGATTACATTTGATAAAAGTTCCCTGCCGTTTGCAAGCACCGCCGCAGCTGTCTCATCACAACTTGATTCTATGGATAATGTCAAAAATTTATCGCCCTTGCAGCTAATATCCCTAGGCATCTACTTCCTCCAAATTCATAAGCACCGCATCCTCTACAGGCTCAATATAGTATTTCTTTCTGATTCCTACGCTAGAAAACCCTGCACTCTTATAAAGTGCTTGCGCTGCTATATTGCTCTCCCTGACCTCTAGATACCAGCTTTTGATACCCTGCTCTCTCGTAAGCTTAAGAACATGGTTTAGAATAGCCTTTCCAATACCTAGCTTCCTCTTCTCAGGCAAAACAGCAACCTTATTTATCTGGCATTCATCTAACAGAGTCCAGATTCCTATAAATCCGACTATATTATCTTCTCCGTCACAAGCGATAAAAAATTTTGCCAGCTTATTTTCGCAAATCTCTTGCTCTATGGCATCAAGGCTCCAGGGCACGCTAAAGCAAGAATTCTCTATTCTTGCGATATCATCTATATCCCTTTGCTCTGCTGTTCTGATAATCAACTCTTATATCGCTCCATCTTTCTTGCCATTTCTTCGGCAAGTCTTCCATCCTTTAGCTTTTGTTCAGCCTCAGGAAGCCTCATGTACTCTGGCTCAAGCTTATCAAAATCTAAAAGCTCTCCTGCTTTTAGCTTTAGACATGCGCACCTGCAGACCATATCAGCACTTTGGTTTATCTCATCTACATCTGCGATATTCATGCTACTAAGTCTATCCGCATAAGCTATGACTCCATCTCCATACCATTTGATATCATCATATGCCTCTGCTGCTTCTAGCACCTCGTCAAGCATGTATGGCCCTGGCGGTAGAATTTCACTTCCGTCATTTCCGTAAACTGCACCATAGACTTGACCTCGTCTAGCATTGTATATTACTGCAACCTTGTTATCGCCATCTGTCTTCTCCCTGAAAATCTCCAGTGAGTTAACTGAGATACACTTTTTGCCTAGCGTCTGTGCAAGAGTTTTCGCAGTGGCTAGCCCTATTCTGATTCCAGTAAAGGAACCAGGTCCAACCGATACTGCAATCGCATCAAGCTCGTTGAGAGAAATTCCAAGCTCATCAACTAGCTCCTTAATCATAGGAACAAGCTCGCGCAGATGACTCATGCTATCTGTAGTCACTCTGCTAACAGTCTTTCCGCTCGAATCAATGATAGCGACTGAACCGACTTTTCCCGTTGTCTCTATGCCTAAAATGAACATTTGTAAACCCTTTCTTCTTCGGCTTTACCATACTCTAAAAATATGTACTTTGTGTTCTCTGGTAAGAGCCCCTCTATGATGTCAGCCCATTCTATAACGCAGATGCCACCTCTATCAAAGTACTCCTCAAGCCCAGCTTCAAAAGCCTCATCCTCTCCACTTAACCTATACACATCAAAATGAAATAGAGGAAGTCTTCCACTAAAATACTCGCTCACAATAGTAAAAGTAGGGCTTGTAATCATCTCCCCGATGCCAAGCCCCTTTGCTATTGATTTCGTTAAAGTTGTCTTTCCTGTGCCAAGGTCACCGATAAGAGCAAGAACATCGCCAGCCTCTAGCTTTTCAGCTAGGGTGCGTCCAAACTCCTCAGTTTCCTTTTCACCACGAATTACATATTCCATCAAATCGAAAAATCCTTCTGTGAAAGCTTATATATAGCTTTTGCATAAATCTTAGTCATTGTCTCGAATCTATCAAGAGCAAGCCTCTCATCCCTCTGATGCATTACATCTGGGTCTCCTGGGAACAAAGCTCCAAAGGCTACATGATTCTTCATCGAGCGCGCATATGTACCCCCGCCTATGGTCATAGGTGGAGTGTCCATATCCCCAGTAAACTCCTGATATACCTCCATAAAGGTCTTGATCATTGGAGTATCCACATCAAAGAAGATAGGATCCTGTGCACTCTTCTTCACAAGTCCGATATCATACTTTTCTATAGTCTCAGTAATACCCTTGTAAACAGCATCCTCTGTGCACTTAACTGGATATCTTACATTTATTGTGAGACTCAAAGCCTTTCTATCAAAGCTTAAAACTCCGACATTGAACGTGAGAGCTCCCGATACATCATCACTCATCTCACATCTCATTCTCTCTCCACCTAGGTCAAAACCTATGTGGTCGTTATAGAATCCGATGATATCATTAACCTGCTCATCAGCAAAGTTAAGTCCTCCAAGGAAATCCATCAAAATGGAAATAGCATTTAGTCCCTTAGATGGTGAAGCGCCGTGGGCAGACTTACCCTCTACACTTATCTCAAGGCTCTTACCTACGCCCTTGCAGTTAATCTTAACTGGGATTCCATTTATCTCCTTGTGAGCATCTCTATATTTTGCTACCTTGTCCTTAATTGCATCGTAAACAGCTGCATCCTGTGAATTGATTACTGCACGAGCTTTTTCTGCAACCATATTGGATGCTGCTCCACCCTCTAGGCTTCTTAGCTGAAGTCCCTTAGCATTGCGCTCAGCAAACTTTTTTACAAGGTCAAATGTCAATATTCCCTTCTCAGCGTGAACAACTGGGAAGTCTCCATCAGGAGTAAATCCGTAGTCAGCAGGGCCAACCTTCTCTAGATATTTGTCCATCCCTATCCAATTGGTCTCCTCATCTAGACCTAGAATAAGTCTAATTCTCGCACCAGGCTCGTACCCAGCCTTCTTAAGTGCTCTCATTGCAAACAGTGCTGCAACAACAGGTCCCTTGTCATCGGTAGTTCCTCTGCCGTATATATATCCATCCGCAACATCACCGCTGTAAGGAGCAAAGCTCCATCCATCGCCTGCTGGTACAACGTCAAGATGCCCTAGGATACCCATTATCTTACCTTCATTACCAAAATCAGCATGAGCACCGTAGTTGTCAGCGTTATGAGTCTTAAAGCCCATATCCTCGCATGCCTTAAGCACTAGCTCAAGAGCATCTTGAACTCCCTGTCCAAAAGGATATACGCTTCCGTCGGCTGCTGTTACTGCATCGCTACCTTCGCTATTTATTCTGATCAAATCCTGTAAAAACTGGATCTGTTCAGGCATATCATCTTCAATTATCTTGATATAATCCTGCATTTTCTTCTCCTAATCAAATTGGTGTGCTAATCGCACATCCTGCGCTAGTTTATCTGCGCTCTATTCAACAGCCTCTACTCCCTTAACCTCAGGAATGCTGCTCATCAAAACCTGCTGCACTATATTGGAAAGTGTCATTCTTGCACCAGGGCATCCTGCACAGTGACCCTTAAGTCTAACCTGTACTACATTGTCCTCAGTAATTCCTGCAAGCTCTATGTCTCCACCATCTCTCTGTAAAATTGGTCTGATCTGAGCAAGTGCTGCTTCTACCTTCTTTTCCATGATGTACCTCTTTCTATATTAAATGTGCAATATGTTAAATTTACTTATAAAAAGTCAATTAATATTATACTATACTTAAAAAAAACTCGCAAGAAATGGAGATACTTGCAAGTTCTGCTATTTTGAAACAACTAAGATAGACTTGTCATATAGACGAATATCCTATCTGGCAAGCCTATCTAATATATTTTGATTATAGCTGCTTAAACGATACATACTCCATATCAAAACCCAATGGCTTCGGTCCAAATACATCCAGTCCTTTTACAGTAGTCCAAATTTCTGGTGATGGCAGTCCAACAATATACATCTTTTTTCCAATCCCAAAATTAGGTGTTGTTATAACTCCGCTATCTTCTCCAATCATACATATAAGGTCAGGAATCATGATATTCACTTTATCATTTTTGTATCCTACCATATTTTCATTTTTTATTAGAATACGATATGTTTCAGACTCATATTCTCCAATTCCTTTAAGGTTAATTTCCCCAATATTGAAACCACCTTCTGTTTTCCATGGCATATCAGTGACTTCTCCATGAAAAAGAACCTTTCCATCATATTTTTCTGCAATATTTTGTGCTGCAATGCCTCCATTTCCATCTGATAATCTTAATGTTTGTCCTACTTTAAGTGCATAGCTTAGCATTCCAGGTATTGTTGATTTTTTATATTGTTTACCTGTCATTGGATGATCAGTAACACCAACCTCATTATCACTCACTACTGCAATTGCCCTTATCATTTCTTCTGCCCTAAAATCATTGCATACTTTTTCAAATATAATTGATTCGCCAAATTTTGTTGCTACTGAAACAGGGTATATCGGCATATTCTCTATAAAGTATGTTGAGTGTTGAAGTTCCGGTACTGCCCTACCTGCCGGGTCAGCGTCGACTATAGGTAGATTAAGTATCGCTGCGATGTGTAATGCCTCCGCTGTATTTTCACCACCAAGCTCTGTAGAAGATACGGCACAGAATTTTTTCCCCATATATTTTTCAAGTTGCTTAAATGCTAATGCAGCAGATGAGTCTTCTAGCTTTGGTAAATATTTAAAATTAGAACCAACATCAACCTCTTCTTTGTTTTCTTTAGGTGCTCCGCAGCCATAAGGTGTTGCTATAAACTCCTCATCCGAGAGTTCAGCTAGGGAAATCATTCTAAACAATTTACCATTTTCTATATCCTTATTTACAAGTTCTAATCCCTTTTCTAGGCTTCCACCACCGCCTGTACCTAATATAGCACATCCATGTAATAAATCACTAATCTGTTGTTTTGTAAGCTCATTCATTTTTTGCCTCCTTAAATTTATTTTCTCTAGATAGAGAAGGTACAAAATGCTCAATTAATGCATAAATAATAGCTGATGCTACAATTCCTAAGTAATCTATTTGTAATACGAAAGAAATTATAACGGATATTATCCATGCAATTACACCTACGAAATTCCATCCATCTACAGAATGCCAATTTTGTGGCTTTCCTTTTCCAATAATGAAATAATCTACGAACATGATTCCACCAACAGGGCATACTAAATATGCTAGCATACTCAATACATCCTCAACCCTTGTTAAAATACCACAGAGTCCTAATATTATTCCTATTGTTCCGGCTATTACTGTAACTTCTCTTCGCCTATTATCTGGGGTATTAAAGGCCATGACAAAATTAAGTCCTGCGCTATAGGCATTTGCTACATTTGTTGTCCATGCAGATAATATCAGCGATATTACTCCTAATAATGGTAATCCTATTGTTATCAAGACCGAGCTAATATCAAAGTCATCTGTCATTTTTGTGAGCATAGCACCCAATATCAATGTTATAACTCCCATTGGAAAAACACCTAAAACAGTTGATTTCACAGTGTCTTTACGTGACTTTTGAAATCTTGTTACATCTGCGGCGGTTATTGTGCCTACAGCATAAAAATCAAATGATAAAGCTACGCCTCCCATAAAACTCATGCTGCGTGTAACTTCCTTGTCAAGAGATCCTATTCCGTACTGTTTAATAGCCATTACGGTACCTGCAAACATAACAGCAAGTAATAAAGGTATTGAAATTACATTAAGTTTTTCTATTGCAGCCATACCAAATACCGCGGTAATTAGCATTATAAGTCCCCATCCAACAGCTGATACTACTACAGGTATATTTATATCAAAAGAAGACTTTATGAAATTCGAAAATGATTGTGCACATTCTTGATTATTGATACCAAACCAGCCTACTAAATTAATTGCATATATTACGCTTATAATATATCTAGCACCTTTTTTCCCAAAAGTAGATTCCGCAAGTGAACATGATGCTAGACCTAAATCACTTCCCATAAATCCTAAAATTGACATTATAACGACGACTATAACATATCCGACTGTTCCTGAAGCGATTGCCTCCCAGAATGGCATTTTGCCTGCGAGAATTGCGCCTTCAAGGAAAGAAGGGATACATACACAAATACCTGCTTGAACAAAAGCTAGAGATAACCAACTTTGACGTTGATCCTTTGTCTTTGCAGTCAGTGCATTCGATTCTACTTGATTCCTGCTCATAAAATACCTCCATGTCAGTTAATTCCTAATACGAATGTTTTAATATACCCAATGATATATATGACCCGGTACCTATAATATTATCAGAGTATTATTACAAAAGCTTTGGGCATCTCTCTAAAAAAAAGTATTGTAAATTGTGCACCTGCACAATTGTCTTGCCATTACATTATGCATATAGTAGAATTAATATCATAAGTTTAAAATACCATATTAAGATAGGGAAACGAGGTGGATTTCAACATGAGTATAACCGTAAGAGATTGTCTTTCTCTTCCCTCTCTAAGTTCAGGAAAGGTCGTTGCAGGTGAAAGAGGGCTTGACAGTATAGTAACAAGTGTTTCTGTTCTTGAATTTGATGATTACGAAGACAACTTCTACATACCTAATGAAATAATTATTACATCATTTTACTGTGCTAAAAATAATGTAGATGAACAGTGTAAGATAATACGTCATTGCAAAAATAATGGCGATGTAGCTTTAATCTTATTTTATTCAGATGTAATTTTGAAAGGGATTGATAACAAACTCATACAAACAGCCGATGAAAACAACTTTCCTATAATCGTTCTCAAGGGTAACGATATGGGCCTTGTTTATAGTGATGTAATTGCAGATATAATGGAAGCAATTATAACTGATAGACAACTAGGAAAAGATTTAGAGATCAAATTTAAAGATGGGTACTCTTGGGAAAAAAATATAATTACCTATGTTCTTGATAATGGATTCGATGAAAAAGATGAATTTGCAAAGAAAATAGCACTATCTGCAAGTGAATTTAATTCTATGCTGATTATATCCACTAAACACAACTCTTCTGTTTTTACATTAGAGCAATGTGCAATAGTAAAAAAATATTTAAACAAAGTTGGAATTTCTCATATTGCAGATGTCAAAGACGGAAATATAGTTGTAATGTTACGGCACACAAAATTCAGCTGTGAAAAAAATAATACTGTTAATGATTCTATTGATAAATCATGGCTGAATGAACACATAAAAATTATATATAAGATTTTTGAAGCGGTTGTTGATATTGTAATTTTTTTATTTGACAATATTACTGATATTGAAGATTATGGTCACGACTATAGACTTATGTCCAAAGTGAAAAGCGATCTCTTCACAATTTTTCCTCAAAAGAAATTGATATTACCATCACATTTAAGGTTTTCTCTACAGTGCAAAGATTTATTTCATAACAAAATACCTATAACAAGCATTCTAGAACCTCTCATGTCAGATAGTCACAATGAAATCATAGAAACGCTTGCAACATTTATGTTAGATGCTGATTTTGAGGTAAAGCGTGCAGCTGAGATAATGTACGTTCATAGAAATACAATTCTTTACCGAATAAAAAAGGCAAATATCTTACTTGATCAAGATATATCTAGCTGGCCATTCTGTCACGAACTCTACTCTGCTATAGCAGTTTGGAGGTTGAAAAATAATATTTGATATGGTATTTATGTAAGTAAATTACCTATACTTGCAAGTTCTGCTATTTTGAAACAACTAAGATAGACTTGTCATATAGACGAATATCCTATTTGGCAAGCCTATCTAATATAAATGTTTCTGTTTTATTTACAGTTGCATAAACGAAATATATTTTTTATCCAATCTTCCATCCGATTGCCTCTCTTCTTGAGTCAACGAATCTACGATAGATTCCGTCCTGCATAATTAGTTCATCATGGGTTCCATGCTGTTCTATTTTCCCTTTATTTATAACAAATATTTGATCTACTTTCCTCACTGTTTTCAAGCGATGCGCAATCATTAAAACGGTCTTTTCTTTTGTCAGTTCTTGAATGGCTTCCATAAGATCCCTTTCATTTTCTGGATCTACATTAGCAGTCGCTTCGTCGAGTATGATAATAGGTGCATCCTTCATAATTGCTCTGGCAATAGAGATTCGCTGCTTTTCGCCTCCTGACAGCGAAGCACCATTTTCTCCAATAACCGTATTATATCCATCTGGCAAAGCCATAATAAAATCATGGCAACAAGCTTTCTTCGCAGCCATAATTACATCATCCACCTGTGTATTTGGCTGTCCAAAGCGAATGTTATTTGCGATTGTATCATGGAATAGATATACATTTTGGAATACAAAACTAAAATTTTGCATTAAAGCGTCCATCGAATATTCTTTAACATTCTTTTCGTCGAGAGATATCATGCCTTTATCAACATCCCAAAATCGAGCAATCAAATGGCAAAGTGTAGTCTTACCTCCACCAGATGGTCCCACGAAAGCTACTGTAGTTTTTTCAGGTATTATCAAAGAAACATTATCAATAATTTTCTTCTTGTCATAAGCAAAATCAACACTAGATATTTCGATGTTGTCTGTTTTTGTGATATATTCTTCGCCAGATATATCCATTGGCTCAATACTCAAGGTTTCTTTTGCTCGTTCTACACACATATCTACCACTCGTAGAAGAGCTGAATATGCTCCCATCGTTTCAAGACCTGAAAATACTATAAACGACATAATCATCATTATAATCGCTGTAAGTAGTTCCATAGAGCCATTAAGATAAAAGCCAATTGAGGAAATCAAAATAACAACTCCTGTGAGTTTCATCACAATGTTTTGAAATGGAATATACCTGTTACAAATCATCTCAAACTTAGTAGTCGTATCACCGGCCGTACGGATTGTATCGTTCAGTTTGCTTCTCCATGATGAAACCATATTGTAAGCTTTTACTTCTGGCATACCTTGAATATATTCTAGTACCCCTGATATCACTTCTGTGTCAACTGATATCTTTTTTATAGCAGTGTCTACATTTGCTTTTCGCATTGCACGGTTTATTAAAGAAAATATTAAAACCCCTACAAGACAAATTATTCCTATTCTCCAATCAAATGCGAGAATCATCAAAGCGATAATTGCTGTATTAAGAATTCCTTGAGTTGTAAGCATTACTACGCGTGTAGCAACATCGCCTAGTTGTTCCATTACATTAGTGGTAATGGTAGTTATTTGACCTAGACTATTTTCATTAAAGTACCCCATTGGTAAATATCTCAAATGCTCAGCTATTTCAATCCTTTTGTCGGCACACTCCCTATACCCCGCCTTACATTGCAGCATGGTGGATATGCCCCTCAGAAATGATTCAAGAATTACAGAAATGAGCAATATGCTAAATCCCCCAAGAATCCTATATCCAGATATACTATTTGAAAGAAGTCCATCCATAACAAGATAAATTGCTGGAAATTTACTTGCTTCGCAAATAGCAATTAAAACTCCAATTACAAGCGTATAATAAAACAGGCGTCGATTTTCTTTTGCACAGAAATTAAAGAACTTTTTGAGTGTGGTAATCATGCGAACGCACCCCCTTCCGATTCATATACGTCTTTCGCATAAATATGAGCCTCCCACATATTTTTGTAAAGATTACTGGAATTAAGAAGCTCAGTATGGGTTCCTTTTGCCTCAATATTACCATCCTTTATCACAACAATCTGGTCGGCATTGGTTATCGTAGAAAGTCTATGCGCTATCACAATAAGTGTCTTTTCTTTAGATAGTTCCGAAACAGACCTCTGAATAATAGCTTCGTTCTCAGGGTCAGTGTAAGCTGTTGCTTCATCAAGAATTAAAATTGGTGCATTCTTTAGCATTGCTCTAGCAATAGAAATACGTTGTCGTTCTCCTCCGCTAAGATGAGCCCCACTGCCTCCGACAATTGTATCAAAACCATTCTCTAAGTCCATGATAAAATCATAACAGCCACTTTTTCGTGCAATATTTTCAACATCTTCGTTTGACGCAGACGGTTTACCCATGCGAATATTTTCTCTTATAGAAGTATTAAACAGAAAACTATCTTGTGAAACGTATGCTATTTGCTCATTGTAATCGGATAGTGATATATCACGAATGTCAACTCCTCCAATTTTGATATTTCCGTCATGTACATCCCACAATGACGCTACAAGGCGCGCTACAGTTGACTTTCCACTGCCAGAAGGCCCTACAAGTGCGGTCACACTTCCGTTTGGTATATTTAGATTGAAATTATGAAGTACTTCTTTTTCACCATATCCAAAGCAAACATTATCAAGTGTAATATCATGAGTCATAGGCAAATTTTTACTCGTTTCTGGGCGTTTTAGTTCCATAAGATTCAAAATATCATCAATCTCTTTGAAAATTGTAGATGCTTTTGTAATATCATCGCTATAGCTCATCACTGTAATGAGTGGTGTAATAAGTCCGCAGGACAGTATCACAATCATAATGTAGTCTGTAAGATTAAGAGAGCCATTCATCGTAAAAATTGCACCAATAGGTAAAACTGAAAGCAATGTTGCTGGAGCAATAACTATACCGATTGAGAAAGGAATAATACAAGACCTCATCCATTCAATGAAACTGCTTGCATTTTCCTTTGCAGCATCTACAAATCTTTCGTATGAGCTTTCCGCTTTTCCAAATGCCTTAATAATCTCAATACCACCTATATATTCTACTGCAGTATCATTTAAAATCTTTGTTTTAGTTTGCGTATTTTGAAACTGTTTATTGCTGTCTTTGAACATCCAAATAATTGCAATTGCCGCAATTGGAAGCGTAGCAAGTGACAAAAGTGCCATACGCCAGTCAATCGCCATGATATATATAAATAACATAATTGGTGCACATAGATTGGCTGTAAATTCTGGTATTACATGCGATAAAATTGGTTCCATAGAATCAGTTCTCTCACAGATAATGTTTTTTAATTCTCCGCTTGGCATCCCCTGTACTGTGCCAAGTGGAAGACGCGATAGCTTATCTATAAGCAAAATTCGCACATTGCTGATTAGCTTAAAGGTTGTACGATGGGAAGTATTTGTTGAAAGGGTATGAAATACCACTCTAAATATCCAAAGCACAGCCATCAAAATTCCTTCCATCAGATATATATTAAAGTTCCTTTCTCCTGAAAGAAGTTTCTTTACAATATCTCCCATTAAAATATATGGGATGAGAGAAAAAATTACACCAATTACAGCAAAGATAACGCTTTTTATATATGCGCTCTTGTACGTTCCTGCGAATTGAAAGATGTAATCCATAATTCCTTTTTTCTTTTCCATATATACATCACTCTTTTACTTAATGTCTCTGATTTCGATATTCATTTGGAGTCATCCCACATATTTTTTTGAAGACAGCTCCAAATTTTGCTTGGCTCTTATAACCTACCGCCATTGCAATATCTAATATACTCATATCTTCTTTTTCAGTTAAATATTCTTTGGCTTTTTCGATACGATATTCCTTAAGCCACGTGTAGATTGGTTTTTCATATAGACTCTTGAAACAATCTTTAAGAGCTGTTTGAGAAATATCAAACCTCTCTGCTAACCACTTAATTGTATATTCCTGATCTATGTTTTCGGAAATCAATTTCTGTACTGCTTGCGTTTTTTCTACCTTGTCTTTGTAGAAGTACGGACCTTCTTTTGTTATGTTATTTGCCTCGATTACAGACAAGCAAACTAATAATTCCAATACCTTAGTACGAAAATATGGGATTTTTGCACTATCTGGCACCATATACAAATCCGTAAAAAGACGTTTAAGGGTTTCTTCCTCGTGTATGATGAAATAACCATCTTCTCCACAGAATTTCCTTCGTATATCTGTAAGGTCAATAGGAATACCTGCTGCATTCTCAGAAAGTGTTTTTTCTGCAATAGAATTTACAAATCCTATTGTAATCCCGTGATAGTGATTAGTTGGAAAATAGTTCATTCCTTTATGATGAACACGGGAATCAATACAGATATTGCCAGGCTTTTTTATATAATACATACAGTTATCCGATTCCATCGTAAGACTGCCCTCGCGACAATAATCCACTGCAAACATCGTATCTGCAGCCTGATACATGGAATTATACTGCGACATATGAAAATCGTTATATATTAAAAATACACCGTCAAAGACCCGGTAGATAATCATATCTCCTTCACCTGTCTCATTTTCCAAGCGAATCACAATGCAATCATCTGTTTGAGCTAAAACTCTATATTCTCCAATAGTTCCAAAGCCATGAAAAGCATCTTGAAGTCCATCAGATACAGTATTATCATTTCCTGTCTGTTCATCAAAGACATGAATACCCCAAGCCATGCTATACCTCCTCCATATGAATAACATTATCACAGCAGCATTCTATGAATTCGCTGTCGTGTGTTACTGTAATTATTGTTCGTCCTTCTTCTTTTAATTGATTCAAAATTTGTCCAACAGCATTCATCTGCAAACAATCTAAACCGCTCGTTGGTTCATCTAAAAGAAGAACTGACAGTTTCGATGCGATGGCACACGCTAGAGCGAGTCTCTGCTTTTGCCCTCCGGAAAGCGACATTGGGTGTCTATCACAAAAGACTTCAAGTCCGACATCAGAGAGAATTTGTTTTGCTTCATCCTCATTTTCCTTTGGTTGACTAATCAACACTTCATCAAGAACTGACTCTGTAAAAAGCTGATGATTCACATCTTGCATTACCATAAATATCTCACCAACACGTTTTTTACAGGTATAAGATTTACCATCCAAATACATAATGCCGCTATTCTTTCGTATGCCACATATGGATTCCAAAAATGTGGTTTTCCCTGCACCATTCGTACCAACAATAGCAGTCACTTTGCCTTTTGGGATTTTCATTTCTTTGATAGAAAAAACTCGATGTTTTTTGTCATATGAGTAGTTAAAATCTTTAAGCAGGATAAAATCACCTGAATTTATATTAGCTTTGGTAAGACTTATTGGCGCTACCCTTTTGAGAGATCGCATGCCAAACCGTTTTGCATCATCCTCCGTGAAACTGATAAGTTCACTCTTTGGTATTTCCTTTTTTAAGGTGCCATTTTCCAGAATGATAACCCTATCTGCCAAATCCCAAACGTAGTTAATGCGATGTTCAGCAATTAGGATTGTTTTCCCTGCCTTTTTCCAGCATTTGATCAATTCACGAAGATTTTCGGCTCCCTCGTAATCCAAATTTGCCGAGGGCTCATCTAGAAGGATAATCTCTGGTGCAAGAACATCGATTGAAGCACAGGCGATTTTTTGTTTTTCCCCACCAGAGAGTTCAAAAATATTTCGGTCCATCAGCGGTTCGATATGAAAATCTCTTACAGTTCTGCTAATTCTATTCAATATTTCTTGCTCTGGGAATGCTAGATTTTCTAAACCAAATGCAAGTTCGCTCGTAGTATCAACATTGAAAAATTGTGAACGTGGATTTTGAAAAACTGTACCAATTATTCCAGCCTTATCTTCAATTCTAACTTCTTGCATATTCTTACTATCTATATATATGTTGCCTTTGACTTTTCCAATATAAAACTCTGGTATTAATCCATTCAATAACCTCAAAAGAGTAGATTTTCCACATCCAGAAGTTCCTGTTATAAGGACGCACTCTCCTTTTTTTACAGTCAAAGAAAGATTACTAATACTCTTTATCTCCGGCATTGCATCATAGTAAAAGCTGACATTATTAAATTCAATCATGCCAAGACCCCCAAAAGCCAATAGATCAATGTTAAAACAACAAATATAAAAATTACATAATCCGCCCATTCTAACCCAATTTGACAAATATTTGTGCGTTTCTTCTGCCTTCCTAGGCCTCTTGTAAGGGCTGAAGCTGACAATTCTTCTCCTATCTTCGCCACGCATGTAATAATTGGAACAATTCGGTATTCCAACACTTTCCCAACCTTACCTCCTCCAAACCGGATTCCTCGCATTTTCATGGCAGCGCGGATTGAATCCTTTTCCTCACGAATGGTTGGAAAAAGGCGAAACATGACACACATAGGAATTGTTATTGCATCTGGCATATGTAGCTTCTCCATTGCTGCCTTAAACTCGCTAACTGTTGTTGTATTTATTACATATAGACCCATCATATAAGTAGGAAGAAATCGATTAACAAGCATAATGATAATTAACAGTATATTTGCCATGGCACCCTTTACATGTGGAAATGCAGTGCACTCTAAAAAGTAAATCGTGCTCAGAACAATTAGGCCTAAAATGCAAATTCTATATCTCTTCGCTGTAAGTAGTAGCAAGAATGGAAGGAAGGCAAAGGCAACTCGAAACCAAAACAATCCACTTCCTCCAGCTGTCGATAAAACAAGAACTGATTCTACAAGAATAAGAAGTAGTTTCGTCCTAGGATCAAGTAAACTCTTTTTTCTATGGGGTGTCCATGTAGCTTCAATCATGCAATGCCTGCCCTCTCAAAATGCTTTTTCAACAAAGCTTTGCCTATAAAACCTCCGATAATACCACAGATAAAAGTCGCAATTAGAAGAACAAAATACATCCAGTTCGGAGTAAGCTTTACGACAGTATCAATATATTCCTGTCCATAATTAGATCTTCCAGCAAAATAATCAGCCTTTTGTAAAAATAATGGTAGGTAGTTTCCGCATGACCAAAGAGGAAATATTCCAGTTGTGAGAATAGCAGATCGCATACTCTTATACCTACCATTCCAATAAACAAGTTCTGCAATAGCTCCCGTAACTATTGAAAATGGAATAGGCACCCATGTCATACCCGTTAAAAACATTAAAATACCCATGATAAGGCTCATTATTAGAATCATGCCAGGTTTCTTTACTTTCGTAAGGAAAAGCATAAAAGGAATTCCACCAATGATTCCGATCATGGAGGAAAGCAGTATGAGAAAAATTGGAATAAGTCCTGTCATAGCAAGTGCCATAACAATTACAAAGTAGATTGCCGCATAGATTCCGATATTGATAAAGTCTCTACCATTTAATTTATCTCCTGTTTCTTGTTTGCTCATAAAAGTTTAATCCTTTCTATTTTAATTTAGTTAGATTTAGCTAACACATATATGATAGCATGGTGTTCTATTTTTTTATATTCCATTTAGACATTTTTATTCTATTTAGTTATAAGTTTTATAAGCTAACAGATGTAACAAGAAATCTTAGACAAAAAACTTTAAAGGAGCTACCTTTAGGCAGCTCCTTGCTTTGTAGATATTTTAAAAATTTGCATCAAGACGAAAGTCCAAATTTATAAGTTTACAATAAGAATGTAATAATATACACATGGCTTGCTCTTGCCAGACATATTTTATTTATCAACTTATCCTATATATTCAGCTTGTAATCTCCGTCCTTTATCTTACCCATCTTGCGAAGCACTCTATCAAATATCAAAGCGAGTACTGCTGGGAGCACGAAGTGCAAAATTGCAACTCCTGCTATGGTATGAGCATTTCCTCCCATTGTCGTAAATGTTCCGATCTGTCCAACTAGCCCAGATGTTCCCATTCCTGCTCCAAGCGGGCTATTTGTCATCTTAAACACCACTGTGCTAAGTGGCCCTGTTATCGCTCCCGCGAGGGTCGGTGGCACGAGTATATACGGATTCTTAATTATATTTGATATCTGTAGCATGGAAGTTCCAACTCCCTGTGCCACCAGGCCGCCGATTCCGTTATCACGGAAGCTGATGATGGCGAAGCCAACCATCTGCGCGCAGCAGCCTGCGGTTGCTGCGCCGGCGGCCAGGCCTGACAGCCCCAGCATCATACAGAGCGCAGCGCTCGAAATAGGGGCTGTGAGAGCAAGCCCTACTATAACCGAAATAACAATACCGAAAGCGAATGGTTGCCACTCTGTGGCTGTCATAATTACGCTTCCTAGACCGTTCATAAGCTTTCCTATAGCTGGACCTACAAGGATAGCTACAACACCACCGCTGAGTAAAGTTAGCGCAGGTGTTACGATGATATCAACCTTTGTCTCCTTAGAAATCATCTTACCGAGTTCTGCACCTACTGCAGCAGCTATAAAAGCACCTGCAGGACCGCCTGCGGCAGCTCCCATCATACCAGTTACACAGCAGCTTATCATAACCAGCGCCGGAGCCTTAAGTCCAAAGGCAACTGCAACACCTATCGCAGCTCCCATGAGCTCCATCGCCTTACCACCTATCTCAATAAGTGTGTTTGCAATTGTTGTCTCCCCAAAGAAATTAATGGACTGCTGTCCAATTGTCTTCAGAATTAGACCTACAAGAAGCGAACAAAATAATCCCATTGCCATCGCAGATAGAGCATCCTGAAGATATCTCTTACTGCTAAACTCTATATCCTTTCTCTTTAGAAAGGCTCTAAACCCCTTTGAATTATCTACCGTATTGCTTATTTCTGTCATGTTCTTCTCCATAATTAACATAAAAATATTTGACAAAGACTATTGTATCCACTGTATCGTCTATTGTCAAGACACCTATCAACTCATTATATTTGTAATAATTGCACCATCGTGATATAATATACTAGAATTCAAGAAATAATTATTAAACACTCTATAAACCATTTATATAGGAGTATTTTATGAATGTAGCAGAAAGACGTGGTGAGATAAAAAAAATACTTTTAGCTAACGAAACTGCAATTTCAGCCGCTAAGCTTGCTGAGAAGCTAAAGGTAAGCAGGCAGATTATAGTTGGAGATATTGCACTTATGAGAGCAGAGGGCATGGAGATAAAATCAACTCCAAGGGGATATATTCTCACTCATAAGACAGATGTCTATCCATATATCGGAACCATTGCTTGTAAACATTACTCAGATAATATGCTTGATGAACTTTACACCATAGTTGACTTTGGTGCAACCTGTATAGATGTCAAGATAGATCATATCATCTATGGCGAAATCACAGGTCAGCTTGATATTTCATCTAGATATGACGCAGATGTCTTTATGAGTAAGATAAATGAAGCAGATCAGCCACTTAGCAGGCTATCTGATGGAATCCACGAGCATCGTATAGGTTGCAGAGACAAAGAAATCTTTGATATGATCCGAAAGGAACTGCTTGCCAAAAAAATAATAATTGAATAAGAAGATGATAAAACCGCTGAATGCATAGCACTCAGCGGCTTTTATTTGCTTATATTACTTTGATAAACTGAATTACTCAGCAATCTCTTCTACGAACTTACGTCCATACTCTCTAAGCTGCTCGATAGTTTCCTGATCTGGTGCCCAGTTTACACGGATACCATCGTTTACGATTGCAAACTTTGATTCCTCTAGGAATTCCTTGATTAGCTTAGCAGCCTCTCCGCTCCATCCGTAGCTTCCGAATGACGCAGCCTTCTTGTTCTTGAACTTAAGACCCTTGATCATCTCTAGAATACCAGCGATAGCGTATGAGAAACCGTTGTTGATTGTAGGTGATCCAACAAGGATAGCCTTTGACTTAAATACTTCTACAAGTATATCATTCTTGTCGTTCTTTACAGCGTTAAGTAGCTTAATTGTTGTATTTGGACTTGCCTGCTGAATACCCTCAGCGATAGCCTCTGCCATCTTTCTTGTTGACTGCCACATTGTATCGTAGATAAGTGTGATCTGGTCTTCCTGATAGTTGTTAGCCCACTTAGCGTATAGATCCATGATTAGACCAATGTTCTCACGCCAGATGATTCCGTGGCTAGGTGCAACTAGATCAATCTTTAGGTTCATTCCCTGAACCTCAGCTAGCTTCTTTGTTACAAATGTGCTAAATGGTGTTATGATGTTTGTGTAGTACTTCTCAGCCTCGTGAAGTAGCTTCGAAATATCATCCATATCATCATAAAGCATTTCTGATGCATAGTGCTGACCGAATACGTCATTACTGAATAGAATGTTGTCTCCTGTCATGTATGTCATCATTGTATCTGGCCAGTGAAGCATTGAAGCCTCAACGAATATAAGCTTGCTATCACCGATTTCTAGCTCATCGCCAGTCTTAACATTTACATAGTTCCAATCCTGGTGATACAGACCTCTTAGGATTGACTCACCCTTCTTTGTGCAGTAGATAGGTGTGTCAGGAATTTCTCTCATCAAAGCAGGAAGTGTTCCACTGTGGTCTGACTCATTGTGGTTCATTACGATGTAGTCGATCTCCTTTAGGTCGATTTCTTCCTTTAGTCTGTTTACAAATTCTGTATCGTATGGACCCCAAACAGTGTCTATCAATACAGTCTTCTTATCGCGAATAAGATATGAGTTGTATGATGATCCTTCCATTGTTGAAAGCTCATCTCCATGGAATTTCTTTAGCTCCCAGTCAATCTTACCAACCCATGTTACTTTGTCCGTTACTCTTTTACTCATTAAATAACCTCCTAGTTAAACAATCACTCAAACTTTACCCATTAAATTAGTTCTTCAATAATACTACAAAATTGTTCTTTAGTATCTACGGAGTTAACCTTTGCTCTTACTGCCGAGCTGCCTTTAATTCCTTTTAGATACTTTGCTGTGAATTTGCGCATCTCTCTGACTGCAACATATTCACCCTTGTACTCACAAAGCTCTCGCAGATGCCTAATAAGCATAGATTTTACCTCGTCCACACTCACAGCCTCATTAAGCCTTGCTGAATTTAAATCTATATAATCCGAGCTATCAGCTTCGGTATTTGTCAAATTAATTTCTTCCTGCTCCTTTAGGTATCCCTGCCTGAGTTCCCTGAAAATCCATGGATTTCCTAGTGATGCTCTTCCGACCATTATGAAATCGCATCCGGTCTTCTCAAACATATTCTTAGCATCCCTGTATGAACAAATGTCACCGTTTCCGATAACTGGAATGGATACTGCCTTCTTGACCTTTGCAATCTGTTCAAGGTCAGCTTCTCCGCTGTAGTACTGCTCACGAGTTCTTCCGTGCACAGCTACTACACTTCCGCCACCAGCCTCTATGGCCTGAGCAGCTTCAACTGCAGCATTATCAGAGCAGCCCTGTATTCCTATCCTTATTTTAGCAGAAACTGGTTTATTTGTCTCTGTTGTCATCGCCTTTATTATTCGATAAATTAGCTCAGGATCTCTAAGAAGTGCAGACCCTTCACCGTTCTTTACGATTTTGGGCACTGGACAGCCCATGTTTACATCAAGGATTACATTTGGAAGCTCATTCAGCATTGATGTTGCTCTTGCCATGATATCAGGCTCTGAACCAAATATCTGCAATGCAACAGGAACTGTCTCTCCCTCCATATCGAGAAGCTTTGGCGTCTTTCTATCGCCGTAGCACAGTCCCTTAGCGCTAACCATCTCTGTATAGACCATGGAAGCACCCATCTCTGCACAAAGCATTCTGTATACCTTATCAGTGAAACCAGCCATAGGCGCAAGAAAAAATGGTGTTTCAAACTCTAAGCCTTGAATTTGAAGCATTCTCCCATTACTCATTTACTGATTCTCCCGTCTTAGGGCAATTGTGTCTTGGAGTCTTTTTGTTCTTCTGATAGATGATTTCTAGACCCTCTAGTGTCAAAAGCTTATCCACATAGTCGATGCAACCAACACCGCTATCAATCAAAGCAGAGAAGCCTCCAGTTGCAACGACAGTTATCTTCTTGTCGCCGACATACTCCTGCATCTCTTTCTTCATCTTTCGCACTATATAATCACATATACCCATATGACCGTAAACTAACCCAGATTGCATACTTTCTACCGTATTTCTGCAAATAGTTTTTCCTGGTTCTTCGATTTCTACCTTAGGTAGCTTTGATGTCTTCTCAAAAAGTGCCTCTGATGAAATCTTAAGTCCAGGTGCGATAGTTCCTCCAAGGTATTCGCCCTTATCGGTAATTGCGCAGAAGGTAGTCGCTGTTCCTAGGTCGATAATAATCAGTGGTCCGCCGTACTTCTGTATAGCTGCAACCGCATTTACTATTCTGTCTGCTCCAACCTGCTTAGGGTTATCATACTTGACAATTAGGCCAGTCTTAACACCTGAAGCTACAACGATTGCCTGCTTTCCGAAGTATTTTACTGCCATGTGCTGAAGTGTGAATAGCACCGATGGAACTACTGTCGATATAATCATATCATCGATTTCGCTCATGTCTATCTTCTCGTAGTCGAATAGCTGTTTTAGCAGCATTCCATACTCGTCAGCGCTCTTACGTGTGTCTGTCTCTATACGCCAGTTTGTTAATAGTACTCCGTCCTTAAATACTCCAAGGACTGTGTTACTGTTGCCTACGTCAAAGGCTAATAGCATATTTGTTCTCCTCAATCTGTAATGCTAATTTACTTGATTTAGCTCGCTCTACTACTAGTTAATTACTTTTTCTAATCTCTTTAGTGCAAGTGCAATTGTAAGCCCTGGAATCACGCGATTTCCAGTTATGTCGGCTCCAAGCACCTCATTTATCTTCTTGAGTCTATATTGCACAGTGTTTGTGTGTATACCCATGAACTGCGATGTCTTGCCACTGTTCATTCCCGCATCTATGACAAAGGTTTCCAGCGTCTCTAGAAGCTGCTTAGCTTTGTTTTCGCCCATTTCCTTGTTAAATGCCTCCAGCAAATCAAGATAGTTCTTTTTGATATATCCGCCCTGTACCTGAATATTGATACAGTTTGAAACAAGCACCATCTCATACTTGGAGAAAACTCTCTTGAACGGGAAAACGCTCTCAACTAGAGTCCACGTCTCGCTGATGAGTCTAAATCCATCTCCAGCTCCCTCAAGTCCATCAAGTCCTGTTGTGTGAAAGATTCTAACTCCCTTTCCCAATTCCTTTAGACTATCGTAAAGCTCTATGCAGCTGAACTTAGTGCCAGAATGCTCATCCTTTGGCTTACCGAGAAGAACTAGTCCGTAGGTCTCAGCTCCATCCTGTATGCTTAGCACCTCGTTTCCACTGCGCTCCTCGTAGCCAGCCATCTTCTTACGAGCATCTGATGTGTTAACACCCTTAGCATAGAATACGCTCAAAATGTTATCTGCCTTGATACCCATAGTATCCTTTAGCGAATATGCGAGGCTCTTATTTCCTCTTATCAAGGCTTTGATAAACTCAGCCTTAACATCTCGCTCAGGTGTGTACTTCCACATTCCTATAGCAAGCTCAATAATTTCAGCAAGCTTGGTTATCTCGACACTAGAATATCTATCATCGTTATCTACTATTAGGAGAAAGTATTTCTCGTCTCCGATGTTAACAGCTCCCCAGTATGTTATAACGCCATCTAGATTTGTCATTGAGTAAAGTGCTCCAGCCTCACTGCTAGATTTCTTCTGAAGTATTCTAACAGCATCTGCAACGGTAACATTGTTTCTTGTCTCAACGACTAAAATTGGATTGAAGTCCTTAGATATAAGGGCCATCTGAAAATCATTGCTTACTGCCGCTTCCTTGACCGCTGCCTGAAAGGTCTTATGCTTCTCAAAGTCTAGAAGATGATATATCGTGTTGTTTATCAAATTGTTGTTAAATGTTGCTCCGAGAAGAAGCTTGTCCATAATCTGCTCTATGGCATCAGCATATCCGTAGTCGTTTCCTTCTGGAATGAATATCAAAGGCATTCCCATAGCCTCTGCTATTTCAATCATCTGCACATACTCTTCGCTATCTGCATCGCTTACATGAAACACGACAAGTGCCGCTATTCCACAAGCAGCAAGCTCCTTAACAGCTTGCGCCTGCTTTAGCGTATCGTTTTTCATTGCGTAAAAAGACGTCAGAACAACTTGTTCCCTAACACCATTATTTGCAACTGCAGTCTCCACATCTGCAGCATCCATAACGGAAACTGTGCGTACGCTGTTTTCTATATTTCGCTTTCCCGCGACGATTTTACAGTTTTTAAATACATCTAGTTCTAGACAATCCTTGACAGTAATCTTCATACAGGTCCCCTTAATAATTCTGTTGCTTATTTATAGCTATTAACTATTCTTCATCTCTGCGATGTGCTTCACCGTCTGCGCTCACATACTGATTTCTGAGTTTCTCTATCTCTTCCATTAGACGTTCCTCAGCCTCGCGTCTTAGTCTTTCGCTTTCCTCAGCCTCCTGAGCATTAACCTTCTTTATCTCTGCTTCCTTTTCCATTACATCGTTTTCGATATCTTCAGCAGACTTTTCTCCTGTGTATAGCTGCTCAAACTGCTGTCCATCAAGTGTCTCAACAGCGAGCAATGCCTGAGCTACACGCTCTAGCTTATCGAGATTTTCAGAAATTATCTTCTTAGTCTCCTCAAAAGCCTCTTCAACTATTCTTCTAATCTCGTGATCTATCTCAGCTGCAACCTCTTCAGAGTAAGACTTCTTGCTTGAGAAATCGTTACCTAGGAATACTTCCTCAGAATCAGAGTAGTTAACTGGACCAAGCTTATCTGAGAATCCATACTTTGTAACCATAGCTCTTGCTACATCTGTTGCACGCTGAATGTCGTTGCTTGCACCTGTGCTTATATCATCAAGTGTCAAAAGCTCTGCAACTCTTCCACCAAGCAAATGCTTGATATCGTTTAGCATCATGCCCTTTGTTGCATACTGCTTATCCTCCTCAGGAAGCTGCATTGTAAATCCACCTGCTCCTCCACGAGGGATTATTGTAATCTGGTGAACAGGGTCTGATCCAGGGATGCTTCTCATCACAATTGCGTGACCCGCCTCGTGATAAGCTGTGAGCTTGCGCTCCTTCTCTGTGATAACTCTGCTCTTCTTAGCAGGTCCAGCAATAACCTTCGTTGTCGCTTCTTCTATCTCAGCCATTCTAATGAATCTGCCGTTTCTTCTAGCTGTAATCAAAGCAGCCTCATTTAGCAAGTTCTCAAGATCAGCAGGTGTAAATCCTGGAGTTCTTCTTGCGATAATTGCTGGTGACACCTCATCAGCAAGAGGCTTTGTCTTAGAATGAACCTTGATTATCTCTTCTCTACCCTTAACATCAGGTCTTCCGATTACAACCTGTCTATCAAAACGTCCTGGTCTTAGCAGTGCTGGATCGAGTACGTCAGGTCTATTAGTTGCAGCGATGATGATGATTCCTGAGTTCTCACCAAAACCATCCATCTCAACGAGTAGCTGATTAAGTGTCTGCTCTCTCTCATCGTTTCCGCCACCAAGTCCTGCGCCACGCTTACGTCCTACCGCATCAATCTCATCGATAAATACGATACAAGGTGCGCTTCTCTTAGCCTGATCAAATAGGTCTCTTACTCTGGAAGCACCAACTCCGACAAACATCTCTACAAAGTCTGAACCACTTATTGTAAAGAATGGTACTCCTGCTTCTCCTGCTGTTGCTCTTGAAACATAAGTCTTACCCGTTCCTGGAGGGCCTACTAGAAGAACGCCCTTAGGTATTCTCGCTCCAACCTCCTGATACTTTCTCGGATCTCTTAGGAAGTCTACAATCTCCTGTAGTTCCTCCTTCTCCTCCTTGAGGCCAGCTACATCATCAAAGGTAATCTTGCGACCCTCACCGCGATATAGTCTCGCCTTGCTCTTTCCGAATGAAAATGCCTTGCCATTTCCTCCCTGATTCATCATAAGGTAAACTAGGAATCCTAGTGAAACTATCATGATTACACTTGGAAGGATGTTAATAAGCATAGATGAAGCAGAGCTTGGGTCGTCTGTCTCAACCTTAAGCTTACCCTCCTTCATCTGAGGATATATGTATTCCTTCTCAAGGTGGTCAATCTCTGTGATATATGGAGCGTATGTGTACACATACTGCTTCTTTCCATTGACCTTTTTCTTGAGCAAGCCAGTCATCTTAGTATTTGTAATATTTACTTCGCTAAACTTCTCGTTCTTTAGGTCATTAGCAAATGTTGAATATTTTACCTTCTTTACCTGATCTGTATCGCCACCCTTGTAGAAGTATGCAACTCCAAGGATGATTGCGAAGATAAGCAGATATACAGTAAAATTCTTTCTAAACTTCTTCAATTAATATTCCTCCTGTAATAACTAGATATGTGCACTTTGATTGCTCAAAATTTGTTCTTCTTAACAAAATAGCCATTATATTTTATCATACCGGCACAGTTAGTTCAACCGATATATATGTTTTTGTATTGGCGTCAAGCCTTAAAATATCGGAGACTTCCGCGAATTTCACCTTAGCATTAGATAGGCTATTTTCGTCAATAAGAAAATAGCCGAGAACCTCGTTTCCTATTGCTAGAATTAAAGTCTGATCTCTATCGAATTTTGGTATCTTTCTATCGACAAAAAGATTCTGTATCTTCTTATGACCAAAGGAGAATTCCATGGTATCTCCAGGCCTTCTATATCTTACTTTGATCAAAGATAAGGCATCATCTCCATGCTTTTTCTTTAGCTTATCTGCATCCATCAAAAGCAGCTTAACCGCCTTATTTTCTGAGATACACTCATCTGTGCTCCTAATTTTTATAGATATATGCTCTAGGTATTGATCTGCGCCAAAGGCATTTGCCTTCATCAAAGCGACATCTGTATATTCCTTGTAAATCACATAACCGTTTGGCAAATTAGCACTCGCCGATGGAAGCTCGCTTGACATTATATCCTCACAAGCCTTGTAGTGTGCAAAGCCCATGTCTGAACTCATGCCGATTTTCTTTAGCGCCTGCACTACGACTCTTCTCCTAATGCTAGGCTCTAGCTTTGATATATCTACACCCGAAAGGATTATTTTATTCGCCTCTTTACTAAAGCTTTTCGTAATTTTCTCTAGCTCTTCACATGCGAGTTTTTCTAGGAAGTTTCTATCCTCTTCAGCACTCAAGGCAAGCCTATTCAAAGCCTTCTTGAACTCCGGATTGTACTGCTCCTCTATCAAAGGAATCAGAGAAAGCCTTATCCTGTTGCGATTATATATCTCCTCAAAATTAGTTTTGTCAATTTGTGGCTTGAGTCCCTCAAGCTTGCAGTACTCATTTATGTCTGACTTATATGTGTCTAGCAGCGGCCTTATAATAAGCCTTCCTTGCTCATCGCTTCTGATATGGTTTATTCCTACAAGACCATCGGTTCCCGTTCCTCTCATAAGCCTGAATAAAACGGTCTCAGCCCTGTCATCTGCATTTTGGGCAACGGCAATCTTTATTTTTTCACTTGAGACTCCGCCCTTTGCTATCTCATCAAAGACCTCAGCAAAAGCAAAATATCTAAACATGCGACCAGCTTCCTCAGTTGAGAGTCCTTTTGATTTCGCATACTCCTCGCAGTCAAAGCTGTAAACCCTGCATTTTATGTTTCTTTCAGCACAAAATTTTACGCAGAATTCTGCATCATCGTTGGCCTCTTTTCTCAGTCCATGGTTAATGTGAACTGGATAAAGCTTTAGATTCATACTATCTGAAACTCTGCACAATATATCAAAAAGGCACAAAGAATCCGCCCCTCCAGAGAGACCGATTACAATGTGCTCATTTTCGCTTATTAAACTGTATTCGGAAATAGTCCCTAGGACGCTTCCGTAAACAATATTATCTTCACCTTGTTTCATAGTTTAATCCGTAAAATCTCATAGCGTTTTCGAAGGTCTTCTTAGATGCCTCCTCAAAGCTTATTCCCTTTATCTCAGCAACCTTTGCAGCTGTGTGTTCAACATACCAAGGCTTATTAGGTCTACCCCTATACGGCTCAGGCGTCAAAAATGGCGCATCTGTCTCAACCATAATATATTCTAGTGGAATCTCCTCGACAACCTTGATGGTCTTCTTGTTGTTCTTGAAGGTTACAGGTCCGCAGATTCCTATCGTTGCTCCATGCTTAACATACTGCTTAGCTAGCTCACTGCTTCCAGAAAAACAGTGTATATCAACCCTGCAGTCAGTTGCTTCCTTCCCATCTGCAAGCATGCGCATCGGAAACATAGCTGCTCTTTCCTCGCCAAGCGCCCCTTCTTCAATCAAGATATCCATTGTCTCCTGATCTGCTTCTCGCGAGTGAATAACTATAGGCATCTTTAGCTCGTTTGCTAGCCTTATCTGCCTTCTAAACCAATACCTCTGGTCATCCTTGCTTGAGCGCATATAGTGATAATCAAGTCCAATCTCACCGATGGCCTTAACGCCCTCCTGCGCAGCAAGCGATTTTATCTCCTCATAAATCGCCTCCGTCATAGAGCCGCTATCATGAGGATGAACTCCTACAGCAGCCACACACCACGGATTTTCCATGGCGTGCTTTGCTGCAAGCTTTGATGACTTAAGGTCATAACCTATATCAGCTACATATCTGAGCAGCTCGCTATCCTTTATTCCATCCATCAAAAGCTTTCTCTCTTCACTAGAGAAAGAGTCTTCATTCAGATGTGTATGTGAGTCAAATAACATGCTTTGCTCCTCCATATGTTTCAACCTGCGTCTTTGAATTTACTAGCAAACAGGATTTCCGTCTGGAGCGTCTGTCGTCACTAGCTCCAGCTTCTTATCTCCATCTGCGAAGATAATCATTCCGTTTGACTCCTCACCTCTAATCTTGCGAGGCTTCAAATTTGCCACTACTACAACTTTCTTTCCGATTAGTTCCTCAGGCTTATAGTGCTCTGCAACACCAGAAACTATCTGTCTAGTCTCTGTTCCAAGCTTAACCTTGAAAACAAGGAGCTTCTTGGCATCCTTATGCTTAGCTGCCTCAAGAATTGTTCCGACTCTCATGTCAATTTTGTCGAAGTCATCAAACTCAATTTCCGTCTTTAGCTCTAGCTTCTCTTCCACCTCTGCAGGTGCAGGCTTAAGAGCCTCTAGCTCAGCAAGCTCCTTCTCTATATCTAGTCTAGGGAATATAGCATCACCCTTGCGAACCTGAAGTCCAGCCATCATATCAAAGCGATATGCATCTTCCCAAACTATATCTCCATCGATACCTATCTGTTCTCTAACCTTCATAGTTGTAGAATGCATGAAAGGATAAATCAAAATGGATACAACTCTTAGAGCTTCTGCAAGGTGGTGCATGCAAGTGTTCAGTGAATCAACCTGGCCCTCATCCTTTGCAAGAACCCAAGGCATCTTCTCATCAACATACTTGTTAGCACGTCTTACTAGAATCCAAACTTCCTCAAGCGCATTGCTGAAAGAAAACTTGTCCATCTGTGCGTTAACCTTATCAGCAGCTTCAAGAGCAATTTTCTCTAAATCTGCATCAAACTCATCCTTGCTAGCTGCAGCAGGAATTACTCCACTGCAATATTTTTCTATCATGGATACAGTTCTTGAAACTAGATTTCCTAGGTCATTTGCTAAGTCATAGTTCATACGCTTTAGCATGATTTCGTTTGTGAATATTCCATCCTGTCCAAATGTATATTCTCTGAGAAGGAAGTATTTTAGCGCATCGATTCCATATCTTTCGATAAGCATTACAGGGTCAACCACGTTGCCCTTTGATTTACTCATCTTACCACCGTCTATCAAAAGCCATCCATGTCCTAGAACCTGCTTTGGAAGTGGCTCATCCATTGACATCAGCATAGCTGGCCAAATGATGCTGTGGAATCTCACGATTTCCTTACCTACTAGATGAACATCTGCAGGCCAATACTTGTCATATTCGGCTCTGTCATCTGGATATCCTAGCGTTGTTATGTAGTTGCTAAGCGCATCTAACCATACATAGATTACATGCTTTTCATCGATAGGCACCGGAATACCCCAATCAAAGCTTGTTCTTGAAATACATAGATCTTCAAGACCCTGATTGATGAAAGCTCTCATCTCATTTCTTCTCGACTCAGGCTCTAGGAACTCTGGTCTTTCATCATATAGCTTAAGAAGCTTATCTCCATACTCTGAGAGCTTGAAGAAGTAAGCATCTTCATGAGCTGGCTCAACTGCTCTTCCGCAATCTGGACAATTTCCGTCAACAAGCTGGCTCTCAGTCCAGAAAGCCTCGCAGTCAGTACAGTAAAGTCCCTCATACTGTGACTTATATATATCGCCCTTCTCATACATCTTCATAAAGATTTCCTGAACACGCTTAGTATGTCTTGGTTCAGTTGTTCTTACAAAGTCATCATATGATATCTCCATAGTCTCCCAAAGTTTTAGGATTCTGCTTACGACATCATCTACATAGGCCTGTGGAGTTACTCCATTTGCCTCTGCCTTCTTCTGTATCTTCTGACCGTGCTCATCTGTACCAGTCTGAAATCTTACATCATATCCCTGAAGCCTCTTAAATCTAGCCATAGCATCAGCCATAACTGTACAGTATGTATGTCCGATATGCAGATCCGAGCTTGGATAGTATATCGGCGTAGTAATATAATATGTGTCCTTTGTATTATTTGCGCTCATCTATCTTCCTTTCCGAAGCCTTGGCTTCGCAATTTATTTATTCAAGCCTAAAAAAGCGGCAGCGCAGTATCTTGGTGCGCGCCGCTATAAATATACAGTTTGCTTATGAGTCTAGATCTTCCTCAGCCCAGTCGTCATTTGACCACTCTTCTGCTGGCCAGTCCTCATTTACAAAGATCTTCTTCATAACTCTGTCAAGACCTACAACAATAGTAGCACCTGCTGCTGCACCGAAGCCCAAAACAACTAGACTTGTCTTAAGCGCCTTCTTAGCCTTGCAGCTCTTATTAGCTTTTTCTGCCCTCTTACACTTCTTCATTTCATATCCTCCTTATTTGTACAATCGCCTCTTTACATATTCGACAATAAGGTTTGCTGCTTCCTCATCGCTGATGTAGCTAGTATTTATGGCTAGATTATAGTTCTCGTAGCTACCCCACTTCTTTCCGGTATGGAAGCTATAGTAGTTAACCCTTGCCTTTCCGTAGTCAGTGATAAGCTTCTTTACCTTGGATGGATCTTCGCCGTACATCTCTACACAGCGTTTAATCTTATCATCCATCTCAGCATATATAAATACATTGGTTACACCGCTGACATCCTCGAGAATGTAATCTGCACATCTGCCAACTACGACTCCCTCTCCAGTATCAGCAATCTGTCTTATGACTTCTGATTGCGCTACGAAGAGCTTCTCATCTACTGACATTGGCTCTGCTGCAAAAGCCTCGCCAAGGGTCATAGCTGATGCAAATGTGTATGACAAGCTGCTCTTTGCTCTCAGCTCTGCTGACTCTATTATCTCAGGAGATAGACCGCTCTTTTCGGATGCTAATTCAATTATCTCCTTGTCATAAAGAGGAATATTTAGCTTCTCAGCGACGAGACGACCTATCATTCTTCCGCCACTGCCATATTCTCTACTTATGGTAATTATATTTCCCATAAAATCACCTCTCCGTCAGACTGTATGCCATTACAATATTATTTATATATTATATACCATTTAGGCGATTATGTGAACCATATCTTACTCTAGCTCTTCAAATTGAGAGTTGTACAAATCCGCGTAGAAACCATTTGCTTCAAGAAGCTTCTCATGGCTTCCCTGCTCTATGATATCACCGTCCTTCATAACGAGAATTATATCGGCATTTTTTATGGTTGAAAGCCTGTGAGCTATGATAAAGCTAGTGCGTCCCTGCATAAGCTTGTCCATGGCTTTCTGTATCATTACTTCAGTTCTAGTATCAACCGAAGAAGTGGCCTCGTCAAGTATCATGAGTTTCTTGTTAGCAAGTATTGTTCTTGCTATTGTCAAAAGCTGTTTTTGACCCTGTGAAACATTTGATGCATCCTCATTTAGCTCCATATCGTAGCCTCCTGGAAGAGTTCTGATGAACTTGTCAGCATAAGCTGCCTTTGCTGCTTCAATAACCTCTTCGTCTGTAGCATCAAGCCTTCCGTATCTTATGTTTTCCATGATACTGCCCTTAAATAGCCAAGTGTCTTGAACAACCATACCGAAGTTCTTCCTGAGCTCACGCCTATCTATATTATTAATGTTTATTCCATCAAGCTTAATGGCACCTGCATCCACATCGTAAAATCTCATCAAAAGTTTCACTATCGTAGTTTTTCCAGCACCAGTAGGCCCTACAATTGCAATCTTTTGACCTGGCTCAACATGAACTGTAAAGTCCTTAATTACCGGCTGATCTGCCTTATATCCGAACCTTACATGCTCAAAATCTACAGACCCTAAAATTTCACCATCTATGGTAACCGCACCACGCGTAGCTTCTTCCTCTTCTTCCTCAAGGAACTCGAACACTCTCTCTGCCGCTGCAGTCATAGACTGCACCTGGTTTACAACTTGAGCAACCTGCTGCATTGGCTCTGTCAAATTTCTTACATACTGGATGAAGGCCTGAATGTCACCAATTCCTATCAGGCCTTTGATTGCTAAAAATCCACCTGAAAGTGCTACGCCAACATAGCCTAGATTTCCAACAAAGCTCATAAGCGGCATCATTATTCCTGAAAGAAACTGAGACTTCTTCGCGCTCTTATATAGCACTTCGTTTGTCTCATCAAAAGCTTCAATGGTCTCAGCCTCTTTGTTAAATGCCTTTATAACTAGCTGTCCCGAATAGTTTTCCTCGACCATTGCATTGATTTTTCCAAGATATTTTTGCTGGGTGCTAAAGTAGCTCTGTGACATCTTTATAACAGTTCCGAGAAGAACTGCAGAAACCGGTAAAATACAGAATGTAATCAAAGTCATCAAAGGGGAAATTGTCAGCATCATTACTATGGTTCCTATGATGGTTGCAAATGAAGTTATGATCATAGTAAAGCTTTGATTTAGTCCCGTTCCTAGCGTATCTACATCATTTGTTATACGCGAAAGCACATCGCCGTAAGGCCTGCTCTCGAAGTATTTCATAGGCATGCGGTCAATCTTTTTGGATATCTCTCGTCTCATCCTGTAAGCGAGTTTCTGAGTTATTCCCGTCATTATCCAGCCTTGAATAAAGCTAAATGCGACGCTTGTCACATAAAGTGCTAAAGTTATAAGCAGGATTTTACCTATCAGAGTAAAATCAATACCTCCTGTGTCATTCACCTTCTTCATAAGGCCATTTGCAAGCTCTGTTGTCGCCTTACCCATCACCTTAGGACCTGCAACTGAGAATACTGTCGAAATGGCCGCCATGACCATCACCGCAAATATCGCATACTTATATCTGCCCATATATTTGAAGAGTTTTCCGAGCGACTTTCTAAAGTTCTTTGGCTTATCACCAGTCATACCTCTTCCCATTCTACTGCGAGGCGCACGGTTTTTATTCTTATTTTCCATGTCTACGCCTCCTCTATTCCTAATTCCTTGTTAGATAGCTGAGAGCTTGCAATCTGCGCATATACATCGCATGTTTTTAGAAGTTCCTCATGCTTTCCTGAAGAAACTATCCTTCCTTCATCTAATACCAAAATATTATCTGCATTTATGATAGTGCTTATTCTCTGCGCAACAATCAAAACTGAGGAATCCTTGGTTTTTTCGCTAAGCGCCTTTCTCAGTTTTGCATCAGTCTTCATGTCAAGGGCTGAGAAGCTATCATCAAATACATAGACGCTAGGATTCTTTGCTATCGCTCTTGCAATTGCAAGCCTCTGCTTCTGTCCTCCTGATACATTGCTACCACCTTGCGAAATTGAAGTATCAAAACCATCAGCTTTTTCCTCTATAAAATCAAGGGCCTGCGCTATCGCTACTGCTTCCTTGAGCTGAACCTCGTCTGCTTCGTGGTTTCCGAAACGAAGGTTGCTTGCTATAGTTCCAGAGAACAAAGTTCCCTTTTGTGGAACAAGGCCTATCTGATTTCTGAGCTCCTTAAGATCTAGCTCCCTAAGATCAACACCATTTAGTTTGATTGAGCCCTCAGTCACATCGTAGAATCTTGGAATGAGATTGACTATAGTGCTTTTTCCCGCTCCCGTACTGCCTATCATTGCAGTAACCGTACCAGGCCTTAGGGTAAAGCTTATATCTTCTATTACATTGTTTTCTGCATCAGGAAATTTAAAGCTTACATGCTCAAATTCAAGGACTCCATTTGCTTTGCCTGCTTCACCATTTAATGGCAAGCTCTTAGGCTCTTTTGGATTCAGTATTGAAGACTTTGATCTTATAACCTCATCTATTCTATCTGCCGCAACGCTTGCTCTTGGAAGAATGATTGACATTACCGTCAGCACTACAAATGACATTACTATCTGAATCGAATAGCTGATAAATGCAGTCATAGCACCGACCCTTAGCGTTCCCATTTCGATGCGATTTGCACCTACCCAGGTTATTCCGATAACCAGAACGTCCATAATAAGTATCATCGTAGGAAACATGAAAGTCATGACCCTATTTGTAAAGAGCTGATTCTTTCTTAACTTTTGATTCGCCTCATCAAAGCGTTTCTCTTCCTCTTCTTCTCTACCGAATGCTCTGATAACAGATAAACCCGTCAGAATTTCTCTCGAGACTAGGTTCATATCATCGACTAGAACCTGCATTTTCTTAAACTTAGGCATTGCCACTACAACTAGGAGTGCTATTATCAAAAATATTACAGCAAGTGCAACTGCGATAACCCACCCCATTTTAGCACCTGTCTGAGTTACCTTATATACTCCGCCAAGTCCCATGATAGGAGCAAAGAGAGCCATCCTTAGAAGCATGACACTGACCTGCTGAATCTGCTGAACATCATTTGTGCTTCTTGTTATCAGAGAAGCAGTGGAGAATTTATCCATCTCCGCATTTGAAAAGCTGATTACATTTTTGTATATCTTTCCTCTAAGGTCTCTGCCTATACCCGCAGCAACACCAGAAGCTAGGTATGCAGCCATTACAGATACCACTAGCATCAAAAATGAAAATGCCACCATTCTGAATCCTGCTGCCCTAAGATAGGACTTTTGCACAGCATCCATATCGACACCAGCATTTTTCTGCATATCAACTGCATATGCCATACCAATGGATTTTATAGTTTTGTCTCCGACCTTATCTATTGTTTTCTCGAGCTTTTTTCGCGCTTCACCTATCTGCTCATTAAGTGCTGCCCCAGAATCGATTGTTCTTGCGTTTTCAATTGAACCAGAATTTCCGCCTGCGTTTTTGGCAGAAGTATCACCACTCTTTTCTTTCAGATTCTCGAACTGGTAGCTTAACGCAAGAGGAACAAGGAGCTTATCATCTAGCTTTGATAGCTCATCACCTGCTTTTAACTCATATATCTTGCCGTCATCAGACTTTTGGTATGCCGTCTCCCAAAGCCTTAGTTCGTTGCCGTTCATAAAGAGCTTCGCCTGCTCAAAATCCTCAGATTTTATCTTGCTAGGCACTATGTGCTCCTGACCCTTATTCTGTATTCCGGTATCTATGATATCTGATGTGTACTGCGGTAGCGAAAGCATGCAATACGCCTGAACCACAAGTAAGATCATTATCATAAACACCATTTTTTTATACGGTAAAAAATTCTTAAATACGTTTCTCACTATTTCCCCTATTTCTTTGCTTCTTCTCTTGCTTTCATTTCTTCCTTGCTTGCCTTAACAAATGCCTCTAGATCCTCAAGCAGTTGATTCGACTTCTCATCTCCAAGCCTTGCAAATATAGCTTCTGAGAATTCTTCAAATACCTTCATCCATGCCTTTAGCTGCTTTTCACCCTTTGCTGTAAGCTTTACAAAGGTGTTCCTTCTGTCCTGCTTATCCGTATGTCTCTCTATATATTCTTTTTCTTCAAGAGACTTCATCGTTCTTGATACTGCAGGAGCAGAGAGTTCAAGGTATCTTGCAATGTCGCTAACCTTAACATCACCACTCTTTGATATTCTTGATATAGCAGACATGGTCTTAAACTCAATTTCGCTAATCCCTGTAAGAATGTTACTGAGCTTAAGCTTGTGTAGCCTTGCAATTATCGCTGCAAACTTCTGAGAATAGCTCATATTTTCGGTATTTATATTGCCACAATCAAAATTCATTTTGCCTTCCCTTCTTCATATATAAACTACTTATCTTTGTTAATACTTAACTATGTTAATTATTATATCACGAAAGTATTGCGATTCAAGAGTTTTTTGCAACAAAAAACTCCTTAGATAACTAAGGAGCTTTAATATCAAATTTATCTTGCCTTGTCTGAATCCCAGAAAGATCTTGAGAACAGTATTAGTATAGCGTACATTTCTAGTCTTCCAAGCAGCATTATGACCGAGCAAACGAGCTTTCCGGCCGATGAAAAAAACCTGTAATCAGCATTCACTATCTTTCCAAAACCCGCACCTACATTTGTGAATAGAGCGATAGGAGCCGTAAGTGTTGTCTCCATATCCATGTTTTCTAGTGAGAGCACTAAAGCTGAAAGAAGGTATACCGCCATGAAAAGCAGTATAAACGTTGACACGATTGAAGCCTTGCTTGCTGAAACAGGTTTACCCTGAATTGTAACAGCTTTAATTGACTTTGGATGTATCCTCTTATACACACCTCTAGATATGAGCTTGAGGAATACAACAAACCTTATTACCTTGATTCCACCACAGGTTGAATTTGCACACCCACCTATTAGACAAACCGCTATCAAAACAACTTTGCAAACCGTTGGCCAAGTCCCAACATCGGCAAATAGGAAACCACTTGTGCATGCAAATGAAACTACGCCGTAGAAAGCATTTAAAAGCGATTCCTTGATACCTGTACTTGTTCCTGAAATAAAGAGTCCTCCAGCAGTAAGTAAAGTTGCTACTGCAATTATTATGAGAAAAGCCCTGCTCTCTACATCTTTGATGAGATGTTTAATTCTACCCTGATATATATTGATATATACAAGGAAGTTAAGCGACGAAACTATAGAAAATATTGCAATGACCATCTTCACATACGGTGTAAAGTACATATCGACAGTGCCGTGATAGTCTAAGATACCAGCCGTGCATATCGATGTCATTGTGTTAACTAAGGCCTCAAAGAAAGGTACCTTGCCGAGCATAAGAAACGCTAGCTCAAGCACCGAGATTCCGGCATAGATACCATAGCAAAGATATGCTGTTTCCATGATTCTTGCGCTTCCCTGCATAAGTTCAGGGCCCGGAAGTTCAGCTGCTGCAAGCTTCCTACCACTTGCACCTAGCGACGACATAACAATGATGGCAAGAAGTATTACTCCCATTCCGCCAAGCCAGCTTGAGGTAGCCTTCCAAAGCAAAATTCCTCTAGGCATAAGATTAGGGTCTATTACCCATGAGCTACTAGTTGTCCAAGATGCAACTGATTCAAATATCGCATCTACTACAGTAAAGCCCTGTCCTGCAAAAATGTACGGTAAAATTCCTCCTATGATTACAGTAAGCCAGCACACTAGTACTGCGAAGTAGCTTTCTCTTGATTTTATTACCTTGCCTGTCTGCTTCTTTGTTAGGAATAAACCTAAAACTCCAAGAAGAGCAAGTATTCCTATCGAAAGAGTCATAGCTTTAAGCGACATAAGGTCGTGGTCCATCGCTGCACAAAGAAACGATGGCACCATGGTCGCGCTCTCTAGCAATAGAAGTGTAGAGATTGTTCTAAATATCAATTTATAATTAAATGACAATTCCTACCTCCTTACACCCTATTGCTGTCCCAGTATCTTGGCGAAAATAGGACGAGCAAAGTAAATAGCTCTAGCCTTCCAGCAATCATCAAAACGGACAGCACAAAGGTCGCGTAGTCTGAAAAACCGCTGAAATTCATAGTTGGTCCAACACCATTAAAGCCAGGACCCACATTGCTTAGGCATGTGAGAACTGCGGTAAAGCTTGTGACAAGATCTTTACCATCCACGGCAATAAGTAGTGTTCCTACAAAGAGCACTGCTATATAAAGAAAAATGAAATTAACTATACTTGTAACAACAGACTGCTGCACAGGAATCTTATTAATAGTCATATTAATGATTCTGTTTGGGTGTAGCTTCTGGAAAAATCCACGCTTAACATATTTGATAGCTGCAAGAATTCTAATCATCTTGACGCCTCCACCTGTGGAAGACGAGCACGCACCAGTTATCAAAACAATAAATATCAGCATCTTGCAGAAAGCTGGCCAAAGATCAAAGTCTGCCGTCGCATATCCCGTTGTAGTCATAACAGCAATTATGTGGAAGAAGGAATCTCTTATCGCCTTTGATACACTTGCATACCCTCCCTGAAGCATCAGTACAATAGCTGAAGCAAAGGAGAAAACAAAGAGAATTCCAAGGTAGAGCCTTAGCTCCTCATCTGCAAAAAAATCCTTAAATCTCTTGCGAGGGATAAAGAAGTAAAGGTTAAAGTTTATTCCGCAAAGCGCCATAAATATGATTATAACCCACTGAAGATAAGGACTTGAAAAGTGCGCTATGCTATCTGCATAGTTTGAAAATCCACCAGTTCCAACAGTTCCAAAGGTATGAATAGCAGAGTCATATGCGCTCATTCCACCAACTAATAACAAAATAAATTCTACTACTGTAAATCCTATATATAGAATATAAAGTGTCTTGGAGTTATCTGAAAACCTTGCAGTTACCTTAGTTAGAGTTGGTCCTGGAGTCTCAGCGGACGCAACGTTTTGTCCACCTATGCCTATAGATGGAAGAAGTGCAGTTGCAAGCACAACTATACCCATGCCCCCTAGCCAATGCGTGAACGAACGCCAAAAGAGCACAGACTTTGCCTGCGACTCTATATCTGTCATTATAGTAGCTCCTGTAGTCGAAAAACCTGAGCATAGCTCAAAGAATGCATCAAAAGGATTTGGGATAGCACCTGTCAAGACCATTGGCACAGCGCCGATGATGGAGCTTACAATCCAAATCAAACTAACTATTAAAAAGCCATCCCTCTGCTTAAGTTTAAGATCACTTGGATTGAAAAATTTCATCAAAATAAGCCCTACTATGCCGCACGCTGCCATTGTGCAGCCAAAGCAAAGCCCCTCAAAATATTCACCATAGATAAGGGCTATTATTACAGTCGGTATAAAGGAAATACCAAGCACTGCAAATAGCGCCCCCATCATTCTCAGTAAAGCACTGTGTTTCTTAGATGACATCTAACACTCCACTATCTAATCTTCATAAGTTTCTCTAGATCTGCGATGTCAGATAGTAGCGAGAACATAATCACTCTATCCCCATCCTTGATTCTAGCATTTCCATCAGGTATGATAACCTCTCCCTGACGATATATAGAAGCTATGAGAACTCCCTTAGGAAGGTTTAGGTTCTGAAGAGTATCTCCGACCATCTTCATTCCTGGAGTTGCTACAACCTCAATAATCTCAGCCTGACCCTGAACGAGCATGGATGAAATTACTCTCTTCTCACCCTGGATAATACTGAAGATATATGCAGCTGTGATATCGAGTGGGTTAAGCACCATGTCAACACCCATCTCCTCAATAAGTCCAGAATAGCTTTCTCTACTGATCTTGGAAATTACATCTTCTATGCCCTTCTGCTTTGCAGTTAGTGCAAGAAGTAGGTTTTGTTCGTCATATCCAGTTGCTGTGACAAAGGCATCCATCTCATCGATGTTCTCCTCCTCAAGCATATCCATATCAGTTCCATCGCCGTGAAGAATCATGACATTTGGTATTCTTGTTGAAAGGTACTGACATCTTTCTTTGCTCTGCTCCACGAGCTTAACCGAAGCTCCAAAATCTGCAAGCCTCTGAGCTAGATAGTAACCAGTCTTTCCTCCACCGATAATCATTACCTTCTGAAGATCTGTATACTTACCCTTTACATGGACCTTTTTGTTAAGCTCCATGATCTCATTCTTTTCGCCGACAACATAAATAGCATCGTCCTCGCGGATTTCGTCGTTACCATGAGGTATGATAACCTTACCATTTCTTGATATAGCTGCAATAAGCATATCTGGCATAAGCCTTCTAACCTCAGGCATCTTAAGGCCGATGAGTTCTTTCTTGCGCTTAGCCTTAAACTCGATAAGAGCAATTCGACCGCTTGTAAAAACTCCGTTGTTTAGCGTATATTTTTCTGAGAGGTATTTGTATATCTCCATAGTAATAGCAAAATCAGGGTTAACGATATAGTCGATACCCATTGATGTTCTGATGAATTCGAAGTGCTTCATATACTCTGGGTCTCTAACTCTGACTATGACCCTGTGGCATCCTAGCTTCTTAGCAAAGCCGCCGATAACAAGGTTTGTCTCATCTCTTCCCGTCGCAACAAGCACATACTGGAACTTGTTTATTCCTATCTCTTTTAGTACGTTAATGTCTCTGGCATCCTCATTTACAGTCATAACATCAAACTGCTGAGAAAGTCTATCGAGCAGCGCGTCATTTGTGTCGACAATTGTTATTGAATAATCTCCACCAACTAGTGCCTCGCATACTTTGATGCCTAATTTTCCTACGCCTATAATCGCTATATTCATCTAAACTTAATTCCCTCCACTAGCTATGCAAAAGCGTTGTAAATCGCTCTGATAGCAGTTTCAAAATCTTTATTCTCTACTCCGACGATGATATTGATTTCACTTGATCCCTGCTCTATCATCCTCAGGTTTACATTTGCATCAGCAAGCGCACCAAATAGCTTAGCCGACACACCCTTACGTCTGTTCATTCCATGACCTACAGTGGCAATCAGCGCCATATCCTCAAAGCACTCTATTCCATCTGGTTCAAGCTGCTTTCTGAAAGCATCTACCATATCATCTAGTCTGCCTTTAATGGAGCTATTAGAAATTACTACAGATACTGTATCTATTCCGCTTGGAATGTGCTCAAAGCTGCAATCAAAGTCCTCAAGGATAGCAAGGATTCTTCTAACAAAGCCACGCTCTGTGCTCATCATGTGCTTGTATAGCGCAATAACTGTGAAGTCCTTCTTACCAGCAATACCTGTAATTACATCTCCATCTCCCGTATACTCAGGCTCAGCAGTAATCATTGTGCCTGGGTCCTGTGGAAGATTTGTATTTCTGATGTTGATTGGAATATTTGCAACTCTAACCGGGTAGATAGCATCTTCATGAAGAACTGAAGCCCCCATGTATGAAAGTTCTCTAAGTTCCTTATATGAAATCTTATCTATTCTTCTTGGGTTATCCACAATATGCGGATCAGCCATCAAAAAGCCTGAAACATCTGTCCAGTTCTCATATACCTCTGCGCCTATAGCTCTAGCAACTACAGCACCAGTGATATCTGAGCCACCTCTTGAGAATGTCTTAACATTGCCCGATGACTTATATGAGCCATAGAAGCCAGGAAGAACTGCATATTCGTGCTTTTCTAGGCATTCCTTGATAGCCTTATTTGTCTCCTCTTCTAGCATCTTGCCGTTATCAGAAAACAGAATGAGATCCTGCGTATCGACAAAGTCGTAGCCTAGGAAGTCAGCTGTTAGCATAGCACTCAAATACTCACCTCGGCTTGCGATATAGTCAGGTGTGCAGCCCTTCTCTAGGTTCTCTCTGATTATATCAAACTCCTTAGCGATATTAACCTTTGTATCTAGGTTTGCAGCAGTAGCAGTAAACCTATCCTCTACAACCTGAAGTAGCTGGTTGTACGGGAAGTTATGCTCTCTGTGCGTATGACAAAGATATAGAATATCTGTCATCTTTGTATCTGTATCAAAACGCTTACCAGGCGCTGAGACGATGATATATCTTCTGTCCTTGTCTGCTGTAATGATTTCCTTTAATTTTTCAATCTGAAATTTGTCGGCAACAGAAGAGCCACCGAACTTAGCTACCTTAACTCCCATGTGTAAATTCTCCTTTTGATAAGCCAATTTTGAGCTATCTTTATATTATAACAAAAACAATTCTCAATGCAAATAAAATAGCTCGATATATGAGTAAAACACCCACATATCGAACTTTTCTAGTCTGTCAATTTAATCGTGTTGTCAATTCAATTATAGTTCTGCCTTCAGGGCATCTACCTTGTCTAGCTTTTCCCAAGGTAGTTCAACATCTGTTCTTCCGAAATGTCCGTATGCAGCAGTCTTTCTGTAGATAGGTCTTCTTAGATCCAAATCTCTTATAATAGCTGCTGGACGGAAGTCGAAGTTCTTCTCTACGATCTTTGCAATTTCCTCATCGTCGAGCTTTCCTGTGCCAAATGTATCAACCATGATGGAAACAGGCTTAGCAACGCCGATTGCATAAGCAAGTTGAATCTCGCAGCGATCCGCAAGCCCTGCCGCAACTACGTTCTTAGCTGCATATCTAGCTGCGTATGAAGCTGAACGGTCAACCTTTGTTGGATCCTTACCTGAGAATGCACCACCGCCATGTCTTGCAAATCCACCATATGTATCTACGATAATCTTACGGCCTGTAAGTCCTGAATCCCCGTGAGGTCCGCCGATTACGAATCTGCCTGTAGGATTTACGAAGTACTTTGTCTCCTCATCAAGAAGCTCTGAAGGAATTGATGCCTTTATTACCTTCTCAATGATATCCTCGTGAATCTGCTCTTGGCTAACATCAGGATCGTGCTGTGTTGAAATCAAAACAGTGTCGACTCTCTTAACCTGATGTCCGTCGTACTCTACTGTAACCTGGCTCTTTCCGTCAGGTCTTAGGTATGGAAGCTCTCCACTCTTTCTAACCTCTGTTAGCTTAAGGGCTAGCTTATGTGCAAGTGAAATTGGCATAGGCATAAGCTCTGGTGTCTCGTTGCAAGCATATCCGAACATAAGTCCCTGGTCTCCTGCACCAACCTGCTCAATTTGGTCATTGAGAGTACCTTCCTTATACTCAAGTGCGTGGTCAACACCCATAGCGATGTCTGATGACTGTTCGTCGATAGCTGATAGGATTGCGCATGTGTTTCCATCAAAACCATACTCACCCTTGTTATATCCTATGTCGTTGATTACACCTCTAACGATCTTTGGGATGTCAATATAGCAGTTTGTGCTAATCTCACCCATTACCATTGCATATCCTGTTGTTGTAGTTGTTTCGCAGGCAACTCTTCCCTGTGGATCCTGCTCCATAATTGCATCCAAAATCGCATCTGAAATTTGGTCACAAATCTTATCTGGATGTCCTTCTGTTACTGACTCTGAAGTAAATAGCTTTCTCATTTTTGCTCCTTTCCTCACCTTATCAAAAGAAAAAACCTTTCCTCAAAAAGAAAAGGTTTGAACTCACAATTCATTCCTCATCTTTCAGACTGTTATCTGTAGGATGTAGCACCTTTCCGTGCCTATCAGCACATAGGTTGCCGGGCATCGCAGGGCCTATTCCCTCCGCCGCTCTTGATAAGGATTATACCCAAAGTATACAGATTTTAACAAAATTGTCAAGGTGAAGTATATGTGAATTTCATATGTATGGCGTACAAAACCAAAGCAAAAGAGGGCTAAGTTCATCTTTAGCCCTCTCCTTGCTAGCACTTTACAAAATATAATAAAGCTAACTATGTAAAATGCTTGGGTTTAACAAATATATAAGAAATGGAATTCTATTTCTTTAATAGCTTGCTCGCTGCTTCGCTCGAAATCAAATTATCTCCGCCTAAAACTATGCACTTTTGTACTTTTGCATTTGTTATATATGCAGCTGCTTCGTCCATATTTTCGTTGCTTACTAGTAGAAGCGGACTGTTATCTACAGCGCACAAAACTCCTACGCAAAGCCCATCTGGGAAGTTGAATCCATATGTCAGATATGCCTTCTTATGCTCTCCTGTAAAGAACTTTTCAGCTACAGCTCTTGATGTTGCAAATCTGTCACTGCCAGCTATGCGTTCAACCTTACCTAGTTTTGATGCCTCGTTTTCCACAGCCTTGCTTACAACATTTTGTCCACCAATAAGGTAGAACTTCTTGCTCTTAAGTGTTTTTAGGTATGCAATCTGAGCACTATCTAAGCTATTATCAACTAGCATAACCGGTTTACCTGCCGCTGAAACTGAAAGTGCGTCTGCAAAGTTATACGCGTTGCAAAACGCGATATCTTGATCTTCAACACCTGCCGCCTTGAGCACCTCTAGATTTGTTTCAAATCTACTTGCTCCATGAAGCCTAATCTTCTTTCCTGGTATCTTATCAGCTATCTTCTTTGAAACAGCACCTTCGCCACCTATTATATAGATATTTGCATTTTCAGCAGCATTCTTCTTCACATACTCACTTATCTCATCAGCAGTTGATTCATTTACTATCAAAATAGGTGCATTTTTAACCTTTGCCAGATATGTAGCTGAAAGCGCATCTGCAAATCCCTCTCCGTTAGTAATTACAACGTTATCAAACTTTTCTACGCCCAGCTTTTCTTTGAGCTTATCAGCAATTGCCATTGAGGTTTCAAAACGAGTAGCCCCAGCGATTCTTTCAAGTCCTTTTTCGTTCTCGCTTTTGAGTCTTTCTACCTCTTCAGCCAGCTCCTTAATCTTTGCTTCTGCTGCGTGCTTTTCCGCTTCAGCCTTTTCAGCTCTTGCAAGTGCACTATTTAGGTCTGATTCTGCCTTTTCGGCTCTAGCCTCTGCTACTTTCTTTTCAGCCTCAGCTATCTCTGCCTTAGCTTCTGCTGCTTTCTTCTCATTTTCTGCCTGTGCAAACTTGTCCTCAGCCTGCTTCTTTGCTTCCTCAGCCTGAGCCAATTTTTCTTCTGCTGCCTTCTGCGCCTTTTCTGCTGCTTCAGCCTTTGCTTCGGCCTCCTTATGCTTTTTCTCTGCCTCTGCAGCCTTTAGCTCAGCATCTGACTTTCCTTTTTCTATATCGGTAATCTTCTTTTCTAGAGCTTCCTCATCTATTGTTTTTTCTATCTCAACAGTTAGCTCCTCATTATCCGTAAAATCTCCTGTAAGTTCATAGACTCCATTTTCATCAGAATCTATCTCAATGCCATTTACGCTCACATTATACTTGAACAGTTCCTTCTTATTAATCTTGAAGTTTACTGTACTTCCAGCCTTGCAGTATCTAGGGTTTTCACCTTCTAGTTCCTTTATGCCACTTCCAACAAACTCAATCTTGCATTTTTTTGTTAGCTTTATTTTGATGTTAGGCAGGCTACTTAGATTTCCTGATACTGTATCTGCATTCAAATTAGGATTTAGTCCCTGTGAATATGTGAGATTTCTATGTGATCCAGGGTTACTTCCAAATCCGTTGCTCTCGAGACAACCGCTAACTAACTCAAAATCTCCATCTTCAAGATTTTCTGGTATGGTTAAAGATACTAGCTGTTGCTTAGGATTTCCACTGAAATCATAAACTCCGAAAGGACTTCCCGGAACTGACTTATACATCTTTCCACTCTTGTCCTTATATGAAATTGCTGTGTTTCTGTTATATACGCCTGCTAGCTTTTCAACTGGATTTAGCAAGTCCTTAAACTGAATGCTAATCTTATCTCCAGCCTTTAGCTTTGTTGTATCCGCAACCTTATGTCCGTTTACATCTAAAATATCGTAGCTGATTTCTCTAGCATTAATAACCTGGTATGTTACCTTGCTGCCTTTTTCTACTTTGACGATGTGTCTTCCAGTAGCTAGCTTTGATATAGTAACCTCACCGCTTGCACTTAGCTTAACTCCATCTTTAGTGAATCCTTTGTACTTTAGTGAGTCACCTACTACACCTCTATTAACGCTTACTGTACTTCCTGCCTCTGGCTTGAATGAATAACTTGCACCATCCTCGCCCTTTAGGTAGTAGAGCGTATCGTGTTCAGAGTCGATTGGCAGCATTTTCACACCGCGGTTGATATTCATATTCGTCTCTATAGATGAATCGTTCTCCCCAACCTTAACCATAAATACTCCAGTTAGCTCTGGCCATATAGCTGAGAAGTCAGTTCCGCCCTGAGCTTCCGAGTGTATCACTGCATCATATTTTACAAGCACAATTGCTGTTCCACTGTGATTTGCTTTGATTTTCGCAACTGCCGAGTTATTCTTATCTGCTGTTACCGACACTACATCTGATGAGTTTCCGTTCTCATCTATTACCTCGTAATGGAAGTCCGGGATAGCAATCTTGCTATTCATAAAGTTTTCGATAGGCTGCCAGTTTCTTACGCAGTTAAGCTCATAGCTTCCGCCCTCTGCCATCTCAAGGAATCCCTTTTGATTAACATTGATATATACATTTGCCATATCGTGTACATTCTTGTCAAATCTATAAACAGTGTCCTTCTGATAGCTGCTATCTCCTATGTGCAGATCCTTTTCTGTGACATTGATAGGCTCTGTTACATTGAAGTTCTTAGGGAAAGCCCAGTAAGTCACTCCCTTAGGATTCTGAACGCGGTAAAAATACTTGCTCTGGCCCTTAGCCATCTTGAATTTTGCAACAACGCCATTTGCTGTTTCAGTAACTTCTGGTTCAACGAAGTTATACTTATAATAGTTTCTACCATCTCCAAAGCCTGCTGATATCTTTGACCCCTTAGGAGCTGTGATTGTCAGATTTGAAACCTCAGGCATGGTTGCTCTAATATCCGTATTGACCTCTGTGTCCCTTCCGCTCTTTGTTACCTTGACACTTGTATGTGTCTTTGCCTTTTCTCCTATAGGTGTTAGTGTTACATCTATAGTATCCTGGTGAAGGAACACGAAGGAATGAGCTCCCTCCTCATTATGACCCAAAGTCAGAACTCTTTGCTCGCCGTTCTTACCTGTAAGCTTAACATCAATAGTGTAATCTCTGTCTTTAACCCAACCTGAATTTCCAACATTAAAGTCATAGATTCTATGTACGGTTGCACTGTTATTTTCCTTTGTGAAACTTATTTTTATTCCGCCGTTAAGTTCATCCTTAGGACCATAAGCTTCGAACCAGTAGTCGCCTGCTGAAAGCTCAGTCTCATACTGAAGCACCCAGCCGTCCTTTGTTAGGCTTACACCTTCTAGAATATTCTTGCTGCCCTTAACTCCATTTTTATATGTGTAAAGCTTACCGCTCTTTATCTGAGCACCGTGCATGCCTTTGATTGAAACAGCGAACTTCTCCTCAGGTTTTTCTTCCTCCGCGCCTGTTACATCTAAAATTGCTACTGCCGGTGTTGATACAACCTTGTCCTGCTCTGGGTCTTTTTGACCTTCCATTGCAATGAAGTATCTTCCAGTTGCCATGCCAGTTGTGTCTAGCTCAAAGCTTCCGTCTTCATTTTTATCTAGCGTTTTAAAAGCATTGCACTCGCTTATCTTTTCGTGAGTAAAATCAGATGCTTTAATAACTGAAAGCTTGCTCACATTTGATGGGAATATGCCTGTTCCAGAGCCTTCTGGATTCATAAGATTCTGCCAATGACGCTCAGCTGTTATGCTTAATATTTCACCTGCATTAGCCTCTTCCTTACAATTTAGAGAGTTAAATCCAGCAAGCTTGCTTCCGAAGAAGTTAGTGTTTGTGAAATGCCCTATCTGGACATCATCGCCATCATTTAGCTCAATTTGGTCAGCTGTTGCTCCCCAGCCTTCTGAAGCCTGGGGAAACTCGCCATTTACATAGTAATTGAGATTGCTATCAAAGTTTAGAAAGCTTGTAAGGTACATACTTCCAGCTTTTCCATTCATGGAAAAAAGCTCTGTACCGATCTTCTCCCTCAGCGCGCCTTGTCCTACATCATCTGGGTCAATTCCCATATAGTAAACCTCAGCCATATATATGTAGAGGTGAAGTAGTGTAATATGACCCTTTGCAGTTTCTGCTGTTCCTTTTACCTCATCATCTTTTCCGTAGGAACCTGTGTGGAAATAGAATTTCTCTAGTCCATAGTTTGCTAGATCAAAATACTTTAGTTTTACTCTTTCCTTTGCCATAGGCGTGCTCGATACACCGCTATAGTTCTTTGCTACGACAAAGTTTTCATCATGTGAAAATGAAAACTGTACATCGACGCCATCAGCAGAAGCTGGTGCCCTGTGCACCTCTGCAAAAGCTGATGCAGGAATCAATGATAGGATCATAAAAAGGCTCAAAAGCAATGCGAGCAACTTCTTAGATCCATGTCTTCTGTCTGCCATTGTTTCTTCCTTTCTGCTGCAATAAAAAAGACCGCAGCACATAAATAAAAGCTGCAGTCCGTTTTCCCGCAATAAAATAAGTCAAGCGCCTTCCTGCACTTGCATCCCGATTACGAGCAGGTCTCCTGACTTATGCCTCAATACAGCATTAACCTTCTCGGATAAAATCCAATGGTCGCGCTTGCCCTAATGCTGCTCTTCATTTACAGTGGCGGAATCCGTCTCGGATTTACACCGAGTTCCCTCTTAGCTATCTCCTAAGGTGCAATCTCAAACCTTTCTGATAGAACTCATAATATTTACCGCATAGATTTTAGCACATTCGCTAAAATCAGTCAAATCTAAGTTTTCCTTCTAATTCTTTTTTTGTAATAAACCCTGTCCCTTTGCATTTTAATCCTCAAGCGATTATAATTATATAAAAAAAAAAGAGGTATTCTTTTGAAAAGAGATAATATAAACAGTAACAGCCCAAGATTTTCAGTTATTGAAGGGGGATTGAAAACCAAGCCTCCTACCTTGGTTGACGAACTTAGGGCTTCGCTCAAAAACAGTTGTTTTGAGATTAAGGCAACTAATACTAGACTCATGGGTGTGGTTGGGCTCATGCTATCATATAACATGATCGGACACCGCTTCACTCAGCTCTTTATCCTTGACTATGAGGAGTATGGTGTAGCAGACTATGTTGGACTATTTACAGATTCCAAGGATGAAATCGAAGCTCATGCAAACACCATGTTCGGCGCTCTTGGCGGCGAATGGGTCGAAATTAGTGCTGAAGAAAGCTGGGCACTGATAGCAAGTGCAGATAGAATAACCGAAGAATATGGTGCTGAGTTTCCCGAAGACTACCTGCAGTTTCGCGATGCCATTAAAGGCGCTGACGAGGATAAAGAAATCTATGACTCTGCATTATCAAAGGTATGTATTAATTTGCGTTCAGATGATGAGCTAGTTAACTACTTTATTATGCGCTGTGTTGGAAAGGATAAGGACCCTCTTCGCATACTTTGTTCAGAAGACTTCCTTGACAGTACTTATGGCGAAACTTCCCCATACGAAAAATTCTCTAATGGGCTTAAAATAAACAATCCATCTACTCTTTTTAAGAATGATGTGGAAAAGATAGGTCCAAGAAAGTACATATGTAAGTCTCTAGTCGAAGACGAGGGCCTTTTTTACCTCATAGTCAGTGAAGTTCGTGTTGTGAAGGACGTGGTTAAATCAGCTAAAGTAATTTCTTGCATGGAAATCACTGTTTGGGAATCTGCGATGCAGCTTCGCCGAATAGACTATGTTTTGACAGCAGAGTGCAAATGCAGTCAGGATGAGTTTTCAAAGCTCATAAGCAAGGCATTCCACACGGTAAACTCTCACTCCCACGAAAACGGGATGCTATACATGATATATAGAAACAATAACGACCATGTGTGTAGCCCTCATTTTAGACTAGATGCCGACCTGGCCGGAAGTGTATTCTTTATCGATGAGAAAGAAGCCATAGTATGCTCAGCCGAGCCAGAAGACACTGATATAATAGCAAAGGCAATCTTCCTATCCGATTACTTTAGAAAAAATGATAAGCTTGGCAAAATCGAAAGATTTAAATTCGACGATAAAATTATAGGGCCTTTTATCGATAGCGGAATGGATGATTTCAGGGAATTTATAGAATTTTATAAGGGGTAAATAGTGTTTTTTTAAAAAAACTTATCCAGTTCCTTAAATATGTTTTATGTCAACCTTTGTTCGTTTTTCCATCAAAGGTTTTCAACAGAAGTAAATCCATATTTTTCAACAATATGAGTACTTATCCACAGCAAACATGAAAATCGTATACAATTTTGTCCTTTAGTGCCTGTGGATAAGTTTCTAAAAGAAAATGGCTATATTTCAACGAGTATGCTATTTTTCTATTTTGTCAATAGCAAGTTATCCACAGATTTTATTATAAAAAAAATAAGAGTTTTGTTCTTTAGGAAAAAAATGGTAGAGCGTTCAGAGTTTACAAGCCTGACAGTTTTAAAAAACAAATTATCTAGTAAAAAGGAAGGATTTTTTTATGAAAACCATCAAACTTTTTCAAAGCGATGTATATAGACGCAGTGCAGAGGCAAGCGTAACTCAAATCAGCAAGGATGAGAATCGTAATACCACCTGCCTCGTTTTGGATAGCACTATTTTCTTCCCTACTGGCGGAGGTCAAAGCTGCGATCTAGGAACAATAAATGGATTTGAAGTAATAGATGTCTTTGAAAAAGAAAATATTGTTTACCACATCCTAAAGGGATGCGATGCTAGTATTAAGACTGGCGACACTGTTAGCTTAGAGATAGACTGGGATAGGCGTTTTGATAACATGCAAAGACACTGCGGAGAGCACATCCTTTCAGGAATATTCTTCAGACTCTTTGGCGGAGTCAACCGAGGCTTCCATATGGGAGACGATTACATGACCATTGATATAAGCCTTGAAGCTGATGAAAACTATAGTGAAATCAACTGGGAGATGGCGATGCAGGCAGAGCTAGAGACCAACAAGGTTATATGGGGGAATACTCCAGTATCTGCATATCACTTTGATACTAAGGCGGAGGCCGAAAAAATGCCTCTAAGAAAGGCTTTAAGCCTAGAAAAAGATATAACCATCGTCACAATAGGAGACATCTCTAATCCAGCAGACTCTGTTGCCTGCTGCGGAACCCACCCATCAACAGCCGGTCAGGTTGGGATGGTCAAGATTTATAAGGTTGAGCCTAACAAGGGCATGTTTCGTATCTTCTTCGAAGCAGGGCAAAGAGCTCTAGCTCACTACGATACTCGTTTTGATATAATGACAAAGTTAGAAAACGACCTATCTGCAAGCCACGCTAATCTCTTATCAAAGTACGAAACCCAAAAGGAAAAAGCAAAACATATCAAAGATAGGCTTTACCACCTGAGTAAGGAATTCATAAGACGTGAAGTTTTAGATTTGAAAGAGTCTCACGACAGAGTAAGGCACTATAAATTTCTAGATTCAAACGATATAATGGAGATTGGAAATACGCTGAGTCCTGAAATAGACGATATTCTTTTCCTCATAGACGATATCACAAACACGGTATTTATATTCTCAAGCAAAAACGACTGCGGCGCCCTCGTAAAGGAATACGCTCCTTCCCTAGAAGGCAAAGGCGGCGGAGGCAAGAACTTTGCTCGCGCAGTCTTCCCAAGTTCTGATAGAGTTTTGAGCTTTGTTGAGAGTATAAACAAATAAACACACATACGAAAAAAGGACCAGCAGTTCATTTTACTGTCAGGTCCTTTGCTTTTTCTATTTTGTTTCCGTTTCTTCTTCGGTTTTATTAGACTTCTTCTTGAAGAAGTTTAAATCGCTTCCCATAAACAAGAATCTTCTTATTGCAAACAATACTCCTATCGCACAAACCGCTATAAGCATTGAAGTCATAGGTAAATGTTCAACCACCATCTGCCTAGCAGTTGCAAGCATCATAACATCTATGACATCCTCTAATCTGTGCCTTATCAAAAGCTTTACAAACTCTATACCTACAGATACTACTAGAAGATCTCCAAGCAGCCTGTTAAACTCGTCTGTTGACATACTAGTAAATCCACCATCTTGAATCAGACCTATACAGATTCTGATAAGCACCCCTGCTGCAACAATTACAATTATAATTGCTGCAAGAATCTCTACGAAAGACGATATCTTTGTAATAAGTATATCAAACTTATATCTTATCTTTATGTAATTCATTGTACCCCTCTCAAATATAAAAGATTAAACCAATGTTTCTAGTGCTGCAAGCTTTACACAAACGCAGAATACATCCATAGCATCCTCAAGCTCTTCTACTGGAGGAAGCGAAGGTGCAATTCGGATATTGCTGTCTTGCGGATCCTTTCCGCATGGAAATGTTGCTCCCGCAGGCGTCATCTCAACACCAGCCTCCTTAGCGAGTTCAAGCACGCGCTTTGCTGTATTTTGCATAGCTTCATAGCTTACAAAGTATCCTCCCTTAGGAACTACCCAGCTGCCAATTCCCAGCGGAGCGATTTCCCTATCTAGGTACTTTATGACCGTATCAAACTTCGGCTTCATAATCTTTGCATGCTCTCTCATCAAAGCGAGAGTATTTGCCTTATCCTTAAGGAACTTGACATGCCTTATCTGATTAACCTTATCAAAGCTTATAACCTGAACACCAAAACTCTTTGTCAGGTATTTAATATTTGCTTCGCTTGTAGCCATTACAGAAATACCGGCACCAGGAAAGGTTACCTTTGATGTTGAAGCAAACTCATAGGCCATATCCGCATTTCCATACTCCTTACAGAGCCCAACTATATCTGGAAATTCTATAAAGTTCCCATCAAATTCGTGAATGCAGTAGGCATTATCCCACATAAGCATAAAGTCCTTAGCGGCAGGCTTAAGTGCAGCCAGCCTTTTCACTGTCTCTTCGCTGTATATTATGCCCTGCGGATTTGAAAACTTAGGTACGTTCCACATACCCTTGACGCTCTCATCCTTAACCAGCTCCTCAATAAGATCCATATCAGGACCTGTCTCAAGCATAGGTATGTTTATCATCTCAAAGCCTAGTTTTTCGGTAATTTTAAAATGCCTATCATATCCAGGAACTGGGCAAAGCCACTTGATTTTATCTAGTTTATACCACGGTTTTTCGCTATTCAAAAGCCCATTTGTAAATGCTTCGCTAACAACCATATACATTAACTGAAGGCTTGCGTTACCGCCTATGAAGCACTCCGTTTCTTTGACTCCAAGAATCTCAGCAAAGTACTTCTTTGCCTCTGGCATTCCTGAAAGCTCACCATAGTTTCTAATATCTGTGCCTCCGAGCTCACACTCAGAAGGATCAACCAGAACATCTAAAAGCCCGCTTACGAGATCGAGTTGGCGCTTTCCTGGCTTTCCTCTTGCCATATTAAGATTAAGGTTCTTTTCCTTGAGCTCCTTAAATTTTATTTCGAGACTGCTCTTTTCGTTTAACAGCTCTTCCCTTGTCATCTCACTGTATCTCATAAAGTCCTCCGAGCGATAAATTATCCTTTTCCTATGCATCCTTGAAAATCAAGTGCTTTAGTCTCTTATAAACCAGGAAGGTCACTATCGATACCACTCCGAACTTGATTAGGTTAAATGGCAATATTGATAGAATCATTAGTGAGAATAAGCTATTAATATGTGAGTTTATTGCATGCCCCATTCCTATGATTGCATCCATCGGAATTCCATATAGCTTGGAATATGCTGGGAATATGAAGAATAGGTTGCTGAGCACACATACTATGCTTACTGTAATCGTTCCAACTGTTAGAGCAATAGCTGCACCCTTCTTAGTTCTTCTAACGTGGTAGATTAGAGCGGCAGGAACCATATAGGCAATAGCAGCGATAAGGTTTGCAAGTTCGCCGACAAATGCAGTCTCTGTTCCTCTAATCATGAGCTTAAGCGCTAGCTTTACTATACATACAAGAATACCTTCAACAGGTCCCATCATAAATGTTGCTAGCATTGCAGGCAGATCTGCAAAGTCAAACTTCATAAAAGCTGGTGCGATAGGAATAGGAAAATCCACCATCATTAGAGCCATGCTTATAGCACCAAACATTGCAACAAGAATCATATTCTTTGTTGTAAATACCCTGTGCTTTTTTGTGTTTAGATTCATTACGTTTTCGTCTCTTTCCATTTGAGATACCTCCAAAATATATTGCTTCGGTTTTCTCAAGGCTCATTGGCAAGAAATGAACATAAAAAAGCCGAGCTACCATCAATTGATGGAACTGATGACGCCCGACTCAAAAATAGCCTATATCTATCCATTCCATCTTTTCCCATCCGGACTAACCAACTAGCTGTATCAACTCGCATGTCGCAAGTCAATATCAAATGTTGGAATACCGTCGGTTTCGGAATTTCACCGAATCAGCCTAAAAAGGTTTGTGGACTATACCACCGGTCAGGACTCTCACCTGCCTCAAAGATAGTTGCATTCAATTATCTACTCGCTGCACATCTATTGCCTGTGCAACACTATCATGTTAATACCCAAATAACTAGGTGTCAACCTTTTCGTATAAAAACTTAGTTCAAATTTCATTAAAATCTTTGGTTTACTTACGTATTAGTGTTTGAGTTAAAATTTTTATGCCTTTTTCTAATGTATATCTACACCAGTATTACATTTTTTGATGTTTCAGAATTTTTTGTACATATGTTATTGTGTTTTCACAGAATAGTATTATAATTTATTTAATAAAATATTAGCTGTTGTATTCTCAATCATAAGGAGGCATTGTATGTTAAAGATTTTAGCTGATTCTGTAGCAACCTTAGATGCTTGGTTATGGGGATTACCATTTATAATAATCCTTTTGGGTACACACGCATTTTGCACCGTTAGAACAGGCTTTGTTCAAAAGTATACCTTTAAAGGTATGAGACTTTCAGTAACTCCTGATACTGACGGTGAAGGAGAAGTTTCGCAGTTTGGTGCTTTGACCACAGCGCTTGCTGCGACCATTGGTACAGGTAATATTATAGGTGTTGCCACTGCAGTTGCTTCTGGTGGTCCAGGTGCAGTATTCTGGATGTGGATTACGGGAGTATTCGGAATGGCAACCAAGTACATGGAAACTGCTATGGCAGTCAAGTACAGAGAGCAAACAAAGGATGGCCGAATGATGGGTGGTGCATTTACTGCACTTGAGCTCGGATTGCATTCAAAGTGGCTAGCTGTCCTATTTGCTCTATTTGGTGGAGTTGCCGCATTCGGTATCGGATGTCTTACACAGGCAAACTCAATTTCAACTGCTCTAAAACAGAACTTTGGTGTAGATGAAAGAATGGCAGGCGTTGTTGTAGCAATACTAACCGCTATAGTAATTATCGGCGGAGTTAAGTCTATAACAAAGGTAACAGAAAGACTTATTCCTTTTATGGCTGCTTTTTACATACTTGGATGTCTATGGGTTATCTTCATGAACAGAAGCGTTCTTGGTCAGTCAATTGCACTCATATTTAAATCTGCATTTTCATTCCAGGCAGGTGCAGGCGGTGTATTTGGTTTTACTGTTGCTAAAGCTTTGCGCTATGGATGTGCTAGAGGACTATTCTCGAATGAATCCGGTATGGGTTCTGCACCTATAGTTGCAGCTTCTGCTATAACAAGAAACCCTGTGAGACAGTCTCTAGTATCTATGACAGGTACATTCTGGGATACAGTTGTAATTTGCGCTCTAACAGGTATTACACTTGTAAGTTCTGCAGTTGCTCACCCTGAATTCTTGGCATCTGGAAGCTGCACCGATACAACTGTACTTACATTCCAGGCCTTTTCACTAATTCCAACTGTAGGAAAACCTATAATTGCAATTTCACTCGCTTTGTTCGCATATTCTACTATACTAGGATGGTCATACTATGGTGAAAGATGTGCGGAATATCTTCTAGGATCAAAGGTCATAAAATACTATAAGGTTATGTTTGTAATACTTTCATTTGTTGGATGCATAGTAAAGCTTGCAACTGTATGGAATATAGCAGATATACTCAATGGACTTATGATCATTCCTAACGTAATAGGTGTATTCCTGTTAAGTGGAGTTTTGATTGCAGACCTGAAGAAGTATGCTAACAACATAGACGAAGTTGATCCAACTCCTATCCCTGTTGTTGACAAAGATTAATAGTTATAGAAAATCATTGTCGGATTGTGATCACATTTGTATCTTAAGATCAAAAGATAAAGCGTGACCGCCCGTTCGGCTAAGGAATCTCCGTATAGGGAATATGTGTGATTCTCTAAATCGGAGCAGAATGAAAAAATTGAACGATTTTATATCGGGCATTAACAGTTACGATGAACAGCTAATATGAAGCGACTAATCTTCGTATGAATCATTTATTTGATGACGTATGCAGATTAGTCTTTTTTTGATGCCTGATACCGAATAAATAATTTTGAGGGTGATGTACAAATGGCGTAACTACTGGATTCGCTCAGTCAGAAGCGGTATTTTCGTTTTTATAAAAACTTTCCTAAAAACTTTGCTCGATGTCGTTGACAAGCCCATTTCCTTGTGGTAATATATTCCTTGCGTTAGACAAGCAAATATGTGTCATTAGCTCAGCTGGCAGAGCACCTGACTCTTAATCAGGGTGTCCAGGGTTCGAACCCCTGATGACGCACCAAGAACCTCGGAATTCAGTTCCGAGGTTTTTTATTTACCTAGGTCTCCCCTTGCATAAATATTTATATTATGCTATAATTCCTACAATATTTTTTATTATTTGCTAAGGAGAATTTAATTATGAAGTTAGTTTGTTTAGATCTAGAAGGCGTTCTCGTTCCTGAGATTTGGATTGCCTTTGCTGAAGAGACGGGCCTAGAGGCACTTAAGAAAACAACGAGAGACGAGCCAGATTATGACAAGCTCATGCAATACAGACTCGATATTTTGGCAGAAAATAATCTCGGACTAGAGCAGATTCAAAATACAATTGAAAAGATAGATCCTCTTCCGGGTGCTATCGAGTTCCTAAACGAGCTCAGAGAACTTACACAGGTCGTAATCATCAGTGATACATTCAGTGAATTCGCAAAGCCTTTGATGAAGAAGCTCGGATACCCTACTCTATTCTGTAACGAGCTAGAGGTCGCAGAAGATGGTAAGATTACCGGAATTAAAATGAGACTCGAGGATTCAAAGCTAAATACTGTTAAAGCATTCCAGCTTGCAGGCTGTGATACAATAGCATCAGGAGATAGCTTTAATGACCTAGGAATGATCAAGCAGAGCCAGTATGGATTCCTATTCAGAACCACAGATTCAATTAAGAAGGATCACCCAGAGGTTCCAGCATTTGAAGAATATGATGAGCTGCTTGCAGCAATTAAAAAATCCCTATAGCAGGGATTTTTTTATGTCTATAATACTTTGTGCAAAACAGTCGTATATATCAAAATCAGAGCCACGTTACCTACTATTAGGCCGAAAGTCGCAATTATTGTCTTTGATGTACCCGGCTTAAAATCTGCACTAATTAAATATGGCCAAAAGCATGCCATTGGGAAAACGGCTATTAGTATACATACATAGATGGGAAAGCTTGTCCAAAGAAAGCGCGTTGTCTCTAACCAGTGCCCCCATGAAGGTATCATTATTTTGCTTATAGTGAAAAGTATGCATATAAGGTGAACTATTAAAAGATAAATAGCATACTTTGTCTTGTTTAGCACTTTTTTCTTTTTCATTTTTTCTAATTATCCTTGCTAATTATCCAATCGCTCAGCTGCAATCTTGGAACTAAAATTAAAATTAACTATATTATTATTCGAATCAAGGTCTAAATTCATAAAGTAATGATTCCAAAAGAATTCATTGTTACCTGCGCCCCACTGTACACCGTAATGACCCAAATATTCACCTCCTGGTTCGCTTGGAGTAAGCCATATTTTTTTTCCAAAGACTTTCTCAAACTCAGATTCATCAATGCTCTTCAGCAAATCTATACCCTCTATATTATATGAAATTCCGTGAGATTTAGCAGCAGTAGTACATTCAGAATCGAAGCAAAGCTGCGTAATTACACAGTCCTTAAGCTCCGTGCTCTTCCTCTTATCCCCGTAAACACCTATGCATCCAACTACTACGTTTTTCTTTACAAGAAGATAAGTCGATCTAGTAACTGCTGAGTCATATGACTTAAAGCCGCTTGGTACGCTAACCCCAGATCCTTGGTATTTAGAATAGCTTCCCGTTGTCAAAAGCTCGTTATAATTAGGATAATCATGCCTATCATTTGACACATAGATTTCAAAGCCCTTGTCCATCAAATCCGAAACCTTAGTTTCTGTAAGATTAATTTCAGTTCCGTCAATTTTAAGTGGTGGTGCGTTATCAGGTAGACCTATAAGTATATATACAAACATCAAAAACACGAATACCATAAGCACTGCAACTATACCTATCCAAGACTTCCCAGTTCTCCTTCGTGCATTGAAAAGCGACATTATAGAAGGCGTGATTATAGCAGAACCAATTGGCGCCGCCCCATGACGGAACACGCTCATGACCCTAAAGGCAATTACAGCGCTAATTAGTATTAAAACTATGTGAACTGCATACTCTCCTACGCTTAGCTTACTCGTCCTAGTCTGATTATTTGCTGGGGCATCGTACACTGGAACACCGTTCTCAAAGGTGTTCTTCATTCTTAAACGCAGCCAAAACAATATTCCAATAAACACAAATGCCAAGAACACTAGCATTCCGATAAAAACTAATTTTTCCATCCGAAACCTTTTCTATTATTTAATTATCATCCATAAAATTCATACTTAGTCTACCACATTTCCAAATCGTTTTCCACGAATGACTTAGACTTTATACATATCCTCATTGATATTTCTTTCATTCAAAATCCTGTCTTCGTTAAACTATGTTTTACAGACATTTGCACATTTGTGCATGAATTAATAATGTATACAAGCTTTTCAGATTATTTTTTCTTTACACGTCTTTTTCGCTATGCTAAAATTATATTAAAGTTTAATACTTGTTTTATTCTTAAAAACGCGCACCATTTTAGCGCGAAAAACAAATTTAATTCCGTTGTTTCTGTAGTTAACTTTTTTATCAGAGTAATTCAGGAATCCTATATTAGATATAGGATGCATTAATCAAATATGAATATTAATCGTAATGCTTTGGGTGTTTTAATACCGTTCAGCCTGTATTGTGTTATCTGTACTATAATATGTCTGATAATTTCGTCAAATTCAATTCTAGCGATTGGCGGGATATTCATCGGATATCTGATAGCACTCACAAACTGGTTCATTCTAAATTTGACCGTTAGATGGTTGTTTAATCTCAATCGTCTTCTTGCGGTACAGTTTATGATATTCAGACTGCTAATCTACATATTAGGCGCATGGGTCTGTACGCAGATAGGCTTTCAGTCCGTGCTCCTCTTCGCTATAGTCATCACAGGCTTTAGCTTAGTTATCTTTGTTGAATTCGGATTAAAAGGAGGCCTTTGTTTTGTTAAACATAAATGAATTAGGTGCCAGAATAATATTTAGTTTTGGCGACGGTAAGCTTTTCATTACCGAAAGTACCCTATTCGGAATTTTGATAGCCGCCTTTCTAGCCATACTGGGAATATGGCTGGGTAGTAGACTTGAAAAGGTCCCGCGCGGCAAGCAAGTCTTTGCAGAATTTATAGTCGAATGGGTTTATAAGTTCACAGAAAAACATATGGGTAAAGCTAATTCTAACTTTGCTCCATATATAGGTACTCTTCTTGCCTTCGTATTTTGTGCAAGCTCACTAGGTGTTTTCGGCGTTAGACCGATAACGGCAGACCTTAACGTTGCCTTTGCACTATCCGTTATGACGATGGCTATGATCGTTTTTAATTCAACAAGGGTTCACGGCTTTAGAGGCAGACTAAAGCACATGTGCGAACCATATGTCTTCATGCTGCCACTCAAAATCTTAGAAGAAATTTCACTTCCTATTTCGCTGGGACTTCGTATCTTCGGTAACATTTTAGGAGGATACATCATAGTCGAGCTATGGATGCACCTCATGACAAAGCTCAGCAATTTTTTCAGCGATGTACCATTTTTACGCGCAGTCACAGTGCTGCCTCTGAATGCAATCTTTGATATAGCAGAGCCGGCAATTCAGACCTTTATATTTACAATTTTGACCGTTATTAATCTTGCTGCAGCTATGAAGATTACAGCCACAGTAAGCAATAATGCAAATAGAGAAGAACTTTAGGAGGAGAATCAATGGAATTTATCGGAATCGGTTTAGCAATGGGACTTGCAGCACTTGGCATTGGCCTAGGCCAGGGTATCGGATTGAGCAAGGGACTAGAAGGTATTTCAAGACAGCCTGAAGCTACAAGCAAGATTCAGACTGCGATGATTGTAGGCATGGCGCTCATGGAGACCATAGGCATTTTGACATTTGTAATTGCTATAATCATGAGCAACAAATTGTAATTTAAATTCCTAAAGGAGGCACGAACTTTGGATATTAATAAACACCAAGACCTGCTCACTATCAACTGGAATCTTATCTTTTCGATTATTACTGTTTTAGTTCTTATTTTGATATTAAAGCGTTTTTTCTTCGAAAAGGTTAAGCGATTCATGGATGAGCGCAAGGCTCAGGTCGAGGCGCAATTCCAAAAGGCAGATGAAACCGAGAATCAGGCCCGTAAAAAGCTTGACGAATACAACGATATACTCGCTGGTGCCGAAAAAGAAAAGCGTGCAATCATTGCAGGTGCAATGGAGAGCGCAAAGGCTCAGGCAGACTCTGTTTTAGACGAAGCCCGCAAAGAAGCTGCTGATATTCGCGAGAAATCAAGAATTCAGATTGAAAGAGAGAAAGCTGCGGCGAGAAAAGAAATCCACAACGAAGCCAGTGAACTTGCGGTTCAGCTCGCAGAAAAGATTTTGGAAAACAAGCTTGACGCCGATGCTCAGGCTTCAGTAATAGATGAAATAATTAGTAGATCAGAGGCAAACAGTGAAACAGAAAAATAGCAAGGATTTAGAGGCACTCTGCGAACAGCTCGATAGAGCCACAGAAAGCCTACGAGATTTACGCAATCTCATCAAAGAGACAAGTGGTGAGTATCGTGACCTACATACCTACGCATTAGAAAAGCGCACCCTGCACGAGCAGGAGGAAATGTATGCCTTTATCGAAGCCCTAAGCGAGGGTCTAAGCCTATTTGACAAAAGAGAAGAAAATAAAATTAAAGGTATAGTTTACTCAGCTATACCTCTTGACCGTGAAACAATTCAAAGGATGGAAATACAGACCTCTGACCTTATCAAGAAGGACTGTGTTTTGACAAATCGCATAGATGAAAAAATCATCGGCGGCTTTATTATATCCATCGATGATAAGCTTATAGATGCTTCGATACGCAAGCGTATGGAGGATATGCGTCTGCACCTGTCTTACAATACTAATTCTAATTAATTGGAGATGCGTATGAGAATTAATACTGATGAAATCCTAAGTAATATAAGGGACAAAATAGAAAGCTTTACCTCAGAGCTTGAGATAACCGATTTCGGTCAGGTTATCGAGGTCGGCGACGGTGTTGCTCATATAGACGGCCTCAAATCCTGCTTTGCTGGTGAGCTTTTAGAGTTTCCAAATGGAAGCTACGGAATGGCCATGAACCTCGACGATGATATGGTTGGCGCTGTGATTATAGGTTCAGACCGTGGGATTAGGCAGGGAGACATAGTTAGACCTACAGGCAGAGCTATGGAGGTCCCAGTAGGTGAAGAACTTCTCGGACGTGTAATCGACCCTCTCGGAAGCGCAATAGACGATAAGGGACAAATTAACTGTAGCGAAGCAAGACCCCTCGAAAGCGATGCTCCAGGAGTTCTCGACAGACGCTCAGTATACCAGCCTCTTCAGACTGGCATCAAAGCAATAGATGCCATGATACCGATAGGCAAAGGTCAAAGAGAGCTGATTATCGGAGACCGACAAACTGGTAAAACTGCAATCGCCATAGACACGATAATAAATCAAAAGAAACAGAATGTAATATGCATCTACGTTGCCATAGGTCAGAGAAAGTCAACGGTTGTACAAATTGCAAAGACGCTCGAGGACCACGATGCAATGTCGCATACCATCATAATCTCTGCAACAGCAAGCGAAGCTGCACCAATACAGTACATCGCTCCTTATTCGGGCTGTGCGATTGCAGAGTATTTCATGCACAAGGGAAAGGACGTTTTGATAGTCTACGACGATCTATCAAAGCACGCCGTGGCCTACAGAGCCATGTCCCTATTACTACGCAGACCACCAGGACGTGAAGCCTATCCAGGGGATGTCTTCTACCTGCATAGCAGACTTTTAGAGCGCGCTGCAAAGCTATCTGATGAGCTTGGAGGAGGCTCAATCACAGCCCTTCCAATAATAGAAACCCAGTCAGGTGACGTGTCCGCCTACATCCCAACAAATGTAATCTCCATCACAGATGGACAGATTTTCCTAGAGAGCAACCTCTTCTTCTCTGGTCAGATTCCGGCAGTAAATGCAGGAATCTCTGTTTCCCGTGTCGGAGGAAATGCACAAATAAAAGCGATGAAAAAGGTTTCAGGTACAATGAAGCTCATTCTCGCCCAGTTCCGCGAGCTTCAGAGCTTTGCTCAGTTTGGCTCAGATATAGACTCAGATACCACAAAGCGTCTCGAAAGCGGTAAGAGACTAATGGAGATACTCAAGCAGAAGCAGTACTCCCCTATCTCAGTCGAAAACCAAATCATTATAATATACGCTGCAATAAACGGCTACCTAAATGATATAGAACTAGAGCGCATAGCCTCCTTTGAGGATAGTCTATATGAGTTTATGGCTATGAAATATCCAGAGATAAGCCAAGAGATTGTGACCACAGGCAATATGTCTGCTGAAGCAGAAAAGCTTTTGATACATGGCATAGAGGAATGCAAGAAAGAAGGTAAGTATATTGGCTGAGCAAATTCAGGCGATTAAGAGACATATAAATAGCGTCAAAAACACCGAGAAGATAACAGGTGCTATGAAGCTTATCTCAGCTGCCAAGCTCAAGCAATCCACCGACCATTTAAATTATGCAAAGGATCACATCGAGCCTTTGATATCAAAATTCACACAGATTCTCACCTGCGACATCGCACCGGAAATCTACTACGAAAAGCGCCTAGATATGCGTCAGTTTGAGGTAGGCACAGTGCCACACTCCAGTGAGGCTCCCGTCAAGGAGCTGTGCATTTTGATCACCTCATGTAAGGGGCTATGCGGCGGATATAACTCGAGCTTGATAAAGCATGCTGCAGAAATGAATGAAAATGCGGGCATTATCTTTGTGCCTTTAGGAGATAAAGGTTTTAACTACTGCATCAAACACGGGCTTGAAGTCTTTTCAGCAGATGCTTTTGCCGATACATACTCTGACCACGCGCACGAACTTTCGTATGAGCGGATCCACAAAGTAGCTTCTGCCGTACTTGAGCTCTATCGCAAGAGTGAAATATCAAAGGTTAAAATCGTCTACACTAAATACAGAAACCCTATAGCATTTGACATCGACACAAAGTTGCTTTTTCCACTCGAAAAAGCAGCACATGGCGAAGATGGTGACATCGAAAACACTAGCCTCTTTGACCACGATGCAGGTTCTTCATATTTTGATGAACTAGCCGAGGCCTATCTATCTATGAAAATCCTCAGATACATCGCTGAGGCAACTCTCTGCGAACACGCAGCAAGACGTATTGCGATGAAGAATGCAAATGACAACGCACTCAAGATGATTGAGACGCTTTCTAACAAATATCACACCGCTCGTCAAAACGCAATAACTGGCGAGATGATTGAAATAATAGTTGGTCACGAATCACAAAAGCTTGGTAAGGTCCAAAAGAAATTAGGTGAATAACTTGAATACAGGAATTGTAAAACGAATTATCGGTCCAGTAATAGACATCAAATTTGAAGCTAGCGAGATGCCTCAGCTTCTTGATGCTATAGAGATAAAAATGGAAGACCATGTAGTCGTAGCCGAGGTTGCTCAGCACGTCGGTGACAGCACGGTTAGATGTATTGCCCTTTCCTCTACCGACGGTATGAAGCGCGGACTTAAGGCTATAAACACAGGCGCACCTATCGAGGTTCCAGTTGGAAATGATGTTTTGGGCAGACTTTTCAATGTTTTAGGAGAGCCTATAGACGGGCTTCCAGCGCCAGAGGATGCACCCAAAAAGCCTATACACCTTCCTTCTCCAGAGTATTCTCAGCAAGAGACTTCCACTCAAATATATGAGACGGGAATCAAGGTTATAGACCTTCTTGCACCTTACACCAAGGGTGGTAAGGTCGGACTTTTCGGCGGTGCCGGAGTTGGTAAGACTGTCCTAATTCAGGAGCTCATCAACAACATCGCTAAGGAGCACGGAGGTATCTCTGTATTTGCAGGCGTTGGAGAAAGAACCCGTGAGGGAAACGACCTGTATAACGAAATGCAGGAGTCAGGTGTAATAGACAAAACAGCCATGGTCTTTGGACAGATGAACGAGCCACCTGGAGCAAGAATGAGAGTTGCTCTTACGGGGCTTACTATGGCTGAGCACTTTAGAGATAAAGAGCATCAGGATGTGCTTTTGTTCATAGATAATATTTTTAGATTCACTCAGGCTGGTTCTGAGGTATCGGCTTTGCTTGGAAGAATTCCATCAGCCGTAGGCTATCAGCCAACACTAGCTACTGAGATGGGTGCGCTTCAGGAGAGAATCACATCTACATCAAATGGTTCTATCACCTCGGTTCAGGCAATCTATGTTCCTGCCGACGACCTCACAGACCCTGCTCCAGCAACAACCTTCTCTCACCTTGATGCGACTACGGTTTTATCTAGAGCAATTACAGAGCTTGGCATCTATCCTGCTGTTGATCCTCTCGAATCCTCTTCGAGAATTATGGATCCCCTCATTTTGGGCGAGGAGCATTATCATACAGCAAGAGATGTGCAGGCAGTTTTACAAAGATATAAGGATCTTCAGGACATCATCGCAATCCTCGGAATGGACGAGCTTTCTGAAGAGGATAAGCTGACAGTTGCAAGAGCCCGCAGACTGCAGAGATTCTTGTCGCAGCCATTTGCAGTTGCAGAACAGTTTACGGGAATGCAAGGAAAATATGTTCCCCTAGCAGATACGATTCGTGGTTTCCGCGAGATACTCGACGGAAAATACGACCATATCCCAGAGTCCATGTTCCTATACGCAGGCTCAATTGAAGAAGTGGCACAAAGGTACGAAAATGAAAAATAGCCATACCATGCTCCTAGAGATAAAGACAGACAAGAAAATAATATACTCAGGCGATGTTCTTTCGCTGACAATCAAAGATGCAAAGGGGCAGGAATGCTTCATGCCCCTTCATTGCGATACAACAAAGACTATTAGGGACGGAATAATCTGCATTAGCGAACCACTAAATCCAAAAGTTGATTCCGTCTCAAGCTCAGGTCCAAATTTTGATGCCAAAATTCCTGCTTCGAATCCAGGAACAAAAGTCACGCAAAAAAAGCTTTTCAGTGTCTCCAATGCCTACCTAAACATTTCAAAAAATACTGTTGTTATCTTCGCTCCAGACGCACTAGAAATCAGCGTTTGAGTATTCTGATACAATCGAATTTTATCATTGTTAAATTCCTATCAAAATTATTTAAAATGGGGTTCCCATGCACATGAAAATATAGTATGATAGGTAGGGTTTAATTTAATTTATAAGTAAAATTGTATTCATTATACAACGGAGGTTTTAAAACATGCGTGACATATATACAAGAATTAATAATTTGCGCCGTCAGGTATTCTCTGCAGTAGCAAATCTTGCGTACGAAGATCGTGATCTCAGCGAGATCGTAGAGATTCCATTTGAGATTCTACCTGGTGAAATCGCATCAATCAGAGAGAGCGTATTTCTAGAGAGAGCTATCCTCGGAGAAAGAATCCGTGCGGCTCTTGGACTAGACATTCAGCCAGCAAGAGAGCATATCTCAATCACAACAGGTATTGACGAAATCGTAAAGGGCGAAAACTACTATAAGGCACCACTGATCAACATCATCAAGTTTGCATGTCATCAGTGCCCAGAGAAACTTATCAAGGTTACTGACATGTGTCAGGGTTGTATTGCTCACCCATGTACTGAAGTCTGTCCTAAGAATGCTGTTGATATTATCAACGGTAAATCTTTCATTGACCAGGACAATTGCATTAAGTGCGGAAGATGCGTAACTGCATGTCCATACAATGCTATCATCAAGATGGAAAGACCTTGCGCTGCTGTATGCGGAATGGATGCAATAAGCTCAGACGAATACGGTCGTGCAGACATAGATGAAGATAAGTGCGTAGGATGCGGAATGTGTCTAACACACTGCCCATTTGGTGCTATCGTAGATAAGGCACAGCTATTCCAGACTATTACAGCAATCAAGAGCGATACACCAGTATACGCTGCAGTTGCACCTGCTGTTGCGGGACAGTTCGGAAATGGCATCACAATGGAACAGCTAAAGGTTGCTCTTAGAGAGCTTGGATTTACAGATGTACTTGATGTAGCTGTAGGTGCTGACCTTTGTACAATTCAGGAGGCTCACGACTTCCTAGAGAACGTTCCAGCAGAGATTCCCTTCCTTGCAACATCATGCTGCCCATCATGGTCAGGCATGGCAGAAAAGCTATTCCCAGAGCTACAGGGACACATCTCAATGGCTCTTACACCTATGACACTAACAGGTATGGTTCTTAAGGAGCAGCACCCAGGATGTAAGGTTGCGTTCATCGGACCATGCGCTGCTAAGAAGATTGAGGCAACAAGAGAAAATATCAGACCATATATCGACTTCGTTCTTACATTCGAGGAAGTAATCGGAATGTTCGACTCAAGAGGAATCGATCCTAAGAAGGTAGAGGTTGACGAAAATGAAACAGCAACCGGAAGCTCAGCAGGAAGAAACTTCGCCGTAAGCGGTGGTGTAGCTAACGCTGTAGTTCAGGTAATTTCTAGGCTAGAGCCAGATAGAGAAATGAAGATTGCAAACGCTGACGGTCTCGCAAACTGCCGTAAGCTTCTTCAGGCTGCTAAGCAAGGTAAGTACGATGGATACCTACTTGAGGGAATGGGTTGCCCAGGCGGATGCGTCGGCGGCGCCGGAACAATGATTTCTCTAACAAAGGGTAACAACGCAGTTGCTAAGACAACTAAGGAAGCTCCGTACGAGAATCCACTAGATAGTGAATTCTCAGATTACCTAAGAATCGTTGAAGAAAACCAGCATCCTGAAGGCGAAAACGCTAAATAGTAATCATATAAAAATCGGTGCTCTTTGGCACCGATTTTGTTTTGCTCATATTTTAGGACTACTCTGCAACACCTAGATATTTCTTGAGATGCTCTATGTATTCCTCTCCTGTATGGCTTAAGCTTATACCCTTTTTCTTGATATATCCAATCTCCATAACGCTGTTCGGATTTTGCTTATCCTCGTAAGGAACAGCTATATAGTCATCTCCATTTAGTTCCTCACAAATTATGCCAGAACAGAGTGTATATCCGTTTAGGCCTACCATAAGATTTAGCATGGTTGCACGGTCGTTAGCTTTAATAGTCCTGGGATATTCATTGGTCGTCAAAATTTCCTCAGCAAAGTAAAACGAGCTGTTATCGCCTTGCTCAAAAGAGAGGCAAGGATAGTCCTTTAGCTGGTCGAAGTCAATCGACTTTTCCTTTGCTAGCGGATGCCCCTTCCACAGATATACGAAAGCATCGCAGTCTATGAGCTTAGTAAAGCCAATATTTGAGGCATTAAGTAGCTTCATCAAAGCCTTGCGATTAAAGTCACTCATATAAAGGAGTCCTATCTCACTTCTGAGATTCGCAACATCAGAAATAACAGTTCTAGTTTGAGTCTCTCTGATTGCAAACTCGTATTCAGCCGTATCAAAGCTCTTTACCATCTCGACAAACGCCTTTATCGCAAAAGAATAATGCTGAGTCGAAACGCCAAACTTCTTCTTTATCTTTGCGCCATCGCCGTACTTTTCCATCAAGGTCTCGTAGCTAGCATAGACCTCCTTTGCGTACATCAAAAATTCTACGCCATCAGGTGTCAGGCTCACGCCCTTACCACTACGATTAAATAGGCTAAAGCCAAGCTCCTTCTCTAGCTCTTTGATTGCACCCGTCAAAGATGGCTGGGCCACATAAAGCTGCTCAGCGGCCTTGTTCATGGAGCCACATTCAACTATTTTTATAACATAGTTTATCTGTGTCAGCGTCATTGTACTTCTCCTGACTTTTCGAGTTTCTTGGCCTCGCGCCAAGCTACTAATCTATCAAATTCCTTCTTTAGCAGGGCTGCCATAGGGACCGCTGTTAGCATTCCCAGAAGTCCTCCAAGTGAAGCTCCTATCAAAAGAGCTATAATTACGAGTATTGGATTTACTGAAATACTATTTGATAATAGCTTAGGGTTTATAAAGTTTCCATCTAGTCCCTGGATAACTAAAACTACAATAAGTCCGATTACCATCTTTTTGAAGTCGCCATCAACTACACAAGCTAGGATTGTTCCACCGTAGGCGAATATCGGACCTACATAAGGGATTAGGTTTCCAATTCCCGTTAGGATACCTATTAAGATGCTGTATTTAACGTTTACTATTGAAAGTCCTACGCTAACTAGCACAGCCATTACACAGGCGTCTAGGAACTGGCCTTTGATATATCCTGAGAAGCAGTAGTCTGCATCCTTAAGGAAGGTTGATACGGCACCATAGCTGCGGTTTCTTAGCAGTGCTGCTGCAACCTTCTGCCAATATTTTTTCAGATTGTCTAGGTCGATTAACACATATATTGAAAGAACCATAGCGATTAGGAACTTTGATATTGCGCTTCCAACATTTGATACAAACGAGAATGCACCGCTTGCTATACTTGTAGTACTATCATTTATCCAGCTAATCAGCTTCTGCTGATACTCGCTTAGATTTGCAGACTGTATACCAAACTGCTCAAGCTTGCTCGTCACAGCTTTGATGAACTCTTTGCCTGACTTTAGAAGCGAAAGTGCTATGTTCTTGAGGCTGTCGGTATCAGCTAATTGGATTTCCTTGGCAATTGATGAGATGATTGCAGATAATATTAGGAAAATACATCCCGCAACTATTAGATATGTAATCAAGACTGATAGGCTTCTAAACGACAGCTTGTCTTTCTTGCTTTTTAAAACGATTCCAAAACTTTTGTAAAGTATCTTTTCTATACGGTTTACAATTGGATTTAGCAGATAAACTATCGCAAGTCCGACTATAAACGGTGAAATCAGCGAGAAAAATGTCGAAATTAGACTCATTCCCTTTGGCACTATCACACCGATATTAAGGAGCAAAAAGAACATCACCAAGATGCTAAACGCTCCGAGCAGTACATACAAAAGTATCTGTTGATATTTTTCATTTCTATCAGGTAACTTCATTAATCCCTCCCATTAACTGTAGTTTTTACAGACATAATCTATCACACTTCGCCCGTCTTTTCAATCAAGGCAAAGTTTGCTGCTCTCTTGGTATAGTTATTTTCTAGCATTCTCACATGAGATAGGAACGCCTCATCATCAAAGTATTTCGCTCCGCTGTGGCATTTTATAATGCAAGCCTGACATTTGATGCATGGCCCTGTAATTGTCATATAGTCAGAGGCAATACTACCTACTGGACAGGCTTTGATGCAAACTCCGCAGCCATCGCATAGCTCTTCTAGAGTCTTTGGCACCGCCTTTAGGAATTTTGCTGGTTGCATATCCTCACCAAGCGGAATGTAGTAAGGCTTTACTTCTGAATCAGCAAGTATATTTCTGTGTTCTATGCACTTTGCTTTTGACTTTGATAGCCACTGCGCTATGCTTAATGCAAATTTTTCTATTTCAGCTACATCGTCATCGTCTGGTCTTGCCGTTCCTATTACTTTGGAGAAGTGATGCTGACAGGCAAATGAAGCTGCTGCAAAGATATCAAATCCGTTTTTATATAGCTCTAGCGAAAGCTCAGTCAAAGAGCTATCAAAGCTTCTATTTCCGAATGTGGTAACAGCCACTGCCTTTGTGGCATTACCCTTAAAACCATCCTGAAGAAAAGCCAGAAGCTTGTTTGGAACTCTTCCAGCATAGGTTGGCAAACCGAAGATCACAAGTGCATCTTCATCGAAGCTATACTGCGCGTTTCTCATCTCAGGTGATGTGAAGTCAATTGCGTATGCTTCAGCGTCTAGCTCGCCAGCTAGCTTTGTTCCGATTAGCTTTACAACCTTTTCCGTGTTTCCGCCTGGGCTGAAATAAACTAGATATATTTTTTTAATGTCCATCGTTTCCACCTTCTCCTGAGGTTTTACTTTATCTTTAGTCCTCTCAGGTATTCCTTTTGCTCAGGACTTATTCTATAGCTTTCTATCGCCTTTTGTATGGTCTTATTATGGGTCCACTTTGATAGTCTATTATTTTCTAGATAAACTATTGCACTCTCCCACTGCTTGGCAAGGGCAGTGGCAAAGAACCAGGCTATCATCATGTTAAGATAGTATTCTTCGCTTTTAACTTCGGCTGGAAGCTCAAGGTATTCGGTCTTGAATTCATCATCGAGGAAATAGCTCATCAGCATCTCCATGCCAAATCTGCTTGTATATATGTGCTCTGAGCTTATCCATGACTTTATGCAAGATAGAAAGCCATCCTTATCCTTTGCTAAAATCTTAGGATTTATTATATCGCAGGTAGCCCAGTTATCGATATACGGAAGGAATTCCTCAAGTCTAAGAAGACAATCCTCCTGAGACTTCATATTTGAAATTATGATTCCGTGCAAAGTATTCTCTTCAAGGTATTTATGAGGAAGGTCAGAGAGCCAGTCACCTAAATCCTCAGCTCTAAGCTCCTTTTCGAGCTTCCTGAGCGCAGGAACTCTAACGCCGATTACAAGGCTTTCGTCGACGTTTGGAATTAGCTTTGAATTAAAGGCCTTGTATTCCTCATCCTTTAGATCCATAAGTCTATTTCTGATATCTTCAGCGGTAGTCATGAAACTCTCCTTTTATATCAGCCTTGTCGTCCACTCTGAAAGGTCCCAGATTTCTGTGGCAAGTCCTTCGTAGAACTCAGGCTCGTGGCATACCATCAAAATACTGCCATTATATTCCTGAAGTGCGCGCTTTAGCTCAGCCTTTGCGGCAACATCAAGGTGATTTGTCGGCTCGTCTAGCACAAGTAGGTTGGACGGTCTGTTAATCAGTTTGCAAAGCCTAACCTTTGCCTGCTCTCCTCCTGAGAGGACTTTTACCTTACTCTCTATGTGCTTTGTTGTAAGACCGCACTTTGCTAAAGCAAGCCTTACCTCAAACTGAGTCCATGATTGAAAATCCTGCCAAATTTCGTCTATGCAGGTCTTTTCTCCATCACCAGAGCTTTCCTGCTCGAAGTAGCCAAGTTCGATAGAATCGCCCATTTTAGCCTCTCCAGACACCGCTGGTATCAGGCCTAGAAGGCTCTTAAGTAGAGTAGTCTTACCGATGCCATTTGCACCCTCGATTACTATCTTCTGCTTGCGCTCCATGTATAGGTTTAAAGGCTTGCTGAGTGGCTCATCATAGCCAATCACAAGGTCCTTGGTCTCAAAGATAACCTTGCCACTTATCTTGCTCTCCTTAAAATCAAACTCAGGCTCAGGTGCCTCAGTCGGTCTTGAAATAAGCTCCATGTTGTCGAGCTTTTTCTGTCTCGACATCGCCATATTCCTAGTAGCAACTCTACTCTTGTTTCTGGCAACGAAGTCCTTAAGCTCTGCGATTTCTGCCTGCTGTCTCTTGTAAGCAGCCTCCTGCTGTTCCTGCTTAACCTTGAAAACCTCCATGAACTTATCGTAGTCTCCGACATATCTATCGAGATTCTTGTTATGCATGTGATAGATAAGGTTTACAACACTATTCAGAAATGGTATATCGTGGCTTATGAGGATGAAAGCATTCTCATATGACTCAAGATATCTTCTCAGCCATTCGATATGCTCCCTGTCGAGATGGTTTGTAGGCTCGTCGAGCAAAAGGATATCTGGCTTTGATAAAAGTAGCTTCGCAAGAAGTACCTTGGTTCTCTGTCCTCCAGAAAGCGCAGAAACATCGGTATCAAGACCTAACTCCATAAGTCCAAGAGCCCTTGCTACCTCGTCCACCTTGACATCTATGCTGTAGAAGTCATGCGCCATCAAAAGCTCCTGAAGAACGCTAGCTTCCTCCATCATCTCATCCATCTTATCAGGGTCAGCGCTTCCCATCTGCTCATAAAGCTCATTCATCTGCTTTTCCATATCAAAGAGTGAATCAAAGGCTCCTGCTAGCGCCTCTCTGATGGTCATGCCCTTCTTGAGCATCGCATGCTGATCCATATAGCCTACACTCACGTTCTTAGACCACTGCACAGTGCCCTCATCTGGCATAAGCTTACCCGTAATTATGTTCATAAAAGTCGACTTTCCCTCGCCGTTTGCTCCTATAAGGCCTATATGCTCACCCTTTAGAAGTCTGAAGGAAACATCGTTAAATATAGCTCTATCGCCAAAGCCATGCGATAGGTTTTTCACTGTCATTATGCTCATCTGGCATCTCCTAACTGTTAACTGTTTTTATAAACGATACCATATAAATGGCAAATTTTCAAGATTTATGGCTGTACAGACATACAAAGGCTCATATGTTTTACAACAAAAAACAGCCTGTCGGCTGTCTTTAATATTTTCTATTGTACCTCCTGAAAGGCTCATAGGATGCCTGTCTTTTAGCTCAATAAGCCCAAGACCAGAAAGAACATCTTCTATCATATCCTTACTTATGTTCTTTCTCCTAATAATTAAACTCCTCTGCAAGCTTAGTTTTTTGAATTAGGTTTTTATATACCTTTGATTTATTCATTAGTTCATCATGTGTGCCTGAAGTTTCAACAACACCATTATCTATTACAACAATCTTGTTAACATTCTCTATTGATTTCAGCCTGTGTGATATTATAATTACCGTCTTATTTTCTATCAGTTTGTTTAGGCTCTCCTGGATTTTCTTTTCGTTATCAACATCAAGACTTGCTGAAATTTCATCCAGAATCAGTATCGGTGCATCCTTGAGGAATGCCCTTGCAATCGAAATTCTCTGCCTCTCACCACCAGAAAGCTCTGCGCCATTTTCACCTATAGCTGTATTAAAGCCTTCAGGAAGCCTTTCAATAAAGTCCATGCAGTTAGCAAGCTCAGCAGCCTTCCTTACCTCTTCATCACTTGCATCTTCTCTTCCAAGTCTTATGTTTTCCATAACACTTGTATTAAACAGAGTTACATCCTGAAAAACAATCGAAACGTCCTTGAATAAAGAATCCGTCGATATGTCTTTGATATCTTTTCCATCTATCAAAATACTTCCACCATCGTAGTCGTATAATCTTGATATCAATCTCAAAATGGATGTTTTTCCAGAACCAGATGCGCCTACAAGAGCAGTAACCTCGCCCTGATTTGCTGTAAAACTCACGTCTTTTAACACCTGTGTGTCATTGTCGTACGCAAACGATACATTTTTAAACTCAATGTTGAAGTTAGAAAGCTTAACATCCTTACCATTCTGCAATACAGCATTCTTAATCTCTTTTATGCGCCTTACTGCTGGCTCAATATAGTACATTTCGAAGATACCTTCTTTTGATACATCAAAGATTTCCTTGACCTTTATGGCAGCTATAATGTAGAGCACAAGGTATAATAAAGAAATTTCACCACGCATGAGAAGTTCTATTCCGACAAGTATTACCACTGCTACACTGATATATGCAAAAAGTGTAGATATTGCAATAAGAACCATTGACATCATCTCAACATTGAAATGAATTTTCTCACTTTCCTCCATTTTTTTATAAAGACTTCTCTTAACATTCTTAGACTGATTAAAGCTGCTTATTTCTTGCTGTAGCTCAATGGTCTCCTGAAACAGCTCAGAGTTTTCTCTCAAAACCTTGTAGTACTTACTGTTAGCCGTGATTTCTTTCTTCTTGCTCAACGGAATTACCATAAAGCTCACAAGTGTAGGAATTATTGTTGCAAGTCCAAGCTTCCAGTTTCCAATTACAAGCATTAGACCCATAATAGGAAAGAAAATCCACATACCGACAACCTTAGGTATTGAATGGCTCAAAGCATGTTCAATTGAATTCACATCGACCATGATGGTTTGAGATAAATCTGATAGATCATGCTTTGAAAAGTAAGCAAGTGGTAAGTCTGCAAGATTCTCAGCAATATCTGTTCTCAACTTTGCAGACTCCTTGTATGTAGCGTTATAAAGGCTAACATACTCTTTTGATAGCAATACATACATTATGAGAAGCGTCACAACAGCCATGCAGATATACTGCCAAGTAGCATGCACATTCCCCAATATCAGCTGGTCGAAAATAGTCATCAAAATGAACATAGGGGCAAGATTTGCAAAATACGTAAGTGTACAATATAAAGATGCAGTAGTAACATTTTTTGCGCCCTGCTCAGATAGGGCATATCTTCTTTTAAAATAGTTTTTCATTTTACACCCTCCAATCATTTGCAGTTTCATATAGACGAAGTAGCCTGCTATATATTCCTTGCTTTTCAATCAAGGAATCGTTACTTCCTCGCTCGACTACCTTACCGTTCTCTAAAACAATTATTTCATCAACATTTTGGATGCTGCTCAGTCTATGGGCAATCATGATTACTGTTCTGTCCTTCATGAGATTCTTAAAAGCTTTTTGTAATTCGTACTCGTTATCAGCGTCTATAGAGGCACTCGCTTCATCCATTATTACTATAGGTGAGTTCTTCAAAATGGCTCTTGCAATTGCAATTCTCTGCTTTTCTCCTCCCGAAAGATAAACCCCCTTTGAGCCAATAATTGTATTTTCCTTATCCTTAAACTTAGCTAAAATCTCATCGCAACCAGCTAAACTCAGCGCTTTCATGACATCTTCTCTATTCGCACTTTCATCTGCCATGGCAACATTGTCAAATATTGACTTTTTGAATAGCTTGCTATCTTGGAACACAAATGAAATATTGTGTATAATCGCTTCCTTAGTATATTCCTCAAGAGGGTATCCTCCTATTTTGATCACCCCAGCATCAAGCCTATAAAATCCAGATAGCAGCTTTGCTATTGTCGATTTACCAGAACCTGAATGTCCTACGAGGGCGTAGGTTTTCTTCTCAGGCAATGAAAACGATAGGTTTTCAAGAACTAGATTTTCACCATATGAAAAAGTTACGTTTTCAAACTCTATATTGTAGTTGTCAAAATGTGTTCTGCTTCCATATGTCAGCTTATCTTCTTGCATTTTGTCATACAATGCTTCCAGATTCTCAATTGCATATTTAGCATTGAAAATATTCATGCTCGCCCACATGATTTTCATGAAAGAAACCATTATTACACCACTGATAAAAAATATCATAATCAGCTCAACGGTAATATCTTTAGGGTTTCCAATACCTGTAATGAAAAAGCTTAGCGGTATACTAATAATCGCAATCAACCCTAAAAAAATCAATTGATATATGACATATGGTTTCTTGCACGAAAGTGAGTAGTCATAGGCATATTTCGAATAGTTTTTTATAGATTCGTCAAGGGCTTTGAATGAGTTTAGTTTTGTTCCAAAGATTTTGACAACCTGCATGCCTCTTATGTACTCTACTGTCTCTGAACTGAGCTTGTCTAGTGCCGATTGGTATACCTTCATAAACTCAGAATTACCCATCATAGCTTTTAGTATTAGAGCACTTACAAGGGTCAAAATAACTATGACCGCCCCTACTCTAATACTTACCGAGAATGCTAGAGCTATTGCAAGTATAGGTGTTAAAAATGCCTGTGAGTTATCAGGAATCATGTGCGCAACAGCTGTATGGGTCATCGCTGCATTATCATCTATTGTTTTTCTAATCTGGCCTGACGGATTAATATCAAAGAATCTGAAGCTCGAATCTGTTAATCCATCGATTCCTATTTTTCTAAGATTGGTCTCTAACCTAAAGGCTAGCTTGTGTGAAGTCAACCCTGAGATTAGGTATAATATAGCTGCTAGAGTCAAATATATTACAATCTTTATTGCATAAACACTTGCGTTTTCAAGACTGTCTTTGACTATAACTTCATCAAAGAATTTATATATGTAATGGTATCCAAATACCATCAAAAAAGCCGAAATAGCAGATATTATGACCGCTAAATAACCAAACACCCTATACTCAGGCACATATTTAAACGATTTCTTATATATGTCCATATCAATTCTCCTTTCCTTCTTTAAATATACTGAGAAACATACTCTCTAGAAAATGTCTGTTTTTTTTGAAGTTCTCTCTAGCTCCTAGAATATTAGATGCAAGGATGAGCGCATTCATTACATCAGTTGAAACATTAAATATATTCGTATCAAATGACCATCTCGATTCACCTATGACCGAGCTAAGGCTATCATTTGCCTGTTTCTGAAGTTCGTGCATTATTTCCTCTAGCTCAGGATTTCTCTTCTTTGCAATTAGAAACTCAACATAAAGTGGCATATATGGGTTATCATCTATAATTTTATCGACAAATTGCTTTGCCATAAATTCCATTTCATAACCCTTTTTACACTCATCCATATGATCCTTTATAATTGTTTTTCTATATTCAATTCCAGAGAGCATAATATCTTTAAAAATCTCGTTTACACTTTTATAATAGTGATAGACACCTCCTTTTGATAAACTTGTACCAGCAATAATCTCTTCCATCGTTGCATTTTCTAGACCTTTTTGGATTATTACATCGACAGCAGAATTCATTATTTCATTTTTTCTTTCAGACTCACTAAGTCTACGTGCAGCACACATATAAATACCTCCAAATCATACCGACGCATCCGTCGGTATCTTTATTATACATAGATTAGTTATAACTAACAAGTGTTTTTTTAAATTTTTTTCAGTCTATATTTCAGTGCATCCTTAGTTTGGGACATCAAAAAAGCACCTACTATGTAGATGCTTTTCCTTAATAATGCTATTCCTCTTTGTTTCGCCTAATTATAGCATATTTTTAGGCGATTGTTGAGAGAATAGGCGATTATTTATACTCGGCACTTTCTTCTTATTAGAAGTCCTGCGATAAGAAGCATTATAGCAATGCCGCCAATTATCATATAGCTTATGATTCCAGTAGTATCTCCTGTCAAAACGCTAGCCTTAACACCTGGCTTTGCATGTGCATTCTGAGCTGCGTTTCCGCCTGCATTTGACTGGCTTCCTGGCTGAACCTGTGGCTGAGTATCAGGTGCTGGTGCTGGATTTACAGCTGTTAGACCTATGCTTGCAAAGCCTGCTTTTGTCTTAAGCATTAGTCTGTAATTTCCTGCGCTTAAGCTGTTCAAATAGCTTCCATTTATATTTAGGATTATGCTACCCTCTCTTACTACATAGTCCTTGCCATACTCTAGTTCCTTAGGTGCTTTTCCATCCTCTTCAAGAATTAGACTTCCTACTTTATTTTCCTCTGAAATTATCTTATTCTTGTACATGTTTGAAATGTCTACATTTAGCTTTAGAACAAGCGACTTAGCTTCACCTATAACGAAGGAAACATTCTTCTTATCGAAGTCGAAGTTCACATTTTGATCCTTATTTTCTAGACTTGTATCTTCGAAATTCAGCTCTGTCTCTGATGCAGGTTTCTTGACCACTACCTTAGCGTATGGTCTTGCGATGGATTTGCCCTCTACTACTGCTGAGATTTTGTACTCACCTGGCTTGTTAAACTTGTACTTGATTTTGCCCTGGGCATCGGTCTTTACTTCGCTTACAGCCGGAGCATTTGGTCCATCAACAAACTCTAGCACTGCGCCACTGATAGGCTTTGGAGTGCTATCAGCACCATATGTTATGTCAGATCCCATCAAAGTGAATTCTACTTCTTCGCCCTCTTCAATCGTGTACTCTTCCTTATCAAAGAAAGCAAGATCTGTTCTTAGCATCCAGTTATCGTCATAGAAAACACAGATGTTTTCTCCACCCTTGAGCTCAAATTCCGATATTACCTTATCGGCCATCTTGTTATCAACAGAATACATAAAGCTTCCATTTGGATTGATACCTGTCCAAAGTCCCTTGCCTAGAACCTTCATCCAGCTGCAGTTATCGCCGCAGTCAAACTCTTCCTTTGATGCTGTATTAGCACCCTTAGCCTTTAAAGCCTTTTCTATTGCAAGCGCAGGCACTGGTGCATCAAACTCAACATCGGTGTAGTAATCAACACCTGCAGTGAAGTATAGCTTGTCAATTTTTACAGGAGTCTTGCTTATAACTGTGTTATGAAGATCTTCCATTCTTATATCAACATCAATGGCCTCAACCTGAATGTCTTTTTCAGCATTAAGTGCCTGATTTGACTTAATAGAAAGCTTTAGTTTACCATTCTTTGCTGTTATAGCCTTGAAGCTTCCCTCGGCCTCGTTTATCTTTAGTAGCTTTTCGCTATCTGTGCTGATTTCGATATCTGCATTTGGAAGGCTTATTGCTTTTCCACGGTATTTAACAGTGAATCTGCTTGTCTCACCAAGCTTAAGCTCAGTCTTTTCAACATCAAATTCAAGCTTGTTTTCTACTTCCGTATCTTTATATACAGCCTTTAATAAAGTCTTTCCCTTTATCTCAAAGGATCCGCTGTATTTTAAGCCATCAAAGCTTGCCTTATCCTTTATATCCTCATCATTGAGGAGTAGTTTATCTAAAACCTTTCCAGAAGGCTCGTAAACTGTAAAGTTTACAGTTTTGCCAATGCTTTCCTTCTCTCCTTCAACGTCAAGCTTTACTCCTTCGCCCTCAGTCTTAACCTCGACTTTTTCAGCTTCCTTATATGTGAATATAACCTCGTGGTCGTCTTTTGAAATAGTCTTAGTTATCTTTTCCGGGCTTATATAGCCTTTGATGTATTCTGGCGTAAATTCATAACTGTTACCTACTGTATAGTAGTTTTCTCCGATGATTGCCTTTGATATAGCGTCATCTGAGTAAACCTTTGCACCATTTGTAACAAATGGATTTAGGTAGTCTGTGTAGTAATGTCCATCACCTGCGCCAGTGCTATATACCTCTCTTGTGAAGTACTTTCCAGGGATTTTCTCAACAACAAGCTTGTTCTTTTCTGCACCGACATAGGTCTTATCTTCACTGATAGTCTTGCCATTTTCATCCTGGAATTTAATGGTTACCGCCTGTGGATTTACTACTGCTCTTGTATTTAAAACATTTGCCTTGCCTGTGCTATCATATACTTTTGCAAATCTTTCTGTACCCTTTGCATACTCAGTCTTTTCACTGAAGGTCCTGAAGAACACGCCGCTATTTCTTGAAGCCTTACCCAAAGTCTGAAGGCCTGTAGGCATTGTAAACTCCTCAAGCAAGGTAAACGAAAACGCCTGGTCTCCGATTTCGCTAACGCCATCGCTCATTTTGATACTCTTTAGATGAGAACCATTGAACGCACCGCTTTCAATTTTCTTTACTGAGTTAGGAAGTTCAATACTTTCAAGTCCTGTGTTTTGGAAGGCATCGCTCTGTATGACCTCTAGGTTTATGCCGTCTGCAAACTCAACCTTCTTCAGATTGGTGTTGCCATAAAAGCTTCGTCCACCAAGAGATGTTAGTGATTTAGGCAGCTTAACCTCTGTAAGGTCATTACCCTGAAACGACATATAGCCTGTGCTCTCAATGCCCTCTGGGATGGTGAGCTTTGTGATTCTATTGTTAACTTTTCCACCAAATGAACTGTACTTGAATGCATCCTTGTCAATGTGCTTTACCGGAATTCCATCAATTGTCTTTGGAATTACAACCTCGGTAGGATTATTTTTGTCCTTAAATCCCTTAAGCGTATTAGTTGTCTTATCAAAATTCCACTGAGCAAGAGTTCCAACAAACGGATCCTCTGAAACAGGCTCCTTAAACTCGATATAAACTCTAACGGTTACATCCTTGTTGCTCTTGTCATTTACTATGCACTGTGAGCTCCATGCCTTGCCCTTGTCCCTTATTATAAGCTTGTTACCTTTAGCAGTAACATCTACATAAGGTTTCCATCCTTCTGGAACCTCAACCTCAAGATCTAAGTTTACCTCTGAGCCATCCTCAGCAAGTCCTCTTAGCACTAGCTCCTTTTGCTCTCCGACAGTACCCTCTACGGAATACTGTTTCTCTGCGAACTTTGCTAATTTCTTACTCGCTGGGCTTTCGCTTACAGCTTCTCTGCTTGTAGTCACTTCTGCTTCATTGTCCGACGCAAATACTTGATTTAGTCCAGTACTTGGCAGAACAAGAGCTAATGCGAGCATCAAGCTGAATAGTTTGGTTAAAAACCTTTTGTTCATACTAGTTCTCCTTTACAAAAGTCATTTATTCTACTTGACAAACAAAAAAGCAGCTTACGCTGCAATGATACTCCTGTATTTACTTAAACTCGTTCTTAATCAAAGCACTGTAAAGCACTTGTAGATTCAAGCCTACGCCATAGCTCAAACCCGAGGACAACTAGTTTAACAGTCAAAACATTCCATCGCTCGTAGAATAAATGTGGCTATACTCAAAGAAGTAATCTGGCTTGACTTTAAAGTCTTCACAGTGGCGGGACCGCTTAGGATTTGCACCTAATTCCCTCCTTTGAATACTATTTAATTATATTTAGATGCTATCATATGTGAAAAATTCTGTCAATATCGTGGAGTCTCGGTGTTTTTGTAGTTTTCTCTCCGATTTTGTCTACTTGTTGAATGAAATGTATGTGGCAATATAAAAGGAACATCAGATATTTAATTTCTACTTATTCTGTACCTGAGTTTGTGCCAATAAGTCGCCTAGGTGTCTTTTATCATCACGCATAAATCCCATTAGTAATAGTAAAATCGCAAGCCCGATGCCTATAAAAAATAGAACTATTGACCATAAGTCAAAGTCAGAGTAGATTCCATGAATCGTACTCATATGTCCTATTTGCCATGGTAAAAATTTGATTAAGTTTCTTATAAAGCTTGCTCTGAAAGATTTATGTTTATAGATGAGTTTTAAACCGGCTTTTTGTTTACCAATACTGCCATTCTTTGAGTAATCCAAATAAGCAAAGATCAAAATAATTGGAATAACCGATGTCAATACAACAATTAGCTGTGCCTGTGGCTCGCTCATTTTAGGAATTCCATTGAAAAACAGGAAATAAACTGCCATTGACACTAAAAATATTACAAACAGATATAGAATGATAACTAAATAATCGAAGATCAATTCTTTCATACGCTGTTTAAATCTTATTTGATTATTTCTTATAAACATACTTTGCTTCTCTTTCTTGAGTGCTCTATGCTGCTGGCTGATATAAGAGCGATTATCTATCTACAATTATATTCTATGCTGCTCTTTAAAACAAGAAAAAGGCTCCTGCCATTTAATAGCAGAAGCCATGGTCTATCAGTACTTAGATAACCCCTCATTTAGCCATGCGCCATTACAGCATACTGTCTTCCATATGGCAAATAGATAATTCGCTTTTTATTCCATTAAGTTCTATAACTAATTTAGGCTCCTCAGAAACTTCCTTTATATTCAACATATCCTGCTTGCATAAAACTTTATTTAGTACTCCTTTTGTGACAAATCCAAATTCATCAGTAGATGCTATATATAGTTTAGATGTGGCTGAAAGCTGATTAATATCTAGCGCTCCCTCTACATTTTTAACATATAGTTTCGCATCCTCATTTGTATCAATTTCGATATGGCTTTTTATATTTTCCAGGGCTATTTCTTTTGATTTCCCACTAAATTCTATATTATCAAGTTCAAGGTTTTTCAGTTCAAGTATATTTGTATTGCCATTCAATTCTACTTCACCCATATATAATTGTGGGATTAGAATTTTTATTGTTAGTTCGTTCTTTGCAACTGTTTCCGATAAATTTCCAACTCTTTTGATGTCAATGTCAATTTTCCTTTTGATGTCGTCAATCTTAGTTTTTAATTCATTTTGAATATCGGAAATTGTATCGGAAAGCAAAATCACCTTAACTTTTTCGCCCTCATATGCATAAAGCTTTAGCTTATTTGCCCCCATGAAGCTAATATCAAAGTCCTTTTTGCCGTCTATATCATACTCTGTAACACTTTCATATAGATAGTCTTTTGCAAGTGTTTCATGCTCAATATCCCTGCCCATTAGTTCGTCTAAAGAAAGCTTGAATAAATCAGCAATTGCTACTAGATTTTCAATATCGGGAACGCCTAGTCCTGTTTCCCACTTCGTGATAGCCTGTCTAGAGACCCCTATTTTTTCAGCCATCATTTCTTGTGATAATTTTGCTTGTTTTCTAAGTTCTCTAATTCTCATTGATATCATAAACTTATCCTCCATTTTCGTTTTACATGCACATACCATAGCAAATAGCTATTTCCAAAACAAGCAACCTTTCTTCACATTTTAAATAAAATCGCTACTTTTCGTAGCATTCAAATCAAATAGCTCCTGCTATCTAAAGTAGCAGGAGCCTTAACGTTTATTTATTTACTTAACTACTGATATCTTCTTCTCTTGTTGTAAACAAGTACGAGTAGTCCAAGTGCACTCATTCCGAATAGCGCTGTCATGCCGCTTCCGAAGCCATCACCAGTATTTGGTGTAGGTGGCTTATCCTTCTTAGGGGTAGGATTCTTGGTGTTAGTTATAGTCATCTTACCATCCTGGTCAATTGCGCTATAGCTTACCTTGTAGTGCTTTGCGCCAATCTTGATAGCACCATTTGCTTCGCCAACCTCACGAACACTGTAAACATTGTCCTCTGTTGCACCAGCATCTCTAACCTCTAGGTTATCGAACTTGGTTGTCCAGTTATTAGCACCTTCTAGAACTCTGCTAGCTCCTAGAGGATTTCCGTTCTTGTAAAGCTGAACTTCTACCTTTGATTCTCTGTCGCCAACCCACTTCTTAGTAACCTCAATCTCAGTCTTCTTAACCTCTTCGTTAGTGATGACCTGATCGTACGCGCCAGAAGCGTTCTTTGTAGCCTTGTAGCTAGCTCTTATCTGCTGAGCTCCAAATGTAGCATTTGCATCATTTGCTGCCCAGTTTCCGTCTGTATCCATCTCTCTTACGAAGTAGATATTAGGATTTGTTGTGTCCTGAGCATCGTTTACCATGTCGTACTTGAGTAGGTCTACGAACTTGAACTTCCAGTCGTTTGCATTACTCAAAGCAACCTGGTCAATCTGCGCATATGTATTAGCACCAGATGCCATTAGCTTATCAACCTTTGCCTGGAAGATTTCGCTCTCGCTCATTCCTGTTGTATCAAGCGCACTTCCGTCTGCATTTGTTAGAGCAACTGCATCAAAGTTAGCTTTTGTTATTCTGAAGAGACCAACAGTAACTGATGTAACGTGGTTTGTATTGCTGTTTTCCCACTTCTTTTCTACTGTAAGCTCAACCTTGTCGTAAGCAACTGGATCTGTACCGAATGCTACTGCACCGTTTGATCCAATACCACCACCACGAGGTGCTTTATTACCTGTAACGATAACCTTAGCTACATTTCTTGCTGCAGCCTTACCCTCATCAGAAACAATCGCCTTAAGAGCTATCTTCTCTGTTATTCCATCAAGAGTTCCTCTGTCAACAACTGGGCTAACAGTGTTTGGATATCTTGGGCTTCCGTCTGAGTTACCTAGGTATGCTTCGTCTATCTTACCGTCTTCATACCAGTGTACAAGCCAGTTATCAAGACCATTGTTAGAAAGAATCAAAGTCTGTGATGCTGGGTCCTGCTTATTGATTGATGCTACATCATCACCTGCTGAGCCTGTATCGTTGTTTTCTGCACCGTTACCTGCTTTGTTATCAAAGAATGATGCTCCGTTTGTAACAGCTGTTGTTGCACTTCCTGTAGGGCATAGCCACATTCCGCCACCTATCTTAGTAGCAGTGTTACCTGTTACGAGAGTCTTACCCATCTGAAGCTTGTATGGCACGGAGGCAACATAGATGCCTCCACCCTGCTTACCTGCAGTGTTGTTTGTGAACTGGCCGCCATTGATGTAAACTTCCTTAGAAGCAACGTACATACCTCCACCAACACCGTTCTCAGCATTCGGGTCTGTAATCTGACTTGTAACAGCTGTCATTGTAGCCTCATTACCTGTGATGAGACCATCATTGATTGTAGCGCTCGCTGGGAAAAAGCCTCTCCAGCGTGCTTCGCCAAATCTTTTTCCATCAGCTGAAGTTAGATAGTCAACTACACCAATACCTCCACCAAACGGAGCCTTATTGCCACTGATTGTACCGCCATCCATAGTTAGCTTACCGGTACCGTTTACGGCTATACCGCCTCCTAGTACTGCTGCTGTATTATTAGAGATAGTACCACCCTTTAGGTTAAGAGTACCTGTTGAATAGTAGTGTGCTGGGTTGCTGAAGTTATTCTGCATTGTATAGTTTGTACTATATGTTCCAACGAGTATTCCTCCATATTCGGCAGTATTTCCTGTAATAGTACCACCTGTCATCTCCATGGTAGAGCTTCCTCTGATACCTTCAACTCCGACAGCCGAATTTAGACCACTGCTTCCACTGTGTTCTAGTGTGTTGTTTGAGATATCTCCTCCATTCATAAAGAAGGAAGCTCCCTCTGTAATCTTAACGACATTTGTAAACTGGTTACTCATGTAATTATCATGAATTGATCCGCCGTTCATGGTAAGCACTGCATTAGGACCTTTTGTCGTTACAATACCTACCATTGGGCTGTTTGATCTTACATTCTTGATTTCTCCACCGTTAATAGTTAATTTACCCTGGTTGTTAATTACAGCGCTCTTATAGTTTGTATCCTTTGCATTTCCGTCAAGCTTGATATCCTGCCATGTGAGGCTTCCGCCCTCTTTGATATCAAAGGCGATTGCACTTGACGTTCTTGTCAAAGTAACACCGCCCTGCAGTGTGATGCTCTTACCTGCCGGGATTGTAACAGTCGCAGTTAGCTGCATGTCATTCGCTAATACTATTTCTGTCTCGCCTGAAGAGTTGTTAATCGCCTGCTGCAATTCCGCAACGCTTGTTACCGTCACGGTAGCTGCTTCAGATCTCACGCCAAAAAAGGTGAATGTTGATATAACAAGCACCAATGTCAGCAGGATTGAAACGCACGATTTTCTTTTGCTCATTTCTTAACCTCGCTTTTCTAAATAAATAATTGATTTTCCAATCAAATTAATGCCTTTGCCTTATTATAACCCAAACCTTCAGCAAATTGTAAACTATTTATCATATTTTTAGGCAAATATTCAATAAATTTTTTCGATTTGAAAATTCTATAGATATTTTGAGCACCTCACCTTATGTATACATCTAAAGCAAACTTTTCTTCTATCAAAAAAGGGCGAAAAACCCGCCCTCAATTTCACTATTCACCGTCAAATTCTTCATCTTTTATTTCATCTCTCTTAGGTAAATAATCCCTAAAATACTTGGTTTCTTTACCTAAGTTTAACAGTGTTTCCCTATCAAGCCCGTACTTTTTCAAATACTCCTTAACAAAGCCGATATATTTTTCACCGTCTGCCTTGTTTAGCTTCTTCTCAGGATCAAAGAAGTAAATTACATCCTTCATGGAGCCTTTTACCATTTTGTAATAATACTCCGATGGGGCATCGTAATCCTGAAGATAATAAGCGCAGTAGTACTCAGCAGATTTCTCAAGATCTATGACGTAAAATGCACCACTACTGTCATCAAAACCATTGTCGCAAACTATTCTTCTGAGCTTTCCTGATTCATATGCAAGTTCAATGTAAAAAGGACCTGAAGATCTGAGTTCAAACCTGACAAAGTACTTATTCTTCTTAAGTTCATCAAACTGCTCTCTCGTTTCGATTTCATCATCGCTATAGATGTAAATATCAAATCCATCTGCCTGAAGCTTCTTCGATATGTCACCATTTCTCGCGCACCCCGAAAGGATAGTTGTAAAAGCAAGAGCCACTATTATTAAAATCAAAGTAAGACGATGCTTGCTAGCGCTCACGCTTTTACTAGCTCTATTTGATATTCTCATCATTGAAATCCCCCTTTTGATATATATAACAATTGGACTATCCGCAAAATCAAATTAGTCTCCTCCTAAGTCCTTTGCTATGTTATAAATATAGAGCAAAATTTTGTAAAAATCAACACCTAAGAGATTTGTGTAATCGAGCTATTTATTTAGTATACTTGCTTTGAGTTTTATGATACAATTATAAGACATTTAAAATAAAAGAAGATTTTAAGGATTAGATTTATGTTAAGAAAGAGGTATTTGATGAACAAGAAGATTAGAAAAATAAGCTTGCTTTTATGCACGCTAATGCTCATCAACATCTTTGTGCTTGGTAACGTATTTGCTAGCTACGAAGTTCCAAATTACACAAAGATTGTAGCAACAGTTGATGGCTCTGCACCTGCACCAGATTATCTAGGAAGGTTCATTTTTGAACTTAGAGATTCAGAAGATAATCTGCTTGGCTATGATGAAATGGTTGACAGTATAGTTCCTGAACCATTTGTAAACAGATACGGTGGCGGAAGTAACATTGAATTACAATTATATAATATTTTCAAGATATATATTCATTTTAAAGTTCCAGAACAAGGTCCTGGATATAGAGATTTTACATTAAAACAAATCCCTACGGGAATAGCTGATATGAAATACGACCCTAAGATATACAATATCAGAATGCATTATAGAGCAATTATCAATCCTGATGGCAGTTTTTACAAAAATGAAGTCGACTATTATGAGGTAGAGGGAAAAACCTACGATGCATTTGGAAGTCTATTTACCCTAGACGAAAACGGCACTAGAGTTTTCCCTTTGGGAGCGCACCTTAATTTCCTTTTCAACAACAAAACCATCCACTATACAAGCCGCACAGTAAATAAGGTTTGGAAAAATGGTTCTGAGACATCTATTCAGGCTCAGCTTTATCAAGATGGTCTAGCATACGGTGCACCAGTAGAACTAAACGCAGCAAATGGTTGGACACACACATGGACAAACCTAGATGATAGCTATAACTGGACAGTAAAGGAATTCAGTGTACCTGCAGGATACAAACTCGATATAGATACAAATGCAGATGGTTCCATTACAACTCTGACTAATACCAAACTCGCAAGCCCAAGCATCCCGCCTGCAAACACTGTTAAGGCTAGCCCTGTAAACACAGGCGATAGCTCAGATGCTGCAGCTTGGTTCATGATGTTTAGCACATCACTGCTTTGCATCTGCTTTGTCCTATCTATCAAACTCAGAAAACAAGAAAGATAACAAGACAAATGAACATAAACCAGATAAAGTATTTAGCTGTAATATCGATGCTTTGTGATCACATAGCATATGCATTTTTGCCATCTAGCTCTACACTTTACATGCTAATGCGCCTGTTTGGCAGAATCGCAGCCCCATCCATGTGCTTTGTTCTAGCGCAGGGCTTTATGCATACGTCAAATCGAAAAAAATACTTTATAAGGCTTTTCGTTTTCGCCCTTATATCACAGCTTCCGTTTTCGTATTTTGGATTCGGTAGCTACACAGGGCCTATGGGCAATGTCATTTTTACATTAGCATGTGCCTTTGCAATAATGGCTGTAATAGAAAATATAAACAAGATAGGCAGGGTTCCTGCAATAGTCGCTATAGTACTGCTACTCTTTCTATCAATGCTTTCGGATTGGCTAGTGTTTGCACCAATGTTCACTTTGTCCATATATCTGAACAAAGACAGCAAAGACAGACAAGCTCTTGGATACCTGATAGTCAGCTTAATCAGCTTCGCTGCAGGCACATACTTTGCTATCAAGAACGGTCAGACTTGGCAATATCAATTCTGGCAGCTCGGTACGGTATTAGTAATTCCTATCATCTATGCCTATAACGGAAAGCCTGGAAGCAAGGTTGCTTTCAACAAGTGGTTCTTCTACATTTTCTATCCGGCTCACCTAATGATACTTGGCATACTTTGCTGGGACTACTCATTTGCAATATAGCTAGTAAGCTTCAGATGAAAACAAGCCAAAATCATAGCAATCAAAATAAATATGGCGTCCAAAACTTTCTTTGGGCGCCATTTTTTAATGATATAAGAACAGATTTCAAATCCGCACTTTAATTAAATTTTATTTCTAGCACTTAATGTAAGTACTATCGGTAAAATCACTCCAGCAAGCATCATAAATCCACCTAATAAAATTAAAATTACACTTAGGGCTATGAATATAAAGTTGGTGCTATTGCGCACCTGAAGTGTGAAGCTGCTATAGTCGGCATATTCTCTTCCGATTACTCTTGCTCCAAGCGTTTCTTTTCCATCTTTTGATTCTGCTGCATTGTTTGCCGAAATTGTATAGCTACCAGCTTCAGTCTCAAAAGTATATATCTTTATTCTTGTATTTCCATTTACAGTTACAGTCGACTCTCCCAGTGGGTTTGATAGCTCAACTTCCTTGCCTGTTTCATCATTTACTAGCCTTGGCTTTGAAGGTGCAATACTATTGACACTGTTGTTTGGACCGCTTAGCCAAATGCTATAAGTGCCTTTTGCAGGAATTAGCATAGTTCCTTCACTTCTATCACATGCTACCTCATAAATGACACCTGCTTTAAAAAAGCTAACAACTCCCATTACTCCTAGAACCAATGAAATTAATCCAATTGGTATAAGTACACAAAAAAGGTATCTCTTCTTCATCCTAATCCTCATCTTCCTTTTTACTTAATCTACGCTTATGATCTAAGCGATGCTCCTCGCTCTCTTCAAAACTCTTATCTGCCCCATGCTCATGCTTTTCCGAATCTCCGATATGCCTATGAGTATGTCCATGCTCTATCAAATGTGTATGCGTATAACCATCGTGCGTGTGCCTTATCAAATGACTGTGAACATGGCTATGCGTTTGAACTAGTGAATCAGATACAACAAAAGCTGTTCCGATTATCATTATTATCAAAGCAATTAAATATTTCCAAGTAAGCTCATCCCCAAGCAAGGCAAAGGCAAAAGCTGCTCCTATAAATGGTGCAATAGCATAAAACGCGCTAGTTTTAGCCGCCCCTAAATATCTCTGTGCTCTAATATATGTGAAAATGCTAAGTCCATAAGCAACAAATCCTAGCACTCCTGCAAAGAAAACATACTTTATCTCTGGCAAGCTCTCTCCCATTAATATTGCTACTATGAAAGAGCCTGTGCCTGAGCCAAGTCCTTTTATCGTTACAATCTCATATGTACTCTTATCCGAAATGCTTCGCGTACAGTTATTTTCCATTCCCCAACAAAGTGTTGCGAGCAAGACGAAAATTGATCCATACGAGAAACTAAATTCACTCTCTCCGTCTACCGATAGGATTATGCTAGAAACTGTTATCAGCGCTATCGCCATCCATAGTTTTCTTGAAACATTTTCTTTGAAAAGTAGAAGCGCAATCATGGCTGTTGCAACAATCTCAAAGTTTCCAAGAAGCGAAGCATCTGAAGCATGCCCTAGCCGTATTCCAATCATAAGGAATATAGGAGCTGCGATATCAAGAATAATCATTCCTAATGTATAAGGCAAATCCTTTTTCTCTAGCTTATCCTCCTTGACCCTATTCCTATTAAAGAAGTACATGAGACCAACGCCTATTCCCGCACCAAAGTACAAAAACGAGGCCATGAAAACCGAAGGCACATGTTCTAACAGGATCTTAGATATTGGGGTGTTAATAGCATAAAAAACAGCAGCTAAAACAGCGTATATTACTGCCATAAGCTTCTTGTCCTTCAAGCCATACCTCCCTTTCACTTAATACATCAAAACACGCTCTTTATGCGTATTCTTACTCAATTATACATGATTTTGACTAAAAAATCGAGACAAGATAATCACTACATAAACAAGCCGAGTCATCTTTTGGACTAAAATTATGTCTAAAAAAAGCACTCCGAACATTTCGAAGTGCTTTGATTTACATTTGTATCTTCCTTTCGCCTCGGCTACTAGGAAATAGTCCTACTTATTTAGCTTTCTCTTGTAGCTAACCGCTCCAAGGAGACCTGCTGAAGCAGCAAACATGCTGAGCATCATGATTAGGTTTCCTGCATCATCACCTGTGTTAGGCTTTTTTGATGTCTTTGGTGCTGTAGGATTTGCTGGTGCTTGAGGTACAACTGGTACCACTGGTACCTCATACTTGTTTGTGAACTTAATCTCATTAGCTGCAGCAGCATCCTTCTGGATATCTACAGTTGCAACAAGCTTGTTATCAGCATCAGTAGTTACATCAACAATAACTGTGTACTCTGCTGCGTCATATGTGTAGTTAAGTGCATTTGTATTAAGCTCAACTACCTTGTATGTATACTTGCCAACTGCCTCAAACTTGATATCGCCAAAGTCTACATCACCTGCGCCATTTACTGAAACAACCTTCTTATCCAGTACTGAACCTGCAGGCATTGGAACATCGTTTACTCCCGCTGCAGTTGTTCCTACTGCGCTAAGCTCAAATTTGAACTCTTCTGCTGTAGGAGCTTGATCTCCTGTCAAAGCCTTCTTAACCTTGAAGTTTGCAGTTGTGTAGTTGAATACATTCTTAAATGCTGGCTCGCTATCTACTACTGCCTTAAGTGTTCCGTTATCATTTGTTACTGTAACAGTTACTTCCTTCTCTGCATTATCATATACCACGCCTGCTAGAGGATTTGCTCTGTTCTCTGAAACCTTGAATTTGTATGCTCCTGGTTTCTTGAACTCAATTTTGTCAAACTCGAAGCTTCCGTCAGTTCCTACAGCTACTGTAAGAGTCTGTGGCATTGTCACTCCATCATATGTTTCAGTTGGAATCTGAGCTAGTGTAACTTCAAATGTATTTGCCGGTATTGTTAGAGCTGTATTATCCTGATCAACATATGCCTTGCTTCCCTTAATGCTTGCTTCTACCTTCTGGTAGTTAGGAACGATTGCTGAGAATCCTGGCTGAGATGCATTTTGTATTGAGAATGTTCCCTCAGTTGCATGTAGTGAGCCTGATGTTGTATATGCTGGATTTGGCTTAAATACATTGTTATCAAACTTGTATGCTCCTGGTGCTGATGTCTGAACTAGACGATATTCACCTCTTGATAGACCTGTGATAACAGCTTCTCCGCTTGCGTTTGACTTAGCGGTTGCCTGACGGCCTCTGATGTAGTAATCTGACCACTTGCCGTTTAGTTTTGTCTGAATCTTGAACTCAGCTCCCTTGATAGGAGTTGTATTATCAATCTCATCTACAACCTTTACACGAATTGTTCCTGCTGCTACGCTTGCGCTTCCTGCAGACTTGTCAATTGTGTAAGTAGCTGAAGCGTTATCGCTTGCCTGATCTGAAGAAATCTCACCATTGTTAGTTACGTTCTCTATTCCAGTGATTTCTGGATAATGAGTATCAAACTCTGCAAAGAATGTAACTATGTTACCCTGCGAAGGACCGTTTGGACCATAGATATCTTTAATCTTGTTCATGCCACCTAGATTTGGTTCTAGGTCAGTGTACTTAAGTGAATCATTTGAAAAATTAGCGATGAATGTATCTCCACCTGTCGCTGAATCTCTAAATACACCATAGCTTAGCTTCTGAGCCTTAATCTTAGCATAGAAGCTGTCATATGTATCTGACGGGCTCTGTGTAATTTGTGTAAAATACTGTGACACTGGAAGCCAGTTACTTCCTGACTCAATAGGCATTACTGTGCCAGCTGCTGCCTGTGCATAGTGTGGATTTCCACTCGCTGGAACCTCAGCCCAGTTATATCTTACAGCTGTGAACGAAATTGTATCTATATCGATTACACCATTATGCGGGATCTTATCTACGAGCATCAAATTTGTCTGCTCCTGATATGTTCCAAAAGTGCTATCGATATTGTTATATGTGTTGAAAAGTCTGAGCGAACCTAACTGGTTTCCGATTAGCTTGATGTGTGCTGTATCGTATCCAGATGGCCATCCCTGTTTCTCTAACAATCTATTATTGATTGTTCTAGCACCTGGACTTGGTCCAATTCCACCAGTTCCTGTTCCAGGAGCTGCAGTTTTAACCTTAAATGTTACGTTTGCGTTTGCATCTTCGATTGTAAGAGCCTTAGTCACAGGATTTCCATCTGTTGCTCCGTTATCTAGAGCCTTTAGACGTGCTCCTGTGTAGATACTTCCTGTCAAGAAGTTTCTGTCGGCTGGGAAATCAGCACTTAGTGTAATCTTGACCTCTGTACCTGTAACTACTGCTGTAGCAATCTGCTGTCCATTATCAGAGAAAATTGCAATCTCTGAGGTTGGGAGACTTCCGAACATCGTTCCAATATTTGTAGAAAGATTGATCGTATCTCCTGGCTTCATTGCATTGCCTGACTGTGTTTCGATATTAAAATCGAACTTAAGTGAAGCAAGCGATCCAACGTCTACCTGACCTGGCGAAACCTGAATGTTTGAAACGGTTATGTTATAACCATCTTTTGATGTAGTTGCGCTGGCATCATCAATATTTGAAAAAAGACCGAGCGTAACTGCCATTACTGCTATCAAAGCAATAAATTTCTTAGTAAATTTCACTTTATTCCTCCCCTTTTACTCATATCGCGGGCAAAGCTCTAGCGATATTAACCTCTTTATATCAATATATATTATTCACCATCCTTAATCAAGTAAAACACGCTAAATTTAATAATTTTTATACAAATATATATAATTGTATAAAATTCCTCACTATCAAAGTAATTTGTGTGAAAAAGTGGTGACATATTCAAAATGACAGACGATTTAATGTAAAAAACTGCGCACTATTTTGCACGCAGTTTTAATTACAAATTGATTAATAATTATCACTATAAATGTATGATTACTTTCTTCTTACACTAAATAAAATCAGCAAAGCACTAAGCACCATCTGGATGAGTGCACCTGGAACTACTCCTAGCAAATCATATACCCAAGCTATGATTCTTGGTACTGAAAAGCTTCCGTTTAGGCTTCCTGTAAAGTACATGATTAGAATAATTAGTGATGCGACAAACCAGATAACGCCAAAGAGTAATCCAATCCAATCAATTCTTTTCTTTTCCATCTTAACCTCCTAAAATTCTCTCTGACTCAACATTATATCAGTTTTAATCCATTTTTCTACATTTTTTTACGTCTTTTTCCAGTATTTATATCTGCGGTGTCTTGTATAAATTCCTAGTGCAAGTATAAAAGGAGAAAAGAACATGATAATAAGAAAATATCCACGGTATCTCACGCTTGCCTTAAGTACTACCCTTCCAGAAACAGGCTTAAGCTTATTATCAGCTTGCATCTTTGAAATCTTATCTCCATCAATATCATTCTTAGAATCAGTAAGCTCTTCAAGAGCCACATCATCTCTAATTTCAAATACAGTGTCATACACGCCTTGGGAGTTTCCGAGCTCATCAAAGTAATAGTACTTTCCGTTTTTTCTCCATATAGAGCCCGTCGTCTCTCCCAAATCTTTTAACTTTTCCCAGCCATCCTTGCTTCCCAAAGAGACTACTTCAGTATCCCATGAATATAAAAACACTTTAGTATAACCTGTCAGCCATTTCCTATTTATCCAATCTCTTTCGTATGCTCTTAGAAAATATATGTTTTCATTATCATTGAAAACACTCTTTGACAATACTTCGAGCCTCCCCTCAAATGGGTTCTTCCCAATACGGACTTGTTTTTTCTTAATCTGATTATAAACATAGATGCCATCATTTGATGTGAAGATCAGGTTATATACATGCGCGCTTCCATTTCCTATGACCGTGTATGGCTTAGCCTTTTCATCAAAGCGATATGTCCCGCACGAAACACTCCCGCTTTCTTTATCGTATATGAAGCTTTCACCCTGTTCGGCTGATACCGTCTCACCCTTATAATCTAGCAAACTCTCTCCTTCTCCTGAGCTACTTGCTAGGTCTTTCTCAGTACTAGGCAGATGTACATCTGTTAAAACTACAAATATAAATACAGCTACAAAGGTAACACAAAAAATTAAAGGTAAAAGAGTCACTAAAAGCGACCGTCTTCCACCTTTTGATTTATGATTATCTTTGTATGTCGATTTGTTTCTATGCTTCTTAGTCAAAGTTATCGCCTCGCAAAAGCATGAACTGGATTCCAATTAGTAATGAAGTACGGTTTTATCAAAGTGCTTAACATCCTTCACACCGGTGTACATCATCATTTCCTGAAGCTCCTCATTCATCTTCTTCATCTTTTTAACTACGCCGTCCTTACCCTCTTTTAGAAGCGGCGAGAGTATTCCTCTTCCTACCGAAACACCATCTGCACCAAGAGCAAGGGCCTTATATGCATCATATCCTGTATCCATTCCGCAGTCTACAAAAATTTTCATGTCAGAATCACCTAGCGCATCCTTTATCAAAGGAAGAACTTGTAGTGGAGCGATTGCAAACGGAAGTCTACCATGGTGATGAGAGACGACTATTGCAGCGCATCCAGCTTCCTTAGCCTTTAGTGCATCCTGAACCGATAGAACTCCCTTTGCTACGAAAGGAAGCTTTGAATAATTCACATAATCCTTTAGATCCTGGAGGCTTACCATTCCCATAGGAAAACCGTCTACGATATCGTATTTGCCATTTGTTCCTGGCACGTGATCTATGTCAACTCCTACTGCTGCGCTACCGCATTTTACAGCAAAGTCAATCTCTGATAGTATCTTTGCCTTATCAGCAAAGGGCTTAATTATACGAACGGTGTCTGCATTTTGTTCAATGATAGAAAGATAGCTCTCGTCATCCTCCATACCAACCCAGTTTAGCGTCTGCATTTCCTTAGCTGCCAGGCTGTATTCCTCCATAGGTGTACGGCCATTGTCCATAACCTTGTTAAGGTGAGAAAACGCTGGCGTCATTATTGGAGAAGCGTACTTCTTTCCGAAAAACTCAACCTCAGTATTCACCTCTGTGCTATCTATCACGCGCATTTCTACATGTATTCCATCAAGGAAGGCACGATTATATACATTGGCATCATCTGCCTTACCGCTAGTCACCGGTATTACCCCAGGCTTTCCTGGCCACTTGTTATTTTCCATAATTCTCCTCTTTCTTAGGATTTACCCGCTTTTAAAACATTCCTCTAAAGTAGAAATTCAAAGCAACATATACAGCCAGCGCAATCAATAGGAACATCGAAATGAAGGCTGAAACAAATTCCTCTTTTTCCTCGCCATCCAAAATATCCTTTATCTGCAGCGGTACCGGAAATCCGGTTGGACAGAAGAAGTACAGTAGCACGCCGAACGAAAATATTGGATTTTCCATCTTTGATGGAAAGAGCAAAAAGAACGAAGCTATAATGCCTGTGCAAAACAAAATCCTTATACCTGCTAGCTTAACAAGCGGCATTAGATAGGATTTCTTTAAATTGATGCTATATCCAAGGCTGAACAAAATCAATACCGCAATAGGCGCTGTAAGCGTAGCCATTGTGTTTCCGTACAGAGGCCCGAATATCTCATTTTTCAAAAGCGCATCCTGAAGCCCCGTCAGATTTGTGATAAAGCCTAGAACCGCTGCTATTACAAATGGTGCCGATACCACATTTTTGATGAGTGGTAAAAGCTGAAATTTATTGCTTTGCTTAAGCTGTAGCACTGTAGGCACGAATATGAAGTTAACCAGTATTCCTGCTAGATCAAAAGGAATGAGGTTTACTGCGTATGCCGAGCCCACCACACTTATGTATAGCGGAAGCGCAACAGCTCCGCCTTCACATGTCAAAAGTAAGAACGGAGAAAGCTCAGATAGTTCTTTAGGCATTATCCTGCAGAAAATCCTTCCTAGGAAATATACCAAAATCCAAACTCCTATGAGATAAACTATCTCTACGCCTATTTGCTTATCTAGACTCGCATCCGCCACTATATTGTAGATCAAAAATGGAAACAATATGCCTAGAGCCAGTGACTTTATACCATCATTTTGCTCATGGCTAATCCAGTTCCTTTTTCTCGCGTATAGCCCCATCAAAAGGACGAAAAACACGGGAAAAAGTTTTGCAATCGCTTGCATTTTACACCTCTAATTCTTTCTTTATCCCTCACAACCGCTAAGTGACTTCTAGCATTCACCAGAAGTCACAAATCAAAGCTAATTACTTATTATATCATACTAAACAAATCATTTAACGCTTCTGCCATAGATGGATGGGTAAACATGTGATTTGCTAGCATTGTGTAAGGCTGCTTCATTATCATCGCCATTACAACTAAATTTATTACCTCGTGCGAGTCCTCGCCAAATAGAACTACGCCAAGAATTTGCTTTGTATCGGCATCGACAACTGCTTTGTATATACCTGCTGTGTTACCGAGAATCTTCGCTCTTATTATATCAGATGCTAAAAGCTTTGATACCTTGATATTGTAGCCAGCCTCTCTTGCTTCAGTTTCTGTAAGTCCAACCTTTGAGAATGTAGGATGAAGAAATGCAGCATTAGCCATAGGCTGCCTGTTTTCTCTGGAATATTTACCATTATCCTCTAGGAAGCTTCTTACGATTCTATAGTCATCTAGGGACACATAGGTGAACTGCGGACCTCCATTTACATCTCCAATTGCAAAGATATGTGGCTTATTGGTCTGAAGATGCTTGTTTACATTTATAAAGCCTCTATCTGAGCTTTCTATACCAGCGTTTTCAAGCTTTAACTCTTCAACATTAGGCTTTCTTCCCGTCGCAACGAGGAAGTCGTTTGCTCTGAGCTCACCTTTTTCTCCATTTGATGAGTAGAAAATGTGGACTGAACTCTCGTCCTGCTCCACCTTACTAACATCTGCATCAAAGATAAAGTCAACACCGAGGTCCTTGTATGACTTAAAAACTTCTTCGGCAACGTCAGCATCCTCTTTTGGAAGAAGCCTGCTGGCCTTGTCGATGACTATTACCTTTGATCCAAACTTTGCATAGGTTGCTGCAAACTCAAGTCCAATGATTCCTCCTCCAAGGATTGCGAGAGTCTCAGGGTATTCTTCGAGATCCATCAAGGTTTCATTTGTGTGAATTCTCTTCTCGATTTTTAGTCCCTCTATTGGAGGAACAAAAGGAGAGGCTCCCGTATTTATGAAAACACGCTCTGTATAAACATCGCACTCCTCTTCAGCAGTTTTGATATTTACAGTGTGCTCATCCTTAAAAGAGGCAAGCCCAAAGATAACCTCTACATTATTGCTGATTACCTCTTCGTAGTTTTCCTGATTTAGCTCCTCGATGAGCTCATCCTTGGTTTCTACAGAATTTCTGTAGTACTCCTCGTCCTTCATTTCCCCTTCTGACTTTTTGTATGCCCTGCCAGCGAGGAACTTTGATGGAAAGCATCCGTGATTTATATATCCACCTCCACACATTTCATGCGATTTTTCCACTAAAATGGTCTTTTCACCCTTGTCGCCGAGGTAGTTTGCTAGTATTTTTCCGGCTTTTCCGAAGCCGATTATGATGTTATCTACTTTTTTGTTCATAGTTTTCCTCCCTTAAGGATCTACTTTATCAAGCTAAATAGGTCGTTTAGCGCCTCTGCCATGGTTGGATGTGTGAAAATCTGGTTTGCTAGCACTGTATATGGCTGATTTGCAAGCATGGTTGAAACCACAGTGTTTATAACCTCATGTGATTCCTCACCGTATAGCACAACTCCGAGAATCTTGTCTGTGTCAGCATCCACTATTGCCTTATATAGACCTGTCTGATCTCCAAGAATCTTTGCCTTTGGAATTGCACTTACTGGAAGACTTGCGACCTTTATCTTATATCCTGCTTTTATGGCCTCCTTTTCTCCTAATCCCACCTTTGAGAATGTTGGATGCAGGAAGGCTGAAAATGCAATAGGCTGTCTGTTTTCTCTAGTATAGCTGCCATTATTGTCTAGGAAGCTCTTCACAATTCGGAAGTCGTCTAGCGAAACATAGGTGAACTGTGGTCCGCCATTTATATCTCCCATTGCAAAAATATGTGGCTTATTTGTCTGCAGGTGCTCATTTACATTAATAAATCCTCTTTCTGATATCTCAATTCCTGCAGCTTCAAGGTTTAGTCCTTCGATATTTGCCTTTCTACCTGTCGCAACTAGGAAAGCTTCTGCGCTAAGCTCGTGTGCTTCTCCCTTTGATGAGTATGAGATTTTAACTTCACTTTCATCCTGCGCTACCTTTTCTATATTTGCATCGAAGATAAACTCAATTCCAAGACCCTTATATGCTTCAAATACCGCATTTGCAACATCATCGTCTTCTCTTGGAAGAATCTTGCTTCCCCTATCTATGATAGTTACCTTAGTTCCAAACTTTGCATAGCTTGCTGCAAATTCAAGACCGATGAATCCACTTCCTGAGATTGCTAGGCTGCGAGGGAATTCCTCAAGGTTCATTATAGTCTCACTTGTGTGAATTCTACCCTTTATCTCTAGACCTTCGGTTTCAGGAACAAAAGGTGTTGTACCTGTGTTTATGAAAATTCTCTCAGCATAAAGCTCCTTAACGCCTGATTCAGTTTTGATACTTATAGTATGCTCATCCTTAAAAGATGCAAGACCATCTATAACCTCTACATTAGGAACTCCTGCGACTTTGTCGTAATTTGCCTTATTTAGCTTTGATATCAAAGCCTTCTTATTTTCTACCGCCTGCTTGTAGTACTCCTCATCTCCTAGCTGGCTATATGCCTTGCGGTCTGCACTTGTTGCGAGAAATTTCGATGGGATGCAGCCCACATTGATACAAGTTCCTCCGTACATCAAAGGTGACTTCTCTACCAAAACAGTCTTCTCGCCCTTGCTTCCTAGATATCCTGCTAGTGTCTTTCCGGCTTTACCGAAGCCGATGATTATATTATCTACTCTATTCATAGTTTAAACCTCCATTTAGAGCTCACATAAATAAGCCCCCCCAGAATTGTTTTATACATTGTCACCTATATTATATCCATTTATAGCTATAAATAATCAAGATGTGTACAAATAAATTGTGTGTGATTTATTCTAAGCGTGGTTTACACATATTTGCTAAAATATGTTGACATCTCGTTCAAATAATTTAAAATCTTATTAAGTCATTGTTTTTAAACATGGAGGAATATATGAAAAGAAAAGCTTTAGCACTGCTGTTTGTTTGTGTCCTGCTTTTGACTGGTTGCGGCAATGCAAAGACCGATTCAAAGGGTGGAGATTCAGACAAGTCAGCTGATACAAAATTAGATAATAATTCAAAGGTCACAAAGGACAACTTCAGAAAATTTCCTGAAACAAGTCAGGATGCATTCGTATTTCACCTTTCTGAAGATGGAGATGTGAACCATGTTGATATCACGGGGGTTAAGAGCCCTGAAATTGACAAGTACAAGGTTATCGTTATTCCATCAAAGGTAAAGATGAAAACCGCAAAAGGCGATGAAACCAAGACTGTTGTCGGAGTATCTGGTATATCCCATCTTGATAATGTAGAAGCAATTGTTATACCTGATTCAGTAAAAACAATTGGAACAGAGGCTTTCGTTATAAACAAAAATTTGAAATACATACAACTAGGAAATTCTGTTGAAAAGACTGGCTACCACCTATTTATAGGTACCTCTCTAGAATTCCTAGAAATTCCAGATAGCATGAAGGAAATGGGAGCACCTTACAACGACTACCTAATTTTCTCAAACCAGATTGCGCAGGGTACTAAAGGTAGACTAAAGTACATCAAGATTCCTGGTACTCTTACCGAATTTTCAAATCTATATCTATACCCTTATGATTCTGATGGTCCAATAATTAAGACGCCTAAGGGAAGTGAAGGTGAAAAATGGGCTAAATACTGGGGCTTTAAGGTTGAGTACATCGAAGGTGAAGTAGTTACTCCAGAACACTCAATTTGGGGCGAGCAGTTAGAGAAGCAGGCTGAAAAGAAAGCCAAGGAAAAGGCCGAAAAAGAGGGTTCCACAGAAGGAAATTCAAATTAATTTATATATTAAGCTCAAACCATAATATCAAAGTACATTATTCATCCCCTTAACATAAACATTAAGGGGATATTTTCATATACTTCCCCTTTATTGAAAACAGATGCATCTATGTATTTTCCCATAGTATGATTAAAGATTTGAAATTAATATGCTTTTATTTTAGCCGATTTGATAATATAATAGTAATAATAGTGGGAATGTGGATTTAGAACTCACAAAACATAGAAGTTAACGTAATTCAAATATTTAGGAGGAATAATCATGGGATTTATTCAAGCAATTAAGGGTGCTGTAGGAGGCACATTTGCAGATCAGTGGAAAGACTTTTATGGTCCTATGCCAGGCGTATCACCTACTGCTGGTGTATTTCCAGGAGTTCCAATGGGAACAAACAACGGTAGAGGCGAAAACACTAAGGGTAGCATAAATGTAATTTCTAACGGAAGCAAGATTATCGTTCCTGAGGGAGTAGCTCTTATCACTGTTCAGGATGGTGCTATTACAGGTATAATCACAGAACCAGGTGGATACGAGTTCACAACTGATTCAGTAAACTCTAAGTCAATCTTTGCTGGAGACGGAATCATCGATTCCATCGTTAAGCAGTCATGGGAAAGATTTAAGTTTGGCGGAATACCTGCAGCTCAGCAGCTCGTATTCTATGTTAACCTAAAGGAAATTCCAAACAACAAGTTCGGCACACAGTCAGAGATTTACTGGGATGACGCATACTTTGGAACACAGGTTGGTGCGATTACACGAGGCACATATACACTAAAGATTGTTGATCCTATTTTGTTCGTAAAGAACTTTGTCCCTGTAGAATACCTATTACCGAATGCTCCTCAGTTTGATTTCTCAGATATGGATAATCCAGCTGGAGAACAGCTTTTCAACGAGGTTGTAGGTTGTCTATCAGCAGCATTCTCAATGTATACTAACGACCCATCAAAGGGAAATCGTATCACCAAGATTCAGTCAGACCAGATTGGTTTTGCTCAGTCACTATCTAGTGCTGTTGACGGCGCATATCAGTGGAGACAGGACAGAGGTCTTGAAATCGTAAAGACTGCTATCCTATCAATCGAATACGATGAAGATACTAAGGAAATGCTTAAGGACGTTAAGCGTGCTGATGCACTTGCTGGCGCTCGTGGTAACTCCTTCATGCAGCAGTCTGTTGCAAGAGGTCTTCAAGCAGCTGGAGAAAACGGTGGTGGTTCAGGAATGGCATTCATGGGAATGGGTGTTGGTGCAGCCGGAAATGTAATGAACGGAGTACAGCAGCCTAATAATCCAAGCTCATATCAGCCAAACTTTGGACAGCAGCCACAGCAGCAGTATCAGCAGGCTCCTCAGCAGGGATATGACCAGCAAGCACAGTACCAGCAGCAGCCACAGCAAGCTCAGCCAGAACAGGTTCAGCAGGCTCAGCCAGAGCAGCCTCAGATGCAGGACACAACTGCAAAGCTAATCGAGATGAAGAAGCTTCTTGACGCTGGCGTGCTATCACAGGAAGAGTTTGACAGAATAAAAATGCAGCTTCTAGGACTTTAGTCGATAACAAGGAGACAAACTAATGGAAGATAGAACTTTTGAAGAAAATCTTGTTAACGATGGCATGGCCCAGGCCGATGCTAAGGTAACAGAAGCCGAGGAGGAACGTCACGACGGCCAAATCAAATGTCCTAAGTGTGGTTCCACCGACATAGAGCTAAACCCAAAGACAGGTAAGCTCAGATGTAACTTCTGTAGACACATCTTCGAACCAGAGTTTACAGAGGATGATGGTAACATCTCAGAACTAGAGGGCGTTAAGCTATCAAAGGGAGCTTCTGATATAGCGGCTGACGCAAAGGATGTTATGACTCTTAAGTGCCAGAGCTGTGGTGCGGAGGTAGTTATAGATACTGCATCAGCACCTCAGGCTAGATGCCACTGGTGTAGAAATATGCTGTCTATCAATTCATGCATACCTAATGGAGCTATTCCAGATATGGTGCTTCCATTTAGCGTATCAAAGGCAGAGGCTCAGGCTAAGATAAAGGATTTTGTTGGAAAGAGAAAGTTCTTTGCTCACCCTACCTTTACTAGAGAATTCACCACAAACAATATCTGTGGTGTTTACTTCCCATACATGGTTGTTGATATCAACGGACATTCTCACCTTTCTGGAACAGGAGAGGTTCTCGTGAGAGAGTACACTGTAAAGAGGGGCGATGATGAGGAAAAGCGCTATGATGCAGATGCATATCATGTTGAGCGTGACTTTGATATAACTATAGACGACCTCACAATCGAGTCAAGCGCAGATAAGCTAAACGTTGCATCAAAGGAAAAGACAACTAACATCATCAACTCGATAATGCCTTTTGATACAGAAAACTGCGTAGAATACAATGCAAATTACCTACGCGGCTACACATCAGAAAAGCGTGACGTAAACATCGATCAGATTAGAAACACAGTTCATACTCAGGCAAACGATATCGCTAGAATATCGGCAAACCAAACCTTGCATGACTATGATAGAGGTGTTGCGTGGGAAGATGATAACTTTACAGTAAAAGGCGAATCATGGAAGGCAGCCTACCTGCCAGTATGGCTCTACAGCTACATGCAGGTTAAGGGGAGCAAGAAACTCCTCCACTACGTAGCCGTGAACGCTAGAACCAAGGAAACTATGGGAAGTGTTCCTATCAACATGACCAAGCTTTGGATTGTTTCAATCATACTAGAAGTACTAGGTATATTCCTTGCAGTAACTCTAGGACGCAATCCATTTAATGTGGAGAGCCCATATCGCTTTGCCCTAATGGCTCCAGCAATCATATTCTTTGCTTTAATGTACTCAAAGTATAGAAACTCTGGAGCGCGTCACACCTACGAAAAAGAAACCTCTAACGAGATGAGCAATATGTCCATGGTCGACGATTACCTAGAGCGTCGTAATGGCCTAGAAAGTTCAAGTATTAGAGGGGCAAACAACGAACAGGTACACGGAAATTACTCGAATGACTTCGTCTCAAAAATAAAGAACTCCGGCCTAACATCCATTATTGGTAATGTATCTGAGATCAAAGGAATAATGAACAAGTTTGACGACTTTAACTAGTTCAAAGACTTATCAAAAACAAATTCGGACCACTCGCAAGAGTGGTCCTTTTGTTTGCTTCTTACTTAACTATGTAGTTAATTGTACGGTTTGGTATCATTCTATTTCCACCTAACACAACAAATTTATTCATTGTATTTTCTCTTACGTATTGCTTAGCAAAATCATAATTATTTTCATTGATCAGTAATAGAGGTGCATTCATCTTCTCTGCAAGCACACCTCCACAAAGTCCATCTGGGAAATTATCTCCATAAGCAAATACAGCAGACTTTGAGTTATTGAAGAAGTGTTTTGCTATTGCTAAAGATGTCGTATATCTATCCTCTCCATAAATTCTTATCGTAGGAGCCAATGACTTGCAAGCGCTTTCTATATTGCTATTGACTGACTTATAACCACCTATGATTGTAACATTACCGCTATCCAGAGATTTTATTAATTTCTTTTGTTCATCGCTTAGCATGTCATCTACAAGCATTATAGGCTTTCCTGATGCTGAAGCTGCTAGGCTATCTGCATATCCAACACCAGAGCAAACTAGTAAATCTCCGCTTCGAACATCAGCTTCCTTTAGTATCTTTAAATTTGTCTCAAAACGATCAGATCCAGCAATTCTCTTGAAATCAAAATATTCTTCTAGCTCTGTTTTCATAGCCTCAGGTACTACTCTCTCTCCACCAAGTAGATAAACCTGACTCTTAGCTTGTCCCTTTTTCACATGCTTAAGATGGGTATATATGAAGTTCTGAGCTTGTTCCATGTTATTTTTGTTAACTAGTATTAGCGGTGCATTCTTCACCTTTGCTAGGTATGCACCTGAGAGTGCATCCGCATAATTATCACCGTTGGCAACAACTACGGCATTAAAGTCTTTTCCTTTCCTGACCTTCTTCAGCTCTCGCCCAACTCTGAGTGAAGTATGGTATCTATCATCGCCAGCGATTCTTTTTACATTGTCAGATAATGCTTCATCTACTGGTCCACCCTTTACCTGGAATGTGAAAGACATAAGATTTGGTTTATCTGGCTGTGCGGCCTTATCCCTACCTATATTACTTTGCTTGGCTGCAAAGAATTGTCTAGTGAATACATAGTCATCATGATTTCCCTCATATCTTGGAATTATATTATCAACACTTGTTGGGAAAAATGCTGTACTTTTACTGCCTGTAATCATTCCTTCAAATGTTAGGTTTTCATTTTTGGGGATATCTGATTTTATTACAAGCCCTTCCATTTTCACCTTTATTACACCAATTCTTTTTAAATAGTTAAAGTAATCCTTAACCGGCATAGTTCTCAGTTTTCCTAGCCTAGGTGAAATAGGGATACTGATCTCTCCACCACCATCTTTTTCACTATCAAATACAATATGCCCACGCTTATCGGGGAAGCCTTCGATGCTGTATTTCACAGCCGTCTCGTATGTATCATCTTCTTTATTGTAATTATACGGTATACCTATTCCCTCTGGTAAACGCAATTTAAAGTATACAGCTGAATGAGATCCAACATGTCCATCTGTTCCATATGTTTCCCAGTTTTTTCCGGAATTAGGTCCATTAATAATCTGCCAATATCTTGTTATTTCCCACTTATAGAGATTGCTCAAATCCAAAGTCATCTCTATATTGAGTTTATCTCCGACTTTGTATGTGGCTATTTCTCTATCTCCAGTGTTTCCATTGATAGATATATCCCCATACACATTTAACTGTTCTCTATCCCTGATAAAGTCCCTGTAGAAATCAAAATTAAATGGATTATGATATCTGTTAGCTTGATAATTAGGGTCACCGTTAGGACCATTATTGGTTACAAGCTCTGGACGTGAATATTTATCAAATTCATCTACTCCATTAACATATGTTATTGTATTAAAATCCTTGTAAACACCCACACTTTGTGCAGGCATAGCTACTTTAAGTCTCAGATTCTCAAACAGATTACCAATAGAAATAGCGCCTCGCACGAGAGGAACTGGACCTTCTGCTGATAGTCCTATTACCTCTAGTTCTGTCCAGTAGTTTTCTGCCATCGCGGTATTATTATCTGGTATCTCAACAGCATATGCCTTCCCAGAAAAAACCATCGGCATGCATATCACAAATGCTAGTATGCATGATAATGCTCTATATCCTCTTCTTTTATTCATGTTTTTCTCCAATCTTACTATATTTAATTTATATTTTAACTAAATCATTACTTGCTTTCAATATTTGTTTTTAGCTTCCTTAACTCGCGTCTTGCTTCAACAATTTTCTCAGCTATTCCATTTCGGGACTCGCTCATCCTAAACGAAGCGATTCTGCTAAGCGTGTTTCCATACACTCTTCCATGCTTTTCAAATAGATTATCTACTCTCTCCGTCATCCTATTTTGGAAGCTTTCCTCAAGCTCTGCTACACTTCTTTGGAAGTTAGTCAAATGCGAAACTGTAAGAGTTATGTCGCATGAATATATTGCAACAAGAATAACTGGAAGCACTGCGATTATGAACAGCGGTATCTTGTCATAAAAATCATCAAAAGGTGGTATTATAAACTCAACTATTGCTATCGCACCTAGTCCAAATCCTATCGAAGTTGGCACACTTGTTCGTCCATTAATATTTAGGGGAACTGTAGTATAATCCCACCATCTAGCATTGAACTTCTTCTCTAGTATATACGATGTCGGATATTCTAGCACCATGCTAACAAAGAAACCGACGACAAATACTCCAATCCATGATAAATTCGGAATAATTCCGTGATTGTTTAGATCCCAGTAAATCAATCCTATAATCGCACCAGCTCCGTAAATAGGACAAAGTGGCCCATACAAGAAACCTCTATTTTGCCATTTCTTTTCCTTTGCTGTACAGTATATGCTCTCCCATACCCATCCCAAAACACTGAAAAGAAAATAAGCTATTATATATCTATTAATAATCATAAGCTTTCCCCAAAAACATTTTGCTACATCTTAAGCCATTAAGCGTATGCCGTCTTAACCTTATCTATCTCCTAGGAATAAGCATTCCTATAAACATTCCCACTGTCAAACCAATTGACAGACCAAGCGTTATCCCATGCTTTGGATCTATTAACATTCCTATCAAAGCACCTAGGGACATCCCCACAATCATTCCAGGGAGCATATAGTCACCTTTAGAATTTTTTCTATTAACACCTAGTCCAAAGACTTTGAAAAACAAAAATGCAAGTCCAAAGAGCAAAAGCGGAATACTGAAAAAAAAGAACGGCAAGAATTGTAACATATCTCTACTCCAATAAAATAGCCCGTTAGTCCCGCGCGGCATTAAGCTAAAACCTTATTTTCTATGAATTATCATGCCAATACACATGCCCATTGTTGTACCTATGGATAGACCCAATGATAATCCATATTTAGGACTTATAATCATACCAATTAAAGAACCAAAGCACATTCCAATAACCATTCCGATAAGCATATAATCGCCTTTATACTTATCTTTTTCGGTTCCCAGTCTCACGGCTTTAATAATAAAACATATGACTGCTACTACCATACACAGTATGGCAGGAATAAATACTGGTAAAAAATATGACATATCTCTCCTCCAATACATTGACTAGTTTAATCTATCTGTTATATCATAACATTTTCTATACTAAATTACAGGCTCTCTAACAAAGCAATCTCTCTTGGCAATATATCCTTTGACTTTAGAAGTTCAATCAAAGCCTTGCGCTGCCCGTCTGAGATATACTCCGAGCCCTTGTCTTCCTTTGATAGAGTGACGCATTGCCTGATAGCAATTCCAATATGCGATAAGGTGAGCTTATCTTTTTTCTTCTTTAATACCTCGATAAAGATATCCCAGACAAACTCCTCATTATATACCCAAAAGAACGAAGCTATAGCCTGCATCACTTTGGAATTTTGATTTTTACCCAAAAGAGAGCGGACATACACCTTGCATTCCTCTTCAAAACTGCCTATTTCATCATCTGTAATAAATTCCGACTTAAACTTATAAAGATGACTCAGCTTTATGTATCTTGCACAGAAATTCTGAAGCGTGTAGATATTCGTCCAGATAATTTCTGGATCTGTTTCTGCTTTGATGGTCAAAAGGTATTTTTCGCCATTCAAAACAAACCACTCTTTTATAGTTCCTGTATCTTTAGTTCCAAGTTCCTTGCAGGCTGCTCTCATAAATAGACTCGCTGCTTTTTTGCGTTCTTTGATATCAGTACTGCCGAGTTCTTGCAAGGCTTGATTTAGAATCTCGCTTGTGTATATCATAAGTCCCTCTCCACTTTATCAAAATTCACCTTAGAATACCAATGGAATATCTCCCCATATCACAAGTCTCAAAATACCTACAATAGCCATGTGTGCCGGGAAGTAGATATAGAAAAACCATTTATTCATCTTGAGCTTGCCTACTGATCCCTTGTATCTATAAAGTAATGGAAGCGTCAAAAGCGTGCAGAACTGTAACAATCCATAGGCCTTATCTAGGAATAGGAAGTATATCAAAACATATACGCACACGAAGATAGTCATTACTATAGACTGTTTTTTGAAATCTCCCCTATTCTCATATAGGAAGAACGGTACCATTACCGCAATAGAAGACCAGTCTGCTGGAAAGGCAACTACACATGCAATGACAATAGCAATAATTTTTATGATAGGGCTTAGGTCATCTTTCTTATTTATGTAGATTAAAAGAGCCGCAATGCTCAGCGGAAACATCACGCTAGTTTGATTGAATACCCCGTCTGTGAATGGAATTATTGGAATTCCAAACGCTAAAGTAAAGGCAAAGTGTGATATCAAAGCAAAGCAAAATAGCCTTTTGATATACTTAACATGGTTTTTGGTGTAGTAACATCCCTCAGCGATAAAATACCACATGATTGGAGCTGTAAGCCTTCCTATTGCATGCAAGGCCATTACGTACCAGAGCTTCTGTGTACCTGGAAAGAACAGCCATGTCAAATGATCTATGGTCATAGCTATGATTGCTATGATTTGTAGTTGATTCTTAGATAATTCTTTTCTCATAATCCCCCTAAATACTCCTAAAATTCTTTTAGCTGATCAAACAAGTCTATTAGCTTATCCTTGTCAACGTCAAACTCATCAGGTATCAGCGAAAGTATCCCATCAAGTGCTGTGAATACCTCATCTCTTTCAACAGTATCAATAAATGGTTTCTTCTTATCCATCTTGTTAAAGCTCTCTGTATAATCTCTCACTAGGACTTCGGCATCCTTTTCGATGTCCTTCCCTGCTCCATCAATTAGCTTTACCACTGCAGCTCTAGTCTTTCTATATATGTCAGACGCCTTCTTTGCATTGACAGGCGTGATATGTTCCTCACCATCCCAGGAGCGGAAAGGATTCTCTAGATTCTGCGCAAGCCATTCAGCCTTTCTTGGCTTTGTAATCCAAAGGTCTAGGCCTTCACTTTTGCGGTTTTTGTATAGCTTCTTAACTTCCTTTGCTGCATCTTCTGGAAGGCTATCCATCCATAACATATACAGCTTCTGTAGTTCTTCCGGCTTTGGCACATCTTCAGCTGTGAATCCGAATAGATCCATGGTTGTAAGTACTTCTAAATTACTGAGTTCCGATATTTTAGCAAAGTTAGTAAGTTTACCAGGGTTTCCCCAGAGCCTTAGCTCTCTTAGCTTTGGATATTCTCTCAAAATATCAGCAATGTCGAGTTCTTTTATTTTTCCTATATATAGTTTTTCTAGTCCCTCTAAACCCTGAAGCTTAGGAACGAAGCCATCACAATGCAAAATAAAATCGACTCCAGAGCTTGGTGACTTTATCTTGCAGCCATCCTTTACTTCTCCGAGTAAAAACAGCATGCTCAAATCATCATTTAGGATTAGCTCATCAATTCCCGTCATATCAACAGAAAGCCTATCAATTTTTGTTTCCGAAAAGTCAAGACTTGACTTACCGTGATTCTCAATAACCAGTTCTCTAATAAATGGATTCGAATTCAAATACTCAAATAAATTCTTATGCCATTTCGTAACCGTCAAAGATGATAGGCAAGGAAATACTCTTAGACTTTGTGCGTCCTCAAAATCATGCCACTTATCGTTTTCACTGTGGGTGCTAAGTCTTCTTCTATTACCCTCAAACTCCACGTGTTCACTACTTGCATCTGCCGCCTTGAAGGCGTCTCTTTGCTCCTTTGGTATTTTTTCCCACTTAAACTGATTATACACTTCAACATCGATACTCCAACCTCCATATGTACCTGTATCCTCGTTATTAAGAGGCGCGAGGTTGCCAACGTAAACATAGTTTGATGGTACGTTTACATCAACCTTTTTTAGGTTGAAAGTTCCATCCCAGTACATATAATCGATATATAGAGGTTTCATCAAAGAAAGCTCGTCTTCATTTGGTAGCTTATCAGAAGCCCAATCAAGGGATAAAATAACAGCCTGAGGTTTCTTACCACTCTCGTCTATCTTTGTTACCTGACAAGCAGTATATTTCTTTAGTAATTTGTTATATACACAGTATATGTCTCCTGCTTTTGCTATCATCTAAATATCTCCTTGTTTTATATTTTCTGAATGGAAAATTCCATATCAGCTTCCTTTACGGGAAATTTTCGGCCTATTATCAAAAATTGTTTCCCCTCCAGCCTGAATTAGATTGCCAAAGGCGTTCATTATCTCTGCTCTTTTTGATTTAGGAAGCTTCGTATATCCTTTTAGCACAATTCTGGTGTTTTTAAAAATTTCTCCACCAAATTCCTTAAATGTCTCTGCCTCCGTCTCTTCTATCATTGAAAAGACGGTCATGATAATGGACTCTCTCGTTTCATCATCCATCTTTTCCAACCAAGAACCAAGTGCTGTTTTTACGAATTTACTTAGGGAGTCGAGCTCTGCTTCTACAAAATGATCCTTCGTTACTTCCCAAGTCATTGCATCATGTTGGATTATACCTGTAGCACTGCTTTTTATAACTTTCTGTTCTCCAAGATTTGTAAGCAACTGACCTATCATCGATGTCTGTGGAACTATACTACATATCTTTGGTAAAATCCGCTTGTACCCCTCCGAATTTATGACTTCATCTCTAAAGCCCGGTCCATCATTATTATATACTTTTACAATCCTATCCTTTACGGCTTCCTCGCAGAAGCTGGCAGCATACATTGCGAGATTTCCTCCTTTTGAGTGACCTCCTAAAATAAGTTTTCCATCCAAGTGTTCAGATACTTTATTCAGGTAGTTCACCGCTTCCTTTGCTCCTTCTATCTCTGCAGTGAAGCTCATGAAAATATCCTCTTTCCAGCCTGTTATTGTGCTATCAGTTCCGCGGAATGAAATATAATTTGTGCCATCAGGAAGTATTAGTACAACAGCCGCAAATTGCTTAACTTTTTCTTTATCAAAAATATCCGTGTAGTATGCAATCTTAGTTCCTCTAAAACGCTCTCCTGATACCATTTCCTCAAGAAGTAGCGGAGCTTTCTTGGTAAACTGTGCGTTCTCTCGTATTTCGTCAAGTGAATATCTTTGGCAAAAAAACTCAAATGCCTCTTCAATATCATGAATCTTCTCTTGCTCGCCATATAACTCCCCAAAGTCAATGTATGATATATATGACAATATAACATTATCTATATCATTTAAGCTAGCTGTGAAAAGACTAACATCATTTCTCCATTTTAAATAATCTAGTAATACCATTTCTTCACCAAATATACCTTTAACTATGCCTACTTAAAAATTTTCATGTGTAATCTTATACATTTTATCATATAGTACTTAACAAAGTGTACACTTTTATTTTTATCACACATACCTTTACTTCTAGCAAATAAACAAAAGGCCTATCAAAGTCTGTCTTCTAAGACAAGCTCTGATAAGCCTATATCCATTCTTATTCTTCGTCAAATACTTTCTCTGCTACTTTGACAGATGTATTTGCATCCTTTGCATAGTAGTCAGCCCCAACCATCTGAGCATAATCCTCATTAAGCACCGCTCCGCCAACCATGGTCTTGCAGTTTAGGTTATTCTCCTTTAGGGCGTCTATCGTGCGCTGCATGTTCTTTACTGTTGTTGTCATGAGTGCACTTAGACCGACAATGCTAGGCTGATATTTTTTGACAGCTTCAACGACTTCCTCGACAGGAACATCTTTTCCGAGATCGATTACCTCATATCCGTAGTTTGACAGAAGCATCTTTACGATGTTTTTGCCTATATCGTGTATATCTCCCTCGACAGTAGCAACTACAACCTTTTCTCTCTTGACATCAGACTCTGTGTTTGCCCTACTTATGACCGCAAATCCATTTTGGACTGTCTCTGCGCTGAGCATGAGCTGAGGAAGGAATATTTTTCCTGTCTCATAGGCTCTTCCTACCTCATCAAGAGCTGGAATAAAGTAGCCATTTATAATCTCCATGGCATCCTTTGTTTTAAGCATCTCTTCGACTAGAGGAGCAGCCTGCTCCTTTAGGCCTTTGATGATTACATCCTTTAGGTCTAGGCTAGCATTATCAGATGGCGTGCTGCTCTGCGGCGCCTGTGTACTTCCGCCGTATTTAGCGATGAAATCGCTTCCACCCTTGTCCTGATTGTTCAGAACCTTAAAAGCGTTCACGGTGTCCATAATTTCCTTTGAGCATGGGTTGATAATAGGTGCATCAAGTCCCACTCCAAATGCTGCTGCAAGAAATACCGAGTTCAAGAGCGGGCGATTAGGCAGTCCAAAGGATACATTGCTTACACCAAGCACGCACTTTAGACCTAGTCTGCTCTTGACTAGCTTAATAGCTTCTAGAGTTGTTACAACCTGCTCCTGCTGAGCACTTGCAGTTAGCACTAGGCAGTCTATCAAAATATCCTCTTTTGGTATTCCATAGCTCAAGGCTGTATCCAAAATTTTCTGCGCAATCTTAAATCGTCCCTCTGCAGTCTCTGGAATTCCATTTTTATCGAGGCAAAGACCTAGCACGCAAGCTCCGTATTTCTTCGCAATAGGGAACACTGCCTTCATTGATTCCTCTTCACCGTTAACTGAATTAATCAAAGGCTTACCCTTATAAACTCTAACAGCCTCTTCGACAGCCTTTGCATCCGTGCTATCTATCTGCAGTGGCTGAGAAATACCAGACTGAAGCTCCATAACTGCCTTCTTCAAAAGCTTAGGCTCATCGATTTCCGGAAGTCCAACATTGACATCCAAAATGTCTGCTCCTAGGTCAGCCTGAGTTATGGCCTCATTCAGGATATAGTCGTAATCCTCTTTCTTCAGAGCTTCCTTTAGCTTAGGCTTTCCTGTTGGGTTTATACGCTCACCTATCAGATACACCCCGCCGTCTAAAATCACAGTGCTACTTGCTGAGCAAACTGCGGTAACACGCTTTGGTGATGTCTTAACAGGTTTCAAGGATTTTACTTTGTCCTTTGTCTTTTCTATAAACTCAGGAGTAGTTCCACAGCAACCGCCAAGAACGCGAACTCCAAGCTTGGCCATATCAAGCATGCGCTCTGAATACTCTTCGCTGCTATATCCGTAGTTTCCCTGCATATCTGGAAGTCCAGCATTAGCCTGCACCATAACAGGAACCGTTGCATACTCGAGGATGGTTTCTACCACTGGAATCAGCTCGTCAGGTCCGAGTGAGCAGTTTACTCCTAGCGCATCTACGCCAAGTCCCTGAAGGCTTATGGTTGAAGAAACCGGATCAACTCCTACAAAAGTTCTACCGTTATCCTGATATGTCATAGTTGCAAATACAGGAAGCTTAGTATTTTCCTTCGCTGCAAGAATACCAACCTTAAGCTCCATGAGATCTGAAAAGGTCTCAAAAATAACAAGATCAGCGCCTGCATTTTCTCCTGCAACTAGCTGCTCCTTAAATATATCATAGGCTTCCTCAAAGGAAAGAGTCCCTAAAGGTGCCATGAGCTGACCTATAGGGCCTATGTCTAGCGCTACATACTTTGGATTTGCTGCCTTTGCATTTTCTACAGCAGCAGTTACTAAAGTCGCTATATCTGTATCCTTTATCTTTAGCCTATTAGCGCCAAAGGTGTTTGTCGTTATGCAGTCGCACCCTGCCTCTACATACTCTCTATGTATGCTTTGGATGAGCTTTGGGTTTGTCAAAGAGAGTAAATCCGGGATTCCACCTATCTCTAAGCCACTTTTCTGCAGCATTGTGCCCATCGCACCATCAAATATTAAATGTTTGTTTTGAATATGCTTAAGAATTTCCACAGATTGTTCCTCTTTTCCTAAATTCACAGGATTGTCTCAAGCTACATATCCCGCACTTTTGTGGTTTTGCTACCTTGCCCTCGTCTGAAAGGCCTAGAATTGCAGAAACCGACTTTATTGGAATTAGAATGTTTGATGGAGAAAGATTTACACCCGTATACTTTTCCGGTGTTAGAAGTCTAAACAGAGTCTGCTGAGCCGAAATATCAAGATCCCCATAGCCTGGGCTAAATCTATATCCATGCTTTTTCATTCCTGTTGTTTCTAATATCTCTGCTTCAACCACATCCACCACCTGCTCTGCAAGTGTTGAACCGCAGCTGTTAAATACCACAGCCTTTGTTGGTGCAGTCGCCTGAAGCAATCTTAACTTATTATCAAAAGCAGAACCTATGGTTGCGCAGAGAAGTGCACACATAGTGCATCCTCTGATATTGTCCGCTAGGTTCTTACTCTTAAGGCTCAAAGATGACCCAGTGAAGTTTATCGTATCTTCATCTATCGTTACAGGGAAAAGTCTATACATATATGAGGGTCTAATATTTGCAAGACATTCATCTGCCGCTTCATTGATTATCCCTTGCAAATCTCCCCCTATATCCTGTCCCTTATAGCCGAGGTATCTGAGCACCTCGGGCATGTTAATTTTGTCTATTTTTATCATTATCTAGCTGCCTGCATGAGCGCCTTCGCAATATGCGGCTTGTTCATTGTGTAAATGTGTATTCCGTCAACGCCCTCTTTCTTGAGAGTTTCAATCTGATTGCATGCATACTCGATTCCGGCCTTCTCCAGATCCTCTTTGCTATCCTGATACTTTGCAAGTATACGAACTATATTGCCAGGAAGCGAAACTCCACACATATAGATCATACGCTCTACCTGCGCTTTGCTTAGAATCGGCATTATTCCTGCAAGGAATGGTGCCTCAACTCCTGCGCTTCTTAGCTTTGATAGATAGTTTAGGAAGATATCTGAAGAGAAGCTTAGCTGGCTTATCAAAAAGCTCGCACCCGCTTCAACCTTTTGTTTTGTGTGCTCAATCTCTTCGTCTATGCTACCGCAGTCGATGTGTGATTCCGGATAACATGCAGCTGCTACGCAGAAATCTTCTGCCTTAATTTCTTTGATCAGCTCCTTAGCATATGTGTACTCTGGGCTAATAGATAGTCCCTCGATAGGTCTATCCCCGCGTAATGCAAGTACGTTTTCGATACCCTTTTCCTTAAGAAGTGCTAGGCGCTCTGCAACCTGCTGCTTTGTTGATGTTATACATGTAAAGTGAGCAACTGGCTCTGTGTCATAGTTTTCCTTTATATGTGCGCAAAGCTTTGCTGTATTGTCTGACTGGATAGTTCCTCCTGCACCGCAGGTTACACTTATGAAGTCTGGCTTTAGTGTGCTTAGTTCATCCAAAAGTGGAATTGCTGTATCTATGCTTAAATCGTTCTTCGGCGGAAACACCTCTAGTGATGCCGCGAAGCCTTTCTCTTTTATAATGTCTGATATTTTCATGGGAATCTCCTCTCAATAAGCCTTTAAATTTGAACAAATTATATCAATATAAAAAAACTGTGTCAATCTGTGTAAATCTATTATCAGGTATAGACCTAAGCTATAAGTTGCTTCAATGCAATATTGTTTCTTTATAATATACGCGTAATTGTGTTTTGATTTGTAAGCTCTATCAGTTATAGGCTCAGTTTATATCTACCCATATTCATATAGTATTAGACACGTAATAAAAATAGGTGTATTCTCATATCACGGTAAGGCGCTGTGCTCCGGACAGGCGCCAGCAAATTAGGTAATAAATTTAGTAATAAAGGTAATTTTGGAAAAGATAGAAAGAGGTGCAAACATGAGTGAATATAGATTTGAAACATTACAGGTACACGCAGGACAGGAGCAAGTAGAAAAGGAAGCGGGAGCAAGAGCAGTTCCTATTTATCAGACAGCAGCTTACGTATTTAATAATGCAGAACACGCTGCAGCTCGCTTTGGACTTTCCGATCCAGGTAACATTTATAGCAGACTTACAAATCCAACACAGGATGTCTTTGAGCAGCGTATTGCAGCTCTAGAAGGCGGTATTGCAGCACTAGCGCTCTCATCTGGTGCAGCTGCAATCACATATGTACTACAGGCGCTTGCAGCACCTAAGGGACATATCATAGCGCAGAGCAGCATTTACGGCGGAACATATAACCTGCTTGCTAACACCCTGCCATTACAGGGTATCGAAACAACTTTTGTTGATATACATAATCTAGAAGAAGTTGAAAAAGCATTCCAGGAAAACACAAGAGGAGTTTTCATAGAAACTTTTGGAAACCCAAACAGTGACATTCCTGATATCGAGGAAATCGCAAAGCTTGCACATAAGCACGACGTTCCTCTTGTAATAGACAACACTTTTGGAACTCCTTATGTAATCCGTCCAATAGAGCACGGTGCAGATATCGTTGTACATTCTGCAACAAAGTTCCTCGGTGGACACGGAACAACTCTTGGCGGAGTAATCGTTGATAGCGGAAAATTCGACTGGAAGAAGAGTGGTAAATTCGCTTCCGTTTCTGAACCTAACCCAAGCTACCACGGAATTTCATTTACAGATGCTGCTGGCCCTGCTGCCTTCATCACATATATACGCGCGGTTCTTTTGAGAGATACAGGTGCTACAATCTCACCTATAAACGCATTCTTGCTTCTTCAAGGAGTTGAAACTCTATCCCTAAGACTAGACAGACACAAGGATAACGCAAAGAAGGTTGTAGAGTATCTATCAAAGCATCCTCTCGTCGAAAAGGTAAACCACCCATCGCTAGATAACCATCCGCAAAATGCCCTATACAAAAAATATTTCCCAAATGGTGGTGGTTCGATATTCACATTTGATATCAAAGGCGGCAAGGACGCGGCATTTAAGTTCATCGATAATCTAAAGATTTTCTCACTACTTGCAAATGTAGCTGACCTAAAATCTCTAGTTATTCATCCTGCTACAACAACACATTCTCAGCTTTCAAAGGAAACCCTTGAGGCTCAGGGAATTAATGATGGAACTGTTAGACTTTCAATAGGAACAGAGCACATCGACGACATCCTAGCAGATCTAGAAAATGGCTTTGCAGCAGTAAAATAATATACTAGCCTAATACCAAACACTTACAAAATCATATAGAAAAAGCACAGCCTTAGATATTAACTTATCCTGTGGCTGTGCCTTTTTGTTTCTTTATATTTTGTGCACTATAGCTCTAATCTACACATGCTGTTCCTGCCAGTCTTCCTTCGTAAGTAGGTTTGTGTGGCTTGTTCTGACCTCATTTAATAGAGGAACCTCGAGATTTTTTCTTGTTTTGTTATATACAAATCCACATTTTTCTTGAACTCTCTTTGATTTTTCATTGCCATCAAAATAAGAGCACCAAATCTTTTTCATGCCAAGCTCCTCAAATCCATACTGAATAAGTCGCTTTGCTGCCTCAGGCATATAACCATTACCCCAAAACGGCTTTCCAATCCAGTATCCTAGCTCGCACTCATCGTCTCTATCTGTCAAAGCAGTATGCTCCTTTAAAATCAGCTCAACTGCCCCTATCGCCTTATTATCATCCTTAAGGCAGATTCCATAGCACTGAGGACCACTCAAAACCTCTCTGATGACGTCTCTGCTCTCCTGTACGCTTTGATGCGCCGGCCAGCCTGCCACAGGACCAACGTCGGGATCCTTTGCATATTCAAATATACTCTCCGCATCAGCCTCAACTAAAGGGCGAAGGATTAATCTTTCTGTTTCTAATATCATATTTTGCTCCTATTTTCTATCAAAATTTGTGCCTAACGCAATCCACCATAAAGCAAGAGTACTCAGGGTATAGCTTTAGCCTCACCTCAGGTCTTGGTGCGCCTGCCTTGATGAGCATTATCATTTCATTGAACTTTTTCAGGTCCTCTTCCCAGCTTTCGATGGTCTCCTTCTTTTCTTCCTCGCTATCATATTCGTCTTCAAAGGATTCCTTGAGTGCCTGCTCTAAATAAGCGCGATTATTTTCTTCGAGCTTTTTGAAGCGCTCAAGTTTACCCTTTACCCACAAGGTATAGAACAAGTAATCACAGTCTATTATATAGTAATTTTCGTCTACATCTTCATCACAGTACTCTAGAAACTTATCGTACTCTTCGAGGACATAGTAGGCATCAAAGATTTGAAAATCTGCAATATCATCTGTATTTAAATTATAGTCATCATCACTATCTAGCTTTATCTGTTTCAGATAGTGCATTGCTTCTTCCTTATTTCCAAGGTATACCTCGCAGTATGCCAAGCATAGCTTTAGCCACATCCTGTCTGGATAAATTTTATATAGTTCCAGGAATATCTCTTTGGCTTTCTCATAATGCTTAAGCTCATAAAGAGTAACTGCGTAGTCTAATATGCTCTCATAGCTCTCATCTAGCGCCTTAGCCATCTCAAAGAACTCACGACTAAGCTCAAGGCTTTCAAGGTTCCTAGAATATTCATACTCTGAGAAATTGTAAAGTCCAAGCGCCTTATATGTCTCAACAAATGGCGATTTCAAATCCTTTGCTTTGTTCAGATACTCAAGCGCCTTCTGGGAGTAATCTTCAACAAAAGCAATGTTAGTATAGATTCTAGCTTTATCTTTAGAATCTAAAGTATTGTCAAAATCACGCAAGAAATTCTCTAATAGCTCCACATATGCTTCGTCACCGTGTCTCAGCTCAAGATTAACGGATGCAAGAGTGCATATGATGTCAACATTTGATGGGAACGCTTCCTGCTTTGCCAGTAGATAGCTTCGCATTTTCTCTAGATATTCCTTTGATTTATCATAATCTCTTAGAATTTCTTCCCCATATCTGTTCTCATATTCGGTTTTCAGTTCATACCAATGGGCTTTTATTTCTTTTAACATTTTCTTGCTTCCTATATTATAAATAAACTTGATTTATTATATCAAAAAACTGGGCAATAATGCCCAGTTTTTTATCAATGTTTGATTACCGTATATCTATTTTGACTGCTTACGTCTATACGCCATAAGCATCATTAGCATTCCTGATGTTAGAATTAGGCTTGCATACTGTGACGCATTGCTCTGGTCTCCCGTATTTGGAGTCTTTGGCTTCTTTGGTGTTGGTTTCTTTGGTTCTGTCTGTGGCGCTGGCTTTGCATTGTCAGTTACTGTGATTTTACCATTTGCTGCAACTACAGTTTCGCCCTGAGCGATTGTTCCTAGTGTTACTGTTCCATCAGCATTAACTGTGAATGTAAAGTCTGTTACAACAAGATATCCTTCTGGTGCTGCTTCCTCATGGAATCTGTACTGACCTGGCTCAAGCATGATTTTTTTGCTTGTCGTAGTGCTTGTCCACTCATCCACCTTCTGAGTACCCTTGAAAATCTGAATCTGTGCACCTGCTAGCTCAGTTCCACCTGCCTTAACCTTGCTAAATTCAACTTCCTTAGTTGTTGGCTGTGGAGTTGGCGCAGCCTGAAAATGTCCACTCAGTAAATTCTGGTATGCATTATCTTGAGATCTATAGATATCTAGCTGTGTTCCTGCCGGAATAGCTGTTGTGCTATTTACTAGATCATTAAATGCGTCCTTTTCGTTCTGTGTGAAGTTATTTCCACTTGTATCTCTGTTAGGCATATTGAATGAGTCAGTATAGTACCAAACAGCATACTGTGTTATCTGTCTGAACTGTCCATCAGTTAAGCCGTATCTCTCTTTGATGCCTGAGTTATTGCTTGGATAACCATCATAGATGACTCTTATCAAAGCATTGTAGAGCGCCTCACCTGTAAGTCTCTCAGTATCGGCAAGCTCTGCAAAGTTAGCTGCTGTTCCTAACTCCTTAGTGTAAAGAGTTTTTCTTGGGGAGCTTGAACTCTCTGGAAATGCTCTGTGGTCATTGAAGCAGTACGCTACATCACCTTTATCGTTTGAGCCCTGCGGTCTAACATAGATTGGGTTCTTTAGATGATCACTTGCTGGGTACTCACCTGACTTTGTATAAGCCTGATATATTTCTGCAGCATCCGCCTGAATTGATAAACCTGAGAAAACAGGAATCAGAACAATTGATAGCATAAGTATAACTGCTCCTACTGGCTTTCTAAGGCCTTTGAAAATGTTAATCATAACTCCTCTCCTCGTATTCCTTTCATAATAACCGTATTGTAAACAAAGTTTACTCATTCTAAAACAAAAATTGTCACTTTTGTTATTCACGCTAATTATATATGTTCGCACACAATTTATCAATATTTTTTACTATTTTTACAATGAATAAATATGTGTAAAATAGTCTCTCTTTTTAGTTATTCATTGAAGCGAATAATTATAGGAAATCCAATAAAAAAAGATGGTGTTTTATGCTAGCACCATCTTAAAAAAAGAGTTTCTATATCTCATTATGAGCCTAAATTAGCAATGTTCTTCTGTTACCTCGTAGAACATTATTACTAGCGTAATGATTAAAAGTACTGTCGAAAAGAGTATTGAATATGTGCCGAGTATAGGAATCAAAAAGCTTTCAATTATCGCACCAACTATGAAAGAGACAATTATTCCGTAGTAAAGCATGGATTTCTTTAGATAGGACTTCTCCTTCGTCACTATAAAACGGTCAAGATTTGCTGTTCCGCTCCTAAAGTTTCCAATACACATTGTAGTCGTAATGCTATTTCCATGTATTGCCCTAAAGCTTTGCACCTGAATGCCGCAGGCAAAGGATAACAGAGCGTTTGCAAGGTCATTTGCAGACTCCGGCAAAAATACAACGGCAGTAAGAATAATGGCTTCTAACAAAACCGAGATTTGGCGCCAGTGAACCATCTTATATTTCTTCCTCGTATTGATTACATCAGATACAATTATGCCGATTGCAAAGAACAAAACTGGCCAAAAATACTTCAATGCTACCACAAAATTTCCCCCAGCTATATTCACACCCAGCAAAAGCATGTTACCAGTCTGCGCATTCGAAAAAACCTGCCCCCTGAAAAGATATGAGTATGCATCCATACATCCACCAGAAAGGGCAAGAAGAATGCCACAAGGTATAGATTCTGATACTTGTTTTTTCATTTTGCTTACTACCAGCCTTTTCCAAAAAGTTATATCCCTTAAAATATATCATATTTTAAGGGATATTTTTGCTTTTAATGTTAAATTATATTTTACTTCAGCTTCTCAGCCCACTCTGCTTCCTTAAAGCCTAGTAGCACAGTATCGCCATCTACTATAACTGGACGCTTTACTAGCATTCCATTTGTCGCAAGTAGCTTTAGCTGTTCATCTTCAGACATTCTCGGAAGCTTATCCTTCAGCTTCATGTCCTTGTATAGAAGTCCGCTAGTATTGAAGAACTTCTTAAGTGGCAATCCACTTCTAGAATACCAATCCTTTAGATCTTCATAAGTTGGGTTGTCCTCCACTATGTGACGCTCAGTGTACTTCAAATTATTTTCATCCAGCCATTTCTTCGCCTTCTGGCATGTTGAGCATCTTGGATAATATACAAATAACATTTTCTTCCTCCGCTAGTTTACAACCTTAAGATTAGCATTAAGTGCTGCTTTTTCAGCTTCTGAACCCTTAGGTGCATAGATTTCAACTCCTGAAGTTTTTGGAAGTGAATCCATGAATGAAGATGTAACATCAGTAACGCTTGCAGGAACAACAACCTTCTTTATCGCATAGCACTGTGTTAAAACTTCTGAGCCTAATCTCTCTACGCCATCTGGAAATTCAACTTCTTCTAGAACGCGATTGTCTGACAAAGCCTTAATACCTACATCCTTTAGTCCCTTGCCAAGGTATAGGTACTTTAGGTTTTCATTGCCACTGATTGCACCCTCATCTATCCACTGAACAGTATCTGGCAGTATAACTGCTTCACAATTTTCTAGCTTTGATAGTGCAAACTTATCAATCGCGATTACTGGCTTTCCTTCAATCTTATCTGGTACTCTAATTACATTATCTTTAGAAGTGCATTTTTCGATAATGCAACCTTCTCCTTTTGAACTGTTGGTTATCTTATACTTGAAGCTCTTTGCCTTTGTCTCTGGGAAAGACATGAAGTTATCAGCGGTCACTTCGCTTTTTGTTCCTTCGTCCTCTTTCTCTACTTCTTTGTTTGGCTTAACATTTGTGGTTTCATCTGTCTTCTCATCCTGCTTACAACCTACTACTGTAAGTACCATTAGAAGCGATAGCATACATAAAACTATTTTCTTCATTTGATTTTCTCCTTAAATTATCAACTCTAATCCTACGGACTAGCTATAGTTTACCACAAGCTTACATCAAAAGTAACACCTATTATAATATTAATTTATATGTGTCATAAAAAAGAATAATCAGCTCTTCTATCAGATTTCTATTTCAAAATGCCATTTGTTTGAGTATAATAATCAAGTTATAAATATTCAACATATCTTATTCTGCAATATTCTGTTGCAGTATTATCTATAGGAGGGGATTATGAAGAAAAAATTCTTGGCTTGTCTTACGACATGCAGTCTTTTGCTAGCTATGTTCGCTTCAAGCATAACAGTTCAAGCTGCATCGCAGACAATCAAACCAATCTATCAAAACGAGCTAAATCAGTCTGGTCAAACATCACAGACTAGCGGCGGTATCAACATAGATGGGTATATAAGTGCGAACCTAAACGGTGTTACAAGCAATTCTAGCAAGGCAACAGACCAGCCTTATGGAACCATCCCTGCTTCCACTTACATATATAGTACTGTAGCTAATGCAGGAGATCTAATAGATGTTAATTCGACAGATATCGTGCTTCATGCTAATATTACAAACACAAATTCTGCTACTAGTGCAGCAAATGTTTCACTTAGATTAGATAACAATGGAAGAGTTCCTACAGCAACTAACTATCCAGATGAATGGTCAGTCGATGCTGCAAGAGTTCAGGGTAATGATGTATTTGATGCATCTACAAGAGCTGATTTAAACATAGAGTATCAGCTAAAGAATACTACAAGCGGTTCTACAACTGTTACTCGCGCAAACGTTCTAGCTAGCGGACTTCCAGCTGGTTACAGCTGGAATGACCTTGTTCGTATAAATGTTTCAGGAAATCTTCAGCCAAACGAAGTGGTCAAATATAATGTTCCTCTAAAAGTTACACCAAAACAGGGAGCTAAGGATACTTATTCTTTCCAATTTGGAAACACATCTGGTGGAGTTTACAAAACTGCTACAATCATTCTCAAAGGAATCACCAGAAACGAATTAGTTTCTTCGGTTCTAGATACTAAGATTTTGGCTACATATAGAAATAGTGACGGCTCATACACAGTTGCCGAAAATAAGGTTCAGGCCCTAATGCCTAATGCAACATCAAGCAATACGAAGTTCAACAACTTCTTGATGCAGGTATTGAGCACTTATGAAAATTCTCCTGCCGATGGAGTATTGACCAGCAACTCTGCCTACTCAATTTCTACACTTGATATATTTAATGCTATTCATAATAACGGATATACTACTTTAGTAAGAGCCGACAACACACTTTTGCCAATATATGCCTACTATACTAACGGCGTTTTGAGGCTAACAGACGAAAGCGGAAATGCTGTAAGCGTTTCAGACTACAACATGAATTTCTACGCACAGATTATCAAAGTTCTAGAAGCCCCTGAAGAAGTAGACCTAAATGTTGGTGATAATTTTGATGCTGAACAAAATCTGATTTCTGCAGTAAACCCAATAGACAATAGCCCAATTGCTTATACTGATTTGACTGTCACATCAGATGTAAATACTGCTGTTGCTGGTACGTACCATGTTACCTACACTTATACACTAGCAGATGGAAAAACAATATCTGTAACGACTAAGGTTAAGGTTACTTCACCAAATAGTGTAGTAAATCCAGCTAACCCTGCTAGCCCAACAAATCCGTCAGCACCAGCCAAAACAGCTGCAAAGGGTCACTTATCACCTAATACATATGACGGAACCTCAGCAGCAAGCCTAGTTCTTTTCTTTACATCATTTGCAGCTCTAGGACTAGTTGCATATAGGCATAAAAGATTTAAGGATAATCGCATTTAAATCGGCTTTCTCTTAAAGATTTATAAAGTAAAAGACTGTGAGATTTAATTGTACCGACCTCCAAAAGTTAGAAAAAAATCTAACGATTGGGAGGCCTGTACATATCTCGCAGTCTTTTTATTTTCCAATAATGCCAATCCCACTATTATTGGACTATAGTGTAGGCATCGATTCTTATTTATATGTAGTTAAATTCAAAGAATTGTCCACATACTCTCCCAAGAACACTTCACTGCTTTTTTCTATGCCTTGCTTTTTCAGTTCGTCTAGAAGCCATTCCTCGTCCCTTCCAATCACTTTAAGGATATCGTTCTGTATTTGCCCATCCGTAATAATTGGGAACTTCGGATTTTCCTCACCTGCCTGAATTATGATTAGCTGCCCGTTTTGTTCGGCTACAGCTCTCTTTACCATCTTTGATGAATAAACGCCATTTGTACGAAGCTTAAAAGCCACATCATGAGCGGAAAACCCTGCTTTCTTACAGTTTTCAATATCTATTTCCCCATCATCGATTATTATCAAGGCCTTACCGTCTATCAGCTGCTTAGCCTTCACATTATGCTTTTTTATCCAATTAAGTGAAAGTACAAGTATGCACCAAATACATAGTATAGCAACATAATCAGGTATTTTGACGCTATTGTTATAAATCACACTACCGATGATTCCGCCGAGAACATAATTTACAATTTGATCGCTAGCTGACGATGGTGCCAAATTCCTTTTTCCTGATAGATTGATTATTATTAACATTGCAAAAAAGCCGATTAACATCTTTATCGCTACTAATATAAATGGATTCATGATTTTTCTCCTCTTATTTTTGTGTAATTTCTACAATGCTATTTATAATTGCTTTTGCATACATTTTTGAATATATATAGCTCAATTTACTCCTTTAGAATCGTGCTTTTGTAGCTGGTCCCGGACAAACGATCAAATAATAAGCGTCTGTTCAACAGCACTACTGCAACTGTAACTATTACATAAAGTAGCAAAATCAAACTAGCAGTTACAAAGAGACAAATAAACAATAGTGGTTCTGCAGCATATTTACCAGATTTATTCATAATATAAATTAGTCCCCAAGGGATTAAGCGAAAATATGCTGTCAACAACATGCCTCTTAGAATCGTGCGAATCCATTTTGCATTTTCAAACTCTATCCCAAACTTTAACAAGGCGCTACCAAATGTTTTGCCATTAAACAAAGGAATTAAACTGAAATACAGTGCTATAAATGGAAATAAAGGAAGCGTTGTTTTTGATATCATATACGGAATATATACAATCACTGTATCAATTATAAGTGATAGGCAAATGCGTATTCCAGAAACTCGCAAGCCCGACTCTAATGCTTTCTCATCGATTTCTTCTCGAGACGGAAGCAGCTTCACAGCAAACCAACCAATAACATATCCAAGGCACCCACCTGTTGTATTTTGGATAATATCATCTATATCGCCTAATCTATATGGTCCCGGATATATGAAATAAAGTCCCGATAGCTGAGTTAATTCAAAGAATAAGCTTAGAAGTGCTGTAAGTAGCATTGTCTTCTTGAAGCTGAACTTGAAGTAATAACGAAGATAAATACCAAACGGAATCAGCATCAAAATATTAAATGCCGGTACATAAAAAGACGGATGCTTTAATGCCATGACCCAAGTTGCCGGACTTGATAGAGTAAACGGACTCTCTTTAATGAAATCCATAGCAAATGAAAACGGTACCAGATTAAGCATATCCTTATATGCCGTATGAATGCTCTCCAGATTCGGAAGCGGCAAAATAACTAACAGATAGATAGTTAGTAAATACAAAATAAATGAATATATAATCAAAGTTCGCAGCTTATTTACAGACCCGTATTTACGATAGTTGACAATCATATAAGGCACTGTTATAAGAAATGCTAAAACCGGAAAAATAAATATTGCTGTTTTTATAGAAACGATATATCCCATTAAAACCCCTTTTAATTATTTCTTTTATTTTCGATATTCTATAAACTTAAGCTTATAAATTATCTAAGTTAGATGTGTGTCAGTATGAAAAAGCATGATTTTACGCTTTCTTTATCGGATGTCTAATGACTGTTTTCCATTTCTCCGGAGCAACTTTTCTGGCATCTGATAAATAAATTTCGTGGTGCAGTCTGTCTTTGTTCATATCATTAGTATACCCATTTTGCTCAATGTATTCGTCCATAATTGCTACCGTCGTAGGCTCATCATCAAATGACCCCAGGTGCATCATTTGAACACACATGCCCTCCTCTATGCTCATGAACTCTGCCGATGAGCAGTCAAGTTTCTTTTTTTTGCTTGCCGTTGCTAGAGCCCAGTCAAAGTCCTTTTGACTTACGAAGTCAGGCAAACGGATAACTGAAATCCAGTTGAATTTTGACTTGTCCGTATAGTCTACACCATCCGTGTCTTCTTGCCACCAAAATCCTTCAAGAGGAGGCACTACATACTCAAAGAATCCCTCAATTTTATAGTCTGTCTTATAGCTCATTTTCAGAGTATAGGCTACGGCATAAAGTACACTAATCGCATTTTGATACGCGCCACCCTCCTCATTGGGATTGCCTTTTCCCCTTACTGCAATATAATTCGTCTTTGGCACAGTTACTATTTCAGGCTTGTTCTTAGGCATATATAATTCTTTATATTCTTTTTTATAGTCAAAAGCCATTTATATCATCTCCCTACGTCCTTTGGCTAAATTCCTTATCAATTTTGTCGACTGTCATCTTTGTGCGTACATTAGGATTTTTGATAAACCTTTTGGTGAGCTCTTCTTTGGCAGTTATTTTAAATTCGTCACTCGTCTTTTGTCTATAATAATCGAAACAGTCAAAGGTTCCACTGCAACAATCTCCCCAATCGGATAAATATCCGATAACTTCAAAGAAGCTGTCGTTATATTTTTCAAATCGCTTCGTCGCCGTACTCTTTAAATATCCCGAAATGCAGTACACAAATGAGTAATAAAACTTCGGATCTCGAAATGAATTGTATTCCTCACTATGAAAGCTCGGGTCGATAATCCTCGCCTTTCGCACATCGTCAATGGTAGGTTTTCTTGACATTTTAATATCTGTTTGCAAATAGGCATAGTATGTTTCCTTATCGTAAAATTTGCTATCTACAGAGATTAATGCCCCATACCTTCCATCCTCGTATT
>ERZ773233.3-NODE-3-length-247685-cov-21.832977_pt1 | contig 247685 bp, 208 predicted proteins | sample MGYA00580991_ERZ773233 | MGnify/ENA primary metagenome ERZ773233 (study PRJEB29015, sample SAMEA2738178) | human oral metagenome | biome: human oral; feature: human-associated habitat; material: saliva | place: China | collected 2161 ...
TAGTAATTATCCAGTTTATTGGGATTAGTCATCAACACTTTTTGTCCTATAGCCCAAAAAACCTCCTTAGCAAGCTAAGGAGGTTAGTAATAGACTTTTAGATTTATCTGTTCTTGAACTCAGCTGGGCGCTTCTCTAGGAATGCTGTCATGCCTTCCTTCTTATCTTCTGAAGCAAATGCAGCTGTAAATGTCTCAATCTCAAACATTGAAGCTGACTTCATATCCATATCAAATCCATTGTTGATTGCACTGATTGCAGTTGCAACAGCGATAGGAGCCTTTGACATGATTGTTCTGATTGTCTTCTCAGCTACTTCCATAAGCTCTTCTGCTGGAACTAGTCTCTCTACAAGACCGATTCTGTGTGCCTCAGCTGCATCGATGATTTCAGCTGTGAGAACTAGGTACTCAGCCATTCCTTTTCCTACAAGACGTGAAAGTCTCTGAGTTCCACCGAATCCTGGGATGATTCCTAGACCAACTTCTGGCTGACCAAATTTTGCCTTATCAGAAGCGATTCTGATATCACAAGCCATAGCTAGCTCGCATCCGCCACCTAGTGCGAATCCGTTAACAGCAGCAACTACTGGCTTTGGAAGCTGTTCAATCTTATTCATAACATTATGTCCTGCTATCATCATCTCACGACCCTCAAGAGCATTGAGTCCGCACATCTGAGCGATGTCAGCACCTGCAACGAATGCACGGCCTTCACCTGTTAGCAAAACACCCTTAACTGCATCGTCCTTTTCGATTGCTGTGAAAGCATCGAGAAGCTCTGAAAGCACATCCATGTTGAGTGCGTTCATAGCCTTAGGTCTGTTGATAGTAACAAGAGCTAAACCATCATTTACTTCGTATTTAATATTTTCGTACATAACTTCGTCCTTTCGACTATGCAATAAACTATTTGTTAATAATATAACATTTTCACTACTTCATTTCAAGTGAATAAGCGTGACATTTATCAATCATTAGAATGTGTAATGATTATTTCACCTTTACTGAAGCATATCTCAGCATATTCCGATAGTATTTCATTGCTAGCGCCTAGGCTTGTTGCCTTTGGAAGAGTAAAGCCTTTAAGAGGGTACTTGCAACCTTTGATGAAAAGGTTTTCGCAGCAGTCACTATAACTATTTACTCCAAGGTATCTATATTCGGTTCCAAGTATATTTTTGGATAGTTTGTGCGATCCAGGTGACAGCATATATATATAGTTATATCCATCCATGAAAGCAAGATGAGAGAGTCTCGTATAATACTTTGCTAGGATACCTAGATTTGCTAGAGTATGATCAAATCTTCGACCTAGACCGCCTATAATTACAACCTCATCAAATTCACGCTCTATGGCAAGTTCAAGAGCTGCTTCTGTATCTGTCAAATCTTTTTCCTTTGGAAGGGAAATGATTTCTGCCCTTGATATACCTGGTGATTTTGATGAGTCAAAATCGCCAATTATAACATCGGGAGAAAGTCCAATTTTACTAGCATTAAGATGGCCACCATCTGCTGCTATGCATAAAGTAAAATCCCTAGGGCACTTAACTGCCTCAATATTATCTATATATGCTGTTACTATTATAGCTTTTTTCATCGTAAACCTCTGTTCATCTATTTGAATATATTATATAATAACTACAATGAAAGTGAAATGATTTATACGGAGGTAGTTATGTATAATAATATAGTAGTGTCTGAAGATTATAGTGATGTACGTGCTATGGCGCGCAATGTTATGAGGAGTAAGTGGTTTATGTCAGCACTAGCGTTGTTGATTTACACTTTCTTGAGTTCAAATCTTCCTAGAATGCTAGGTGCTATGATTCCAACTTTTAAAAGAACTATATACCTTAATTTTGTGGATAGATATTATGAGTATTCTACATTCCCAGGACTATATAGCTTTGTTATTGAAGCTGCTTTTACTCTAGGACTTGCGATGTTTGTTCTTAACTTTATAAGAGCGGGTAAGGTGTCTTTGGAACTACTATTTTCTGGATTTGAAAAGTTTATTAAAGCATTTTTGATAAACTTAATAATGTCCATAATTATAGGTGTAGGCCTAGTGTTATTTATAGTTCCAGGAATCATTTTTGGACTTATGTATTCACAGGCATACTACATCTTAGCTGATAATCCTGAACTTGGAGCAATAGAGTGCCTAAGAAGATCTAGAATCATGATGATTGACAACAAGGGCTATCTATTTGGTTTAAGACTTTCCTTCTTTGGTTGGGCACTACTTGCAGCAATACCTTTATTCCTTGGTCGATATATTATGGCGGATATATTAATGACATCTCCAGTTATTAATATGCTTACTTCAACGGTTTTAGAAATTCCGATGTATTTCGTTTTAGCATATCTTCATGTAACAAATGGAATTTTCTATGAGCTTGCTTCTGGACATATTCGACCAGTTGTTACTCCTACATACGCAAATATGTATGGTAGCCTAAATCAGAATGGAACTAGTGACAATCAAGGCTTCAATCAGAATATGTATGATAACAATCAAGGCTTCAATCAGAATATGTATGATAACAATCAAGGCTATAACCAGAATATGCCTGCTAACAACCAGGGATATGATCAGAATATGCCTGCTAGCAATCAGGAATTTAATCAAAATATTCCTAATAACAACCAAGGATATGGTATGCAGAATCAGATTGATTTAAACCAAGGAGTGGATGAAAATCAGGCTGGCTCTAGCGAAACGGAGGTAAAAGAGGTTCAGAACGTGCAGCAGGATGCTGTTAATTCAAGCGAAAGCCAAGTAGCTTCCGATGAAAATTTTGACACAGAAAGGTAAAAATGTATAACAATATAATCGTTACAGAATCATATACAAATATACGTGCTATGGCAAGAAAGGCTCTATCTGGTAAATGGATGATTTTTTCTTTCGGTATGTTTATATTCATGCTTCTTAGTGCACTGATTCCTTCGTTTTTGGGAAGAATTATACATTTATTTGATGCATCGATTTACATTGAATATCAAGATGAGTATTATGAGTATTCTCGCTTTCCATTTCTATACATGGTAGCTATTCAGGGACCATTTACTTTAGGGTTTTCGATGTTTGTACTGAACTTTATAAGAACATCTAAGGCTGCTTATGATCTATTCTTTTGCGGATTCGAAAGATTCTTCAAGGCCTTTACGCTTTTTCTTCTGATGAATGTATTTGCATTCCTTTGGTCATTGCTGTTCTTTATACCAGGAGTCATAGCTTACTTTAGATATTCTATGGCATTTTATATACTTGCAGATAATCCTGAGCTAAGTGCAATGGAATGCCTAAGACGCTCTAAGATAATGATGAGGGGAAATAAGGGCTATTTATTCGGATTAAACCTATCATTCATTGGATGGACTTTGCTAGCTATATTAGCAGTAGTACTTATGACTGATGCAGTAATTTTGTCTGTGCCGTATGTGAATATCTATATCACATCCATATTACAAATTTTTCTGCTCATACCAACTTACATACTTATGTCTTACATAAATACAGCAAATGGTCTGTTTTATGAAATTGCTTCTGGGCATCTAAGGCAGGTAGATAATCAAATGTATTAATACTGACAATAAAAATAACCTTGCATTGCTGAGTAGCTTTGCAAGGTTTAATTTTTACTATAGCTCAGATTCTAGCTTTGACAGAAGTTCTTTAATATCTGCGGGAAGATCCGTTTTAATTTTTAATCTTGTCTTTTTGACTGGGTGATCACACTCAAAGTAATAGGAGTGCAAAGCTTGTCTTTTATCAAAAATATCACATGGACCTTTATATAGCCAGTCTCCAAGAAGAGGATGTCCTATATGAGCCATATGAACTCTAATTTGATGTGTTCTTCCTGTATGCAGCCTTAAATCGACGAGAGTGGCTGTTTTGTACCTCTTAAGTACTTTTACAGATGTCCTAGAAGGGTAGCCGCCTTCTGACACAGGTAAAACTCTGCGGGCAATATTTCCCTCAATGGGTCTACCGATAGGAAGGTCAATTTCTATTTCATCATCTTCTATGACTCCATCTACTACAGCATAGTATTTTTTGACCGTAGTATTTGCAGACATTTGCTTGTTAAGTTCGGCCTGCGCATAGGAGTTTTTTCCGATTATCAAAATCCCTGTAGTGTCCATGTCAAGCCTGTTTATGAATCTTATTTTAAAGCTTTGGCCTGTCTGGTTCATGTAGTTCATGAGCCCGTTTGCGATAGTGTGGTCAGGATGGCCCTTTGTAGGGTGGACTGTGACCTCAGCCTGCTTATCGATAAAAAGTAAATCATCGTCCTCGTAGACTGGATTGATTGGTATGTCTTCAGCAGGAAAGTGGCTTTGCTCTTCTGGCATTAAAACGGTTATTTTGTCACCTTCATTTGCTGTAGTCCAGCCAGGAACTGACTCACCGTTACAAACTAGGAGATTTCCGAATTTGATTTTAGTCATTAACCTTGAAGAGAAATGGTACTTCTGCTTAATTATTCTTTTTAGCTGCTGACCGGATTCCTCAGGGGAGACGGTAAACTGATATTTATCTGGCATCTAGGTGATGTCCTCCACGTAATTTATAAGAACTTGCTCTTTACCTTTGACCAGAAGTCGTAGGATTCAAGCCTGAGCAGTTTAACATTTGTCTCAGAGAGACATACTTCGATATTACTCACATTATCGAAGAACTTAGAAAATCCATCAAAGGCTATAGTTATTTTGACTTTACTGCTGTTATCAACTGGCTTTACCTCCATACTGAGATCAGGTGGTAGGAGGATACTTGATGTAAATGATCTATATGCAGTCGTATTCATTGGTGCAATTGGAGTTGCTTGAAGCAGTCTAAGCCTTGGGTCAACAATGCTTCCGCCGAGAGAGTAATTGTAAGCTGTACTTCCTGCTGGAGTAGAAACCAAAAGGCCGTCCCCGCTGAATCTCTCAATAAAACTTCCGGCGATTGATATATCAAAATGCACCGAATATGCATAGTTGGCATTACTTGCTATTATAATCTCGTTTAAGCCTTTAAATTCCTCACATATATCGTCGTGATAGACATGAGCCATAACAGTCTGCATGCTCTGAATAGAGTACTTCTGATTGATGTAGTTATCGATGAATTCATCGAGCCTATCTGGCATAATCTCTTGGAAAAATCCTAGGTGACCTGTGTTAATTCCAATAATAGGGATTTCTGGAAAATCAAATTCATGAATCAAATCCAAAAAAGTTCCATCTCCACCTATGCATACTATGAGCTCAACCTCGCTGTCGAGCTCGCTAACTATTGTGAAATTCTTTCCTATAAGCTTTTCACTAAGAAGTTTCTTTGTTGAAATTGAATTTTCTGTTTGACTGTTATAAATCAAAATCTTTCTTTGCATTTCATCTCTCCGTGTGAAACTATATCATCGCTTCAAATTCATCTACTAAGGAACTAAACATTTCCATTGCATCTCTTATAGGCTCTGGCTTGCTCATGTCTACACCTGCAACTTTGAGTTCATCAACAGGGAACATGCTTGAACCTAGTGTTAGGAAGCGTCTATAATCCTTAACTGCTTTTTCACCTTCTTTAAGGATTTTCTTTGAAATAGCTGTTGCAGCTGAAAATCCTGTAGCATACTGATATACATAGAAGGAGCGATAGAAGTGGGGAATTCTAGCCCATTCGTATTTGATGTAGTCATCCTTTGATAATGCATCACCAAAGTACATTGAGTTAAGCTTTTCATATTCTTCGCAGAGTCTTTCAGCAGTGAGGCTTCCACCTTCTTCAACATATTTGTGAGTCCAGTTCTCAAATTCTGCAAACATTGTCTGACGAAATACTGTAGCTCTGAATTCCTCGATGAACTTGTTTAGGATGTACATCTTTGATGCCTTATCGCTTTCATTCTCAAGAAGATAGTTGAGAAGGAGAGACTCGTTAACTGTTGATGCAACCTCTGCAACAAAGATGGAATAATCACCGTATACAGGTGGCTGATTCTTTCTTGTATAGTAGGAGTGCATGGAGTGACCCATCTCGTGAACAAGCGTCAAAATGTCCTGAAGCTTATCTCCGTAGTTTAGCAGTATAAAAGGATTGCTATCGTATGACCCAAAACTGTACGCACCGCTTGTTTTACCTTTATTTTCGTAGATGTCAATCCATCTATCATTTATGCCTTGGGCAACTGTTTCTATGTAATCGTCTCCAAGTACAGATAGGGCACTTTTCATTTTTTCAACTGCTTCATCAAAGCTTATCTTATTGTTAGGAACATCAACCAAAGGTGTGTAAATATCGTACATCTTTAGTTCGTCTACACCCAAAATTTTCTTGCGTATCTCTGTGTACTTGTGTAAAACTGGAAGATACTCACGCACAACAGAAATAAGATTATCGTAAACTGATTCAGGAATGTCATGACCGTAAAGTTCAGCTTGCCTTGCAGATTCATAGTTACGGATACTTGCCTTTGTGCAGTCTGCTTTTACATTTGTGTTATATATTGCAGTAATAGTATTTATATGGTCCTTATACTGCTTGTACATTGCTTCAAAAGCGTTTTTTCTGAGCGTTCTATCGCTTGATTCCATGGCGTGTATATAGTTTCCGTGGGTTAGCTCAAAAATTTCTCCGTCTTCTCCGGATATCTTACCAAAGCACATGTCTGCATCGTTAAGCATGGAAAAAATTGTGTCAGGTGCGTGTGTAACCGCGCTTAATTTTGCGAGTATAGCTTCCTCTTCAGCTGATAGAACATGCTTTTTCATACGAAGAGTATTTTTCAAGGTGAACTCGTAAAGCGCAAGATCTTTGTTCTCCTCTAAAAATCCAAGGATAGTTTCTTCGGATGCGCTGAGAAGTTCTGGAGTGAAGTAGCTCATCTTTGATGAAACTTCTGTTGCTAGTGTCATGCCTCTACCGAATAACTCCTGGTATTTGCTGTTTGTATTGTCTTCATCTTGCTTCATCTTTGCGTAGCATATCATTTTGCCAAGAAGTAAATCTATGCTATCAATATCACGAAGTGCAGCTAGAAGAGTCTCGCTTGAGCTAGTTACATTCCCCTGATATTTAGTGAATTTTTCAGCAAGCTCTGATGCTTTCTTGTAGTCATCTTCCCAAAGCTCATCGCTTGCGTACATAGTGCTCAAATCCCATTTATATTTAAGATCTATTTCAGACCTGTCTTTGACTTTTTTGCGTTCCATATATTCCTCCGCTGTAGTATAATATTTAATATTGACAGTATATCACACTTCAGAAAGGATTAACATAAATGGACAATAGACCGATAGGTTTTTTTGATTCAGGAGTTGGCGGTGTAACGACCATTCCGCATATAATGAGAATGCTACCAAATGAGAGCATTATCTTTTTTGGAGATACGGCAAGGACTCCATATGGATCAAAGTCAGCAAAGACAATTAGGCAGTTCACCTTGCAGATAGGAGAATTCCTGAGAAATAACGATGTCAAGATGATTGTAATAGCCTGTAACACAGTTAGTTCAACAGCTTTAGATCTTTTGAGAGAAACTTATCCTGACATTCCTATCGTTGGTTGCATCACGCCAACAGCTAAAGAAGTCGTTAAGATATGTGACAAGGATAGCAGAATAGGAATAATGGCAACAAAGGCAACGGTTACATCAGGTGTGTATGAGGAGAAGATTAAGTCGCTAAACGAGGAGCTTTTTACAGAATCCATAGCTTGTCCAGCACTGGTTCCTTTGATAGAAGAAGGAATTATCGACAATGAGATAATGGATTTAACTCTTAAGTATTACCTTGATGATTTCTTAAAGGAAAACGATATCAATACTTTGATTTTGGGATGTACTCACTACCCACTCATATCCAAGAATCTCAAGAGGCTTTATCCTAATATCAAGATATTCAGCTCATCAAAGGAGGTTGCTACCGCAGTAAAGATGGAGCTTGAGGCGGCAGATATGCTCTCGCAAAACGAGAACGCAAAGAGTATTTTTTATGCAAGTGACCTTTCAGAGAACTTCGTAAATATGATTGAGAGAATATTAGGGCGAGATAGCGACGAGCTTAATATTAAATTTAAGAACTTAGATATATAACTTTTTTGATTTATATAAAAAATAAGGTAGTGGAAAAATGACTAAAGAAGAACTTTTTGAACTTGTAGATATAGAGACTGGCGAGGATTTTACATATTTTGAGAACTTTGCCAACCTAATGGAAGCGGATGAATACTTGACTGAGGAAGACATCGGTATGCTCCTTAGGGAACTTGACTGTATTACATTTTCTGAGCTGGCAGAAAGCTACTTTTATGATGTAATGGAGAATCTTCCAGACAATGCTATAGATATTTATAATATTATGGAGGCAGTTAAGAGAAATATTGTCTCAATTTCTACGGCAATAGCAAAGGGTGAGGAGCAGAGCCACAAGCTTTGCAGAGAGATATATAATTTCCGCAATTGGTACTCTGATGCACAGTCATGCCTTGCTACAGATCTTAGCAGTGGTAAAGAGAATGTGATTAGCATTAGGGATGCAATATATGAAAATAAACTTGCTGGCATAACAAAGAAAGACTGGGTGTTTGATTTTTCGGATTGCAACCAGCTAGAGATTAGTGAATACATCATAAACGTAGGAGAACTTTCATGAGTTTTATATCAATCGGATTTATGTTCATTGGAGCGGTTATGGGTGCTGGATTTGCTTCGGGAAGGGAAGCATGGCAGTACTTTGGCATATTTGGAGAGCAGGCTTATTTCGGCGTAGCTATTGAGGCTTTTCTTTTCGTAGCTGTAGGACTTATGACCTCATATATAGCAATCAAAAAAGAAACGACAGATATTGGCAAGATAATCATTCCGTTCGAAAGTAAATTTCTAGAAAGCCTTATAGGAAATATAGTTTCCATCTTTGTTTTCTCAGCTGCAATTTCTATGTCTGCGGCAGGCGGATCGCTTTTGAATCAGCTATTTGGAATTCATAGAGCGGTAGGTGGTGCAATAATTGTACTTCTATCGTTTTTTACAGTTATAGGAGATTTTGAGAGAATCCTGGGTGTATTCAAATACATAATGCCAATTCTTTTGTGCATGGTTGTGGCTTTGAGCCTTTACATAGGATTTAGCTACGAAACTCCAGAGAATCTAAATATAGAGACTAAGCCTTCTTTGATGGCTTCGTCTTGGCCAATTGCAGCAGCTATTTATGTTTCATATAATGTCATGGCAACGATTCCATTTGTTTCACAGTCAGCCCTTAGGGCCAAGAGCAAGAAGCATGCTTTGATGGGAAGCTTCATGGGAGGATCCTTTCTTGCACTTCTAGGTGTTGTATTGATATTTGCGATGTTGACAGACCCTAAGCTTTCTGACAAGTCTGATCTTCCTATGCTAGCATTTGCAGGTAAGATTGCATCATGGGCACAGCTTTTGATTTCAATTGCCTTGATGATTGCCATTTATGCGGCTGCGACTTCGGGATTTTATGGGCTATATTCGAGAATTAATATTAAAGGTGTTAACAAGGTTAATATCGCTATGGTGCTTGCAATCATTGCTTTCTGCGTAGGGCTCCTAGGTTTCAAATTCCTAGTTGCCTACATGTATCCAATCGAAGGTTATTTTGGATTTATTGTGATAAGCATGATAACAATCAACTTTTTTAGGGTATTTATAAGTAACAGAAATAAGCAGAAGAAGGTTTAATATGCAAGGCATAGATCACTATATAGATTTTGTGGATCACGATAGATTTACCATGCCAGAGGGCGTTGCAAGGGTAACTGCCGGAAGTGGTGGAGAAGCCTATCTCATAGATTGTAATGGTAAGACAGCTCTATATGACTGTGGTATGGCATATTGTCATGATGAGCTTCTTAAGAATATAAGATCAAAGCTTAGCGAATGGGGATACGAAAAGCTCGATTATGCTTTGCTTTCTCATACTCACTATGATCATATAGGTGCGCTTCCTTATGTAATTGAGGCTTATCCTGAGATTGTTGTAATTGCTGCACCTAAGGCAGAGAAGGTATTTCTAAGCGAGGGTGCAAAGAAGACAATGAAGAGGCTCGGAGAGGCAGCGAGGGATCGCTATGGTAACGAGTTTCAACAGGCCCAAGACATACTAGTTTCTCCGCTTAGGGTAGATATATCAGCATCTGATATGCAGGATATTGAAATCGGCGAAAAAACTATCAGAGTTGTATTTTCACCAGGTCATACTGACTGCTCGGTATGCTATTTGGTTTTGCCAGATAGCATAATGTTTTTATCTGAGACAACTGGAGTTATAAGAGGACCAGAATACCTTACTACTGCAATTCTAAAGGACTATACTCAGTCTATAGAGTCAACTTATAAATGTAAAAATATAGGCGCTAAGATACTGATACCTAGCCACTTTGGAACTATACCAGAGTACTACAATAACAGGTATTATGATCTATTTATTGAGACGGCCGAAAAAGAAAAAGAAGCTATAGTTAGCCTCTACAACAAAGGGGCAAGCTTTGATGAGCTATTAGAGTGCTACAAGGATATGAACTGGACTGTTGCAAGGAGCAAGGTTCAGCCTTATGAAGCATTTTTGGAAAATGCAAACTATATAATTAGACATCTTGTAGAAAAATTTGGGGATAAGAAGGAGAATTGATTTGATAAAGACAAGTAAGCTAAACTGTGGAATAACACTTGTTACAGAATATATACCTTACGTTGAGTCTGCTGCCGTAGGAATATGGGTTGGAACAGGCTCTTCAGAAGAGACATTAAAGCATGCAGGCGTATCACACTTTACAGAACATATGATGTTTAAAGGAACAGATAAGAGAAGTGCTAAGGAAATTGCATCAGATATTGATAAACTAGGCGGACAGATAAATGCTTTTACAGGCAAGGAGGCTACTTGCTACTATGTAAAAACAACAGAGAACAATCTGCTTAAGGCAGCTGATGTACTTGTTGATATGATAACATCTTCTCGTTTTGACAAGAAAGAGATGGATAGGGAAAGGCTTGTAATCTGCGAAGAGATAAAGATGTCAAGCGACACTCCAGATGACCTTGCAATAGATGAAGGTTTACATCTTGTTTTAGAAAGCTCAAGCCTTGGCAATTCAATTCTTGGAACGCCATCTTCGCTTAAGAGAATTACAAGCAATGTAATGCATAATTATGTTAGAGACAAGTACACACTTGATAGAATGGTTGTTTCAGTGGCCGGTAAGTTCGATGAGGAGAAGGTTAGAGATTTCTTTGAGAATGCATTTGTTTCCATGCATAAGAAACAGGCTTACACCGAGAAAAGACAGGGTGAGTACAAGGCAAAGTATAGATCAATAAAGAAGGATATAGAGCAGAGTCATATCTGCCTAGCAACTAAATCAATTCCTCTTGATGATGATAGGTCATTTGCACTTTCAATACTTGTAAACTCTTTTGGTGGAAGCATGAGCTCAAGGCTTTTCCAAAATGTTAGAGAGCAAAAGGGGCTAGCTTATTCTGTATATGCTACAAATTCAAGTTTGAGCAGTGACGGCGTGTTTGCAATCTATGCTGGAGTTGGTCAAGAAAATATCAATAGAGCTATTTCAGCAATAAAAGAAGAGCTCGATAAGTTAAAGGATAGCGGTTTAACTAATGAGGAGCTTGAGTCATCTAGGGAGCAGCTAAAAGCTAGCTATATATTTTCTCAAGAGAGCAGCCTAGGAAGAATGTTCAAAAACGGAAAGGACCAGCTTCTGTTAGGAAGAACATATGAGCAGGATGAGATAATCTCATCTTTTGATAAGGTGAGCCATGATGGCATAAACGAGGTAAAGAAGCTGATAAGTCACTTTTCAAACTACAGCTTGGCCCTTGTTTCAAATAAGAGAGTTGATGTAAGAAGATTGATGGAGAACCGCATATGAAAATAAAGATAGTTAGCAAATCAGGAAGAACTCCTATATATGGGACGCCACAGTCAGCAGGCTTTGATCTTCCTGCATACTTGCCAGAAGGAAGCATAGTTTTAGAAAAAGGAAAGAGAATGCTTGTTCCAACAGGTATATTCATAGAACTACCGTGTGGATATGAGGCTCAGGTTCGTGCGAGGTCAGGCCTCGCAATCAAAAATGGAATAGGTCTTGTAAACGGAATAGGGACTGTGGATGCAGACTATCGCGGTGAACTTATGGTACCTATGATTAACTGGGGTGATGAAGATTTTACTATCAATGACGGAGATAGGATTGCCCAAGTTGTAATTGCAAAGCACGAAAGAGCAGAGTTTGAACTATGTGAAGAGCTAGGTGAAACGGAAAGAGGATCAGGAGGCTTTGGTCATACAGGAGTATAAGATGCTAAATCGTATAGAGCAGGAAAACAGAGAGAAAATTTGGCTTTCAGAGCATGCAACTAAGTCAGCAGATAGCAAGGGTCGGGCTGTCTTTGAGCCCAAGTGCGAGCTTAGAACCGAATTTCAAAGGGATAGAGATCGAATAATACATTCAAAGGCCTTTAGGCGTTTAATGCATAAAACTCAGGTTTTTCTCGGTAGCGAGGGAGATCATTACAGAACGAGGCTAACGCATACTCTTGAAGTAAGTCAGATTTCTAGAACTATCTGTAGAGCACTCCGCCTAAATGAAGATCTAGCTGAGGCAATTGCACTTGGTCATGATCTTGGACACACTCCATTTGGTCACAATGGAGAGTATATTTTAGACAGCGTACACAAATCGGGATTCAAACATAATATTCAGAGTCTAAGAGTAGTTGATGTATTAGAAACTCGTACAACAGGGCGAGGTCTAAATCTAACTTTTGAAGTTAGAGATGGCATAAGAAATCACTCTGGTGACACTATGCCACTTACACCCGAAGCTGAGGTAGTAAGGCTTTCGGACCGTATTGCATATATCAATCATGATATTGATGATGCCCTAAGAAGCGGAGTTATTAGTCTTAGTGATTTACCTAAAGAAGCCATTGATGTATTTGGCAAAAAACACAGTGAGCGTATAAATAACATGGTTTTAAATGTTATTCTAAACAGTGAAGATAGCAAGCATATATCTATGGATGAAGAGCATATGAATGCGCTTAATACATTAAGAAAGTATATGTTCCAAAATGTCTACTTAAGTCCACTCGTAAAGCATGAGGAGGACCTTGTAATGGTAGAGAAGATCATCACATCATTATATGAGTATTTTACAGCTCATCCAGATAAGCTCCCTACAGGAGAGCAAGTTCTGATTGAAGAATTTGGCATAGAAACTGTAGTTAAAGATTACATTGCAGGAATGACCGACAGGTTCGCAATAAATACTTATGAAAATATTTTTGAAAAATAAAAAGGAAATTTTGCTTTTATGTAGAATATAACTAGTAGAGCAAGTTTTTGGAGGCAGAAGATGTCCTTTACAGCAAGGTCTATAGCAAATCTAAAAGATTCCATCGATATTGTTGATGTAATTTCAAGGCGTATCAGTCTGAAACGGGCAGGAAGCAATTATAAAGGCGTTTGTCCATTTCACAATGAAAAGACGCCTTCTTTTGTTGTCTCAGAAGCAAAGCAGATTTTTACCTGCTTTGGATGCGGGGCTTCAGGAGATGCGATAGAGTTTGTCAAAAGATATAACAATCTTGAGTTCAACGATGCTATAAGGCAACTTGCTAGTGAATACGGAATTGAAATGGAAGAAAATAGAGGTTACGGCGAGGATCTAGAGATTTATTATAATATCAATAGAGATGCGGCACTATTTTTCTACAAGGCTTTTACCGAGAAGGCTAACAAAGGTTATTCATACATGAAGAGGCGAGGGATAAGGCCTGAGATACTCAAGAAATTTGGAATAGGTTATGCTGATGAGTCATGGAATAGCCTTTACGAGCATCTTACCCAAAAGGGTTATCCTGTTGATAAACTAATAGAAGTCGGGCTTGTTTCAGAATCTAAGGGAAGATATTACGATAAGTTCAGAAACAGAGTTATTTTTCCGATAATCAATACGGCAGGCAAGGTAATAGGCTTCGGAGGGCGTGCCATAGATCCAAGTGACAATCCTAAGTATCTAAACTCACCTGAGAGTAAGGTTTTTCGCAAAAAGAACAATCTCTACGGGCTCAATTTATCAAGGGCTTCAGTGGGCAAAGAAGGGTTTATAATACTTGTAGAAGGGTATATGGATACTATAAGTCTTTATCAAGGTGGAATAACAAATGTAGTTGCATCGCTAGGAACTGCCTTAACAGAGAATCAATCACACCTAATAAAGAGATATACTAAGGACGTTGTTCTCTCATATGACTCAGATAGCGCAGGCGTTGCAGCAGCACTAAGAGGAATGGAGATACTTCATAACGATGGTCTCAAGGTGAGAATCATAAAAATCAGTGGTGGAAAAGACCCTGATGAGCTTATTAGAAACGAAGGTAGGGATGCCTTTAGAAAGCTTGTAGAAAATGCACTTTCCTTTGGAGACTACAAGTTAAACTACATAAAATCTAAATACAATCTTAATGACGATGACTCGCGTATAGAATGCATTAAAGAAATTGCAGATAGTCTATCAAAGCTTGGTGCTATAGAACAGGATATATATATCAAAAAAGTATCAAAAGAGCTATCTGTATCTGAGGTTGCACTGCGAATGGAGATAAATAAATCTAAGGGTAATGCAGAGCATACACAGCGAAGGAGTGAAAATACTGCAGATCCACTTGAGGAACTAAGCTCTATAGAAAAGAATTGTCTTAGATTGATCACACGAAATGAAAGCTATATACAAAGAGTAGACGATAACATTGAGATGTTAACTACTACTTTAGCATTAAATATTTTCTCGGCTATTAAACAACAATTTGCTGAGAATGGACAGTTAGATGTCAACTCACTTATCGATTCACTCGATGATAATGAAACAAAAGCACTAGTGGATGTTATAGAAACGATTCCAATAGATGGCGAGGAAGAAATGATATTTGAGGACTGCAAGCGACGATACAAGCAAAAAAAATTGCGAAGTGAGCAGGAACAGGTTATTGCTATGCTCAGCATGTTAGATGAAGAGGAGAACTCTCAGAAAAGGCAAAATGAGCTGATGCTAAGACTAAAACAAATTCAAGACGAAATCAGTGAAATTTGAAAGGACCAAGAAGCACATGAGCGTTAAAGAAATCGAAGATACTAAAGTACAGGAATTCAAAGCAGAAGAACTAAGTAATCTTCCGCCAGAACAACTAAAAATTGAACTTATTAAGCGTCTTGAGGAAAAGGGAAAATCAAACGATAATCGCTTGACATACATAGATGTTTCCGACTATCTTGAGCATTTTGATTTAGATAAGACTGTAATTGATGAAATCTACGATACATTGCTTACAAATGACATTGAGATAGAGAATTTTACCGAGGATTTTTCTATGCTTATGAATATCGAAGATGATGCTGAAGATGAAGATGATGGCGTTGTTCTCGATAAGGATGGAAGCATAGATGTTGATGCTACAGTTCCTAAGGGAATTTCCGTAGATGATCCTGTACGTATGTACCTAAAGGAAATCGGTAAAGTTCCTCTACTTACAGCTGACGAAGAAATTGAGCTTGCTAAGCGAATGGAAGAAGGCGACGAGTATGCTAAGATGAAGCTTTGTGAGGCAAACCTTAGACTTGTTGTAAGTATTGCTAAGAGATATGTTGGCAGAGGTATGCTATTTCTAGATTTGATTCAGGAAGGTAATCTTGGACTTATCAAGGCGGTCGATAAATTTGACTACCGTAAGGGATATAAGTTTTCAACATATGCGACATGGTGGATTCGTCAGGCTATAACAAGATCAATCGCAGACCAGGCAAGAACAATAAGAATACCAGTTCACATGGTAGAGACTATAAACAAACTAATTAGGGTATCAAGACAACTACTTCAGACATATGGAAGAGAACCATCTCCAGAAGAAATTGCAAAGGAAATGGGAATCACCGTTGACAAGGTAAGGGAAATTCAGAAAATTGCACAGGAGCCAGTTTCGCTAGAGACTCCTATAGGTGAGGAAGAGGATAGCCATCTTGGTGACTTTATTCCAGATGATGATGTTCCGGCGCCAGCAGAGGCTGCCGCATTTTCAATGCTAAAGGAACAGCTTGTCGAGGTTCTTGACACTCTTACAGATAGAGAGCAGAAGGTATTAAAGCTTAGATTTGGTCTTGACGATGGCCGTTCAAGAACACTAGAAGAGGTTGGTAAGGAATTTGATGTTACACGTGAGCGTATCAGACAGATTGAAGCAAAAGCTCTTCGTAAGCTAAGACATCCTAGCAGAAGCAAGAAGCTAAAGGATTACTTGGAGTAAGCTATGATTAAGCTAAGTGAAAGGCTTGAATGTATAGCAAATAGAATAGACAAGGGTGAGACCGTTGCTGATATTGGAACCGATCATGGCTACCTGCCTATATACCTTTGGGAAAACAAAATTTCTCCTAAGGTTATTATGGCAGACATAAGCAAAGGCTCACTCCAAAAAGCAAAGGATAACTGCAAGCTCAGTCAGCCTGATTTTAACTTTGATTGCAGACTTGGAGATGGTCTTGAGGTACTACAGCCATATGAGGTTGATACTGTTGTAATGGCAGGAATGGGAGCTCTCTTGATAATAGAGATGCTCGAGTGGGACATCATCAAAACAAGAAGCTATAAGAAATTCATACTTCAGCCACGAAATAATCTTGGTGAATTAGTCAAATGGCTAAAAGACAATAGATTTGATATCACTAATTATGACCTTGTCAAAGAGGGAAAACGCATCTGTGAAATTCTTACTGTATGCACAGAATCCGCGGGTGAAGATTTTGGAGAAAACGTTTACAATACTGAGCATGAATCAGAATTAGATAGCGCAGAATATGATTTTCCTGATCTTATACTCGAACATAGAAATAAATACAGTCTCGAGTATATTGATTTGCATCTGCAAAAGGAAAACTTTATTTTAGACAATATAAAGATGAGCAGTGATTGTGAGAACAATCCTAATCTTAAGAGGCGACTTGAGCGAAAGAAGCGACTTGAGAAGCTTAAGTCTTGCCTAATAGAGGTGTCAGATGAAGCTTAAAGATGTATTTAAACAGTTGGATGAAATATTTCCTATAGAAGTAGCTGAGGAATGGGATAATTCTGGAACTCAGCTATTTTTGAGTGATGAATGTAACAAGGCTATGGCAGTTATTGAGATAACCGAAAGTATTGTCGATGAGGCAATAGAAAGCGATGTTGATCTTATTGTCACGCATCATCCTTTGTTCTTCTCAAGCCTAAAATCCTTATCAAATGATGAGCCGATGGGGAGAATGATAATTAAGCTTATCCAAAATAATATCAGCGTCTATTCCGCACATACATCTTGTGATTTGGCTGATGATGGTCTTAACGATTACTTTGGTAAAGTAATTGAAGCTGAGAATATAGTGTTCATGCCTGAGCTTAATAAGTACTGCCGCTTTGGTGAGCTTACTCATGCTATGACCTTAAGTGAGCTTTGTGAGTATCTTTCTATAAAACTATCTATCCCAAGAGAAATACTCAGATACACTGGTGACGAAAAACATCTGGTTAGCAAAATAGCTTGGTGTACAGGTTCAGGTGCAGATTTTATCTTTGATGCATATAAAGCAGATATAGACGCATACATCACAGGAGATGTTAAACATCATAGCGCAAGAGATGCAGAGCTTGCAGGTTATAATTTGATAGATGTTAGCCACTATGGTAGTGAGTACATCTTTGCTGATTTGGTCATAGAAAAGCTAAAAGATAAAATCGAAGTAATTACAAGTGCAACATGCAAGAGTCCGTTTAAGGTATTATAGAATCCTACACTATAATTTATGATCTTGTTTTCAAAGGAAAAGGAATAACTCAAAATTACAAAATAGTCTTGAATTTTCAAAAACAATATGATAAACTTTTAAAGTACTCGGATTTAGAAAATTGTTAGAGGCAAAAACAACACAATACAAAGCGAAAGTTATAATTATTAAATTCTAAGCTGTGTTGCCATAACAATTTTTTTTAATCAATAGTTAGCTATAACTAACTATTGTAAAATCATATATAAATGTTTGACAATAAATAACCTCGTATTAAATTTTATTGACGAACATGAAGACTTTATTATGTTGCAGAGGAAATGTTTTGAAACAGCTCACAAAAATTGATTTTAATCTTGGATTTACATATAAGGATAGGCGCAGGCCTTCGCTTATAAATGTGGAAGGATGCGTTGATGCGGGTGAATTTATTGTTCTGTGTGGATGCAGCGGTTGTGGCAAATCTACACTTTTAAGATGTATAAATCATTTAATTCCCGAGTTCTATGAGGGAGAGCTTGCTGGAGTTTGCCTGATAGATGGTAATGATATTTCAGGTCAAAGCATTGGAGATGTTGGAAAGCAGGTTGCATCTGTATTTCAAGATCCAAGATCGCAGTTTTTTACAGTAAATAGCTCTTCTGAAGTAGCATTTGGCTTAGAGAACTTTGGATTTTCGCATGATGAGATCGTTGATCGTGTTAACACTGGATTTAGCAAATTTGGCCTCGAGTATTTAAAGGATAGGGCTGTATTTGAGCTATCAAGTGGAGAAAGACAGCTTGTAGCGATACTATCTGCCTGGGCACTTGATACAAATATTATAGTAATGGATGAACCTACAGCTAACCTTGATCAAAGGGCGATAGCCAAGCTTTCAGATATGCTGTCCGAACTAAAGGCTGAGGGGAAGACGATTATTGTAAGCGAACATAGGTTATATTATTTAGCAAATCTTGCAGATGAATATTGGTATATTGACTCGGGAGAAATTGTTAAACGCTATAAATCAAAGGAAATGCTTCAGCTAACAGAAGATGAAATAGCTCGCATGGGACTTCGTATGCCCAAGCTAAGAAATCTTAGTCTTAAGCATATTGATTCTACAAATGATAATGATGAATATAAGCTAAACGATAATACAGAACATAAGCTTACATGTGAGAATGTAGAATTTAAATATAGAGGTGCCAAAAATACCACATTAAAATCTGCTAGCATTGAACTTAAATCAGGAGAAGCTTTAGCCATTGCTGGTCCTAACGGAAATGGAAAGACAACACTTGGCAAGATTTTATGTGGAATTTATAAAGCTTCATCTGGAAAAATTTCTTTTGATGGAATTTTACAAAATCCAAAGGAATTACAGAGCAAGAGTATTTTTATTATGCAGGAAGCAGAGTTTCAGTTCTTTACAAACTCTGTATGGAATGAATTGAAATATGGTAAAAATATAAATCCAAGTCTTGAAGCTGAAATGGAAAAAATGCTAAGACTTTCAGGATTGTGGGAGCTAAGGAACAGACATCCGTTCACCTTATCTGGAGGTCAGATGCAAAAACTTGTTCTTCTTTTAGCGTATTTTTCAGGGAAACATATCATTGTACTTGATGAGCCAACGGCAGGACTTGACGGACGCTCGCTACAAACATGCATAAAAATCATCAATGAAATGAAAAAGGACAAAATTGTTCTTATAATTACTCATGACATAGAGCTTATAGCAGGTGCATGCAAAAGCTGTGTCTGGCTAGAAGCCGGAAGCTTGCGTGATAGTTTTACTCTTGATTCAGATGAATCACTTAGCAAGTTTTGCATATATAGAGATAAAAGATTAAAGGCAGTAACAAATGAATATGCGGCGTCTAGTATAAAACATAGTTTTGACCCGCGTATTAAACTTGTAATTGCCTTATTTTGTTGTGCAACAAGTGTCTTTGTTAATACTCAGCTAGTAACCGCAATGTTCGTAGCTGGAATGTTGATTAATCTTTATGAGCGCAATTTCAAATCATCATTATGTTATGGTGCAGTTTATGCAGTTTTGCTATTTGCATTCATTGGATTTCCAAATGTAGTGACTGCTTTGTTAATAAATGTCATACCGAGATTTCTAGTAATTGGAGAGTTTGTTTCTGCATTAATAAGCAATGATGGAGGCGATAAGATGATAACAGCATTCAGGTATATGCATATGCCTGAGAGAGCGATAATGATTTTTGCTGTTATGTTTAGGTTTGTACCAGTGATGAGTAAAGATCTTTCACTTATGAGGCAGTCAGTACATACTAGAGGATTTTTTAAAACTTTACGAGAAAAAGTAGTGGCTTTTCCAGAGTATATGGAAATTATCATAGCGCCGTTAATGCTTAGAGTTATTCGAATAGCTGAATCTCTTTCTGCATCAGCAGAAACTAGAGGAATATCATTATCAGGGCGCAGGAAGTCGTATACATCTCTCAAAATCAAAATGTCAGATGTATTGATTTTCCTAGCTGTACTTTCTTTGATGTGTTTTGGCTTTTTCTACACTAGAATAGTTAATCTGTTCTAAGCAGTTTAGCAGCCATAATCATATATTACTTTAATTTTAACTTATGAGAGGAGTTTGCCATGGAATCTAATAGGCTAAAGACAAAAGACATAATAACTGTTGTACTTTTGTCATTAATTAACATTGTAATCTTTATGTCAGGAACCTTCCTGTATGCCACACCAATAACGGTGCTACTAATGCCGATATATTATGCATTGTTAGAAGGTATGGTAGTTTTCACAATAGGAGTTAAAGTACGCAAGAGAGGTGCTATGCTCATCTATTGCATGATTCAAGGTATTGTTGGATTCTATATTCCGTACACGTTTACCTATATTTTGATGGGAATTATATCAGAAATCATTCTTTCAAAAACTGGCTATGATAATCCTAAGGGTCTGACAGTAAGCTATATATTGCAGCAAGTAGGACTATGCTTTGGAAGCACCGTGTATCCTTATGTTTTTGCACTCAAAAAGACGATGGAAATGATGAGTGTAAAAGAATCTGAAAACCTAAAATATGTTATGACACATGCGGGAAGTTCAATAATGAACTGGGGATGGATTGTTTTGATGATAGCTACAGCAGCTATAGCATTTATAGGTTCGCTTCTGGGAAAGAGAGTGGTTAGGAAGCATATAATAAAAGCTGAAGGAGCTTGCGAGGATGAAAACTGAAGATAATAAAAGAAAAGAATCAGCATCTTTCTTTAAGGAGCTTGGATGCTTCATGCGTCCATATAGGCGTGTCTATACACTATCTGTGCTTATAAGTACACTTTCTGTTTTACTCAACATAGGAGCATATATGCTTGCAGGAAGCATAGTAGTTGAACTTTTTTCATCTACAGTTGACTGGAGCAATATTGTTGTTCTTGGAGTTTTACTTGCTATTTGTAAGCTTGGAAACGGTATCGCAATGAATATATCTACTTGGCTTTCGCATCAAGCTGCATATAAGACACTGAAAGATATTCGTAATGCCCTTGTAGAGAAGATGCTGAGACTTCCACTTGGATACTTCGAGGAAAATGGTAGCGGAAGATTAAAGACTATGCTAGTTGATAATATCGAAGGAATAGAAAAAACGCTTGCTCATATGTTACCTGAGATGACTGGTAATCTTGCAGGTCCAATAGTGCTAATTATATGGATGTATCTAATTGATTGGAGAGTTGCTCTTGCAATGTCTATATGGATTTTGATTGGATTTTCTGTCACCATGGGTATGATGCGAGGCTATGAAGAGAAATTCCAAGGCCAAATTAAAGCATCAAAGACAATGAACCAAGCAATTGTAGAATTCGTAAACGGTATTGAAGTTATCAAAAATTTTGGTAGAACTGAAGAGAGTTATAGCAAGTATATAGATGCAATTAAGGGTCATGCAGATTACAATGTGCACTGGATGAAAGAAACGCAGATATTTTCATCATTAGGCATGGCAATTGCACCATTTTCGATATTTCCAGTGCTTATCTCAGGATTGATATTCTGGAATAAGGGAAGCCTTGAAACACCGATGTTTTTCCTCCTAATGATATTATCCTTTGGAATTTTTTCACCACTTATGACTGCTATGACATATGTTGACCAGACAGCTCAGATGGGAACATATGCTAAGGAAATCAGAGATTTACTTAATTACCACGAGCTTCAAAGAGGTGATAGAACAAAATTTGATAATAGCGATATTGAGTTTAAGAATGTAAGCTTTTCCTACGGTAAGGAAGCTCACGATGTCTCAAATACAAATGCAGTTGAAGTAGATAAGAAGGCTGCTGATAATGTTTCTTTAAAAATAAAAGATGGTAGCATGATGGCTTTTGTTGGACCTTCTGGAAGCGGTAAATCTACGTTAGGAAAACTAATTGCAGGGTATTGGGATCCTAATGAAGGTAGCATAGCAATAGGTGGGCACGATATGAAGGAGTATTCACAAGAAGCTCTTAATGCTGAAATTGCTTTTGTAGATCAAGATACTTTCTTATTTAATAAATCGATAAGGGATAATATACGCCTTGGTAATCTAAATGCTTCAAATGATGAGGTTGAAGAAGCTGCTAAGAAGGCTGGGTGCCACGAATTCATTTTGGCACTTCCTAATGGATATGAAACAATGGCAGGGACAGCAGGAGGAAGTCTATCTGGTGGAGAAAGGCAGAGAATTACTATTGCAAGAGCAATGATGAAGAATGCACCAATAATGATCCTTGATGAGGCTACATCTAGCTCTGACCCTGAAAATGAAGCGTCAATACAAGAGTCATTGTCTGCTGCAGCCAGAGGTAAAACTTTGATTGTAATAGCCCATAGACTGATGACTGTTAAAAATGCTGATCAAATAGCCTATATAGAGGATGGACGTATTAAAAAAATGGGCAGGCACGAAGAACTGATGGAATCGTGTGATGATTACAGAAAGATGTGGGACCTTTCAGAGAAAGATGAAAGCTCAATTGCAGGAGGTCTGAAATGATTAGGACAATTAAAACACTCTGGGAATTTAGTGAGCATCAGCATAAAACATTCGCAATTACTTTGATAATGTCTCTTGTTCGTGCATTTATTGGTGTTACACAGTTTATGGCTATAATGCTTGCAGTAGACGTTATAATAAATGATGCTAAAGTAGAACCTGCGATTACAAAAAATATTATTTTAGCTGTTTTATGTGCAGTCGGCAGCTTTGCTACATCATATTATGAGCATTCAGGAAGTGTAGCCGTTGGATTTTATATGACATCAGATAAGCGTATTGGTCTAGGTGATTTTTTGAAGAGGCTACCGCTTGGTTTCTTTAGTGACAATACATCAGGTGAAATTGTAGCAACACTTACAACCACCTTAAGCGGCATTGAGACCGGTGCAGCTATGGCTATGATTACTACGGTATCAGGGATTTTTAGCTCATTTGCAATGTTTGTTGCAGTTTGCTTTTATGAGTGGCATGTAGGTGTTATCACTGGAATTGGTATGGCTGTGTATCTTCTAACTGTGGATCTTCAAATGAGGGTATCTGAGAAGAACGCTCCATTCTTACAAAAAGCACAGAGTAAACTAGCCGCAGCAACCTTGACCTTTCTTCAAGGAATTAAAGTTACAAAAACCTTTAGTGTAAAGGAAGGAAATGACGAGCTTAATGAAGCTATCAAGGGGAGTGAGGATGCAAATATTAATCTGACAAACAAAACAATGCCATCACAGTTTCTGAGTAGGTTTGTCATAGCAATCTTTGAAATTATGATAATAGCATGCACTCTTTGGCAGCATAATGAAGGGAATATATCTCTTGTAAAAACAATAATGCTACTTGTATTTAGTTTTGTTGTATATATCTCGCTCAATCAGGCAGGATCGGTACTATCTATGATAGGACTTTTGGATAGTGGACTAAAGGCAATTGGGGAAGTAGAAGCATCTGAACAGATGAAATGGAGTGCCAAACCTTTACCTATGGGAAACAATGAAATTTCACTTGAATCTGTTAGTTTTTCATACGGAAACAATGAAGTATTACACAATGTGTCTGCAACAATCAAAGAAAATTCTTTGACCGCAATAATTGGACCTTCTGGTTCGGGTAAAACGACCTTGTGTGAACTAATACCGAGATTTCACGACATAGATAGTGGAAGCATCAAAATAGGAGGCGTAGACATCAGAGATGCAGACTATGAGGAACTCATGAGAAGAATAAGCATGGTGTTCCAAAGAGTCTACCTGTTTGAAGACACTATTTATAACAACATCGCTTTCGGAAAGCCAGGTGCTAGTATTGATGATGTACGTGCAGCGGCAAAGGCGGCAAGATGTGATGAATTCATTGAGGCACTCCCAAATGGATATAATACGGTGCTAGATGAAGGAGGTAGTAGTCTTTCAGGTGGAGAAAAACAAAGAATATCAATTGCTCGTGCAATTCTTAAAGACTCCCCAATAATAATAATGGACGAAGCTACTGCGGCGCTAGATGCAGAAAATGAACATGAAATCCTTGCTGCAATAGAAGCGCTTACCCAAAATAAGACTGTAATTATGATAGCGCATCGCATCAAATCAATAAGAAACGCAGACCACATCATCGCTATTAAGGATGGAAGAGTAATACAAGACGGAAATCCTAATGAATTATCAAAGCAAGATGGTCTATATAGAGATTTCCTACGTTCCAGAGAGGAAATATCAGGCTGGACCATAAATAATTAGTTTCAAGATGGTAAAAATAGGCTGCAGATATTCAGCTTGATGCAGTCTATTTTATCAAAAAGGAGTAAAGATGCGAATTGGAATAAGTGGTGCAAGCGGTAAAATAGGATCGTATATATGTCAATATCTTAGTCAGTTTATGCCAGATGTAGAGATTATAGGTGGAACTAGGAATAAATCACAGTTCATAAAGGACTTCGAGAATCAAAACAGTAATTTCTCCTGGAGATGGCTTGATTTCAAAGTAGATGAAAGTATTTTTGATTTTATTGATGAAATAGATATGTTTGTTAATGCATCAGGTGCAAAAAATCTTTCTAGATCAATACGCAAAATAATACTTGAAAAAATGCCTCTAATTGAAGTCGGGCATGAATCATATTTTGATTCTCTTAACAGAGAAGAAACTACAAATCCTTTTTTATATGGAGTAGGTATGGCACCTGGATTTACAGGCTTGTTATCAAGAGCTATGATAGATTGCCTTGATAAAAAAAATGAAAAAGTTAATACAAGAAAACTATGGTATTTGGTAAGAGAAAGTATATCCCACTCAGCTGCAGAGGATATGGCAGATTTATTTGCTTCAAAAGTCACGACAAATCATATAGCTACGCATGAAAATAATGCAGTGTCATTGCCTTTGTTTAATAACATTGTGTATCCATTTCAATATTATGATGCTGAAGCGAAAGCAGTGGATGAAATTTATAACATTAATAGTAGCGAAACGTATATGCTTAGAGAGGATGGCGATTTATATAACATAGCTGCAAGATATGCAGGTGATAAAAATGGATTAACGAACTATTTTATTAAGGCTTCAGAAGCTACAGCTGCAGATAGTAAGTTTGTTAGAATGGCTGCAGAGGTTATTTCGGATCATTCATCGATGACAAAAGTATTAGAGGGACCATCACAATCTGCCTTGAGTGGATGCACCTGTGCTGCAACAATTGCAAATTTGCTCAAGTGCGGAAGCAAGTCAAGGATTGAAAGATTAGCAGAATGCAGTATTTGGAAAGAAATTTATGAACAAGTAATTTCATCAGGCATTTTCTATGTTAATGAAACATACAATCAAAGCATTGTGGATTTAGAAATTGAAGAAAGCGGAGAATTTTAAATTTTTTTAATACTAGGTTAGGTATAACTAACCTCAAGAATATGAAGTATTGGAAGGAATATAATGGCTGAATTATTTAAAACTATAAAAGACCTAAATAAGGAACCTTTCATAGAATTACCGAAAGGAAATATGTTAAGGTTATTTATCAAAAATTGCTGTACAAATCCAGAAAGAATAGCATTTGTTTACGAGAGTGATAATGGAGAAATGGAAGAATTTACATATGCAGATGTGGCTGACAGAGTATCTATTATCGCAAATGAATTGATATTATCAGGGGCAAAGCAAGGGGACCATATATCTGTTAGCATTCCTCCATCGCCTGAAGCATTATGCGCAATACTTGCAGTCGTATGGATTGGTGGTGCATATGTACCAATCAATATAAACCAACCTATAGAAAGAAGAAGATTAATATATAAACAAGCCGAAATCAGATATTGTTTAAGCACGAAAAACTCAAATGCATTAACTGTCGAGGAATGTGCAAATATTATAGTCCCATCGATGTCTGCTTTAGATAAAACGGAAGTATTGAATCATATTAATAATTCTAGTGAATATATGCTAAAGCTACTGCCGTATCCATCAAAAGCAGATGATACAGCATATATTATATTTACTTCTGGTTCAACAGGAACACCAAAAGGTGTTGAAATTACACATGGTAGTGCGGTTAATACGATTGATGATATTATAGAACGTTTTAATATATGTGAGGTAGATAGAGCAATAGGAATATCAGCTCTCGATTTTGATCTATCAGTTTTCGATTTATTCGGAATGTTAAGCGCTGGGGGAAGTTTAGCTATTATTCCTGATGATAAGAGAAAAGAACCAGAATATTGGAAAATGCTTATAGATAAGCATAATATAACAGTTTGGAACACAGTTCCTGCATTGTTTGAGATGCTTATGATATACAGTAATCCTGATGATGGACTTGCAAATTTACGACTTGTTCTCGTTTCTGGTGATTGGGTTAGGCCTAACCTCTATAATGAACTTCGCATGAGATCCGATAATTGTAGATTTATTGCCCTTGGTGGTGCAACAGAAGCTTCAATATGGTCAAATATGTTTGAAGTAACAGAAGTAGATCCGTCATGGAATGCTGTTCCATACGGTAAAGCTTTATCAAAGCAAGAGTTCCGTATAGTCGAAAACGGCGTAGATGTGCCGGTAGGGCAGCGAGGCGAGCTTTGGATTGGTGGAGATGGTCTTGCTAAGGGATATGTATCTATGCCTGAACAGACCGCTGTTTCATTCGTCACTGAAAATGGAAGACGATGGTATCGTACGGGTGATTATGGCTACTTTAAGCCAGATGGAAATATTATATTTTGTGGACGTAAAGACAGCCAAGTTAAATTAAATGGATTTCGAATAGAACTCGGTGAAATTGATGGCAAAATTAGAGATTTAAAAGATGTTAATAATTCTATAACTATTCTTACTGGATCAGGAAATTCGCAATATCTAGCAACGGCAGTTGAGCTTAATATCAATTCCGAAGCATCAGATGAAGAGGATAGCCTAAAATTGTGCACATACAAACAATCATTAGATAATTTAACTCAAGTTTGCTTTGAAAATGCTACAGATTATGCCACAGCGCGACTTATGTTATCAGTGCTTAATGGGGATTCGGATATTAAACCTCTTAAATGTGAAACAATTAGCGATGAAGGGCGCAGAATTGTAGAATTATGGAATTCGATACTTAAATCTAATAATTTAATGGACATAGATGTAGTAAATGACAACTTAGAAAAATTATCTAATGAAAAAAATATAGATTTTAGCAATGAGTTGTTTAAACGCAAGAATGTAATTCGCGACATATTGACTGGTAAAAAATCGAAATTTGCTATTTTGGATGACGAAGTTCTTTCTCCTACCAAGTTAATGGGTCAAGGTGATTTGCCTTTATTGCAATCAGTAATTGCCGATAAAATTTTAAGCTATTCAAAACGTATAGTAGCAAAAGATAAAATTATTAAAATTGCAATACTGATGGGACGTAATGGCGAAAATATTATTCCGATTTTAGAAAAAATATCTAGTGATATTGAGAATATTGAACTAGTTTTTTTGGAAACTAGTGATGCACTACTTAAGAAAGCTGAACTAAATCTTTCAAAATTAAAGCTAAAGACATCATATGTTAAATGTGACTTTGCCCATATAGATGAAGAATTAATAGGAACTATCGATATAATAATTGCTTTTAATAGCATGCATCTATTTCGAAATATACATGATGGTTTAATACTTTTGAAACTTATGCTTAGTGAGAGTGGATATATGGTTGCAGGTGAATCAACTTGCCTTGAGCCTCTTGGCCTAATATCTGCTGCTATTGTTGAGGATGGATTTGCAAACTACACTGATGAACGTGTGTATACGGCTAGCCCGACGCTTACATTGAATGGCTGGATTCATGCTATAAATAAATCTGGTTTACATATAATTGATTATGACACATCAATTATGAAAAAATTCTCTATATTATTAATAGATAATCAATCAAAAACGGGAGAAAATATTTTATCAGATATTCGAGAGCATTGTAAATCTCAACTTCTACCTTATATGATTCCATCAAAATTTGCTCTTACATCCATATTTCCTCTTACACAAAATGGCAAGGTTGATAGAAATACAATTGCCAGCTGGTTTGAAAAAAGCAATTCAAAAGGAACATTACCGATATCGACAGAGACAGAAAAATGCATTGCAGATATTCTTGTGGAGCTTATCGGTTTAAGTGAAGTGTTTTCTGATACAGATTTCTTTGAGGTAGGCGGTGACAGCCTTTTAGCTGTGAGATTGCTAAATGCAATAAAGATAAGATTTGCTGTCGATATCACGATGAGAGAGCTATTTGATAGTAGAACCGTATCAAATATATCTGACATTGTTGATGAACGTAGTGAAGAGAAGATGGATGAGGGTGAAATATGATTGCTATTCTTGGTGGTACTGGAAAAATTGGAAGAGAAACTTTGAATGCAATACGTCTATTAGAACCAGAAGCTGGAATAATAATTGGATGCAGAAACAGACCGACTGAGGGAGATGTAAGCAGCTATACTTGGAAATACTTTGATGTGAATGATACTAAAAGTATGGATGCTTTATTAGAGGGAGTCTCAATTGTTATAAATGCAGCAGGACCATCATCGGTAGTTAGTGCTCCTGTTATGGCTGCTACAAGAGCAAAAGGTATACCATTAGTAGATGTAGGTGATAGTGATTGTTATAGAAAATATGAAGCTGAGGAAAACTCATTAGAAGATAAAACAAATAATTCAATTATAATGTCAGGATGCGGATCAATTCCTGGGTTAATAGGTGTGCTTCCAATAATTTTATCAAGAGATTTCATAGAAATATCTGAGCTTGAGGTCAACTATAGAATTGATGAGGAGATATCTATGTCAGCAGCAACTGACATGGCAGAAAAAATGAATGCCTCTTCAGCTTCAAAAATTAATGCTAAAACATTTACTAAACCGGAAAACATACCTCTTTTCGGAGAGGCAGTTTATCGCTATCCATATCATGATGAGGAGTGTGAGGTAGTAGAGCATACTATTAATCCTCTCAAGAGTAGATGGAATATGGTGCGTCCAGATACTGAGTATGAAAAGCTTCTGGCAAGCCCCTATAAAGATAGGCAGGAACTTGCAGCAAGAATTTCTAAAATGAGTAAATTTGCTATCAGAGATATGCGCCCAGGGATTCATTTTTATGTAAAAATACAAGGAATCTTGCGCGAAAATCAAAAGAATGGCGTAAGGGTTTTGCACGCTTCGTGTGGAAACCCAGCAGAAGTATCAGGCAAGGTCTTAGCGGCTACTTCATCTGCTGTTTATAGAACTAGCCGTGATTATGCTTTAAATGGATATTACAGACCTGCAAATTTTCCTATGATTGATCTTATACTAGAAAACATCAATAAGTTAGGTGTATTTGAAAGCTGGAATATATATCCGTACTTGTTTGACACAGATACAGAGGAGGTAGGTGAACTATGAATATGCCATTAAAGACTGTCATATGTGGTACCGGTTTTGGAACCTTTTATGCTGAAGCAGTATTTAGAGATAAAAAAAATTTTAAGCTCGCTGGAATTGTAGCACGTGGAAGTGAAAGATCGAAAAAATGCGCTGAACATTACGGTGTTCCTTTGTATGAATCAGTTTCTCAGGTTCCATCAGATATTGATATTGCATGTGTAGCAATACGTACTGGTGCATTGGGAGGTAATGGTACTGAGATTAGCATTGAGTTTCTAAAAAAAGGCATAAGCGTAATTTTAGAGCAACCTGTTCATCATAAGGAGATAGCAGAATGTTTTAAGATTGCAAGACATAATAATTGCTGTTTTATGACAGGGGATTTATATCTAAATATGCCTGAAATAAGGAGGATGCTCAGTGTTACAGACTATCTTAGAAATAAGGGCGTCAAATTGGAATATATAAGAGCAGGTAGCAGTGTGCAGGCATTTTATCCTTTTGTTGATATATTAAACAGACTTGTTCGTGGAGGTAATGTTAATTTAGAATATGTCAGCCCTCAAAGAGGTAGTTTTAAAGAGGCTATAGGAGATATAAGTGGAATTCCTTTTAGCTTTGAGTTTAATAATGACATGAATCCTAATGATCCAGATAACCATATGCATATTTTACATACTTTCACACTGTACTACGAGTCTGGAAGGTTAGAGCTTTCAGACACAAGGGGACCATTAATATGGTATCCGAGATTAAATATGCCTTGGTCAATTTTGAGCGAAGGTGGTGTACCGGATGAGTATCCAGAGCATATGAAGGAAAGGTTCATTGGACTATTGACACCTGAAAATAATTTGCTAGAGCCTTACTCTGCGTTTGCTGGAAATATAGCAATAGATAGCATAGGTCGTGACCTATTACATATGTTAGAAATGATTAATGACAATAAAAAATTCCTTATAAACGCACAAAAAGAACAAAATTCAGCAAAACTATGGAACGATATGACTACAAAACTCGGATATGCAGTTATGAATGAAAAACTTGAACCTGCTGCTATAAAACCTGATGGAATATATGAAGCAGGTATACTACCAGAGGAGAGAATATAAGAGATGGAAAACATGATGGAAAATCTAACAGAGTCTTTAACATTTATAACAGACGAATTAAGACAAGAGATATTAAAGAAGATAGAAGAGTTTTCAAATAGAAATATTAAACTCTGGACAGAGGATGGTAAGTTAAAGTTTCGTGCAGCTACTGGACTTATGACATCAGAAGATAAAGAGTATCTTAAAAACAATAAGGAAGCAGTAATAGCTTGCCTTCTTGATGACCATGTAGAGATAGAAAATGATGATGCCAACCAGTTTGAACCATTTCCTCTTACAGAAATACAGCAAGCATATGTACTTGGGAGAAATCCTGCATTTCCATATGGAGGTACTGCGTGTCATATCTATCTTGAGTTTGAGTATGACTCACTAGATGCTAAAAGAGTTGAGAAAATATGGAACGGATTAATTAAAAGACATCCTATGCTAAGAGCTACAATGTCATCTGATGGTTACCAGCAGGTTATGGAGCAGGCTCCTGATTTTCATGTGATTCATCAAACATATAACGACATAAACTCAGCAGCTATAGGACGCGATGAGTTAAAGGCGAAATATGATCATAAAATATATGATACAAATGAATGGCCATTATTTACTGTCGCAGTAACAGATGCGCCAAATAATGCAGTTCTTCACATATCTATTGAATTCATAACAGCTGATTGGACAAGCATATGGACAATTTTATCAGAGTTTGAAACTTTATATTTTGATAATAATGCTGTGCTTCCTGCTCTTAATGTTAGATTTCGTGATTATGTTGTCGCTGAACGCAAGATGCGTAGAGGTAGCAGCTTTAATAAAGATAGAGAATATTGGTTGAAGAGGTTAGACGCGCTTCCTTCTGCGCCAGAACTTCCACTGCTAGATAATTTTAGTAATGATAATGTAAGATTTGAAAGAAATCAATTCATGATAGGAAAACATGAATGGGATAGATTTTGTGATTATGCGAGAGCTACAGGAATAACACCTGCTGCAGCTGTAATGGCTGTATATGCAGCTACACTAGCAAGATGGAGCAGAAATAAAGACTTCTGTATAAATTTAAGCATATTAAATAGACTGAACTTACATCCGGAAATTGGGAGCATAGTCGGTGACTTTACAAATAGTAGTTTACTAGAGGTTAACAGTGATAGAATGCAAGATTTTGCTTCTTTTGCTTTGTCATTAAATCGCAGATTGTTCGATGACCTAGATCATCGTAGTTTTACCGGAGTAAATGTGTTAAGAGAATTACAACATCGAGGCAATGTGACAACATTGATGCCTTATGTTTTCACGGGTGCAATTGGATTAATAGATATAGAAAAGAGTGCTTTACATGGGAAGATGAATAATCGAGGTATAAGCCAAACTGCACAGGTATTTATGGATTGTCAGGCGATGGATTCAAAAGATGGATTAAATATTAATCTTGATTGTAGATGTGGAATATTTCCAAAAGGCTTGCCGGAAGATATTGCTCAATCTATGAAAGAGCAGATTCTGAAACTATCTAATAGTCAAAAAGAATGGAATTCAAAGCTATTCGATATAAAATTACCAGATTGGCAAAGAAGAATTATTGAAAAATCAAATGACACCGCTTATCCAGAAAAGAAACATCTGCTACATTCGCAGGTACTAAAAAATATAATTGATAGACCTGAAAGATTAGTTATAGCAGAAGAAAACCAAGAATGGAATGGTAAAGAACTTTATCTTGCATCTCAAAAAATTACATCGAATCTCCTAAAACATGGTGTTAAAAAAGGAGATCGTGTTGCTGTGCTTTTACCTAAGTCTCGATGGCAAACAGCAGCCTGCCTAGGAATTCTGTCCTTAGGTGCAATCTATGTACCTATAGATACCGAACAAGGAAGAAATAGAATAGGTTCAATAATAGATGAGGCAGGTGCATTAATTGCTATTAGTGATAAGGACAACAAGAATGAACTTTCAGATGATGTAAAGACTATACTTATCGAAAATATTGATTCGAATACTGGAGAAAACACGGATGACATTCAGGAAGATTTACCAGACCTATTAGCACTTTCAGATGAAATCACAATTGAGGATACTGCATATATTATTTTCACTTCGGGTTCAACCGGAGAGCCTAAGGGCGTTGAGATGACTCACGGCGCAGCAGTAAACACTATTGAAGCAGTAAATAGGTTATTTGGCGTGACAGAAAATGACAGAGTTTTACAGATATCACAGCTGAATTTTGACCTTTCTGTATATGATATATTTGGTGTTATTGGAGCAGGAGGGTCAATAGTTATACCTAATGAAAAGGATTATAAAAATCCAGCTAAGTGGGTTGAATTAATTAATAGATATGATGTTACTTTATGGAATTCAGTTCCGGCTCTACTCCAGTTACTTTTAATTTATAAGCAGTATAACAACGATGTTGAAATAAATAAGCTAAGTAAGGTTTTTCTTTCTGGAGATTGGATTCCAACATCCATGCCTTCAGAAATAAAAGCAATATTTCCAGATGCTTTGGTAGTAAGCATGGGTGGTGCAACAGAAGGCGGAATCTGGTCAAATTATCACATATGTTTAGAAAAAGAAGATGATTCATTTAAAAAAAGCATACCCTATGGAAAACCTTTACCTAATCAAGGATTTAGGATACTTGATGTATTTGATAATGAAAGTCCTATCTGGAGCACGGGCGAACTATGCATAAGCGGTGAGAGCCTCGCTTCATCTTATTACGGTAGACCTGATTTAACCGAAAAATCTTTCGTCGTATGGAATGGTCAGAGACTGTATCGTACAGGAGATATGGGCTGCTGGCACTCTAACGGAGAGATGGAATTCTTAGGACGTATGGATAATCAAGTAAAAATACGTGGTCACAGAATTGAACTAGGCGAGATAGAGGAGGTTATAAAGAAGCAACTAGGATTTTCTGAGTGCGTTGCAGTAGTTTACGGCGATGATAATGAGAAAAATATAGCTGTTTATATAATAAAAAATCAACAAGATAATATCGAAATTGAAGCAGATCCTGATGTAGATAAAATTAAGAAGTCAATTGGTGAATGGCTTCCAGCATATATGATACCTTCTGTTTATTTGTTTGATAGCAAAATGCCTCTTACAGCAAATGGAAAAGTTGACAGAAAAGAGATTAAAAAACTTGCAGAGAAATTTATTATTGAGAACAGTGAAAAGCATGGTGAGGATAAGGAAGTAAGTGAATTTGAGAAAAATATATTAGAAATAATAAGAAATTCTTTCGGCTTTGATTGCCTTGGATTGGATCAGAATTTCTATGAGGCAGGAGCTAATTCGTTGATGCTTGCAAGAGCAGCAGGAAACTTGAATAAGGAAATTGATTGTAAGGCAACTTTTGACAGCTGGCTCGTACAACTCCTAAATTCTCCTACTGCAAGAGAAGCAGCTATTTTTGCTGGGACAAAGAAAAATAAGTTTACAGACTTATGCGAGGTTGATCCATATGAAGCTAATCGTAATAGCGTTACCATTCAAGAAGTGAAAGATAATAGAAAAATTTGCATTGTATTTGAGTCTGGCATTGATATCGAAACTATGACAGAGCTAGACAATTTAGAGGGAATAGGAATTATAAAAATAGGAAAAAATGTTATTCCTGATGAAATAGAAGAAAGAATAAGAGAAATCATATCTGATGAAACACAGCTTTCGTTTTTAGCTGGAGATAGTGACATGAATATATGTATAAAACTTGCTTCTGATTTTATGACACAGGGCATCGTTCCAAACTCTGTAAACATTATTGAATCTGATAATGATAGCGAGATGGAAAGTGGACTTTTGTATGTAGGAGATATTAATTATGGCTTGGTATATTCAAAACTAGATGAGAGCGATGAAATTAGAGATATCTTGAGCGACTGTTGTGTAGGAGAAATTAATATTTATGACTGTGGAACTCACAAAGAGAAATCCGATTTCTTACGCTGTGTACTATAGGAACGCAAAGGAGTATAACAATGCATAAAACTATATCGATGATTGATAAAATTGCTCAGTTAAGTCACACTCGTGGTGATGCTACAGCACTCGAAAGCGTTAAACGTAACTGCAAGATTAGTTATAGCGAGATTTATGAAACAATAGTTTCTTACGGTGCGTTTTTAAGGGATGAGTATGGAGTAAATGCAGGCAGTAAAGTTATTATAGCGTGTGATTCTGATTCCGTAGATATGATTATAGCCATTCTTGCTGTAGGTTTTTGTGGAGGTACTGCCATCCCCTTAAAGTCAGGAAGCACTAAAGATGATGCATTAAGAATAAAAAGGATTGCATTAGAAAGCTCTGCAAAGCTAATTATAACAGATCAAAACTGTATTGAATCATATAGGGAACACATTATTGATATTAAGATAGAAAATGCAGATATATATCGAACGAAAGAAATAAAAAAATATGATATTACGAATGTAAGCAAGGAAGCAAGTGATTATCCTTTTATAATATTATATACATCAGGTACAACCACTACACCAAAGGCTGTAGAAATATACGATAATGCGCTTATGAACCTATTCATGGCATATAATGATGCAGATAATAGAACCGAACAAAGTGTGGTCCTTTGCTGTATGCCTCTTTATCACGTAATGGGACTTATGATGTCTGCATTATCAGGTCTTTATGTTGGTGCAAATGTTGTGTGCATGAGTGTATCTGAGTTTTATACAGATACATTAGCTTGGTTTATAAATGTAGCACGTTACAAGGTAAGCCATACTTGTATATCAAATTACATGGTTTCGATGCTCACATCGTCTATTGAAAGTTTGAATGAAAGTTATGATACAAAAATACTATCGCTTTCTTCGATGAAAAGTATGGTTTTAGCAGGAGAGCGAGTTAATCCAATTACAATTGATGCATTTATAAAAGCAGCCAAGCCATATGGTTTTGACGATAAAGCTCTTAATGTTTCATATGGACTTACAGAAAGTGCATCTACATTCACACATACCGATGCAGATAAAATTCTCAATCGTATCAATACAATAGACGCAGGCGAAGTATTCAGCGTAGGAAAAATCTTCTCTGGTTATAAGATGATTATTATTGATGAAAATGAAAATGTTATCAATGATAAATTTACACTAGGAGAATTTTGTATTAATGGACCATCTATAATTGATTGCTATTGTAATATAGATAGTGACAATGATATGGATAAAAGTTTTATAAACATAGATGGTGAAAAATATTTTAGAACTGGCGATATTGGATTTTTCAATATCGTTGATGAAGATAAAGAATTTTACATCAGCAACCGAAACAAAGATGTATTGATTATACATGGCGAAAATTATTCTCCAGCTGTAATTGAAGAACTTGCTGAGCAAATTTCACCCTATGCAGTCAAAGCGGCGGCGTTCTCTACGCAGAGTGAAGATAGCGAAGCAGCTATCCTACTCCTCGAAGAACGACACAAGCTGAATGATGATAATAGAAAAGAAGTTGCAAATCTCATATTTGATGCTGTTATATCACAAATAGGAATCAATATACAGGAGATTGTATTTTCGAGTTATGGTAGCTTCGTTTATTCAGACACTGGTAAATTAAAGCGCTATGCTATGAAGAACCTATATATTGATGGTGCATGGGAGGGAGAAGCATTCCATTATGATTTTTCATCAAATGATTTTGATAGTATAAATACTAAGATATATAGGTCACAAGAAGAACTCCAGGAAGATTTACAGAAATTCATAGGAAAATATCTATACAGAAGTGATGATATTATCGAAGATGACTTGATTAAGCTTGGTATTAATTCACTTAAGTTGCAAATGTTATTTTGCTTTATCAAAAAGAAAACTGGTGTTGATTTACCATTATCAACCATAGTTGAATGCCCAAACATAAAAACTTTATCAATACGAGTATATAAGCATTTAAAAGGTAATTTAAAACCTGTACGTGTAAAAAATTCTAATGATAATTCTATCAATCAAAATGAGTTAAGTATGCTACAAAAGGCATATATTGCAGGTCGTAATGAGGAAATAGAATGGGGTGGTACCGCGTGTAAACTTTATATTGAACGCGATATCAAAGGTTTAGACATAGAAAAATTTGCAGAAGCAATTAAAAACTTAACAATAAATCAAGACGCTCTTAGAACTATTATTACAGATGAAGGAAAGGCTGTTATAAAAGATAGTGTAGATATCCCAATTTCTGTATATAGGCCTAGCGAGCAAGATAGGGAAAAAGTAATATTCGAAATAAGAGCGGAGATGGAGAATGCAATACTGCCTTTATCTGAGCCACTATTTAGAGTTGCATTGACTGAACTTGACCCAAATACAAATGAATGGAGAATACATCTTCATCTAGATATGATTGCTTTTGATGCAACAAGTGTTTTTATATTCTGGTCTCAGCTTATGAAAGCATATAATATGCTTCCTTTACAGAATTCTACCGGTAAAGCAATTAGACCATATATGCCAGATAGCATTAGCTATGACTCTGACAAGATATACTGGCTTAATAAGGATATACCGAAAGCTCCAGAGCTTCCTTGGAATAGTAAGTCTGAAAAAAAATCTCCTAGAAGCTTTACAAGAAGAATGATGTCTTTCCAAACAACTGAATGGAAAAAAATAGAGAAAATATCACAAGGTATTGGAATTAGTCCAACAGCAATGTTTTTAACTCTTTTCTCACATATTTTAGCAGGCTTTGGAGCAGGAAGAAATTTTACCCTTAGTATAACTTCTGCAGGCAGGGAGAATGAGTCATCAAATGTTATAGGTGATTTTACAGATATCATTCTATTTGAGGTAAATTTGCGTGATGAAAACATGGCCTATGCAGCTAGGAGAATACAAAATGACCTGCTGCAAGATTTATCACATAGAGCATTTTCATCATTTGATTTGATGAAAGAGCATGCTACAAGGGGGGAGGATAATGAGCTCTACCCAGTTGTATTTACAAGCATGCTAGGACTTGATGATTATGCTGATGGAGAATCGCCATTTGATGTCAATTTTTATTCTCGCTCATCTACTCCGCAAGTATTGCTAGATCATCAACTTATTCCTACATCTGATGGCGTAATGCTTTGTTGGGATTCAGTTGATGATGCCTTTGAAGAAAATATTTTAGATATGATGTTTGCATCATATCGTGAACTTGTTTATCGCGCTCTTACAGATGAATTTTGGGAGGATATTCTTAGGGAGATTCGTACTGAAAAAGATATACAGATTCAAGTTGCTGCAAATGATACTAGCCTTGATATACCAAAGAGCTATCTTACGGATGGTTATAGAAGAACAATAAGAAAATGCTCTGAAAATATTGCAGTTATTCACAAAGATAAATCCTATAGCTATGCTGAACTAGGTAAGAGGGTGGGTGAATTTAAATCATTACTCAAAGACAAAGGCATAGTTAAATCTGATTTGGTAATGATTCAAATGGAAAAGTCCTTCGATCTAATTGCTTCGATAATAGCAATTGTAGATATGGGTGCTATTTACATTCCAATGCCTCATGACCAACCAAAAATCAGACAGGAAAACATTTATGAAAAAGCTGGTGCAAGGCTGATGCTTTCAGATGGAATATGCTATATTTCATCAAATATTCCTACGATATACTCCTACGAAGCTGATGCGTATGAACCTGATGCATCAGAAATAAATGTCGATCCAGAATCACTCGCATATATAATATATACATCTGGTTCAACAGGAACACCTAAAGGTGTAGCAATTAGACATGATGCTGCAATGAACACTATATTAGCTGTTAATGAATATGTTAGCCTAGGAGCAATGGACAGAGTGATAGGCATTTCTTCTGTTAGCTTTGATTTGTCTGTCTATGATATTTTTGGTGCAATTAGTGTCGGCGCGGCTATAGTGTTACCAACCGAAGAAGAAAGAATAGATCCGAATTGCATGCTTAGACTTTGTAGGGAATACGGTGTTACTTTTTGGAACTCGGTTCCTGCACTAATGTCTGTTTTTCTTGATTATTGCGATGCTGTAGGAGCAAAGACGGATAAGCTTAAAATAAAAAATATTATACTATCGGGCGATTGGATTCCGATGGATTTATACAAACGCTTAAAGCATATAATGCCTAGTGCACGCCTTACGAGCATGGGAGGTGCCACAGAGGCCTCTATTTGGTCAAATTATTTCACAGTTAGCGGAATAAAACCGGAGTGGCAATCAATACCATATGGATATCCACTTCCTAATCAATTATTCCATGTCTTAGATGATTTAGGAAGATTATGCCCTTGTGGTGTCGCAGGTCGCCTTCATATTGGAGGAAGAGGCCTTGCACAGGAATATTACAATGAACCTGATTTGACGGATAAAGCATTCTTTGTACATCATGATAGCGGTGAAAGACTTTATGATACTGGTGACTATGGTAAATATGATGAAAGCGGAATGCTCATTTTCCTAGGTAGACGAGATACTCAAATAAAGATTAATGGATATCGTATAGAAATAGGCGAAATTCAAAGTGCATTTAACAAAGTAGGTTATCCAAAGAATGTAGTTGTAGTATCTGATGAGGGGCAGCGCGGTAAAAAACTTATAGCTTTTATAAAAAATGATACAGATGTTCAAGAGGAGGAGCTAAAAAAATCCGTTGGAAACATTCTTCCTGGATATTTTATTCCAGACAAAATCATATGTATAAGAGAATTTCCATATACATCTAACTCGAAACTTGATAGGAAGGCTTTATTGAATATCTATAAAAATATAGGTGAATCAAATCATGAGAGCGAAGAAATAACAGAACTTAGCGATGATGACCTCAGAATAATGTCATTAATTCAAGAGGAGACGAAAGTAACAAATCTAAAACTAGATGATAGTTTACGTGGTTTAGGACTGAGTTCGTTAGAATTAATAAGACTTGCCAATAAACTAGAGTCCGAAATGGGTTACAGAGCTAGCATAAATGAACTTATTCGATATCAAAGAGTTAACGAAATTCTTGAGTACTATAGAAATACAGATATTAAAAATGAAAAACTAGATATACATAAGGAAGATGCTGAAAAACAGATCCTAATTGATAAGTTTGTAAAAGAAGACGAATTTTATAAGCACCCTGTTATGGAAGTGATTAGAGAAGAACTAGAGACTGTTGATGTTACTTCTTCCATGGAAATCAGTGCTCTTGGACTTTCATCTCTTATGGTAATACGCATAGCTAACAAATTGGAATCAATTTTTGGAGTAAGACCTTCTATTCACGACATGCTCCGTTATCGTACTTTGCGAGATTTGATTGCATTCTATGAGAATAACACTCCAAATGATAATGATAGTAGTGAAACTGAAGAAGTATTATCTAATGCCCATCCAATTATTAGAACAATTTCAGAAGCGCTTAACATAAATAGTATAAATGAAAATGATAGCTTTATAAAGCTGGCGGCATCTTCAATTGAGCTCATTAGAATTGGAAACAAGCTAGAGGCTATGTATGGCTTCAAGCCAAAGATGCAGGAATTAGCTACTATTGAGAGCTTTGAAAAATTAATTAATTACTATAAGGATGCGGAGCTGAAAGAAGATATAAATAGCGAAGTGACACAGGGAAGAAATAGAGCAGTTGACCTATATAATAGGTGTAAGGATCTTGATATTATAATTTGGCCAGAGGGAGATAAACTTAGATTTAAGGCACCGCACGGAACAATTACACCTGAACTAAAGGATGAATTAAAAAAAGAAAAAGCAATTCTTCTTGATTTCCTGAGCAATCAAAATACAATTACGACTCAGGATCTAACACCTTTACAGATGGCATACGTGCTTGGACGACAAGTAGATCATGTACTTGGAGATATAAGTGCGCACTACTATGTCGAATATCGTGCTAAAAATTTAGATATACAAAGATTGCAGGATGCAGTAAATGAGCTGATAGTAAGAAATGAAATCCTTAGAACAAAAATCAGTCCTGAAGGAAAGGTAAGCGTACTTAGAGCAAATCCAGGATATAAGGTTGAGATTGTGGATGAAGATCTAGAAAATAGAAATCTTCGCGATGAGATGAAAAACCATCAATTTCCATTTGGTGTGTCACCTATGCTTGATGTAAAGGTATCTAAGAAAGCAGAGCAAACTTTTGTGCATATTGGAATTGATTGTCTCATTCTTGATGGTTGGAGCATCAATATGTTCTTACACCAATTAGTAGCTGCATATAATGGTGAACCATACGATGTTACCGATTATACATTTAGAAATTATCTTTGTGAGGAGAGAGGATGGCTTAGAGATAAAAAATATTATAGGGATGCTAAAAAATATTGGGAAGAAAATATTGAGAAACTGCCACCAGCTCCACATTTGCCAATGAAAACTGCTATTACAGAAATCCATAATCCTGAATTTGGACGAAAGCGTTTTGAACTTAGTAGAAAGGAGACACTAGCTCTATTTCAAAGAATTAAGTCATATGAGATGACACCATCGCTTGTGCTTTGTAGTGCATACATGATGAGTTTATCAAAATGGAGTGAGAATCCAGATGTTACATTAAATCTCACGATGTTTAATAGGCAGCCTATACATCCAGATGTGAATAAAATACTTGGAGACTTTACTAATATTGCATTGTTAGGATATTACGCACGAGAAGATTTTAACTTTATGGAAATTGTAGAATCGATGAAAATGCAACTTTGGAATGCAATTGAATATAGGAGCTTTAATGTAATTAATTTACTCGGTAGATTGGCTGAAAAACATGGCGATGCTGTTGCTGCACCATATGTTTTCACAAGTCTAATAGACAGTGATGCAGAAGGAACAGAGCAAACAATGACTAAAATAGGATTTGAGGAGATATTTGCACAGACTCAAACTCCGCAGGTTGTACTAGATCATCAATTATATGTTAGGAATGGAAAGTTACTGTTAGTACTAGATTATGTGAAACAGGCTTTTGATAATAAGGTCTTGGATGAAATATTTGCAGATTATACTTCAAGGGTAAAACGTCTTGCTAACATGGAAGATTGGAGTATGTTATATGAGTAAAAATTTAAAGACAATATATGTAAATTCACAAGCAATTGATAAGGCAGATCAAAGTAAACCATTTATTTTCTGTTTACATTATGCTGGTGGAAATGCTGGAGCATTTAATAGTTGGCTTAAGAATTCAAAAGTGAATTATATTACAGTAGAACTGCCTGGTCATGGACGGCGAATCAATGAGGAGCTTACTACAAGCTTAGATGGTGTTTGCCAAAATCTAGCTAATGAAATTGCAGAAATTATAGAAGCAAAAAGCCTAAAAAGCTTTGAATTCTCGTTGTATGGACATAGCATGGGTGCAATTATGGCATTCTGTACAGCAAAAATATTAATGAATAAGTATAAAATTTCACCAAAATGCATTCAAATTTCAGGAAGGCATGCACCTATGGACGAGGATCCATCTCCTTATAGAACTAGCCAAGGAGTGGAGGCCTTGGTTGAAGAACTTCGCGATATTGGTCATACACCAGAGGAACTTCTTGAAGTAAAAGAATTTAGAGATTTCTTCATACCAATGATATATAGCGATTATAAGCTTGCCGAAGATTATATACACGATGGTACTATACTTGACATTCCGATTTTTGCATATTGTGGAAAAGATGACTCTGGAGCAGATGTAAGCGTGATGAAGAGATGGGAGCATGTAACAAGTGAAAAATTTAACTTCAAAAGTTATGATGGGGACCATTTCTTTATGTTTGACCTTAATAAGTCTTTTGATAATATTATTGCCAATGATCTTTTAGAACTTTGTAAGCCTAAGCATATCAATGGAGATGCCGATTGTTTGAATCAGCTGGCCAATGCTAATGATTTTTATGAAAGAGGTGAGATATAGATGATAAAACGTAGTCAAAACAAATGGATATCACATCAAAAAATAACAGATAATGGTGAAATTAATTTGCTCTGTTTTGTATTCGCAGGAGGGAGTCCTAGTTTTTTTGCCCCATGGAAAAATAGTTTCCCAGAATGGGTTAATTTCATACCTGTGTTATATCCACAAAGAGAAAAAAGGGCTAGCGAAAATATGCCTGACTCCGTTGAAGAACTAATCGCATCTTTTCTTTCTGATAATAAACATTTAACAGATAAGCCTTATGTTATATGGGGGCACTGCTCGGGCGCTTTGATAGGTATGGAGATTGCATTAGCTGATATTTCAAATGGTAATAGACCGTCTGGCTTTATAATCAGCGGTTGTGAAGCACCGGAGTACGCATTGCAAAGATTACAATTTAGAGATGAAGATTTTTCTGAAGTCCCTGATGAGGGTATTCTTGGGGATCTTATACATTTTAATTTAATGCCAGAAGATATGGTACGAGATCCAATCTTTCAAAAATATTTTTTACCAATATATAGGGCTGATTTGTCGATGTTTAGCAAATATACTTGCAAAACAAACCAAAAATTTGATTTTCCAGCTATTATATTGAATGGACATGATGACAAGATGATTAACCCTGAAAAAATACGGGGTTGGTCAGATCAATTCACTGGAAAAGTGAAGTACAGTGAATATCCAGGTGAACATTACTTTGTTAATGATGCGTGCAACAAGGAATTAATTAAAAATGAAATTATAGAATTTCTTGAGATGATACGTAAGTAATTTTATATATAATTTTCGAAAAAATATTATTAAGAAACTAAATGTAAAATTAAATCGGGAGATAAGATATGAAACATACTTTTCCACTACTAAAACAACAAATAAAAATACTAAAATATGAACTTAAGTCAGAAAGCAAATCATCGCAAAATACTGGATTTGCATTTGAAATAAAAGGCAAAATTAATAAGGAAAGAATAATTTTAGCTATTAATAAGTTATGCAAAGAGCATGATGCAATAAGAACACATTTGGATGTATCTATGAATGGAGAGCTTGTACAGGTTTTATCTGATGATGGAAATGCTTGTATTATTCATGATATGCAAGGATATTCAAAGGGAAAAGGCTTAGAACATTCACTTGAAGAAATAAAGCGAATGAACAGGATACCTATGGATATCTTCGTTGATCCAATGATTGCATTCCATATGTACATCCTTAGTGAAAACGATATTCTCATATATGTAAGGTCTAATCATATTTTGATTGATGGTCCATCGCTTCGCGTAATATATGCCACAATACTTAATTGTGTAGCAGAAACCTCAGAAAATGACAAAACAAATGTAGCAACTCCATTATCTTGGGAGGACTTTGTAAAAAGAGAGCTTGAATATGAATCTTCTAAAAAGGGATTAGCTGAAAAGGAATACTGGGAATCATATCAAAAGAATATGCCATCAGCTATAAATGATGAGGATGTTAAATATGCTATAGCTAAATCAGAAGACAAACTATATAATGATATAAATATAGGCAAACCTAAATCATCAAATATAGATGGAAAAATTTCTAATCTATCGATGGATAAACTCAATACAGCTGCAAAAAATAATAAGACATCCGTATTTAATGTTACTTTATTTTTATATACCTACGCGCTTGGTCAAATATTCGATAGGGACGAAATAAGTGTTAACTATACGGTAAGCAATAGATTTAATGAATCTGCACGTTATACTATAGGACTTACAACTCACAATGTTCCACATACTGTCAAAGGATTAAAATGGAAATCAGGTTATGATGTTTTTGTCGAGAGCAAAGCTGAATTTGAACGAAATTTAGGTAAGCATATTATGGCAGATAATTATTGTAATTCACCGTTCACTATGTCATATCTGTCAGAAACAGTGAAAATACCTGAGCCAGAAGGATTCGAATTTATTACGCATACTATACCAAGTACATGCAATCAAAATGATATTAATTTGATATTAATGTGTAACGAGAAAAAAGAAAGCTTAGAACTAAGCATTGTTGCAGATAAAAATATATATAATGATGCTTTTTTTGATAGATTGTATCTACGAATGGCAGATATACTTAACAGCCTTGTTTTGACGCCAGAAGAGTATAGAGAAATATCATCGCAGGAAGGTGTATTTTCAATGGATAACGACATAAAATCTGTCAGAATAGATGTTAAGTCAAATGATGGATATATTCCACTTACATATACTCAAAAAGATTACATCGATCTTGCATATAGACGAGCTGAGCCTGCTCTCAATCTGGGTAATGGAGTAGTTCTAAAGGGAAAATATGATTTAGATAGATTGGAGCGTGCAGTAAGAAAGCTATATGAAAGATATGATGCTTTGAGAATGGTATTTCATATAAAAAAGACCTCAAGAGATGCTTATCTTACCATAGACAATTCTATATCTAGAGGAATTGAAATAGTCGAAGCAAAAGGTGATGATAGGGATAGCAGATATGCTTTTTCAATTAAAGATGCTCATGAAAGGATGAATGTATCATCGCTACATTACAAAGATAGTATGGCTAGATTTTGGGCATATGTCATAGATGAAGATGAAATTGCAGTGTGCTTTATGCTTAATCACATGATATCAGACGGTACATCTGTAAATGTTCTACAGATGGCACTTTTGATGCTATATCAAAATCCTGATAGGACAGACCTTCCAAATCCAGGTAGATTTGAAGAGTTCTTAAAGCGTCGTGATGCATTATATAATAGTAAAGCTGGTAAAGATTCAGCAAGGTACTGGACACACAGACTAGATGGATATCGTTCTCCTGAAATCCCAAAGATCGATAATGATGTAGAGGAAGGAAAGCCAACATTTAGGCCTCTTATCTTTTCTGCTGAAAAGATACGTAAGATATCAAGGAATAGCAAGACTTCTAGCTTTAATGTAACGTACATGCTGTGGAAGCTTGCTCTTGCAGAACTTTGCGCACAGCCAGATATTGTACTTAGGTATGCTTATGCAGGTAGAAATACGACATCAGATTTGCAGATGATAGGAATGTTAGTACATGGAATTACCGAACGAACCAAATTTAGTGCAAAAATGAATTGGCTTGAGTTGATGGATGAACACAAGATGCGTGTTAACGAGGATATGAAACATGTTGATACTGCAGATATAGTTCGTCTGGATGATTTCTCAATGTCATACTTGCTCATGGACTCAGCAGCAGTGGCACCTTCGTTTGAGGGTTTTGAAATTAGCGAAACATTTACTCTAAGTCTCTCAAAGACTTATGATTCTGGAAATTATATGATTGCAATGGGAATAGAAATGAAGGACCAAATCATGCTAGTCCCATATGGAAGCTCACTCATATATAGCGAGGGTGTGCTTGAAAAACTAGAACACCTTGTATCTTCATATGTAGATAAACTATATAACGATATTGATATGCCCCTTGATAAGCTTTGTGAGAATCCAGATTTCCTCAAAATAGAAGAGTCAATTAATCAAAAGCCAAATATTGAAGAATCAAAACAAGTACAAGAACAAGAGGAAATGCAGGTAGATGATGCTAAACCTGATATTTATCATAATGAAAGTTTTGATATAGATAATTCGAAGATTGATAAAGAGAATGATAACAAGAGTGATAAAAGGCTGTACGAAGTATTGTTTGGACTTGTCAAAGAATACTTAGATTTGGATGATATGCCAAGCGGAAAAGATGATTTTTTCGAGCTTGGTGGCAATTCATTTAAGGCATTTTGTGTAATTAATAATCTTACAGATGAATATAAGGATGGCTTAATAATGTCTGATTTTTATGAAGCCGAATGCCTCGATGAGCTAGCAAACATCCTTTCATCTCGAGTTAAGGGATAAAGTAATTATCATATGATTATAAAGGATATTAGAATATAAAGTTTTGATTAGATTATGTGAGATAAACTATGATAGAAGTATTTTTTTCTAGAATCAGTGAAGTTAAGGACTTACAATTTGTAGACAAAAGCTACAGTATGGTTTCAGAAAATTGTAAATCCAAAGCCAAATGCTTTAGGTTTGAGGCAGATAGGTTGAGAACAATAATAGGGGAGCTTCTTGCAAGGTATGGAATTTGTCAATGTTTCGGAATTGATGCATCAAAACTTAGCTTTAATGTTTCAGAATTTGGTAAACCATATATTGTTGGTATTCCATATTACTTCAATATTTCACACTCAGGTGATTATATAATCTGTGGTGTATCGGATATAAATATAGGTGTTGATATTGAGAAAATGCAGGATATAGATTTTGGCTTTGCATGCGATGTATTTAGCGATGAAGAGATAAGAAGAATTTCATTAGAGAGTGCAGAAAAGAAAAAAGAACTATTTTTTTCAATTTGGACTCTTAAGGAAAGCTATGTCAAGTGGCTTGGCACAGGATTTCATAGAAAACTGTCATCATATACTGTTTTACCGAAAGGAATGCATGCAGAAATATTAGATCCACATAGCCTGTATGACATAGTACCAAAGCTCTGGACATATACAATAGGTGATTATAAAATTTCAATTTGTAGCTGTGATATTGATTTTCCTGTTGAATTTAAGCATATATGTCCAGGACAGTTAATTGATAAAAAATAACTAACTGAATTTGACCTTGATACTTTGTTTTAAATTTATTATCTATGAACAAGGGGAAAGTACACAACTTGACACATCCTTGGTTCAAAGAGTATACTCAAAGTTCAGAGAGCTAAGGATTTTTAGCGAATGTGAAATATCATAGACAATAAATGTATTAAGAAAATCAGAAACTATCATACATGATTGAGGGAGGAAGAAATGAACAAAGCAATAATAGCAAAAAATGCGCCAGCAGCAGTGGGACCATATGTACATGCAGTTCAGGCAGGGAACTTACTTTTCGTTTCAGGACAGCTAGGACTTGATCCGGTGAGTGGAGACCTTAAGGAAGGTCTAGAGGCACAGGCAGTTCAGGCTCTTGAGAATATGAAGGCAGTTTTGAGCGAAGCTGGATACGAGCTTACAGATGTAGTAAAGACAACTGTTTTTATCGATGATATGAATGACTTTGTTAAGGTTAATGAGATTTATGCAAAGTATTTTGATGAGTGCAAGCCTGCAAGATCATGCGTAGAGGTTGCTAAGCTTCCAAAGGGTGGACTTGTAGAAATCGAGTGCATTGCATCAAAATAAAGCAAGCGAAAACATGCTGACAAGTCATTATTTTGACTTATGTTTAAGATGAAACAATGGATGGTCCAAAGGGCCATCTATTAGTTTTTTGTGGGCTTGCAAGGGTTTTATTTGATTTTTAATGTGGTATAATTACATAGCTAAGGGAAGATCAGACGGTCGCGTGCCATTGGCATGAGGAAAGTCCGGGCTCCATAGGGCAAGAATGCCGGATAACGTCCGGCGTAGGTAACTATAGGGAAAGTGCAACAGAAACATTCCGCCGAAACAGTTAGGCTGTGGTAAGGTTGAAATGGTGAGGTAAGAGCTCACCGGAGTCATGGAGACATGGCTGCCGTGTAAACCCCATTCGGAGCAAGGTCGAAATTGAGCACCAAATGCAGCGGCCCGTTGCAGCTCAGGAGGTGGACCGCATGAGCGTGCAGTAATGTTGCGCCTTAGATAGATGATCGTCTAATACAGAACCCGGCTTATAGATCTGCCCCTTAGTTTTTATTTGGAGAATATATGGAAAATACAGTAGAAATCAAAGACAATAGCATATCAGAAGCCGATAAGATGGGAACCATGCCTGTTGGCAAGCTTCTAATGTCCATGGCTTGGCCTGCGATATTATCCATGACGATAAATGCACTCTACAATATCGTAGATAGCATTTTCGTAGCGCAGATAAGCCAGGAAGCTTTGACAGCGGTATCATTTGTAATGCCAATACAGCTTCTTATGATAGCCGTAACTGTGGGATCGGGCGTTGGTGTAAACTCTTTGATAGCGAGAAGACTCGGAGCTAAGAGGCAAGAGGAGGCTGATTTAGCTGCATGTACTAGCATAAGAATAGGAATACTCAATTACTTGATTTTTCTATTTATAGGAGCGGTCTTGACCGTACCTTTTATGTCTCATTACACTAGCAATGCTGAGATATTAAGCTCAGGTACTACCTATATGAGGATAGTAATGTGCTTCAGCATGTTCATGTCAGTTGAGATTCTCTTAGAGAAGGTTTTGCAGTCTACCGGTAATATGATAATACCGATGATTTGCTCGCTTACAGGTGCAATAGTCAATTTGATCCTAGATCCTATTTTGATATTTGGACTTTTGGGTGCACCTAAACTTGGAGTTGCTGGTGCTGCTATTGCTACGGTTACTGGACAGGCGTGTAGCCTTATTGTTTCAGCTATATTCATTAAGAAGAAGGAACATGCTGTAAACATTAAGCTTTTCGGCTTTAAGATGGATTGGCAAATCTTTAAGGACATATATGCGGTTGGTCTTCCTTCTATCATAATGCAGGCTATAGGCTCAGTAATGCTGCTTGGATATAATAATATTCTTTACGCAGAACCAATAGCTGTAGCTGTCTTAGGTATCTACTTTAAAATACAGTCATTTATCTTCATGCCAGTTTTTGGACTTAACCAAGGAGCTATGCCACTTTTTGGCTATAACTTTGGTGCAAGGAACAAAGCTAGGTTGATGAAAACATATAAGTTAGCACTAATTGTAGCACTGATTATAATGGAAATTGGTTTTATCCTGTTTCAGGTTATTCCAGAGTTTTTCCTCAGAATGTTCAATGCTGATGACAGTATGATGAGCATCGGTGTGCCGGCGCTAAGGAGAATAAGCATATGCTTCTTGCCAGCGGCCTTTGGTATCATAACTGCAACGCTCTTTCAGGGCACAGGACATGGAAATTACAGCCTTTTTGCGTCTTTGATAAGACAGCTTTTTGGCATTTTACCTTTAGCATATTTGCTGTATCATTTCTATGGTGTATCTGCATCTTGGTTTTCATTTCCACTTGCAGAAATACTCGGATTATCGTATTCAGCAATCATGCTAACACACTTGTATAACAAGGAGATTAAACAACTATAGTAAAGACATTAAGTATCTGAACTTGTATCAGATGCATGGGGTATAACAATGAAATTAGGTATTGATATAGGTTCTACAACCGTCAAGCTTATACTAGCTGATAATGATGGTAGAATCTTGTATTCACGTTATGAAAGACATATGTCTGACGTAATGGATAAGCTTAAGGAACTTATGCTCGATTTGCATAAGCAGTTTGGTGAAATCGAAATTAAACCTGTAATAACAGGATCAGGTGGACTTGCTCTTGCAAATCTTCTAGGAATTAAATTTGAACAGGAAGTAATTGCCTGTAGTAGAGCTGTCGAGGAACTCATTCCTCAGACAGATGTAGCAATTGAGCTCGGCGGAGAGGATGCCAAGATTACATATTATGGCAAAACAGTTGAGCAGCGTATGAACAGCTCCTGTGCTGGTGGTACTGGAGCATTTATAGATCAGATGGCAATACTTCTTAACACAGATGCCAATGGTCTAAATGAAGCAGCAAAGAACTACAATATCATCTATCCGATTGCGGCAAGGTGTGGAGTATTTGCAAAGACAGATATTCAGCCTTTGATTAATGACGGTGCAGCTATAGGTGACCTTGCAGCATCGATATTTCAGGCCGTCGTAAATCAGACGATAAGTGGACTTGCTTGCGGACGTACCATAAGAGGAAACGTTGCATTTTTGGGCGGACCTCTTTCATTTATGTCAGAGCTGAGAAAGAGATTTGTTGAAACGCTTGGTCTTGATGAAAGTCAGGTGATATTCCCTGAGGATTCAAAGTTCTTCGTTGCTATTGGTGCTGAGATGCTAGCAGAAGAGGTGGAAGCGGTTTCACTGACAACACTTCTAAGAAAGATAGAAAAGCTAAATCCATCTTTGATGGCTGATAGTAAGCATATAGATGCTTTGTTCAATAGCCAAGAGGAATACGATGAATTCAAGGCTAGACACGACAAGGACAAGGTTAGTCGCAAGGATATTAAGGAAGCGAGCGGTCCAGTATTTCTAGGAATTGATGCAGGATCTACTACAACTAAGGCAGCCTTAATTGATAAGGATGGTAATTTGCTGTACTCGTTCTATCAGGGTAATGGCGGTAATCCTACTGAGACGACAAGACATATGCTTCTTGAGCTATACGATTTGTTACCTGAAGATGCTTATATTGCTGGTACAACTACGACAGGATACGGTGAGCAGCTTATTAAGTTTGCGTTTCATGCCGACAATGGTGAAATTGAAACCATGGCTCATTTTCGTGCAACACAGCATTTCCTTCCAAATGTAGACTTCATTCTTGATATAGGTGGTCAGGATATGAAGTGCATGAAGATCAAGGACAATGCTATTTACAATATCATGCTTAACGAGGCGTGTTCATCTGGCTGCGGTTCATTCTTGGAAACCTATGCTAAGTCTGTAAATCTTGATACTAAGCAGTTTGCTAAGGAGGCACTATTTGCTGAAAATCCAGTTGATCTTGGTACTAGATGCACAGTTTTCATGAATTCCAAGGTTAAGCAGGCCCAGAAAGAGGGTGCAGGCATAGGAGATATATCTGCAGGTCTTTCATACTCTGTTATAAAGAATGCACTTTACAAAGTTATCAAGCTAAGAAATGCAAGTGAGGCTGGTGAAAACATCGTTGTACAGGGTGGTACATTCCTTAACGATGCTGTTTTAAGAAGCCTTGAGCTTATCATGGGCAAAAATGTCGTAAGGCCTGATATTGCAGGACTTATGGGTGCCTATGGATGTGCTTTGATATCACAGAGCAATTTCAAGGAAGGTGATGTATCAGCTATCATGAAGGCTGATGAGCTAAGAAACTTCCATGTTGTTCATACTAATGGTAGATGCAACCGCTGCGAGAACCGTTGCATTTTGACAATCAACAAGTTTGGTGATGGATCAAAGTTTATTACCGGAAATCGCTGCGAAAGAGGTGCGGGTATCGAAGTTACAAAGTCTGAGATTCCTGACCTTTACGAATACAAGACACAGAGGCTCTTTGGCTACCTTCCTTTGAGTGAGGAGGAAGCAAGGAGAGGAACTATTGGTATTCCAAGAGTTCTAAACATGTATGAGGATTTCCCGTTCTGGTTTACTTTGCTAACTGAGATGGGCTTTAGGGTTCTTGTATCACCTCAGTCCGGAAAGAAGCTTTACGAAGATGGAATGGATACTATTTCATCAGATACAGCATGTTATCCAGCAAAGATAGTGCACGGACATATCAAATGGCTTCTAAAGCAGGATGTTAAAACTGTTTTCTATCCTTGCATTAACTACGAGGTTAAGGAAGACAAAAACGCTCCATCAAATTATAACTGCCCAATAGTTGCTACCTATGCTGAGGTAATTGCAAATAACATGACAGAGCAATTTGAGGAAGCAGGAGCAAAGCTAATGCATCCGTTCCTTCCATATGATAATGATAAGAGACTATTAAATGCCTTGGTAGATACATTCAAGGAATACAATATTTCACGTTCAGAAATCAAAAACGCGCTTCGCCTTGCAAGACAGGAGCAGGAGCAGTTCAAGGAGGATGTGCGTGCAGAAGGACAGAGGGCGATTTCATTTGCTAGAGAGCATGGTAAGAAGATAATTTGTCTTGCAGGAAGACCATATCATCTTGATCCTGAAATTAATCATGGAATAAACAGATTGATAACTGGCTTTGATTTTGTAGTTATCACCGAGGATTCAGTATCAGATCTAGGACAGCTACCAAGACCTCTGAGAGTACTTGACCAGTGGGTTTACCACTCGCGTCTATATAAGGCAGCTGATTTTGTTGGAAAGAACGATGATATCGAGCTTATCCAGCTTAACTCATTCGGATGCGGACTTGATGCTGTTACTACAGACCAGATAGAAGAAATCTGTAATAGCAATAATAAGATTTATACAGTTCTTAAGATAGATGAAGTGTCAAATCTAGGTGCTATCAAAATTAGAATTAGATCTCTTAAGGCTGCAATGGAAGAGCGTGAGAAAAACGGCGTTCGTTCAGATGCCAAATTTGAGCCTTACGAAAGAGTACTGTTCACTGAGGAAATGCGTGAAAACTACACAATTCTTGTACCTCAGATGTCACCAATTCACTTTACATATTTTTCCGAGGCTATGAAGTCATGCGGCTATAATGTCGACCTTCTTCCTGCTGTAGACGAAAATGCTGTAAATGAAGGACTTAGATATATCAATAACGACGCTTGCTATCCAACAATAGTAACGCTTGGACAGATAATATCTGCACTAAAATCAGGTAAATACGATTTAAACAAAACAGCTGTCTTTATGTCACAGACTGGTGGTGGATGCAGAGCAAGTAACTATGTATCACTTCTAAGAAAGGCTTTGAGCGACTTAGATATGCCACAGGTTCCTGTAGTATCATTCAATATGGTCGGACTCGAGAAGAACCCTGGATTTAAGATCACATTTAACATGGGCTTTAAGCTTCTCATAGGTGCAATATACGGAGACCTTATGATGAGGCTTTTATATGCAACAAGACCGTATGAGGCAAAGAAAGGAAGCACTGAGGCACTACTTGAGAGTTGGCATGATAGAATAATTGATAACATCCTTCACTTCAAAAAGAAGGATTACGAGGCTAACATCAAAAAGATTGTAGAAGAGTTTGATAATCTTGAGCGCCTTGATATCAAGAAGCCTAGGGTTGGAGTTGTAGGTGAAATACTTGTAAAGTATCATCCTAATGCTAATAACGGAATAGTTGATATCATAGAGGATGAAGGTGGAGAAGCTGTAGTTTTGGATCTTCTAGACTTCTTCCTATATGGTATGTACAGCAAGAAGTTTAACTTTAAATACCTCTCCGGTAAGTTTACAGAGACGCAGTTAAACCAGCTAGCTATCAAAGTCATAGAGATTATGAGAAAGCCTATGAGAAAGGCCTTAAGAGATAGCAAGCACTTCACAGAGCCTGGATATATCCATGAAACAGCTGAAGCTGCAACAAAGTTCATATCGCTTGGCAACCAGTGTGGTGAGGGCTGGCTCTTGACTGGAGAGATGATAGAGCTTATACATGGTGGAGCACCTAATATCGTCTGCCTACAGCCTTTTGCGTGTCTACCTAACCATGTAACAGGTAAGGGTGTAATGAAATCGCTAAGAGAGATGAATCCATATGCAAATATTGCAGCTATCGATTACGATCCAGGTGCAAGTGATGTAAATCAGCTAAATCGTATAAAGCTGATGATGACAACTGCTAGGAAGAATTTCAAAGAGTCAAATTGAAATTAGCGATTAAATGGTGTATACTATTATCGCAGAAAATTATATAAATCAGAAGGAGGTGTCTCCATGGGAAGACACGGTACAATTGCCGGTAGAAAGGCTGCACAAGACTCCAAAAGAGCTGCACTTTTCACAAAGTATGCAAAGGCTATCACTGTTGCAGCAAAGGACGGCGGAGATCCAGAATATAACGCAGGACTTAGAGTAGCAATAGAAAAAGCTAAGGCTATCAGTATGCCTAACGACAACATCACTAGAGCTATCAAGAAGGGTACAGGAGAGCTAGAAGGCGTATCCTACGAGGAACTTTCATTTGAGGGCTATGGTGCTGGCGGAGTTGCCTTTATCGTAGACTGCTTGACAGATAACACAAACAGAACAACATCATTTGTTAAGTCGAGCTTTGATAAGCATGGCGGAAACATAGGAACTCCAGGATGCGTTTCATATATGTTCTCACGTAAGGGTGTTCTTCTAATCGAGAGAACAGACGAAATCAACGAAGATGACATCATGGAAGCAGCACTTGAGGCTGGCGCAGATGATATCGTTTCTGATGAGGAATCCTTCACAGTATATACTGATCCATCAGTATATCCAGACGTTCATAAGGCTTTGACAGATGCGGGCTATACCTTCATTGAATCTGATGTAGAATTTGTACCATCAGTTGATTCAACTCCATCAGAAAATGACATTCCAAAGCTAAGAAAGCTAATTGATGTCCTTGAGGATAACGATGATATTCAGAAGGTGCACACAAACTGTGCAATTGATCTATACGAATAATTTCATATAGAATCTTTAGCATTTAACTTTATTTTTAATATAAGTGAAATGCTAGTATGTTTATAGTATAATGGAGTTGCCTGAAGCTTGCGTTGAGTGTTCATAATTGAACCTACACTAATTGCAAGGGAATTTGAGCTCATTCGCTATGTCAAGCCTCCCTCGAGTGGAAGACAGAATGGATGATAGAATGCCCACCTATCAGATGATAGGGCGTCAATTATACCTTGACGGAGTTTCGGGCAATTTTAAGGAGATTATATATGAATTTACCTAATAAACTTACGGTTGCCAGAGTGATAGCAGTTCCTTTCTTCATTTTGGCATTTATGACGAACCACTTTTTTACAGCATTTGTTATATTCATTCTAGCTTCTCTTACAGATATGCTAGATGGTAAAATTGCTCGTAAATATAATTTGGTTACAAACTTTGGAAAAATCATGGACCCACTAGCGGATAAGATTCTCGTTTATTCGGCATTTTGCTTGCTGATTACAACAGGTGCAGTTCCAGCGTGGATGCTGATTATAATTCTAGCAAGAGAATTTACAATAAGTGGTATGAGAATGGTTGCAGCAGCAGAGGGAATTGTAATAGCAGCAGGTCTTACAGGTAAGATTAAGACAGTTCTTCAGATGATAGCAGTTCCGCTTCTTCTACTAGTTGAGACCATTTCAAACGAAAAGCTATTAGGACCTTTTGAGCTACTTGCTAACATATTCCTATGGGCTTCACTGATTATGACTGTATGGTCAGGAATAGAATATGTTCTCAAGAACAGAAAAGTATTCTCAATGTAATCTATATTATCTTGCAAAGATGATTTGAATTTTCGCCGGCAGCTTTGCCGGTTTTTTTGGTACCATTGTATTTTATAAATCGCACTCCTTTTAAAATGCAGCAGATGCCCGAAAAATTGAAAAATTATAAAAAATCAGTCAGTTAGCATTGACAAATCTCGATATCTGTGCTAGAATGAAACCATAAATTTAATAAATTGAAATTATGCTAAAGGAAATAAGTTTGAGCAATTGCTTGATTAAAAGGGAATTTGGTGTAAATCCGAAACGATCCCGTCACTGTGATAGCTGGTTTCTTGTATTTGCCACTGGGAATTTACTTGGGAAGGCGCAAGAAATGATAATGCTTAAGTCAGGATACCTGCTTATTTTTCGTAGGATTCTTGCGAAAGACAAGAAAAACCTGTAAAGATATCTAGTTTTGCTGTTGTTTTTTAAGTTGGACGCGAGGTTCAACTTTTTTTAATGCAGAATATTTCAATTTCGTAGTAAAAAGAAAGGAATACTAAAATGAAAAAGATTCTATCATTGGCTTTGGTTCTCACTATGGTCGCAGTCTTATTTGCAGGTTGTGGCGAAAATAGCGGATCGGATAGCAATAGCGGAGAGAAGGTGCTGAATTTTGGCTGCCAGATGTATACCGACGGCGTGGTAAACAGCGTATTGGATGAGAACGGCGGCTGGAATGCCATGCGTTACGGAATCACGGAAGCACTTTTTAAGTTTAATGACAAAATGGAGGTTGAGCCTTGGCTTGCGGAGAGCTACACCGTAAACGACGAACATACCGAATGGGTAATAACATTGAAGAAGGGTATCAAATTTTCAAATGGAGATTTGCTGACTCCTTCAAAGGTTAAGGCGACATTTGACTACCTAAAGAAAAACGGTCCGTCAGGCTCTGCAAAACCTGAGAAGTATCTTGAATTTGAAGCACAGGTTACTGCGGATGATGATGCTAATACTATCACTATAGTAACATCAAAGCCTTATGCTAACTTGACAGGACAGCTTGCACATCCAACTATGGCAATTATAGATGTAGAGCACACCAAGAATTTTGATAACGGTGTAATAGGAACGGGCCCTTATATGATTGAAAAATTCAAAGGTGTCGGTGTCGGATATACAATGGTTAAAAATCCGAATTATAGAGAAGATGTTCCATATGACAAAGTAAACATCATGTTCATGGGAGATGCTTCTGCAAAGACAATGGCTCTTCAAAGCGGTCAGGTAGACCTCGTAGAAAATATTACCAATGTTTCGGACATCAAAGAATTCCAAAAAAACAAGGACTTTACAGTTGACATAGCATCAGGTGTTCGCTGCGGATTTTCATGGATGAATTTCAAAGGGGTACTTGCAAATAAGACGCTTAGACAAGCGATACTCATGGGTATTGACAATGATACAATTTGCAAGTCAAAGACAATTGGCGGATTGTATACTCCGGGATTTTCGGTATTGCCGTCAACACTTAATTACGGTTATGATAAATTAAAAAATCCGTATGAATACAATCCTGAAAAAGCCAAAAAAATCTTGGATGATGCGGGAATAGTAGACACAAACGGGGATGGAATCAGAGAAATTGACGGTAAGAATATCGAGCTTAGATATGTATCTTATGAAAATAGGTTGCTGAACGACTTTTCAAATGCACACATACAGTATCTAGCAGAAATTGGAATCGGCTGCAAAGCGGATTACGGTTCATCTGATGATCAGTGGAGCAAGCTGGCTGCAGGAGAATACGATTTTAACAATAACAACTGGACTACTGTAGGAACAGGAGATCCGTTCGCATATATGGCAAACTGGGCTACTGACAGTACATACTGTAGCTATTCAAATCCGGAATACGACAAACTTTATAATAAGCTAAAAGGGGAGATGAATCCTAAGAAGCGCGCTGATTTGATATTCCAAATGCAGCAAATACTCGTTGACGATGCGGTAGCTATTATAGACGGATATTATAACTCTTCGATGATTTATTCAAAGAAGGTGGGACAGGCACACATTCATACGGCAGATTATTATTGGCTGACTACAGAAATAAAGCCTGCAAGCTAGAAATGTTAAAGCTCCTGTCATTTAGAGTACGATGACGGGAGCTTTTGGTATAATTTAATTGAAAGGTAGTGGACAAATTTGAATAAGAAACAGATTTTAATTCGTCTTTTCCAAATAGTTATAGTACTGATAGGTATCAGTTTTATAACATTTATTTTGACATATCTATCGCCGGGAGATCCTGTGCGTAATATGTATACGGCGACGGGCGTAATGCCTACGCAAGAGATGATAGAGCAAACAAGGGAGGAACTTGGGCTAAACGACCCGTTTGCCATTCAATATTTTCGCTGGCTTTCAAATTGCCTTCATGGAGATTTTGGAAAATCCTATTCTTTGAATAAGGATGTAATGGAGTTGCTGGCGGGAAGGATATTGCCTACGCTTAAACTCGCCGGGCTGTCGCTTGCGATGATGCTTGCTATTTCAGTGCCTCTTGGTGTAGCATCGGCGTTGAAAAAGAACACAATTCCGGATTATATCATAAGGGGAATAACGTTTTTAGGCTGCTCTATGCCAAATTTTTGGGTAGGACTTTTACTCATGCTTTTGTTTTGTGTAAAACTGAGAATATTTCCGGTTATAAGCGCAACAGGAGATTTCAGAGGATTGTTTTTACCTGCGCTTACGCTTGCTATTGCAATGTCGGCAAAATATACAAGACAGGTTAGAACAGCGGTACTGGAGGAACTTAGCCAAGACTATGTAACGGGAGCTGAAGCAAGAGGTATCAAAAGAAGCAAGATAATTTGGGGGAATGTATTTCCGAATGCATTACTTCCTCTCGTAACCATGCTTGGACTGTCAATTGGTAGTTTACTGGGGGGAACAGCGGTAGTTGAAGTAATATTTTCATATCCGGGACTTGGTAATCTGGCAGTTTCCGCTATTACATCTAGCGATTACAATTTAATTCAGGGATATGTGCTGTGGATGTGTTTGATTTATATGACGGTAAATCTGCTTGTAGATGCATCGTATATGTATATAGATCCACGTATGAGAATAAAGGAGTAGCTCTATGAAAGTGGTAAAATTTTTAAATGCAAACAGGCAATTTACTTTATTCTTGTTTTTGGCATGTCTGATAGTCCTAGTAGCTATATTTGCACCGATTGTTACGGGAGGAGTGGATCCTCTCAAAGGCAATATTTCGAACGCTCTTTTGGAACCTTCAAAAGAACACATTTTCGGTACTGATAAAATGGGGAGAGACATATTTGCCAGAGTAATATACGGAGCAAGAATTTCTCTTGCATCTACATTCGGCGTTGTAGGCTTGGTATTTTTGGTAGGTACGATAATGGGCGTTTTGGCAGGATACTTTAGAGGTTTTGTGGATTCTGCGATAATGCGTATTGCAGATATGATGCTTGCATTTCCGGGGCTTGTTTTGGCACTTGCAGTGGCAGGAATCATGGGAGCAAGTATTCGAAATGCTATAATAGCAATAGTAATTGTAAACTGGACAAAGTACGCAAGACTTGCGCGCTCGCTTGTTTTGAAAATAAGGGACAGGGACTATGTGTCGGCGGCAATAGTAACAGGCTCAAAGACGCCATATATGCTATTTAGGTATATGCTGCCAAATGCCTTACCAACGTTGATTATTACAGCTGCAACGGACATAGGCGCGATGATGCTTGAACTTGCGGCACTTTCTTTCTTGGGGTTCGGAGCGAAACCGCCTGCACCGGAATGGGGATTTATGCTTAATGAAGGTAGAGCTTCAATGCAAACTGCACCATGGCTTATGATTTTTCCGGGACTTGCAATTTTTATAGTAGTTGTTGTATTTAATATGCTGGGAGATTCAATCAGAGACATTTTGGATCCAAGGTCTGAATAAGGAGCGGTGTGATGTTAAAAGTAGATAATATAACAATATCATATAAGGGAAATCCCGTGGTTAAAAATTTCAGCATGGCTATTGAGGAAGGTAAAATTATAAGTTTGGTAGGAGAGTCCGGAAGTGGGAAAACATCGGTAATTCGTGCAATTTTAGGACTTTTGCCAATAGGTGGAGAGGTTTCTGAGGGGGATATTACTTGGGAAGGAGAATCACTTCTTTCATATTCTGCCGACAATTGGAATCAAGCGCGCGGCACAAAGATCTCGATGATATTCCAAGATAGCGGAGCGATGATGAATCCCACCAGAAAGATAGAAAGTGTATTTACCGAGTATATTTTGACGCATGAGGAAATTTCGAAGCAAGAAGCGTGGCAAAAAGCGAAAACGATGCTTGAACGCATGAATTTACCAAGTGCGGATAATGTAATGAGATCTTATCCGTTTCAGCTTTCCGGAGGTATGCGTCAGCGCGTAGGAATTGCTATGAGTATGACATACAGTCCTAAACTGCTACTTGCCGATGAGCCTACATCGGCTCTTGATGTAACGACGCAGGCGCAGATAGTGAGGCAGATGATGGAACTTAGAGATGAGTATAATACGAGTATTATAATGGTAACTCACAATATGGGAGTAGCGACATATATGTCGGATTACATTATAGTAATGAAAGACGGAAATATAGTCGATGAAGGTGATAGAAATCATATACTGAAGGAATCTGAAAGCGAATATACTAAAACGCTCATAAAAGCGGTTCCGTCTATGGGAGGTGAGCGATATGTATGATATCGGTGAGGTAATACTGGAAACAAAAAACATATCGAAGCATTTTCCTGCTTCGGGAGGTAGAACCCTTATTGCAAACAACGATATAAACCTCAAAATGTATAAGGGAAAAACGCTTGGACTTGTGGGAGAGTCGGGTTGCGGAAAAAGTACGCTTATGCGCATGCTCATATCTTTGGATGAACCGACATCGGGACAGATTCTTTTCAAAGGCGAAGATATTTCAAAACTCAAAGGTGAAGAAAAAAGGCTTAATCGGCAGTATATACAAATGGTATTCCAAGATCCGACATCATCATTCAATCCTAAAATGAAAATACGGGATATAATCTGCGAGCCGCTTATGAATTTTGGCAGAATCAAACCGTCTGAAAAAGACAGCGCGTGTAAAAAACTTTTGGAAATGGTTGATCTGCCGGAGGAATTTGTTGACAGGTATCCGCACAATATGAGCGGGGGACAAAGGCAGAGAGTGGCGATAGCAAGGGCGCTTGCGCTTGAACCTGAAATAATCATAATGGACGAGGCAACCTCGGCGCTTGACGTTTCGGTGCAAAAGACTATTGTTGAGCTTATCGTAAAAATACAAAAAGAGAAGGGGATTACTATTGGATTTATCTGCCACGATATAGCTTTGATACAGAGCTTTGCACATTATGTTGCGGTTATGTATTTGGGTAACGTGGTTGAATTTTTGCCTTCGGAAAATATTGCAAAGGAATCGTTACATCCGTATACAAAGGCACTGGTAGCTTCTATATTCGACATAAATATGGATTTTTCAAAACCGATTGAAAGTTTGGATAATGAAGTCCCAAGTCCGCTTGATGTACCGAAGGGATGCCCGTTTCAAAGCAGGTGCAATAAATGCATGGATATTTGTTTGAAAGAAGCGCCTAAACTTAAGGAAGTGAGTGCAGGTCATAGCGTGGCATGTCATTTGTACGATTAAATTTAATAATATAATGTAAATAGCCCGAGTAATCTGAACAAGAAATCTGCTTCGGGCTTATTTTGAAGGGTAAAAATATGCACGAAATCGAAGATTCTAAAACGGCTTATAAAAAATATCTGGAAGTTGCGCTTCCTGCTGCAATGCAGGGGCTTCTTTTGGATTTGATGCTTGCAATAGATCTTGCAATGGTAGGAGGACTGGGTGCAGATGCACTTGCTTCTGTTGGAATCATGAGTCAGCCCAGAATGGTATTGCTGGTACTTGTACGTTCGCTATCCGTAGCTGTTACGGCTATGGTTGCACGCAGAAAAGGCGAGGGAAGAATTTCCGAGATGAACGGAATACTTAAGCAAGCGATAGCGTTGACATTTTTGATATATATTCCAATGCTTATTGCCGCATTTTGCTTTTTGCCTGAAATAATATCGTTTGCAGGCGGTAAAGGTGAATTGATAATCGAAGGGGCGGTGTACGGAAAATACATAGTTGTAGGGCTGTTTTTTGCGGCTTTTACACAAATTGTAAGCGCTGCATTGATCGGTATAGGTTATACAAAGGTTGTTTTTAAGGCAAATGCGGTAGGCAATGTAATAAATACGATATTAAACATTTTTCTAATACACGGAATTTGGCTATTTCCCAGAATGGAGATAGCAGGAGCCGGACTAGCCACATTGATTGGGAATGTCGTTACAGCGGCGATAATATTTGTTGTAATCCTAAATAAAAATCACGAGCTTAATATTTTAGACGGCTCCTCGTGGAGATTTTCGAAAACTAATGCGCATAGCTTTTTTAAGGTCGGCTTGCCCGCACTTGGCGAGCAGTCATTCGAAAGATTCGGTATGTTCACTTATACTAAAATGGTTGCGGAGCTTGGAGTACTTCAACTTGCTACACATCAGGTTTGTATGAATTTGACAGATATTTTTTATTCGTTTTCTATGGGACTTGGCTATGCAAGTGCAGCACACACGGGGCAATGGCTTGGAAAAGGTCGTGAGGATGCAGCAAAGGAGTATGGTAAAATCGGGCTTAAGGTTGGAGTTTTGATAGCGGTAGTCTTTTGCGCAATATGTATAATCGGCAGACATATATTGATTGATATTTATACGGATGACACGGAGGTCATAAAGCTGGGCTCGAATATAATTATCATCCTTGCAATTGCATCTTTTCCGCAAGCAATTCAACTTGTGTGTTCGGGGGTATTGAAAGGGGCGGGCGACAGTTTCTATGTGATGATTTATTCGCTTTTTGTTATTGCGATATTCCGTCCTATTTTGACTTATGTATTGTGTTTTAAATTTAATATGGGATTATATGGCGCTTGGATAGCGGTGATAACCGATCAGAGCCTACGAATGGTATTTTCTTATACAAGATTTAAATATGGAAAGTGGATGCACATAAAAATATAATTGCAAAAGATAAAAAAACAGCCATATGTGAGGCTTGGTTGCTCAGGCTTTACATTGGCTTTTTTAGGAGTGAAATTATGCGTTGTTGTATTATATCAGTTGGTACGGAGCTTTTATTTGGACATACGATAAACACAAATGCGGCATATCTATCAAAGGAACTAAATCTTCTTGGCTTTGATGTTATGTATCATTTTGTTGTAGGTGATAACGATGGAAGGCTCAGCGAAACACTAAAATACGCGCTCGAAAAATGTGATCTTATAATCACAACTGGAGGTCTTGGGCCGACAGAGGATGATATCACAAAGGAGACAATTGCAGATGTCTTTGATGAAGAGCTTGTAATGCATGCGGAAAGCTTTGCGGCTCTCGAAAGATATGCAAAAAAACGTGGTCGCAAGCTCACCGAAAATAACTACAAACAGGCAATGATGCCTCAGCATGCAGTTGTCTTGGATAATGAGGCAGGAACAGCTCCAGCCTTTGCACTAGAAAAAGACGGTAAAATCATCATAAGTCTGCCAGGACCACCTAGAGAAGTTCATTATGTGTGGGAACATGAGGCAAAGCCATTCCTTCTATCAAAGCAGGACGAAAGTATAGTATATAGGATGATTAGGACATTTGGAATTGGTGAATCACTTCTCGAAACAGAACTTCTTCCTTTGATAGATGTCCAAACTGACCCAACTATTGCTACCTATGCAAAGGAAGGCGAGTGCATGATAAGAGTAGCATCAAAGCGTAAGGTTTATGATGAAGCTAAAGCTGCAGTTGATAAGGTTTGCAAGGAAATAGAAAATATAATAGGCGACTACATATATAGCTTTGATGGCGAAGAATTTTGCGATACTATAGGTAATGCTCTAATAGATAGGAATATAAGCATTTCTGCATGCGAGTCATGCACGGGTGGGGCATTTTCGCAGATGCTTGTTAGCGTTGCGGGAATATCAAAGGTCTTTGAAAGGGGCCTTGTTACATACTCTGAACGAGCAAAGCAGGAAGAGCTAGGTGTAAATAAAGAAACTTTAGAAAAGTATACGGCAGAAAGCAAAGAAGTGGCTCTTGAGATGGCAAAGGGCCTAAGGGCAAAGACTGGTAGCAAGCTCTGTATTTCATCAACTGGTGTAGCAGGACCTGATGCATATCATGGCCTAGATGCTGGGACCATGTATATAGGAATAGTATTTGGAGACTATGAGCATGTACATGAGGTAAAGACACATCGCAATGATAGAAACTGGAATAGAAACTTCTGCTGTCTTGAGATGTTTAATCAAATAAAAAAGGCTATCGATTATAAGGGGAAAATCTAGAAATCGTTGACATTGATAAGGGGAAAATGTAAAACTGTAAATATAAAAATACAGTAAAACTTATGCTTGATTTTTGTTAACAGCTAATGTAGAATAAAAATAAGAACGAATGTTCATTTTGGAGGTAAGGATGGCAACGAAGAAATTTGCAGCTTCTAATCCCGATGATAGGGATAGAGCTTTAGAAGAAGCTCTGAAGCATATACATAAGAAATTTGGTGACGGGTCTATCATGAGACTCGGCGAGAACGCACAGAACAAGGATCTATCTGTTATATCAACTGGTTCAATAAGCTTAGATATCGCATCTGGTGTTGGCGGAGTTCCAAGAGGAAGAATCATTGAGATTTTTGGACCTGAATCATCAGGTAAGACAACTCTCACACTTCACATTGTAGCAGAAGCTCAGAAGCAGGGAGGAAGAGCTGCATTTATCGATGCAGAGCATGCTCTTGATCCAGTTTATGCTAAGAGTATAGGCGTAGATGTGGATGCACTACTAGTATCACAGCCTGATACAGGAGAGCAGGGTCTTGAGATTTGCGATACACTTGCAAGGAGTGGAGCTTTGGATGTAATCGTTATCGACTCTGTAGCAGCGCTTGTACCAAGCTCTGAGATTGAGGGCGAGATGGGAGATTCACACGTAGGTCTTCAGGCAAGAATGATGTCACAGGCACTTCGTAAGCTAGCTGGTACTGTTAGCCGTTCTAAGACATGTGTTATATTCATCAACCAGCTTAGAGAGAAGATTGGCGTAATGTACGGAAGCCCTGAGACAACTACAGGTGGACGCGCTCTCAAGTTCTACTCAACAATGAGATTTGATGTACGAAAGGGCGAGAGCATCAAGAAGGGTGACGATATCCTAGGTAACAGAACCAAGGTTAAGATTGTTAAGAACAAGGTTGCGCCACCATTCAAGCGCGCTGAATTTGACATAATGTTCGGTGAGGGTATTTCCAAGTCAGGAGATATCTTGGATAGTGCTGTTGAACAGAACATTATTGAGAAGGCTGGTTCATGGTATAGCTACAATGGTGAGAAGATTGGACAGGGTCGTGAGAATGTTAAGGTTTATCTCGATGAGCACAGCGATGTATCTCAGGAGATAGAGCATAAGCTTCTCGTGGCATTGCAGTCAAACAACTCTGCTGAAGAGATGCCAGAAGATGTAGCTGATTTTAGAGTTGATGAAGATGGAGTAATCCTAGAGGATTAATTTATAAATAAAATTTTAAGCCGGTGCAATGCGCCAGTTTTGTCTATTTTTAAAGATTTTAGTATGTAATTGTTGACATTACCATGCGTTGATGTTATTATTACATGGTTAGACCGCACGAAACGGGTTATAAAGCGTAAGCTACCTGTAATAGGCGAGACTGGATAGAGGAGGTAGAAACACATGTACGCAATTATCGAAACAGGCGGAAAGCAGTACAGAGTTGCTGAAGGAGATGTCCTAACTGTTGAAAAGCTAGCAGTTGAAGACGGAGCTCAGGTTGAACTAGACAAAGTATTGCTTCTAAGCAAAGATGGTGATGTTCAGGTTGGCGCACCATACATCGAAGGCGCTAAGGTCTTTGGTGAAGTAGTTGAGAGTGGCAAGGGAAAGAAGGTTATCATCTTCAAGTACAAGGCTAAGAAGGACTACAGAAAGAAACAGGGTCACAGACAGCCATACACAATGATCAAGATTACATCATTGGATGGCAAGGCTCCAGCTAAGGTAGTTAAGGCTGCTGAAGCAAAAGAAGAAGTAAAAAACCTAGCATCGATGAAAAAGGATGAATTGATTGCATATGCAGAAGCTAAGGGTGTTGAAGTTGACGCTAAGGCTACTAAGGCAGTTATCATCGAGAAAATCGAAGCTGCAACTAAGTAATAGAGTTTAACCGACGAGGAGGTGTCTTTACATGGCAAGTAAGAAAGGTGTAGGAAGCTCCAAGAATGGCCGCGAATCCGAATCGAAAAGACTTGGTGTCAAGATTGGTGACGGACAGTTTGTAAGCGCCGGCAGTATCCTAGTTAGACAGAGAGGTACTAAGTTCCACCCAGGTAACAATGTAGGTATCGGTGGAGATGACACTTTGTTTGCTAAGATTGATGGTAATGTAAAGTTCGAAAGATACGACAAAACCAGAAAACAGGTCAGTGTTTATTCAAGAGAAGCTTAACTATAGGGCCTCATAAGAGGCTCTTTTTTGTTAATTTAATTGATAAGAGGTTAATATGCTTGTAGATAAAGCAAGAATAACGATAGTTTCAGGTAAGGGTGGAAACGGTGCTGTTTCATTTAGAAGAGAACCCTTTGTTCCTGAAGGTGGTCCAGACGGTGGGGATGGTGGAAACGGAGGAAATGTAGTTTTCCTCGCTGATAGAAACCTTAGAACTTTGATGGACTTTAGATACAAGAAAAAATACGAAGCCGAGAATGGTCAAAACGGCATGAAGAAAAAGTGCTACGGCAAAAAAGGAGAGGATTTAGTTATCAAGGTTCCTGTTGGAACTATGGTTTTTGATGCTGAGTCTGGTCTTTTGATGCATGATCTTAAGGAGGATGGAGATAGCTTTGTTGCTGCTCAAGGCGGCAGAGGAGGTAAGGGTAATATCCACTTCAAGAACTCAATAAGACAGGCGCCAAACTTTGCTGAAGCAGGAGATAAGGCTAAGGAAAGAGATGTAATTCTTGAGCTTAAGATGCTTGCTGACGTAGGTCTTGTTGGATTTCCTAATGTAGGAAAGTCAAGTCTTCTTGCGGTTGCTACTAATGCAAGACCTAAGATAGAAAACTATCACTTTACAACTATAGATCCTAATCTCGGTGTTGTAAGACTATATGATACAGACTATGTAATGGCCGATATCGCAGGAATCATTGAGGGTGCTCATCAGGGGCTTGGGCTTGGTTTTAAGTTCCTAAAACACATTGAGAGAACCAAAGTTTTGATTCATGTTGTAGACGTTTCAGGTTGCGAGGGCAGAGATCCTATAGATGACTTTGATAAGATAATGAAGGAGCTAGAATCATATAGCGATAAGATTACCCAAAAGCCTATGCTTGTAGCTGCTAATAAGATAGATATGATAGATGAAGATGATGAGAATTACCTCAAGTTCAAGGCTTATGTAGAAGGCAAGGGCTACAGGGTGTTCCCAATTTCTGCACCTCTAAATCTTGGTGTTAAGGAACTGCTTTCAGCTGCTGCTGAGGAACTGGCAAAGGCAGAGCTAAATCCACCACCAGAAGAGGAATATGAGTACTTTGATTTTGAATCAGAAAAGCTTAGTGATGCTGATTACAGAAGAATTGATGTTCGCTGCGAAAACGGACAGTACATTATGGAAGGTCAGCAGCTTCAGAAGATATTTGATTCAACAAACTTTAATGATATGGGTTCTCTGAGATATCTATATAAGTATATAGAGAAGAGCGGAGCGCTCAAGAAACTTCGAAAGATGGGGCTTGAGGAAGGCGATATTGTAAAGATTGGCGACTTTGAGCTTGAATATTATGATGAATACGATGAGTAGTGAATCAAAAAAACAAAAACGTCTCAGCGAAGAAATCTGCAAGGAGCTTTATGCTAAATATGAAACTCCTGAGCGTGTAATTAAACACTGCAGAGCTGTTGGTGAGACAGGAGCAAGAATAGCAGGTGCTCTAAATAAAGCTGGCTATAATTTTGATGAGTCTTTAGTAAGAGCTGCAGGTCTTATCCACGATTTGATGAGAATATCTGATAATCATGGAGAGGCTGCAGCTGATTTACTTGAGTCACTTGGTTATATGCAGGAAGCAAAGGCTGTGAGAAACCATATGAGATATGAGTTTAATGCGCCTGAAAATATAACTGAAACTGACATTTTCTGCCTAGCTGATAGACTTGTCAAGGAAGATGAATATGTTGGAATTGATGAGCGTGTTGATTACCTTATAGATAAGCCAGGCAAAACAGCTGAGAGAACTAAAATCCTAAAAGAAAAAAGGGAAGAGACCAAGATATTTATCAAGGCTTTAGAGATAAGAATGGGCGTAAAAATTGATAGCCTCTTCAGGAATGATGATAGCGCAAAGAAGATCGATAGACTTCTAAAGCGAGTAGAAAAACCGGCAAGATACATAGGATCAGAGAAGAATATTTGCAAGAAAAAACCTCAAAATAAGCTAAGGTTTGCTTTTGCTTTCCCAGATTTATATGAAATCGGTATGTCATATATGGGACTTCAGATTTTGTATAACATTTTAAATAAGGAAGATGAGATTTATTGTGAGAGGGTTTTTGCCCCTGCTCAGGATATGTCTGCATTGATGCGTGAGGAAAAACTAGATCTATTTACTCTTGAGACAAAGACAAGGGTAAGAGATATGGATATTCTAGGTTTTACGCTTCAGTATGAGATGTCATACACGAACGTACTTGATATGTTAAGTCTTGCAGGGATTACATTTAAATCAAAGGATAGAGCAGAAGACGAACCGCTTATCATTGCGGGAGGTCCGTGTGCATATAATCCTGAACCGCTAAGTGATTTCGTCGATGTATTTTTGATTGGTGATGGAGAGGAGCTTTTGCCTTACTTCCTAAAGGAATACAAGAAATCCCTAGAGAAGGGCGTAAGTAAGAGAGAATTTCTAAAATCAATAGTAAAAACAGATGGAGTTTACATTCCATCATTTTATGATGTTGTTTACAATGAGGACAATACGGTCAAAGAGTATGTCCCTTTGATAGAAGACGCTCCAAAACGTGTTAAGAGAGCTTTGATAAGTGAAATCGAGGACATTCCGTTTCCGGAAAAACCAATGGTTCCGTTTATCGATACAGTACACGATAGAGCTGTCGTTGAAACGTTTAGGGGTTGTACTAGAGGATGCAGATTCTGCCAGGCTGGTATGATATATAGGCCGATTAGAGAAAGATCAAAGGAAACCATAGAGCGTATCGTAGAAAGACAGCTAGAGACAACTGGACACGATGAACTTTCGCTTCTATCGCTTTCTACAAGTGATTACTCTGATTTTGAGGCATTAGCTACATCAGTAATGGATAAGTGTGCAGATAGAAACGTTGCGCTTTCACTTCCATCACTAAGGCTTGATAGCTTCTCGTTTAACGTGCTTCAGGAAATACAGAAATACAGAAAATCAGGTCTAACCTTTGCACCAGAAGCTGGAACGCAAAGACTTAGGGATGTAATAAACAAAGGTATTACTGAGGAAGATATTTTTTCTGCAGTTCGTCAGGCCATAGAACTTGGCTGGAACAATATCAAGCTTTACTTTATGATAGGTCATCCGACGGAGACTGATGAGGATCTAGAGGGTATAGCAAATATAGCAAAGAAGATTTTACAGATAAAGAAGGAAATTGGGAGGGGCGGTAGATTCAATGTGACCGTCAGCGTTTCTAACTTTGTTCCAAAGGCATTTACTCCTTTTCAGTGGATGGGGCAAAACAGCCTAGAAGAATTCAGGCGTAAGCATGACTTCCTTAGAGGACTTCTATATGTCAAAGGCATAACATTTAACTATCATGACGATTTTACAAGCGTGCTTGAGGCAGTATTTGCTCGTGGAGATAGGCGAACAGGAGAACTTCTTCTAAAGGCATATGAGGAAGGTTGCGTTCGCGATAGCTGGTCTGAGTGCTTTGATGAACAAAAATGGAGGACTGCAATTGAAAAGAGCGGTCTTGACATCGAGTTCTACACCCAGAGAGAAAGAGATATTGATGAAGTACTGCCATGGTACATAATCGATAGCTCTGTAAGCGACGAATATCTAAAGCTAGAATGGAAACGCGCTAATGTTGCTCAGATTACACCAGACTGCAGAAATGGCTGCACAGGCTGCGGAATCAACAAAAGAACGGTTTGTAAGTTAGGTGGTATCTATGAATAGATTTGTTTTAGAGTTCAGCAAACAGGGATACATTAAATACATCTCACATCTAGATATGCTGAGGCTTTTTAAGCGTACTTTCAAAAGGGCAGGAATTCCGCTAGACTATTCCAAAGGCTTTAATCCACATCCTAGAATGAGCTTTGCTCAGCCACTTTCACTAGGATATACATCAAAGCAGGAGCTGATAGAGTTTTTCACCTACGAAGAAACGACTCAGGATGATATTTTGCTAAAGTTAAACGAGCAGTTCCCTGAAGGAATTAGTATCTTGGCATGTGGTTATATTGATGGAACACAAGGTTCGCTTGCTGCAGCAGTAAGTTCAGCAGTTTATAGCGTTTTCTTGCCTGATACACTAGAAAAGTCGCTAGACGAAATAAAAGATGATATAAAATCATATCTAGCTAAGGAATCTATCATAGCCCTAAAGCGTATGAAGAAGACAAAAAAGCTGGGCGAAGTTGATATTAGATCAAAAATCCGTAAAATAGATGCTGAAGAAGTAAACGAAAATATAGTTTTAAAGCTTGATCTTGACTGCGGAAGTGCCTCAAATCTCAGTCCAGAGCTTGTCATTACTACATTTATAGAGCACAGCGGACTAGATATCCAAAGATATGATATAGAAGTAAGCAGGGATTTTTTGAGATTTGACTCTTGTATTCCCCAAACAATGGGTTTAGACTTGATATACGAAAATTAAGTTTAAACGGAGGGATATTTTGCAAAGAGGAAAACTTGGGCTAAGCAATATAGAATACTATGTGCAGTCAGCTAAAACTTTTATCAAAAAAAATAATAAATATGTCCAAATAGCGGTTACGATTATTGCAATCATAGCCGCTTTGCTATTTTTTGTACTGAATGGGGAAAAATCCCCTAAGCAAAATTACAAGCATGCACCATCGATTAGTAGCTTAAAGGAAACGAAGGAAGATAGTACTACTTCAGATAAACATTCTAGATCAAGCAAAAGATCAAAGAATAATTCCAAAGCTAAGTCGACAAAGGAGGCAGAACCAGATGAGCTTATAATCGCTGATATAAGTGGTGAAATTAATAAACCAGGTGTATATAAGATTAGACCAGGAACTAGGGTATTTGAACTCATAGATCAGGCTGGGGGGCTTAGCGAAAATGCAAATGCTGATGTGATTAACAGAGCGTCTATAGTTTCTGATGGGCAAAAAATTGTAATTCCGAGTAAAATCACAGGAGAACAAGGACATCAAGCTATAGATAATCCTGATATCTCTAGCAATGTAAGTGGATTAGTAAACATAAATCAAGCAGATCAAAACCAGCTAGAGAGCATAGCGGGAATAGGTCCAGCTATGGCAAAACGCATAATAGAATATCGAAGATCAAATGGCTATTTTGGATCGATTGATGAACTTATGAATGTAAAAGGCATAGGCACAAAAAAATTTGATAAAATTAAAGCTTATGTGACCATATAATCTTGATTGAATCGTTGCGCTTTGGTATAATATTAGAACTAATTGTTAGGAGAATTACAATGATTACAGAAGATGAAATTAAACGTATTAACGAGCTAGCCAAAAAATCCAAAACTGATGAAGGGCTAAGCGAAGATGAAAAAAAAGAACAACATAAGCTAAGACGCAAGTATATCGATTCATTCAAGACTAATCTACGTTCACATCTAGATACGATTAAACCAGATGATAAGAATAATAAGGAATCCTAATGTCGATTATCATATTTTAATTAGATTGTATGCTGTTTAAAATTCACAAGATATAGGTATAAATAAATCGTAAATGATAATGATAAAACAGACAGAAGGAGCTGAAATATATGAGACAGGTATATCTTGATAATTCCGCAACTACTCCTATTAAGGGAGATGTTCTTAAGGAGATGCTACCATTCCTCACAGAACATTTTGGAAATGCATCTAGCTTATACACACCAGGCCTAGTAGCAAGACGTGCACTAGATGAGGCTAGAGAAAAGGTAGCAGCTTTGATCAATGCAAAGTCTAACGAAATTTATTTCACAGGATGTGGATCTGAGTCCGATAACTGGGTGCTTAAGGGAGTAGCAAGTTCGCTTAAGAATAAGGGAAACCACATCATTACAACAGTTACTGAGCATCCAGCTATGCTTCGTACATGTGAGTATTTAGAGAAGAACGGATATGAAGTAACATATCTTGGTATAGATGATCAGGGTAGACTTAATCCTGCAGAGCTTGAGGCAGCTATTAAGGATACAACTATTCTTGTTAGCATAATGATGGTTAACAATGAGATTGGAACAATTCATCCGATTAAGGAACTTGCAGCTATTGCAAAGAAACACGGTGTGCTATTCCACACTGATGCAGTTCAGGCAGTAGGAAATGTTCCTATCGATGTTAAGGATTTGGGCGTTGACTTCCTATCAATGTCAGCACACAAAATATATGGACCTAAGGGCGTTGGTGGACTTTATATCAGACGTGGCGCCAAGCTAGGTACTTTGATTTTCGGAGGCGGACAGGAAAGTGGCAAGAGAGCAGGAACAGAGAACGTAGCTGGCATAGTTGGCTTCGGTAAGGCTGCTGAACTTGCAATGAACAGTCTTGATGAGCATATCAAGCATAGCACAGAGATGAGAAATTATCTTGCAGAGAAGCTCACAGCTGAGATTCCAGATGTTATCATCAATGGTTCAATGGATAACAGACATCCAGGAAACCTAAATGTGACATTTAAGTACATTGAGGGAGAATCAATCCTAATCCAGCTTGATGCTTGTGGAATTTGCATTTCAACTGGATCGGCATGTTCATCAAAGTCACTAAAACCTTCACATGTTCTTTCAGCTTTGGGAGTACCAGTTGAGCTGATACACGGAACAGTAAGATTTTCAGTAGGAGATTTCACCACTAAGGAAGATATAGATTATACAGTAGAATGCACTAAGAAAATAGTTGCATGGCTAAGAGATTTATCACCTCTAAGCCCTAAGAAAGGAGAATAGTTATGGCACTATATAACGATACAGTAATGAATAATTTTATGAATCCACAGAACGTTGGAGAAATAGAAAACCCATCTGGAACAGGTATTTACGGAAGCCCTGTATGTGGAGATATGATGCAGATGCAGATTAAGGTTGATGAGAACGATGTAATTACAGATTGCAAGTTCAAGACATTTGGATGCGGAAGCGCTATCGCTTCATCAAGCATGGCTACACAGATGATTATTGGTAAGACAGTAGAAGAAGCTCTTAAGCTTACAAATAAGGATGTAGTTGATGAGCTAGGTGGTCTTCCAGCAGTTAAGGTTCACTGTTCAGTTCTTGCTGACCATGCTATTAAGTCAGCTATCTATGATTATGCACAGAAGAATAACAAGACATACGCTGGACTAGAGGGATTTGACCCTAATGCTGAGGAAGATGAGCACGATCACGAGATTGAAGAATAATAAAATTTTAGTATAATTTAGCGGCAGTGCAGGTGCACTGCCGTGATTTTGTATGGGTAAGAAAATGGATATTCAAGTTGATATTCTAAATGAATATAAAAGATGGATTGACTGCGCAAGAGATGAAGAGGTAAAGCAAGAACTCTCTTTGATGAAGGATAATTTTGAAGAAATTAACGAGAGTTTTTATAAGGAGCTTGATTTTGGAACATCTGGAATGCGTGGAATTTTAGGTGCTGGAACAAATCGGTTAAACACCTATGTTTTACGTAGAAGTAACCTTGCTTTAGCTAGCCATATCAATAAAAATTGTGCTGGTAAATCAGTTGTTATTTCTTTTGATAGCCGAAAAAATTCATCTAGATTTGCACGTGAGACAGCTGCTTTGATGTCAGCAATGGGAATAAAGGCATACCTATTTAGTGAGCTAACGCCCGTTCCTGTACTTGTCTATGCAATTACTAAGCTTTCATGTGACTATGGAATTATGATTACGGCAAGTCATAATCCAGCAGTTTACAATGGTTATAAGGTTTACGGAAAGCATGGATATCAGATAATTGGGAGCGAACTTGACTCTATTCTAAAGGAGCAGGAGCGCTTTGATTACTTTGATGAAGTAGATGTAGATGATTCAAACATAAGCATGCTCGATGATGAGATTAAAAATGATTTTTTATCAAAGGTTATTTCACTTGAACCTAAGGGAATAAACAAGGATGCTAAATCGAATCTTCATATAGTCTATACTCCTTTAAATGGAGCAGGACTTAAATATGTAAGCAAAGCACTTTCTGATAGTGGTTTTGATAATATAAGCATTGTTAAATCGCAGGAAAACCCCGATTCGAACTTTCCTACTTGCAAATCTCCAAATCCTGAGAAGATGAGCGCCTATACGGAAGCATTTGAGACCTTAGATGAGTGCAAGGCGGATATAATTATTGCAACAGATCCTGATTGCGATAGAATTGGATGTGCCCTTGTAAGCGATGGTATGAAGGTTAATCTAACTGGTAATCAGATAGGAATTTTACTATTTGATTTCCTCTGCAGATTCAAGGAGAAACAAGCAGATTCAATCTGCATAAGAAGCATAGTTTCTTCACCTTTGATAGATAAAATTGCTGACGAAAATGGTATAGAGGTTGTGCGTACTCTAACTGGATTCAAATATATCGGTGAGATTATTGCAGGACTTAGACAAGATGGTGTAGAGAGTAAATATTTCTTTGGTTATGAGGAGAGTAATGGATTTCTTGTATCGCCATTCATATGTGATAAGGATGGTGTGAGCACAGCTCTTTTAATTGCATGTATGGCGGCTCAGTATAAGTCTGAGGGCATAGATCTCTTTGAGAAGTTAAACCAGATTAATTTCAGATATGGAAGGCTTATCGAACGCATAGGAAACTTTGTTTTTGAGGGTATAGAGGGCGAGAAGCAGATTTCAAAAATAATGGACTATTTTAGGACAAATAATCTTTCTGAGATAGCTAGCTTTGAAGAGAAAATTGACTTTTTAAATGATGATACAGGAATGCCAAAGTCAGATGTTTTGATTATGAGAACTGTATCTAAGAGTACTTTTATTATCAGACCTTCTGGCACAGAGCCTAAGATTAAGCTATATATGTATCTAGAGCCAAATGACTTGAAGATAGCAAAGAAATTTGAGAAGATCATAAATGGTTTTACAGTGTACTAAGATGCGAAAAAGTGATATACTTTAAGGATAGATTTGATAGGAGGAATGAACCTTGCAGAAAAAAGGACTTAACGAGATAAGAAAATCTTTTAGGGATTTTTATGTAAGTAAGGGACACTATGCAGCAAAGAGCGCTTCATTAGTTCCCCAAAACGATAAATCATTGCTTATTATAAACTCAGGTATGGCACCTCTGAAGAGATACTTTGCAGGACTTGATACACCGCCGGCTAAGAGAATGACTACATGTCAGAAGTGTATCAGAACAGGTGATATCGAAAACGTTGGTATCACATCAAGACATGGTACATTTTTTGAGATGCTAGGTAACTTCTCCTTTGGTGACTATTTCAAGGAGCAGTCTCTAACCTGGGGATGGGAATTCATAACTAAGGTTTTGGAGCTCCCAACTGATAAAATTTGGGCAACAGTATACGAGGATGATACAGAGGCTGAGAAAATTTGGGAAAAGCTTGGAATGCCTGTTGAGAGAATCGTAAGACTAGGCAAGGAAGATAACTTCTGGGAAATAGGTCTAGGTCCATGCGGTCCATGTTCAGAAATCTATTTTGATAGAGGTGAAGAATACGGATGCGATAGAGAAGACTGTAAGCCTGGTTGTGACTGCGATAGATATGTTGAGTTTTGGAACCATGTGTTCACACAGTTCTCCAAGGAAGAGGATGGCAGTTACAGCAACCTCGAGCACCCAAACATAGATACAGGAATGGGTCTTGAGAGAATTGCATGTATTATGCAGGGTGTTACATCCATCTTTGATATAGATACTATTCAGTACATCCTTCAGGGAGTTCTTGAGCTTTCGGGAATCAAATATGAAGAAGCTGGCACTGAGAAAACAGATATATCAGTTAGAATTATTACTGACCACCTTCGCTCGATGGTATTTATGATTGCTGATGGTATCATTCCATCAAACGAAGGACGCGGTTACGTTCTAAGAAGAATTATAAGAAGAGCTGCAAGACACGGTAATCTAATCGGTATTAACGGTAGATTCCTTTCGGATATGGCTGACAGAGTTATCGCTGTATCAGGGGAAGCTTATCCTGAATTAGTTGAGAAGCAGCAGTTCATTAAGAAGATTATAGCTGTCGAAGAAGAAAAGTTTGCTTCTACAATCCAGCAGGGTATAGATATTATTCAGGGCTATGTCGATGAGATGAAGCAGCAGGGCAAGACTGTACTTGACGGAGAGAAGATGTTTAAGCTCTACGACACATACGGATTCCCACCAGAACTTACAGAGGAAATCCTCCTAGAGAATGATTTTACAGCTGATAAGGATGGTTTCAAGGCTAACATGGAAAAGCAGAAGGAACAGGCTAGAGCTGGTCGTAAGTCTGAAGACGAAGAAGGCTGGAAGGAAGCTGTTACAGCAGTAGACGTTCCTGAGACAAGGTTTGTAGGATATAGCTCGCTGACGAGCGATTCAAAGGTTTTAGCTATTCTTAAGTCTGGAGCAATGACTGATTCAGCTGAGCAGGGCGAGACCGTTAGAATTTACCTAGATCAGACACCATTTTATGCTGAAGGCGGTGGACAGATTTATGATACAGGTCTGATTGAAGCAGATGGCTTTAAAGCATGCGTAAAGGCTGTTAGCAAGCAGAACGGTGCATTCTGCCATGAGGTAGAGATTATTGAGGGTAAGCTTTCAGTAGGTGATAGTGTATCATGCTTCGTTGATAGAGTGAGAAGGAACATGGTTGCAAGAAACCATACAGCAACTCACCTGCTACATAAGGCACTTCGTATGGTTGTCGGAGATCACATTCAGCAGGCAGGTTCATTTGTAAATGAGAACAGTCTAAGATTTGACTTCACTCACTTTGAAGGCCTAACAAAGGAACAGCTCAAGGAAGTTGAGGCAATAGTAAACGAAGAAATCAATAGATTTGAAGATGTTGAAACACTAGAGACGGATATAGAGACAGCTAAGAGTAAGGGCGCTATGGCACTCTTTGGTGAAAAGTATGGTGATACAGTTCGCATGGTAAGCTGCGGTAAGTTCAGCGTTGAGCTTTGTGGGGGTACACATGTACATAACACCGGAGAAATCGGATGCTTTAAGCTTCTATCAGAGTCAGGTGTTGCATCAGGTGTTAGAAGAATAGAGGCTGTGAGTGCTTGTGCAGTATATGATATTGCAAATAAGCAGGCTGAGGTTATAGAAGACTGTGCAGCTGAACTAAAATGCAATAAGGATCAGTTAAAGAACAAGATAGTTTCATTATCTGAAGAGCTAAAGAGTCTAAGGCATGAGCTTGCGGAGTTTAAGAAGGCACAGCTTGGAAATGCAGCAACATCACTTCTTGCAGAAGCAAAGGATGTAAATGGAATCAAAGTTATCACAAAGAAATTTGATTCTATGGATGCGGGAGAGCTTAGAACTTTAGCAGATGACATCAAGAAGGAATCAAATAATGTGGCTATGATATTTGCTGCAGTAGATGGTGAAAAGGCAGCGCTTTTAGTTTCACTTAGCGACGACCTTGTAGAGTCTGGATTCCATGCTGGTAAGATAGTTAAGGAAGTAGCTGCTGCTTGCGGCGGTGGCGGTGGCGGTAAAGCTAATATGGCTCAGGCTGGAGCAAAGGATATATCAAAGCTTGACGATGCTTTCGTGCTTGCAGAAAATTTATTCAAGTAGTATAATAAATATAACGATATTGGAGTATAGGAGGGCACACGATGGAAAGAAAGACTATAATGTTTGATACAAACAAGGCACAGGAAAAAACTACCAAGGAAGTTTTGAAAGATGTCTATGAAGCATTAGAAGAAAGAGGATATAATGGAATTGACCAGATGGTTGGTTACATTCTTTCGGGTGATCCTTCATATATAACAAGCTACAACAATGCTCGTATGATGATAAGCCGTATCGATAGAGACGATTTGGTTGAAGAAATCCTGAAAGAGTATCTAAACAAATAATAATGTTTCGGCGGGGTTTTGTCCCGCCGTATTTTTTTGACATAAGAGTTAGGAGAAAAGAATGAGAAGAAAGATTGCGCTTGATGTAGGTGATAAAACAATTGGAGTGGCTCTAAGCGACGAGCTTGGAATAACAGGCCAAGGACTTATGACAATAGAAAGAATAGGGATAAAGAAGGATACAGGAAAAGTTGTTGAACTAATAAAGGAATATGACTGTGACACTGTTGTAATTGGACTTCCTCTGAACCTAAATGGAACTGATAGCGTTCAGACCGAAAAGGTTAGAGAGTTTCGAACAAAGCTAGAAAATAAGATGAGAAGCAGCGCTCTTGCAGATGTTGAAATCGTATGGCAGGATGAAAGATTTACAACAAAACTTGCAGAAAACGTTTTGATTGCAGGAAATGTAAGGCGTGAAGACAGAAAAAAATATGTAGATAAGCAGGCTGCTGTGATAATTATGCAGAGCTATCTAGATAGTAAAGGGAGCCTTATCTAACTTTGATAAATTTTATCAAAAACGAATACAATGCAGCATAAAATACAACAATGTTCGTGTATTTGCCTAATTTAGGGTAAATTGGCTAAAAAAAACAATAAAAAACTTCATATTATCTGAACGAATCTTGAAGCCTCTTTTTTAATGTGCTAAATTTTTATTATAAAGATGAATTTGATATTTTATGCATGAGGTGGTTTAAATGAAAAAAGTAGCAGTAATCATGGGCTCTGACAGCGATTTGCCAGTAGTCGAATCAGCAATTTCAACACTTAACGAGTTCAATGTACCTTTTGAGGTTCACGTTTGGTCAGCACACAGAACACCTGAGGTAGTTCACGATTTTACAAGGAATGCAATCGATAACAATTTCGGAGTAGTTATCGCTGCTGCAGGAAAGGCAGCTCACTTAGCAGGAGCCATTGCCGCAAATACTACGCTTCCAGTAATCGGAATTCCTGTTAAATCAGGCACTTTAGATGGAATAGATGCTCTGTTTTCTACAGTACAGATGCCTAGTGGAATACCAGTTGCAACAGTTGCAATTGATGGTTCAAAGAACGCCGCTTTGCTAGCAATAGAAATCCTTGCGCTTAGCGATGACAATCTAAGCAAAATGCTCATACAAAAGAGAGAAGAAGATAAGGAAAAGGTACTTAAGAAAAACGCTGCAATTGAAGCTAAATTCGGAGGGAAATAAATGAGCGGATTAAGGGAAGAATGCGGGCTTTTCGGTGTATATTCGCCAGAGAAAAGTGACCTTGCAAAGACCACATATTACGGACTTTTTGCCCTCCAGCACAGAGGACAGGAAAACTGCGGAATTGTAGTTAACGACGAAGGTGTTCTTAAGACATATAAGGATACCGGTCTTGTAAACGATGTCTTTACTCAAAGTATCCTAGAAGACCTAGGCGAAGGAAACATGGCAGTTGGACATGTACGCTATGGTACTACAGGAGGAAACGAGAGACTTAACTCTCAGCCTATAGTTATAAATCATCACAAAGGCTGTATGGCTCTTGCTCACAACGGAAACCTTGTAAATTCTTATGATCTGCGTAAGGAACTTGAGACACAGGGTTCTATTTTCCACACTACAACAGATACAGAAGTAATTGCATATCTAATAACCAAGGAGAGAATCGCTTGTGATTCCATAGAAACTGCGATAGATAGAACTATGAATAAGCTAGAGGGAGCCTACTCCTTAATTGTCATGTCTGCAGGCAAGCTAATTGCAGTTCGTGACCCATTCGGATTCAGACCTCTTTGTTATGGACAGAGAAGTGATGGTTCATATGTAGTTGCTTCAGAAACATGTGCACTAAACACAGTAAACGCTGAGTATATCAGGGATATAGAGCCAGGTGAAATCCTAGTATTTGATAAGGATGGAATAAGATCCATCAAAGATCACTGCAACAAAGAACCACATAAAATATGCATTTTTGAATACATATACTTTGCAAGACCAGATTCAGTAATCGAAGGCGTTAGTGTTCACGAAGCTCGTAAGCGTGCAGGAGCATGTCTTGCAATGGAGCATCCAGTTCAGGCAGATGTTGTAATAGGTGTTCCTGATTCCGGATTAGATGCTGCTATTGGATACGCACAGCAGTCAGGAATTCCATATGGAATAGGCTTTATCAAAAACAAATACATAGGAAGAACTTTTATTGCTCCTGGTCAGAAGAACCGCGAGGATAAGGTTAGAATAAAGCTAAATGTTGTAAAGGATACAGTTGATGGCAAGAGAGTTGTATTAGTTGATGACTCAATTGTTAGAGGAACTACAATAGCTAGAATCATAGGACTTCTACGTGAAGCAGGAGCAAAGGAAATTCATGTTAGATCCTCTGCACCCCCATTCACAGATCCATGCTACTATGGAACAGATGTGAGTTCCAAGGAAAACCTGATTGCATGTCAGCACAGTTTAGATGAAATTGCATCAGTAGTTGGAGCTGAAAGCGTTGGATATCTAGATGTTAATCACCTTAACATGCTTATAGGAAGTCAGAAAAACACTGGTTACTGCTACAGCTGTTTCAATGGAGAGTATCCAACAAATATTCCAGATGGAGACGAAAAGTTTATATTTGAAAAGCATATAAGCGATAATGAAGAACATATTTAGGTCAAACAATAGGAGTGTGTGATATGTCAAAGAGTTTCAGCAATAGCTATAAGGAAGCTGGCGTAGATATAACTGCAGGATACCGTTCAGTTGAAATGATGAAGCAGCATATAGCTAAAACCATGGTATTTGGTAATACATCTGATGTAGGTGGTTTCGGCGGACTTATGGAGCTAGATACGGAAGGTATGGAAAAGCCTGTTTTGGTTAGCGGAACCGATGGAGTCGGAACAAAGCTAAAGATGGCCTTTCTTCTAGATAAGCACGACACAGTTGGAATCGACTGCGTAGCTATGTGTGTAAACGATATTATATGCGTTGGTGCAAAGCCTCTTTGCTTTCTCGATTACATAGCTTGCGGAAAGAACAATCCTGAAAAGATAGCTATGATAGTTAAGGGTGTGGCTGATGGATGTGTTCAATCTGAGTCAGCTCTTGTTGGAGGAGAGACAGCTGAAATGCCAGGCTTTTATCCAGAAGATGAGTATGACCTTGCTGGATTTGCAGTAGGCATTGTAGATAAGAAAAATGTTCTAGATAAGAATAATGTTAAAGAAGGAGATGTATTGATTGCACTTCCTTCATCAGGAGTTCATTCAAACGGTTTTTCTCTTGTGAGAAAGGTTTTTGATGTAGAAAGTGCAGACATATCAAAGCCAGTTACTGAGCTTGGAGGAAAGTCAATAGGCGAGGTACTTTTGACACCAACGAAAATCTATGTAAAGCCAGTTCTCGCACTTCTCAAGGAAGTGAAGGTTAAATCAATTGCACACATAACAGGTGGTGGGTTTTATGAAAATATTCCAAGAAGCCTTCCAGAGGGACTTGGTGCAGTAATAAAGAGAGAGGACATCAAAGTGCTTCCTATCTTTGATTTAATTGCAAAGGAAGGAAATATTCCTGAGCGCGATATGTTCAATACTTTCAATATGGGTGTTGGCATGACAATCATAGTATCAAAAGACGATATTGATAAAACCATCAAAGTCCTAAAAGAGAATGGTGAAGATGCCTATGTTCTTGGAACTATATCAAAATCGGATGAAGGTGTAGAGATATGCTAGCCGAAAAATGCAAAGTGGCAGTCTTTGTATCCGGAGGAGGAACGAATCTTCAGGCAATACTTGATAGTCGCGGAGAAATCATTAAGAACGCAGAGATTTATCTTGTTGCATCTAGCAGCAAGGATGCATATGCACTTGAGAGGGCAAAAAAGCATGATATAGAGACTTTTATCATAGAAGATGAGCAAAGACTTGTTGAAAAGCTAAAAAGCCTAGAAATTGATTTTATTGTTTTGGCAGGATATCTAAGGATTTTGACTGAAGACTTCTGTAAGCTATATAGCAATAGAATTATAAATGTTCATCCTTCTTTGATTCCATCATTTTGTGGCAAGGGCTTCTATGGTCTTAAGGTTCACGAAAAAGCTCTTGAATATGGAGTTAAAGTCAGCGGAGCTACTGTTCACTTTGTTAATGAAATCCCAGATGGTGGAAAGATTATAGATCAAAGAGCAGTAAGAGTTTGCGAAGGCGACACGGCTGAAGATTTACAAAAGAGAGTTATGGCAGAGGCGGAGCATATTATACTACCTCAGGCAGTTGAAAATGTTGCGCTCATGATAAAAAATGGAGAAATATAAAATGAATATAATCGGAGTAAAGCAAGCTATTAGCGGAAACTCCTACTGTGGAAGAGGCATAATAATCGGAGCAACAGCTGATAAGAAATGTGCATGTGCATACTTTATTATGGGACGTTCTGATAATAGCCGTAACAGAGTATTTGTCAAAGACGGAGAGAATCTTATGATTAAACCTTTTGATGAGAGCAAGGTAGAAGACCCATCTTTGATTATCTACTATCCAGTAAGAAGGCATGCTAGCAATCTCATAGTTACAAATGGAGATCAGACCGATACTATTTTCGATTTCCTAGCTGGTGGAAAGAGCTTTGAGGATGCCTTAAGAACTAGAGAGTATGAGCCAGATGCACCAAACTATACTCCTAGAATCAGTGGTATTGTTGAGCATGCAAAGGATGGTTTCAAGTATAAGTTAAGCATTTTGAAGCGAGAAGACGCAGATAATGAAGCTTGCCAAAGAAACTTCTTTGAGTATTCATCAGTTCCCGGAATCGGTCACTTGATTCACACATATGTGCAGGATGGCAATCCGCTTCCTAGCTTTGAGGGAGAGCCAACAAAGATAGAAATCGAAAATGATATCGATACTTTTGCTAGCTCAATTTGGGAAAGCCTTGATAGCGAAAATAAGATATCACTTTATGTAAGGTATTCCGATTTTGATGGTGGAAATGTTGAAGAACGCATAATCAACAAGTTTGGGAGGTAAGCGATGAAGTCTTTTCAGCTAAAATACGGATGCAATCCAAATCAGTCAGATGCTTGTATTTTCATGGAAGATGGAAGCGAGCTTCCTATAGAAATACTTAACGGAAGACCTGGATATATAAACTTTCTAGATGCTTTTAACAGCTATCAGCTTGTAAAAGAGCTAAAGGAAGCAATTGGGCTTCCAGCGGCAACTTCGTTTAAGCATGTAAGTCCAACCTCTGCAGCTGTTGCAGTAAAGATGGATGATGTTCTTAAAAAGGCTTGCTTTGTTGATGACATCGAAGGCTTAGACGATTCTCCAATTGCAACTGCTTACGCACGCGCAAGGGGAACAGAGAGAATGTGTTCCTTTGGAGACTTTGTTGCTCTTTCTGACGAGTGTGATGCTGTTACTGCACGCATTCTAAAGAGAGAGGTTTCAGATGGAATCATTGCGCCTTCATATTCAGAAGAGGCTCTTGAAATATTAAAAACAAAAAAGAACGGTAACTACAATATCATTAAAATAGATCCTAACTACGTTCCTCAGGAAAGAGAAACTAAGCAAGTTTTCGGAATTAGCTTTGTTCAGAACAGAAATAATTATAAGGTTGATGATTCATGCTTTGATAATATAGTTACCGAAAACAAGGTTCTAAGTGATGAAGCAAAGCGCGATCTTACAGTCGCTTTGATTTGTCTAAAATACACTCAGTCAAACTCAGTTGCATTTGCTAAGGATGGACAGGCAATTGGTATAGGAGCTGGCCAGCAGTCTAGAATTCACTGCACAAGACTGGCTGGAGAAAAGGCTGATTTCTGGCATTTACGTCAGTCACCAAAGGTTATAAATCTACCATTTAAGGCAGATATAGGTAGACCTGAGCGCGATAACAGTATAGATATTTACCTCGGAAAATATCCTGAGGATGTGCTTGCTGACGGAGTATGGCAGAATATATTTACAGAAAAACCAGAGCCCTTTACATTTGAAGAGCAGAGAGAATATCTAGACAGCATCAAAGATGTTTCGCTTGCAAGCGATGCCTTCTTCCCATTTGGTGACAATATCGAAAGAGCAGCAAAGAGTGGCGTTAAGTATGTTGCTGAACCAGGTGGATCTGTCAGAGATGATAATGTCATAGAAGTTTGCAATAAATATAATATGGTAACAGTATTTACAGGAATGAGATTGTTCCATCACTAATAAGGAGATAGAAATGAAGCTGTTAGTTGTAGGTGGAGGTGGCAGAGAACATGCCATCATCAAAAAACTAAAAGAAAATCCAGCAGTAGAAGAAATATTTGCATTACCTGGAAACGGTGGAATTGCAAAGGATGCAACCTGCATTGATATCGCAGCTACTGACCTTGATGGTGTAGTTAAATTTGCGAAAGAAAACAAAATTGACTATGCTGTTGTTGCGCCTGATGATCCTCTTGTGCTAGGTCTTGTTGATTTGCTTTCAGACCTTGGAATTCCATGTTTTGGCCCAAATAAAGCTGCTGCAATAATCGAAGGAAGCAAGGCTTTTTCTAAGGAATTAATGAGAAAGTACAATATCCCTACAGCAAAATACGAGATATTCAGTGATATGAACAAGGCATTCGAGTACGTTAGCAAGCAGAAAATGCCTATAGTTATTAAGGCTGATGGTCTTGCTCTTGGAAAGGGTGTAATCATTGCTGAAACATATGATGAAGCAAAAATTGCAATAAAATCCATGATGGAAGATAAGGTCTTTGGAGACAGCGGAAATCATATTGTTATTGAAGAATTTCTCACAGGTCCAGAGGTGTCGGTTTTGAGCTTTACGGATGGAAAGACTGTAAAGCCAATGATTTCCTCAATGGACCATAAGAGAGCCTTAGATGGTGATTTGGGGCTGAACACAGGTGGAATGGGAACAATTGCTCCAAATCCATACTACACAGATGAAATAGCAGATAGATGCATGAAGGAAATATTTATCCCAAGTATTGAAGCTATGAATTCAGAGGGAAGAAGCTTCAAAGGCTGTCTGTATTTTGGACTAATGCTAACAGCGGATGGACCTAAGGTTATCGAATATAACTGTAGATTCGGAGATCCTGAAACACAGGTAGTTCTTCCGCTTTTAAAGTCGGATTTGCTTGAGATAATGCAGGCAGTCACTGAAGAAAGATTAGAGGAATGCGAGGTAGAGTTCTCAGATCAAAACGCATGCTGCCTAGTAATCGCTTCAGGCGGATATCCAGTAAGATATAGCAAGGGCTATGAAATCGAAATAAAAGATGATATCGACAATTTATACTTTGCAGGTGCAGCTTTAAAGGATGGTAAGCTTCTTACATCTGGAGGCAGAGTGCTTGGAATCACAGCAATTGATGACAGTCTCAAAGGTGCAATTGATAAGGCATACGAGCAAGCAAAGCATATTGATTTTAAAGACGCATACTATCGCAAGGATATAGGAGCGAGAGCGCTCAAAGCATTGGAGGAATAAGATGGTATATAGAGTATATGTCGAAAAGAAAAACGAATTCGCACACGAAGCAGAAAGCTTGCGTAGCGAGCTAGTTGATATTCTTCAGCTAAAATCAGTAGAGCAGGTAAGAGTTGTAAATCGCTATGATGTTGAAGGCTGCAGCAAGGAAATTTTTGACGGAGCAATTAACACAGTATTCTCAGAGCCTCAGGTTGATACAGCATCAAGTAAGCTATGCTATGGCAATGACGAGAGTGTATTTGCTGTTGAATTTCTTCCAGGACAATTTGATCAGAGAGCAAACTCAGCATCTGAGTGCATACAGATTACAAGCAAGGGCGAAAGACCTCTAGTTCGCTCAGCAAAAGTATATATCATCAAAGGAAAGCTAAGTGAAGCAGAGCTAGATAAAATTAAGTCATACGTCATAAATCCAGTGGAATCAAGACTTGCATCCATGGATGAATTTGAAACTCTAAAGGTAGTATACGAGATACCAACAGAGGTTGAAGTTCTAGATGGATTCATAGACATGAACAGAAATGATCTTATGGATTTCATTCGTCAAAATGGTCTAGCCATGGACATTGCTGATCTTGAGATGTGCCGCAAGTACTTTGAATCAGAAAAGAGAAATCCTACTGTAACTGAGATTAAGGTAATCGATACATACTGGTCAGATCACTGCCGTCATACAACATTTAACACAACAATTGATAGCATCAAGTTCGAAGACGGAGATGCGGAGACGACATATGCAGACTATATAGAGACAAGAAAGGAACTCGGCAGAACAAAGCCTATTACATTAATGGACATGGGCACCATCGCTGCTAAGTACCTAAAGTCAAAGGGTCTTTTATCAAAGCTCGATGAATCCGAAGAAATCAACGCTTGCACAGTTAAGATTGACGTTGAAATCGATGGAAGAACAGAAAAATGGCTACTTCTTTTTAAGAACGAAACACATAACCACCCAACAGAAATTGAGCCATTTGGTGGCGCAGCAACTTGTATTGGTGGTGCTATAAGAGATCCGCTTTCGGGCAGAAGCTATGTTTACTCTGCAATGAGAGTAACTGGTGCAGCTGATCCTCTTCAGCCTATAGAAAAGACAATAAAGGGTAAGCTTCCACAGCGTAAAATCGTTACAACAGCAGCTGCTGGTTATAGTTCATACGGAAACCAGATTGGTCTTGCAACAGGCATGGTAGACGAGCTTTATCACCCTGGATATGCTGCTAAGAGAATGGAAATAGGTGCAGTTATAGCTGCTGCTCCTGCAGAAAATGTTAGAAGAGAAAGGCCAGCTCCTGGTGACCTTGTAATTCTTCTTGGTGGAAAAACAGGAAGAGATGGCTGCGGTGGTGCTACTGGATCATCAAAATCACACACAGAAAATTCACTTGAATCATGTGGTGCTGAAGTACAAAAGGGCAATGCTCCAGAGGAGAGAAAGCTTCAGAGATTATTTAGAAATGCAGAGGCATCAAAGCTTATCAAGCGCTGTAATGACTTTGGTGCAGGCGGTGTATCAGTTGCTATCGGTGAGCTTGCTGATGGTCTTGATATAAATCTAAACAATGTACCTAAAAAATACGATGGACTTGATGGAACTGAGCTAGCCATAAGCGAATCTCAGGAGAGAATGGCCGTAGTAGTTGATAAGGCTGATGCAAAGAGATTCTGTGATCTTGCTGAGCAGGAAAACCTCGAAGCAAGCATAGTTGCAGAAGTTACAGAAGAGCCATATCTAAAGATAAATTGGAATGGCAAGAGCATTGTAAACATCTCACGCGAATTCCTCGATACAAACGGTGCAGAAAAGCACATAGATATTACTGTTCCACCTCAGAAAAAGATAGTATTCGAGCATGCAGATGACTTTGAAACAGCATATAAGGAACTTCTTGGAGATTTAAATATCTGCTCAAAGAGAGGATTATCAGAGCGCTTTGATTCTACAATAGGTGCCGGAAGCGTGCTCATGCCTTTCGGTGGAAAGAGACAGAGAACACCTATTCAGGCAATGGTAAATCTTATATCTACAGAGAAGTCATTCAGTAATACTTGCTCGCTAATGTCGTGGGGCTTTAATCCTAAGATATCTGAAGCAAGCCCATATAAGGGTGCATACCTAGCTGTTGTAGAATCTGTATCAAAGCTTATCGCTACAGGTGCAAGCATAGATGACACATATTTGAGCTTCCAAGAATACTTTGAGAAGCTTGGACTAGACGGTAGCAGATGGGGTAAGCCACTTGCAGCTCTTTTAGGTTCATTTGCAGCTCAGAAGAATCTTGGTATTGCAGCAATAGGTGGTAAGGACTCAATGAGTGGAAGCTTTGAGGATCTTGATGTTCCTCCAACCCTAGTTTCATTTGCTGTAACAACAGAAAACACAAATAAAATCGTAAGCCCAGAATTTAAGGGTGAAAATCACAAGGTTGTACTTCTTTCACCATGCTGCGGATATAACGCACTCCCTAATGGAGAATCATTAAAGAATATCTACTCTCAGGTAAATGCCTTGATGAGAGAAGGAAAGGTCCTAAGTGCATACACTCCATGCATGGGTGGCGTAGCTGAAGCTATCTTCAAAATGTGTATAGGTAATGGCCTAGGCTTCAAATATGCTGATGGATTTGATTTAGAACAGATGTTCTCATATAAATATGGTAGCTTTGTGCTTGAACTTGCTAATGGCGCAGGAATCCCTGAAAATGCAGTTTTGATAGGTGAAACAACTGCAGAAAATAAGCTATCTTGGAAAGATAAAGTCCTAACTTTTGACGAATTAGAAAGCATATACGAAGGAAAGCTAGAGCCTATTTATCCTTGTAATATCGAGCCAAAGGAACAAAAGCTTGAGACATTTAGCTACTCAGTAGGTGAGAGAACTCACAAAAATATGGGAATAGCAAAACCTAAGGTTCTTATTCCGGTATTTCCTGGAACAAACTGTGAATATGACACAGCAAAGGCATTTGAAGCTGCAGGAGCAGAACCTGAAATCTTTATAATCAAGAATCTAAGTGCAGAACATGTAATGCGTTCAGTAGAAGATTTCGCTGAGAAAGTAAAGAAGTCACAGATGATATTCATACCTGGAGGATTCTCAGGCGGTGATGAACCTGATGGTTCAGGTAAGTTTATAACTGCATTCTTCAGAAACCCAGAAATTAAGGATGCTGTTACTGAACTGCTAGACAAGAGAGAAGGTTTAATGGCAGGTATATGCAATGGATTTCAGGCACTGATTAAACTCGGACTTGTTCCATATGGTAAAATATGCGATGTAGATGCTGATTTTCCAACACTTACATTCAATGAGATAGCTAGACACCAGTCAAAGCTAATACGCACAAGAGTTGCATCAAATAAGTCTCCTTGGATGTCAAAAACAAAGCCTGGCGACATATTCACAACTCCAATTTCACATGGAGAAGGAAGATTTATAGCTAGTAATGAACTAATAAAGCAGCTTGCTGAAAATGGACAGATATTGACGCAGTATGTTGATTTAGACGGAAATGTTAGTGCAGATATTCAGTTCAATCCTAATGGCTCATATCAATCTATTGAAGGTATAACATCTCCAGATGGTAGGGTATTTGGAAAGATGGCTCATTCAGAGCGTATCGGAAAAGATCTCTATAAGAATGTTTTAGGAAACTTCGATATGAGAATGTTTGAGTCAGCAGTTGAATACTTTAAATAAAATTTTTATAAATCAAAAGGAATAAATTCAATTCATATATAATCACAAACATATAAATTTCTACCATAGAGAAAGCCTTAGCAATAGGGCTTTCTTTATTTTGTTAAAACTCAGACGCCGTAGTAGCATGCTTAATTATAAAAGGGACTAGATATATCTATTCCTAAAATCATAATTTACGGAATAGATTAAGATATGTTTTTAAATATGGACTGCTTTGGCATCTTTACATCACCTGAGCCCATATTCTATGCTTTTATCTATATTAATCAAAATGAGATACATTACTGTATCTCACTTCGTCTTGTAAAGAAATATATTTGCAAGTGTGGTTCTCTACCTTATTGATATTATTGCTAGCCTTATACTTTATAATACCAGGATATTTATATATCCATATGGTTTCTGTGCTCATTTGATTAATGCCTGTAATAGATTTAGGCTTACTGTTCATCTGAGTATCTTGCTAACCTTTAAATCTTGTATTTATAGTAGCATATCCCTTATTTGCTGAGTTTAAGGAATATAGTCGTTTTTAGACGTTTTTCTTAAGGTATAAAGATATACCCTTATTAATTAAAATCGCTTAAAACGCAAATTAGGACCTCGTTATTTTACTCTTATTTAGCCTTAAGCTGGAATCATTAGTTTCTGACCGGCTGTGAGAGTATCAGCAGAAACATTGTTTAATTTCTTGATCTCGTAGATAAATTTGCGAATATCTTTGGAATCGTCAATATGTTTCTCAGCGATACTCCAAAGTGTATCACCAGGCTGAACGGTAACTGTCTCATAAACATTTGCTGATGAACCGCTAGCATTGATTGCGCCAGTGATTGTACTAAATGCACTCATGACTAATAAAATAAGTACGACTGTAAAAATTATGAATCTGTTCTTATGCTTTACTCTATATTTGTTAAACATCATCTATACCTCCATAGAAAACGAATATTTGTTTGTTTTCTATATAATATCAGAATGAATGTTCGTTGTCAATATAAAAAGAACAAATGTTTATATGTTTTTATTTTGATACTTTCTTATAAAGATTCTCCATATAGCCTGAGATTATCTTTCGTTTGAGAATGCAAAGCCCTGAGATTACAAGTACTACAGCAATTACTATTGCAAGTGCTGTATAGTTCTTAGAATAATATAAGGTCCCTACTAGAATGCTAATACTCATAGCCGGAATTCTTCCAAGTAATGAAAAAAGAACAAATGGTTTGAAATTCATATTTGATATTCCAGCTATATACCCTACTATATCTTTAGGGAAGCCTGGGATTAAATAGATTAAAAATACAATGGTATAGCCTTTTTGGCTATTTAAATGATCAAGATAGCTCTCTATTTTATGATTTTTAAATAGAACTTTAATAGATTCCCTTCCGAGTATCTTTGCTAGATAAAATGAAATAAAAGAGCCGATAAACGAACCTATAACTGAAAATAGCAGAGTTTTAGGAAAGCCAAACATATATCCTGCAGCAATTTGGAAGAATTGACCTGGGATAACGCTAATAACTATCTGAGCAACTTGAATTCCAATGTAAAAGAGCGCAGTCTTTGAGCGATGCGCATTTAAAAATGCAGTTACATCGCTGAGACTTTTGAAGCTTCTAAGCATATCCTTTTGAAATATAAAAAGATATAGTGGAATTGCTATTACAATACCGAGCAGAAGTATAAGCTTTAAAATGGCTATAATTTTGTTTATCTTATCTTTTTTGTTCATTATAAATTAAGTAATCCTTTTTTGTACATGCTATCAGTGGCTTTTAGGATTCCAAACCTTGCATGCTCATATGTGAGTCCACCCTGGAAATACACGTTATAAGGCTCTCTAATAGGTGCATCAGCGCTCAGCTCTATGGAAGAACCCTGAACAAAGGCTCCTGCTGCCATGATAACCTTGTCCTCATATCCTGGCATATCCCATGGAAGTGGTACAACGTGTGAATCTATAGGTGCTGCAGCCTGTATTCCTTGGCAGAATGCAACTACTCCTTCTTCGCTTCTGAGACATATAGCTTGTATGATATCATTTCTCTTAACGCTTGAATCTGGGCATACATCAAAGCCTAGCTTTTCAAAGACCTTGGCGCAAAGCATAGCTGCTTTAACAGCTGAATTTACAACTCTTGGAGCTAGGAACATACCTTGAAGCACGCTTCTTGTCTGTCCAAATGTAAGTCCACATTCAGAGCCAATTCCGGGGCATGTGAGTCTATATGCGATTCTATCGATGATTTTCTTGCTTGCGCATACATAACCGCCAGAAAGTGCAAGTCCGCCTCCAGGGTTTTTTATCAAAGATCCTGCAATTACATCAACACCTATATCAGTAGGCTCTATATCCTTTACAAATTCGCCATAGCAGTTGTCTGCCATGACTAGAATTTCAGGGTTTATGCTATGAACTAAATCAGCGACTTCCTTCATTTGATCTAGCTCTATAGATTTTCTCCAGCTATATCCCGTTGAGCGCTGCATGCAGACAAGTTTGGTTTTATCTGTAATTACAGAGCGTAGAGTTTCCATATCAATTTTATTGTCAACACATAGCTCGACCTGCTTATATTTGATTCCGTATTCAATTAAAGATCCCATACCTGAGCCTCTAATTCCGATTACTTCTTCGAGTGTGTCGTATGGACCGCCAGTACAGTAAATCATTTCATCTCCAGGCCTTAGGATGCCAAACAGCGTAACTGCAAGAGCATGTGTTCCGTTGACCATCTGGGTTCTAACAAGAGCGCTTTCTGTATGGAAGATGTCAGCATATACTCTTTCAACTGCATCACGGCCTATATCATCGTATCCGTAGCCTGTGTTCCAATTGAAATGATTATCTGATATTCTGTTTTTCTGAAAGGCATTAAGAACCTTTAGCTGGTTGTATTCTGTGATTTCATCAAGTTCATCAAATTGATATTTGAGCTCATCCTCACATTCTTTAACGAAATCTATTACATTTTCGTCTATTTTAAAGTTATCTATTAGAAAATCTTTTGTTGTTTTTGTGTTCATTTTCTTACAATATTGTCCTTATTCGTTTTCGTTTTGATCTATGCTGCCTTCTTTTCGCTCTTCTTCCCATTCCATATCGTTTACAAGGTTTCTCTTAACATTCTTTTTGTGTTGTGCGTAAAGCTGGGTTGTAGTAACTTGCTCGTGATCTAAAAGAGCAGCTACATCGTAAATGGAATTCCCTCTTCCAATTAGGCTTGTTGCTGTAGTTGCCCTAAGCTTATGAGGGCTATATCCCCCATCTCTTGAAGTGTGCAGAGCTATTGATGTATATTTCTTTACAAGCTGTCTAAGCTGTCTTTCCGTCATACGCTTTCCTTGAAGCGATAGAAATAGAGCGGATTTGTGCTCTGGCATCAAAGTGTCTTCTTTAGGTCTTTCATTATCTATGTAATCGTGGAGACAATCGCTAACCGAATTATTAAGCGGCATGGTGCTTTCCTTACCGCGTTTACGATAGATTATGAACTCTCCTCTATTGAAATTAAAGGAATCGATGTTCAGCTGCCAAAGCTCAGAAAGTCTAAGACCATAAGTGATGAAAAGCATCAAAATTGCCTTATCTCTCTTCTTTGTTTTCTTCCAAAAATTATATTCTTGCTTTGTTAGACCAGTGCCATTTGTCACAGCATCTAGCATTAGCATAACCTCATCGTCCTGAAGGGCTTTAATTTCCTTTTCTCCGGCTTTTTGCACCCTTATAGGATCGAATCCATCTGTGATGTTCTTTGGGAGTATTTCATCTCTATAAAGCTGTTTGAACATAACCGATAGTGAAGATTTTTTTCTAGCCAAGGTTTTGTTGCTATTTTCATAAACATATGTATTTCCGCTTTCTTCATCAAAGATAGAATAATGGCGGCAGTAGTCTATGAATAGATTTATATCCATAGCCTTTAGCTCAGCAAGCTCACTTGCTTTGATATCGGCGACTTTTTCTGCACTAGTTAAATCGGTCTGATTGATAAGATACTCAAAGAAGAAGTTAATGTCTCTAAGGTATGCAAGTCTTGTCATAGGAAGAACATTTCCTCTTAGATAGATGAAAAAACTGCGCATAAACCTAGGCATCAAAGCCTCAAATTCCTCGCATTTGCTGTAGATTTCGGCCTCATGCATGACTATGTTATCTGGTTTATTGCTCTTGTTACTAATTATAAGCCTTTTTCCAGCCATGTAATTATCTCCCTGATTAAATCTTTGTCTTCTTTTGATTCGGATAAATCAAACCACTTCATATCATCATAGCGTTTAAGCCATGTGATTTGCCTTTTGGCAAAGTGGCGCGTATTTTTTTTGATCGTGTCAATTGCTGTCTCTAAATCGTATTCTCCATCAAAATAAGCTAAAACTTCCTTATAGCCTATGCCCTTCATAGATATGTCTGACTCAGAAAGTCCCATCTCACGAAGCATCTTAACCTCTTCAAATAGTCCCTCTTCTACAAGAACGTCAACTCTCCTGTTTATTCGATCATATAACTCTTCCCTGTCTCTTCTAAGGCCAATAAGTATGAATTCATATTTGTCGTTTAAACTAAGATCTTTAGCGAAATCTTTTAACTGTACGCCTGATTTTGCGCTCTCTATGGCTCTTACCACCCTTCTCACATTGTTAGGATGTATTCGCTTTGCAGAGCTAGGATCGCATTCCTGCAAAATAGCATGAAGTTCAAGATTTCCCTTTTCTTCAGCAATTTTATAAAGCTCATCTCTGAGAGTGCTATCACTTGGTGCAGCAGCAAAATCAAGATCATAGAGCAAGGCATCAAGGTATAGTCCAGTTCCACCAGCAATGATGGGAAGCTTTCCTCTGCTAATAATGTCATCAATTGCGTCGTTTGCAAGCTCCTTATATTTTGCTACGCTAAACATCTCGCTAGGCTCAACGACACCAATAAGATGATGTTTGACCTGATTTAGCTCATCAGAACTAGGTTTTGCACTACCGATGTCCATATATTTATATAGCTGCATGGAGTCGCACGAAACAATCTCGCCATCAAATTTCTTTGCGATTTCAATCGAATATGCTGTTTTTCCAACGGCTGTAGGCCCACAAATTGCAACTATCTTGTTCATATTTCCTCGTTAAACTATCCTCTTGAACATGCGTTCTATTTCTCTAATGCTGAATCTCACAAAAGTAGGTCTTCCATGCGGGCATGAAAACGGATTGCGACATTGCTTGAGTGACCTTAGAAGTTCCTCAGCCTCCTCATGCGATATCATGTCATGTGCTTTAATAGCGCTTTTGCACGATTTTGTAATTAGCTTATCTATTACAATCTTGTTATTAAGCTTTACTCCTTCAGCAAAGCTATCTATGAAGTCGTTAACGAAGCTTTCAGCTTCAGAAATAGTTACAAACTCGGGTATCTCCTTTACTATGTAGGTGTTTTCACCAAAGCTTTCGATAAGATAGCCCATGGCACTTAGTGCACTTAGCCATTCCTCATCATCTGTAGTTAAAATGTTAGGCGCATCAAAGGTAAAAGGTAGTAGTAAAATTTGACTGTTTTTTTCGCTGCTGAAATACGCGTTTATAAATTTCTCGTAGTTTACACGCTCATGAGCAGCGTGCTGGTCAATCAAATAGAAATTGTCATCATCGCTTGCACTTATGTAGGTACCAAAGATTATGTCTCCAAGTTTAAGATTATCAAAATCAAAAGGCGCCTTTGCACTGTAGTTCAAATCTGGCGTGCCAAAGCTGATCTTAGAACTATCTGAAGAGGATTTCAGCTCGGCTGATATAGGTTTTATTTCTGCTGAAAGAATTGATTCATCACTTACTTTCTTTTGATATTCATCTTCTCCATCTTTGATAACTGCATTAGAAACTTCGTTTGGAATAATAAACTTCGACTCAAAATCTCTTTTGGTTTGCAATAAATTTCTTATGTTTATTTGTTCTGAGTCATCTTCTTTTTTCTTTGCTTTTTGACTTGCTTTGAATTCTACTTCTGGTGTATTTATTTTTTTCTCTGCTAGCTTGACAAGGCTATCCTTTGGCTCACTCATGGCCTGATTGCTTGCAAGTGCGTGAATAACAGCTTCACAAACAGCACTGCTGACAGCTACTTCATCGTCAAATCTGACCTCTTTTTTATTAGGATGTATGTTTACATCTAGCTTCTCGGGATCAACTTGAACAAAGATGAATGCTACTGGATAGCGTCCTTCAAAGAGCCTTTCCTTATAGCCTGCACTAAGTCCCTTTTCTATAGTGCTGCTCTTTACAACTCTGCCGTTTACAAAGAAAAACTGACTTCTTCTGTTATTCTTTGATAGTGAAGGTTTAGAAATGTATACTTCTACGGAAATTCCATCTCTTTCAAAGTGAAGTTCTAGTAAATCCCTGAAATCTCTCTCCTTATAGACGGAAATAATCGTTTTGAGCCTTTCTCCTAGTCCAGGTGATACGAATATCGATTTTCCATTACTAACAAGGCTAAAGCGTATTTCTGGGCGTGTGAGAGCCATCCTAGATATGAGGTCTACGACAAGTGAAGTCTCAGCGGATTCGCTCTTCATAAACTTGGCTCTAGCTGGCGTATTATAGAACAAATCAGTTACAATTATGCTAGTGCCTTCAGGGCAGCCCACAGCTGTTCTTGTTACTATTTCGCCACCGTGTATGACTATTTTTGTTCCAATTTTGGAATCCCTTGTTTTTGTAAGCATTTCCGTTCTTGTTACAGCTGCTATACTAGCCAGGGCTTCACCTCTAAATCCAAGTGTTTCTATGCGTCTTAAATCATCGGCCGTGCATATTTTACTAGTAGCATGTCTGAGAAATGCTTTTTCGGTATCTTCAAATTCAATTCCTGAGCCGTTATCTGTAACTCTAATGTATTCCTTGCCGCCACTACGTATTTCTACGGTAATTGAAGAGGCACCGGCATCTATAGAGTTTTCGGTGAGCTCTTTGATTATGGATACGGGTCTATCTACAACCTCGCCTGCTGCTATCTTATCGGCAACATTTTTAGTGAGTATATTTATCATATTCGCCTCTGAATTTAATACTTTATTTATCAAATAATTATATTAGCTGATTGATTCCTTGAGTTTCATAATTATTTCTATGGCTTTTGCTGGTGTCAAATGCATGATATCAATTTCTTTTATTTTCTGAGCTAGTTCATCGTATGGACCAGGTACAAATAGTGATAATTGATCTTCGCTAACTGAAGCAGTTTTTGTTGATATTTGTATTTCGCTACCTGACTCTTCTAGCTCAGCTAACTTATTTTCGGCATTATCTAGAAGAATCTTTGGAACTCCTGCTAGCTTCGCAACATGGATTCCGTAGCTTCGGCTTGCTGCACCAGGCACAATCTTATGTAGGAATACGATATCACCATCGTCTTCTGAAACATCTACATTAAGGTTCCTTACGCCATCGATTTGCTCCTCTAGTGCTGTGAGCTCATGATAGTGTGTTGCAAAGAGAGTGCGTATATGAGTTTTATCATTGCAGAGGTATTCTACACAAGACCAGGCTATTGAAAGTCCATCGTATGTGCTTGTTCCCCTACCTATCTCATCAAGTATTATAAGGCTTCTATCACTTGCGCAGTTTAGAATGTATGATAGCTCGCTCATTTCAACAAAGAATGTAGACTGACCACCTGAGAGATTATCAGATGCTCCAATTCTAGTAAATATTCTATCTACCACTCCTATCCTTGCCCTTTCACAAGGAACAAAGCAGCCGGCCTGAGCCATAAGAACTATCAAAGCATTTTGTCTCATATATGTGGATTTACCCGACATATTAGGACCTGTGATAATCATTAAGCTAGAATCCGTGTCGTTTAGATAGGTATCATTTGATACGAACTGCTCACCGCCTTCCATTCTCTCTACGACAGGATGGCGTCCTGCTTCTATGACAAGCTCCTTACTGTTATCTACAATAGGCTTTGTATATCCATAATTTCGGCTTACAGCGGCGAAAGAACAAATTACATCTAGGATTGCGATTGCCTTTGATGTGTCCTGTATTTCTTTAATTCTGGCCTCTATTTGCGTACGTATAGAAACAAAGATTTCGTACTCAAGTTTATTTATCTTGGTTTCGGCATTAAAAACTAGATTTTCTGTTTCTTTTAGTTCAGGAGTTATATATCTTTCGTTATTAACAAGCGTTTGTTTACGAATATAGTCTTCTGGAACTAAATCTGAATTTGCACGTGTGACATCTATATAATAACCAAATACCTTGTTATAACCTACTTTGAGAGTTTTTATTCCTGTTCTTTCTCTCTCGTGTGCTTCTAATCCTGCTATCCATGCTTTAGCATCTTTGATTGATGCTTTTAGATTATCCAAATCCTCAGAGTAACCATCGATAATAAGGCCACCCTCTTTGATTGTGAAGCCAGCGTTTTCAGATATGGATTCAGTTATTAGATCTGCTATATCTTCTAAATTTGAAATACCGTCGTGTATATCTTTAAGAAGATTAGAACCACTGCTTGATAAGTCAGCTTTGATATTTGGAAGGACTGCTATTGAATTTCTAAGTGCTATTAGGTCTTTGCCGTTTGCAGTCCCTGTTGCTATTCTTGCTGCTAATCTTTCAAAGTCATAGATTTTCTTAAGCGATTCTACTAGGTCATTCTCAAGAAGCGGATCCAGGTATATTTCCTCTACTGCATCAAGTCTATCGTTGATTTTATCAGCATCATTTAGTGGTTCTCTCAGCATTTTTTTGATAAGTCTTGCACCCATGGCTGTCTTTGTCTTATCTAAAACACCTAGCAATGAACCTTTGATATTCTTATCATAGAGAGTTTCCGTTATTTCTAAATTTCGAAGACTTGCTTTATCAAGTGACATTTGGTCATTTAGCTCAAAATAAACGCAGCTTGTTATTTGGTTTAATCCTTGCCTCTGCGTTTCCATCAAATAGCTTAAAAGAGCACCTAAGTTCTTTTGGCAAAGTTCCCTATCTGCAATTCCTGAAACAAGAAATGCACCCTTGCCTATGAGTTCTTCTAGTATGTCTTTTGCTGCCTTTGATGAATAGTACTTATCGGATTTTATTTGAACATATGCACCGCTAGCATCTGCGAGTTTTTCTTTAGAAAATAACTCCTCAAAGCCTTCATTTGCTATGATTTCCTTGCATCCAATACGACTGATTTCATTAATCATGTCGTTATATATGTCATTACCTGCAGTCATCTCAGTTGTCCTAAGCTCACCTGTTGATATATCGCAATAGGAAATTGAAATTCCAGCCTTATCGCAATATATAGCTGCTAGGTAGTTGTTTTCGTTCTCATTTAGCATCATCTGTGAGGTTAGAGTTCCTGGCGTTATAATTTTAATAACGTCGCGCTTAACTATACCCTTTGCTGTAGCTGGGTCCTCAACCTGCTCACAAATACCTACTTTATACCCTTTATCGACTAGTTTGTGAATGTAAGTTTCTGCAGAATGAAAAGGAACTCCACACATTGGAGCACGTTCTTCTTGTCCGCAGTTCTTACCTGTTAGTGCAATTTCGAGCACCCTCGAAGCCTCGAGAGCGTCATCGTAAAACATCTCATAAAAATCGCCAACTCTATAAAAAAGTATACAATCCTTATAATTATCCTTTATTTGAAAATATTGCTCCATCATCGGAGATAGTTTCTTCGGCATAAATTACCTTTCTCAAAATAGTCTAATAAGCAAATTAGGCAGCGAACCTAAGATTCGCTGCCCTCTGTAATCATTATTTACCAAGCTTCTTGTTGTAAGCTTCGATACCGAGTCTGATTAGCTCAGCACCTCTTCTCATATCGTCCTTGTTTAGTACATAAGCGATACGAATTTCGTCCTTACCTAGTCCTGGTGTAGCGTAGAATCCTTCAGCTGGTGCAAACATTGTTGTCTCACCGTTATCTTCGAACTCTTCTAGCATGAACATTAGGAAGTCCTCAACATCTTCTATTGGAAGCTTAACTGTCATGTAGAAAGCTCCGCCTGGAACCTGGCATACAGCTCCTGGAATCTTCATGATTTCTTCGTATGCAGCATCTCTTCTTCCACAGTACTCAGCCTTAACTTCATCGTAGTATGACTTTGGTAGCTTGAATAGCTCAGCTGAACCAACCTGATCTACAGTTGAAACGCAAAGTCTTGCCTGTGCAATCTTCATTACGTTGCTCATGAACTCTTCGTTCTTTGAGATAAGTAGACCTATTCTTGCTCCACATGCAGAGAATCTCTTTGATACTGAGTCAATGATGATAACTCTGTCAGCGATTTCAGGAATCATACCAAATGATGTTACTTCACGATCATCATATGCAAACTCTCTATATACTTCGTCTGCGATTATAAATAGGTCGTGCTCCTTAGCGATTTCGCCGATTAGCTTCATCTCTTCTAGTGTTAGAACATTACCTGTTGGGTTACCAGGGCTGATGCAGCAAATTGCTCTTGTCTTTTCGTTGATCAAAGGTTCAATCTGCTCTCTTGTAGCGTAGGTGAATCCATCCTCAGCCTTTGTTGTGATAGGTACAACCTTACCACCAGCTGTTGTCAAGAATGAATGATAGTTTGTGTAGAATGGTTCTGCAATAAGAACTTCTTCACCTGGGTTAACAAGTGCTAGGAATGCCATTGTTAGCGCTTCAGAACCACCGTTTGTAACGATCATATCTTTTCTGTCGTAATGCATGTCGTACATCTTGAAATAATCGATTACGGAATCCTGTAGTGAAGTCAATCCGCCAGACTCAGCGTATTTAATTACTGCCTCATCAAAGCTCTTAATTGCCTGCATAAAGCATTCTGGTGTTGCAACATCAGGTTGTCCGATGTTGAAGTGATAAACTTTCTTGCCCTGCTCTTTTACCTTAGCGGCAACAGGATTGAATTTTCTTATTGGTGAAAATTGCATATCCTGCACTCTGTTAGAAAATTTCATAACTCACAGCTCCTTTTAATAATATAAGATAATTTATACCAACTCTGCATGAGAGATTTGGACTACTTCTGAGACATTAAAACTGTCTGTATATGACTTATTATAACCTATATTTTTCTGTTTGTTAAGATGTAAAAGATACTCTATATTGCCTTTTGCACCTGTAATTGGAGAAAATGTTAAGTTTTTGGCAATTAAATCATTTTCTTGTGCATAAGAAATTACTTTTTCTATAACTTCTTCGTGGACTTTTGTATCTCTAACAATACCATTTTTTCCCACCTGTTCCCTTCCGGCCTCAAACTGAGGCTTAACTAGGCATAGGATTGAGCCTCCATCCTTGAGTAGTTTTGCTGCAACAGGAAAGATAAGTTTAAGTGAAATAAATGATACATCCATGCTCATAAAATCGATTTCTTCATCGACCTGAGATGGTTCAAAATATCTAAAATTGCACTTTTCTATATTTACTACTCTGCTATCGCTTCTCAATTTCCAAGCAAGTTGACCGTATCCTACATCGATAGCATAAACCTTGCTAGCACCATTCATAAGCATACAGTCAGTAAATCCACCTGTCGATGCACCAATATCCATGCAAATCTTATCTTTAAGATCTATACCAAATAAATCTATTGCTTTTTCTAGCTTAAGACCGCCTCGGCTTACATATGGGCATAGGTCCTGCTTAACTGTGATTTCGCAATCGACATTAATAGACATTCCTGCCTTGTCACTAATTTGACCGTCAACAAAGACAAGCCCTGCCATAATAGCAGTCTTTGCCTTTTCTCTTGATGGATAAAATCCCTTTTTTACAAGAAGTACATCAAGCCTTTCCTTCAAGTTCTCGCCTTATCCTTTCCGCTATCGATTCAGCATCAAGCTCATATTTTTTGTATAGGTATTCGCAGTCTCCATGCTCGATAAACTTGTCAGGCCAGCCCAAATTAACAACCTTATTTGTGTAATTTGCAGCTATATATTCACCAAAACCACCGCGAATCAAATTGTCTTCAAGTGTAAAAATAAGCTTATCCTCAGATGAAATAATGCTATCATCAAAAGGCTTTAGCACTGAGGCACTGCATACCTTCGCATATATACCATGTTCTTTTAAAATATCTGCAGCCCTAATTGCTTTATTTAGCATGTTTCCAACGGCAATGATGCTTACATCCTTACCTTCTGAAATAATATTGTTTTTGATTTCGCCATTACCGACTATATGCTTTGTCATATCAGCGCTTCCACGCGGATATCTTATAGCAACAGGGGCATCCTTTGATACAGCATATTCGATCATTTCTTCTAACTGATTTGCATCGCAAGGTGCTAGCACTGTCATATTAGGTAGTGGAAGCAAATACGATAAATCAAAGATACCGTGATGAGTTTCACCGTCAGCACCAACTATGCCTGCTCTATCTATTGCGAAAGTAACTGGAAGCTTCTGCAGACAGACATCTTCAATTATCTCATCATATGCTCTTTGTAAAAATGACGAATATATTGCAACTACAGGGTGCATACCGCCTAGGGCAAGTCCTGCGGCAAAGATGCATGCATGAGCTTCTGCTATGCCTACATCAAATACTCTTTTAGGATACTTCTCTCTCATCTGGTTAAGACCGGTTGCCGTACACATTGCAGCAGTAAGCGCAACGAGTTTATCGTTTTTCTCAGCAAGTTCAAACATCTTTTTCCCAAAGATTTCTGAGTAGCTAGTCTGTGACTTTGATAGAGTAGCTCCTGTCTCCTTATCAAAAGCACCTATTCCATGGAATTTATCTGGATTTTGTTCAGCCTGCTTATATCCCTTGCCCTTCTTTGTTATGAAGTGTACTAAAACAGGTCCTGGAGCATTCTTAGCTTGATTTAAGCCTCTTAAAACATCTGACATATTGTTGCCATCAAAGGGACCTAGATAAGTAATTCCTAGCTCCTCAAAGATAACTCCACCTGAGAAAATCGCGTACTTAATAGCTCTTTTGAGACCAGCTATGCCCTTGCTTAGCGGCTTTCCTAAATCAGGAATTTTGTTTATAGCTTTCTTTATGTTGTTCTTTGTATTTTGATACTCTGAAGAGGTTCTTAGTTTACTTAGGTGCTCTGAAAGCCCACCGTTTATCTCCGATATTGACATTCCATTATCGTTTAATACGATTATAACTTTTGACCCGAGGCTTCCAAGGTTATTGAGGGCCTCAAAAGATGGTCCTCCTGTCATTGCCCCGTCCCCAATTACTGCGATAACTTCTTCATCGCTCTTGTTAATATCTCTAGCTACTGCAAGTCCCATGGCAGCTGAAATAGAAGTACTCGAATGCCCTGTATCATAGACATCGTACTCGCTTTCGGAACGCTTTGGAAATCCAGACATTCCATCGTTTTGTCTAAGAGTACTAAACCTATCAGATCTTCCTGTTAAAATTTTATGTATGTATGATTGATGTCCGACATCCCAGATAAGCTTATCCTTAGGAAAATCAAAGATCTTATGCAATCCGACAGTAATTTCAACAACGCCAAGATTTGAGGCAAGATGTCCTCCTGTCTTTGAAATTGTGTCTATCAAAAATGCTCTTATCCCTGTGCTTAAAAGCTCAAGGGAATTATCATCCATTGACTTTATATCCTCTGGTAGCTTGTAATCTTTAATATGATTCGACATTTTATTCCTCGATTAATCGTTTCTAGATGCTAGCTTTCTGACAAGATTACGGAAAAATTCTGCATTGTCGTAGTAAGGTGCAATCGCCTCAACTGCTTCATCAGTAAGCTCATCAAGGCGTTTAATTGAATTCTCTAGACCATTTACTGAAATATATGTTGTCTTAGCCTTAGCTGCATCTGTACCAGTATTCTTACCTAGCATTTCAGGGTTACCCTTCACATCTAAAATATCATCGGCAATTTGGAAAGCTAGACCAAGGCACTCTGCATATTTTGTCATGTTCTTTACCATCTCATCATCAGCGTTTCCTAGGTAAAGTCCAGCTCTAACAGCAGCAGTAAGGAGTGCACCAGTTTTATTAATGTGAATATATTCTAGCATCTCATTGGTACAGTCTGTGTTTTCGTTTTCAATATCAGATGCTTGACCTGCTATCATACCTCCCACACCTGCAGCCTTTGCAATACAGTACATTGCATTTATGCGCTTCTTTAGCTCATCTGGTTTATCAAAATACATTAGAAGATTTTTATTCATAACTTCAAATGCAGTATTTAAAAGCCCGTCGCCTGCAAGTGTTGCCATTCCATCTCCATAAACCTTATGGTTTGTTGGTCTTCCCCTTCTAAGATCGTCATCATCCATAGCTGGTAGATCATCATGTATCAAAGAATATGTGTGGATGTATTCAATCGCACATGCAAATGGTAGAGCCTCCATAGAATTTCCACCAGCAAACTCACAAGCTGCAAGTAGTAAAACAGGTCTGAGGCGCTTTCCTCCAGCAGTAAGAGAATATACCATGGACTCATATAAAGTGTTGCTCATAGCATCTACACGTGGTAGATAGTCGAGCAAATAGTCATTTACTAGCGATTTATATTCGTTATAGTCTTCTCTCATTCCTACTCTCCTTGGTAAACATCAATCTTTTGCTTAGCATTATCTAAGATATCCTTACAAAGCTTATAGCATTCATTTCCTTCTTCGAAGTACTTTATTGTATCCTCTAGGGATATATCCTTTGCCTTTAGTTTCGTTGCTATATCATTAAGTTTTGCAAGAGCTTCCTCAAAACTGATATCCTGCTTATTATCTGTCATATTTTACGTCCTCCAATATGTCATAAATCCTGCAATTTGCACTTCCATCGGATAGATTAAGCTTGTAGCTTGCTTCAGTTTGGAGCCTGCTTACACTAGCTATCGGCATGCCGTTTTCGTCTGAAAGTATGCTATATCCTCGCTCAAGTATTGCCTTAGGATTATTTTCGCTCAGCAAAATAGCGAGCTGATTGAGCGTATTTTCATAGCTTTGAATTTTGTTTGTCAAAATGTGAGAAATGCTGTCCTGAATATTCTTTATCCTTATCTCATCGTACATGAGTCTATTGCTCAAATTAAGGGAAATATCCTCGTGCAACTTATTGATTTTCTCATATAAAAGCTTCATGTCAGGTACTGCGAGTTCAGCAGCAGCCGTAGGCGTCTCTGCCCTTACATCGGCAACAAAATCGGCTATAGTAAAGTCAATCTCATGTCCTACTGCAGATATTACAGGTATCTTGCAGTCAAATATGCTTCTTGCTAACTCCTCACTGTTAAAAACCATTAGGTCTTCAGGGGAGCCTCCACCTCTACCGACTATCAAAAGATCTAGGTCATTACTTCTTGTATCGGAAAGGAATTTAATCATTTGACTTATTTCTGATGGGGCTCTATCGCCCTGCACTGCGACTGGGAAAATACTGACATCTGTAAGCCTTGTTCTAGCTTGAATTATTGCTAGTATATCCTTTACTGCAGCACCAGTTTCGGAAGTTACTATTCCGATATGCTTTGGAAATGCAGGAAGTGACTTCTTGTGCATTGGATCAAAGAGTCCTTCTTTTTCTAGTCTTGCCTTTATCTTTGCAAATTCAGCAGCTAAAGCACCCTCGCCTTCTATCTCTACGCTAGTAACATTAAGTGAGTAGTATCCACCTTTCTGGTAAACACTTACTTGCCCAGTGAGAATTACCTCATCACCATCACTTAGCATTTCGGTGAGTAGCATTGCTCTTTGCTTCGCTAAAAAGCAGTTAATTTTACTATTATGGTCTGAAATGCTGAAATAAACATGTCCCGTTCCGTGATATTTAATTGAGGTTATCTCTCCTTTGACTACTACATTGCAAAGAAGAGGATCTGTAGCAATGACCTTGCCTATATACTCGTTTAGCATTGAAACTGAAACAGGTTTTATCGCCATATTTTTTCACCTCCAAGCAAAGAAATTCCTATTGCATTATCTGATGAAAGCATTGGCTCGCAAAATACAAAATTATGCTTTACGCCTGCTTCATCAAGCATTTTTCTCAATGTCTTGCTTGAGGATACTCCTCCTGCAAACAAGAAATCATTAATTTTATATTTGTCATATATATCTTCTAGCATATCCAAAATCGCTGAACTAATGTTAGAAAAAACAGCTAGTATAAGATGATTTATTTCATTTTTATCTAATGCTCTTCCTTTGATGTATCTAAAAACTGCAGATTCTATTCCAGAAAGATTGATGTATCCTGATTTTGATTTTATCTTTGGAAGATTAATTTCCTTTGATGGATTAAACTGGTTTAAGCAGTCATAAGCAATGTTATCAAGCTCTTCTCCACATGGAAAAATTAGGCCTAGCTCTGTCCCTATGCGGTCTAGTAACTGCCCGAATGAAATATCCTTTGTTCCACCTATAATGCTAAGTTTTCCATCCTCATATAGAAGAACCTCTGTAGTTCCTCCTGAAAAGTGTAAGCTTACATAGTGCTTTGACTCGTTAAGCCCAGTAAATCTAGAAGCTGCGCGTACATGTCCATCTTGGTGTGAAAATCTGTATAAAGGGCATTTAAGACTGCTAGCAAGTACGTTTGCCTGTGATACTCCAGCTAGAAATGCTGGCATGTATGATCCAGATATGTTCCTTGGCTTATCAGAGACTGATACACATGCTATATCACATGCATCAAAGTTTCTAAACATATCATCAAAAAGAATCGGCAAATTATTGATATGCTGAAAAAGCGCTTCCTGCTGTCTTAGTCCGCGCTTTCCTTTATCCACATTTAGCAGAATTCTCTTATCATAGACTATATCACCGTCGATATTAGTAAGCGCTATCGAAGTCTTATAATTGCTTGTATCTATGCCAAGTGAATACTTCATTTAGTTCTAATTTTCCTTTGATCTTGAAATGGAACCTAAGATTCCATTGATGTATGAAGATGATTTTTCCTCTCCATACTTCTTTGCGAGCTCTACAGCCTCGTTAATTGAAACTGAATCAGGCATTTCGTCTAAAAAGAGAATCTCACATACAGCAAGTCTTAGAACTGCAAGATCTGTCTTTGGCATTCTACTTACAGTCCAGTTACGACAGTTAGCGGAAATCTTCTCGTCGATTTCTGACTTCTTATTGCAAACAAGTGAGAGTAGATTTCTGCAATACTCCTCTTGTTTCCCCATCTCGAGATTTTCTAAATACTTTCCTTGTTCATCAATATCGAATTCATTATTCACATCGAGTTGATAAAGGATTTGCATGATAATCTCACGCGCATTCTGTCTTGTCATAAGTTCTCTCCTAATATGCGTACACCTTGTACATGTACATTTATCTCTTCTGTATTTATTCCAATAACATCCTTGACATAGCTTTTTACAGTTCTCTGTATCTGCCAAGCTAGCTGTGGTATTTGCACGCCGTATGACACGATGATGTATAGGTCTATACCTAATGCATCATTTTTCTTGTACAGTTTAACTCCTCTGCTTGCTTTTGCTTCACGCTTAAGCATGTTTATGCTCAAATTCTGAGGAATGCTATCATCAAAATCAATTACGCCTTCAATTGATCTTACGCAAGAAGCTATGCAAATTGCTATGAAATCATTGGATAAGCGAACTCCATATATGCTTTCGTTACTCACTATAGACTACCTCCATAGACACTGAAATTATATCATTTTTACTTATTCAGTGCAATAAGCGAGGCATCAGCTGGGCTTTTAGCATATCAAATTCCTTAAAGAAATCGCTTGCCGACTGCCGGTTTGCACCCATTTGAAATATTGTCATCTGTTCAAGTCTATCAGATGTCACAACTGTGATGTTTTCACTTTTGATGTGCTCAAATACATATCTTTCTATATAGCTATCAGCCGTTTCGTTACTTGCTGTGAATATGAGTGTAACACCCAAGGTCTCTTCCTTACTTGCAAGTTTATCTTTATTTTTATATGCATCAAAGACAATTATCGGTTCCAATCCCTTCATAGCTGCGTATTCTGCAACAGTTTCCGATAGTTTATCTCTAGCAGCTCCTAGATCAAGTCTTGCTAGCTCTTTTAGTTCTGTATTTGCATGTATGAGGTTGTATGCATCTACCAGGAGCACATGCTTTGCACTTACTTTGTTTCGAAGTGGTTTTGATGGATGTTTATGTTCATCAGGCTCAGGTCTTATGACTTTCTTGTACTTAACATGACTTACATCCCTCTTGCCATAGGTCTGTTCGAATATTTCATCTAGACTTCGCCTTGGATAATCAGTATTTCTTTCAAAATCAGAGGATGATCGATTCACATAAGGTTTAATATGCATGAACTCTTCACACTCCTGCCAGCTAATAGATACTCCGCTTCCGTTTCTTGTAAAAATTGAAGAAGATGGATTATCAAAGTCTTCATCAGGATTATATCCATGACTACTTATGACTTCTTCGCTATTTCTACATGGAAGATATCCACTAATGTTTATATCAAAGCTTGATCCATCAAAACTAAAGTCTGGTATTTCATCCAAATGAGGTTTTAAATTAACTACTGGAGCACTTCCTTTTAGCTCGATTACATCGCCATTTAAGACGTGTGAATCTATTACAGCACCTAATTTAGCAAGTTCAGAGTTTACTTTGCCAAAGTCATCACTTGAGACGGATATTTCAAAGCTATAAACTGGTTCTAAAAGCAAAGAGTTTGCTTTCATGAGAGCTTGTCTTACCGCGCGCCTTGATGCTTCTAGAAAATCTCCACTTTCTGTATGTCTTGCATGTTCACGCGCATGAAGCAATACGATTTCAACATCGGTGAGCCTTGCACCTATGAGAACACCTCTATGATCATAGTTTTGAAGTATATTAAGAATTTTATTTTGCTTTCCAAGCGGAAGCTCTGTCTCACTACACAAAGTGCTTACTTTTATTCCTGACCCATGTGGCAGAGGAATTAATCTAACATGAACCTCAGCATAATGCTTTAATGGCTCAAAATGTCCATAGCCTTCAACATTATCTGATATAGTCTCTAAATATGTTATGGATTCATCCCCAAATTCAACTGAATATCCTAGTCTTCTTTCGATAAGCTGAGAAAGTGTCTGAAGCTGTAGTTCGCCAGAGACTGAAATTCTTATATCCTCTGAGTTTTCAATTTCTAGTTGTATCTCAGGTAGCTCTTCAAATATCTTATTCAGTTCTTTAGCTGCACTATGAAAATCTGCACCGTTTGGTAATATTAATTTTCTACTTACTGCAGAGGCATCGCTTTTAGGCATGATGGCTATATTATTTCTGTCAATAAGCTGACCTGAAAGCGTTTTTTCCAGGCCTGTAAGTACGCAAATTTCACCTGCAGAGGCTTCTTGCTTTGATATAAACTTGTCTCCGTTATAAAATCTTATATCGTTTATTTTCTCGTCATTAATGCTTTGCTTTAGTGAAACACTCCCGCCAGTAATTTTTACATGCGAAAGCCTGCTTCCAGTTTTATCTCTTGTAATCTTATATACAAAACAGCTGAAAGCATCATCGTATTCCCGCTTCACATCAAAATATGAAAGCAAGCTAATAAGCTCTTTTACGCCATCTCCCCTTAGTGCAGAACCATAAACGCATGGAAAAAGAGCAGCTTTATTTACAAGTACCTTTATGTCTTGCTCAGTGAAGCCTGCTTTTTGCTCAAATATATCAAGTGCACAATCACTGCTAAAAGCAATTTTTTCATTAAGTTCTTCATCGATGTTTTGCAGCTTAACTGCATCAAAAACAGCTGATGATAAACTGTGAAGCTGCGTGCGTATCTTCTCTTTATCAAAAGAAGCTAGATCACACTTATTAACGAAGATAATTCTTGGAATAGCATATTTATCGAGCTTGCTCCAAATCTGTCTTGTACGTTTATTTACGCCTTCAGACGATACAATTAAAATAGCAGCATCAAGTACATTTAATGTCCTTTCGGCTTCTGCAGCAAAGTCAATGTGACCTGGAGTATCGATAAGCACGACATCCATATCACCTGCACTGAATCTTGCTTCCTTTGAGAAAATAGTTATACCACGTTTTCTTTCCATGATATCGCTATCTAGCAAGGTGTCACCATCATCTACATGGCCTAAGCGTCTTGTAACGCCTAAGTTAAATAGAACATTCTCTGAAAGTGTTGTTTTACCTGCATCTGCTGAAGCTAATATGCCAAGAGTGAGTTTATTGCTCTTCATCTTCCATATCTTCCTCTTGCTCAGGCAAGATACTCATTTTGATGCTTTCTATTCGTCTATCCTTAACAGATAGAATTGTAAATTCAAAGTTCTTAAATTTAATTACGCGGTCAGTTTCATCCTCTGTTGGAATTTCTCCAAGTAAATCGATGAGGAATCCGCCCAATGTCTCACTGTTATCCGACTCAAGCTCTATATTTAACTCTTCATTAAGGTCATCTAGATTTGCCTTACCATTTATAATATATGTTGAATCATCAATCTTATGTAGTGAGAATTCCTCCTCATCGTATTCATCGTCAATTTCTCCCATTACCTCTTCGATAATGTCTTCCATGGTAACGATTCCACTAAATCCACCATATTCATCAATCAAAATGGCAATGTGCTGTCTCTCCCTTTGTAATTCAAAGAAAAGAGAGTCAATATTCTTAGTCTCAGGAACTAGATAAGGCTTTCTTAGTATTGATTTAATATCTACATTTTCAAAGCCATCCTCTCTTGCCTTAATAAGGTAGTCCTTGATATGAAGAATGCCTATGATATTGTCAGATTCACCTTCACATACTGGAATTCTTGAATATCTAAGCTCCATGAGCTGATCCATGTACTCTTCTGCTGGATCGTCAAGATCAATGAGGAAAACATCAGTTCTCGGTGTCATAATTTCATATGCTAGTTCATCATCGAATTCGAAGATGCTGTTGATCATCTTTTTTCCTTCTTCTTTGATATCGCCACTCTGCTGTCCTGCTTCAAGCATGGACATTACATCCTCCTCAGAGAACCTATTCATCTCTATCTTCGTATTTTGACGGAAAATCTTAAGTACAATGTCGGTAAGGAACTTAGAAATTATAACAATTGGATATAAAGCTACCAAAATGAAATTTTGAAAGCCTGAAAATTTATATACGATTATGTCGCTATGCTGAATTGCAAGCTTTCTTGGAAAGAGTTCGCCTAAAATTAGTAGCGCTGCAAAGTATACAGGTATTCCCACATAGATTCTGCAAGGCATGAACAAAACGATAACAGCACCTGCGATTATGCAGGCGTAGTTCACAATTCTATTTGTATATCTGCATCTAAAAGGCTTTTGGAGAATCTTCTCAACTAGGATGCCCTTTTTGTCCTTGCCTGCCGAATTAGGGATTAGAACCCTATTAAGGCTAACATTGCTAAATGCAGTGTTGCAAAGTATTATCAAAGCGTGAAGCAACATTAAAGCTGCTATTATCGATATTCCTAAACTTAAACTAATGGGGTCACTTGACATGGTATCTCCTTTATTTCGTTTCCTTACGCATCATATAGTTGACTTTAACTGGTCTATCTACTTTAATCTTAAGCATTTGCTGTGGATGAGGTGCGCTCTTTAGTGCTTCTCCTGTTTCTAGATCATACATCTCTGTAATAGTTTGTTCAAATGCTCTGCAATCAGGTCCAAATATTTCTACTGTATCGCCGATAAGCATCTTATTTCTCTGCTCAACTATTGCCATAGATGTTTCTTCATCATATCCCTTAATCATACCGACAAAAGAATATTCTCTAACATATGATGATAACTTATAGTTTTGGGCTTCTTCATCGGCTTTTTCATAGTAGAATCCAGTTGTGAACTCTCTATGACTTGCCTTGCTTAGCTCTATCAGACACTGCTTCTTCTCAGCATCATCGTATTTACCATCATAGTAAGCGTCTATAGCTCTCCTATATGCTCCAATTACGATTGCAAGGTAGAATATGCTCTTGTTTCTACCTTCTATCTTAGCTGAAGCAATATTTGACTTAGCAAGGTCTTCAATATGCTCTATCATACATAGATCCTTGGAATTCATTATGTATGTACCGCGCTCATCCTCTTCTATTGGATAATATTCTCCAGGTCTTTTCTCCTCCTGAAGTGCATATTTCCAGCGACAAGGATGTGCACATCTTCCTCTATTTGAGTCTCTATCAGCCATGAAGTTACTGAGCAAGCATCTTCCAGAATATGAAATACACATTGCACCATGTATAAATGCCTCGATTTCAAGATCTTTAGGTATATTCTTCATAAGCTCGCTTATTTCTGCAAGCGATAGCTCTCTAGCCAAAACAAGCCTTCTTAGCCCCATATTGTACCAAAAATTTGCTGTTGCATAGTTTGTCATGTTAGCCTGAGTTGAAAGATGTATCTCAGCATTTGGAATAATATCCTTGATGAGTGCCATGATTCCTGGATCAGAAATTAAGAATGCATCTATAGGAAGCTCCTTAATTGAATGAAGATATTCTGTCAAAGGCTTGATGTCTTCATTATGAGCAAAGATATTAAGCGTCATGTAGCACTTCTTACCTCTCTCATGAGCAAACTCAAGTCCCTCAATCATGTCTTCCTTTGTAAAGCCACCAGCTCCAGCTCTAAGACTGAACATCTGACCACCAAAATAAACGGCATCTGCACCGTATTCAATAGCTATTTTTAGCTTTTCTAAATCACCCGCAGGTGCTAATAATTCTATTCTTTGCATGTATTCCCCTTATAAACACTTAATGCTAATCCATCACCTATGTCAAGCAGTGTAGTATGAAGATATGGGCAGTGAGTTAGAAAACTCAAAAACTCATTCATTCTTCTGCCGTTTGTGCGATGTTTGGCTTTACAATCATATTTCTCTGAAACTGTGACACCTCTTTGCCAAATGTCATCTGATATTATGATTGCATTTTCTGCACAGACTCTAACTGCTGCATCAAAGAAACGTCTGTAGTGACTCTTTGCTGCATCTATTAACACAAAATCAAAGTCTGATATTCCCATATCAAATAGCTTGTCGCACTGCTCCTGACCATCACCGAGCATAAAATGAATTCTACCTGAGTTATCAAATGAAGCTACATTTTTCTTAGCTATCTCGAGTATTTGTTCATCCTTTTCTATAGAATAAATCTCTGCATCCTCGCATATTCTAGAAAAATACATTGCAGAATATCCAATTGCAGTTCCTATCTCTAGTATTTTCTTAGGTCTCTTGCTCTCTAAAACAGTTCTAAGAAACATCTCGGTATCTCTTCTGATAACTGGTATATATTCCTCTTCTGACATCAGTCTAAGCCCCATAAGCTCATCGCATATAGGCTCGTAAAAGCTGTTTATATACTCTCTAATATCATCTCTAAGATTTGCCATACTTATTTACCCTCAACTGAAGCATAATAATCTTCCTTGTTTTTTAGGAATTCATCGTAGTCCTTAGAGAATTTCATTGATCCATCACCCTTGTCGCTAACAACAAAGTAAATATAATCTGTTTTTGCAGGATTTAGGGCTGCTTCAAGCGAAGCCTTTCCTGGGCAAGCTATAGGTCCAGGTGGAAGCCCTTCATATATATATGTGTTATATGGCGATTCAATTGATATATCGTTTTCATCTAGGAAATGCTTCTGTTTTCCAAGCAAAAACTGAACGCAAGAGCACATCTGAAGCTTCATATTCTTATCTAATCTGTTATAGATTACACTAGCAACCTTTGCCCTCTCATCGTCTAAAACAGTTTCTCTTTCGATAATAGAAGCTACTGTGACTATCTCTCTATCTGTATATCCCATCTTTTTAGCTTTTTTACGCATGTCAGGTGTGTATATCTCATCAAAGCGTTTAAGCATCTCGTTTATTATAAACTTCTCGTTAGATCCCTTTGGAACAGAATAAGTATCTGGAAACAAGAAGCCTTCTAATCTGCTTTCACCTTGCACAGAATCATCTAAAAAGCTATAGTCAAATTTTTCGTTAGCAACAGCATTCATAAATTTATCGTAATCAACTACACCATCTTTGGATAACTTTTTGGCAATTTGCTTTGTAGTATATCCTTCTGGAATGGTGAAAGTCGTATTATCTACATTTCCGGTTTTAAGGTCTTTTGCTATATCTTCTGCACTCATGGATGGTGAGAACAAATAGCTTCCGGCCTGAAATCCATTATCCAGTCCATGCACCTTACAATATAGTCTAAATGCAAAGGATGACTTTATTACACCCTTTTTCTCAAGCTCATCTGATATTGTTTTTACAGTAGCTCCCTGAACTACCTCTATGTTAATTCTCTTGTCTGACTTAGCATCAAATGGTTTGCCAGCTGAATGCACGTAGTAGAATGAGCATCCTACAGCTATAACTAGCAAGATTACTACAGACAAAATGAGTTTTTTTAATTTGTTTTTCATATTATCCTTTATATATATGTAGGGGAACGCAATATGCGTTCCCCCTCTTCTCATAGTTATTATTTTGCTCTACCTAGATACTCGCCACTTCTTGTATCTATCTGAATTTTTTCGCCTTCGTTTATGAAAATTGGAACTTGTATTACAGCACCTGTTTCAACTGTAGCTGCCTTTGTTACGTTTGTAGCAGTGTCGCCCTTTACGCCAGGCTCTGTCTCAATTACAGTCAGGTTAACGAAGTTTGGAGCTTCTACAAGGAACGGCTTTTCGTTATAGAACTTAATTGTAGCTTCATCGTTCTCTCTGAGGTACTTCATAGCTTCTTCTACCTGGTCCTTACCGATAGGAATCTGCTCATATGACTCAGTGTCCATGAAGTAGTAAAGATCTCCATCGTTATATAGATACTGCATTGTCTTTGTATCTATACGAGCGTTCTCAAACTTATCACTTGGGTTGAAAGCTTCTTCTCTTGTTGCTCCTGTGATGATGTTCTTATATTTTGTTCTTACAAAAGCAGCACCCTTACCTGGCTTTACATGCTGGAAGTCAAGTATTACGTATGGTTCACCATTGATCTCAAAAGTTATACCTTTTCTAAAATCTCCTGCTGTAATCATGTTTTTCTCTCTTTCTTATACTGATTTCGATACCGTATATTATAGCAAATTTATGCCTGTTTAACAATATTTTTATACATCCATAAAAATTGGAAGTATTAGCGGACTTCTATGTGTATTCTTGTAAATGAACTTTCTTAGATCATCTATTACAGAAGTCTTCATTTCATTCCAATCTACATTTCTATAGCTTAGGCTGTCGTTTATGCTTCTTTCTGCAATTTCCTTAGCTTTATTGATAATATCTTCGTTTTCCTTTACGTATATGAAACCTCTAGATACTATCTCTGGGCCTGAAACTAAAATTCCTGCCTTTATATCTACAGATGCAACTACTATAATAAGTCCTGATTCTGAAAGTAGTTTTCTATCTTTTAGAACGATGTTTCCTACATCGCCAACTCCAAGTCCATCAACTAGTATGTCGTCTGCGCTTACCACGTTTTCAAACTTAGTAGCGCGCTCTTTGTTTACGCTTAGCTGATCTCCATTTGATAGAATGAATATGTTCTCAGGCTTTTGACCTAGGCTTTCGGCAAGTTTAGAATGTTCCTTAAGGTGTCTAGATTCACCGTGTACAGGCATGAAGAACTTTGGCTTTATTAAAGACTGTATAAGCTTTAATTCCTCCTGGCATGCGTGTCCAGATACATGTATATCTGCGATATCGTTGTAAATTACATCGACTTCCTTATCGTATAGTCTGTTTACAACATTTGATACGCTCTTTTCGTTTCCTGGAACTGGTGATGATGACAGTATTACCATATCACCCTTCTTAAGCTTTACATTTCTGTGCTCATCATTTGCCATACGTGTCAAAGCTGACATTGGCTCGCCCTGACTTCCTGTAGTTATGATAACCATCTCATTATCAGGAATATTATTCGCCTTGTTTAGCTCAACATAGCTTCCCTTAGGGAACTTGATGTATCCTAGCTCCTGAGCAAGATTTACGACATTATCCATGCTTCTTCCAGAAACAGTAAACTTTCTGCCATATTTAATTGCAAGCTCTATTATCTTCTGCACGCGATGTACATTAGAAGAGAATGTTGCAATAATGATACGGCCTTTGGCTCTGCTAAATATTTTATCAAGAGCTTCACCTACAAATTTCTCGGATTTTGTAAAGCCTTTTCTAGTAGCATTTGTACTATCTGCAAGCATGATATCTACGCCCTGCATTCCAATTTCTGCAAACTTCTGAAGATCAATAGGTTCTCCGTCAATAGGCGTATAGTCTATCTTAAAGTCACCTGTATGGAACAGTGTAGCTGCTGGTGTTGAAATATTAAGGCTTATAGCATCAGCAACTGAATGAGTTGTTCGTATAGTTTGAACTGTAAACTCACCTACTCGGAATTTATCTCCAGCAGTTATTACATTTAGATTTCCTGAAAGTCCTCTTTCCTTTAGCTTATTTTCTATAAGTCCAAGTGTGATTCTGGTTGCATAGATAGGTACATTCACCTTTCTTAGGAAGTAAGGAATTGCACCGATATGGTCCTCGTGACCGTGAGTGATAACAAGTCCGACAATTTTGTTTGCATTCTTTTCTAGGTAGCTGAAATCAGGAATAACTACATCGATTCCGTACATATCGTCTTCTGGGAATGACATTCCACAGTCGATGATCAAAATTTGATCTCTATACTCCAAAATAGTTATGTTTTTCCCAATTTCATTTAGTCCACCTAAAGGAATGATTTTTAATACATCATTTGTCTTCCTTCCTTTAGTGCTTGTGGATTTATTTGTTTTCTTTGCACTCTGAGGCGCTTTGCTATTCTTAGCCTTTGAAGGAGCATTCTGCATGCTCTGCGCTTTCTTTGGCTTTGCTGATGCAGATGACTGTTGATTTCTCTTTGGCTTTGCTGATACAGATGACTGCTTATTTCTCTTAGGCTTTTGGGAGCTTGAAGCTGTCTTTTTCTTTTGACCCTCTTTTCTCTCCACATTGCGCTTCTTTGGTGTATTAGAACTTGCCCTGGTATTTCCGTTAGATTTTGATACGTTTGTATTTCTCATATAAAACCTCTACTTAACAACGATGTTGATAAGTCTTCCCGGTACAGCAATTATCTTTACAACATTCTTATCAGCAATAAATTCCTTGATTTCAGCTGACTCTGACACAAGCTTTTCCATCTCAGCCTTACCGTAATCTCCAGGGATGTCCATCTTTGTCTTAAGCTTTCCGTTTACCTGAACAACGATTTCAACTGTTGATTTTACAAGTGCTGACTCATCAAAGCTTGGCCAAGCCTCATCACCTATAGAGCCCTTATGTCCAAGTGCCTCCCATAGTTCTTCACAAAGATGAGGTGCAAATGGTGAAAGAATTGTTACTGCTTTTTCTATAGCAAATGCTAAAAGCTCTTTATTAAGATTATTTAGCTCTTTGTACTTATAAAGCTCGTTAACAAGTTCCATGATAGCACTGATATCAGTATTGAAGTTAAAGCGACCGTTTGTATCCTCAGTAACTCTGCTGATTGCTGAGTTTAGTGCATAGTTAAGCTGCTTGTCTTCGTCTGTAATTGCTTCTACCTTTGATGTATCAATGCCTGTACCGTATTTTTCAATAAACTCGCTTACGAGTCTATATACACGGTTTAGGAATCTGTAGCTACCTTCTACCCCTTGATCTGACCATTCAAGTTCCTTCTCAGGAGGTGCAGCAAACAAGATGAATAATCTAGCTGTGTCAGCTCCGTATTTATTTATAATTTCCTCAGGGCTAACTACATTACCCTTTGATTTACTCATCTTAGAGCCGTCCTTGTTTACCATTCCCTGAGTTAGCAGGTTCATGAATGGTTCATCATTCTTAACAAGTCCTAGATCATTTAGTGCCATCTGGAAGAAACGAGCGTACATCAGGTGAAGAATAGCATGCTCAACACCGCCGATATACTGATCAACATTCATCCAGTAATCTGTCTTTTCTTTATTGAAGGCTTCCTTATCATTTCTAGCGTCACAGTATCTTAGGAAGTACCATGAAGAATCAAGGAAGGTATCCATTGTATCTAGCTCTCTCCTTGCTGCCTGTCCGCACTTAGGACACTTGCAGTCAGCAAAGGTCTTTGATGTAGCTAGTGGTGACTCACCTTTTCCTGTAAATTCAACGTCTTTAGGAAGTAAGATAGGAAGGTTTTCTTCGTTTTCTGGAACCCATCCGCAGCTTTCACAATATACCATTGGAATTGGAGTGCCCCAATAGCGCTGTCGTGAGATTAGCCAGTCTCTAAGTCTGAAGTTTACAGTTTTATGACCTTTCTTCTCGCTTTCTAGATGATTTATGATAGCTGCAATTGCATCCTTATTATTTAGACCATCAAACTCACCTGAGTTGATCATCTTTCCTTCGGCTGCAAATGCTTCCTTAAGGTTATTTACATCTACATCCTTATCCGCTGGTTCAACAACAGGAATGATATCTATTCCGAATTTCTTTGCAAATTCGAAGTCTCTCTGATCGTGAGCTGGCACAACCATGATTGCACCAGTACCATATCCGATGAGAACGTAGTCTGAAACGTAGATAGGGACTTCTTTTCCATTTAATGGATTAATTGTATATCTACCTGTGAATACTCCTGTTTTCTCGTTAGTTGTAGAAGTTCTCTCAATGTCGTTCTTGTGAGAAACTTCTTCGATATATGCCTTAACTGCTTCTTCCTGCTCCGTTCCCTCTACAAGCTCAAGCAAATAAGGATGTTCAGGAGCAACAACCATTGAAGTTACGCCAAATACTGTATCTGCACGAGTGGTAAATACATCAAGAACCTTATCCGAATCCTTGATTGGGAAGCTGATCAAAGCTCCTTCAGAACGGCCAATCCAGTTCTTCTGCATTACCTTAACCTTTTCTGGCCATCCCTTTAGATCATCAAGGTTATCAAGTAGTTTATCTGCATACTCAGTTATCTTTAGATACCACTGCGAAAGATTCTTCTTTCCAACAACTGTTCCGCATCTTTCACAGCAGCCTTCAACTACCTGCTCATTTGCAAGTACAGTCTGACAGCTAGGGCACCAGTTAACTGGATTATCCTTCTTATATGCTAGCCCCTTCTTGTAGAACTGAATGAAAATCCACTGCATCCATTTATAGTATTCAGGACTACATGTCTGAACTTCTCTATCCCAGTCATATGAAAGACCTAAAGCTTTTAGGTTATCCTCCATTTCGTGAATGTTTTCCCATGTCCACTTATCTGGTGCAACTCCGTGCTTTATCGCAGCGTTTTCTGCTGGAAGTCCAAAAGAGTCAAAGCCTATCGGATGAAGAACGTTAAAGCCCTGCATCTTCTTTGTTCTAGCGATTACATCACCTATGGAATAGTTTCTTACATGTCCCATATGAAGTTTACCAGATGGATATGGGAACATTTCAAGAACATAGTATTTTTCCTTATCCTTGTCCTCTACTACCTTGAATGATTTGTTCTCATCCCAGTATTTCTGCCACTTCTTTTCTATATTTTTAAAATCATATCTTTCTTGCATACTATTCCTCCATGCGGGTCATGTCACAGTCGGCCCAAACCTTTTCAATATTATATTTTATTCTCATCTCACGACTGAAAATGTTGACAATAACATCACCAAGGTCAAGTAAAATCCAGCCTGTACCGTTCTTTCCTTCAATCCCCTTTGTTGGAACACCGTCCTGTGCTGCCGAATCTTCTACATCATCAATCAAAGACTCGATATGTCTATCTGAAGTTCCACTTGCAACTACAAGAAAGTCTGCAAATGATGACTTTTCGGCAATGTCTATTACGACAATATCTTCAGCTTTCTTGCTGTTTAATAGTTCAGCTAGTTTCATTGCAATATCTTTACTGCTCATATTATCTACCTTTCTTGAAAATACCTATATGCATCTAAGGTATCTTCATCTATAGTTTTATTTAATTCATTAAGAAAATTAATCGTATTCTTTAGAGAAAGCTCGCAAGCCTTGTCAAGGTCAGTTAGTGCGAGTTCTCTTATTTTTTCTAGATTTGGATACGGCTTTCTATTAATTTCTATCGCATCGGATACATAAATAATCTTCTCTATCTGAGACATAAATGCTCTTCCAGTTGTATGGAAGCTAACTGCATTCAAAATGTCTTCATCATCAATTTTTAAAATATCCTTCATAACTGCTGATGCGATTTTTCCGTGCGCAAGGTTTGGATTATCTATATATTTATCACCAAGATTATATTTTTTTACCAAAGAGTTAAGCTCATCTAGACTCTTACCTCTATATAGATCATGACAAATAGCTGCGATTTCTACCTTTTCCTTATCAGCACCATATATATCACAAAGCTTAAGCGCCATATCCCTCACACCTGCTGTATGAATTTTACGCTTGTCTGTTAAGGTTTCATCTACAAACTTAAGTATATAATCCTTGTTCATATATATATTCTTCTACCTCCGAACCAACCAGTCCAGAAATGCTTTCCTTGTTATGTACATGTTCTCTAATTGCTGTAGAGCTTATAGGCTTCATTAGATCCTCTAAAAGAGTGATTTTACAGCCATAATCATGCATTAATCTATCAGCTTCATCTCTTAGCATTACTCTATCATCGCCTGGCCTTAAGCTAACTGCAAAGGAACAAAGCTTGAGAAGCTCCTTTCCCTTATACCATGATTCAATTCGAAGGAGTGAATCGCTTCCCATGATAAAAAAGATTTCAGTATCTGGGTATATTTTCATTAACTTTATCATGGTGTCGTAAGTATACGATAGTCCCTCACTTTGTAGTTCGATATCCGTAACACCAATGCGCTCATAATTTGATGTTGCAAGCTCAATCATTCTGAGGCGCTTTGATGCATCTTCTACATGTTTGTTTTTCTTAAAGGGCTGTTTGTTGGCAGGCATTAGCAATACTTCGTCGAGCATTAGCTCATGTAGCGCTGCCTGTGCAAGTCCTATATGCCCTAGATGTACAGGATCAAATGTCCCACCAAGTATACCTAATTTTTTCATTACTGCTCTTCAATATCTGTTGCTATGCTAAGCTCCTTTAGCTGCTCACAATCGACTTCAGCAGGTGCCCCGCTTAGTAGACACTGTGCCTTTTGATTCTTAGGGAATGCTACAACATCTCGGATATCTAGATCCTCTGTTAGGAGCATAACTAATCTATCAAGGCCATATGCGATTCCGCCATGAGGTGGTGCACCGTATTTAAATGCATCCATTAGGAAGCCAAACTTCTGCTGGCAATCTTCTTCGCTGAGACCTAGGATTTTAAACATCTTGTTCTGAAGATCAGCTTCGTGGATTCTGATGCTTCCACCACCTGCTTCATAGCCGTTAATAACGATGTCGTATGCATAGGCGTTAACCTTTGATGGATCCTCGTCTAGCATTGGAATTTCATCTGTCTTAGGATGTGTAAACGGATGGTGCATTGGCTTTAACGCCCCTGTCTCTTCATCTTTCTCAAACATTGGGAAGTCAGTTACCCAAAGTAATTCATACTTGCTATCATCAAGTAAACCTAAAATATCTGCTACATGTCTTCTTAGGAAGCCAAGTGTATCAAATACAATTTTGTTTTTGTCCGCAGCTATGAGAATCAAATCATTTGCTTTTGCATCAAAAGCTTTAGCTATTTCTGCAAGTTCTTCCTGTGAGAAAAATTTATTAACAGATGACTTAATCTCATCTGCTTCAATACGAATCCATACAAGACCTTTTGCTCCGTAATGCTTTGCATTCTCAGTAAGCATATCAATATCCTTACGGCTGAACTTATCAGAAGCATTGTCTATGCAAATACCTCTTACACTTCCGCCACTTGATAAAGCATTGCTAAATACTTGGAATTCTGTACCCTTTACAAGCTCGCTTATATCCTTTAGTTCAAATCCAAAGCGAAGGTCTGGCTTATCAGAACCGAACCTTTCCATTGCATCTTGATAACTCATTCTTCTAAGTGGAAGTTTGATTTCAACGCCTTTAATATCGTGGAACAATTTCTTGAGATACCCTTCCTGAATAGCCAGAACATCATCCATATCTACAAATGACATTTCTAGGTCTATCTGAGTAAATTCAGGCTGTCTATCTGATCTCAAATCTTCATCTCTGAAGCATCTAGCAATCTGAATATATCTATCTAATCCACTGACCATAAGAAGCTGCTTAAATAGCTGCGGTGACTGTGGAAGCGCATAGAACATTCCAGGGTTAACTCTACTTGGAACAAGATAGTCTCTTGCACCTTCAGGTGTCGATTTAATTAGATTTGGTGTCTCAACCTCTGTAAATCCTTCACCATAGAAATATTGTCTAGTAACATTTGTAATGTCATGACGCATCTTGAGTATTTTCTGCATTTTATTCTTTCTGAGATCAAGATACCTATACTTCATACGAAGATTGTAGTCTACATTATCGTCATCCTTGACATAAATTGGAGGTGTCTCAGATTCTGAATAAAGTACTAAATCTTTTGCTACAACTTCAATTTCTCCAGTTGCAAGATCAGGGTTTTTAGAACTTCTCTCTCTGACTACACCTGTAAGGCCTATTACAAATTCACTTCTGAGCTTGTCAGCTACATCAAAGATTTCCTGTGGAATTGAATCATCAAAGACAATTTGTACAATGCCTGTCTTATCTCTAAGGTCAACAAATATTAGACTTCCTAGGCTTCTCTGCTTAGCGACCCAACCGTTTAATGAAACCTCTTCCCCAATATTATTCTTGTTTAGTACTCCGCAAAAGTGAGTTCTTTTAATTAGCTTTGACATTCTTCCTCCTTAGTGACTTAGTTCCTGTACTAAATCGTCAAATTTGACCTGTCTCTGGCTGGAATCTGCCATGTTCTTAACAGATGCCATCTCAGTTTCAAGTTCATTATCACCGATGACAACGGTGTATTTTGCATTAATTTTATTAGCATATTTAAACTGCCCTTTGATGTTTCTTTCCATCAAATCCATTTGTGCATTTATGCCGTTTTTCCTTAGCTCGCTAACGAGTTTAAGACCAAACAGCTTCGCTTTATCACCCATTACAGCAACTAGAACGCTATCATCTGATGGTCTTGGAATTTCAATACCTAGCGCGTCTAATAAAAGAATAAGTCTCTCAATGCCTAGGCCAAATCCTACTCCTGGTACATCTATATCACCAATCTCTTTGATAAGATTATCATATCTTCCGCCGCCACAAACTGTTCCTTGAGCACCAATATTCTTTGATACAAACTCAAAAGCTGTCTTTGTATAGTAATCAAGTCCTCTAACAATTTTAGGATCAATTGTATACTCTATTTCTGATGCAGTTAGATAGCTTTTCACCTGCTCAAATGATTCCTTGCAATCGTCACATAGATAATCGAGCATCATAGGTGCGCCCTTGACTATCCCCTGACAGTTTTCATTCTTACAGTCGAGAATTCTCATAGGATTTCTCTCATATCTATCCTTACATGTGTCACAGAGATTATCATAATTAGGCTTTAGGAAGTCCTGAAGTGCCTTGCGATAGATTTCTCTACATTTAGGACATCCGACACTATTGATTCTCAGCTCGATTTCATCTATGCCCATCTCTGTGAGGAAATCGTTTGCCAGTGAAATCACTTCGGCATCGGCAAGCATGCTCTTGCTTCCGAAAACTTCGATCCCAAACTGGTGAAACTCTCTAAGTCTACCTGACTGCGGCTTTTCATATCTGAAACACTGAGTTTCATAGTAATACTTAGTTGGCTGAGATTCTGCATACTGCTTGCTCTCAAGAAAGGCTCTAACTGTTGGTGAAGTGCCCTCTGGTTTAAGAGTTATGCTTCTGTGTCCGTTATCCTCAAATGTATACATCTCTTTCTGTACGATATCTGTAGTATCACCTACACCTCTCTGAAAGAGCTCTGTGTGCTCAAATATAGGAGTTCTAATCTCCTCAAAGCCATATTTTCTGCATATAGCTGCAAATTTGCTCTCAATATAATGCCACTTGTAAATTTGATCAGGCATTATATCTTTGGTCCCTCTCGGTGCCTTTGTCAGCATATGTCATCTCCCTTCTGATTGAAGAACATTTTGTCCTTTCTCTCAATCATCTCATCTAATCTATTTATATAGTGTCCTATGTTTGATACATTTGGAATTCTCTCGAGTCTATTTTCCTCGGGATAAAATCTTTTGCTTATAGCTCCTGCTCCAAGCGCCAAAATACTCTGATGCTCATCCATAATCCTTATATTATAAAGTCCAGCTTTTCCAGGTTTACAATAACCAATATTTTCACCTGCTCCTGCCATGTGTTTTTGTCTATATAGATAATATGGCTTAAATCCTCTATTGCATAGAGTTTCAAAGCCCTTAGCGGTCATTGAGTTGGTTATATTTGACTGCTTATAATGAAAATCAGGGGCCTCATCCTTAAGCCTTGAAGCACGCTTTACAGCTAAGGAATGAACTGTAATATTATCAGCTCCAAGCCCAATAATTTTCTCTAATGAAGCATCAAAATCAGAGAGGTCTTCGCCTGGAAGTCCAGCTATCAAATCAGCATTGATGCTGTTAAAATCAAGGCTATGAGCTAGTTCAAAAGCTTTCTCGATCTCTAAAGGCGTATGCGAGCGTCCTATAGTGATAAGCGTTTCTGGCTTCATTGACTGAGGATTAATGCTTATTCTCTCACATCCATGAGCTTTGATTATCTTTAGCTTTTCAAGATTAATGGTATCAGGTCTTCCAGCTTCTATAGTGTATTCTTTGGTATTAGCTATATCTAAATGCAGGTTTATTGCATCTAAAAGTCTATTGAGCTGACTTTCGTTTAATGTCGTAGGTGTTCCGCCACCAATATAGAGAGATTCAATATGAAACTCTGAGTCATCAAGCCTTGTTCCAATAGCTTTAATTTCACTAATCAAAGCATCGACATAGGCCTCAAGCTTTTCATTTTCTGCTTGACTTGATATAAATGAGCAATATAGACATCTAGTCGGACAAAATGGAATCCCAATATACATTCCAACTGAGTTTTCTTTTGCCTTACCAAATGAAGCTATTTGATAGTCATACATTTTGGTAATCATATCTATCTTGCCATCGTCAATCAGATATTCATTTCTAAGTATTCGCCTAGCTTCATTAATTCCATGGGTATCAATAAGTTCACCGCAAAGCTTTACAGGTCTTATTCCTGTAAGTATTCCCCATTCAGGTCTAAGTCCGGTAGAAGCAGATAGCTTATGAAATATTTCTCTTTTAATAGCGTCCTTTGATTCTCCCATCAAAGCACTCTTAAGGTCAATTATCTCCTTATCATTATCGAGTCCATCTTCAAAAAGCTTATACTGAGTAGGCATTATGAATTGATCTATAAGCTCATATAAAAGCTCTGGTTTTGGATAGTTATATGCCTTAAACGCGTACAAATGGATTGTACCTCTTTTCGGCCATTATAGATGTTTCCCCCATATGTCCAGGGCAAACTATAGTATCATCTGGAAGCACAAATAGCTTTGTTTTGATGGAATTAATAAGTTCATCAAAATCTCCACCATAAAAATCTGTTCTACCAATCGACATCTGAAATAGTGTATCTCCACTGAATAGAATATTTCCACATAGTATGCACATACCACCCTTTGTATGGCCTGGAGTATAGATGAATTTCATTGTCATATCACCACACTGAAGTTCCTGACCATCCTCTACCCAGATATCAGCAGTAACGGTTATGGGTCTACCATAAATTTCTATAGAAGAGTTCTGATATGGGCTCTCAAGCATTTCTTTCTCGTTTCTATGAGCCACAACCTTTGCATGTGGATAAAGATCCTTAAGCTGCTCAACGCCACCTATATGGTCACCGTGTCCATGTGTCAATACTATGTACTCTAGATTAAGTTCGTTTTCTACGATAAAGCTGTTTAATTCTGGCTTATATCCACCTGGATCGACGATATAAGCGCTCTTTGTATCATCGTAAACGATGTATGCATTAACTTCATATGGTCCTGTAAAATAATGTTTAACTTTCAAAATATATATCCTTATTTATCTAAAACAATAATTTATGTGTATTTATGACTTAGCTCTGTAAACATGTAGGACGCCTTCTATATTTCTTAGCGTTCGAAGCACCTTCTGCATTTGCTGAGTACTTGAGATTGAAAGAGTAAGCACAATGTTTACTTCTTCGTTTTTACCACTCTTTGCATTTACACCTGAGATATGAACATCCATGTCCTCACATGCTCTAGAAATATCTGAAAACATATGTTTTCTATCGACAGTCACCATGCAAATATCAGCATCATATGACTTTCCTACCTTAAGGTCTTCCCATTCAACATCAATAAATCTAGCATGTTCACTCTCTGGTAGCGATGTCATATTAGAGCAATCTTTACGGTGAACAGATATTCCTCTTCCCTTGGTTATGAATCCAACAATTTCGTCACCAGGCACTGGGTTACAACACCTTGAAATTCTTATCATTAGGTTGTCTGAACCTTTGACCACGACACCAGGATTATCTCTTCTAGTTTGATTATTCTTAGCTTTTTTGTTCTCATCAGCTATTATAGCCTTAAACTTTTCTTCTTCCTTTTGTGCTGCAAGTCTCTGTTCTTCATCATAGTATTTAAACAAAAGACTAGCAAATTTACTTAAAACCTGATTGTTAGATATTTGTATATACATCTCATCTAAATTAGATGCAATGGTTGAGTCTTTGAGTGCTCTATTTAGGAATGCAGACTTGCATACTTCTTGAGGATCATATCCCTTCTTTCTAACGTATCTATCAAGTGCTTCTTTACCTTTTGCTATGTCATCAGGCTTATTTGCCTTACGCAAGAACTGCCTAATCTTAGTTCTTGCAGTTGAGCTCTTTGCAATCTTAAGCCAATCAACACTAGGTCCGCTCGAATTAGACGATGTTACAATTTCTACTATATCGCCATTATTTAGCTGATGATCTATGGTAACCATCTTGCCATTAACCTTTGCACCCACACATTTACAACCTACATCTGTATGAATTTTAAAGGCAAAGTCAAGTGGCGTAGAACCTGCAGGAAGATCAATAACCTCACCCTTAGGGGTAAATACGAATACCTGGCTTGAAAACAAGTCCATTTTGAGAGTCTCCATGAACTCTTTAGGATCGTTTAGCTCTTGTTGCCATTCTAGGGTTTGCCTTAGCCAAGCAAGCTTCAGATCCTCATTGTTTTGCTTAGCATCGTGCTTACCCTCCTTATATTTCCAGTGAGCTGCGATACCGTATTCAGCAACTTTATGCATTTCAAATGTTCTAATTTGGATTTCAAATGGCTCGCCATTATCACCTATAACAGTCGTATGTAGCGACTGATACATATTAGGCTTAGGCATTGCAATATAGTCTTTGAAACGTCTTGGAATAGGCTTCCACATAGTATGCACAAGTCCTAGAACGGCATAGCAATCCTTAACGGAGTCAACAATAACTCTAACTGCTGTAAGATCAAAAATCTCATCAAGCTGCTTGTTCTGCAAAACCATCTTCTTGTAAATGCTATATAGATGCTTAGATCGTCCTGCAATATCAAAGTGTAAATCTAATTGTTCTAGAGTTGCGCTTATTTTTTCTATAACAGAGTTAATTACCTTCTCGCGCTGCTCTCTTTTCTCGCTTACTTCACTCTTAAGTGTCTCATATTCCTGAGGATGAAGGTATTTAAGTGCCGTATCCTCAAGCTCAAATTTGACCGTAAAAATACCGAGCCTGCTTGCTAAAGGTGCATAGATATCTAAAGTTTCTCTTGCCTTTTCCTTCTGCTTGCTCTCGCTCCAATATTCAGCTGTACGCATATTGTGGAGCCTATCAGCTAGCTTAATGATTAAAACACGAATGTCCTTTGACATAGCAAAGAACATCTTTCTTAGGTTTTCGGCCTGAGCCTCTTCTTTGGTATCAAACTTAATAGAACCAAGCTTTGTCACTCCGTCAACTAGTACAGCAACCTCTTCTCCAAAGTCTTTCACTAGCATTTCACGAGTATATTCAGTATCCTCTACTACATCGTGAAGCAGGCCACCAACTATAGTTGCCTCATCCATCCCAAGCTGCGCCAATATCTTAGATACAGCAATAGGATGGATGAAGTATGGTTCTCCACTTTTGCGCAGTTGACCCTCATGAAGTTTATAGGCCATATCAAAAGCAGCGCCTATTATTTCTAGGTCGTAATTCTCATTATATTTTTTTAGATCTTCTAAAAACTGCGCTTTAGTTTCCATGAGCTATTTACTAATCAAAGTTAATTACTTTGATGCCTTTCTTTTCTCTTTTTGCTCTTTGCTGAGCTGATATTTTGATTTATTGTCGTTCTTACTCAAATCGTATAGAACTGGGCTGCACAAGAATATCGATGAATATGTACCCACAAGTACACCGACCATTAGCGGAATTACGAACTCTCTGATTGATGATGATACCATGATTGTAAGCGGTACCATACAAATTAGTGTTGTAAGAGATGTCATAACTGAACGGTTTAGTGTCTGGTTGATACTCTTATCGATAGTTTCACCAAGTGGCTCTCTCTTATATAGAGCTCTATTTTCTCTGATTCTATCAAAGATAACGATGGTATCGTTGATAGAGTATCCGACAACCGTTAGAATTCCGGCGATAAATGGGTTGTTAATTGTAATGTTAAATAGTCCATATATAGCCAGTATTACCAGTACGTCATGCAATAGTCCTGCTACTGAAGATATACCATATTTCCATGATTTGAATCGGAAAATGATATAGATTAGCATTCCTATCGAAGCTATGATAACAGACTTAATTGCATTGCTCTTAAGCTCCTTACCTACTGTTGGTCCAAACTGCTCAGAAGCTAAAACATCTTTATCAGTGATATTATATTTTTTGCTAATTGTCTTAATTACTTCTTCACGCTTTTCGTTATCGAGAGCCTTGATAGTCTTGATGATAACCTGATCCTGGTTCTTGCCAGCTAGGACAATCGATGGATTTAACTTATATTCCTTGATTGTATCGGCAAGCTCTGCAGTATTAACAGTCTTACCCATATCTATCTGTAGCATTGTTCCGCCTGTAAAGTCGATACCGTAGTTATATCCTCTGATAAGACCTACAGATAGACCTACAACAATCACACAAATGCTGATTCCGTAGAATATCTTACGATTTTTGATAAATCCAAAGCTTTTCTTGATAATGTTCTTTGGTGTTCCATCTTCGTTAACTCCAAAGTACTTATTCTTAGCGAACTTTCTGCTGTTCGCAATAAGTCCAATTAGTATCTGTGATATAACTACAGCTGTGAAAATACTTACGATGATACCTAGCATCAAAGTGATAGCAAATCCCTTAACTGTTGTTGATCCGATTTGATATAGAACTACAGAGGCAATTAGTGTTGTTATTTGAGCATCTAGTACAGTTACAACTGCATGTCTAAAGCCTTCAGAAACAGCAACTCTTATAGTCTTACCATTTGAAATCTCCTCCTTAATTCGTGAGAAGATAATTACATTGGCGTCTACGGCCATGCCTATGGACAAGATAATAGCAGCTATACCTGGCAAAGTTAAAACTATTCCCATTGCTGAAATAGCCCATAGTTCTAAGAGTACATATAGCAGTAAAGCAATATCTGCCATAAGACCTAGAACATTGTACATAAGTATCATCAGTATGAATACACATAGAAGTCCAATTGCACCAGCGATGATACTCATCTTAAGAGCATTTTCGCCTATTGTAGCAGTCTGTACCGATGAAGTGACTTCCTTTAGTTCTACTGGTAGTGCACCACCTCTGATAAGAGCAGCAAGATTAGATGCTTCTTCTCTATCAAAGCCACCACTTCTTGTTATTTCACATGAGCTTGAATTTATAGTGCTATTAACTGTAGGAGCTGAGATAACCTCTTTATCAAGAACAATCATGATCGCATTATTCTGAACATCCTTATTAGATGACTTAACGCTTCCTGATGCAGCCTTAGATGTAGCTGCTGTAAATTTCTTTGTTCCTTCTGATGTGAATTCAAGCTTAATCTTATATCCACCGTGTTCGCTATCTGTGTCTATGCTTGCATTCTTTACATCCTTACCATCAAGAACCTTAGTTCCGTCTGAAAGAAGAAAGCTTAGTTTCGCTGTCTGTCCGACCTTTTCAATAGCTTCGTCAGCATCTTCGACGCCTGGAAGCTCAACTCGAATTCTCTTCTTACCTTCAAGTGAAACAGTAGCCTCGGATGTTCCCATCTCGTTAACACGCTTGTTCAAAACTTGCCTTGTCTGATCCATAGTCTTAGCAAGTTCTTCCCCATCCTGTTTAGTCTCGGCTTCCATAACGACATACACACCGCCGTTAATGTCCAAACCAAACTTCATTAAATCTTTGATAGAGTGAATCTTACCTATACCAAAGATAGTTACATACCATCCAACAATAACTGTTAGAATGATCAAAAGTGATAAAATCTTTCTTAATCTAGAGCTCATTTTTTCCTCCGTAGATATAACTAAAAATAAATGTATACAAATATGGCATTCTACCTACTATCTTACTACTTTTTGCCAATTTCTTCAATAAAAAAATACAGATAAACACTGATTTATAGCCGATTTTTAGATAAAAAAAAGAACTCTGCACTCAGCAAAGTTCTTTAGTGAATTTTTGTTAATTATTATTCTTCGTCATTGACTATTTCGTCAGCCTCATTTACTGAAACAGGTGCTTCATCAGCCTCATCTACACCCTTCTTAACAAGGCGCTTTGGCTTTCTTGGTGCTTCTTCTGTATCTGCATCCTTAACTTTAGCATCGCTCTTCTTGCTTTCGATTGTTGAAACTGACCAACGCTTCATCTCAAACTTAATCTTGTCTGCTCCAACCTGGATTACAATTGTATCATCCTTGGTCTTTACAACCTTACCACAGATACCGCCTATTGTAACGATCTCATCACCTACGCTGATGCTATCTCTCATGCTCTTGATTTCTTTCTCTTTTTTCTTCTGTGGCTTGATTAGTAGGAAATACATCAAACCGATGAATACTACGAGCATAATCATCTGAAAAGGAAAATTCTTCATTTGGGCCTCCTAATTAACTCAAAAAATATGGTGCCGGCGATGGGGGTCGAACCCATACGGTGTTGCCACCACGGGATTTTGAATCCCGCACGTCTGCCAATTCCATCACGCCGGCATACACAACGCTTTAATTTTATCATAGACGATATTTATCGTCAAGGAACTATATAAAAAACAGCTTACATCAAGTGTAAGCTGAAATGGTGCGGCCGACTGGACTTGAACCAGCACGGTTGCCCACACGCCCCTCAAACGTGCGCGTCTGCCATTCCGCCACGGCCGCAAGTATTGGTAGCCTTTCGACTACACTTCAATATATTATCATAAATTCGGCAAAATGCAAGTATTTTTTATTCTGTCTTACGCTTTGACCACTCCCAAGTTTCTGCTCCTTCATACGGACTGAAGAAGCTTACTTTATCTGTATTTTTTAGAGTTTCAACTGTAAGAAACCAGTAAGCTCTATAGCATATAGGAATGTAACTTGCGTCTTTGTTTATCGCCTTTTTAAGTGCAGCAAACTGCTTGGCCTGATCCTCTCTACTTAGAGATTGCTCAAGCGTATAAATTTGAGCCAGAAGCTTTGAATCAGAAAATCCAATCTTGTTATATGTAGTATATAAATCTGTGAGATTAAACTGTTTGTCTAACTTTATTCCACCAAAATAGATATCGTATTCTTTCGAATCAAGCATTTTGGCATAATCGTCTGCATCAGCACTAATTAAATCTGCATTGATACCTATTTCTTTTAAATTTTCGATAATAGTCTCAGCCGCTTCGAGCCTCTGTTTATTAGTATTTAAAACAAGGATTCTTAGGGTAACAGGATTTTTATTTTCATCTTCTATTATTCCATCCTCATCCCTATCCTTTAATTTTAGTTCTTTTAGGAGCTGAGTTGCTTTTTTAGGTTCGTAATTAAATGTACCATCTTTTTTTGCACCTAAGAAATTAGGATAGTAAATAGAATCAGATGTAACCCCTGCATCTGCGTAGTTATATTTTATTATTTTATTTGAATCGATTGCTTTTGCTATAGCAATTCTAAACTTACTATTGCTACAATATTTGTTTTCGTGATTAAATCCTAGGTATTCTAGTTCGCCACTTGCAATCTTCTTGTATTTAAGTTTCTTATCTTGAGCTATTGCATCTGCATCAATAGTTTTATTTAGATATGCTGTGACAACATCCATTGTCATAAGTCCTGGAATTACCGATTTATCCTTAACAATATTAAATACGATAGGAAGCTTTGCAACACCACCATAATAATATTTATTAGCAGCAAGCGTTAGAGTTTTGCCACTCTCATGTCCAGCATATGCATATGGACCGCTGCCAATTGCAAAGTTCTCACCCTTCTTGTATTCTCCTGCAGATGTTATTGGAAATGTTAAATTATCTAAAGATGCGTCGCTTGCACTATCAAAAACGACAGTAAAGCTTCTGCTATCATTTATACGAATACGATTTATTTTGCTCGCGTATATAAAGTACGGTGATCCGCTTTCTGCTGCAATAATTCTTTCGACTGAAGCTTTTACATCAGATGAATCAAGTTCCGATCCATCTGAAAACTTAACGTTGTCTTTAAGCGTTATATTTACTTCTCCACTAGATGTATCAACGCTATATTCCGAAACAACATCAGGACTTATGTTTAGGTCTTTATCTAGTTTAAAAAGACTGCTATAGACAAGCTGATTAATATAAAAAATATCTTCATCAGATGACTCGTAAACATTAAATTTTCTTGGTTCAAACATGGCTAGATTAATCACATCTGCCTTTACAAGAGTTGTTTTTGATTCATCCTTTTTATTTTTGTCTCTTGAATTTACAGTTACAATAATACCAGAAATAACCATAGCAAGAATAGCTATGGCAATTATAACCGAAACTAAAAAGTTTTCCTGAATAAGATATATGATTCTATTCCTTCTTATTTTCTTGTTCTTTTTAGTGTTCAACATACTTATTGATTAACCTTTCAACTCTTGTGTTTAACTCTTCTATTGATCCGCTATTGTCAATAATATCGTCAGCTAGTAATTCTTTTTCCGACTCTGGAATTTGATTATTTATTCTTTCGAGTATTCTATTTCGGCTTATTCCATCACGCTTTTCGACTCTATCAAGTCTGGTTTCGGTGTCTGCAGTTACTAAAACACAAGCATCGCATAAGCGATTCAGTCCCGTTTCTATGAGAAGTGGTGCATCTATAAAAACGAGGCTAGTTCCTGCGCTTCTATGCTTTGATAAATTATCTTCTACTATCTCAAATATCCTTGTAATAACAATGTCTTCAAGTATCTTTTTCTTTGATTTATCTGAGAAAATTATATTTGCAAGTTCCTGCCTAAGAAGCTTGCCATCAGCATCAAAGATGTCATTTCCAAAACATTCTCTTATCTCTTTTAAGACAGCTTCATCCTTTTGAGTTAGCTCACGCGATATCTCATCACAATCTATTAGTGGATATTTATATTTTTTAATGATATTAGAAACCGTTGATTTACCGCTTCCAATACCTCCCGTAATACCGATAACCTTCATTACACTACCTATTTAAGTTCGTACCAATTTCTTCCTATGTTTAGCTGGCTTAGTAGTTTGACTTTTAGATCCATGGCCTTTTGCATGCAGTTAATCAAAAGCTCACTAACCTGCTTTTCTTCGCCTATTTCAGTATCTATTATTAGTTCGTCGTGAATCTGAAGTATAAGCTTCGACTTGAGATTGCTCTCTTTAAGAGCTTTATATACAGAAATCATCGCAAGCTTAATGATATCAGCTGCACTTCCCTGAATTGGACTATTCATAGCAAGTCTTTCACCGAGTTTTCTAGTCATGAAATTCGAGGAATTTATCTCTTTGATATACCTTCTTCTTCCGACGATTGTCTCTGTGTAGCCATTTGCTTTACAAAATTCAACCTGATTATCCATATATTCTTTAACTGCCGGATGTTTATCAAAGTAATCAGCTATATAGCTTTCGGCTTCTTTAATGCTGATATGAAGCTCATCCGATAAACCAAATCCACTCATACCATAAATCACACCAAAATTAACAGCCTTAGCTCTACTTCTATCAAGATCACTAACCTTATCATATTCTATTCCAAACACCCTAGAAGCAGTAGCTCTGTGGATGTCATCATTGTTATTAAATGCCTCAAGCAATGCCTCATCACCAGAAAGATGCGCTAATACTCTTAGCTCGATCTGAGAGTAGTCAGCTCCTACAAGAAGATTTCCATCTGTAGGCATAAATGCTTTTCTAAGTAATCTTCCATATTCGTTTCGGATTGGAATGTTCTGCAGGTTTGGCTCCGTACACGATATTCTTCCTGTTGCAGCAACTGTTTGCTGAAAATGTGGTCTGATTCTGCCGTCTGAAGCAATCAAAGTGCTTAGTCCATCGACATATGTACTCTTTAGCTTAGTTAAGGTTCTATATTTTAGAACATCAGAAACTATAGGATGTTTGTCTTTGAGCTTTTCTAATACATCTGCACTTGTACTATAGCCCCTCTTTGTCTTCTTGCCTGAAGGCAATTCTAGCTTAGTGAATAGCACCTCTCCAAGTTGAACAGGTGAATTTATATTAAATTCCATTCCAGCAGCTTCATAGATTGAGTTTGTCAAGGAATTAATTTCCTTAGATAGATCTTCTCCATAGCTTAAAAGTACAGATTTATCAACCCTGAAACCCTCTTTTTCCATACCAGCAAGAACCTCAATTAGAGGTAGTTCAACATCATATAGTACCCTGCCGATATTCTCTTCTTCAATCTTTGCTTTCTGAATTCTATATAGCTCGAATATATATTTGCAAAGTAAAAGACCAAACTCCCTCTCCTCAGCTTTGTTATCTCCTAAAAGATCAACCTGAGCTGTTCTCTTTGCAAACTCTTCTTCACTTTCTATCTGTATATGGAAATTTTCTAGTACCTGAGTCTTTATGTCATAACTTGACCTTGATGGATCTATTACATACTCAGCTACTGCAGTATCAAATGATATATCAAAATCAGACATTCCATAATACATCAAAGCGTATACGTCCTTTATAAGGTCGTGACCGATAATCTTGCAATTCTTTTCTTTGATTTTATTACAAAATGATTCAATAGACGCTTCGCTTCCACTTATAAAATAGTAATCCTTACCATAAATCATTGATATTCCAGAGATGTAAGGCTTTGCTAAGTGCGAGAAATCTGAAAACACCTTAATGATGATTTCACTAGCTTCTTCGATATTATCGAGTATATTAAAATCCGAGCCATCGGACAGCTCATAGCTATTCTCAGGCTCAAAGAAGTGTACTTCTTCTTTAACATCATTTTCTATATTGAGCTTTTTTAGGAATGAGTTGAACTCTAGCTTAACGTAAAGATCTATAAGTTTTTTGTCATCAGCTTTTCCTAGCTTCATTGAAGAAAAATCAAAATCTAGAGGAACGTTTCTATTTATCTCAGCAAGCTTTCTGCTCATGAGAGCCATATTAACATTCTCAGAGACCTTCTCCCTTAGTTTCGCATTTTCTATTTCATCGACATTTTGGACCATATTAGCTATGCTTCCAAACTGTTTAAGAAGCTTAATTCCTGTTTTTTCTCCAACACCTGGAATACCAGGAATGTTATCCGATTTATCTCCCATAAGACCTTTTAGGTCGATAAATTCCTCAGGGGTAAGCTCATATCTTTCGAGCATCTTTGCCCTGTCATATACCTCAAAATCCGTAATTCCCTTTTTGGTAATAATTACCTTTGTTATATCTGAAGCTAGCTGAAGAGCATCCTTATCTCCAGTAATAATCAAAGGTTCTAGACCTTTTTCTTCACTGAGTCTTGATATTGTTCCGATGATATCATCGGCTTCGAATCCATCAATTTCGAAGTTTGCTATATTCATTGCCTCTAAGATTTCTTTCATCAAAGGCATCTGCATAGCCAGCTCTGGCGGCATCTTTCGTCTTCCAGCCTTGTAATCTTTATACTCTAGGTGTCTAAATGTTGGTGATTTCTTATCCCAACAAACTGCCATATATTCCGGCGTATAATCATCAAGTATCTTATTCAGCATATTTAAGAAGCCATATATACCTTGCGTATATATCCCCTCCGATGTAATCATCGGACGCTGCATAGCAAAATAGGCCCTGTTAATAAGGCTATTTCCATCTATTATAATGATTCTATCCGCCATAATATCCCTTTCCTCGCTTAAAGCTCTTCACCTACAATATCGTAATCAAAGGCATCGTTAATTTTAACTTTGACTATATCGCCAGGCTGCAATTTATTCTTTGATGTAAAAATAACAGAGTTATCAATCTCAGGTGCATCAAATCTTGTTCTTCCGATGAAGCTTCCGTCCTCATCCATGCTATCAACAATAACATCAAAGATCTTACCTATCTTCTCTTGATTTAATTCAGAAGAAATAAGCATCTGTCTTCTCATTACACCGTCAAATCTAATCTGTTTGATATCCTCATCGATCTGATTATCCATCTCCGCAGCTACAGTATTTTCTTCCTGTGAATATGTAAAGACGCCAAGTCTTGAGAATCTTTCGCTTTCAACTAGTTCTAAAAGCTGATCATAGTCGTCTTCTGTTTCGCCAGGGAAACCAACAATCAAAGTTGTCCTAACATGAATATCAGGCATGGCTGCCTTAAGCTTAGCTAAAGTTTCTTTGATAGACTTTCTTGTTGTTTGCCTTCTCATGGATTTTAGAATATTATCTGATGCATGCTGAAGTGGAATATCAATATATTTACATATTTTTTCTTCCTCAGCCATAACCTGAATAAGCTCATCAGTTATTCTCTCATCATAGCAATACATAAGTCTTATCCACTCAATGCCATCTATCTTACATAGCTTTCTTAAAAGTTCGGGTAAAGCAAATTTGCCATACAGGTCCTTGCCGTAATATGTAACATCTTGAGCTATCAAAATCAGCTCTTTACAACCTGCATTTGCAAGCTCCGTAGCTTCTGCGATAATGTCTTCCATCTTCTTACTGCGGAAATTTCCTCTAATCACAGGAATTATGCAGTATGTACATGTATTGTTGCAGCCCTCAGCAATTTTTAGAGTCGCTGTATAAGGATTATCCGATAGCTTTCTTACTGTCTTTTCTAAATAGTCAAGGTCGCAGCTGTTAGCTGCAACGTGGTTATTATCGATATCTGATAGTATCTCTGGAAGATTGCTATATTGGTTAACGCCTATGATGCAGTCAGCCTCAGGTATCTCTTTACTGAGTTCCTCAGAATATCTCTGCGAAAGACAGCCAGATACTACAAGCTTTCCGCCATCCTTACGTCTTTCGCTCATTTCGAAAATATGCTCTATAGATTCTTTTTTGGCATCATTAATAAACCCACAGGTATTGACCATTATGATGTCAGCATCCTCTGGTGAATTTATAATTTCATATCCATTTTCTTCTAGAATGCCCGCAGCAAACTCACTGTCATTAAAGTTCTTTGGACATCCTAGCGTATCTATAAATACTTTTTTATTGCTCATCTAAATTCTCTTTCATCTCATTTAGTTCTTCTTCTGTTAAAAGAACCTGTCTTGGTCTTGCACCGTCTTGGGCACTGACGATACCCCTTGCCTCCATCTCATCGACAATTCTTGCTGCTCGATTATATCCGATTCTGAAACGTCTTTGAAGCATGGAAACCGAAGCTTGACCCGCAGAAACGACACATTCGATAGCTTCCTCGAGTAGCTCATCAACATCGTCTGCTTTTGAAGTTGAAACATTTCCCTTCTCAATGCTTTCTATTACTTCGCCTGCGTACTCAACATCCTCAGCCTGTGACTTAACAAACTCAATGATGCTATGTACTTCTGCATCTGAAACAAAGCAACCCTGTACTCTAACCGGTTTTCCCATTCCAAGCGGATTAAAGAGCATATCACCCTTACCCACTAGTTTTTCGGCACCTGACATATCAAGTATAGTTCTAGAATCGAACTGCGAAGAAACGGCAAAAGCAATTCGTGAAGGAATATTTGCCTTGATTACACCTGTGATGATATCTACAGAAGGTCTCTGAGTAGCGACAATCAAGTGCATACCCGCTGCTCTAGCCATCTGAGCAAGACGGCAAATTGAATCCTCAACCTGAGATGGTGCTGCCATCATGAGATCTGCAAGCTCATCTATAATAATTACAACCTGAGGCATGGTTTCAGCATTTTCGTCCTCTGCCTTTAGGTAATTGTTATATCCTTCTAAATCCCTAACACCAGTTTCTGCAAATTTCTTGTATCTATCTGTCATTTCAGCAACAGCCCAGTTAAGAGCAGCTGCTGCCTTTGTTGGCTCAGTAACTACAGGTATCAAAAGATGTGGAATACCATTGTAATTTCCAAGTTCAACAACCTTAGGGTCAATAAGAACAAGCTTAACCTCATCTGGATTAGCCTTATACAAAATGCTTGTAATTATACTATTTATGCATACGCTCTTTCCGGAACCAGTTGAACCGGCAATTAAAAGATGAGGCATGCTCTTTAGGTCAGCTACAATGCTTTTACCAGAGATATCTCTACCAACTGCAAAAGAAATCTTTGATTTGGCCTGCTTGAATTCATCGCTATCAATGATTTCGCGAAGCGTAACCATGTTGATCTTTTCGTTTTCTACCTCAATACCTACTGCAGCCTTACCTGGAATTGGGGCTTCAATTCTAATGCTCTTTGCTCTTAAGTTAAGTGCAATATCATCTGCAAGAGCTTTGATACTGTTTACTTTAACGCCAGTATTAGGCTGAATTTCATATCGCGTTACTGCAGGTCCTTGAGTAACCTCAACAACCTTAGCATCAACCTTAAAGTTCTGAAGCGTATTTTCAAGAAGTGCTGCCTTTGACTTTAGTTCAGCATTAACCTGGGCAGGATTTGTTGTATTCTTGACCGACTTAAGTAATGAAATACTAGGTTTCTTATACTGAATTGGCTTTGGAGTATTGGCAAAATCTGTGAGCTCAAGCTTTGCTTCTCTTGCCTCTTTGTTACTTATTTTAATAGGCTCTTCTTCAGCTTTATCCATTGTATTTACAGATGTATCATAAGTATCAAAATCAGAATCTAGGTCAGAGCTAAGATTATAATTCTCCTTAGGAACGTCATCCAGCGCTGGAGCTGTCTTTATTGTGCTAACTTTTATGGAAGGTTCATTATTTTTGTTATCAAAAATATTGTCAAAGTTATTTGTTTCAACATGATTATCAAGTTCTGCTTCGTGCTGAAGCCCCGTTGCACCCTGTGCATAGCTAAGTCCTCCGTCAAGGCCAAATCCATCCTCAGCTTTGCGTTCCTCTTCTAATCCAAATGTTTTAACCATAGGTGCAGGTTCAGGAGCTTTCTCCTCTCTTTGCTCAAACATTGAATCATCCTTCATCATAGATACAAAGTGCTGTTCATTTGGATTTTGAGTGGAACTAACTGGATTTCTATCTATCTTCATTTTGTCGGTCTCAAATAGAAGCTCAGGAGTTGCATATAGCTCTTCCTTATACTTTGCCTTTTCGTATCTCAAGCGTTCTTTCTGGAGTTTTTCTTGTTCCTTTAGGAACTTAGCTCTTTCCTTTTCTCTAGTCTCAAGCTCCATTTGGTGTAAAGCCATTTCCTCAGCACGCTTTGCCTTTATTTCGGCTTGCTTATCAAGCTTCTTCTGTTTGTATGAAGAATATGCTCTTGAAAGTGGTGTGTTAACGACAAGCATTCCGCAAATTAAGATAACTGCGATGGCAATGCCGTAAAGGCCAACTCTTCCAATATACTTGATAAGGAACATATCTATGCTCATTCCAATAACGCCGCCACCACTTAGGCTTACACCATTCTTATAGAATTCGGATACATCAAATACCATACCATTTTGTGGTATGAATCTTCCCGAGTTCAAAAGGCATAGCATAACTAAAATGACAAAGCACATAGAAATGCTTAGCTTAGTCACCTTAACAGCTTTGTTTGCCATAAGTACAATTCCAAATGCTATTAGGTAGATTGGTAATATTACACCAACATGGCCGAATATACCCTTGAGAAAATCGCCAAGTATATTTCCAAACTCACCTGCCGCATGAAAAGATACAGCAGCTATCAAAAATATACCTGCAATTATATAGACTATCCCCCAGATGTTATCAATGACTCCTCTTTCAGCAGAAGCTGATTTTTTCGCCTTAGTATTCTTATTACTTGGTTTTTTCTTAGCTTTACCTGCCAATTATCTCATCCTTTCAATAAACTACTTGTGAGCGATGTATCCCTTTTCTACAAGGCTCTCTGCGCATAGTATAGCGCCACCTGCTGCGCCTCTTACAGTGTTATGTGCAAGACCTATGAACTTATAATCAAACAAAGTGTCCTCACGAAGTCTTCCAACTGATACGCCAAAACCATTCTCATAGTATACGTCCTTAGCAACCTGTGGACGATCATCTTCGCTAAGGTAGTTGATGAATGGCTTAGGTGCACTAGGAAGGTCGTTTTCTTGTGGGAAACCTGAGAAGTTTCTAAGTCTATCGATAAGCTCTTCCTTGCTTGGGTTTTTGCGGAACTTAACAAATACTGCTGCAGTATGTCCCTCAAGTACAGGAACTCTTACGCACTGTGATGTGATAAGTAGATTATCCGCCTTTACAAACTTGCCATCCTTGATCGATCCCAAAATCTTAAGTGGCTCGATTTCACTCTTTTCTTCTTCTCCACCAATGTAAGGGATGATGTTTCCAACCATTTCTGGCCAATCCGAGAAGTTCTTTCCGGCACCTGAAATAGCCTGATATGTTGTAACGCATACTTCGTATGGTTCAAATTCCTGCCATGCTGCAAGTGCAGGTACATATCCCTGAATCGAACAGTTTGGTTTAACCGCAACAAAACCTCTCTTTGTTCCAAGTCTCTTTTTCTGAGTCTCGATAATATCAAAATGATCAATATTAATTTCTGGAACCACCATAGGAACATCCTCTGTCCATCTATGTGCACTGTTGTTTGAAACAACTGGAGTCTCTGACTTTGCATATTCGTCCTCTATAGCCTTGATTTCTTCTTTAGTCATATCAACTGCACTGAAAACAAAGTCTACTGAGTTTGAAATATCCTCAATATCCTTTACATCTTTAACCACAATATTCTTAACGGCTTCTGGCATCTTGTCATCAAGCTTCCATCTTCCATTCATAGCTTCTTCATATGTTTTACCAGCGCTTCTTGAGCTTGCTGCGATTGTAGTTACCTCAAACCATGGATGGCCATCTAACAGAGTTATAAATCTCTGTCCAACCATTCCTGTTCCACCTAGAATTCCTACTCTTAATTTCTTTTCTAATTTTTTCATATCATTACACCTCAACTATCTATTAAAGCTAATAAAATATTTTACCATTTTTTAGTTGTAAATACAAGGATTTCAGTACTTTGCATATCATATTATTACCCTAACTATATACTTTGTAACATTGCTTAAAATTGTTACTTAAGCTTAAGCAAATTAATTTAACCAGCATCATAATTATCAATTTAATACAAAAAAACTGAGGTGCATAAGCGCCTCAGTTAAACACATTATTTCTTTCTGAGAAAGGCTAACCAGTAAGCCGTTGCAACAAACACAGCTCCGCCGATTATATTTCCTAGCGTTACAGGTAGTAGGTTTCCTAAAAATAAACTGCCCCAGTCTAGATTTGCTATATCACCTGGCTTTACACCTAGCTGCATAGCTACATCAACATACTGACTATTTTCCTTTGCAAATATACCAGCTGCAATGTAGTACATATTTGCAATGCTGTGTTCAAAACCAGATACAACAAACATCATTATAGGAAAAAATATTGCCATTATCTTACTGCCAATATTTCTAGCTGCCGTAGATCCCCAAACTGCAAGACAAACCAGCCAGTTACAAAGTATGCCCAATATGATTGCTTTATGCGTTGAGAGCGAAACCTTAGTGCAAGCTATTTTGATTGTTGAACCACCTAACATTGAACTTGCAAAATCAAGTTGCCCTGCTTTCACTACCAAAAACGCTATGATTACTGATCCAACAAAGTTAGCTACATAAACAATGATCCAGCTTGTAAGAAGCTTCTGTAAGCTTATTTTCTTTTCGTAGACGCCCATGAGCATAAGATTATTTCCTGTGAAAAGCTCTGATCCACACACAACTACCAGAATCAAGCCTCCGGAGAATACAAAAGCACTTATTAGCTTTGATATTCCAAGTGTGCTTGGATTATTCATTAGCTGAAAAGCAGCTGTATTAGATGCTACTGCAGCAAAAGCGATGTAAGCACCTGCTATTATTCCCAAAACTATCTTTTGAAGCAGGCTTAAATTTGCCTTATTTTCTGCAATTGTTACAAGTTCGCCTGCCACCTCATTAGGTGTCAAAAAGTTTCTTTCAATCATTTCTCATCCTCAATTAAGATTATAAATCTGAATATGATTTTACTCCCAACATACCCTTCGCTGATTTTACCCCTGAAACTATAGCTTTCTCAAGCTCCTCGGTTGCAATTACGGCTAGTGCATCAAAGCTATTAGTATCAAGCTTTAGCGTTCCTGATGACATAACAAATATTGTATCACCATCTACGCTTGTGTGCACAGGCATTATACGCCTAGCATACGCATCGTGACATATAGATGCAAGTTTTTTACACTGTGCCTTTGTTAAAACAGCATTTGTCATAATACAACTTATAGTTGTATTACCTGAGAAAACATTCTTCGACTGGTAGATATTGTCCTTCATTGCCTTGCAAGTTGATAAGAGCTTTCCATCAGAAGACATGAGTCCTGCTATCTCTTTACCATCAAAGTCAAATACATCACCCATTGCATTTACAGCTGATATTGCTCCGACTTGAAGTTCACCTACCTGTACAGCAGAAGAGCCGATACCGCTCTTCATCATGCCTTCTATGCCATTATATTTACCAACTGTAGCCCCAGTTCCGGCACCGAAGTTTCCCTGCTTGAATTCTGTATTTTCTCCCTCATAGGCATTGCGAGCTGCAATATATCCCATATCTTTATTAGGATATGAATTTTGTCCAATCTGTAGATCAAATAATGAAGCTCCGCAAACAATAGGTACCTTTCCTACACCTACATCAAAGCCAATATCCTTTGATGCAAGATACTCCATAACTCCGCTAGAGGCTTCAAGCCCATATGCACTTCCTCCTGAGAGAACAACAGCATGAATAGCTTGTACCATGTTTTCGGGATTTAAAAGATCAGTTTCCCTAGTTGCAGGGCCTCCACCTCTTACATCTACAGAAGCTGTAGCACCTTCCCTTGATGAAATTACAGTCACACCAGTTAGCTTGTCAAAATCTTCAGCTGATCCGATATGAAAATCCTTCATATCGCATACATCTATTTGCTTTATATCTAAATTTGACATATCAATCACCATCAAAGCTATGCTATAGCCTTAACCGCAACGATAATTGCGATTACTACACCAACTACACCTTCGCCTCCCAAAACACCGGATGCGATAATCTGACCTTTGCTCTCCTTCTCAAAGTTTGGAAGAAATTTATCTACTATAAATCTAAGCGCTCCACCTATGAATGCAGTAGCAGATAGATAAAACGGTAGATATACACCAAGACCAAAGGTCATAACTGGAAGCTTTAGACAATACAGAATTGCCGCCGCAACTAGTCCGAACATAAATACAGGATAGTTTGATATACCCTTAATCATAGCAGAAACTGCATGAGCCTGCGCTGCAGCAAATGTACCATCATTAAATGCATTTCCTCCATATGCCTTTAGCATGAAGTAGAAGACAAAAACAGATACAACTGCACCTATAAAACCACCAATAACCTCAGCAATCCACTGAGCTTTGGCATTTGTCTTAAGTATGTGTCCGGCTTTAAAATCGTTCATTACATCACCTGTGAGACCGCATGCAATTGCAACAATTGCCGCTACAAATAGTGCCTCGTTTTGGCCGATTGAACTTATTGTCTTAACAACTAGTAGAACAAATATGCCGAAGATTTCCATTGGATTAATTCCTGATTGTCCTACGCACTGTGATGACATAGATGTTGTTAGCCAAACACCTATTATAGTAATTACTGAAGCTATTATGCCTAGATTGCAAACATACGTAAGTACAAATACGAGCAACACGAGAAATATAGGTGCCCATCTCATAGGGAGAATTGAATCACCTGTGTTTTCTTTGCTAAACATAGCTCCAAATATCTTTTTCAAATTAGGAATTATTCCTTTAATTAAAATACCTATTCCTGTTCCGACCATCATTCCAAGTCCTAGTGACTGTTTGATGTCAGTAGCCTGCTGTAAAGTAAAAAATCCAAACTTTTGTCCGAAGATTAGGATTCCAAAATCACCTACAACAGCGCCTAAGAACCAAACACCTATAAATAAAGGACCTACGATATATCCTATAGCGACTAGCATAGGTGAAATATAGAATCCTCCTATAGATCCATACTTCATCATTCCCTTGCTAAACCAGGTCTGAGGTATCTTAGTAAACCAATCTCTAAGCACAGCAAATAGTCCAGCTATACCAAATGATGTGAAGAGCAGTACCGATTTTTTGCCTCCCTTATCTCCTACTTCTAATAAATCTGCAGCAGCTTGTCCCATTGCATATGGGAGCTCCTGAGTCTCAATGAAATACTTACGCATCAAAGCTGTAAATATCAAGCCTAAGGCTGTACCTCCGAGTGCGATTACAAGAAGCTGCACAAGGGATATCTCCGCACTTGGATTAAGAATAAATATTCCCGGTATGGTGAAAGCCACACCACCTGCAACCATTGCACCTGCTGACATAGCAGTATGTGTAACATTTATCTCGCTGAGATTTGTGTTACCTAGAGCCTTAAGGCAAACCATTGAAAATAAAGCCACAAACATTATTGGCCATGGAAGCGAGCTTAGCTTCAGTGCGATAAACATAGAGCTGCAAGTAATAATTACTGAGCCTATAGCACCGATAACCATACCCCTTACGGTTAGTTGTTTACCATTCATTTTACATTCTCCTAAATTAATTCAAATACACGTATTACAATAACTTGCGTTTTGATTTTATCCAATTAGAAAAACATAAAGACAACAAAAGAGTAGTCAAAAACTACTCTTTTGAATCCATATATTCGCTTATTAAGCTTCTTCTGTTGCCACTATTTCTTTGCCATCATAATAGTTACATGTTGGGCAAACTCTGTGTGGAAGCTTTGGCTGATGACATTGAGGGCAGATCGAAATTCCCGGTAATGATTTCTTCATGTTCGGTGATCTTCTCATATCTCTTTTGGCCTTTGATGTTTTCCTCTTTGGAACTGCCATTTCTACACCTCCTCGTTCGAAGTCTAATTATATATAAAATATATAATATTACGCAATAACTATTAAAGTATATCTATATCTAGCTATCTTGTCAACTATTATCTACTAATTTTTCTTGCGATGCCGTATGTATCTCTTGCAATCATCAACTCTTCGTTTGTTGGAATAAGTAGAAGCTGAACCTTAGAATCATCTGTTGAGATTTTTGTCTCGTGTCCTCTTACCTTGTTCTTGATTGGATCTAGCTTGATTCCTAGGTTTCCGAGGTCTGTACAAATGATTTCTCTCATTGAGATATCGTTCTCACCTACACCTGCTGTAAAGATGATAGCATCAACACCGTTCATCTCTGCAATATAAGCACCGATGTAGAATCTAACTTTCTGAGCAAAGATTCTTAGCGCAAGAGCTGCTCTTTCGTTACCATCGTTAACAGCTGTCTCAAGGTCTCTGAAGTCACTTGAAACGCCTGAAATACCATATACCCCTGACTTCTTGTTAAGTATATCGTTTACCTCTGCATCTGTTAGGCCTTCCTTTTCCTTAATATAGTTAACAATAGCTGGGTCAATGTCTCCACTTCGTGTTCCCATTACTAGACCCTCAAGTGGTGTGAATCCCATTGATGTATTAATAACTCTACCGTGCTTTATAGCTGTAACTGAAGCACCGTTACCAAGGTGGCATGTGATAAGTTTTAGGTCGTTAATGTTAACGCTCATCATCTGCGCAGCCTTCTGAGCAACATACTTATGTGATGTTCCGTGGAATCCGTATCTTCTTACACGATACTTCTCGTAATATTCATATGGAAGAGCATATAGGTATGACTGTGGTGGCATTGTCTGATGGAAAGCTGTATCAAATACCGCTACCATTGGAGTCTTAGGCATAAGCTCCTTGCATGCAGCTATACCAAGTAGGTTTGGCGGGTTGTGAAGTGGAGCAAGCTCAATACAATCCTCAAGAGCCTGAATAACTGACTCTGTAATTAGAACTGATTCGGCATACATTTCTCCAGCGTGTACAACTCTGTGTCCAACAGCACCGATTTCATCCATGTTCTTTACTACGCCATGTCCCTTGTCCTGAACTGCTGCTAGAACCTGAGCGATTGCATCCTTGTGGTCCTTCATAGGAACTTCCATTACAATCTTGTCATATCCTGTCTTAGTATGGTTAATAACTGAACCATCCATACCAATTCTCTCAACTAATCCCTTTGCAAGAAGAGTTTCATCTGTCATATCAAGAACCTGATACTTAAGTGATGAACTACCACAGTTGATAACTAATACTTTCATATATTCCTCCATGTCTGTACATATATTTATTAAACTTTTCCATAAAATAATACTATATGAATGCCTTAAAATCAAGACATTGCCCATATTTAGTAAAATTTTATAAATCTAAATCAAAGCAATAAACCCTTATTGTTTAAATAAGAGCAATTGGCTTTTGCACAAAATCACTATTTTTATACAAATCATTACCGTAAATTATGTTATACATATCGCTCGCTAAAACATCGTATTTTATAGTTTCTGCTATTCTCTTATCAATTAATGCCTTAGGAATACTGTCTATTACAGGTATCTCATCTAATTCCTTTATCGTCCTTAACAAGCTTGCACCTTTTTTATCAAAAGCAAGTGGCCTAGCATATAGACTAGCTTCATTAATTATTTTGTTATTTAATCCAAACAAAGCCTGAACAAATAGCCTACTTATACGACTATATGTGTATCTCTTTGATTTTACACGCATTACTAAATCTTCGAGACTTTGGGCATATCTAATCTCAGCTTTAATCTTATTTCCGAGTCCCTCACCTGCAGATGCTATTTTATCTATTTCTTCTGCACTCATTAAAAGTAATTTACTTCTAACAAGATCAAAATATCTTTGCTCAAACTCAGCAGATTTTAGTGGATTATCCTCTTTCCAAATCCTGCGAATATCGCTAGCTGTCTCTAGATGCCCCTTACCTATCCTTTTTATCGTATAAGTATCTAAACTATCAACGTGTCTAAGATATTCTAAAGCTAAAATATTATTGGGCTCAGATAGAATTTTTTCATCGAAATCAGGGTCCATAGATGATATAAGCATACTTCTTGCTGCAGGATATGAATATCCCCTTGATAGAATATCCTTTAGTTCATCTGAATAGTCAATATCTATCTTAGTTATTAATTCAACTGCATTCTTAAGCTGCTTTATATTGCCTGACTCGCTACCAAAAGCAAGCACATCAACTACTCCAAGATTTTCTAATATATTAACTCCACCATAGGCAAACTGCCCTGCACTAGCGCACGAAAATACAAGAGGAAGCTCCAAAACTAGGTTCACTCCGCCTTCTACAGCTCTTTCCGCCCTTTGCCACTTATCAAAAAGAGCGGGGTATCCCCGCTGCATAAAATTACCGCTCATTATAGCAATCACAAAATCAGCATCCAGATTTTTTCTGGCGTTATCTATTAGATACTTGTGACCATCGTGAAACGGATTGAATTCAGTTACTATTCCTATAGTCTTCATCTGTACTATTCTTCCTCAGATTTGGATTCGCCAATAGGAATATCTATTCTGTGCTTTTCTATCTCAGTATTCTGTGTTTCCTCAGCAATGCTTCTGATGTCCTTGATGTCAGACTCAAGCTTCTTTGAAATATCAGTGAAGTGAGCATTTATATCGTTATACATAGCATCAAAATACTTGCTATTAAGCTCATCCATCTTAACACGGAAGTTGTTCAAAACATCATCCATGTATGCATAGGTTCTAAGTCTCATATTCTTAGAATACTCATCAGCTCTTCTGTAAATTTCACCTGAAACTTCTACCGCTCTCTCAGTGATTACATCCTTTTCGACCATCATGTCAGCCTGTTTCTTAGCCTCGATGATAATCTTCTCATACTCATTTCTGGCATTATCCAATATAGTATTCTTCTCTCTCCTAATCCATTCAGCCTGCTGAACGTCATCTGGGAAGCTAAGTCTAATATCCTTTGCTATATCCAAAATCTCGTTTGCATCAACCATGATTTTGCCTGTGAGAGGTAGCTTTGGTGCTACATTAATAATTTCTTCCAATTCTTCTAAAAGTTCGTAGATTGTCATCCTAATCCTCCTATGCCTATAATGAGTATTTCTTCTTAATCTCGTTTAAGATATTCTCTGGTACTAAACCATCTATATTTCCATTTAATGAAACAACTTCCTTAATCATACTTGAGCTTATAAATGAATATTTAGGGCTTGTCATCAAGAATATGGACTCAATTCCCTCATTGAATAGCCTTGCGTTCATCTGTGCCATCTGAATCTCGTATTCAAAATCAGATGTAGCTCTAAGACCTCTTATAACAGCATTAAAGCCATTCTGGTTAACATAATTTGCTAGTAGTCCATCAAAATCATCTACTGTAACATTAGGCAGATACGCTGTTGCAGTCTTAATTAGTTCCTTTCTCTCCTTAAGTCCAAATAGTGGCACCTTGTTTGGATTGGAAACAACGCCTACAACGATCTGATCAAACATCTTAGATGCGCGTTCTATAACATCAAGATGCCCGTTGGTCATAGGATCAAAAGATCCTGAATATAGAGCCTTAGTCACTTATCTTCTCCTCATCGTCAAAGAAATCTTCTGAATCTGCCCTCTTGTATAGAGACAAGCATATTTTTCCATACTTCTTATGTTTAAAAAGCTTCAGCCCGCCAATATGTTCAGGCAAATCCGTCATTTTTTCGTGTTCTGCTACTATTATACCTGCATCTGTTAATAAATCAAGCATATCTATCTGTTCGATTGCTTTTTCATAGAGTCCATCATGATATGGTGGATCAAGAAATACGATATCAACTTTTTCATCAATTCGCTTAAGAGCCTTCTTATAATCTCCTGCAAGCACAATTGATTCATTCTCTGCCTTACAATATTTTATGTTACGTTTGATAATATCAACACTGTTTCTCTCGTTGTCACAGAACCAGCACTTCGATGCACCTCTGGAAAGAGCCTCTAGACCAAGGTTACCTGTCCCTGCAAATAGATCTACGCAGACAGCATCCTCAATATCACACATCAAAATGTTAAAAATTGATTCCTTAACCTTATCGCTAGTTGGTCTTATTTCGTTACCAAAAGGTGTTTCTAGCTTTCTTCCCCTGTATTTTCCAGTTATAATTCTCATCTTATCTCCTATAAATCAATACTTATATCACTGCCAAACATCTTCTTAACCTTTTGCTTTACCATGATGCTTTCTGGTTTTTCTAGCTTGCTATCACGCTCAATAAGCTCCCTTGCTGAGTTCATTGCTGCTTCTAGCACATCTCTATGCCTTAAGAGGTCGCTTATTTTTAGCTGCGGAAGTCCATGTTGCCTCGTGCCAAAGATTTCACCAGGTCCTCTAAGCTTGAGATCTTCTTCTGCTATGTCAAAGCCGCTCATTGAGCCTGTCATAATGTCCATTCTCGCATTTGCAAGCTCGCTATCTATATAACACATCAAAAAGCAATATGCATCATCACTTCCTCTACCGACTCTACCTCTGAGCTGATGAAGCTGGGCAAGCCCAAATCTTTCAGCATTTTCTATTACCATAACGCTTGCGTTTGGTACATTTATTCCAACCTCTATCACCGTAGTAGAAACAAGCAAATTAATCTTGCCACTTGCAAAATCCTGCATTATTTTGTCTTTATCTTCGCTCTTCATTGCACCGTGTACAAGTTTGATATTGAAGTCATCAAATCTATCTTGAAGTTCATCAAATATAGTATTTGCTGATTTTGCATCTATGCTTTCTGAATCCTCAATGAGAGGTGCAACAACATATACTTGCCTTCCTGCCTTCATCTCTTTTTCGACAAAGTTAAGAACCCTATTTCTTTCTCCCTGAGAACATTTATATGTATGTATTCCCTTACGCCCCTTAGGCATGGTTCTTATCTGAGATATATCTAAATCGCCATATAATATCGCTGCAATCGTCCTTGGTATAGGTGTAGCCGTCATTACAAGTATGTTAACCCCCTCACCTTTACCTGAAAGTTTTCTTCTTTGATTTACACCAAATCTATGCTGCTCATCAGTAATTACAAGACCTAGATTTTTAAATTCAATGTTATCTTCTAAAACAGCATGCGTTGCTATTATCACCTTAGCCTTGCCAGAGCTTATGCTTTCGATTGCAATTCTCTTATCGGAGGCTTTCATAGAACTTATCAAAATTACAGGACTAATTTCATGATCATGTAAATCCTTAACAAAGGTATCAAAGTGTTGTCTTGCAAGAAGCTCTGTTGGTGCCATTATTACGCTTTGATATCCGGAAGCAGCAGCTGAAAGCATTGCGGCTTCAGCAATTATTGTCTTACCAGATCCAACATCTCCCTGCAAGAGTCTATTCATCTTTTTTGGCTTTTGTAAGTCGTCTTTGATTTCATTCCAAGACTCTCTTTGGCCACTTGTAAGCTCGAAAGGAAGCTTTGATATGAATTCGTCTCCTTTACTTGCATCTATTGAGATTCCGATAACACCGCTATCATCACTCTTCATGTACATAAGACCAGTTTCAAGAGTGAACAATTCATCAAAGACGAGCCTATATCTGCTCTGCAAAACTTTTTTTGCATTGCTTGGAAAATGCATATTTGAAATAGCAAAGTCTAGTGACGCTAGCTTATTCTTCTCAACTATATCCTCAGGTATCCACTCTTTGATACTTGAATAAACATCCTTTATATCTCTTTGCATTCGTCGCATTTCTTTTTGAGATATACCCTGTCTCAAGGAATACACAGGAATGATTTCTCTAACATCGTCACTACTTCCTGCAAGTGTAAACTCTGGATGTACTATTTGGAGCCTATCAAGGTTTTCTGTTATTCTGCCGTAAAAAACATATTCTTTTCCTAGATCAAAGAGTTTATTCAAAAAATACCCATTAAAAAAGACAACTTCAAGCATACCGCTATCATCGCTAACACTTAGCACTAGCGGAGTCTTTTTGTTGAATCTATTCGCACCCATCCTCTTGTTCACAAGCCTTGCCTGAATGAGAAAGTCACTACCAGCTTTAAGCTCAGATATAGGTGTTACAGTGCGTCTATCTTCATATGATCTTGGAAAGTAAAGAGCTAAATCTTCTATGGTTTCAATTCCCATATCACGGAAGATTTCTACTTTCTTAGGCCCTACGCCTTTGAGCACACTTATGCTATCATTTATCTGCATATTTGAACTTAAACTCCATGTTTCTTGCTGAGACATTTTCAGACTTAACGCCTGTTATTACTACTGTAATTTCGCTAGGACTTACAGCAAGCCTATCCTGTAAATGATGAACAATTTCTTGATTTAGCTTTTTTAGAAGATTTTTGATACTCTCACCAAATCTTACTATAGCATAATACTTAATTCTAAAATTATTATCATCAAAGCTAATCTCTATATTCTTAAGGCTATCGCTTGACGGTATAAAATCTTCTTCTAGAAGAAACCTACCTTTAGATGTAGATAGCCATATTAATTCATCATATTCTTTAGTAGCTATGACATCTATGATTTCTGTAGCTATGACTCTGTCAGAAAAACTTATTCTACCTTGATTAGTATATTTATGTACAGACATATCCATATTCTCCGATAAAAAAACCGCGAAAGCAAAAGCCTTCGCGGAGTTAGTCCCTGTTGATTAGAGGGCGCGGTCAATCTTGTTTGATCTCATGCACCTTGTGCATACATTCGCTCTTCTTACTGTACCGTTGTCATTGATTCTTACGGTCTGAATGTTAGCATTCCATTTTCTTCTTGTATGTCTCATTGAATGGGAAACATTATTTCCGGAAACCTGACCTTTTCCACAAATCTCACACTTTCTTGACATTTGCCGCACCTCCTTGCTAAAAATTGTATATCCCGATATCGGGTTTATTACCTCTTAAAATGTTTGCAGGCTATAGATTGAATAACCGCAAGTAGCATTATACCATAGCCAATAAGTATAATACAAGTACTTTTTTGCTTGAATTCCGCGATTTATACAAGCGTGCGGTCAAGACCAATATATTCTGCTCTGATCATTGATTTCAGATGTAAATCATAATATTTACCATTCTTCTTGGTAGCACTTCTGAGTATACCTTCTGACTTAAATCCAAGCTTATCATATAGATGAGCTGCTGCATCATTCTTAACAAAGTGGTCAATCGTCACTCTCTCCATATGCAAACTTATAAATGCATATTCAAGAATTGAAAGCAGAGCTTCCCTACCTAGCCCTTGATTTCTAAGCTTTGGATCAGCTATGTATATTCTTGTTACATCAACTGAATCGCTATGGCTATCAAGTCTTGAGAGATAGATTCTACCAATAGGAATATCGCTTGGCTTCTGCAGGATGGTAAACTGTCTCTTAGTATCATCATTACTATTCTCTATGAATTCAGTAACAACCTCCTCATAGTCCCTGCTTTCGTCAATTGAAAAGAACTCAGTTACTGCTAAATCGGATTCCCAATCAGCAAAATATGAGCAATCATTAAATGTACTTTCCCTAATAATCAAGTTCTTCGTTTCCATTGCGGTATCTCCTTTGATATGCTATTATTATAAAGTATTTTTATCTTAAATCAAAGGGTAATTTACAAAGTTTTTCACGATTGTTTTATGGAGGTGAAAATTTGAAAAAAAGGATATATATTACGCTAATTTCTTTAATGCTAATTTTGATCTTAGCATTGACAGCATGTGGAAAAAAATCCCCAGATACCGAGATTCCATTAAACGAAAAAATAGAATCAAAGGCATTTGCATATAGAACTGACTTGCTAGATTCGGCCGAAACTTTGACAGATAATAATAAGATACAGGAATATCTACTCAACTGGGCTAAATCAAAGAATCTGAAATACGAAAAAGACGACCACGGTAACATTATAATGTCGATGGCTGCTTCTGAGGCATATATAAATGCAGCTCCAGTTACGGTTGTATGTAGCTACGATGCAGATAGCTTTGCTGACAGTATGGATGCTATTGCATCTGCCCTCTATATTATCAAAAACAATGAGGATTCTGGTGAGCTAAATGTAATCTTCTCACCTATATCAAATGGCAATTACACTGCACTTGATAAATTGAGCAAGAAATATTTTAAAGATAATACCAAAGTTATAAGCCTCTCTGGTGGGCGCAAAGCTCTTTGGTCTGTTAACTCAGGCGGAAACAGCAACTACATCTTTTCAGGCAGCTTGACTACTGAAGCTCCAACACTAAGCACAGCATATAAAATTTCTATAAGTGGATTAACAGGAGGAGCACCTGATGGAAGAATATCATCATACCCAAATCCCGTTAAAATACTCGGTGATCTGCTTGCATCTTTTAAGACAAACTCTTTGATATTTGAGCTTTCAAGTATATCAGGTGGAAATAGCTCAAGCTCCTATCCAAAGAATGCTGAGATGACTATTGTTATAAATGAAGATGACGTTGAAAAATTTACAGCAAAGCTCGATAAAGCAATAGAAAAGTTTGACAAGAAATATAAGGAAGACTATCCAAAGGCTACTTACAAGTACGAGGCAGTTAGCCTTCCAGCAACAGTTTATACTAAAGAAAGCCAGAACACGCTTATAAGTTCCCTCTATACACTTTCAGATGGTGTTTTCTACAGGGATGCAGACGACGAGATAGTTACTATTTCAAACATAGGCACTATTGCAACAAGTGAGGAAGCCTTTACAATTTCAGCACAGGGCTATAGTCTTGATAAAGCAAATCTCACAGAGCTTGATAATCAGTATGCTACTACATGTTCCCTTGCAGGAATATCATATAATAGAATATCTAGAGTTCAACCACTGCCTACTAAATTTGATGAGAATAATGTTTCTAAATTTCAAAAGGAAGTCATGGATGCTTATAAGGAATATGATCGCTCTAATCTAGAGTTCAAAAACAGTGTGCAGACAACTCCTGCAGTGTTTATTGCTAATAAAAACTCCAAAGTTAATCTTGTCAACGTTGTTATCAACAAGGATAAACTAGAGGTATATACAGGTACAATAATCACACTTTTGAAGAACCAAACCCACAAGGAAATTAAAAGCCTAGATGATGATAACTAAAACAAAACCCGCATATAGCGGGTTTTTTGATGTCTTAATTTATTATATAGCTATTTGACGAACATTATATTTAAATCAACATTTGTATTTATGCCACCCACTCTTCCTGTTGAAGAATACTGCCACATGGCATAGTCATACACAAAGCTGCTCATGGAAGCATAGTGCGCAAGCCATATTTCGTAATCAGTTAAAAGAGTCAAATCAATGTTGTTATCTATCCAATCTGGATTTCCGTAGATTAGCGTTTCCCTTCCGTGCTTTTTCATAATACATCCAAAGGCATCCGCAACTTCAGTTTTTTGCTCTACTGTCAACGCTTTTATCCTGTCGTTTTCCGTTACTGGCTCCATATCAAATCCTATTGGCAATGATACATTTCTTCCTTTGATATTTGAGAGCACGTACTTTGCTTCCTTGGTAGCTTCTTCTGTAGTTACTGCTTGCGAAAAGAAGTATACACCTACATCTATTCCATTCTGTTGAGCTTCTTCTATATTCTTTTCGAAGTAATCATCCATATAAATTTTACCATCTGCATAAGAGCTGAATCCAAGCCTGATATATGCGAACTCTACTCCAGATTTCTTTACACTAGCCCAATCTATTTCTCCCTGGTGAACAGATACATCTATACCTCTCTTGGCCTTGATACCATTGTAATTATAGTTAAGGAAATTATACTCATCCCTATAGAATCCTTCGCTACTGTATTCCATTTTCGGATACTCCTTGCTCTCACCTAGTCCATCATAGGTATTTATATATCTATATGCCTTAACCCATATAAAGATAGCTAATACTAGAAGAATTGCACTCATAACTATTATTAGCCTCTGCTTATCTATTTTATTTTTTCTTCTATTTTTCTTTTTAACTACCTTATTCATAACGGTATTATACCATTTTTTCCTATACTTAAAATAAATATTTGATTATCACTTTACAAAGATAGTCATTAGTGCTAAATTATACTTAGCACTCTAATGTGTTGAGTGCTAATAATTATTATGGAGGGCAAACATGGCTAAAAAACAATTTAAAGCAGAATCTAAGAAATTACTTGATTTGATGATTCACTCTATATACACCAATAAGGAGATATTTTTACGTGAGCTTATCAGCAATTCAAGCGACGCCTTAGATAAACTATATTACAAGAGCTTGACATCTGGAGAGCTAGGAATCAAAAGAAATGACTTCTATATCCAGATAACACCTGATAAGGAGCTTAGAACACTTACAATTAGAGATAACGGTATCGGAATGAGTAAAGATGAGCTAGAAAATAACCTTGGTACTATTGCAAAGAGCGGTTCCCTCGGCTTTAAGGAAGAGCAAGAAAAAATCAAAGACGAAAATTCCAAGGCTAAGAACATTGATATCATTGGTCAGTTCGGTGTTGGATTCTACTCCGCTTTCATGGTTTCAGATATTGTAAGCGTTACATCAAAAGCCTTCGGCAGTGACGAAGCATATCGCTGGGTTTCACGCGGTGCAGATGGATATACTATCGAAGAAGCGAGTCTAGATGGTCATGGTACGGAAATTGTACTAACAATCAAAGAAGATACAGAGGGTGAAAACTACTCTAGCTTCCTTGAGGAGTACATGATTAGAAATCTAGTCAAAAAGTATTCAGACTATATCAGATACCCTATTCGTATGATGGTTGAAAAATCAAGACCTATAGGAGAAACTGAGGAAGGAAAAGCACCTGAATTTGAAAAGTATAGCGAGCTAGAGACTCTAAACTCCATGGAGCCTATTTGGAAACGCCAAAAGAGCAAAGTAAAGCCTGAGGAATATAACGATTATTATAAGAGTAAGTACATGGACTACATGGATCCTGCAAGAGTTATTAGGACAAATGTTGAAGGTGTTTCCAGCTTTACAGCTTTGATGTTCATTCCGGGACATGCACCTTTTGATTATTACACTAAAGAATATGAAAAAGGACTTCAGCTCTACTCTAGTGGCGTAATGATTATGGATAGATGCAAGGATCTATTGCCAGATTACTTTAACTTTGTCAAAGGACTTGTGGATAGCCAGGACCTTTCTCTTAATATTTCAAGAGAAATGCTGCAGCAAGATAGACAGCTTAAGAACATTGCTAAAAATGTTGAAAAAAAGATTAAGAGAGACCTTGAGGATTTCCTAAAGAACGATAGAGACGGATATGAAAAGTTCTTTGAAAACTTCGGTAAACAGCTAAAATACGGCCTATATGAAGGATATGGCATGAACAGAGAGGTTCTTGAAGACCTAGTTCTATTCTATTCCTCTACTGAGCAGAAAAATGTAACCTTTGCAGAATACCTTGAGAGAATGAAGGATGACCAAAATGCAATATACTATGCAGCTGGTGAATCCATCAAAAAGATAGACCTTCTGCCTCAGACTGAATTTGTAAAATCAAAGGGCTATGAAATCCTTTATTTAACCGACGAAATGGATGAATTTGTTTTCAACATCCTTGGTCAGTATAAAGATAAACCTTTCAAGTCAGTGTCTGCTGAAGACATTGCTGAAGATGATACTGAAGAAGCTAAGGAAAATATGAAAAAGCTTGAAGAAGACAACAAGGAGCTTCTAGAAGATATTAAGAAAGCTCTTGGAGATAAGGTAAGCGAAGTAAAGCTCTCCCCTCGTCTAAAATCATCTGCAGTATGCCTAACTACCAAGGGAGATATTTCACTTGAGATGGAGAAAATTCTAAGTGCAATGCCTATGGATCAAGGTATCAAGGCTGAAAGAGTTCTTGAACTAAACCCTGAGCATAGTGTATTTGAAGCACTAAATAAAATTAAGAGTGAAGATGCTGGTGGTAAAAAACTAGAAGTTTACGCAAACCTTCTATACGATCAGGCTCTCCTCATATCTGGAATACAGATTGATGATCCAGTTGAATTTAGCAAATCAATATGCCAACTCATAGTTGATGCAAACTAAATAGATACTATTTTAAAAGGCGGTACCATAGATCGGTATCGCCTTTTGTTTAATTATGCTTGCATATTCTTTACAAGTGATTCACCCTTCATCTTGATTATAAGTGCCATGATTAACGAAACCAGCAGGTATAATACTAAAACTACACTTGTAAGCTGATTTATCTCAAAGATCTCTAATCTTACTAATAAAAATAGTAAAGCTACAGTTCCGCCTTCAATAGCAAGTCCTATAAATAACGAGAGTAATGGTGCTGTTGCTTGTTTAATTGCAACGGCTTCATTTGTCCAGTCAAACTTTGGAAAACACATACCCAGGAACAGTCCTATCATCGCATTAAATAAAGTAGCTGTTATCGGAATCAAAAATACCATCACCCTATCTACAGGATTTAAGTCTATTGCAAACTGTATGATTGTACCGCTTAAAATTATAAATGGAACACTGAATATTATATGTGGCATTAGCTTTGCAGATATGATATCCTTGCTTTTTATTGGCAGTGATTTTAAAATCCATAAAGTCTTCGCTTCAAGCGAAAAACTAGGACTAGATATTGTAATCATTCCTGTACTAAATCCTAGACCCATGCATACGAATACTCCAATTAAATCCATGCCTAACATGTTAATCATGTTATTTAGATTATCCCCTCCAAACATAAGGTATATGCAGATAAGTGGCATAAATAATAGTCCTGATCCTGCATTTAGTATATACGTAGGCGAGCCTATGAACATAGCGCATTCTTTACTTATTAGAGCGGCTTTAATGCTCTTTGCCTTAACCTTTTTTTCACGATATACAATTTTCTTTCCGCCCTTATTCCTAGTTGCTATTGAGATAAAACTCTTGCTGATAAAATAGCAAACCAAAGCAAATGGTAGAGCGCTAATTAGTATGAAAAGCAAAACGAAAAGTATATCCGTTTCAGCTATTGCCATTCCGTAAACATAGAAAACAGCTAGATACTTCTTAAATACATCAGCTACTGCAGCTCCTGATTTTGCCATTTCGGCCATAAGCCCCTGCCATTCAAAGCAAAGATAGAAATATCCAAGCATCAAAATCATTGAAAATGCAATAATTAGTACCTTTGGCCTTGAAACCTTGCTAGATATCCAAGCAACAAACCAGCCAAATAGCACGGAAATTGTCATTGATAAGATTGGTAAAAAGAGGAATATCAAAGCTGATACGACAAATATTCCTAAATTAAAACCAACATCATAGAAATAGACAATTAAAGCAGGTGCTATTATTGCCAGTTCATATAAATAATTTAGACCTAGCAATGATATTATACGTGAAAATATAATATGCATTGGCTTTATCGGCATTGCAAGAAGTATCTCATTGTCATTTGCTTCATATATCTGCTTTTGCGTTAGAAAGATACTTCCTATAAAACAAACTGTAAATACTACGATTCCACTAAAAGCAAAGTAAAGCCAGTCAAGTCCCATAATGTGGTATGGAACGGATATGGAATGAAAGATTTGTGAAAACAAAAATCCCACTGATAAAAACACTACTATGTATAGCGCAATGACACCGAATATATTAGTTTTCTTATTCTTTTTTTTGCCGCCCTGCATCTGGTTTAGAATCTCCAGAAAACGCAGCTTTATCAATATCTTAAGCATCTCTTCCCTCCAAATCGAGGAATACGTTCTCTAAGGATGTGCTTCCCTTAACCTCTTCCATAGTTCCAGATGCTATTAGTTTACCCTGCTTAATTATAGCGATCTTATCACAAAGTTTTTCGGCAACCTCAAGCACGTGGGTTGAAAAGAATATAGCTCCGCCGTTATCGCAGTGCTTTCTCATCTCTTCCTTTAGAAGAAAAGCCGCCTTAGGATCTAGCCCAACAAAAGGCTCATCCATTATTATGAGCTTTGGCGCATGAACAAAGGCTGCAATTAAAGCAAGCTTTTGCTTCATACCATGTGAATATGAACTTATAGGCTGTGCCAAGTCTGATGTTAAACCAAATAAATCAGCAAACCTACGAGTTCTTTCTGCTCTATCCTCTTCAGGTACTCCAAAGACATCCGCAATTAAATTAATATATTTGATTCCTGAAAGAAATTCATAAAGATCGGGATTGTCAGGAATGTATGCAAGTATCTCCTTGCACTTCATAGGATTTTCCTTAACAGAAATGCCATCAATAAAGATTTCACCCTCATCAAATTCTAATATTCCACAGCATGACTTAATTGTAGTTGTCTTACCTGCACCGTTATGTCCAATGAAACCATAGATTTCACCTTTCTGTATATGTAATGTCAAGTTATCTACGGCTTTCTTGTCTCCGTAAATCTTCGTTAGATTATTTATCCTAAGCATTTTTCCCTCCTATAGATTATTTGTATACATAAAATATATCAAAAATTAAAAGCATTATCAAGCACGCGTAAAATATCCGAAACATCTATTTGTTTTTCTGTAAAATACTCAAAAGCCTTTGCTCCCTGGTATGCAAGCATAGAAATTCCATTTGAAAATACTTTGCAGCCATCTTTTGCCGCCTTTGACAATAATTCAGTTTCTAGTGGATTATATATTAAATCTAAAACACATATATGTTTAGGAAGCTTTATTTCATCTTCTAAAGGATTTTTATCTATATCTTGCCCCATTCCAAGGCTAGTAGCATTTATAAGCAAATTGGATTCATTTATGCATTTTGATAGAGTCTGAGTATCTTCTATAGGATAAATTTCTACATCTATAGGAAAACTAGAGCGGATTTTGTCGACATAAACTTTTCTTTTATCGATGCTTAAATCTCTGACAAAGACGCATACCTTCTTGGCTTTATTCTTTGCAAGTGCATATAAAACAGCCTGACCTGCACCACCAAGCCCAAGAAGACATACCTTGCTATTTTTTATTTCAATGCCCAGTCTTTCTATCGCTTTTTCGGCTCCGAAGATATCCGTGTTGTAACCGTATAGCTTTCCATCCCTGTTAACCACAGTATTTACTGCATTGCAAAAGCAAGCTTCCTCTGAAATTTCATCTAGATATTTAATAATCGCAGTTTTATTTGGCATGGAGACATTGGCACCTGCAATTCCCAGCGTTCTCAAAGAAGAAACTGCATCTGCTATACTATCAAGATTGACATCAAAGGCCATGTAAGCAGCATTTATATTCATTTTTTCAAAAGCACTGTTGTGTATATGGGGCGAAAGTGAATGCTCACAAGGACTAGCAAACAGTGCATAAAGCTTGGATCTTCCATCGAGATTTTTCATTTTAAATCCTCATACTATTGAAGCTATCTTGCATTACCATTATAATCGAAAGTAAATATATTTAGAATAGGTATAAACAAAATGGATAATTTATATATCATCGGTTTCATGGGAAGTGGAAAGACTAGCCTAGCTAATGAACTTTGTAAACTTAGCAAAAAGACTCTAATCTGCATGGATGCTATAATAGAGAAAAAATTTGAGATAAGAGTAGCAGAGATATTTGAAAGACATGGCGAAGCTTTCTTTAGAAATCAGGAACATGAGCTTCTTTCTAAAGTATCAAAGCTTGACAAACAAATCATAGACTGCGGTGGCGGTCTTCCTTTGAATCCCGAAAATAGAGAAATTATAAAAGCAAGTGGTATATGTATTTATCTAAAGGTAAGTCCAGAAACGGTAATATTAAGACTTGATAACGATGATTCTCGCCCTCTTTTAAAAAATAAAAAAAGCATAAAGGAGATATCCCTTATGCTTAGTGAACGTGTTAAAATCTATGAATCTATGGCTGATATAATCATAGATTCCGATAAATTATCGACTAAAAAAATTGCCGAAAGACTTATTCCTTATCTGTAAGCAGTTTATTATCACAGTAAGGACATTTCTCAGGGACCATAAGAAAGCTCTTGTCAACTCTTCCTATGCGAAGTCCCTTTCTCTCTGAAATTATCTGCGCTCTCCTATTGCCTGCTGATGCCTTTGTTCCGCTAGGTACAAAATAAGATAAACTCTCCTTGCAATGTGGACATTTCCAATTTTTCTTTGGAATCGCGCCTGCAAGAAAATGAACTATTATATAGGCGATAATGCTGAGCGCCAAAATCAATCCACAAATCTTACCAGCACCAGTCTCAATGAACTTGATATCCCTTGTTTTTAAAAAAACAGAGGCTCCGGCTACGATTGCAAACGATATTCCGAAAAAGGCAATACAGACAATCTGAATTTTGTTTATAACAATGCTCTTTCTGATCTGCTCTTTTTGGCCCTCATCAATAACCTCATCAATGGATATGTTTTGGATTTCGTATGTCCTTGCCATAATACCTCGATAACTACTACTTTCTCTTATATCCTGTAATCATTGCAGCAGCAAAACATCCAACAGCAGCCCATGCAAAAAATCTGTGATACTTCATATCTTTCCTCCTAAAAATTCATGAAATAATATTCTTTATACAATTATGCTATATATCCATGAAAAAATCAAATATTAATAATCTATTTTTTCCTTTAGGAACACACCCTTATCCAGTTCATCAAAAGCATTTAACAGCTCATCTCTGGTATTCATAACTATAGGTCCGCCCCAAACTACTGGTTCCTCAAGCTTATTTGAACTCATGAATAGAACCTGAGCATCTCCATTCTCTGCAGTTATTTTAAGCTTATCACCCTCAGAAAGCTTAACAGCAGTTTTTTCATCTATGTACTCACCCTCTACAGACGCATTGCCTAAAAGTGTAAATATCATTGCTGACTTATTTTCCTCTATATCCAGCTCTACAGTCTTTCCTGAAGCAATATGGATATCGTAATAATCAAAAGCTAAGTAATCCCCTACATGACCCTTATGCTCACCAAATTGACCTGCCAGAAGTCTAAGCCTTCCACCTTCAATTTCGATTTCCTTAATTTCGCTACTCTTGATACTATGATATGCAGGCTTACACATTTTGTCCTTAGCCGGAAGGTTAAGCCATAGCTGAACGCCTAGCATTCTCTCACTTGCAGGAAGAGCTTCCTCGTGAAGAATTCCAGATCCAGCAGTCATCCACTGAACCTCACCATCAGCAATGGTATCTTCATTTCCCATCGAGTCCTTATGCTGCATTTTTCCCTTATAGACATAGCTTATAGTCTCAATTCCCCTGTGCGGATGCATAGGAAATCCAGCGATATAATCCTTTGGATTCACACTATCAAATGAATCTAGCATCAAAATGGGATCAAAATCCTCAATATCCTTGTGACTCAAAACTCTGACGAGACTAACCCCTGCTCCATCCTCGGTTCTAAAGCCTTTAACCTTCTTAACGATACTTCTGTCCATTACATCTCCTAAAAGTAAATTTGTTCTCTCTATATTCTCTAATCCGAATATCTCTCTAAGAACTTATTCACTTTTTGGGTGTATTTAATCACGAAATTTTCTTTTCCCTTGAAAATGCAGTATAAGCATAGGCAGAAATGGCAGATATTATCGGTATAATCAGAACGCAACCAATTACGCAAATACTTATTGTTGTCACTCCCTGGGTAAAATCCTTGGAATTTATCATAGTTGAAAATGAATAAAACATAAGATAGTTGAGCATCAAAAGCATGTACTCACCAAAGAAGATAAATACAAGCGTATTAACAGTTGAATTTAATATCTCTTTACCTATGTTAATTCCTGAATTAAAAAGCTCTCTTACGCTAAGCTTCTGCTCATGTCTATAAACCTCATACATACCTGAACTTACAGCAACTGCTGTATCTATTATAGATCCTGCAAGAGTAAACAGCACAACCGCAACCTGTACTGCAAACATATTTCTTCCGATATTACCTTTATATCCATTGGTTTCATTTATATGCTCACCGCCAATGGCAGTAAATCCTTGAAGATGAGCTAATTTAACTATAAGGAATATTAGTCCAAACATCAAAAGCACAGTCAGCAAAACAGAAATAAATGCTGCGTGAGTCTTGAGATTTACCTCGTTTTGATAATAAACGGTTATCGCTGTTATAAGAATAACCGCAGCTAACGATACTCCTATCGGTGAAATACCTGCATTCATTAATTTTATAGATATAAACAAAACAAGTAAATCCATGCACACTGTTATTAGTGATTTTGCAGTTTTATCTCCACCTGTAAAAAGAGACAAAGCAAGGAAAATCAATGCTAAAATTAATATCATCATATATTCTTACCTCCTCTTTTTAGCAAAATTGAAGAAACAAGAACTGAGACAGGAATTGCAATTAAAATTGCAACTGCAGCCATGAGAAATCTCACTATATCAAAGTAGGCATCAAAGCGCAAAACTGTTCGATACTCAATATCGTTTGCTATAGATATTATGAATGTCGGTATAATAGCAGCAATATTGGTAAATAATACAACGCTAATCATGGTTCCAGTTATATCATCAGCTACAGCCTTTGCTGACTTCATAAGTTCATTTATATGTATATGTGGGTTTTTGCTTATTACTTCTGAACTTGCAACAGTAATTGTAACCGCTACATCTATAACTGCACCTAGACAGCCTATGATAATCTGAGCAAGGAAAAACTGGTTGGCTTGATTTCTTGTATAAGGCTCAGGTATGAAGTCAAGAAAATCGTAATCTATCTTTGACATATATACCAAAGCAGATGCTAGTCCAAGAACGATAAGGCTTACAGCTACAGTAGCTGCAAGTGAAACTAACATATTTTTATTTATTCCATTAATAAGGCTTAAAACAATGATTGTAAAGCCAAAGCTCCCAAGAACAGTAAGTAGAAGTATGTTCATCCCCTTCATATAAGCGAGTATGATTAAATAAAAAAATATCACATTGACAATAAGGCATAGCGAAGCAAGAAACCCCTTCTTATTTCCGAATATAACAAGAAGGCTCATCAATATCATAAATGTGATGGCTATGAAATAATCTCTTTTTAGTCCAATAATTTCTGTATGCTTGGCATTAAGAAAAACTATATCTCCCTTGCTATACTTCTCATCATAAACACGAGATACATCGTATTTATTTATGACGCTTAGGCTTTTACCTTTGTCACTTGTGTTCATAAGCTTAAGCTCTATGCTTTGAACCTGCTTTGAATCTGCCTTTTCTTCGCTTACGCTCTCTACCTTTGCTATAGGCTTTTGATAAACAGAAAAATTATTATAAACAAGCACGCATATGGTAAGGCTTACGATTAACATAAGCAACGTTCTTAGCAAATAGCTTTTCTGTAGGTTCTCACTTATATACATGGCTTTCCTTTCGATTCATATTGTCTATATTATAATCCAATTTTGTAATCAAAATGTGTAGGAATTGAATTTTCGCTATAATATTTTTTATTTTTAAAAATCAAAATTCGTGGTATTAATATATTATAAGTTTCTTTATATAAAATAATAAGGATAAGAAGGTAAAAGGTTTAAAAATGAATAAAAACGCACTATTTAAGATTTCATACGGCTTGTACGTTCTTACATCAAAGGATGGCGACAAGCACAGTGGATGCATCATCAATACAGCGATGCAGATAAGTGAAACTCCTTTAAGGGTCTGTATTTCAATCAACAAGGCTAACTATACTCATGACCTTGTTATGAAGAGCAAAAAATTCAATATTTCTGCCCTAAGTCAGGAAGCAGATTTTGATACATTCAAACATTTTGGATTCCAGAGCGGTAGAGATGTTGATAAGTTTGCAGATTATGATTCATACAAGATTAGCGAAAATGGTCTTGCTTATGTAACAAAGGGTACAAACGCATTTATTAGCGCTGAGGTTGAAGAAACTCTAGATAGCGGTAGCCACACTCTATTCATTGCAAAGGTTACAGATGCAGAGATTCTTTCAGATGTTCCATCTACTACATATGATTATTACCAGAGCAACATCAAGCCTAAGCCAGAAAAGCCTGCTGAGTCTGACAAGACAGTTTGGGTATGTAAGGTTTGTGGATATAAGTATGAAGGAGAAGAACTTCCAGAAGACTATATCTGCCCTCTTTGCAAGCATCCAGCTTCAGACTTTGAGAAAATGTAATAAAAGAAGGAAGCTACAAGCTTCCTTTTTTGATAAAATAATCCTCGCGTATAAACGCGAGGATTATTGTTTTAGAGATCGTCTTCGATAGCACTGCTCTTAGCATAAGCTGTAGACTTAGCCTCAAAGAAGTCTGTCTTAACCATGTTAGCATCAGCATACTGTGATACCCATCTCATGCTTTCTGGCTCTTCTTCATAACCCTCATATAGGGTTCCAAGGCCTAGTGATGAATATCTCTGGTTTCCGAGATACTTGATGTAATCCTCTACCATCTTCTCGTTGAGACCTGGTATTTCGTTTCCGATTACATACTTACCCCAAGCGATTTCTTGGTCTACGCCTTCCATAATCATTTCACGAAGAACAGCTAAGTTTTCATCGTTGAATAGACCTGGTTCTTCTTTACGAAGCTCCATTAGCATATTTCTGAACAGCCATAGGTGTGTATTCTCATCTCTATTGATGTATCTGATTTCCTGTACACTTCCTGGCATCTTGCCGTTTCTTCCAAGGTTATAGAAAAACATGAATCCCGAATAGAAGTAGATACCCTCAAGAATGAAGTTAGCAATGCAAACTCTTAGGAAGCTGTCCTTATTTGGGTTATCAACAAACTCATTATATAGGTCACCGATAAAACGGTTTCTGTTAAGCAAGTGTTCATCAGTCTTCCACTGATATAGAATATCATTTCTCTCAGTAGGATTGCAGATTGTATCTAGCATGTAGCTATAGCTCTGGCTGTGTATGCACTCCTGGAATGTCTGGATTGAGAGGCATAGGTTTATCTCATTTGCTGTAACATACTGTGAAATATTAGGTAAATTTGCTGACTGAACTGAGTCTAGATAAACTAGAAAGCTTAAAATCTTATCATATGCAGTTCTCTCCGCAGGCAAAAGCTTTGGATAATCGCTCTTATCCTGGTGCATGTTGATTTCCTCTGGAATCCAGAAGTTGTTCATAGCCTGTCTATACCAGTCTGAAACCCACTCGTATTTCATGTTGTTGAAGTCATTGATATTTGTTGTATCAAAGTTAATAAGACTTCTATTTCTTACATCAATATCGCCCTCTGGATTAAATAGAGGCTTTTTCATTATCATATCGCTCATTTGATTCTCCTAATCTCATTCTATAATTAGACTTCTCTTAGACTTCTCTATATTATGCTGAACAGCTATCGCAATCCTCTGGATCAAGCGCTTTAGATCTTACGTAGTAAACAGTCTTAACGCCCTCTTCCCATGCTAGTATATATAGGTTCAGAAGCTGACTCATCTTGTAATCATTAGTTATCCAGAAGTTAAAGCTCTGCGCCTGGTCAATATGTCTCTGGCGTATACCCGCAGCTCTCACTGACCATGTCTGGTCAATGTAATGAGCCTGCTTGTAGTACCAGTATGTAGCCATTGAAAGTTCAGGAGCAACTCTTGGCAATATAGCACCCTTCTTTTCCTCAAGGAAGAATCTATTCATAACTGGATCAAGTCCTGCAGTTGTACCTATCAAAATTGAAGTTGAACTTGTAGGTGCAGTTGCCATTATCCAAGCATTTCTGATTCCGTTCTCAGCTACGCTGGCCTTTAGCTCCTGCCATCTCTCTGAGTTATATTCTCTACGATCAAAGTACTGGCCGTCCTGCCACTCACTACCTTCAAATAGGCTATATGAACCTCTCTCCTTCGCAAGCTCATTGCTTGCCTTTACTGCAGCATATCCGATGTCCTCAAATACCTTATCTGCAAATGCGAGATGCTCCTCTGATTCCCATTTGATTCTATTCTTAGCTAGCATGTGGTGGTAACCAGAAACTCCAAGACCTATAGCTCTGTATTTATGGTTTGTAAGCTTTGCATCGTTTATAGGATAGAAGTTCAAATCGATTACATTATCAAGAGCTCTAATAACTGTTGAAGTTATGTCCTCTAGCTCCTTATTGTCGTGAACGTTGATATTACCTAGGCAAAGTGATGCAAGGTTGCACACCACGAAGTCTCCTGGCTTTGTTCTTGTTACAATTACCTCATCGCCCTCGTGAGTTTCTACTGTAGTACTTACAATCTCAGCTTCACTCATATTTTGGGCAATCTCTGTACATAGATTTGAGCAGTAAATCATTCCCTTGTGCTTGTTAGGATTCATTCTATTTACTGTATCACGATAGAAAGCAAATGGAGTTCCTGTCTCAACAGCTGACTTAAGAATTAGCTTTACAAGTTCCTTAAGTCCGATTACTCTCTTTGATATTCTAACATCATTTACACAATCCCAGTAACGCTTCTCCCATTCTTCACCGAATGAATCCTCTAGGCAGTAACCCTTTATCTGCATGATGTCATGTGGGTCCATTAGGTACCAATCCTGGTTTAGGTTTTCCTTAGCAAGTCTCCAGAAAAGATCAGGATAGCAAACAGCCGGGAACACGTCGTGAGCCTTCATTCTGTCATCACCGTTGTTTGTTCTTAGCTGTAAGAATTCAGGAAGATCCTTATGCCATGCATCTAGATAAACTGCAACAGCACCCTGTCTCATACCTAGTTGATCTACTGCAACAGCTGTATCGTTAACAACTCTGATCCAACGAATAACACCACCGCTTGCGCCTTCAAAGCCTCTGATGCTTCCACCTCTTGATCTTACCTTACCAAAGTACATTCCCATACCACCGCCGAACTTGGAAACATCGGCGAACTTGGATACACTGCTGTAAATACCGTCAAGTGAATCAGGTACTGTATCGATAAAGCAGCTTGAAAGCTGGTGATACGGCTTTCTTGCATTCGATTGTGTAGGTGTAGCCATTGTAACCTTCTGAAGGCTCATAATATCGTAGAACTTTTTAACCCATGTCATTCTATCCTCGCCTTCCTTCAAAGCAAGGTGAAGAGCTATACCTAGGTACATCTCCTGTGGTGATTCCAAAACCACGTGTGAGCGATTGTGAATTAAATATCTGCTTATGAGTAGGTCTAGTCCTGCATATGTATATAGGTTATTGCGCTCATCATCGATGAATTCAAATGCCTCTTCTATTTCCTTCTTGCTGTAGCTCTCAAGGATATACTTTCCGTAAAGTCCCTCTGATGTCAAATAGCGAAGCTTTTCATAGAATGAAGTTAAACCGTAGTTTTCCTCAGTCTTCTTAAGCTCTCTGCTAAATGTGTAGTAAAGAAGTCTACCTGCGATTTTCTCCCAATTAGGCTCCTCCTGTGTTGTAAGCTCAGCAGCTGACTTTGTCAAAAGCTCTAGTCTAGCATCTATAGTGCTATCAGGCTTCTGCATAGCAATATACTTAGCCTCAAGTCTTGTAAGATCGTAATGCTCATAGCTTGATTGAATTGAAGCAAGAACTGGAAGAAGTTTCTCATCACCAATCTCTGCCACAAGAGCTTCTCTGATCTTACGCATCTCAGCTCTCTTTTCTCTATAAAGAATATAGCTCTTAGCAGCATCAAAGCAACCATTAGCCATCATTACACGCTCAACTGCGTCCTGGATTTCCTCAACGCCAGCCTGCTCTCTATCTGCAAATTCTGCTTCAACCTGTCTAAGTAAATCCGCAATTAAATCAGCATCATGCTCAACTCCGACAGATATAAACGCTTTTTCCATTGCCTTAACAATCTTATCCCCTGAATAGCGTTCCTCTGCCATACTCCTTTTAATTATGGTTTTCATCAAAAAAATCTCCCTGACTATTTAATACATAAAAATACAACATATATTGTTGTTACCGTAATAGTATACCCTATATATGCTAAAATGTCGCCTATTATTTTAAATAAAAGCCAAGTTTTTGTAAAAATACTTGGCTCAAAAATTACAGTGTTGAAAATGCAAGCTTTACAGCGACAGCAGCTCTTTTACATCCTTCAAAATCGATTCGTCATCCATACCAAGCTCCTTCATTAGTTGCTTGGCATTGTATCTATCATAGAACTTTTTATCTAGACCATAGTTCTTGACCTTAAGCCCGCTAGCTCCTAAATGCGATGCAATCTTTTGGCCAAAACCTCCCTCAAGAATACCATCTTCAATTGTTATTACAAGCTCATGCTTCTCAGCTAGCGAGTCTAGAAGCTCCTTATCAACGCCTGATGCAAATCGTGGATTTATCAAAGTAGGTCTAAATCCATATTTTTCTTCTACAGCTTTAGCAATTCCTTCGCCCTTTTGATAGAAACCGCCTAGACCTATGATTGCAAGCTTTTCACCCTTCTGAGTAATCTCAAATTTATCTATCTCATCAATTCCTAATATCTGCTCCCTAGAGTTGACTTCATTTCCAGGCATCAAAATCATCACAGGATGCTCTCTTTGTTCTACCGACCAATCAAGAGCTGAAAGCAGCTCTTCCTTTGATGATGGTGAGATTATTACTAGATTCGGAATATTTGAAAACTCTGCGATACCAAAGATTCCAAGATGCGTAACATCTCTCATGCTAGCAAATGAAGCTGATGTGAGTAGAATTGTTATAGGTAAGCTATTGATACAAATATCGTGAGATATTTGGTCATATGCTCTTTGCATAAATGTTACACTAGTAAATACCAACGGCTTAGCACCTGCCTTTGCAGCACCACCTGCCATTGCAATAGACTGTTCCTCAGCAATCCCAACATCTACAAACTGATCCCCTAGTGCAATTCTATCTTCCTTAGATAAATCTAGACAACCAGGCATATTAGGTGTAATAACCATAAATGAACTGTCAGTCTTTGCCTTATTAAGCACATATTCTCTAGCTAAATCGCTATATTCTGGCTCATCGCTCCACTCAACTTTAAGCTTTCCTGTTTCTCTATCAAAAGGCATGGTCCAGTGCCAGGTTTCTCTATCCTTTTCGGCAAATTCGTAACCCTTTCCTTTTACAGTGTTTATATGCATGACTACGGGATGATCTATATCCTTTAGCTTTTGAAACTCCTCAATCATGCGCGCTATGTTATTACCTTCCTCAACATATACATAGTCTAAACCAAAGCCCTTAAAAATATTGTTTTCGGCCTTACCGCAAGTTTCCCTCAAGTCTGCAAGGTTCTTATACAGCCCGCCATGTGTCTCAGAAATAGATTGCTGGTTGTCGTTAACAACTATTATGAGATTGGACTCTATCTCAGCTCCCGCGACATTTAAACCTTCTAGCGCTTCACCACCAGATAGTGAACCGTCGCCAATTATAGCGATAACGTTTTCCTTTCTACCTAGGATATCTCTTGCCTTTGCAAGACCGGTAGCTAGTGAGATAGATGTAGATGTATGACCTATATTGAAAAGATCATGCTCACTTTCATCAGGATTTGTATATCCTGAATCATCCTTAAAATGCTCGTCGTAGATATATCCGTCTTTTCTTCCCGTTAGCATTTTGTGCGGATAAGACTGATGAGACACATCAAAGACAATTTTATCAACTGGCGAATTAAAAACATAATGTAAAGCGATTTCAGCCTCTACCATACCGAAATTAGGTCCGCAGTGACCGCCAATCTTTGTTAGCCTGTTGAAAAGTGCTTCTCTTATATCTTCTGCAAGTGCTTCTAGTTCCTTGAGATCCATTTTTTTGACATCCGCTGGACCATTTATCTTATTTAATACTTCGTACATAGTTTCCCCTTTCAATCAAAGGTTTTACTCTAAACCCTATAACTCAAATATAACTCCTATAAACCCAGATATCATTATTAGAAATATTGGGTGTGGCTTCTTCCATAGATGTAAGGCAAGAACAAATCCAGCAAGTGCAAGAGATGGCCATCTTACATAATCTATCAAAGCACCTTCGTTGTTCAAATTAAATATCGATATCTGAATTACGCTAAAGGCCGCAGCAAGAATAAGCCCCGTCGATGCCGCTCTTAGTCCGTACATCGAATCCTGAACTAGCTTGGATTCCTTAAACTTGTTTAATAGCTTTGATACGATTATGATGACAATAAACGAAGGTGCAACTATTGCTATAGGACCAAGAACAGATCCTAAAATACCAAATTGCGTGTAGCCTACATAAGTCGACATGTTTATTCCTGTAGGTCCTGGAGTACTTTGCGCAATAGCTACCATGTTAGCAACATCCTCTGCGGTATACCATCCAGTTTTATGTCCTATATCATATAGAAATGGTAGAGTTGCAAGTCCTCCACCTATTGAAAACAAGCCCGTTGTAAAGAAATAGTAAATTAGTAGTGGTAACTGTTTCATCTACTTCACCTGCCTTTTTGCTTTGATAAGTTGAAATAGGACTCCAACAACTCCAGCTACAATTACAAGAACTACTGGTGATGTTACCTTCAAAACTGTTAAAACTGCTGTTGCAATGAAGATTAATGCAGTAAAAACATCTACAACTGACTTCTTGCACATATTATACACAGCAATCAAAATCAAAACGCATACGCAGGCTCTGATACCGTTAAAAGCATGTATGACTACCGGAAGCTCTGCAAAATTGGTTAAAACAGCTGCAATTATGCTTATTATAACTATCGAAGGAAATATGACGCCAAGCGTAGCAACCACACCGCCAAGCACACCAGCCTTTTTGTAGCCAATAAATGTAGCCGTATTTACAGCTATTACTCCAGGCGTTATCTGTCCAATCGTAAAGTAGTCTAAAACCTCTTCTTCGCTTGCCCAGCCGCGTCTTTCGACAATTTCCTTTTGTATTAGCGGTAGCATTGCATATCCACCGCCAAAAGTGAAACCTCCTATTCGCATAAACGATATAAACAGTTCAATCAAAATCTTCATAGAGATAACTCCTAAATTAATCCTGTACATCCTTTGATTTAGATTTTAAAAATGGAATATCAACTTCCATCAAAATAAGGCTTATAATCATCAAAATCATGCCAACATAGCTTCGGTGTCTCAACACCTCATTTGCAAATATAAAAGCGATTATAGAGGCAAATACAGGCTCAAGAGTGAATATTAATCCCACATGACTAGCCGTAGTATACTTCTGCTGAATAGCTTGGACAACAAAAGCAATTCCTGTACAAAATAGTCCTAGAAAAAGTGCTGCTATCCATACCGATGTTGACTGTGGTAAACGTGGTTCTTCAATAAAAAGTGATAAAATGAAAGTCACTACAGCAACAAAGGCAAGCTCAAAAATGCCCATGTTAAGAGCATCTACTCCTTCAGTCTTCACAGCTTTCTCAGTTATTATTAGATCTATTGCATAGCATAGGGGTACCCCAAGAGAAATTATATCACCCGATCTAGGTTTAAGTGTATCGCTAAGTGTCAGAAGTGCAAGTCCAAATATACATAGAACAAGACATGCTAATAACTTTTTAGATGGTTTTATACCCTTAAATATGAATTCAAGCAAAGGTGTAAAAGCAACTGGAAGTGCGCAAATAAAGGCTGCATTTGAAAGCGATGTTCTAGATATTCCATATGCGTAAAAAATATATGTCCCAGTTAAAGCAATACCAATCAAAATGCTGTATTTAAGTGTAATTAAGTTAACTTTAATTATCTTTTTGAAAAATACAATTCCTAAAATCAAAAACGCTGAAATAAAGCGAAATGCATTTAGAAACATAGGTGGCATTTCTTTCATGCATAAATCAGTAAGATAATATGTTGAGCCCCAAAATCCTGTTACTATTATAAAAAGTAAATCGGCTCTTTTTTGTTTATTCAATGATCTTCCCTCTTCTTTACTTCTTTTCTCTTTGCACTCAAAGCCTCGACTTCTAGCTTATAAACTGTTGTGCGTGGAATTGCTGCAGGATTAAACCAAGCCTTCTTGCCTGGATGGTAATGATCCATAAGAATCTCTAAAGCCTTAAACTTCTCCTGCTCATCCTCTATTATTACTATATGTCCTCTACCTATTACACTTTCATAAGAATAGGTACAATATCCTCTATCCTCAAAATACTCTAGCTTATGATTACAATCCATCTCAAAAGATACTCTATTGTCTTTTTTAAAAAGCTCTAGCTTATATCCTTCTAATGCGCTATGAAAATATAAGGTTAAGCTTTCGTTTTCTACATCAACACCAAAATTAAGTGGTAAAATATATGGATAGCCATCGTTGTTAAGTGCTATACGACATATATCGCATCGATCTATTATATTCTTTATATCTTTTATATCAGTAACTTCTCTATCCTTGCGTCTCATGGTTTCTCCTTTACATTAATATAAATATAAGCTGTATTCTATCATATATTATTTTACCCTAAAGCTAAATAAAATCAAATTTTAAAAAACGCTGACCTATGTCAGCGTTTTTAATGCTATTTCTGTTTTTTTCTTCTGTATGCCATTCCGCCTACCATTCCGAATGCTGCAAGTCCAGCTGCAATAAGGTATATTGGAAGATTAGAAGTATCACCTGTATTAGGCTTATTTGGTTTTACACTATCTACATACTTCAGTGTGAAAGTAATATTGTTGTAATCAGTTGGCGCAATTGCATCTGCTCCCTCTGGTAGCTGTTTTCCTTTCCATTTGAAATCAAATCTTACAGCTTTACCATTTGAATTCATAATAGCTTTGCCAGAAAATGCTCCGCTAACTTCGCCCTTTACTGTATAGTTAGTATTTGGTTTTGCAGATGAAGTGAATACAGCACCATCAAGCTTAACTTTTAGACTATCATCAACTGACTTGATATCACGTGATAGATCATCGTAGTTAACATAAGTCTTTGCCAGCTTGATTGTTACAGTCACCTTATTTCCGTTTTTCTGGACATTCGTAATCTTGAATACACCATTATCTCCCTCTAGAGTAGCTGTAGGCGTTGATGATGTGAATTCCATCTCTGCAGGCAGTTCAAGACTTGATGTAAATGTTGTATCGATATCGCTTAGCGTTACTTGATTTCCTAAAGGATTGTTGTAGAAATTTTCTATAGCTGCCATTTTGTCCTTAATAGGCTTTACATCAAGAAGTCCTGTAAATTCATGTCTTGCATTCTTTTTGCTCACATAAACTGCATCGTGTTCAGTTTCGTTTCCAATGAGAATATCTCCCATCAAATCCTCTTCTGACTGCATTACAACTTCTGCTGGAAGTGAATACTTAACTGTATATGTAATCTGATCTAAATCGTTTGGTGCAATAGCATCAGCTCCATTTGCTGACTGTTTTGCTGTCCACTTATAATCAAAGTTAATTGACTTGTTAGCAGCATTTGTAGCCTTTGCTTTAAATGTTCCTCCTAGATAACCAGTCATAGTATAGTTCGTATCAGGTGTTGCAGAATCAGAGAACTTAATTCCCTTAACAGTAACATTTAAATTGTCATCCACGTTATTGATAGCAGTTGAAAGCAAATTATATGTAGTATAACTTGCTGGGTTTTTAAGTCCTAGCTTTATTTTGATCTTATCGTTATCTACATTCTGAGACTTTATCTCAAATATTCCATTAGCACCTGTGAGTTCGACTGTAGGATTAGCATCCTTAAATTTTAGCCCATTTGGAAGAGTTAAAGAAGCTTCAAACGCAGTATCAAGATTTTCAATTCTTACTCCTGTTGCATATGCTGCATGGAAAGTATTCTCAAGACGTCTCATCTCATCCTTAACAGGCTTAACATTAAGCACACCTGTCATATCAAATACCGAATCCTTAGACATCTCGTTTACATTATCATGCTCTGTATCGCTACCTATAGTAAGGTCACCCTCTAAAAGACTATTTGTACCGTGATCTTCAGGAAAACTTGGTGAATCAGGAAGACCACCTGTAAATGGCACATTTGCAATGTCTGTTGCAAATGTCTGAAGACCAAACTTAAGCATAGCTGCAAATCCATTTGGATATGTTGAAAAATCTCCTTTTGCTGTGATTTTCTCACTTTCAAATTTTTCAGCTTCTGCCTTACTATTTGCAGTAATTGAATATGGTATCTCAAGTTTTACTGTATGAGCATCTGGGGCAGCCTTATCCGCATTGTAGAAATTTAAGATTCCTGCCCAGTTAACGTCCTTTAGATGTATCTTAAAGTTAACTGTTCTTCCATTAACAGTTGAATCAATACGATTTCCGTCTATCATTGAAGCAGTGTTTGTTTTTGTGATAGTACCGATATCGACATTCTCAGGGAAAGTCACATTATACTCTATATATGCAATCTGATTCTTTCCATCCTTACTATGAGGATAAAGTCCAGAATTAGCAGCAGTTTGCATCTCGCTTTCAACTGCCCCTAGCACTCTAGTCATAGGTACATTTATAGTAAGCTTTCCGTTGTATTTTGCTGTGTTAGCAGCAACATTTTCTACCGTTCCTTCTGATTTTACATACTGAGCTATAGGTAGTACTGTTGCGGCACTAGCTGGTATAGCAGTTAATAACTGGCTTACAATCATAACAAATGCAATTGCAAGCACAAAGAGTTTTTTACCATGCGTTTCTGTTCTCATACTAATCCTCCATTTAATTTTTTAGTATTATCTTCATCCATAAAAAAATGCTACATATATCTATATTAAACAGTGTAGCAAAATGTATTTCCGGCTCATTTAAACGATATAGCGACTCATTTTACTTCTAAAATCGAGCCAATATATTTATACACTTTGTTAAAAAATATAAACATATTATATTGTATAAAATTCGTCAGAATATCAATTTGTATTTTTATATTGACAGATTAATTATACCACATAAAATTAATTGGCGTAATCTTCCTACATAATTTTATATAATTTATTTAGATTTCATTATATTATGTAAGGTCTTTTGTTCTATTTTAATATTTTTCTTATAGTTTTCTTAAGCACTGGGACAACATCTTCGATATACCAAGGATTCTTTGCTTGCCATCTGAAATTTAACGGACTTGGATGGACAATTGGAAAATACTCAGGAAGGTATTCATCAAAGCATCTAACTGTCTCTGTAAGATTCTTCTTCGTTTTACCCTTAAGATAATAATCCATAGAGTACTTACCTATGAGAATTGTAAGTTCAATATTATTTAGTTCTCTTAGTATAGATTCATGATATTCCTTTGCAATGAATTTTCTTGGTGGTAAATCTCCGGATTTTGCTTTTCCTGGATAATAAAAGTCCATTGGCACTATCGCAATTTTATTAGAATAAAACATGTCTTTATCTATACCCATCCAAGAAATAAGAGTTTCTCCGGATTTATCATTGAATGGAACGAGTGATTCCTCAACCTTTTTTCCAGGTGCCTGCCCTATAATTAAAATCTTAGCTGCTTTATCTGCTTGAATGATTGGTGGTATTCCCCTATTCGTGTACTCTGCATTTCTTTTGTCTCGTTCAATTTGCTTTACAATATCCTTTATCGACATAATGCCACCTCCTATGGCTATAAATAAAAGACCTCACCAAGTAAATAGTGAGGTGTAAATGTTATATTTGATTATAGCTCTATAAGCTTATTTTCTCCCTTTGCTGAGCAAAGCATTACTGTGCCAGTCTCAAAATAGAATGCTGGCATTACATCATCTTCCTTTGAGTAAACTGAGCTAATAACATCGATATCAGAATCCATGATAGCAATTCTTGCCTCACGGCTTTCATCTTCAGCTACCTTACCATTTATTCTAATCCATGATCCATGTGTATTTAGTCCACAGATTTCAACATTACCATTCTGCTTAATCTGGTCATATACAAGCTTGTGATTGCATGAAATGAAGTAAATCTTGTTATCATGTTCGCAAAGCACACTGATAGGACGAACAAAAGGCTTACCGTCTTCTACTGTCGCAAGGAAAAAATTGTTGCACTCCTGTAAATAACCCATTATTTCTTTCATTTTCTCTGTCATATTTCTACCTCCACAGATCATTATAAAAATTTGTTTGACTTATTGTCATACAAATAATTTACTATTTGCATTATGTATCAAATTGTAGATAAAATCAACTACTTTGATTTATTTAATATTATGTTTCTTCATCCTATCTTCGTAGATGTCATTAATAATCTTGCGAAGTTCTTCTTTTTCCTTTTCTGGAATCTCTCCTTCTCTCTTGGCAACTGCAAAAAGCTCAGGATACTCTTTAGACATAAACTCTATTGTTTTAGTTGCTGCGTGTCTTCTAACAAAGAATGGTATTTTTTTCATCCATGCCTCTGGTACAAGTGCTAGAATTTTCTTTGCTGCTTCTTTATCACTTATAATAGCATATGATAGACCCTTCTCTATTTTGTTTTGTTCAATTTCTGTGAAATCTTTCTTTTCCATTTTATCTCCTAACCCTCTTGTATGTCTCATTTAATTTTACACAATGATTATACCCTATTTTTATAATTAAATCGATATTTTATTCAATTTATTTTGATGAAAATTATTGAATCAAAAGATTATTTTTTTTCATCCAGAATAAAGAAGACCCTTGCGTTTGCAAAGGTCTTCTCTTGATACAATTTAGTTTTAGATATTTGCTATTAGCTAGAGCTTATTCCTCTTCCTCTTCTTTTTTCTTCTTAAGAGCTAGAAGTGTTAGAGCTGCTCCAGACATTGCTGTAAATCCTGCATATCCAAGAACGTTTGAATCGTCACCTGTGTTAGGTCCTCTTCTTCTTGAGCCGTTTGCACCACCGTTATTTGCTGGAGGAGCAACTGCAGGTTTTGAGTTAGCATCCTTAGGATTTGAACCCTTTGCATTCTCTTCAACATCTGTAACTCCATCGTTATCATCATCTGGATCAGTTACATCAGGTGTTCCATCTCTATCAGTATCTCTCTGAAGAGTAATTTCAACTGTCTTTGTTACCTTTGATCCATCTGGATTTGTTACTACTACTGGTACTTCAAATGTTTTAGTTTCTTCGTTTGGACCCCAGTTAGTTACAGCTGGTGTTCCGCTAATAGTCTTTGTAGCTGGGTCAAATGTAACTCCATTTGGTAGCTTAGATGTATCAACTGTTACTGTAGCATTGCTGTTTCCTGGTGTCACTACTACGTTTGAGATTGGATTTCCTTCAACAACTGTCTGTGTTGGGTTTGAAATTGTTGTTGGAGTAACTGGTGTGATTACAGCTGCTGGTCTTGAGTTAGCATTCTTAGGATCTGAACCCTTTGCAATTTCTTCAGCATCTGTGTATCCATCTCCATCATCATCTGTATCTGTCACATCAGGTGTTCCATCTCTATCTGTATCTCTTTGTACTGTGATTTCGATAGTCTTTGTTACCTTTGATCCATCTGGGTTTGTTACTACTACTGGTACTTCAAATGTTTTAGTCTCTTCGTTTGGACCCCAGTTAGTTACTGCTGGTGTTCCGCTAATAGTCTTTGTAGCTGGGTCAAATGTAACTCCATTTGGTAGCTTAGATGTATCAACTGTTACTGTAGCATTGCTGTTTCCTGGTGTCACTACTACGTTTGAGATTGGATTTCCTTCAACAACTGTCTGTGTTGGGTTTGAAATTGTTGTTGGAGTAACTGGTGTGATTACAGCTGCTGGTCTTGAGTTAGCATTCTTAGGATCTGAACCCTTAGCTGCTTCTTCTACATCTGTATATCCATCTCCATCATCATCTGTATCTGTTACATCAGGTGTTCCATCTCTATCAGTATCTCTCTGAACAGTAATCTTAAATGTCTTTGTTGTAGTTCTTCCAGTAGCATCCTTAGCTTCAACAGTTACTGTAAACTCTCTTGTTTCCTCATTTGAACCCCAATCATTTACAGCTGGTGTTCCATTAATCTTTCCATTGCTGTAAGTTACACCTGTCGGAAGATCCTTAACTGTTACAGTTGCATTAGGTGTATCTGTTGTTACTGCAATTTCAGTAATAGGATTGCCCTCTACCACAGTCTGATCTGCGATAGGATTAATTCCTATAGAAGGAATTGAGTTAGCATCCTTAGGATCTGAACCCTTTGCAGTTTCCTCTGCATCTGTGTATCCATCGCCATCATCATCTGTATCTGTTACATCAGGTGTTCCATCTCTATCTGTATCCCTAAGAACAATGATTTCAATAGTTTTATTGACTATTGATCCATTAGGATTCTTAGCCTTAACTGGAATTTCAAACTTTCTAGATTCCTCATTAGCACCCCAGCTGCTTATACTTGGAGTTCCATCCATTGTATAAGCTCCAGCATTATAGCTTACCCCAAGTGGAATATAACTTGTGCCAACAGTTAGTTCTGAGTCTAGGTTTCCTGGTGAAATCATGATTTGGGATATAGGATTTCCCTCTACAACAGTCTGACTCTGATTATAGATATCAAGAGGATCAACATGTCCAATCACAGCTGCAGGAACTGAACCAGAGTTCTTAGGATCTGATCCTTTAGTTCTCTCGTCTGCATCTGTGTATCCGTCGCCATCATCATCTGTATCTGTTACATCTGGTGTTCCATCTCTATCAGTATCTCTCTGAACAGTAATCTTAAATGTCTTGGTTGTTGTATTACCTGTAGGATCCTTAGCCTCAACTGTTACTGTAATCTCTCTTGTTTCTTCATTTGGACCCCAGTTATTTACAGCTGGTGTTCCACTGATCTTGCCACCTGTATATGTAACTCCATTTGGAAGACCTGAAACCGTTACTGTAGCTGTTGGATCATCTGTTGTTACAGTAATTTCAGAAATTGCATTACCCTCAACTACTGTCTGATCACCTATTGCATTGATTTCTGGTGCCTTAACATCCTTCCAAACAGCATAAACTTCTTTTGCAGATGTAATATTTGTGAGGATATTAGCGTCAGCTTCTGTTGCACTTGCAGTTGCAGCCCATCCCATGAACTGGTATCCATCTCTTGTTGGTTCTTCTGGCTGCGTTGCTGTACCACCTACTGCGTTAACGACCTTATCAGTGTTTGTTCCGTCAGCCCACTTACCGCCATTAGTATCAAAAGTAACCTTAATTGCACCAACGTTAACCTTTGTGTCTGAAACCATTGGATTCTTTCCATCTGGAGAGTATGCAACTAGGATAACCTTGTCACCGTCCTGGAATGTTCCAGCAGGAATATTAACCTTAAACTTACCTTCCTTTAAGTCTGCAAAAGGTATGGTTGTCTCTGCCTTAACTGGCTGAGTTGTATAGTCTGTGTCGTCAGCTACATATTTGTATGCCTTTACGATTACGTTACCTGCATCTGGATTTGTTGCTTCTAGCTTCTTCGTAGTATCTGCAGGATTATCATAAATTGTCTTAGGTACAGTTCCTTCGATTATTTCAGCCTTGTTAGACTCAATATCTGTTGTTGTTACATTTGGCTTAACAACTAGATATGACTTAGGATCAAGTATTTTTGTATGATCTATTAGATATTCCTGTGCATCAGGCACACCGTCACCATCAGTATCAACATTGAACTTATCTGAATCAATCTCATCCTCTAGGAAATCATAAAGACCATCCTTGTCTGTATCTAATACCTCTAGGAATGCATTTGAATAGGTGTTCTGAACAATCTTGTTAGGCTTTCCTCCGTCTGGCTTTCTGATATTAGGGAAAGCACTTGATGAGTCTACAAAGTCAGCTGTGAGCCATGACTCAAAGTTGAGCTGCTGATTATTGTTAGTAATATATTCGTTAAGAGCCTTTGCAAATTCCTGATTAGAAACATTACTCTTAAGTTTATATTCAATAGTATAAGATCTTCTCTGGCCTAGTGCTCCATAGAAAACCTGTGAATCTAGTGTTTTTCTTACCTGATCAACTTTATTCCAGTCTCCACCCTCTATACTTAGCGCTGGAGTATCCTTAGTTGAAATAACACCATTACCATTAGGATCAACTACAAGATTAATTGGATTTGATGCAGTTATATTTCCTGTAGGTGTTGATACACCAAGTCTAACATTATTAGTGTCAATATATTTTAGAAGTTCTTTAGGTATAACTTCGTTTATATATAGAACCCATCCACTGTTTGCCTGAAGGAAGTTCTGGTCAGGCTTAAATGAAACAGTAGACTTAATAACTTTGTTCTTAGCATCATAGCTTACTGCTTTACCTGTGTGTCCACCTGAGAAATTACCATCCTTAGATTTAGTTCCATCAGTACCAAACCAATTTACTCCTTTTCCTAGGTAGTACTCGTTTCCATCGCTAGGATTACTTGGAAGTGTAGGCACATTATCATTGTTCTTTAGGATAAAACCATTATCATATCCCGCCTTATCGGCTTTACCATCTGATCTAACCCAAAGAGTTGTAAAGTCAATTCTCTTTGATGCCATTCCTAGGCTATCAAGAGTCTTTCCATTCTTAAGCTTAATTACAACATCCGTGTTTGTAATAACGCCAATTAGACCTGACTGTACAGTATGGTTGTTAATTGGAACCTTCCAAAGCGCTCCATTAGCTTCTTTTTCAAACTGCGTGCCATTAACAGTGATTGATTCTATCTGTGTGTAGAATTCGTCATCAAAGAAGTTAAGTATGTATCTTCCGTTGTATGGGCCTTTATCTGTACCACCCCAAGATCCTGGAAGCTTAGCCCACTTTGTTATAGTTAGATGTATTCCGTCACTATCTTCTTTTGTGTAATCTGTTCTAGCATAATCCAAGACACCATCAGTTTCACCGCTGATAGTGTAGTTGGTCTCATTAACGATTGATCTTGGCTGGCCACCCTCAGCACTTGCTGTAATTGGTGTCAAAAACATCATAAAGCCTAGTACACATGATACTAGTCCAACTGATAGTTTTCTCGTTCCATAGCGTGGCTTCTTCTCTTCGCCTTTTCGTTTCTTGTCTTCAATTAACTGTCTAAAAATCTCAAAACGATCCATTTAACCCTCCTAATAAAATATCTTTAAAATCACATACTGCAATATATACATGTGAGTAAACTGACAAAACATTCGTGTATTAATCTTGTACAATTAAATATTGCTCTACTATTATACACATTAATCACTAAATTGACACTGTGAATATTTTACAATTATTGATTATTTGTGTTTAAAGTGCATCTACCGGACAACTTTTTACACATTCCATGCATAGTATGCATTCAGTACCATTCTTTCGTCCTCTTGAATTATCTGTTACATCTACATCCATAGGACATACACGCTTACATTTTCCACATGATATACACTTTGATGTATCACACTTAATTCTTACTACTGAAAAATAGCTTGCTGGTTTTAAAAACACTGTGATTGGACATAAGTATTTACAAAATGCACGATTATCTTTGAATATGAATGCCAAGGCAATTCCAACTATATAGTAAATTATGTTCCCCACTATAAAAGATATGAACATTATTCTTTCTATATTTGCTATGTGTGCGAGGAATAGCGTTATGACGAAGCTTAAAGACAATAGAAACATTATGTATCGAATCCAGCCTATCTTACTTCTTTCATGATTTTGTGGCACCTTGTATGGTAGAAAATCTAAAATCATGGCGGTCCAGCATGCGTATCCACACCATCCTCTACCAAATAGCAAAGGTCCAAATATCTTTGCTACCGCATAGTGAATAGTTGCAGCCTCAAACACACCTATAAATAGATAGTACCAGAAGCCCTCTATCTGCATGTTTTCCTGATTAATAATCCCCAGATATACAAGCATGTATATACCTACTAAAAGCTGTACTACACGCCGAGCATGTTTATACTTAGCAATAAATAAGGCTTGTCCTATACTAATGGACAGGCCTATATAGCTGAAATTCATTAAGTAAAATAGATTGTCTTTTGTTAACCATAAGCTAAATGCAATTATCTCAAATAAAACAAGCGTAGCTATTGGCATAAATTTCTTGTTCAACTTATATCCTAATCCCCGATATTTTGTATTTATAAGTACCAACTATATCTCTATCTTAAGAGAATCGCCTTCTAAATAGACTGCCTTAGACTCTCTAATTGTAAGCTTCTGTTCTTCAGACATTCCTATAGTTTCTCCATCAAGAAGTGTAACGTCTTGATCTATAATATAATAAAGGATATTGCTTAGAAAATCAAACAAATAATTGACATCCATATCACTATTTATGATTTCCATTTCAAGTTTTCCAAATTCTTCAAGTCCATAGGAGTACATGCTAGTTTTACCATCTTCTTGAACTAGACCAATGTATATCCAAAGCTGTATAGGGAGCATATCTTCATTCAACATATCAGCAAAGTCAATGTAAACTGACTTTGGTACTAAAAGTGTTGCAGATCCCTGGTATATGCCTATTGCAGTATCACAAGTTCTAAGTAATGAAGCATTAATTTTTGTAAGCAAAGAATACTTGTCTACTGTAGACGCATTACCGCTCATAACAGATAAAATTGCATGATGAGTATGTTCCATAACTTCTGTCTCAGCGTTATCCCACATATATGAGAACTGGCAAAGACTCTCAAGCTCTTCAGATGGAACGGGTGCAGGCATAAATGCGAGTGCAACAAGCTCACCATCTATACTGAAGGTAGCTACCTCATCGTTTCCATCCACATCTTTAACATCAAGCTTCCAGTAATTTTTAAGATCATCAACTATAGCATCTAATGAGTAGCCTTCCTCACCCCTAAAAAGCGGCATGGAAAGAACAAGCTTTTTTTCTTCACTTACTTTGTTATTTTCTTTATTTTTCTTACTAAAAATTCCCATATAAAGTCCTCTCAATTATAGTTATTTACGCTTAAGCAAACGTGACAAAAGTCCTTTCTTAGGTTTATCTACATTTTCATCATTTGAATTACCACTTGGCAATTCAGTATTTGTCTTCTGATAAACTACATTCTCAGCAATTTCGTTTTCATTCATTCCTGTGGCTTCTTTCACCTGTTCCATAGCTACTTCTTGATATATGAGCGCACCCTCAGGATCACAATTCATAATATCTGAATTACAACTTGAATTGTTTAGATCAAATGGATTAACCTCCATAATTTCAGTAGCTTCCATGACTCCACTGTCTGTGCCAGCAGCATCTTGAAGAGCCTTAATAAATACCCCAAGATTTGCTTCACCAAAGGCATCTAAAATAGCGCTATGAACATTTTCATCATTCTCAATATCAGCTAGGAGTTCCTTAACCTTATCAGGACCGATAAAAACACCTGATGAATAATTCTCAGTAATTGTATCGCTTCCAGGTACTGGTACCCAGCTTGGAATCACCTCTGCCCACGGCGTGCGGTATTTGTCCATTTCAGGAAATTTTTCAATTACAAAAGAAAAAGCTGCTCCTCTCACATATTGATACTTGCGAAACAGCCCGATACATGCTGCCATCGCGTAGAGAATGCCTTTTTCACTAGGAAACTCTGTGTATCTTGATGCGATATCTTTGATAATAAATTCATATTTTTCATCAAAGAAACCCTCTCCCTGAGCTTCAATTACACTCTTTAGTATACTTTCATCTCCATCTTTCATTGCCTTTACTGGCTCAAAGAACCAGCTGTTCATCTCATCAATTCTAACTGGATGATATGTTATATCAAAACCCATTTGCAAGTCTCCTATTTCTACTTATCTTTGTTATTTCTTTCCCTTAGCATTTCTACTTTATCATTCTTGCGTTCTTCTAGCTCTGAGATTTGATTTAGGAGAAAGCTCTCAAAGTCACCTTCAACATCTATGGTTTCATACCAATTGAAGATAACTATCTTTCCTTCTCTATCAAAGCAAAAAATTTGATCTCCATCTCCTATTACCGAAAAGAAAGGAATGTAGTCCGTAAAGCCTTCATCATGAAGTTCTTTGGTCTTTACACGAATGTCCAGCCAATCAGGTACGTTGTCAGATATACCATAAACCATGATTCCACGGCAAAACTCCCAAAACGGAGCAACTTCGTACTCTTTTGCCATTGGCCAGATTTCTTCTCTAACCTCCATATATAGACCGCCTAGAGGAGACATAGTGAATTCCTTAAAGTCTTCAGGTAACTTTACCTTGAACTCATCCTCATATGCCTTTACATCTTCTTCTGATGGTGAATTGTCTCCACATGCGAATATCTGATATGTATCACGGTCATAGTTTCTAAAATAATCATAAACTTTTTCAATAGACATATATACCTCACTATCCTAAATAAATATACTCGCAAACTATGTCACATAGTCCGCCATTTGCATCATAACCAAAATAAACAGGATACCTTCCATCCCCAAAGCCTGATTGTATCATTGGAATTGACAGTTCAGAATTTGGAATCTTAAAGTTAATCCAGTCACCACCATCTCTTTGGTACAGTGGATGTTCTTTAGCGCTCTTAGCAAAGATTTCTGCAAAGAAATCGTCATATATATTCTTTCCTGGATTTGCTGCATTCCACTTTTCTTCAAAATCACAGTACGCATTTCTTGTATCAACATCAACAATGGTTGCAAGTCCTGCATCTACATTGAATCCGAAAATACTATCTTCATCAACATCATCAAGATTTTCATCACCCTTTAGGGCCTCATAATATTTGATAGGAGTATTATCTGAGAATTTCACTCTACTGAGAACATACCTATAGTTATCCTCGCTTATCTTTGCAACCAAAGTCTCAATGCGAAAAGTTCCCTTTGGTACAGATGTTAAATACGGCTTCTCATTTCTACTTAGCCACACTAAAGGGTCTCTTACAATGATTTCTCCCGTAGGAAATTTTATTTCACCCATATCTAATACAAACAATTCCTTACCATGAATTTCTTTCATCTCAAAGCATTCTGCATAATTTACCGGCGAAGTAAGAAGTTCCTTAATTTCTTCATATTTTGCATTCCATTCCTTTGATGGCTGTAGCTTTTCCATATATACTCCTTTGCTTAGACAAACTTACCCATTAAGTCCATCGCATTCTATCTCATAGTTACTGCTTACTATCATATTTGCAAGATGTCCGCACAGATAATCAGGTTCTGCATCTAGATCAAATGAAAATTCACTGTTCCTTCCATTTATAAAAATATATATGTTATTTACAAATATAGCATCTCTAAAATCATCTTCAGTAATTTCGGTATCGAATTCTTCACTTGCAAATTCTATGCATTCATAGTTTTCCTCCATGAACGTATCGATTACATCTAGCTTATTATCATTTAACCATGAAACCTTTTCTATGAACTTTTCTATTGCTTCTTCGCTTTTATCCACATTTTCGAAGATAACATCAGTTTCTCTACCCCATATATTCATTCTCCCAAGATATGCACCGCTATAGATACCATCCTCTTGCAGCGTAAACTTGTTACCTTCAATCAAAATCATATTATCCATGTATCAGACCCCCATAATAAATAAGCTAATTTAATGCATTTAGAGCATTTAAGATATAAGTAAATTATCGGCTATTTTGATTATATTTTCAATATAAATTTATAATTATATGCATCAAAAATAACCCTTGGAAAATAGATTAAACTAAATCCAAGGGTCAAATCTTTAAATATTATTTTGGGTTGGTCAAAAACTATCTTCTTCTCTTTATAACTCCTACTGTAGCAATCGTTGAGCCTGATAAAATTATAATCATCATATACAGAAAAGCATTTGAACTGTCACCTGTCTTAGGCGGTGTCTTAGGTTTAGGTGGAGTATTTGGTGGAGGTGGTAGTTTCGGTTTATCCTTGTTTGTAATAACGTAGCCACTATCCTGATCGCCTGTTATCTGCACGATAAAATCTCCAGTTAATCTTTCTTTTATAGTATAAATATAAAGCTTACCGTTCTCATCATATTTAGGAAGATTGCTAAATGTAAGCTTCCATTCACCCGCTGTATCAGGTGTCATTGTCTCGTAACCAATGTATAAAGGATTATCTCTATTATCTTCAGTTGCACGATAAAGCTCTACTTCAATGCTTGTAGGAATAGCAGTAGCTGATGATACCTGCCATCTCTTCGTAACATCAACTGAGGTTAAATCACTATCTCCCATGATAACAGTACCATTTGATCCTATACCTGCGCCTCTTGTTGCAGACTTGTTTCCTGAGATTTTGACTCTTGCAAGCGCTTTTGCATTTGCGTCATCCTTAACATCTGTAGTTAGCGAAACATAATCATTATTTATTGCCATCAGACGTCCGGATAGCTTATTCAGCGGCACGGGATTTCCGTTTTCGTCCTTCCATAGATATGCTGTTCCACCCATCATAAATGGTGAAATTTCATATGCTGGATCACCGCTGTGTGTACCAAAGGCAGTACTTGCTAGAATGTACACTTCATTTGCAGATGCAGCATTGTTATTATACAGGGCTACACCGCTTTTAACGTAAATATGCGTATCTGAGCTTGGGCAAGATGCATAGCCTCCTCCTTCGAGCTGCGCGGTATTTTCAGTTATAAGGGCATTTTTTATCTTTAGAACACCATTATTAAAGCCAGTACTCTCTGCAAAGCCATTTACGTATATTCCGCCGCCTCCAAAAGCACTGCTTCCTAGTCCTGATCCTAGCATTTCGTTATTTATAATTGAACCACCTGAGATCGTTGCTGTACCATGCGCATCTCCAATGCCAGCCTGTATAAAAATACCACCACCTGATGCTCCAGATTTATTACCACTTATGGTTCCACCTGTCATCGTCATGTTCTCTGGTGCGTTTGACTTAGTGTAAGTTCCTACAGAAATTCCACCACCTACTTCTTCTGAATAGTTATTGCTAATAACCGCATTGCCACTTATATTCAGATTGTTGAACGTCGTACGACCAGACCATGTAGCAATACCGCCTCCAGATGCAAATGTACCTGGACTTGACAAAGCACTATTATTTTCAATAACTCCGCCTGACATGTTGAAGGTTGCACTTCCACTTAGGTATACTCCTCCACCCCATGTGGCCTGATTATTTTTGATGGTTCCGCCCGTCATATTAACTGTGGATAGATCTATGTAAACAGCTCCTCCAACAGCTATGTTGTTGTCTTTTACGATGTTATTTTGTAAAACAGTGCCATCTTTGATATCTACATTGGCGCCTCTAATATATACAAGATTCCCTACGTTAGAATTACTGCCTTGCATAGCAGCCTTATTTCCGTCAACAGTTATATCATGAAGAGTAGCATCGTTATCAATTCTGAGAACATCCCCTCTGAAAGATGAGTCTCTTTTAAGAATTGCATTAGTTTCACTTAGTGAAACATCTCCGCTGACAAAAACTGTACCCGTAACCCAGATTGTCTTAACTCCAGGATTTGCTGTAGCAATTTCCTTCGCCTTCTCAAAGGTTTTAACTGCATTTGCTGGCGTGCTAGCATCCTTTGTATCATCACCTGTATCACCATTAAGATAGATTTCCGTAGCAGATGTTGGCAAAGCAGCAAGTGAAAGCCTTCCTGTAACTAGCCTATTATTCACGCCCTCGCCTGCATAAGCATTAAATGTACTAAACCCAAGCGTAACAACTAAAATAGAGCTTATTATTGCTATCAAAATCCTAAGTTTTGCTAAATCAAAAATAAGCCCTGAGTTTGTCTTTCTCATATTTGTTCCCCCTTAAATCAAAACTCTAGCAAAAAATGATTATAGTATCTAAATCACGGAATTGTATTTTTATCAGTCAATAAATAACTATTATTCATTTTTCATAAAATTTTCTAATTACAATATAACATAGTTCAGCTTTTTTACCAATACATTTATACTAATGAATTTTAAACGTACATCTAAATAAATAAAGTGTTATAATGGTATTTAGATATTGAATCAATTTTATTTGTTGAGAGGGTTTTAATGGCTTCATTCGTATTTGTTTTACTTTTTTATTTTATAGGCATTGTGACACTTTCAGTTACGCTTTTCATGTATTTTAGATTAGTATTTTCCGTTATAAGACATAAAGAAGTTCCAAGATGGATTTACAAACTTGGACAAGCTTTACAGGGACGAATGCCAATCAAATATGATAATGTGACTGATCTAGGTGCTCTTGTCGAAGCAAGTTTTGCTATCATTACTTTGATACTGACAAACCTTGTATTAGGATATTTTTTTTATCAAAGCTCAGGTAGTCTGGATTTTGCAATATTTAAATGTCTAAAATTACAGTTCTTTATTGTATTGGTACACCGCATTGTTATGTTTATAATTAAATTAATTTATGTAAAGCTGTCATCTAACAAGAACATCCACCTATATTCTCCAGTAAATGCAATACTCGGCGGATTCTTCATAACAGCCTTTGTCATCATGCTTTGCCTAGGTCTTTCAGGGTATCCAGAAAAACCTGTTAATGTGCAGATATCAAATGTTAATGTGACCATTGGAAGCACGCAAGCCTCTGAGCTTTTAGCAAATGGCTTTAGCTTTGAAGGAAAGACACCAGATAGTGATATTACAAACTCACGTAATGATCATTTCTTTTACGGCGAGCGCGTTCAGCTAATTCGCGCAGGAAAATCATATGGCTATGTTTACTTAACTCCAAAGTGGAATGATACAGACAAGCTAAAAGACTGTGTCATTACCCACTACCGCATAGCTGGTGATAATAGTCAACTGTCTGAGATCAAGATAAACAATGTTGATATATCAAAACTAAATCTTGATGATTTTAAAAGCAAGGATTTAAATAATATCTATTCTCTAGACCCTATAAATTCAGAAGAGATTCGCCTAGATAATGATTACACTCTAGTTATACAAACTGAAGAATATTCTCTTTGGAAGAGATATAGGATTGAAGCAAAGTTCTATGCCGATGGAAAACTAGATAATTACAGCGTTGGAGCGCAATATGAAATATGGGAGTGAGCTTATAGCCACTCCCATATTTTGATTGCTATTTATTTTTTTCCCAGATTATATCCTTAACCAGTTTATATGTTTCCATAAACTTAAGATGAAAAGCCTCTTTATCCCTCGTTATCTCTTCACATATATCATTGAGCGTTTTGGCCGGTGCTAGAGTCCAAAGAGAATATGGATTAAGCTCGATTTCAGCTATTTTTTCTAATTTATCGAGTATTAGACCTAAATCCTTATGGTTAAACCAACAGTCCGTATCTACAGCAAACTCCTTACCATCGGAGTTATGTGAAATTTTGATATCAAAAATATCATCAAGACTGAAATTATCATCTAAATTTACCCCGACATTTTTAGATAAATGCGAACATGCAATCTCACTATTTAAAAAGTCATCCATGCTCGGCTTATCTTTTTGCAATAAACGAGTACATGCTAAGTGATACTCGATTTTTCTCGGCGTTTGATTTATTTCGGATACAAATAGCAAACCGTATTTGTCCTCAAAATCAACACTAAGCACATCTCCCTGCTTAAAATAGGGCTCGCGCTTTACTCTCGACTTAGGCACCTTGATAGGTCTGGGATTTTCGCTTTGAAGCTGTATAGCTAATTTATCAAGGACCCTTTGCCTTTGTGACTTCGACTTGCTGTCAATTTCAAGCCAAAAGTCATCGGCACCCTTCTCAATTAACCTAAGTGCTTTATTTCTTATATCTTCAGGAAGATGGCCTATCTTCCAAAGCGAATAAGCAAGCGCAGTCCAATAAATTTCTGCGTAAAAATCATCTGTGCAATAATTGCTCTCCTCATCTAAGATATCAGCAATTATATTATCTACATTTTCACCGTCCTTATATCTTTCGACTATAGAATTATAGATGTCATAGCCATCGTCGCTATCTATAATCTTTACTCCATCAATCGCCATTCTGTTCTATAAGCTCCCTACTATGTTTTCTACAAGCTCAGTAATATCCTTTGAGGCATAGAGAATTTCATCTGGATCATGGATATAACAGATTACTTGCGCCATGTCGCCATCCTCGTCAGGATCAAAGTCTAGCATTAAATAACAGCTATCACAGTACTGCGCAAACGGAATCCACTTCTCGTTGAAAAGATATGGCTTTATTCTCGTATCGCGCATCTCCTCAATATCTTCATCAGAAAAATATTCAGGATAATCTGTTAGCAAAGCATTCTTATTTTGAAAATAGCTCTTGCAGTTTTCAATTTCTGAAAGGCTCATTAGATTAAAGCACATATAGCGTTCGTCAATCTCACAAGGCAAAATGCCCATGTACTTGCTTCCATTTTTGTACTTATACAGCTCCTTGAATCCATCTGGTAGGCTTATACCAAAGCCTTCTTCAAACTTGCTCAGTTCTTCGTCTGAAGCTCCTTCTATCTCAAGATACTCATCATAATATTCTTCCTCAATAGGATCATCTAAATCCCATTCATCAAAGTTCTCGCAGATATACTTCTCAATTAGCTTTATGTTTTCAATCATTCCCATTTCGCTTATCTCCTTATATGTCTCCATCTATAACTTTTTGAAGGTATCCTGATATATCTTCCATGAAATCCTTGAAGCTACAAAGATCATAAAGTTCCTCATGCTCAAGGTCATATGCAGAAATCTTTTTGCTCTTAGGATTCCAAACTATATAAAAGTGATCATAATCACCAGTTGACTTTGAAATTCTAAGAAGCTTGCTTCTTCCAATTTTCATCGGAATAGTTTCTATCAAAGGGAAAAACTCAATATAATCAAAATCACAATCCTCAAGTTCAAAGCGAAGCTTATCCCCTTGTAAAAACTCAAGCAATGGTTTTGGAAGCTTATATACCTTAAGCTCGTCTAGCTTGTTTTTGATATTATGAAAATCCTCAGGCTCAAGTGCCTTAAAGTAATCAGCCATCTCCATATCGCCCTTTTCTACGGCAATGCTGTAAGGCCTCATTCCATCCTTTTCGGTTATTGTAACATCTGCTCCACGATTTACTAGATATTTACACATCTTTAAGTCAACATATCTAGCAGACACGCATAGCGGCGTAGGGCAAAAAGGGTAAACATCATCGGAACGATTGTAGTTGATATCTACACCTCTATCAATAAAGAAATCAACGGCCTCATAATTAGCTTCACTTACGGCTTTCCTAAAAGCCGGTCCGCCATACTTTTTTACACTATGCCCTAGTTCGTCTATCAAAGCCAGATTTTCGATTTTGCCTCCATATAAAGCCTGCTCAAAGGCATCTGTATCGACCATGTTAAAAACATCGGTTTTCGCGCCCTTTGAAACCAAATATCTTATCATAGGCTCATCACAATAGCGTACAGCTAGAAGAAATGAAGGATTATCCTCATCATTTAGATTTGCTCCTTTTTCCACAAGCCATTCAACTGACTTAGCCTTGTTCATAATCAAAGCAAGAGCAAGTGGCGAAAGACTTGTATATTTGGAAAGCTTGATTTCTTCATCTAGGTCTAAACCCTTTGATAGTTCTTTATCAAGCATATTAATATTCTCATCTATAACATAACTAGCAAGCTCTGGTATGCTATCATAACTACCTATGTCTTTTATTTCTATCATAGTATATCTTTTAATCCTTGCTATTCTCTAACTAGAAACTTACCTTTACATTTTCACGCTCAGCTAGGTTTTGTACCTCATACATTGGCTTAGCAGAGAAATTAAATATCTTAGCTACGATTACAGATGGGAAGCTTCTACATTTGATATTAAATCTCTTAACAACAGCATTGTAGTACTTACGTGAGTTTGCAATATCTTCTTCAACATGATTTAGTTGGTTCATAAGATCCTTGAAGTTTTCATTTGCCTTTAACTCAGGGTAAGCCTCAGCTACTGCAAATAGGCTTCTTAAGGTTCCAGTAAGAATATTTTCATTGTTAAGTTTTTCTTCTGTTGTTGATGAGCTTGCTACGGCAGTTCTTGCAGCTACTACAGCTTCTAGAGTCTTTGATTCATGAGCAGCATAACCCTTAACTGTTTCAACAAGGTTTGGAATCAGGTCATATCTTTTCTTTAGATATACATCCATGGTTGCAAAACCTTCTTCACAGTTTGTAGATAACTTAATAAAACCATTGTAACTTACAATTAACCATAGTAGTAGCAATACAACTATTCCTATAATTACATAAAGTAACATATCAACACCTCGTTTTTTTATTAATATAATGTAATAACTTATTGCTATCTTTAATATATCATAGCACCATATTGGTACTTATACAAACATATTGGGCTTTTGTTTGGCTACTTTCAGCTTACCAAGCGCCGCCACCGCCACCGCCGACACCGCCGCCTGAGAATCCGCCGCCACCTCTGAATCCTCCACCGCCACCGGTGAATCCGCTGCCTCTACTGCGACCCATAAATCTTCCAGGGTATGTCTTTGACACTTCAATTTCTGTTCTTAGTTCAATATTACTTATCATCGTATTAACTATCATAGGGTTTAAAGCATTTTGTCCAAATGAAGTGTAAGAGCAATGGTTAGGCACCGATATATTATTAAACTTTGAAATCCATTTATCTGTTAACTTAAACACATATGCATAAGGTAAAACATCATAGAAATACGATGGATTTTCATCTACAAGCTCATTGAGCCTATCGAGCTCTACAGTTTCTATAAAGTTCTTAAATCCGACAATTTGACCAAATATATTTCGGTTATAATCGCTTCTGACTTTTATCCCGTTTATTAAAAAAGGAAGAAGTATCAAATATATTATAAAAGCTAAATACAGATATATTGGTGTTAGGTATCTGGAGATTGAAAAAAAATAAACATTTAGTGCAATTGCACATATTCCATAAAGTATACCAAACAATATTATATTACGTATATTTTTTGATGCATTACTCATTTTTCTGTATGATATTTTCTTTACTATATAACCAATCGATAAAATGCAGATAGCTGTAATTAGAATAATTCCACGTGGAGGAATATCCCAAATTTCGGTGTGCAATCTATATAAGTAAAATAGCAAGGTTGATACAATTCCGACACCTCCTAATATCTTAGCAGTCAGTTCACGTTCCTTAGATTTCTCAGAGTAGAATGATTTATCTCCTTCAAATTTTTCTATAATACTTGTGCAAATTTTATCAATAGATTTTCCTAATTTTTTACCGGCATCGTCTATGCTAATCTGTATGCCTACGCTTCTTTCATATGTCGAATCAAATAAAGCTACGTAGAAATCATTTACATAATTTTCTTCATTCTCAGGAGTCTTTAAAGATGTAATCATAATCTTGTGTTTATCTTTGTTATCCTCTATTTTTATGTATCCTTTTGATGCTAAATATAAGTAAAGTGAAACAATATCTTCATTATCGATTACTTCGTCTGCCAGATATCCGAGCTCTGCCGATGTAATTCCATCCGGCGGATTAAACATCACAGGTATTATAAGATCTTTATTTTTGTGGTTTGCATACTTAAATACTGCAATAATAATTATAATTATTAAAAGTAAAGCCATGTTAAAATTGATATTCCATCTATTACTTGGAACATCAACCCAGTAGTTTTTAGGTGTATCTACTTGAAGTGTCACTCCGTAATTTGCCGGAAGCATAGTTGCCTTGTAATTCAGCGTATTGCTTTTCTTATCGTATTTCCACTTAGTAGTTTGCTTAGTACTTCCAAATTTGCCTACATAGCTTTTCATCTTTGAATACGGAAAGTCATCAGGTAACTTAACCGTGACATTTGCATTCATGATGATCATTTCCCAGTTTGTTGGTATTACATTGATATTTATCTGCTTATCTGCATTTGTTGTAACGTAATTTTCTATTTTGTATTCAATTTCATATCTTTTTCTTCCAAATACAGTTCTATCGGGACTTCCGATTGTAATTACCTTATTACCTTTCACAATATTCACATTGTAAGTCTCACATGGGACTTGTATATCATTTATTTTGTAATTGCCCGTAAGTGGAATAGACCTTATAATACCATGTTTATTTCGTTCTAAAATTACACCGATTTCCTCTTTAACATTATAGCTATAGTCCTTATTTACCGTGATTTCAACATTAAAATAGTTTGTCGTTGCTCCATAAGTCTCGAACTCATTTCTTGCAGCTTCGCTGTTTGGTGTTTTATCAAATATTTCATTGATTTCATTGGTTTCATCGTAATATAATTTATTATAATCATAGTATTCACTGTTCCAAATATCGCTTTCTTCTGCTTCTTCTGCAAATGCCGGTACGATGCTCAAAGCTATAAGTAACATAAGTAATGCTATAACTATCTTTACATGCCGTTTCTTATTTATATTATGCACATACATACCTCCTTTAATATCACTGTTTAAAATAATTGAATCACTTCACAACACGTGCAGGTAGTTTACAGTTTACCAAGCACCGCCACCGCCACCGCCGGCACCGCCGCCTGAGAATCCTCCACCGGAGAAGATACCACCACCGGCATCTGGATTTGATACAGAGATTCCATCAAAGGTAGTTCTTTCAATGCCATGCATCATCCAGTATACATTCATGTAGTCAAAAGCATTTGTACCATGTCCTGCATAGCCTCTGTTATTTGGCACCTTTATATTCTCGAACTTTTTGACCCATTTTTTGGTTAGTTTAAATACGTATGCATATGGCAGTACATCATAGAAATACGATGGATTTTGCTCCACAAGCTCATTTATCTTGTCTACCTCGGCTAGTTCAATGAAGTTTCTAAATCCGATGATCTCTCCATAGATTTTACGATTATATGCACTTCTACTCTTTATTCCTATTATAAAGAATGGCAAAACTAGCGAATATACTGTGATTGCTATATTTACATAAATAGGTGTATCACTTTTGCTTAAAAATAAGATTAATACATTTAGTCCTATTATGAATAATACATATGCAATAGCAGAAAATAGCACACCAAACATACTCTTCGATGCTTTATTTGACTTTCTATAGAATATTTTCATTCTCAAGCTTTCAAGTAGTGAACCCCACATGGTAGCAATTAGTATACTCATCACTATTAGCGATATTCCTGTTACTAGATTATCGTAAAAAACTAAATGTGACTTGTATATGGTAAATAATAGTGTTGTAACAAATCCAATATATCCAATTATTATTGACGTAAATTCGAGTTTTTTACTCTTCTTAGAATATATACTCTTTTCCCCTTCAAATTTCCATTCAATCTGGCTTTTTATCTGTTTATATGATTCACCTATATTTTCACCAGCCGTCTCTATATCTACTTCTTTGCCAATTGTATTATGTTTAGTTGATCCAAATAGTGCTTCATAAAATTCATTAACATATTCTGGCTCATTCAAAGGTGTGTTTAGAGCCCTTATGATAGTATCCTTCCTGCTATCTCCCTCTATTATCTTTATGTATTCCTTTGATGCAAGATAAAGATAAAGTGAAACTATATCTTCTCTATCAACATGCTCATCTACTAGATATCCAAGTTCTGCAGGCGTAATGCCCTCAGGTGGATTAAACATTACCGGAACAACAATTTCCTTATCCTTTTTACTTCTAAGTTTGATGACAATTATAGCCGCTAAACAGGTAATGATGATTCCAACATTTAGTGGATTTGTCCAGCCTTTGCTTGGTGCGCCTTGCCAATAGCCTTCTGGAGCATACGCTAGTAAGGTAATGCCGTATTTTGATGGGATCATGTTCGCAGAAAAATAAAGTGTATTATTTTTCTCATCGTATACCCATCTTCCGAAGTCACTTGTGCTTCCGTAGCCTCCAGTATAGCTCTTCATATCGGTGTATTTAAAGTCATCTGGCAGCTGTACTTTGACATTCGCGCTCATGATAATCATTTCCCAGTTTGTTGGGATTACGTCAATATATACATGATTTTTTGCATTCGATTGAAGGTAGTTATGAATGGTATACTTGATTCTGTAGCTTTTTTCGCCTTTGACTTCTCTATCTGCATTTCCGATTTTGATTACGTAGTTACCTTCTTTTTTTCTTACTTCGTATTCGTCACCTTCGACACTTATATTATCAATCTTATAGTTTCCCGAGATAGGTATATACCTTATAATTCCATGCTTACCCCAATTAAACAAAGTATCAATAGTCTCCGTAACCTCATAGCTATAATCCTTGTTGACCTTGATTTCAACATTAAAATATCTAGTCGTTGCTCCCTGAGTGATAAATTCATCAACAGCATATTCGCTATTTGGATATTGGTAAATGATGTTTTTTAGCTCTTCTGTTGATTCACCCTCTGCGAATGTAGGAACTACAGCAAAAGAAATCAAAATCATAACTAGAATTCCAATAATGCTAATGTGACGTTTCATATTAATATTAATCTTAAGCATATGCAAATTTTCTCCTTAATTTACTCTATATCTGTGCAAACTGCATATGGGATATTTTCCTTTCCTGCAATAGCATAAAGCTTATTACCATCAATCAACATTTGTTGATATACTGACATTTCGAATTTGTCAAATTCGAGTCTTTTGTATAGGCTTCCATCTTTACGATCAATTAAAATCGGTTTATTTTTCTCATCTGACAAAAGCACATAATCCTTGTAATATAGAAAGTTAGATGTTCCCTTGGTATTATAGCTATATTTTATACTTCCATCAGCCAGGTTCAGGGCAAAGAACTTTCCGCCTTTTCCATCCGTTCCAAAATACAATACGCCGTCTTTCTCATCAACATCTGTATAAAGATATGCACCTAGATTAGTCTTCCAAATAACTTTTCCTGAATCAGCCTCTCTACATGCCATTATAAAAGCTGAATGCATATAAACCTCTAGATTTCCAAATTTATACACCTTACTGTCACTGTATAAATTATCTAAAGGTTCGGGTGCATCTCCTATAACTTTGAGCTGTGTATCAGTCACCTCTATCAATTTCTCTAATGACTTTCTATACCCCTTATATTTCTTTGTATTAATTATGAATCTCCCATCTTTCTCATAAAGCTCGCAATCCAGAGCCGAGATATCGTCTAGATCCATAAGACGGATCTGTCCATGATTCGTAAAATCAGTAGAAAAATTTGTAAGTATAAATCCATGCATATAGTCTTTTGTATCATCTACCTGAGCAGTATAAGATACACAGCTAAGCACTGCGATTTTATTCTTTATCTTATATATTCCTATAGTATTATTTGCTCGTATTTCAATGTCGTCCCAAGTCAAGGGATATGCTATCAAAGGATTCATATTTCTTCTTCTCCAAGCTCTCTAAAGTTATCTACATGATATCCGAAATAGCTTTTTCCGGATTTTCCGATAAATATTCCATGCTCAGGCATATTAGTGATTTCACCTAAGAAAATCATAGGTAAATCATCGGAAAAAGGATATTCAATTTGTATATCTTCCTTTATCGTAACAAGTGTTTTTTCTTTAATCATCCAAATCACCAAATTAATCCTAATAAACCTCGTATATCAAGTCTTTATCAGCATTAAGTTCATCATCAAATTTAACTAGCAAATATAACTCTCCTGCGTGAGATTCACCTGCATAGTATCCTAAAGCAAAGGCGCCATAACACCCACTAATATCAAACATTACATCTGTAAGTTCAAGTTCTTTTGCTTTATCATTAAGCTTTTCTTTTATGGTTTGAAGAGCAAAATTATCAAGAGTCTCAAGCTCAGTAGATAGTTTTGTCATTAGGCTTTCTTTGATATTACTTAAGCTATCTTCATTGTAACCTGTAAAGCTAAATTGTATTTTTTTTGAAAGCATGTGGGTAGTAAAATATATGCCTCCTGAGGTTTCTTCCCAGTTTATGCCATTAAACAAAGTTAGTAGTTCATCTTTATACATAAATCACCTTTCTTTGTTATGATTCTAAGTTGCATATTGCTAAACCTTCATTCCCATCGCATATGAACGCATGATTTCCCCATATATCAATTAGCCTGTATGAAGAACATCCTCGTGGCATAGTAAAATCTATAACCTCATTATCTTCAATCTTGATAAGTTTCTGTTTTCCTTTCCATTCATCTGTTTTAAATATAGGTGATATTATCAGCCATTTTCTATCGCCTGATATCTTTCCTCTTACACCGTGTTTTCCCTTGAGCCTACTCAAATTATCTCTTCCCCATATCTTTTCTATAAATATTCCTGTTTTAGAAATCTCAAGGAACCAGTAATATCCTATAACTCCCATTCCTGCAGGATTAATAATGTTTCCTTCAAGAAAACCATATATTTTCCCCTCTTTTTCCATTATCGATCCTATCATTGGGGGCTGATAGTTAAAATCTACCTTATCAAACTTACCATCTGCACGCTCTATTGCATCTAGATGTTTTTGTCTTATACTTTCATTAGCATATACACAGGTTGCACCAGCTAACCACTGAGCCTTTTTACTTGCAAAATCAACACTTAAAATAGCAAAGCTATTTGTAGCTTCTAGCGAATTTCCACACCTACACACGATTGGAAATCTACCATTTTCACCACATACAGCTATTTTCATAGGTATTACATTTACTGGCCAATCTTCAACTTTTATTTCTTTCCACTCCGCATTTATATCAGTCAACATCCATAAATTCTTTGTTGCAGGGCATAAAAGCATAACTCCTTCGTTACACGATAAAATCACAGGTTCCTTCCAGATATCTCTCTCATCCTTCGCTTCCGGACTTGATATATATCTAAATGTATCTTCTTTTATCCATACTAAACCACAACCAATGTCTTCTATCTCTGATGAAAAAAACACGATTTCATTTTCCCCGTGTGCTATCATGTTTTTTGCTGCAGCTGGACTGTACTTAAATGATTTATCAATTAACTTAGTTCCTTCAAATTTAAAACTTTTAATTATTTTTAACTTCATGCTCATTTGTCTTTAATCGTAATAATACACCCTTACACAATTCTTTTTTAGTTTTTTCCTTAGCTCTGTAATCTCTAATTCTTTACCCTTTGATTTGCCTACAAAAAAGGCTGTGTCTCGTCCAACACGCATAGATATCGAAATAAAATATCTATCTCCGTTACATCTTGGTGCTCGTACCAAATTAATAGTAACACTTTCAATGTTTTTTATGAGAAATTTCCTCTTGCCTGGCATTAAACCGCTATGTATGTAAAGATATCCATCTTTGATATTATATGATGAGGAAAACTTTCCTCCGCTTTTCTTGCTTATTGAAAGTCTTCTATATATGATAATCAAAGATATGAGCGCTAATACTATGGTAATATTCCTAATAAATCCAACTTGAAATATATCGTTAAAGCCAGTTAACAAATATTTTAAACCCATTATTTCCCTCTTGTTACGTTAATTTAAGAATTTGTATAATCTACTTTTCCTGTACTTCTTTACCACAAATATGCTCTATTTCAATTTCGAACATCTGCACAGCTCTTCCGGAAGATGCTATAGCATCGGTAATGATATCCTCTCTTGGGTAATATTTTCTTGCAAGCATTTTTAGTATTTCAATCGATTCATCATCGTGATTAAGCAAATGACATCTTCCAAATACAACTACACTCTGTAAGTAAGGTGCCCATTCCTCATCCTTTACTATTTCATTACCGTAAACTGTAAAGCACACCTTATCATTAGCTTTGATTGAATCATACTTATGTCCACTTCTTGCTCCATGAAAGTATATCTTATTATTTTCTTCATCGTATAGGTAGTTGACAGGCACAGCATATGGATAACCTTCATCACCAATAACCGCTAAAACACCTCTTCTAGACTCTTTTAGAAGTTCCTTTGCAGTTTCATCAGTGACTGCATTTTTCTTTCTTCTAAGCTCTCTAAACATCTCTTCCTCCTTAGCTACTCACTTCAGCAAATTTGTTTGCAATTTTGCTTTATATATGTACTATATTTTATCACATTTTCCTAATCATTAAAAATTAAACCTGCTTATTATATCAAAGCTTATAAAAAAAAGCCTAAGCGAAATGATATATACCCTCTTTACTGGACACCCAGTAAGGAGGGTATTTTTATGCGTTACAGTCATGAGTATAAGTTAGAGTGTATTGAGCTATATAGAAAAGGAATATGGCCTGAAACACCAATTAAAGCAGCTACTAAAAGGTTTAAATATGCCTATACATGATTAATATTTCATTCAGATCAAGGATAGCAATATCAGAAAAATACTGTCACAAGAAAGCTATACAGGTTTTGGAAGTGATGTAGTACCTGATGTATATATTATTGTCGATTGCTTTATCCGATCCATAAAATTAAGTATATTCATAGGTCCTCCTACAAGCAAAACATGATTATTCAACGGATTTTAACGATTCTACCATATCAATTTTTCTAACCTTTGCACTCATTATTAAATTAATTATCAAGGATGTTGCAATTACAGTTAGAGAACATATTGCAAGCAATTTGAAGTTAATAAATGCAATCCATTCAAAATTGTCAAAGCAAACTATTTTGACATAGACCTTTAAGAAAGCTGTTGATACAAAGATTCCTATAATCCATCCAATTGCAATTACAAGAATGCAATCTTTTATAACTATTCCCCTTATTTCTTTTTGCATAAAGCCCAAGACTTTAAGTGTCGCATACTCTCTAGTCTTTTCTATAAAGTTAAGTGTACCTAAGTTGTATAGTATTATTATAGTTAAAAGGAATGATGCCATTATCAAAAGTCTAACGATTGAGTTCACACTCTCAACTAGCTCATCAAGATTACTTCTCTGTCTAGCTTTAGTAATTATTGAGTTAAAGCCTCCGATATCCTTTAATTCACCTTCTGAAATATTGTTAGCTAGAATGACATTAGGATTAAATTCTCCAAAATTCTCTTCGTAGTATTTCTTTGAAACTGCTATTCCCTGAGGACTAAGAGTCTTTGTAATATTGCTGATTTTTACATTAACCCAGTCATTCTCCCCTAATAGCCTTATCTTTACGTAATCACCCTTTTTAATATTAAGCTTTGTTGCAAGCTTATGAGTTATTACTGCAGATTCATTGTCAAGGTTTATTAACTTTCCAGACATATCCTCATATCTAATGAGATTCTTATTTTCTGATGCAATAAAAATTTCCTTTTTTGTTTGACCACCGAACTTCAAATCCATTTCTGTCTCATAGTTAAGCTGTTTTTCTGTATTCACCTTAGATATGCTCCGAGAGTCAACTATAACTGCTCTAACTTCGTAGTTATACTGCTTTTCAAACACATAGTCATTAGAATAATCTATTGATTGCTTTATTCCAAGTCCTGCTACTAGTAGAACCATACCACCCATAACACCAACTATTCCCATGATAAAACGAATCTTATTTCTGGAAATATCTCTTAGAACCCATCTCCAGTAATATGAGATTTTTAACCAAATAAAATTCGATTTTTCTATCAAAGGTTGCTTTGCTACTATGTCCATGTTGTTTGCATTTCTCATAGTTTCAGCTGGCATTCCTTTAAGGGCTTTGTTTGTAGCAAATAAGGCTGCAGACATGCAAATTAAAATTATGAGTGCAATAAGTAGATAGCTAGCATGTGCTTGAATTAAATCCCAGTGTGGCATCGTCAAAACAGTCTGCTTAACTTTCAGAAGCGATGGTGATGTCACCTTTCGTCCAAGGATTAGTCCAACTACAGATCCTAGAGCCGAAATGAAGAAACCATAGAACGCATAGTGAAGTCTTATCGTAGATTTATTTATACCTATAGCCTTCATGGTTCCTATAATAATTTTCTGCTTTCCAATCAGCCTTACCATGGATGTGTACATTGTAAGTAGAGAGAGTAATATGAATATCATTGAAAACAAAACTGACATTTTCTTCATCTGATCTGTTTCTTTCTTAAGTGTGTTATATGAATCTAAATTCTCTCTTGTCGATGTCTTTATATAGCTTTCACCTACTACATTCTTTAATTTGCTTTCACTTATCTTAGCATCAGTTTTTAGCCTTATTTCTGTATAAAATGGATACGGACTTAATTTATTAAAATTGTCCTTACTAACAAATGCATAACCATATTTCTTATGATTAGGTATGGTTTCAGAAAAAGAGCCTGTATAATAAATATACTCTGAGTTAAGCACAAAGCCCTTAACTTTGAAGCTTTGCTGCTTCATCTTAAATTCTAGACTTATCTCATCTCCTATTTTTATATTATTTTTCTTTGCAAACTTGCTATCAAGCCATATTCCATCTGAGTTCACATCATACTTTTCTCCTTCAATAAGCTCAGGTTTTAGGCAATCAGTATTATCCATTGCATTTAATTTCACATTATTTTCCGTTCCAGAAAGCGTTGTTTGCAATGATGAAGCTAAAGTTACTTTTCTCACACCCTTAATATCTTTAAGTTCATCTTTAATATTTTCATTAAAGCCTTTTGTGTAAATCCATTGATCTGCTAAATTTGTTCTATTTGAATAATTCTTTGCCGATATACTCGCCCCATTCCAAACTGAAGCCATGCCAGAGAATATCATTATTGATATAAGTGCCATAAAGAAAACCGAAATGAACTGCATCCAGTACTTCTTTATATCTCTAAACATTTTTATTATCAGATATCCCATTACCACTCAACCTCCATTATGCTCTTTGGATGCTCATTTTTTTCTACACTTAGAATCTTGCCATCCTTAAGCCTTACTAGGTTATCTGATATTTCCTCAAGTTTGGAATTATGAGTAACTATGATAAGAGCTATCTTATTTTCCTTGGCTGTATTCTTTAGAAGGGATAGAACTTTAGTTCCAGTCGCACTATCTAATGCTCCTGTCGGTTCATCGCACAGTAAAATCTTAGGATTTTTTACAAGTGCCCTTGCAATTGAGAGCCTCTGTAGTTCTCCCCCTGAAAGATTTGATGGAAAAAGTGACTTTCTCTTAGTTAAACCTACAGCCTCAATTACCTCATCAACATCTAGGGGATTTTTGCTTAGCTTTGCAGCTATGGCAACATTCTCCCTAGCTGACAATGAAGGTATCAGGTTATAAAACTGAAACACAAAGCCTATCGATTCCCTTCTGTATAACTCAAGCTTCTTCTCACTGAAACCTGCTACATTTTGACCATTGAATATGATATTTCCTTCAGTAGGTCTATCCATTCCTCCAAGTAAATTTAGCAAGGTAGATTTTCCCGAACCTGATGGTCCTAATATTACAGTGAACTCTGCTTCTCCTATGGCAAGATCTACCTTATCAAGAGCACGAATTTCATCGCTTCCCATTTTGTATATTTTTGAAACTTTATCAAACTCAATTAACATATGAATTTAACTCCTTTATTTTGTCTTAAATACATTATTAAACAGCGCCTCGACTATAAATGTTATATTTGTTAATTTTTTGGTTAGAAGAAACTAACTAAAGGATATCACCTTGCCATATCGTTTTCAATATATTTTTTTTACAGAAACTATTGGAAAATATAACAAAATTCACAATTACGCTTTGTAATTTGCTCAGATGAAAAAATTATGTATAAAAAACTCCCTGCCACTATATGACAAGGAGTTAAGTCTTAACTATTTATTTTTATATCTATACTTTATACTTAGCCTGAGAGCTGCAGAACTGAACATTAATGCTATCAACATCATAAAATCATTTTCATCCCCTGTATTTGGGTTAGGCTTCTTTGGTTTTGGATCTGGATTTGGTGGATTCTGTGGTTTCGGATCAGGCTCGGGTTCATCTGTTATATTTGTAATCACAAAACCTTCGTTCTGATTGCCAGTAATTCTAGTTTCATAACCCTCTAGTGCTGTCTCTTTTACATAGTACTCATACTTTACAGGGTCACTGAATTCTGCTACGTAATACTCTTGAAGATTTTTAAATATGTATTTCCAATTATTATTCTTGTTCAATATTACATTTCCAACAGATTCATCAATACGCCTTTGTCTAAGTGTACCTGTATTGGCATCGTAATATTCAATATCACATGTCCTGTAAATAGTAACTTCTACACTATCCTTCTTCTTGCCTATCCATTTTTTCTCTACTGGCACATCTATCAAAGATTTATTTACTATTATATCGCCAAATATACCGTTTGCAAAACCTACTGTATATTCAGGGACAAACCCCTCTACAGGTACTTCTCTAACTTTGTAAACATATTGATGGCCATCACTCTCATCAAAAATTGGATAATTTTCAAACACGCCAGTCCAGTTTGTTGCCTTTGAAATCTGAATCGTATCTACAACATTACCGTCTTGTAAGAGTTCCACACTGATAAAGTTTGGAAGAGGTCTTGATGGCTTTCCTACTTCTTCCCCTGGCTGAGAAGATGAATTTAGCTGAACTGGTGTAAACGCTAAAGATGCAGGTGATGGAGTAACTGGAATTACATTCCATACTTTTCCAACATATATATCACGTAAAGCAAGGCTTTTAATTACATACCCATCTACAGGATTTCCAGAAAGCTTACTTTTATATTTTATTCCATCATCATTTAATCTAAATGCTATAGTATAGTTTATATTTCTTCCTGCAGAATCAAGTTTAGGCTGATTAGTAAATACGTGCCCCTTTTCATAGCTTCTTATTCTAACTGTTTCCTTTACTTGTCCATCCGCGACAAGATCAACTTCCATGTTACTGCTTATAAACCCAATCCACTTAGTTTCTACAGATATATTCATGTTGTTTGCTGGATCTTCTGCAAATGACAAGCTTTGGCCTATGAGAAATACTGAAATTAATACAACAAAAAATGTCAGCCCAAGTATGCGTTTTTTTCTACCAATCTTCATAAGTTCTCCCCTAATTTTAGTTTAATCTAAATAACCCTTTCATGTAAATTAAATCATAAATTCTTACATTTCGCAATAATAATATATGATTTTACATTTCGTCCATTAATTAAAAATATAACACTGAATATAAAAAACTCCCTACCATACGGTAAGGAGTTATATATCAAAGTCTATTTAACTTTTTTGCATCTATACTTTATGCTTGTAATCAATGCTCCTGTACTGATTATTAGCCCTAGGTACAGGTATAGATTGCTTTCATCACCTGTGTTAGGCTTTGGTACTGGCGGCTTATCGGTCTTTGGATCAGGCGGTATATTTGGTGTAGGGGCTGGTGGAATAAACTTCTCATTGGATATTGTGAATCCATTATCTTCACTGCCATCATACGAAACCATAAAGCGCTTGTCTCCAAACTCTAGGAAACCGTTATCTTCGCCGACTTCCTTCACTGTGTATTTTATTTCATTATTGTCGCTATCATACTTATGTAAATTTGCAAACACATGCTTCCAGCTATTTGCCTGGTTTAGTTCGATTTCCTGAACTTCTTCACCATTTGCAAGAAGCTTTACAGTAACACTGTCTAAAGCATCTCCATTCCACTTCTTCTCAACTGGAATCAAGATTTTATCTACAGTATTTTCGTTTGTAATTACAAATCCATCATCCTGATTTCCTGTTATTACTGAATCATAGCCTGCTATCTCAGTCTCTTTTACGTAGTACTTGTATTTAGATGGCTGACCATTCTCTGAGAGGTAAAACTCATAGACATCCTTAAAAGTATGATTCCAATTATTTGCAGCATTTAATTCTGCTGTTGCTACTTCTTCATTTATAGTCTCTTTGACGAGATTTCCATAGTCATCCCAAGATTCGGTCTCGCAGGTTCTACATAAGGTAATGTCAACGCTATCCTTTCTCTTGCCAACCCACTTCTTCTTTACGGGTATATCTATTACCGATCTATTGATGATTATTCCATCGTCACGATACTCTGCAATATATCCTGGAATTGGCTCCTCCTTAACGGTATAATCTATTGTATGTCCGTCATCAGCATACTGAGGGACGTTTTCGAACTTTCCCTGCCAGCCATCAGCCTTGAAGATTTTTTTAGAGTCTATTTTTACTCCATCTGCATAAAGATAAACTGTTATTGAGTCAGGTATTTCTCTTTTGGATTTCATAGATTCATCGTCTGCATCAACGTTTCCGATAGCATTTTCGTTATCATTACCTGTATCAGCATCGTCCATCACATCTAGTGCAAGTCCAAGAAAATCTAGTGAAACTGGGCTTGGATTTCCTGGGGAAATTCTTACGATAATCATGTTCCATGCTTTATTTACGTTAATATCTCTAGACGTGACAGATTTTATTACAAAACCTTCTTGTGCATTTCCAGAAACCACTGTATTGTATTTTAACCAGTTGTCATATATATGATATGTTATTGAATACTCAATTTCCTTGCCATTATCATCATACTTTGGAAGATTCCTGAAAACATGTCTCCATTCTGATTGATCTTGCTGTATTTCTGCACGCCTAAGAGTTACAGTATCTTTCATTTCTCCGTTTGCCATGAGGTTAACTGTTGTTGGTGGATAATAGGTAGCATTCCACTCTACTCTTACACTTATATCAATTTTCTCTGTGGCAGAAACCGCTCTTGCTACTCTTCTCTTTGGAAAACTGCTCAAGTTAAGGTCCGAGCTATCTGTTGTAACTCTTGAATTAGAAAGTTCTAGCTTAGCATCCTTTTGCTTTACCACATCTTCGTTTTCAGACTTGGATTCATCAGCATTAGTATTACTAGCCTTGGTTTCATCCATCTTTGATATATTCTCAGATAGTAAATGTTTATCCTCTGTATCAGAATGCATCTCTGAATCCGCATAAGTAGATTGTATCGCCTGCCCACATACTAGAACTATCGTTAATATAACTAGCAAAAATAAGCTGGCCCTTCGTTTATTTTGTCTTTCTTTCATTGTATTCCCCTAATAATATTCTCTATTCCCCAATATATTTATTATATTTTAACCCAAAAAGTCTGAATATAAAACACTTTTTAAAATAATTTATGTAAAAATCCATACCAAGTTTCATTCTTATTAAAGCAAAACTCCTCGCTATATTAAACAAGGAGTTATAAATCAAAATTATATTTTCTTACGCCTGTAAATCATCACAGGTATAAGTGCCGATGTGCTTAAGAGTAACAAAGCGTATATGTTGAAATTACTACCATCACCAGTGTTAGGTGTCTTAGGCTGTGGTGGGTTCTTGGGAGCAGGAGTTTTTGGATTGATTTCCTTATTTGTAACAACAAAACCGCTGTCCTGATTACCAGTTATTTGTGTATCATAACCTGGGATACTTTTCTCTGTTACATAGTACTTATACTTAACACCATCTTCTCCTTTTGGAGTGTAGAATTCATACAAGCTAGAAAATGTATGCTTCCAGTTATTTGCAGCATTAAGCTCGACTGTAGCTACTTCTTCATCCACTTTAACCCTCACATGCTTATTCAATGTATGGTCAAATTTCATATAGTCACATGCTCTGTGTAATGTGAGTTCAGCTTTTGATTGACTATCGCCTATCCATTTCTTTTCAACAGATACATCGATTAAAGATCTGTTTAAAATAATGTTTCCATTAAAATAGCTAGTTTCATATCCAGCTAACGGGTCTTCTTTAGTCGTATATTTAATTTCGTGTCCATCATTTTCGTCATATCTAGGATAATCAACAAATCTACCTTCCCAGTTATCATCCTTTGTTAGCTGCATTGTTCCAACAACTACCCCATCTGCAAGTAGATGTACTGTGATAGCATCTGGAATAGGTACGCTCGATACTTCTTCTGGCGCTGATATCAAAGCATCAAAATTTGGATCATCCTCTTCTATAACTTCTTCCGTTATTGTTGCTTCCCTAGCCTGTGCTACCGGAACTTCAGATGTAGACTCTGGAGCCGTAGCAGGTATTACAGAATCTAGGTTTGTAGCTATCATGCCAGTAATTGTATGCGAGCATGCAGGTTCAGGATTCCCCGGATCTAAGCTTGTAGTTTCCATGCCGCCCATTGTAGGAGGACACGCAGGGTCAGGATGCCCTGGAATAACTATGTTAGGCATTACGTTCCACACCTTACCTACATAGATGTCTCGAAGTGCTACAATCTTAATTACAAAGCCATTTGTAGCATTTCCACTTAGGCTATATTTGTATTTTACACCATAATCTGCTGCTTCATATGTAATTGTATAATTGATTTCTGTACCGACTGAATTATATTTAGGTACATTTATAAACTTAGATTTCCAATCCGTATCGTATGTTACAGTAATAGTTTGTTTAATCTCACCATCCGCCTCGAGGTTTACAGTCACAGGGACTTTGTAGCTTCCCTTCCAATCTACCTCTACTGGAATTTCAATATTAGATGATGTCGCTGTTTCAGCATAAGTTGATTTAGCGCTCTGACCAATAATTAGAATTGCAATGAAAACGATGAGCAGCATCAAGCTAGTCATACGTTTTGCATGTCTCCTTTGCATATTCGTTCCCCCTTGTTTTTTGACACAATGTCTTGTATACCAATATAATTAATTAAATCATATTTTCGTTAGAATTGCAATATTTTTGGTTAATTGTGTATATTCCGTTCAATTTATTTCTGATAATGATTTTACTTATAATTTTGCATATATCATGCAAAAATAAAACGAGGAGACTAGCAAATGTATGAATTGCCTCTCCTCGAATTACGGGTTTAAATTAATCTATAAATATTTATGATTTTGATAAACTTAATTCTATCTATTCTTTAGTCCGGTAATACCATGCCAAATACAGGTAATAGGATGGTAAATTAACATGCGTGGTCCACTAAATCTCATTACATTTCGAATCTTTTCTCGCATTTCTGATGAATAACAGTGAACGCTGCAGTTATTACAGAAGGTCTTTGTCTCCATAAATGGGCACTTTTCACTTCGTTTCTGTGAATACTCAAGCAAATTCATACATTCATCACATAGTCCATCTGCATTTTGGTCATTATGATTTTTCTTACAGTAAAGCTTAATCATCTGATTGACCATATTCTGCTCTCTTTTTCTTTTAACTTCAATACTATTATTGCTCATATTCTGTCCTTCTTATTTTGTATAGTCATCAGGAGCTGAATCATCAAAATGTATTCTTTTATCAAAAACAGCGGTCTCATTTATATGTGCAAATGTTCTAAAGTCATACTTCCTATAACCGCTATGTCCCGTACAAACAACACTGACCGGCCTTCCATTAAGCCTTTCTCTTAGCTTAATCAAAGACTTCTTATTCATATCAGGAAACTGTGTGAAAAAATCAAAGAACGGATATCCACCGTTTTGATTTATTGCTAGGCAATCTCCACTAATCAGAATGCTATCGTCAATCAGATAGCACATATGACCAAGCGTATGCCCAGGCACATGAATTGCTTCTACTTTTATTCCACCTGCATCTACTGTTTGTCCGTCAGATAGCAAAGTGTAGCCGGGCTTTAAGCTTACACCTACATTTAACTTTATAAAACCTAGCTTTGTCATTCTATGCATTTTTCCCGTTATATACTGTTCTTCATCTTTACCGAGGTATATTTTTGCATTAGGAAATATATTATGTCCATTTTTGTCAATTCCGCCAGCATGATCGACATCTGCGTGAGTTAAGAATACTTGATGTATATCCTTAGAATCAATCCCTATCTTTTCGAATTCTCTTTCTGTACCAGGAAAATTTCTGTGTCCTGAGTCAAAAGCAATGGTATTTCCTTCTTTAGTGTAAAACCAAAGATTTACATCCTCTTCTCTAATGCATGAAACTCCACCAGAAAAAATCCCTGTATTTGAGGGATTAACTGCTCTTGTTCCCTTCATAAAATGTTTTTTTGCATACTTATCAAAAAAATAAATTGCACTCACTAGAATTCCTCCCTTATTTCCATGCAGTAATTTTCGGTATCCTTAGTGATTCTAGTACAGTGACCATATCCATTCCAAAGCCTTAAGCTTGCATATGGATAGTTTTTCGGTAGGTATTTTTTTGCACTCCTTAGGTCAAATTCCTTTGATCCATATGTGAAGAGGCATTTTCTCTGTTCATCCTCTGAAAGCCTTGGGAGATTTACAAAACTGCAATCGTGAATGATATTTATTATGCTTTCCTCACTCATAGCTATGAATGTATCCGCCATGACCGATGCTTTTTCTCCATATATCCTCGTCATTCTTTTGACTGCAAGCTCTCTATCTTTGATAGCCTTTCTGTGTTTCTTGATAAAAATTTTTTTCATGAAAAATTCTTGAATCCACGAGTTCTGCCAGAGACTGCAGCCCTCAAAAATTGCTTTGTTAATCTGTATATCTTTATATTCAAGAAGCTGTAGCAAGACAACTCCTCCAAGCGATGCACCGTAAGCTAAATCAAGCTTTGAAATATTTAAGGCCTTGAGATGATTATATATCGCATGTGCTTCTTCTTTTGATGAGTGATACGTTTTATCAATAGATTCTCCATGCGCAGATAAATCGGGAATTATATACCTCAGATCATCACCCAAATTGTCAGCTATATTTATCTTCATCCCATCTGCTGAAGATAGCATCGGATGGATCAGTAAAACTGTTTTTTTATTTTCTGAGTTTAAATCTAGAGCCTTCATTTTCTCTCCACATCTACTATTAATTTTATGTTAGTTTACACTAACATAGTAACACTAGGCTATATAAAGTTCAATACTTTTACCCAACAAAATGGGGAGAAAAGCACTATGCTAACTCCCCCATTTTATAACTTTATTTACTTATAAAACCATGTTTTTTTAGAAAATCACGAGCAACGACTTCTGCAGATTTTCCTTCGATACCGACTTCGTAGTTCATCATGCTCATCTGTTCTTCTGTAATATTTCCCGAAAGTTTATTTAGTATATTTTCTAACTCAGGGTACTTGTTAAGTAGCTCAGCCTTCATGAGTGGCGCTCCTTGGTATGGTGGAAATAGATGCTTATCATCCTTCAAAAGCTTAAGTTTATATTTACTTATCTCAGGGTCAGTTGAATAGACTTCTATAATCTGTATATCGCCTGATTGTATTGCACTGTAACGGAGTGCTGGCTCCATAGTCGCTATATTAAGCCTTAGTCCATACACTGACTTCAGTCCTCTGTTTCCATCATCTCTATCATTAAATTCTAAAGTGAATCCAGCCTTGAGCTTATCCTCGACTTTCTTAAGATCCGATATTGTTTCAAGACCATATTCCTTTGCAATATTTTCAGGAACAGCGATAGCATATGTGTTTTGGTAAGCCATCGGCTTAAGTAAAACTAGATTATCCTGCTTTTTTATTCCGTCTCTTGCAGCTTCAAATACCTTTTTAGAGTCATTACTGAGCTCTGGAGCAGGCTTTAATAAGCTTCCAGTAATAGTACCAGTAAACTCAGGATATATGTCTATATCTCCTTTTTTGAGCGCCTGATAGAGAAAATCCGTCTTACCGAAGTTAGGTTTAATATCTACAGATATATCGCTGTTTTCCTCGATAAGTATCTTATACATATTCATCAAAATCTCAGGCTCTGGTCCTAGCTTTCCTGCAATGACAATATGAGCTTTCTCTTGCTTTGGAATGAGCCTTGGAACATAAGATGCACCCACTCCTAGGAACATCAAAGAAAATGCAAGAAATACAACGCGTAGCTTTGCTTTTTCCATCCATTTAAGCACTATATTAAATACTATAGCGAGCACTGCTGAAGATATGGCACCTATTAAAATCAAACTAGCATTTCTCCTGTCTATACCTAGCAAAATGAATGAACCTAGTCCCCCTGCTCCCACTAGTGCAGCTAAGGTTGCCGTACCGATTATCATAACCGTTGCTGTTCTAATACCGGATACAATGACTGGCATAGCAAGCGGTATTTCAAAAGTCTTAAGTCTCTCCCACTTGTTCATGCCGAATGCTACGCCTGCCTCTTCTAGACTTGGATCAATACCATTAAGCGCAGTAATCGTGTTTTCCAATATCGGAAATATGGCATATATAACAAGAGCCGCAAGAGCCGGCCTTGTACCAATTCCCATAAGTGGAATGAAGAGACCAAGAAGTGCCATTGATGGTACTGTTTGAAATATTCCAGCTACCTGAAGTACCCATTTTGATGCCCGCTTATGCGTGTTAAGATAAATCGCTAGAGGAATTGTCAAAAGTATAGCGATAAGCAGTGTTAAAAGCGATAACTGAAGATGCTGTCCAAGTGCCTTGAGCCATTCCCCAAATCTATCTTGAAATGTAAAAAACAAATTATTCATGTTTTACGCCTCCAAATAGATTTGCAACAAAGTCATTGCTTGGGTTTTCTAAAATCGCATTTGGCTTATCAATTTGGCAAATCTGCCCATTATTCAGTACAGCTATTCGATTTGCTAAAAGTAAAGCCTCATCCGTATCATGAGTAACGAATATAATTGTAATGCCAAACTCCTCATGTAGCCTCTTGATCAAAGTCTGAAGTTGCTTGCGAGAAATCGCATCCAGTGCAGAAAAAGGCTCATCCATAAGCAAAATTCTAGGCTCTCCTATTATAGCTCTTACTATTCCTACCCTTTGTTGCTCACCGCCCGAAAGCATGCTAGGAAGACGGTTTAAATATTCATCCGCGGAAAGTCCAACCTTCTCTAAAAGCTCAATCGTCTTTTTCTTTATTATATCCTTGTCCCAACCCTTCATTTCAGGGATTATAGCTATGTTTTCTGCAACAGTAAGATTTGGAAAAAGTGCAATTTGCTGCAGTACATAACCCGTTGATAGACGAAGCTCTCTCTGATTGTAATCTTTAATGCGTTTATCATCCATGTATATATTTCCGTCGGTTGGCTCTAGCAAGCGGTTTAACATCTTTAACATAGTTGTCTTACCAGAACCCGAAGGTCCAACTAGAACCATGAATTCACCATCATCTATGCTTAGATTTACGTCCTTAAGAACCTCTTTTTCTCCATAGCGCAGGGCTACATGCCTATATTCAATCATAAATTACCTCAATCGAAGCCGCGTTTTATAAGTATCAATATCCTAAATATTGTCCTTTAATGCAGTTGCTTTTCTTCCTAAAACTCGCTCAATATCGTCCGATACTCCAGACTGTTCTCCTACTGCAATAGCAGTATATGTGCTAACCCATGCATCATATTCCCACTGCTCTGCCTTCCATTTTTTTCGTGACTCATATGCTTCTTCAACTGTTTCATCAACATATTTCAGTTCGCGACCAGAAGCAGCGCCTATAATTTTAACGATTTCTTCAATGGAAAGTTCCTCTGGTCCTGTCAAATTTAGTATTTGATTCTTCCATTTTTCAGGTTCTTGTAGAATTTTTGCAGCTACTTCAGAAACATCCTTGCGGGCAAGTGTGGAAACTTTACCATTTCCTGCTGGTCCTCTTACCTCCCCATATTCAAGCGATATTTCAATGAAGAACTCTTGGTAAAAATTATCTCTTAGAAACGTATAGTCAAAATCAAGTGCCTTTATATAATCTTCTGTTTTAGCGTGATCTCTAGATTTTGATTATAAATATACTGCTACATCAAATTTTTTTGATGACGTCTCCTATATCTTCATTTATACAAATACTTCTGTCTTTGATTTGTTCAGGACAATATGCCTCCCCATAATTAATGCATGCATATGTTGCATTCATGTTATCTTTGACCATCTGCCAAAATGGATATTTTATGATAACTGGCGTGTTTGCTCCAACACCTAGTTCAAGGTATAAAGCCTTACTGTGTTTACGCTCCTTGAGAAAATCATAGTATCTCTCTGATGCAGCATGCCAGCCCTCATCTTCAACAAAGCTATTATCAGCACGTAGGTTCATCGTCACATCTGAATTATCATCTACACATCTAGGAATTAGACCACTTGGTATTCTCATAGAAATCTTTCTATCTTGAGGTATATCAAACTCTCCATTCTCGTTCTTAACAAATCCCTGAGCCTCCATAGCTTTCATTACCCATTCTTCGTTATCATAGGTGTTTTGATTTCTCGGGTTTAAACTTTGGAAGAGTCCATAATCTCCTTGGGTATAGAATAATCTATTTTTATCAAAGCCTGCTCTCTGAAATTGATGATCAACATTTGTTGTAACAACAAAATAATCCTTATCCTCTATCAAAGTAAGTAGATCTTTGTATACAGACTTAGGTGCTTCTACATAGCGATTAAAATATATATGCCTCGCCCACCAAGCCCATTTAGTTTCCTCGTTTGGATATGGAAAAAATCCGCCTGAATACATATCGCTAATATTGAACTTCTCAGCAAAATCAAAGAAGTACTTTTCAAATCTTTCGCCACTATATGTAAAGCCTGCTGAAGTCGACAGTCCTGCTCCAGCACCTATTACAATAGAGTCCGTATTATTTATAGCTTCCCTTAGACGATTTATTTCCTCATCATTTGTCTTGTCTGAAAAAGAAATATTGTTCCCCAGACTTCTTGATAAATTAAGTCCTCTTCGAATCGTATCTCTATATCCATCTTTTCTATTGTAGAAACTCCTCATAATACTCCCTATCCTCATCCTTAAATACATTGAATACGATTCTATCCATCGCATCGTGATTCTTTGTGCACCACTTTTCAACAGTAGATGTCGCAATCTGAGCTGCTCTTCTGTTTGGAAATCGGAATACTCCTGTTGAGATGCAACAAAATGCTACGCTTCTAAGTCCGTTTTCCAAACACATATCCAGCACATTTTCATAACACAAAGCAAGTTCATTTTCTTTTTTTGCAGTAAGCTTTGATTCGACTATAGGTCCGACTATATGTATTACATTCTTTGCTGGAAGATTATATGCATCTGTCAGCATTGGGATTGCAGTAGGCTGCTCATAATTATTCCCGTATAGCTTTCTGAGATCATTCATCTTGTTATTACACTCTTCTCTTAGCTGTATGCCAGCAAAAGTATGTATCTGATTCGCAATACTTCACTGAATCACACAGTTTAGTGACATCTTCTTGGGGTGAATCTTTACTTACAAAAAAATCATCATAATCCTCAGATTTACAGCCTTTTATAAAGAAATGGCAAATTTCTTCTTTTCCATTTCTAGTCACATAAATCCTTTCTACAAGTGTCTGAATCATAGAAATCAGCTCTGAAGGGATAGCCTTATCAGCTTGCTTCTTAAATGATAAAATCAGGCTCTTAATCTGTTCAAAATCATTTATCTGCGTTTTACTATCTTCAGAAGTAGTTACAAGCTTTTCTAAAGCCGTCTTTTTAACACTAATCTCACCCGCTATGGACTCAAGGTCACGCTCTATATAAGGTCTTGCAGCAGAAGTTGCTGTTCTTAATGATTTTACAACTATGGCCATCTCTTTTTCAAGCTGTTCGATTTCTTTTTGGTAAGATTTTATATCCTTTTCTCTTTGGTCATTTTCCAACAAAACATCAATCTTCTGTTGAATACTTGATATGTAATAGTTTTGCTCATCTTTAGTTAAATCTGATATCTTATCTACTACATATTCATCCATTTCCACTCCATGAACAGCTATGTAACCACATTTCCCATTTCTTACCGCATTCGGACATGCATATTTGAATCTTGGTTTCCCATGTGTATAGCGACCGCTCTCTGTAATTACATTCAGCCTCCTATTGCATTTAGGACAAAATATAATCCCTGAAAGTAAAGCATTGGTCGCTCTGTGAGGACGGTTATATTTATCAGCAATATCCTCTTTTAGGCTTTGTGCTGCAATCCAGTCTTTTGCAGTAACAAATCCCTCATGCTTTCCAACTGCCACTATCCAGTCAGATGTATCTTTCTGTTTTGTCATTTTTGTAAATTCAGGATGGACAAATGTTGAATCTTCTGATTCCTCTTTTGTCTGCTTGGTTCTATTGTAAACCGAAATCCCATGTACACCATCAAAATCATTTAGTTCTCCGTATACATTAGCATCTGCATCAATAAAATATTTATAAGCTTCTTCATCCGCTATGCAGTATACCGGATTTCTTATAATGTCTTTTACTGCAAGCAGAGTAAATTCAGCACCATTCTTTGTTCTATAACCTTCCTGATTTAGCTGCATCGCAGTAGGATGAAGTCCACGCAGCGATAAGAATGTTGTAAATATGTGCTGAACTAAAGCTTTTTCTTCTGGCACAGGCACAAGATAAGTAAAAGCATTCTTCTTTTTGCCACTGCCATATTTTGAACGCTCAGCAGTATAGCCAGTCGGAGTAATCCCACCCATCCAACGCCCATCTTTAGCAAGTTCCATTAAGTTATCCTGCAAGCGTTCGGTTATTATATCCCTCTCAAATTCTGCAACAACTCCAAGCATCTGAATCATCATTTTAGAATTGGCATCAGTTGTATTCAAGTTATTAGAGCTAATTAGCAATGCTACATTGTATTTATTCAGGTAATCAATCAGATTCATCAAGTCTGACATTTTTCTGCTAATACGGTCAAGTTTATAACAGACTATAGCCCTTATCTTTTTCCTTTCCACATCCCTTATCATTCTCTGAAAATCCGGTCTGTCTGAATAGAATCCACTCTTGCCTTCATCTTCATAAATTCCAAATTCATAGCTCTCAGGCAATTTCAGATGTAGCCTTGCATATTCCTTACAGTATTCTTCTTGGTTTGCAATGGAATCTCCTTTGTGTGTTATTTTGGATTTTCTTGCATATATTACAACCAGACGATTATCTTCTTTATCTAATTTCTTAATTTCAACCACCTCCTTTTCATATACACACATTTAATGCTATTATATCGTTGGATTGAAGAGAACTCAATGTGTATTTTATATTTTTCATCACAAAAATCAGATATTATCTATTTCCATCATTACTCTTATATACTTTAAGAATTCCACAGAATAAGCCGATAGCCTGTTTATAATCCAGCTAACTCTTTTATCCTGAAACTTACGCATAGCTTTTTCCAAATTATCTCCATAATGGATAACACATCTCATATTCTCATATCTATTAATCAATTATACGCTCCTTCACAAATACTGTTTTATAAAATTAGGCACTCTATAGACAGGTTAAAATCAAGAAATCCGCATAAATAAAGGACTTAGGCACATAGACACCTAAATCCTAATTTATAAAATATCTTATTCAGTTTTAATTTTTTCTGATAAACTTGAAATCTACTGCCTATGATGCCTTATCGATAGTCAAATTTTCTTGTTACATTTTGTCCTTAGTAAAAGGATTCATCCCCGGACAGCGAGATATTCCTTTATATCCTCTAGCATATTTCCCATCATTCATAGGAATGTTCTTTTTGTAACTAAGCCCCATTTTCAAAGCATTATCCCTCAGATACTTTGAAAATGTATTTTTAGAATAAGGTCTTTCTAAATTATTATCACACCAGTCCAGATAAACGTCGTACAAGTCTTTGAATGTACTCTCCACATCTTCCTGATATAGCAAATAGCCGTCTGATTCAAAGAAATCTATAAGATTATCATTTTCACGCTTGGTATTTTCTAAAGTCTGCTTTGTCCTGTCACTGATAGTAAAATGAAAATTATTCTTTGCTAAATGCTTTAATCCTTCCAAGCACCACATAATAATTCCTTCAATTTCTTCTTTCAGCTTTTTAGCCAAATCTTTATCATCTGTTCTGTTGGGGTTTCTTTCTTTTACTACAATCACAATCTGTCTGCGATAAAAGCCATCAGATTTGTCATATAATGAGGTTAATGTTCCGTTTCCAAATCCCATTATCCGTACATAGAGATATCCCTGATAAGCCTGTTTTCCCTTTTTCTCCAAGTCCATCTTATCTTCCATTGTAATAACTGCTTTAAGTATATTAGTATCGCTCAATGCTTCCATTTGCATATCATCATCCACCATAAGAAGCATTCCTTCCTGATTTGCCCTGCAAAATTTATCCTTAGATAATGAAGCTATGGAGCATATATTCATGTTATCCCCTAATATATAACGCATAACCAGTCCTATTCTGGATTTGCCCTCTCCTCCCTTTCCTATAAGCATAAGCATTGATTGTGCCTTTGTAGTAGGTATAAGGCAATACCCTAGGAATTCCTGCAAAGTTATAATGTCTTCCGGATGTAAAAGTTCGTTTAGAAATTCTATCCATTTACTTGGATATGATGCATCCGGATTATATCTAATCGGCAACCTATTAGCACAAAACAGCTTTTCTTTATCAAAAATACCATCAATATAGAAGGTACCATTAGCAAAATGTATCTGTTCTTCTGATATCGGCAGCTTATCCTGCATACATTTCAGCTTAAGCACATCTAATATTTTTCTGATTTTTGCTGATATATTAGTCTTTACATAAGGCTCAAGCTCTTTCAATATTTCCTTAGAAACTTTTTCTTCTAAAATATGCCCGTCAATATCATAAAATGATGAACCTACATATATCATAGTATGTTTAGATAGAAACCATTCACAAAACGCTATCTCATCAATTTGTTTACCATCCCACCAGTTAAGTTCATCTGGTATGTGATTTTTGTTTTTTTCTATCTGTTTGTGAGCTTCGTTTATTATCTTTATCTGCTCCTCTGTAAAATTCATTTGTTCTTTGTTCAATTTCTATTACCTTCTTTCCATAATATTTCAAAAAATAAACTCTGTCAGAAATATTACCATCCCATAAAATATCAAGAAGATATTCTATATGGTCTATATTCTGCAGAGCTTCCACAAAATAAGGATGCCACTCCAAATCCTCATTTACCGGCACATATTCAGTTTTCCACCGTTTCAATAGGTTTAGATATTCACATAAAACTCTGTAACAATGGTTACAAGTTTCTCTAAATATCTGCTCATTCGTTTTCTTTGGCTTTATCAGTTTCTTTTTTATAGACGGATGTCGATAATTTTTAACCTTATCATATGTAAGTCCAAAATCTTCACATATCTTAATTGCAGCATCCTTAACAGAAAGTCCAAAATATTTTGATACAAAATCTACCGCATCTCCCTTTTCTCCACAGCCAAAGCAAAAATATCTGTCACCAATTTTCATACTTGGAGATTTATCATTATGAAAGGAGCAACAAGCCATTCCACTTCGATTTATTTTAATTCCATAGTGACGGGCAACACTCTTTGTATCTACATTTTCTCTTACAGCCTCAAACATATTCATTACATCTCACCTCTTTCTGAGGTCTTTGTTTTAGCTTTATTCCTGTTAGCAGAACTTATTGACACCTGCTTTCTTTTTTCAAGAAGTTTATCCATAATACTTGGTTTAACCTCTTTAGTAATATTGGTTTTAATAGCTTCTTTCTTTTCAGGACTCATTAACATAGACTTAACCGCATTTATGACTCTATTTGCCATACTCTCTATCTTGCTTTGCACCTTGGCAAGCTGTTTAAGTGCAAAAGCTCTTATCTCCTTAGGAACTTTTATCTCATTAGAAGATAATGCAGTCTTTGCCTTTTCTATTTCTGCAATATCTTCCGTTCTTACTTTATCGGATATTTCTTTTGTAAGTTCCTCACAAGCCTTGTCATAAGCTGTTTCAGCGACTTCATTTAACAGAGCATCTACATCATCTATCTTGATTACTAACTCATCATGCTTTAGCTGAAGTTTTTCATTCTCTAATGTAAGTCTTTCGTTCTCGGTCTTTAATTTTTGTACAATGTAGTCTACTTTTTCCAAATAGCTTGCTCCCCCATATTCCGGTATCATATCAATGGAAAGTCCATGATTTTTACAAATATTTAAGAAAATATTTCTGCATTCAGAATCAAAGCTCATTTTTCTATTATTATATTTTCCTTTTGGCTTTTCAGGATTTGGCAGCTCAAATTCCAAATTCTCCAGAGCCTTATCCTGCTGTGGGCAGAGTTCTCCATATTTATTTAAGGCATCAAATACATGCCGTTCATGAATATGTGGAGTGGCTTCATCTAAGTGCAATGCCCAATCCAAAATATGAACATGTGAACCAAATCTCCTCTCAAATTCTTCAAAATATTCTGCTGCAATTACCGCTAAGAGTTCAGATTCAACTGTACCGTCAATATTGCCCAATTGTAAAATTGTTTCTTCCGGACAGGTCTTATTATTTTTCAGAACATCATCTATGGTTCGATTCCTATCTTTATGCCTATTTGCAATATTCCTTTCGTTCTGAGCTTCTACATAGTCGTTGTAATTCTCATAGTAATATATTCTCTCAATTTCTGAAAAATTATACTTCCTTTCTACGCCCATTGCCTGATGAAAATATCCCTGATAGCAATCCCAGTATAAATTTCCTTTTGCCTTTTGGGCATCAATATGTGCTGAATGTTTTAAGTCAAATGCTCTGTCATTGTGTTTTGGATTATAAGTTCCATGCGTTCCCGACCTTCCATTATGTCTTGTTGCCTTTAATCCCATCTAATTCTCCTTTTCCTTATTTTTTGCATTAAAAAAGGAACCGATTTCTCGATTCCTTTAAGTTAAGACTATTTAATTTTTATATTTCATAAAGCTGATTATTCTCGATTCTGCGGAGCAAATAGCTTGTGTTCTCGCCAAGTAATACCCAGTACTTAGTGGCGAAACGCCACTAACTGGGCAATGGCTACGCCCTTGACCTGCTAAGAGCTTGCCCTTAAACTTGATTAAGCCTTTACCTACAGAGCTTTATACAAGCTCTGTGTTTATCACTTTTCAAATTATGATTTATTAAGCAGTATCTCAACCACTTATGCTCTTAGTAATATGGTTAAGTTAAATATAAATAGCAATTGGGATAATCATAATAACCGGCGCACTTATGACGGTCTTAATTCCACCATCACCAAAAAACTGGTTTAACGATGGATCCGAAAATAAATCCTTAAATTCTTTCATTTTATCTAATTGAAGCTTAGAGAAAACAGTATTTCTAAGCAGACTTATCTCACCATCTTCCATAGAAATTTGAATAACTTTACCTAATATCTTATAGTTTCCATCAGTAACTTCACTCATATTGTTATTTAGAAAATAATTCTCATCTGTCGGAAGAACAATACTCATCTTATCCGCTTCGCAAATTATATCTTTCTTTCCATCTGCTTGCAGACCTTTAATCAAAGCATCCACTTGTGAATTGAATCTGTTATCTGCCATAAACTTGTCTTTTTTAACCTGATTGCTCTTAGGCTTGTTGTCTGTAAATAAGTTCGCCAAAGCAATAAATTCCTTCAAGCCAGACAACATCTCAATAACTGGATTATTTTTTAGAATTCCTTGCACTTCAACAAAATCACCAATACACAATTTTGTAATATCGCGATTAATTAGCTTCTCATTGTCCAGTTGCCCCTTTAACTGCTGAAACAAAGAAACCGGAGTATGTGTTCTTTCTTCAACAACAGTCTCTCCATTACTTGAATTACCTTTATGATTTCCTCGAATTCCTACATTCAAAAAGGCAAACAGATTATTAGTACCGACATTTGCCTCTATATCGTCTTCACGATTTTTGTTTTTTGATGTTTGAACATTCTTAACCTCCGTAAAACCATCCTCAATTGTTGCCAACATATCAAACACAATTTTGGTATTAAGATAAATCGGTATCGTGAGCTTATCCTTTTCTATTTTATCCATTAGTATATTACCGCCTTCCTTAATAAATAGTATGCTTTTAAGGTATACAAAATTCTAATTTATAGGCATAAACAACTCCTAGCAAATCAATCCTTTATATAATAAGCTATATCCATTTCATCAATCTACACTTTCTACGCTAGAATCTTTCATTATGTCCTTAACAACATCATCAAAGACCAGCCTTGCTTTTTTATTCTTTTCCCACCATAATGATATAGCACTTTTCAAAGCCCTTCAATTATATCTTGGTTAGCATATGGTTAGTTTTGTGTTAGTCTTGAACTGCTATTTTTCTATTCCTCGTTACATTCATATCATCAATTGCAACAACTTTATCCCCTTCACCATTAAGATAAAGCTTAATAGCTGTTGCAATCTCATATGCAAGATTGACCGGAACTGCATTTCCAATCATCTTGTAAGCATTATTTGTATCTTCATATATAAATTTGAAATCATCCGGAAATCCTTGAACTCTTGCCACCTCTCTAATTGTCATTCGCCTATAAAGATCTTCTTTTCCCTCAACAAATCTACAGTCATTAAGTCCGTGCTTAACCATTTTAGGCGCTTGAGGATGAAGCTGGCATTGTCTGCCTGATGCTTGTACAGTAAAAGCTTGTTCATCCCATCCTTTTACTCTGTTTCTACTCATAAATATTGGAGAATAAGCTCCTGTAAAATATTCATTGTTATTTATTGCTTTAGGATTGCGACGATTTTTTTTTGCAGAAGGTACTGCCGTTTCTTGCAAATCCCATATAATATCCCTTAAAGTGATTTTTTTATCATCATCTTTTGTTGAACCAGCAGGAAATCTAAAATTTATTTTCAAATCTTTCCTAAATCCAATGTAAAAAACTCGTTTTCTTTCTTCTGCTACACCATAGTCTTTGGCATTAACTAATGTCAAGGACACATCATAACCAGCCTCTTCAAACATCTTTAATATATTTTTAACAGCTTCTGAATGCCTGTTTGCAAGCATTCCGCTTACATTTTCTGCTAAAAAAAACTTAGGCTGAAATTCCTTAAGAACACGAATATAATCAAAGAATAATTGTCCTCTCGCATCCTCAATCCCTTTCAAAGCTCCTGCTTCTGACCAAGATTGACAAGGAGGTCCTCCAATGATTCCATCCACATCTTCTGACAAATATGGTAAAATATCTTCCTTTGTAATTTGTCTTACATCTCCTTCTATAAGATGGGTTTTAGGGTGATTTACCTTAAATGTTTCCCATATAGTTTTATCATACTCATTAGCTACCGGTATGTTAAATTCAGCACGCTCAAATCCAAGATCAAGCCCACCACATCCGGAAAACAAACTAATAACATTCATATATCAATAATCTCCTAAATTTATTCTTTTAATAAATCTTCATCAACATCAATTCCTGGTCTTATATCAGATATATTTCTTTTTCCAAGATAAGCTAATGCTCTTCTAACAAGTGGTGCCATATCTTTTTCTCCAGTATACTTTAACGGATTATCATAATGAAAAGATGGAGTCATTTTTCCATCAATCACTTCCCATTCAATCCTAACCGCTAAAGCTCTTTGTCCATCTGCACTTTCTTCATCCGTTCTATAGTTATTAGCTGTAAAAATAAAATATGTATCACCTATATTTGCATTATCAATTAATTCCATTTGGTTAATCACATCATTTGAAGCATGAATTTTTTCAATACAAGTAACCAGTAAGTAGTCTGCTACACCTGAATTTGAGACTTCCTGTCCATTCACTATTGAATCCTTCTTATCCTTGGTTAAATTAGTTCCTTTATAAACATAGTCTCTAATTTCTCTATCACTCAACGGAATCGGTACAGATAAGGCTCTTGGTCTGTCTGCAATTTCCAACTTCCACCCAACTGTAACTGAGTTTTGCTTTATTGGATAATGTCCCGATGCATACATAAGTACTCTTGTCTCAAAAGAACTTCTTAGTGAAGTGCTTGCATTAATAAGAATATTCTCCCAGTCTGGACCCAAATAAGCTTCAACATCCTCTTTTTTCAGCTTATTTCCCATAAACTCCTTATTCTCATTTTTTACAGAAATTTTTATTTCAAACTCTTCACCAGTATTTTTGTCTCTTGCTTTAACAAAAACATCTGTTTTACACTCCCCACCACCCTTTGGTCTTGGTTTTCCAGCATATATTACTTCACATAGTTTCTCATGATACTGGAACAATCTGTCATTTTCAAAAGTATTAATAATATGTTCTTCTAATAAACCATAATTTTTGCTTGGCATTCTACAACCTCCATAATACATCGATTGTTACTTATAGTCAATATTACATATCTTTAAAAAACTCACTAAATCTTACACCAAGAGCATAAATTATTTTTTCTAAACTTTTAACAGAAGGATTCCTTTTCCCTTGTTCAACTCCTGCTAAATATGTCCTATCAATTTCTGCTTTTAGGGCTAACTTCTCCTGGCTTAGTCCAAGTTCAGTCCTTAGCTCCTTTACTCTTAATCCAATTTTATCTGTAATCATTGCAATCCTCCTCTGCATAAGATTATAAATCTTAGTTACTTATAAGCCAACGGATTATAAGTAACATATCCTCATAAATATTTATTAGATAATTCCATAAAAAAACCACAGCATCTCCGCTGTAGCTTTCATCCACTCAGATAATAACTGAATTATAAATATTATTTTACTTTTGATACAATATTTTTAAGAGAATCTTCCAGTATCTTTTCTTCTTCCTTATCCCTGCGTATTTTTTCCCATTGCCGTAAAATCATTATTATAAATCTCTGCATTACCGGAAAATACAACAAGCATTCTTCTTCAGTTAATTCATGAATTCCCTTACTAACAATCCCATAAAATGCTGTATTATTCACTAACAACTTAGGAAGGTATTCTCCAAGCATTTTTATTTTTTTATCAATATGCGCCTTTCTAAATTCTCCTTCTTCAACGCTTCCCTTTTCTATCGCCCTTTGCCCTGAGACTTCAATAATGCGTTCAAAAATTCTTCTAAGATATACAAAAGAACCTACTCCAATTCCAGAAGCAAATAATCCAATAGCTCTTTTAAGTTCCTTGTCATTTTCTGTAGTCAAAACTTTTCTATATTCTTTTAGTTCTGAAAATGATAAATCAGCAAAAGACGGATACTGTCCAATTTTCATCATTTTATCCTCATCTGTAAGGACAACATAGTCTAATGTATGTGTATTATCCATTGCGCAAATAAACTTTAATGTCATTATCCGTGCAGCATCCTCAAATGAGCTAGTTCTCCAACTCCAAACACTATCTGAATAGTCTACAGGGTGAATTCCCCTCCTATTTTGTATTTCTTGCCAATATACGATTTCTTTCTCTAGTGAAGCAATATTTATATTTCCACTCTGTTCATTATTCCGATAATAAGGAATTTTCCTACAAGAAAATACTCTATATTCTTGACATTTAGGACAATAAACATTTATTCGTACATGTCCTCCTACTAAATCAGCTAATTCATAAATATTATCTTTTGTAATTTCTATTTCATTATACAAACCTTCATTTACAAGAAAATTTCCAAATATATTATTAATACTCTTTATTTCCCTTGACTCCAGCTCATGTGTGTTTCCGCCCATTGGCATTTTTTGTCACCTACCTTTCCTAATAACATATTGTTCAAAAACTAAATTTCTCAACCACATCCCAATTCCCATAATAATGATATCACACTTTTCAAAGCCCCACAATTATATATTTATTAGTTTTTTACTACTTTTTTACTAAATTTTATTAGTTTTTTCCGTATACCCCTAAGATTCTGCTGTAAATATCTAAATCCTCATCTTTATATACATTAAAGATAACTTTCATCTGACTTCCTGTTTCCTCATAATATTTGTAAACAGTTTCCACAGCTATCTCAGCAGCTCTCTCATTTGGGAACATAAAAACTCCTGTAGAAATACAGCAAAATGCAAGGCTCTTAACTCCATTTTCCTCAGCAAGCTTAAGGCAGGAACGATAGCAGGATGCCAAAAGCTCCTCATGCTTCTTCTGTAATTTCCCCTGTACTATAGGCCCTACTGTATGAAGAACATATTTGCAGGGAAGATTATATGCTGGTGTAATCTTTGCCTGTCCGGTAGGTTCCTCATGCCCCTGAGCCTTCATAATAGTGTTACAGCTATATCTTAGAGACAGCCCCGCCTTTGAGTGTATACAGTTATCTGCACAATTATGAAGAGGAATAAAACACCCTAAAAGAGCACTGTTAGCAGGATTTGTAATGGCATCCACATGAAGGGTAGTCATATCTCCCTGCCACAGATAAAGTCTGTCATCACAAGATAACGGTTTCAAATCTTCAATATCAACAATACCGCTTCCTCTATTTTCTTCTATAAGGTATTCATCCTGAATCTTCAAGAACACTTCATCAAGTTCCTTTGGCATCCATATATTCATAAGTCCTCGGAGCAAATCCTTTTGCCCCTGTTCATTATCAGGTATTTTATAATTGCTTAGCTGTGAATCATCTTTCTGTAACTGTTTAATCAGCCACAATCTCTTTTCTTCATGAGTCATAAATATTAACCCCCTTATTTTCTGCAAGTTCCATCAGCTTATCATATATCTTCCTGCTAGGATGATGATTATTATATTCTATTTCCCATACACTTATTGTAGAGCGACAAGTACCAAGAATATTTGCAAACGCAGTTTGAGACAATCCAAGGGCATTTCTTATTTTTCTTATTCTGTCTCCATAACCGGGTTTACAAAATAATGTATATTCATCAAGAAGAATTTCAGGTTCAATTTTAAGTATATTACCTAACACAACTGCATCTTCATAGTAAATAGGATTAAAGCCTTTTTCAAGGTTTATGATATATCCTTCACTCTGCCTTGCCATTGTTCCTAACTGATTAGCCGTAAAATTTCTAATTACTCTCTCATACCGTAATCTCTGCCCTGGCTCACTAAGTTCCTCTATCCCTGACATTGCTGTATTTATCTGTATTAGAAGCCGTTCATTCTTATACAAAATCTCTGTGTGATTTATACTGGTGTCGCATTATCTATGCACGTATGCATAGGAATAAAACATCCCAGCATCTGTGAGTTTGCTGCATTAACTATAGCATCAAGCTTTAGCCTTGTAATATCGTCTTGCCAAATTGATATATTATCCTTAGCTATAGCTATATCAGAAAGTTCGACGATTCCCTTTTCATTAGCGCATTCTTGCAAATACTCATCTTGAATCTTAATTATTGCATCAGACATTTTCCCTGGCATGCGAATATTCATCAAAGAGCGCAAAATACGCACTTTCTCTTGCCCATCGTTTGGAATCTTTATATCTTTATAATTCTTTGAATCAGCTCTAAATCCCTCTAGAAGAAAATTTAGCCTCTCATTTTGTTTGTTGAGTTCACTCATATCTGCACTCCCATCATTAATTCAAATGCAATATTGTATGTAATTACCCCTGCTCTTTCAAAAGCTCATGTAACTCAGAGCTTAAATCTGCAATCGTATATTTTCTCATTTCATTTTTCATTGCTGTCTGTATTGCTGTAAGCTTTCCATCAAGCAGATTATGTATGTTTCTACCTACCGGACACTTAGGATTTGGTGACTCATGAAATCTAAATATATCAGTCTTATTTTCCGTCTCAATAGCTTCGTACACATCAAGAAAGCTTATCTCACTTAGCGGTCTTGTAACTTCAATTCCGCCCGGTCCCCTTGCCACTTTAATCAGGCCGGCTTTTTTGAGCTTTGTCAAAAGCCTACGAACGATAACCGGATTAGTGTTTATACTGCTTGCAAGAAAATCGCTGGTCACCTTATATTCATCTTTAAATGCATCCACACATGTAAAAATATGTAATGCCACTGTAAATTTACTAGATATTTGCATATATTTTCCTTTCTCTTATTTTGTTATACCCTAATAGATGTAACCTAATCAGTTACATCAAATAAGTATTAAAAAAGTCATCCTTAAAAATCGTAATTTACGATTCCTAGGATGACCCTCTAAATTAAATTCTATCTGAATACCACTTGTCTTCGCCACCGAAGCCATAATATTTCTCGTCAATAATCCAATTATTATCGCTTAACCTAAGCACAAATTTATGCCTCATCTCAGTTACATCAACATAATCTATGATTACAGTTGCGAGTTTTTCGCTTTTCATTGTGAGCGCTACTTCAAAATCATCGCCTTTAGCATATGAATAATTGCTTGGAAACCCACAAGAATTAGCATAACCCTTTGAAATAAGTTTATCACTTACCCTTCCCTCAATTAATTCAGTGTATCTATCATGGTATTCGTCCATCAAAGCTTCCCATTTAGGATGAACCTGATGTTCAGAAATATTAAGCACTTTCTTTTCCTCTTCAAGCGCCTCATCTCTTTCGAATATTTCTTCTTCAAGTAAGGTTAATTTTTGAAGCAATTCTAGAAGCGGAGAAAGGATTTCACTAACCGTGCTCTCATATTTTGATGATGTATTAAGTACATGTTTCATTTTTATCCCCTTATATTTATCCATCTCACTTTGATCGATATTTATTCATCACCTCAAGTGGTATGTGGCAGTAGCTATAATCCTCTGGACAGCGTTCCAATCTATCCTGATGCTCATCAGAACTTCTTACATAGTTGACTAGTGACTTGACCTCAACAGCGATCTTATCTCTGTCATCCCTAGAATCAATAAATTCCCTAGCCTCATCAAGATGCTTTTCTAGCTCACTATAAATACCCGTCCTGTATTTAGGTCCCTCATCTATGCCCTGCTTATTAATGCTATACGGGTTAATAATTTCAAATAGATATTCCATCAAAGAGTGTACGCTGCAAACCTCCTCATCAAAATCCACTCTTACGCACTCAGCATATCCATCATATTCACCATCAAGAGATTTATTGCTACCATTTGCTCTTCCGGCCTCTGTGTTCAAAACACCCGGTATACTTTTAAAAAAATGCTGTACGCCCCAAAGGCATCCACCTGCAATATATATTCTTTCCATAGTAGTATTATATCAAATAAGGAAGATTTATAAAGGAAATACTTATATTTATATAAAGTAAGTCGGTGTTTGAACATCAAAATTTTGTGCTATAATAATAAAATATTTTATATAACTGTTTTAATAAAGGAGATTTAATTGGAAAGAAAACCATTTGACAAGAAAAAAATTCTCTTTTTGCTTTTTCCAATCGCACTCTGGATAGCAAATGAGTATCTAACTAATATATTGTATATAATTCCTAAAATGCTATTAACATACCTTCCACTTAGTGAAGACTTTATAAATAGAAGCGCAAGCTTTATTGATGCTAGTATTTCAATATCACTAATTATAGTTTATCTAATACTCTACAAACTTATGTTTAGAGAAAAGCTTGAACCAGAGGTACGGCTATCAAAACCACAATCGACCTTATTCACCATTATTATTTCATTTGGTGTTGGTGGAGTTTCAACAATTTGGCTTGAGCTATTTCAATATATATCAACTCATTTTCAAACTCTGAGTGAACAAGTTGATGACTTCTCTACACTTTACGACGATATGGAGCAAGGCCCTTATATATGGACACTTCTAGCAATTGCAATTGTAGGACCTATTGTTGAAGAGATAATGTTTAGAGGACTTATATATAGAAGTTTAGAAAAAGCAATTGACAAACCTTGGATTCCAATCGTGATATCAGGCGTGATGTTCGGTGCATGGCATGGTAGTTTCATTCAAGGAGTTTACACCGCAATTCTAGGAATGATACTCGCCTACTACTACAAGAAGACAAGGTCGCTATTCCTGGTAATAATGGTACACATAATTAACAACTTCCTAAGCACCTTGCCTCCAGCATGGGATACTGACTTTAGCTATTCGCTAATCTTAGGAATTTCATACCTATGCATAGGGCCAATGATTGCAATATTTGTATATATACATCGTAAAAGTAAAACACAAGTAGAAAACACCGTTATATAACGGTGTTTTCTTATACATCAAATTCAATTACTTGTCTGTCAGTATCTACAGTTGCTTTGACTCCGAAAGGAATGATTGCTCTTGGTGTCGCATGCCCTATATTGATATTGAATACGATTGGCAGATTCGGATTATCAATTACCTCAATAAGAATCTGTTTATATTCCTCAGCATATAGATTGTCTATAGGTTTACCTACAATAACGCCACTGAGCACATCAAATATTTCACTTTTTTTGAGTGCTTTAACCATCTTTCTATATTCATCTGGAGCTGATGCCCCTTCAGCTGTCTCAATAAGAAGTATCTTATCTTTCCAATCATCAAGTTTTGGAAACAACTGGTACTTTTGACAAATCTCTACTGAATCATTGTGATAACTTGAATCAAAGATATCATATATGCTTTCTATACAACCTCCCAATATCTTGCCACTAAAAACTGATTTCCCCTGTAGAAGTACAAATCCATTATCATTATGCATGACTCTTTTTGTTCCTATAGCATCTACACTATAATCTTTACGCTCTTCATACCATACGTCACTTGGCTCTATTTTTTCTATCTTACCTGTGCTTATCAGCTCTAAAAAATATTTTTTCGTGTACGGTAGCATATCTGTGTCAAGCTCGCATAAGTCTGCAAAGAACGACTGTCCATAAAATGTATTTATACCTAGTTTATGAAGCATCAAGTGATTCATTGTAGTATCTGAGAATCCCAAAAAAATCTTTTGCTTAACTGCATCTTTTAATTCATCATTATCAAATAAATATGGTAATAGTTTATAGGTATCATCTCCGCCAATTGCACACAAAATCATATCTATTGAATCATCTTTAAATGCATTTATCAAATCCTCAGCTCTTTTTTCAGGATGCTCGCTAATATATGATAGTCCCTTACGTGAATGTTCCATAAACTTTACATTAAGTCCAAACTTTTTTAGACGTTCAATTCCTATTTTGACTTCATGTTGAACAGAATCTTCGCCTATAATTCCACTGGATAAGCTGACTATACCGATAGTTTTTACATGGTTATTATTTAAATTCATTTTTTAGTGCTCTTTCTGTTAAGTAAATAATTATAAAATAGCTTATAAGTTGCGCTACCGTAATTCCAAGACCTACCCACCCTATTACATTAATATCCTTTGTTATACATAGTGGCATGATTACAATCGCTAAAATTGCTGTAGGAAAAAACATCTTTAAAGAAATACTTGAGCAAGCTCTTTGAGCAAATTCCCAAGTTTTCTGATTTCTCATAGAACGCGAGGTTCTATAACCCATCCAGCTATTACGCGATTTAATTCTAGGACAAATATACCAAATCATAATTAAAGATAGTGGTATTAGCAATGTCATTATAAACATAAATATCCAAAAGCCCATATTTAATCCCATGTGAATTCTCCCAAATTAACTATGTAAATCTAAGAATCCAGCAACTGCAGTTTCAAATAACTCCTCAGAGAAATTAAGTCTCATCATACTTGTGCCTTGAACTGCAAAATATGCTGTAGCCTTGTCTGTGACAACCTTAAGCAATGCCTCTAAGCCATGATCCTCTATATCAAATAGATAACCAAACTGAACTGTTGTGTATGCTAAATCTACATAGTCACTTCCTTCTTCAAGTAGGCTTAATGCAGTATTTGCAATGTTTTCCTTTAGCTCCTTGTTATTTATCTCATTTGATTCTTTCGCTTTCAAAGTCTACCTCCATAAAATATAATTATTCAAATATAATTAATGCTATCGCTGCAATCGAAATTACTACCCCTATTACAAATTCAATTAGTCCAATTTGACTAGCATAGCTCTCGGTCTTACGTCCCGCCCTAAAATCTGCCTCAAATCCATTGACTAGACCATACCTCTTCTTAAAGTGAATCAAATAGCCAAACAATGTAAATGTCAATCCTAGCGAAATAGCGATTACTTTTAATATTAACATAATACACCTCTCTTAAGACATAAACGATATTTAATTTTGATAATACAATTATATAACTATTTCAAAAGTTTGCAAGATTTATCCAATAAATAAATGATTCTCTGATACACCGTTTTCCTATTATAATTTATTAAATTCACTACAAAAAAGCTCTCTTCTTGACTTTTATTTTTAACTACAATACACTTATTACATTCGTACAATATATATTTTAGGAGAAAATCATGTCTTCAATTACACATAAACGCGTTGAGTTTACAGAGCTTTTTTATGATCTAGTTTTTGTATATGCAATTTCTAAGACAACATCTATTATCCATCATTTGAATGATGGTGTAATACATCTTGATCAAATGTTTGTTTTTATTTTTGCGATTATTATCCTTGTTAGCAATTGGACGATTCAAACTGCATTTACAAATCGTCACGGAAAGAATTCTCTTCTTAATATGTTTGTGAGCTTTTTAAATATGGGAATCCTACTTTTCATCTCTAATCTGATTACACAGGAGTGGGAGCTTGTCTTCAAAAAGTTCTGTTTAGCACTAGGCACACTGACCCTAACTCTATTCGTCCAATATTTGATCGAATATATGAAAAAATGCACTTCATGTGGGTCATTAAGAACAATACGCGGATTGCTGTGGTTAATAGGTCTTAGAGCAATCGCTGTCTATACCGCATCTTTTCTGCCTCTTAAGTTTGGTGTTCCCGTTTTCTTGGCAGGTTTTCTATCCACTTTTGCTATGCCAGTATTTATGGCAATTATAGGAGAAGATTTCGTATCTAATATACCTCATTTGATTGAAAGGCTGTCGCTACTAATTATTATTACATTTGGCGAGATGATAATGGGTCTAGCTAAATTCTTTACACCAGATAGCTTCTCAATTAACTCAGTTCTTCTCTTTATCATTATGGCATCGCTTTTCCTATTCTATTTTGGTGAATTTGACCATGCAATAGATGAGGCGACAAACTTAAATATTGCATTCCTAATATACAGCCATATTCCAATAATAGTGGGACTAATTATCATCACTGTATCTATGGGTTTTATTGTTTCCCCTGAAGCAGATAATCTATTTATTACGGCCTTCTTATACTCTGGAATTGCTATCTTTCAAGGAGTAACTCTTGCAAATAGCCGCTACAATATGGATGATTTCAAATTCCCTAAATGCTATTACGCAATACAGATACTGCTTTTCCTTAGCGGACTAACTTTAAGTCTTTTACTTTCTGACAATCATAATGCAGTCATTTTGATTACTAGCATCATGAGCACATGCCAGACTGGAGCATTTGTTCTGTATTTTCTAAAGAAAAGACCTGATTACGATGTATTTTGATATATCAAAACGAAGCATGCACATCAAAAATCCTGCCAGAATTGGCAGGATTTTATTCTTATATATTGGATTATGTATCTTTAAAAATATCTTAGCCTATCTAGTCTCCATCAACCCAAAGGTGATATTTACCGCAATGAAGGCACTTAAACAGGTAGCCACACATAGGTCCATCTTTGACAAGGTATTCCCCTATATCCTCAAACGCTCCCCTCTGAACATACTCTTCAATTACCTCATCAGCTATATCCATAGCTTTGAGCTCACGAGTTCCAACTGTTCCCATATATGCGCAGTAGTCATCACAGCATGAAAGCCAGTACTCACCCTGCCAGCTCATGTAACCAGGCGTACGATGGAAAAGCTCATCGTCCTTTTCCTCATCATTTTCGCCATGCCACTCAGCATTTTGTACAAATTCTGCATCAAACTTCCTTGCTGCTTCTCCATTTGATATGCATGTTGGACAGATATACTCCACATCCTCAGAGCAATACGGAAATGATGAATAGTAGACCTTACTTTTATTTCCACAACAAGGACAAATCTTTTCCTCTCCCTCTTCAAACGAACCAGTCTCAAGTGGATCTGGATGGTACTTAAAAAACGGAAGATCCTTAAGGCGCTCCCTTCTCGCACTCCTCTCAGCATCCGTCAAAGGTCTTGGCAATGCAAATCTATCTCCATGACTTTGTGATAGGTTCTGTAGATTTGCTAGCTTCTTAATCTGCTTTCTATCATTCTTATCGCAGATATTTACGAAAAGCTTAAATGCACTTTCCATCAAATAAAGCTGCTGATATACATCAACAAGCACTTCCTTTGCATCCTTCTCGTCTATCAAAGCTAGCCTATCGGCAAACTGATAAAGAGCTAGTACGCTATCCTTATCTTCATCTTGCTCAGCAAATTTTTTCTTAAGATCTATGTATTCCTTTAGATATTCGTTCATGCTTTTAAATTCCTCACCCTAATAGATTACGCTATCTTTCTAACGACTCAAGTAGTGCCTTACAACCTTTCTCTATCTCATTATATGCTGTATCAAAATCATTGCTATACCAAGGATCTGAAATACTTCTTGCATCCCCCGTATATTCTAGCAAGAGATGTGTCTTGTGCTTAGCCTCATTTCCAAACACTTTCTCCATATTCTTTAGATTACGCGTGTCCATCGCTATTAGAAGATCATACTTTGATGCATCTTCCTTTGTTATCTGGCAAGCTCTCTTACCATCGCATGATATTCCATGTTCCTTTAATTTTTCTCGTGCTGGCGGATAGACTGGATTACCTATGCCATTCCAGATTTCTTCTGTGCTAGTTGCTGCAGAATCTACTATATATTCATTTTCAAATCCAGCTTCAGCAATCATTTTCTTAAATATGAACTCTGCCATTGGCGAGCGACAAATATTGCCGTGACAGATGAATAGGATTTTTGTCATTTTTTACTCCTAAAAATTTACTATACAATTATTATATTATGAATAAGGTCCTTTATCCACATAAAAACCTCTGCTACCAGCCTTAACTAGCTGCAGAGGTCATAAATAGCTGTTCTATTTTATTTTTCTATCTAGCTTTCTTCCTCAGACCTGCCATTACTAGCAGTGCTCCTGAGATTCCTAGCATTGTTAGATACCAAGCTTGATTTGATCTGTCACCAGTATTTGGTGTCTTAGGTGGGACATTAGGTTTTCTAGTATTGGTGATTACATATCCATCATCTGCAGAACCTGTAATCTTGGTAGTGTAGCCGTTTCCTACTGCATCTTCCTTGATTGTGTACATGATTTTCTGTCCATTCTTGTACTTGTCTAGGTTTGCAAAGCTTCCCATCCAGTTATTTGACTGAGACAATGTCAAGGTTTTCCCATTTAGCTCTACGCCATCAGCATAAAGCTTAACTGTGATGTTAGCCGGTCTTTTGCCATCCTTGTTATTGCTATCGTCCCAGTTCTTTTTAACCTTTACTTCTGTCTTCTCTGGTGCTTTAGTATTTGTAATTGTGAAACCATCATCAGTATTTCCAGTCACAACAGCAGTGTAGCCATCTACTGCCTCTTCAGTTACTGAGTATTGGATTCTATCGTTTCCAATCTTTGTAGGCAGGTTTTTAAAGCTTGTCGTCCAACCATCAGCCGCAGTTATCTTCTTTGTTTCAATTACATATTCTGTGCCATCAACAGTTGCAATAAGATTTACTGTAATCTCTGCTGGATGAACTGCTCCAGCTACTCCATTATCATCCCAAACCTTCTTTACTGCTATATCTATAGATTCATCTTCACCTACGATTACTGTTCCGTTACTTCCAATACCACCGCCACGAGTAGCTGATGTGTTGCCTTTGATAATTACCTTTGTTAGCTTTTCTGTTAATTCATTACCTACCGAATCTGTGTTTAGTTTTAGGAAGGAGTTATCTACATTCAAAGTACCAATATGCTTGTCATCTGGAAGTGGTGCATTCGTCTCAGTCTTCCAATTATATGGAACTCCGCCTAGCATTCTCTTTGATATATTATATTTTGGATTTCCTGAATGAGGTCCAAGGTTATGATTACAAAGCAGATATATTTCGTTAACATTTGTATTTGAGTGGTTACCATAGATAGCTGCACCATTTGTTACAAATATCTTGGTCTGGGAAATTGGGCATGACGCATATCCAGCGCCATCGTTATCAGCGCTATTATCTGTAATCACAACATTCTTTAGATAAAGTATACCATTTGCATCTCTAGAGTTTGCACCATTTACATAAATACCGCCACCACCGAACATCTTTTCGGTAACTCCGCTTCCATCCATACGGTTATTTGTTATCTCACCACTGTTTATATACGCCTTTGATATACCTCCTGAGAAAGCTTTTGCCTGTACAAAGATTCCTCCACCTGCTGAGCCTGCAGTATTTCCATCGATAATACCGCCATCCATGTTCAGAATATTGGTCTCTCCCCACTGGTTGCTTCCTAAGCTTATACCTCCGCCGATTTCCTTAGCCGAGTTGTTTCTAACCTCTGCGTTTCCGGACATATTGATTGTTGCACCTTCATCAGCAAGAATTCCGCCACCGGCTGAATAGTACTGCGTTGGGCTTACAGATCTATCTGTAACAAGCTTTGATTCGTTACCCTTTACGATACCACCCGTAAAATTCATTGTTGACTTGTATAGGTAAATTCCACCACCATAGGTTGCCTGATTTGCCTCTACACTTCCGCCATTCATATTTAGCGTTCCTTTTACAACATAGATTGCTCCACCTCTTGTTGCGTCGTTTGGGTAATCTTTGATTCTATTGTTTTTTAAAACTGCACCCTGTGAGACATTTAAAATAGCCCCATTATTTACATTTACAAGCGATTTTTCTATTATTGAATTATTGTTTGAGTTACCGTCGATTGTAATATCTGTGAGTGTCGCTGTCTTATTTGCTGGAACTGAAAAAACAAAATCCTTAAAGCTATCTCCTCTTAGAATCTTTGTATTCGTTCCTGCTAGTGAAACATCACCTTCTATATCAGTTGTTCCAATTACAATTATCCTCTTAATGTTCTGGTTAGCTGTAGCCAGCTGCTTAGCCTTCTCAAAAGTCTTGACTGCATTAGCTTCACTCTTACCATCAAGTGCATCGTTTCCCGTGCGACCATTCAAATATATGTTTTTATCTGCTGCATTAATCTCTGTGACTCTTAGATTTTCTATTCCAAGAAGCTTTGCATCACCAGCTACACCTGTATATGCATCGCTTGGAGCTAGTCTTGGAAGGCTTAAAATCATCTTTCCATTTGATTTCTTTAGGTAAATATCATAGTGTAAAAGATGTGGTTCTACCAAAGCTCCTCCTGGTGAATTATAGTATTCAATCTCAACATTTTCATACGGAATTTTGATATTATTAAATACCGCAGTTTCATCAAAACTATACGCTGCCGCTGTATATGACATCGTTTTCTTAACTGATTCTGTCTGTCCCTCTACATGAAGCTCATACTCTATTGAAAAGTCCTTAAGCTCCCATGCAGCTGTATCAAAGACCGCATTAGCTGGCTGACCAGCCCAGTGGTTTGAATAAGTTGCACTCTCGTTCTCATAGCTTGACATCGATGGACGAGATAAAGTGAACTCTAGATTGTAGTCATCTGCCTGACTTTCTGCATTTACAGCAAAGCTAGAAAACATTTGACAAAAGACCATTAGAAACAATACCAAAAGCGATAATGCTTTAGTCTTGCGCTTCGACTTAAACATCCTAATCCTCCTTAACATCGCAAAATCTAATTTTACGCCTACATTATATCAAAGAGTCTTATCCTTTCCAATACCATTTTTCTTATTTATATGAAAAATCAAAGATTACAAAATTTGAGCTGATTTTTATGACTTTAGTATATTGGTTTTGTTATAAGCGCAATTTTATTATATTAAAACAGGAAGGTAAATTGCTTACCTTCCCATTCTTTTGACATGGTCAATTTTAAGCTTTCATGCAGATTCTCCTGCGATAAAATATTGCTAAGATTAGTCCTAATAAAGCCATAAACAAAGTTATAGCTTTATCAAGTTCAAAACCCACATCCCCCGTATTAGGAATATTTGTATTGCTTCTGATAGTGTTGCTATTTGCAATACTAATCTTACGACCTGAATCTATATTTCCGCTTGCGGTTATGTTTGTATGCGTACTTGACGTTGGAATTGTAATCATATCCTTGTCATACTTTGCTGTATAGCTTAGGTCCTTGTTTATTATTGTTTCATCATCTAAAGCAAGGTTTTCGTCATCAAGCCAGCTTGGATTTGCTATATGCCATCCCATATCTGCTGTTATTTCAGGCTTAGTTAGGTCAGCTATTTTATACTCACCTGTGTTGCGCACATAGTATTTTTGCGTACCCACAAGGTTTCCATTTTCACCTTTTTTGAAAAGTACTGATACGTAATCATCTGAAGGCTTATCATCATCTGTTTCTAGTGTATGGTCTGGTATTATAGGATCAAGATCTTTGATAGCTGTAATTCTTACAGTTTTGGTTGCTGTTTTTCCTGACTGAGGATGACTTACTGCTACTGTGATGTCTGCAAAATCCCCTGACTTACTAAGTTTATTCACTTCTTCCCAATTCTTAATATTGATATGGTCTGCTAAATTCGCTCCGATTTCATCAGTCGATTTTGCTTGTACTAATTTAATTATATCTTCATATTTATAATTAGGAGCCTTACTTACTTCTATTTCTGCATCTCTTGCTTCAATTACAGGAACTCCTATATCATCTATCTTAACATCATAATCCATTACTGATCCCGAGCTATGAGTTGCTTTAAATGTATAGTTACCATTTTTATTAACTTTGTATATATAATCACTCATGTCTGTAGGCCATTTTTTGTCTGCTAGATTGATTTCTGTTCCATCTGGAAGCACGATATTTTGAATAATCGCAGTGCTATTATTCGGTATAAACGCATTTATATTTATGTTTCTTTCGTATTTACCTGGCACCTTATCTACAGTATGTGAAAAATCAACAAACTCACCTTCATAATATACTTTTGTAGTAGGTGGTCCTCCCCAAGGCTGTGCAGATTTAAATGGAAATCTTTGTCTAGATGTATATACAAAGATTTTTTTTAAATTTGGACTGTCTATTATATCAGCATTGTAACCATCTCCTAATTCAGTTATTGATTTAGGTATTTTCAGTGTTTCAATTTCCGTACCCTTGAACGCATAATTACCTATACTTTCTAATTTACTGTTTCTACCTATCTTCACTTCTTTTATATTAGTATTTATAAACGCAGCTCCTCCAATCACCTTAACTGAATCAGGTATTTCAATATAACTTATATTTGCATTTGAAAAAGCTTCTACACCAATGCTCTCTAAGTTATCAGGTAATTTTATAGAATTTATTGTACAATTTCTAAACGCTCTAAACGGAATATTTTTTATCTTAGATTTAGGTGAGAATGTTATATTCAACGGCTTTGTAGTGCCTACAAATGCGTTGAAATCCAAACTTTCAACACTATTTGGTATGTTTATATATGAAACATTTGAATTTATAAATGTATATCCTGGTATAAAATTAATAGGATATTTTAAATCATTCTTCTCTAACTCACTAGGAATATTTGCGACTTCATTTGTACCAACATATCTGATTAGTTCTTTATTTATTGTATCATATATATAATCATCTATTCTTGTTACACCCTTCCAATACACTATCGGATTATTACCACCCCATGGTTCTCCACTAAGTTTAGTTCTTATTCTATTAGGAATATGTATTTCTTTTAAATTTGGTGTATCTATAAATAAACTAGAATTATGATATTCGAGTGATTTGGGCATAGTGAAACTTTCTATCTTTGTGTGAGAAATAAAAGAATCATAGATTTTTTTTACTCCTTCTGGTAATACAAGAACACTTAAATTAGTACTAGCAAATGCAGATTTGCCAATTTCTTGTAGCTTACTGTCTTTATCAAAATTTATATTTTCAAGACCTGAGCTATAAAATACTCCATCCTCTAAGATTTCCACTGATTTGGGTATAGTTATTGATTTAAGATTCGTCTTGCTAAAAGCATACTCTCTAATTTTTGATAACCTGCAGCCATTGCCAAAAGTTATATTTTTTAAATTAGATTCAAAAAAAGCATGCTCATTAATGCTAGATACTGAAGATGGTATATCTATATTCTCTAAAGTTGTTTTTGCAAAAGCATACTTATCGATTACCTCTATACTATTAGGTAAAACAACTGACTTTAATTTTGTGTTGTCAAATGCATGTTCTGGGATTTCCTTAAGCTTACTATCTGAAGAGAAAGTAATATCGACGGGTTTATGTATTTCACTAAATGTATATGGTTCAATCTTTTTTATTGTACTTGGCACACTTATCGATGATACATCTGCATTTAAAAATGCAGAAGCTGAAATACATTCAACAGGAAATTTATTTCCATTCTTTACAAGTTCACTGGGAATATCTATTCTTGCATTAGGCTCTGTTCCCACATATTTTAAAATGCTTTTAATTGTTGAGTCATAAATGTAGTTATCAATTTTATAAATACCTTTCCAGTAAACTACGCCAGACTTATTGCTCCAAGGTTCGCCAGTAATTTCACCTCTTAATTTAGTTGGAATATGAATTTCACGAAGTGGCTCGGTATTAAAGAAAGCTCTATTGTCTATTTTATTTACAGAATTTGGTATTGTAATGTTAGTCAGTGGTGTTCTGTCGAAAACACTGCTACCAATGCTTTTTAGTTGGGAATTATTTCCGAAAGTTATACTGTTAAGAGATGATAATGCAAATGCACTGTTTTCTATATTTTTTACAGAATCAGGGATAACTATTGATTTTAATGATGATCCATAAAAACAATTACTACCAATAATAGTTAGTCCATTTGGTAATGATATTGATTTTATTTTTGCATCTATAAACGCAGATTCACCTAATTCCGTAATTTTACTATTCGGAGAAAAGGTGATATCCACATCCTTCTTCATTCCTGCGAATGCATATCCATCTATACTTTTAATACTCTCAGGAATGTTTATTGATGATATATTAGAATCACTAAATGTATTCTTTCCTATCCCTTCTACTGGGTACTTTTTCCCATCTATTTCAAATTCATTTGGAATGTTAACATTTGCATTTGCTTCAGTGCCTAGATATCTTATTATTTTTCTATCTGGAATATCAAAAACAAATTGCCCTATTTTTATTACATCCTTCCAATATACTATTGTATTGTTATCACCCCATGGCTCACCATCTATTTGCCCTTTTAATTTACTAGGTATGTGTATTTCTTTGAGTAACTCAATCGCTGAAAAAGCAGAGGTGTCTATATTATTTACTGAATCTGGGATTGTAATCGTTCTCAGTTTTGTAGAAGAAAAAGCAGAGTTACCTATACTCTCTACTGAGTTAGGTATATCTATAAATTCTAAAGATGTATTATCAAAACAATTCTCAGGAATTGATTTCAAATTGCTATTATTTGCAAATGTAACAGTTTTTAATTTTTCTGAATTTGAAAAAATACCCTTTCCCATTTCTTTGACCGTAGAAGGTATATGTATAGAATTGATACCGATATTACTAAATCCTTGTTCACCGATGATTTCTAAACCTTCATTAAGTTTTACACTCGAAAGCAAAGGATTGTTACGAAATCCCTCTTTACCAATTTCTTTAACACTAGGTGGGATAACTACACTTGTGAGTTGATATCCCGCAAATGCTCTGTCACCTATTTTCTCTACAGGAACGCCATTAAATTCGCTTGGTATTACTACATCTTTTGGAGCATCTGATCTCTGTGAATATCCAACTATCGTCCTTGACTCTGCATTGAAGTCAAAGAATTCCTCTGGAGTATTTGCAGGAGCCTCATTCATTGCAATTGGTGGTTCGCTTTGATTGGACTCAGTTTCACTTGTAGATTCTGTTCCTTTGTTTTCCTCATTGACCGAATTTGGAAGTTTAAGATTTTCAACTTTTGTTCCACTGAATGCATCAGTAGCAGCACTTTCCAGCTGGCTACCAGCACCGAAGCTAACAGTTTCTAGATTGCTTGATCCAGAAAATGCTGAACTTCCAATTGTTCTGACTGATGAAGGAATTACTACACTAGTTATCTGGCAACCTGCAAACGCTCGACTGCCTATTTTTTCTACTGATACACCATTAATTTCGCTAGGAATTACAACATTCTTAGGTGCATCTGGACTTTGAGAATAGCCAGTAATAGTCTTTGTGTTTGGATCAAAGTCAAAGAACTCTTCTGGAGTACCTGTTGAATCGGCATAAGATGTGATTGACGGCATACAGTAACCCGCTACTATCACAAACGTCAGTAACAAAACGAAAAGTTTTTTGACAGTGTTTTTGAGTACTTTCATACTTTTAACTACCTTTCTTTAATAAACAAGTAATATTATTTTAGTCTAAAGATAAGCTGAATCTCCCTAACACTCTTTGCCTTTAATTTGGCGTCTTAAATCCTAATACTCTTCCTACTATATTTCTTTTTCCAAAAACCTTTCAAGCGATACAAAAATATATAACAACAAAATGAGCAAATTCAGAAACAGCAATACTAGTTTAGACACACCAAGAGTTATCATATAAGCCCATATTCTTGTCATTTATATAGAGAACTTTCTACAAAAAAATAGAGAACCCATAGAAAACAAAACAGATAGCTTTGATTTCTACCGCAACCGCTTCACGTGTAGTTAACGAAGCAATTGCTTTCAAGTCCCCGTCAATTCCATTCAAGTTTATAGCAAGTCAAAATTAAAGTTTAATTATAGTTATTAAAGTCCTCCTTATTAAATTAAAATACGCTCCAATAATAAAATTCGATTTTTACCTCCTATACTAATATACAAATGCCAATACATTGGTCGCATCCATCGCATTAAGGTTTAAATATAGTCTTTATAAGTGGTTTAATCTCTTTATATATCAAAACGCAATACACCCTGTACGCTATAAAATTATAGCGGTACTACATTAGAATATTACAATATTCAAAATAATGTCAACCTCTTTTTTTTCTTAATTCAGTAAAATTTTCTATCTAATCCATTTATTTCATTTAATTATATTTTAAACACTTCATCGCTTCCCATACTGATATTGTTTCCATGCATATTTTGTTTCAACAGACTGAAAAATTCCATATAAATACCCTCTTTACTAATTCTTAAGTAAAGAGGGTTAATATCCATAATGGTTTAATACACTCAATATGACTCTAAGCTTCATCCGTATAGTTTTTATCATAATAAATTTTGCAGGTTAAAAATATCAAAGATAAAAGGATAACCATAATTACCGAGCCCAAAAACATATATACGTTAATATAGCTGAGCATAACCGAAACTGCTACCATAGGTATGATTGATATTGTTAATGTTTTTTTGGCTACTATTCCTCCTATCTTGGCTGTTCTCTCATCATGCATCTCATTATAAATACGAAGTAGAGCCTTTTCATCTTTCGCATATATTAGATTTCTCCCTAGGTAAAATGCAATTACCATATTAATTATCATTACAAGTCCAAGGTAAAAAACGTCATAAAGCTATGGAGATAATCATTTTCATATCCCCTTGTCAGTCTATCCAAATTTATAAGACTTAGTAACGAAGCTATACTAATAGGTGACGTCATTAAATTTTGTCTTTGTATTTCTTTCTTTGCTTTTTCAAGTCTTTTATCCATGATTTAGACCTCCTCGTCTATATCTGTAAAATCAAATACATCTTCTATCTTTAGTCCAAAATGCCTAGCTATCTTATATGCTAGCGGTAGTGATGCAGTGTACTTTCCCACCTCTATTGATGTTATAGTTTGTCTTGTTGTTCCAACGATATCAGCAAGGTCCATCTGGGAGAGTCTATGCTCCTTACGCAGCTCCTTAATTCTATTTTTCATTAGTATCCTCTATTATCCTTTGATCAAAGATATAAATAGCAAAGTTTACTTTGCATTTTTAGTATAGTTCGCTTTGCATTTGTTGTCAAGTATACTTTGCAAAATATTTATATATGTATCAAAGTTTGTTATATACCAAAACATTGATATTTAATATAGCCTCATTGTTTCATGCCAATAAAAAAGACCAGCTAAGCTGGTCATAGTATAGGTTAAAATTCAATTTCGTATACAAATGTTTTTTTAGATTCTCGTTTAACTTCACTTGAAATATTAGTATTTGAATTTGCCTTTACGAACTTTATTGCAGCATCTATTTTAACTGCATCAGACATCTTTATTCCAGAAGACTCAATTAGACTTATCTCCATTTTTTTATGTGTTATAGGTCTATCTCCCATTCTAAGTTCAATTAAATTTAGGATGTCTGGTTCATGTTGTAAATATTTTAGATTAGGTCTAGTTGGCTCATGTCCAATAAATGTAGATTCAGCTGCAATTTCTACAGATTTGAATTTATCACTCGAATTTTTTATATTTACATCGGCATTCATCTTTCCTAATTTAGAAAGTTTTGCATTAAACTTCTCAGAAACATTTTTTTTACTTGATTCAGTACTCTCTTCTTTATATGTAACCTTAAAGTGTACTGCTCCTAAATCGTACGCTATTCTTTCTAATTCACATACTCGTGCTTGTTTTAGCTGTTCAAAATAAAGATCTAAATCTATATAACATTTATTGTCGATTGGATCCATATAATATAGTTCTGAATCCTTCCTTGGAAAAAGATTAACATTGAACAAATTGAGACTCTCTCTATATATATTTAAGACTTTAAATCCATCAACTACATCAATATGTCCTATAGAACCATCACAAGTTCTACTCTCTTTATGTTTTTTATCCTTTTCTGTTATACATATAAGTTTTGGTAAATTTCGTTTTATATCCTTTAAATCAGAACTGAATATCGGATTCAATGTGTTTAAATCATTAACATCTTTTCGCTTTTCTATATCAGCTTTTACTGCTTCTACTTTACTTTTTGTTCCATCAACTATTTTTCCAAAAGCATGACTTACATCATTTTTATCAAAAGTTCCATCATCATTTACATCAATGCGTTTAACAACCCCTTCTTTTGTCTTTCAATAAATCCTTTTAACTTGCTTTCTTTCTTTGATTTTTCATCAATATTTTCCATCTTATTTATTCCTTTCGATTATTGTAAATCCGTTTCTCTATATCTTGCAGAAATAAACCCAGTTATACTAATTAATGGAATATTCCACTCTCCTGGTGTTTGAATTACACACAACACTTCATCGCGTAGTTCATTCTTTGCAGAAAATGCATATCTGCCCATTTCCTCATTTCCAGTAATTCGTTCTATATTAGGCAAATAGCTATCTTTAAAATGATTTTCAAACAAATTCCAAATATCCACTGCAATATTACCTGTTAACACTACTTTTGATGTATAATTTATTCCTACCTTACAGCGTTCCTTCTTGCCGTTTTCATCAGCCTTACAAACTTTTGTTGAACCCTTATCAAATGTCCATTCGGCATTCTGAAGCTCTGAGTATTTTGATACTATTAAATCTCTAAAATCAGACATTAGCTCTGTTATACATTTGCATGCTAGTTCAAAAATAAGTAGTTCTTGCATAAAATCTCCCTTGACTCTTTATTCTTCACTAGGAATAGGTATATAAACCATTTTAAGTGGTATTATTTTCTTATATTTAGGACTTAAATCAGCATAATATTTTAGTATTAGATCTACTAATTCTATGCCGTTTATTCCCCTAATAATTGGTGTGTTATCTAAATATTTCTGTGCATTCTTAGTGTAGTTTGAGAGTGTTACAAATACACCATAGTCACCCTCTCTCATTGCGCCTTTTAAAGATTGTATTGTTGCTTCCTTTATGTCACTATCTTGGCTTTTAACCTGAACTAGTATACGTGGTGGTAGCTCATCCTTATATGCTGTTATATCAATTCCACTATCGCCTCCTTGCGGTGATACAATAGTTCTATATCCCATAACTCTAAAAAGATCAGCGACAAAATTCTCTAAATCATATCCTTTTAGCTGTCTGCTTAGCTCCTTCAATATAAAGTCCTTTGTGTTTTCAAGTATTTCTTCTGCTGTCACTTTTATTGTAGGATCTATCAAGACTGGTGGTAGATTTGGTTTATCAGATAAAGCGTTTAAGAATTCATCTTTATAATTTTTAACAGAAAAAAATGTTAGTGCTGAGCCGACCTCATAAAGTGCCCCCTGAGAAAATCTAGTTCGTGGGAAATTTTTTACCCATTTTACCTTTCTTATTTGCTGATATTCAACTTGTGATTGATCATATTCATAATCACCTTCAATAATTCCAATGTTAATCTCACGATTAATTTTTGATGGGAAAACTATATAATCACCAATTTGCACCTCATGACAAAATCTATATAGCATGCCCGCACCTGTAGCAATACTACCTTTCTTTGCATCACTATACACTTTTGCATAGCTATCTTTAAAAGCCTCTCTATTAGCTGGAATTTTACTAAGATCCCCCATGTCTTGCCATCCTATGGCAATAATGTTCTTTTTTAGAAATAAGCTATCATCTAAAGTGTGTATTCCCCAAACTCTTCTGTTCTCTATTGTTTCAATTGACATTTCTTATGCCTTTCTTTGTTTATTTTGATATTATATAAAAACTTGTGCAACAATTATTATATCATTCAGAAACATTTATCACTAGAACTTTTTCGAAAAGACAAACTTTTTAATTTAAAGATTTTATATCTGTGACATGGCTTTAAAATATTAAACAAAAAAAAGGTTATCATAACCATTATATGATTATAACGGCACTCTAAATTATCGTGTGGGTGTGGGTGAACTCTAAATTATCGTGTGGGTGCAAAAAATCCCTCCATAGGATATGATTGATTTGCAGTCTTAATATATCACTATGAAGGGAGGAATTTATCATTCCAAATATTGATTTTACCGCACTTATGCTTAATGTCACTAATTCTGACATTGAAAAATCGGACATTACATCTATCGATGATACCATTTTCTATGATATCAAACTGGTCCGAAAGCCTATGCTATGTCTTTACTGTGGTGCAAATATGATTGGACACGGTCATAAATTAAGGCTAATCAAACATCTCGCATTTAGGAATCATAAGGGCATTATCAGGTATTATGCAAATAAGTATATTTGCAAAGAGTGCACGAAAACTATCTTAGAAATAAATCCTTTTGCTTTCAATGGTTTTAATTCTTCTTTCTTCCTTATGTAGAATGCATTTAGACTTATCGGCAATCTCAACTACAATCTCACCATGATATCAGATGAATTGGGTATATCTACAACACAGCTCAGCAAGTATATTGATTCATATATCACCATAGCTCCAAGACCTCTTCCTGAGTGCCTTGGGATAGATGAATTACACAGTCATGAGTTATCAAGGCGTAACTCAAGTTACCTTTGTATATTAGTAGATAACGAAAGACGAACCGTTTGGGATGTACTCGATTCAAGAAGTAAAATGGCACTTT